>ENA-OSJC01000008-OSJC01000008.1-marine-metagenome-genome-assembly--contig:-NODE-8-length-231173-cov-7.378349_pt1 | contig 231173 bp, 242 predicted proteins | sample MGYA00237885_ERZ534234 | MGnify/ENA primary metagenome ERZ534234 (study PRJEB26413, sample SAMN06343907) | marine metagenome | isolation source: coastal waters | place: Atlantic Ocean: West Antarctic...
CATTCTTTGATTTTTATAACTATTTAATTTGATAAAAAGTATAATAATATTATGATTAAAACATTCTTTATAGCTCTCGCATTTTTCTGCATCATTGATGTATTTTGGATATATTTTGTTGCAACCCCAATGTACAAACAGGAGGTTGCAGCTCTTATGGAGCTTAAAGTTGCTCCTGCAATCATGTTTTATATAATTTTCTTATTAGGCTTAATTTTCTTTGTTATTAATCCCAATCTTAGTAATACACTTTTAAATGTTTTTATGATTGGTGCTTTTTATGGGCTAGTAACTTATGGAACTTACGACCTTACCGTTTACGCAACTATGAATATCTTTAGTCTCAAACTAGTGGTCGCAGATATTCTATGGGGAATGATTCTATCTGGCTCTGTAGCAACCCTTACTGTATTTACTTCAGCTAAATTAAACTAGCTTAATTATATCTATTGCATTTACTTCTGGCGAGCCCTCTGGAATTAGTCCTGACATAGCCCTCATATATTTTTAGACTTAACTTTATTTATTAGTGGAGGTGTTAATACCAACAATTTTATAAAGTAGGCAAAAATTAACTAATGCCGTCACTATTAAAACAACACCAACCCAACCCCATACTGGAAGATTGCCTGAAGCAGTTGCAATAACAAGTGCGATTCCAACAATAAGTCTCAAAATTTTATCAGTAGTACCAATATTCTTATTCATAACTATCCTTATTTTATTTTATTTGGATTTCTAATATACCTAAAATGTTTAATAATTGTTATATAGTTTATTTATTTTTGTACAGCTATTAACACTTATCTAATTATCAAAAATATCTTTTAAAGTATTTTCAATTTTTGGGTATTTAAAAATAAAACCTTGCTCAGATAGCTTAGTAGGCTTGATCGCTAAACTTTTAGTTAGAACCTGGGATCCCTCACCAAATATAAGCTTTAATTGCCACTCAAAAGTTGTTAGATAAAATGGACGTCTTAATGTTTTAGCAAATGTCTCTCCAAATGTCTTCTGAGTAATTAAATTTGGAGAGGTTAAATTATAAATTCCAGTTAAATCTTTATTAATTCCATAAGAAAATGCACGAACTAAATCCTTAATATAGATCCAAGGAAAGCACTGCTCTCCTGAACCAATAGGGCCTCCAAGGCCTAACTTATACATAGGAAGCATTTCTTTTAATGCACCTGCTTTCTTACTTAGAACTACACCAAATCTAAAAATTAACGCGTCATTTGAAATTTTTTTAGCAAGCTCTTCCCAGCGAATAGATAGCAAAGACAAGTAGTCTGAGCCAGGCTTGCTGCAACTTTCATCTAGGGCGGCGTCGCAATAAGACTCAGGGTAGTACCCTACTGCAGAAGCAAAAATTAGCTTGGGCTTGTTTTTTAATGTGGCAAAAATATCAACCAATTGCTGGTTGGTTTTAATACGGCTATCCCAAATTTCTTGTTTGTATCTTGCAGTCCATCTTTTAGCAACAGAAGCGCCACTTAGTTGAATTAGAATATCTGACCATTCAATCTTTTCAGTTAAGAGTTTTGTTGAAGAGTATATATCTCTTCCAAAAGCTTGTACTTGATGATCATCTTGAAGGGTTTGATGAAGGGCCTGACCAACAAGACCAGTACCTCCTAAAATTAAGATATTCAATGCTTTAACCAATCTTGAGTTTTGTCTTCAACGATGCCATATAAGCAATCAATATGATCTTGTCGGTTATTCAATGCAGGAATGTATTGATACTTTTCACCACCAGCCTGCATAAAATATTCCTTATTTTCCTCTTCGATCTCTTCAATAGTTTCAAGACAATCAGCAGAAAACCCTGGGCAAATAACCTGAATATTTTTAACACCTTTGTCTGGCAATCCTTTAAGGGTCTCATCGGTATAGTCTTTCATCCATTCCTCTCTACCAAAACGAGATTGATACGTCATTTTGTATGTATCTGGCTCCATCTCTAGTTTTTTTGCTAATAGATAAGTGGTTTGACAACAATGACAAGGATAGCTATCTCCATTGTTAAAATATCTTCTTGGTATCCCATGATAGGACATTAGTAATAAATCCGGCTTTTCGCTTTCCTTTTGAAAGTCTTTTACGCTGTTTGCTAATGCGCTAATATAGCGCTCATCATTAAAATAATGATTAACAAATCGCATTTCAGGAACCCTTCTCCAGGTTTTTATTTCATCGGCAACTGCATCAAAAGTAGATCCTGTAGTTGCTGATGCATACTGAGGATATAAAGGTAGTACGATAATTTTATCGCATTCTGCTTTTTCTAAAATTCTCAATGCAGATTTGACTGAAGGATTGCCATAACGCATGCCTAGCTCTACTTGATACTTGCCTGGATGAATTTTATCAAATTGAATCTGGAGTGATTCCTCTTGCTGTTTTGAAATATCAAATAATGGGGATCCAGTACCAAAAGTACCCCACACTGTCTCATACGCTTGGGCAGATTTTTTGGGTCTAAAGTTAAGGATAATGAAATTTAATATCATCTTCCATATCCATCTAGCTGGAGGTGGCTCAACTACTCTTGTGTCTGATAAGAATTCTTTTAAGTAGATTTTAAGCCCAGATTTAGTTGGGGAATCTGGCGTACCTAAATTAGTAACCAAAACTCCAATTTTATCCTGTCCAATAGGCTCATAACGTGTCGTACATTTATACATAATTCTCCTAACTAAATGTTGGCCCTAAGCGCCAATTCTTTAGGATAAGGGTTGAGATAATATTGAGTTGATAAATAATCATTTTTGTATCTTCTTTGAAATAAGTTTAAAATTGCCATAGGGGTTGATAGTGGTACTTCATAATTTTTATAGGAATCAAAGACAGATAACAACTCTTGCTTTGAATCAGTGTCTAATTCATTTTTAAAATATCCCATTATATGTTGCATAGTATTAACATGCTTTCTTCTTGAAGCTTGAATCTTCATTATTTGCATAAACTCTTTGAAATATACATCTCGAGTTTCTTCTATATTATCATGGCGAGCACTAGCAGCGATTCTTCCTAGTATGGAGGGATATTGAGACCCTCTTGCCATAATAGAGTATTTATAAGATGCATGAAAGTCTAGCAAGTCACTAACGGTCTTTTCAGTCATAGAAAAACGATAATGTGCGTATACTCGCTCTAAAAAATTCTCTTTAATCTTACTATCATTCAATCTACCTTCATCTTCGATTGGAATATTTGGATTAACTTGTGCAAAAATTTGAGTGAATGCTCCAATACCACTGTAATCTGGCATTTTATTACCATCTTGATAGATCGGCACCCTTTCAATGCCACAGCTAGGTGATTTACTTTTAAAGATAAAGCCATTCAACTGATCGGCTAATAGTAAAGATTCCTTTTGTGCAAATTCATGCATAGGTTCACTGTAATCAATAGCATGATCATCCCTGTCTACTAAGAGAATCCCTTGATTAGAATTGTACAAATGTATTGGTGGTCTAGGTGTACCCATTCCAGCGCTAACTTCAGGGCAAACAGTAACAGGATTAAAATAATGGTTAGCCACTTCATTAACAAATTTATTGTTTTTATGGCTGCCATCAAAGCGAACCTTATGTCCCATTAAACAGGCACTAACTCCTATATTTGGCTTAGTTTTATTGTTATCGAAATTTTCCATAATTTAAATTATATACAACAACCTCGACAAATACTTATACAAAAATAAATTTATTGTATACTTAGTCTAACTATGAAAAATAAACAACTATTCCCAATTAGAGAATTGGGCTCCATTACTGAAGTAAATGCATCGACATTAAGAGCCTGGGAAAGGCGCTATGGCTTATTAAAACCCGCAAGAACTCCAAAAGGACATCGGCTGTATACCAAAGAAGATGTTGATATTGTGGAGAGAATCAAGCAGCTGATAAATGATGGTCATGGCTTTACTAGTATTAAAAAAATCATTCAATCTGCTTCAAATACTAGTTTATTAGAAGATACAAAGAATATTTGGCAAGCGCCAATCCAAGATATCAAAACAGCAGTATCTGATTATAGTTACGCGCGTGTTGACTCTGTATTTAATGAGATTAGTTCATTGTATCCGATCGAAATAGTGTCTGAAAAATTTATAAGACCATTACTTGAATACTATCGACAAAATGATTTATTAATCGCAGAGTCAGGATTTTTTAATAAATGGTTGCAACTCCGATTTTCTTTAAGATTTCATCATGATAACTGCCTTTCTCATAATGCTAAAAAAATCATCTTCTCTAGCCCTCCAGAGCATGAGACGGAATTAATGTTAGTGAGTAATATGATTATCTCACAGGGTTATCAGGCGATGTTTTTTGGAAGCCTTCTGCCACTAAATAATATCGCTTCAGTAGTAGAAAAGTCTGCTGCAAAGGCTTTATTTATTATGCCAAATCAGCATTTGATTGAGCAATTAGACGATTTTAGTCAATCAATTAAAATTCTTAATATTCCTGTTTTCTTATTTGGCAAGACTATAGCTACTGTAGGAACGAATAATGAAGACAGTCAAAAAGTTCAATCTACTTTAGAGAATTTTACTGTGATTGATCGAATAATCCAATCCACCTTAGAGCCTTTAGGAGTTAAATTTCTAGGCAATAATAGCGCGGTAGCTGTTAATATTTTTCGACAACAAATGAGGCATCAATATCATGAATAATTTAATCTGGTTTAGAAATGATTTGCGCATTCAGAATAATATCACTCTGAAAAAAGCCATTGATTGTTCATCTAATTTAGAAGCTGTTTATATTATTCCAAAAGATACTGATTGGTATATTGGAGAGGCTGCGCAATGGTATCTTCATAAAAGTCTCATTTCTTTAGAAAAGGACTTATTAGAAATTGGTATTACTTTAAACTTCTATCGAGAAGATACGGCCGAATTTTTCAAGAAAAAAATAGGTCAAAATAAAATTCAACGTATATTTTGCACTGAGTCCAATAACCCTATTCAACTTAAGATTGATCAAGATGTTAATAAGCGATTACCAAAAAACTGCCAATTGAGTTATATTGGTAGGGATACAATTATAAGTCCAGAACAAATAAAGACCAATGATGGTGGCTACTATAAAGTGTATACCCCCTTCTGGAATAAGTTTGAGAAGTTTGTAAGTCAAGAGATACTAGAAAGTCAGCAATGTGATATTCCTTTAAAAAAATACTTTAATTCGGTTGAAAAAAACACTAATATATTAGATTTAAAATTACTACCTGAAAAGGATTGGTATAAGAAATTTGATAAATACTGGCAACCTGGTGAGTGCAACTCATTAGATAATGTAGATAAATTTATTCAAAGTAATCTTTTTAAATATAGCGATCATAGAGATTTTATGTCTGATGATGCGACAGCTAAAATATCTGCTGCTATTAATTTTGGAGAGATTTCTACTGCTGCCTTGTACCAGAGATTAAGTCAAGAACTTTCTAGTGCTGATGGGTCATGTGAATTAAGTATTCATACATTTATTAAGCAGATGGCATGGAGAGAGTTTGCGAAATACACTTTATTTCATAATTCTGATACCTATTTTAAATCAGCCTATAGATATTGTGATAGTGATGTTTTATGGAATGGTGATGACATATTGTTTGAACTCTGGAAGACTTCAAAAACTGGAATTCCAATCATAGATTCAGCAATGCAACAACTTTGTGAAGAAGGATGGATGCACAATAGATCAAGAATGATTGTCGCCTCATTTCTAACCAAAAACCTAGGAATACACTGGCTCAAAGGTGCTAAATGGTTTTGGGATAGCTTAGTTGATGCTGACCTTGCTCTTAATTCTATGGGGTGGCAATGGGTAGCTGGAACAGCACCCTATTCAGCACAATTTAGCCGTATATTTAACCCGACAATACAAACGCAAAAATATGATAAAAAGGGCGATTATATCAATAAGTATTTACCAAAACAAAACATACTAACCACGCCAATTGTTTCGATCTCAGACTCGGCTCATGCGGCTAAACAAAGATATAAGAAAATTATATCAATGAAATGACACAGGAGAATTTACAATGAATGCATTATTATTAGCTGCTCACGGCAGTAGAAAAGAATCATCAAATGCAGAGGTTAAGCAGTTGGCTTTTCAAATGCAACGACTTACTGATGGGAAGTTTGATTTGGTTAAACATGGTTTTTTAGAATTAGCAGAGCCATCCATACCTGGTGCAATAGATGATTGCGTGAAATGTGGCGCTACTCATATTACAGTAGTACCTTATTTTTTAGCAGCTGGAAGACATGTAACGGAAGATATCCCTGAAGAAATTGCAATCGGTCAAAAGAATAACCCCGATGTTAATATTACAGTTTCAGGTTATCTTGGTGCTCGTAGTGAAATTGCTGAATTATTAATCAAAGCAGCTGTTTATTCTCAAGGAGGGCGCCAATAATGTCTAAGTCTTACAATTTACCAGATACAAAAGGTCACTTTGGTGATTATGGTGGAAATTTTTCAGCAGAAACATTATTTGAGCCACTGCAGTCTTTAGCGCATTATTATGCTGAAGCACTTAAAGATTCAAAATTTCAAGCTGAATTTGATGATGATTTAAAGCACTATGTTGGTCGCTCTACACCACTTTATCATGCTAAAAATTTAAGCCAAAAAGTTGGTGGCGCACAGATTTATCTTAAACGTGAAGATTTAAACCATACTGGTGCTCATAAAATAAACAATGCTATTGGCCAAGCATTACTTGCTAAGCGAATGGGTAAAACTCGTATTATTGCTGAAACAGGCGCAGGGCAACATGGAGTGGCAACAGCCACTGTCGCAGCACGTCTAGGTATAGAGTGTGTGGTTTATATGGGTGAAGTTGATATCGCTCGTCAGGCACTAAACGTTTTTCGTATGAAACTCTTAGGTGCAACTGTTATTCCTGTTACATCAGGTTCAAAAACACTTAAAGATGCACTAAACGAAGCGATGCGTGACTGGGTAACCAATGTTGATGACACATTCTATATTATAGGCACTGTTGCTGGCCCTCACCCCTACCCAATGATGGTAAGAGACTTTCAGTCTGTTATTGGCAAAGAGGCTAAAGTGCAGTTTAATGACCAAGTCGGCGGCTTGCCTGATGCCTTAGTGGCTTGCGTAGGTGGAGGGTCAAATGCAATAGGACTTTTTCATGAATTTATCGATGACACTTCGGTCGGTATTTATGGTGTTGAAGCGTCGGGTTTCGGACTGGATACTGATCAACATTCAGCGCCGTTAAATAAGGGAAGGCCTGGCGTTCTTCATGGAAATCGTACCTATATAGTTTGTGATGATAAAGGGCAAATTGGATCCACACATTCAATTTCTGCTGGATTAGACTATCCAGGTGTTGGTCCAGAGCATGCTTATTTAAAAGATTCTGGCAGAGCTACATATGCATCAATTACTGATGATGAGGCGCTAGCTGCATTTCATACTTTAACGAAAGTAGAGGGTATCTTGCCAGCATTAGAATCTTCGCATGCTGTTGCTTATGCAATCAAACTTGCTAAAGAGTTAGGCCAAGATAAAAATATCATTGTAAATCTCTCGGGTAGAGGAGATAAAGACATTGATACCGTCAGATCAATAATGAAAGAGTTGTAACTGATGATTAAAGTATTTTATGATGGCAAATGTAGCATTTGCTCAAAAGAAATTAATCATTACAAAAACATTGCCCCAAAGGATGTTTTTGAATGGGTAGATGTCACTGAATCAGGCCTTGATTTATCTGAAGAAAATTTTTCATTAGCAGAGGCATTAAAAGTATTACATGTTAAAAATTCTAAAAATGAACTATCTTTAGGCTTGGATGCATTCATTTTAATCTGGTCTAAATTACCTAAGTTTAAGATATTGGCGATTATCACCTCTTTGCCAGTAATAAGGCCTATATTGCGATTTTCATATAAAAAATTCGCGAATTGGCGATTTAAACGAATTAAATATTGCAACATGAATTAACAAGATATGAAAAAACAGTTAATAAAAATATTGATAAGTATTAGTGGCGTTTTGCTAATTATATTTATGTTATCCGGAGTGATTATGAGTGATGTAGAACAGCCAAAATATGATGTTATTGAGCAAAACTCACCTATCGAAATTAGGCAATATAGTTCATTAATTGTTTCGGAAGTGGTTGTTAAAAATACTAGAAAATTATCTATTAATGAAGGATTTAAATTAATTGCTGATTATATTTTTGGCAATAACCAACAACAAACGAAAATTAGCATGACTGCACCAGTCACTCAGCAAAAGTCAGAAAATGGATGGATTATTCGATTTATAATGCCGGCTGAGCATTCATTAGATACTTTACCAAAACCAGAAAACCCTGCGGTTAAAATTAAAAAAATTGATCAAAAGAAATTCGTTGTCATTAAGTTTTCGGGCTTATCCTCTGAGGATAATATTCAGCAACATGAATTAAAATTAACGCAATACATATTAGATAATAAGCTACAAACTCAGAATAGCTCTATTTATGCATTTTACAATCCACCATGGACATTGCCATTTTTACGTCGAAATGAAATACTAATCGAACTGAAATAATTAAACTTAACCTCTAATCAAAAAAATAATTCAAACATCAGTTTAATCGTTGATTGAGTAACAAGCCACACCACCCTTTTCTGAGCCTGCTGCAAACATACAGCGAGTATTTGGGTTGTCAGCCGGGATCCACTCGTAAACACGAATATTCCAGCCAGCAGTTTCGATCAAATATTCAGAAGATGGTTTAATGGTTTTAGCACCCATTGTTGTCATTTTTTCCCAAATTCCTGCTTGAGAAGATACAGAAGCTGCAAATGCAATTAAGAATGTGATTGGTTTAATTTTCATATTTTCTCCATTGTTTTTAACTAAATTAGTGCATATCACGTTGTTTTTTAATAAGTTCATAGGCACTAATAATGCCTTGTGTTTTTTCTTTGGCAATTTTCATCATCTCTTCTGGCAACCCCTTAGCCACTAACTTATCTGGATGATGTTGTGCCAATAATCGACGATAAACTCGTTTTAATTCTTTGTCAGTAAGATTCTTATCTGCACCAAGCACTACGTAAGCATCATTGACTGTTAGTTGGCTTGTATGACCTCTGGTAGCGTTAAATTGTTGAATTAGATTTTCTAACTCATGCAGGGGAAAATGTAGTTTTTGCGCAATATATCTAAGGGCATCATACTCTTGATCATCTAAAATTCCATCAGCATAAGTAGCTTGAATTTGAATCTCTAAAAACATACGCACCAAATGGGTACGTCTATGGCTTTCGACACGGAACTGTTCAAGCACCTCATCTAGATTAAAGTCTTTATGCTTACCTTGGTTAAACAATTCTTTTGCAACTTTCTGCATATCATCTGCTAATTGCATATGCTGCATTACTTGTTGAGCTAAGAGAATCTCTTCTTTTGATACTTTGCCATCCACTTTAGCAATATAGCCCATCACTGAAAATAAACTGCTGAAAAATGCTGCCTGAACACGCTGCTGATCACCTAGATGATGATCTTTATCAAATCTACCAAAATTAGACTTTCCTTTAGAGAAATTGCCCGCAAATGCCGCGCCAAGCATCGCACCTAAAGGTCCACCAAGCATAAAGCCAAATGCACCGCCTAAAACTGTTGTCCACCAACTCATCAATATTCCCTATTTTGAGACTTTTCTCTTAGGTTTTGAATCCCAAAAGCTCTTTTTTTTATTATCTTTTTTATCTTTAGAATTACTGTTTTTGCCATATCTTGGCTTGTTTCTGGCGCCATCCTTTTTAGGTTTTTTATTTTTAGGTGCTGGCTGATTTTTGAGTGACTCTGGCAAATTATGAACTGGTACAAAATCATCAACCATAATGCGCTCTAATTTCTTTTGTGTAAGGCGCTCAATATCAAATAATTGCTTAACTTCATCAGCACTCACAAGTGATATTGCCTCACCTTTTGAGCCAGCACGTCCTGTTCTACCAATACGATGTACATAGTCTTCAGGCACATGTGGCATGTCAAAATTAACCACATGAGGCAGTTCAACAATATCAATACCGCGTGCAGCAATATCAGTTGCTACTAAGACGTTTACCTTACCAGCTTTAAAATCTGCCAACGCCCTAGTACGAGCAGCTTGAGACTTGTTTCCATGAATAGCCGCTGCAGTAATACCTTTCTTTCCAAGCTGTGTCGCAATACGATTAGCACCATGCTTAGTTCGACTAAATACTAATACTTGGTACCAACCATGGTCTTTAATAAGTTGCATTAGTAATTCTTGTTTTCTTGATTTATCAACAGGATGAACCCATTGTTTAACAGATTTAACGGCTGAATTACGTGGTGTAACAGAGATTTCAACGGGATTGTTAACTAAAGATTTTGCCAGTTTTCTAATATCATCAGAGAACGTAGCTGAGAACATTAATGTCTGTCTTTTAGGTGGTAGAGTTTTTAAAATTCTCTTAATATCCGGCAAAAATCCCATATCTAGCATTCTGTCAGCTTCATCAAATATAATAATTTCAAGTTCATCAAACTTAACTGCATTTTGAGAATGAAGGTCCAATAATCTACCTGGTGTTGCAACCAAAATATCAACACCGCCTCGTAATTTTTGCATTTGTGGATTAATCTTAACACCGCCAAAAACTACCGCTGATTTTAGTGGTAAGTGCTTACCATAAGTTCTAACACTTTCTTGAACTTGGGCTGCAAGTTCACGAGTTGGTGTAAGTATTAGAGCGCGAACCTGATTTGATTTGGTGAGTTCGCCTTTTGATAAAATCTGCAAAATTGGTAGCGTAAATCCGGCCGTTTTTCCTGTGCCTGTTTGTGCCGCTGCCATGACATCTTTACCTTCTAAAATCAGAGGAATAGATTTTTCTTGAATGGGGGATGGAGTATCATAGCCTTGATTTTTAACCGCTTCTAAGATCGAGTCTGATAAGCCTAATTTTGTAAAGCCCATAATAATTTCAAATAAGAATAAAGAAGCCTATTTTACATTTACCTTGTAAGAGCAATCTATAATACTTCGTATGAATAATTACCAAGCTATTAAAAGCCCTTGTATTGGAATTTGCAAATACAACAAAGAGAGATATTGTGTAGGCTGTAAGCGGCATAGCGACGAAATAACTGGCTGGATTAACTACTCAAATGACCTTAAAAAAGCCATCACTAAAGATCTAAAAGATCGAACTATCGATGATTGAGCTACAAGATCATTCAATTATGTGCCCTTATTGTGGGGAGTTTATCTTTATAGAGGTTGATTGTTCTGAGCCGTATCAAAGTTATATTGAGGACTGTTCGGTTTGCTGTCGCCCGATTAATATTACAACAACAATTGACTTTAATGAAAATGTTTATATATCAGCGAAACATGAAGACGAATAGCTGTTAACTCATTTCTTCAGGTGTTCTTGCTTTAATGGTTAATGCATGTAATTCACCAGAATCAATTTCTGGACGAACAGTTGCCAGCACCATTTTCTGACGAGCTAGCAACGACATACCCTCAAAAACATTTGACACTACAACTGTAGAACAATTACAACCATCACCTTGCATGGTGACGGTTGAGTCCTGAACGCCTGCTTCTAGTTTTGCTTGAATTTCATCTAATGTCATTTTTTTAAGCTCCGAAGATGCCCTTAAGCATAAAGAAAAATACGATTGACATCATTGCCCCAGCTGGCAATGTTATCAACCATGAAAGAAAAATTTTGTTCATCATACGCGTATCTAATGCGGCCAAACCTCTTGCTAGGCCAACACCTAAAACTGCGCCCACTAACACTTGCGTGGTTGATACTGGAAGGCCAGTACCAGATGCAATTACAACAGTGGCAGCTGCCGCTAAAGTTGCAGCAAAACCTCTTGAAGGGGTTAACTGAGTAATACCAGTTCCCACTGTGGCAATAACTTTATGACCATAAGTCACTAGACCAAACACAATACCACCACCACCAACTAACAACACCCAAATAGGCAAAGCACTTTTCGCACTAATTAGTCCACCACTTTCAATAACACTATAAATCGCTGCTAATGGACCAATAGCATTAGCAACATCATTTGATCCATGAGCAAACGCCATTGCAGCTGCAGTAATAACCATTAGTACACTGAAAATTCTTTCCATAGAGGTAAAGTGAAAGTCATCATTTTCATTAGGATCAACATGAATACGCCTAATAATAAGCGTGCCGACCAACATAACCAACAGTCCAAAACCAAACGCCAACATGTAACTGGTCGATAAGTCATAAGTTAAGCCAACATGCTTCAAACCTTTGAAAATAGTAACAAGGGAAATAACAAAACCCACTAAAAACATATAAAACGGCACATATTTTTTAGCATTATCAAACGGATGCTTAGTATCGATGATTAAATCTTGTAAGCTTCTGAACAGCATAAAGGCAAGGACGCCTGCCAAAATTGGGGATACAATCCAACTCATGGCAATATTACCAACTTGACTCCAAGCAACAGCATCAACACCAACACCAACAGCTCCAAATCCTACAATAGCACCTACAATTGAGTGCGTGGTAGACACTGGCCAACCAAAATTGGAAGCGATCATCAGCCATGTTCCGGCTGCTAGCAATGAAGCGAGCATGCCGTAGACTAAAAGATGAGGGCTATTAGTAAAAATTGAAGCGTCCAAAATTCCTTTACGAATTGTGGCTGTTACTTCGCCGCCCGCTAAAATAGCACCAGCAAATTCAAAAATAACCGCAATAATAATAGCCTGTTTAATAGTAATCGCACCTGAACCTACTGAAGTACCCATAGCGTTAGCTACATCGTTTGCACCGACACCCCAAGCCATAAACAAACCAAAAACAATAGCTAAAATTAATAAAATATCGCCGTAATTTGAAATAATTTCCATAATAGATTCCTACTAATTAGTTATTTAGCGAGAAGCACTTCTAGTCGAGACCCGACTTTTTGCGCAGAATCTGCTAACTCACCTAACCACTCAACAGCGCGATAATAAAATATCACATCCACTGGAGGTAGGCCAGCTTCTAACGGGAATAATTTAGTTCGAATGACATGTTGTATTTTGTCAGATTCACTTTCTAATTCATTAATATCACTAATAATTGAACCAACAACTTTACGTTCACGCTTACCAAAGGCTGTCTCTAATAACTCATCCAATTCATTGACGGCTTTTAAAGCAGTTGCCGAAGTCTTAATACAAACATTAGTTAATTCGATAATGTCTTCAAAAATTTCATTAGGCAAGGTCATTTTTCGGTTAATCATCAAGCCAGATACATCTTTGGTTCGGTTGGCAATCGAGTCTTGAATAAGAAGCAAATCAAGTAAGTCTCTACGAGAGAAAGGCATCATAAAAGTAGATGGGAGACTTAAGCGCAGCTTTTTCTTCAAAATATCAGCTTCGCCTTCTTTGTCTCCAATTTTTGATTGAATTTTTTCAGCTTTATCCCAATCTTGAGCATGAATAGCAACCATAAATCCTTTTAATTCGGCGATACACGAATGCACGCTAGTCATATGTTGCTGAAGTGGGCTGATTGGAGATTTTCCAAATAAACCATCAATAATACTTTTAGCCATAATTGCTACCTATTTTTTTATTGTTTGTTAGATGCGAATTTTCTATGAAAATACATATGTGTCAACCCCTTATTTAGTATTTTTTTTTGACGGTTTCTTCTCTTGATCTTCATCGAACAAAATACGCTGACCTTCTCCTTCAAGATCTTCAAACTATCCACTTTTAACCCCTATCATTAAAAGGATCACAAGCAAAATGCCGACAAAAATCATACTAGGCATTATAACCAATAAATTACATCCATTTACTCCACTCTTTTTTGTTCAAAATTACATTAATTGTATTTATATTTAATTTCATAAATAGTTTTTTAAAGATTTAGCCATCAATTTTCTAAAATACGGTCAATTGTTGATTATTTTTGTCATCAATAAATACACAAATAACAGCACTATTATTTGACCAATAACTCTAAGAAAATTTTATTTCTCATGTTTTATAGTTAAAAAGTTAAATTTAATATTGTTCAAGATCATTAAAGCAATAATGGTCATCATCGCGCCCAAAATAGTTGTCCATTGTAGTGTTTCGCTTAAAAATATCACACTCAAACCAATAGCAATAAAAGGCACTAAAAAAGTAAACACACTGGCTTGTTTGGAGCCTAATTGCTGAATACCTATAAAATAAACTGTGGTTGCAAAGGTTGTAGAGCCGATGGTCACGATCAAAATGCTAATCCAAAACACATAATCCATAACCAAAATCGATCCATGTGTTGGCTCGAAAAAGAAGGTTAAATCGAGCAATGCGGTCATTAAATAAATGTAGAAGCTTAATGTGGCAGGTGCAACTGTCTTAGCAAAGGTGGTTACTAATGACATTAACGCCCAGCAAGTTGCAGCAGCTATTAAATACACACTGGATCCAGTCAAAATTTCACTTAATTGAAATCGCCAGATATTCATGGTTACCAAGACCCCTAAAATACCCAATAATAAAGCCAGCCAATCTTTACGTTGGGTTTTGTTTTGCTTACTAAACATCATCAGTAAATACACCAATACTGGCATAAGGGTTGTTACTACTGCACCCGCTAAACCTGGGGCGCCATGTTTTGTACTTAAAAAATAATACTTAGAATAATATATCAATAGTATCGCTGCTAAACTTGCAATCAAAAAGTGTTTTAAGCTAATCTTAAAACTCAGTTTCATCCACCAAAGCACAGGCACCATTGATAAAGTAGTTATGATGTAGCGATAGCTAATAAACTCATGTACATTGATATAGTCTGACAACACATTGGCGATTGGCCAAGAAGCGCCCCAAAAAAACATAGCTAAAACGATCCATAGAGCTAATTTTCGATCTGTTGTCATGATAGCCCCAATAAAATACCAACAGACATCATGATAACGCCGCTGATTTTATTAATACGCACATCCATATCTGGCTTGGCAAAAATTTTCTTAATCTTTCCAACGGTAATATTAATCGCGCTAATGCCAGCAATCAGGCCCACACCGACAGTGGCTAAAATTTCTAAAGCATAAATCAAGCTAACCTGAGAAAGATCAATAAAGGCCGGCAGAATGGCGATATAAAAAATCATAACTTTAGGGTTGGTTAGACTGATTAACAGTCCCGTTAAAAATTCCTTAGCATTCGACTTATGTCTAGCCTTTGAGCTTAGTTTTACTTTGTGCGCATTCCAAGCGCCATAACCCAAATAAACCAGATATAGACCGCCCAAAATCCTGACATAATCCATTAATGGTGTAATAACTTCGGCAAATAAATCCAGTGAAAAAAGTACCACTGAAAGATACATCAAATCACCTAGAACCATTCCTAATGACAAGTAAAATGCTGGCATAAACCCTTGAGACATACTCTTTGCAAACACCGCTAATGTGCCGGGCCCTGGCGTTATTACAAACACAAAGGCAATTAAAAATAATGAGGCGAAATCAAGTAAAGTCATGGCTTTTAATATAATGCCACAAAAACACCGACTAACATCATCGTAATACCTGTTATTTTATTAACCTTTTGAACCATGCCAGGATCTTCAATAGATTTTCTCAACTTTAGACCGAGAATATTTGCCATACTAAGTGAAAGCAAAACCGTTAGCCCAACGATTGCTACGACTTGTAACTCAGTGGCAAGTGTAAGATTATTTAGATCAATAAAAATTGGCAAAAAAGACAAATAATAAACAATAGTCTTTGGATTGGTTCCACCTACCAAGAATCCAGAAAAAAGTAAATGAATAACTGACTTTTTAACGCTATCATCTTTAAAACTAACTCCCATTGATCGATATTGCTTAAAACCAATATAAAGTAAATATGCTGCGCCAAAAATCTTGACATAAGCCATACTTTGTTCAATCGTTTGAGCTAAGATTGTCAGTGCAAACATAGCGATTGAAACATACAAAATATCGCCAATAACATGACCTATAGAAAGCCATAATGCTGCAATAGGTCCATAGCGCGTTGATGTTGCCAAGACTGCAAATATGCCTGGCCCTGGAGAGATGGCATAAACAAACGTAGCGACAGTTAAAGATAGTAGTGTTAATAGTTCCATCTGCTATAATTCTTTCATTATTTAAATATTTATTTTAACGCCTTATGAATTTAAATTATCTTGATTTTGAACAGCCAATTGCTGAATTGGAAGACAAAATAGAAGCGCTTGGTAACATTAAAAATAAAGCTGATATTGCACAAGAAACTGACGCTTTAAAATCCAAAAGCATTGTACTAACTAAAAAAATATTTTCTTCTTTGTCAGATTGGCAGATCTCGCAACTCGCTCGCCATCCAAAACGCTTGTTTACGATAGATTATGTTAATACAGTGTTTGAAGAGTTTACTGAGTTACATGGTGATCGCGCTTATGGCGATGATCATGCAATTGTCGGTGGTATTGCAAAATTAGATGGTCAGCCGGTGATGTTTATTGGCCAACAAAAAGGTCGATCAACTCAAGAAAAACTAAAATATAATTTTGGCATGCCTCGCCCTGAAGGCTATCGAAAAGCTCTACGCCTAATGAAAATGGCTGAAAAATTCAACCTACCAATTATTACATTCATTGACACTCCAGGTGCTTATCCTGGGGTTGGCGCCGAAGAGCGTGGCCAGTCTGAAGCAATTGCTAGAAACTTATTTGAAATGTCAACCTTGGCCACACCTATTATTTCTGTAGTCATTGGTGAAGGTGGTTCTGGTGGCGCTTTAGCTATTGGTGTAGCAGATACAATGATGATGTTTCAATACTCAATCTATGCCGTTATCTCACCAGAAGGTTGTGCGTCTATTTTGTATAAAGACGTTAGTAAGTCCAATATTGCTGCTGAATCTTTAAAGCTTACTTCAACACATCTTAAAAAAGCTGGCTTGATTGATATTATTATTGATGAACCTCTAGGCGGTATTCATCGTGACCCATCTAAAGCTCAATCTTTATTAAAAGCTGCATTAACCAAAGAACTTAACACCATCAAAAAAATCTCAACACAAGATTTATTATCTGCAAGACAAGAAAAACTACTCGGGTTTGGACAATTTAAAGACTAAAGATACTTTTCTTGAGGGCAAGAAAATTGTCTTAGGCCTAAGTGGCGGCATGGATTCGATCGTCTTGCTGCATTATTTACACACTCACTTTCCCAAACATTTAAGAGTTGTTCACTGCAATCACCATTTATCTAAGCATTGCGATAATTGGAATGTTTTTTGCCAAAAACTGTGCAAAAATCTAAACATACCTTATAAAAATATTGATCTACATCTAGAAAAATCGACTAATATTGAAGAAAATGCACGTAAAAAACGCTATTTATCATTATCTTGTGATTTAAATACAGACGAGGTTTTGTGCACTGCACACCATCAAAATGACCAAGCTGAAACCTTACTCTTGCAATTATTTCGTGGTTCTGGTGTTGCAGGTTTATCTTCAATGCCACAAAAAAAACCACTAGGTTCGGGCATCCATTATCGCCCCATGTTGGGGATTGAAAAACAACAGGTTATTTATTATGCCACTGATCACAAACTCAACTGGATTGAAGATGATAGCAACAAAGATAAAAATTTTAGACGCAATTTACTGCGCATAGACTTCATTCCAGCATTATCTAAAATTTACCAAAATCTGGTTAAGTCAATTGCTCGTAGTGCCAGACACCAATCAGAAGCACTAAAACTGACGCGCGAATTAGCGCAGCTAGATATTCAGGCTAATAATCTTATAACTGATAATAACCTTATGCAAATTGAGGCACTGATGGCGCTTGAAACTCATCGAATTAAAAATATTCTACGTCATCATTTAAATCAAATGCAATTTCTAGCGCCCAGTGACAAAATTATGGATCAGATTATTGGACTTTTGTCTGCCAAAGTCGATGCAACGCCTTTAGTTAGATGGGATGAATTTGAAATTAGGCGTTATCAAGCAAAACTGTACTTTATTAATAATTCGAACGACAAAACATTAAAAAAATGCCCAATTCATTATGAATTGCAAAATTTGCCAAATTTTTCAATTCGCTATCGAGTGGAAGGTCAACGTATTAAATTAGCGGGTAAAAAGCACTCACAATCACTTAAAAAGGTCCTTCAAGAGGCGGGAATACCGCCCTGGGAGCGAAATTCACTCAAAATGTATTATATTGACGATGAATTACGAGCGATGGAACGTCTTGGACGCATGCAAAATGCTGAATAATCATTATTTGTCAAATTTTTGAAAAAACGATTATTTATAATTAATATTGGTGTTACTTTTAACTGCTGGTTTGGCAATAACAGTCGCAATTTCTTGTAAATGGATGCTACCAATAATTTCGTTATTATCGTCAACAACATTCGCTGCATGATTGTCACTATCGACAACAGCTGATAATACGTTTTCCAATACACTACTCTGATGAAAGCTTGGGCCCTCTACTGTTTTGCCTTTATTCATTATTGACTTAATATTAATAACGCGACCACGATTAATTTCTTGAATAAAATCAACAATATAATCATCGTCCGGCTTAAGAATAATATCTTGAGGGTTTCCTTGTTGAATCACCTCACCATCTCGCAATATAGCAATAGAGTCTCCAATACGTAGCGCTTCATCCAAGTCATGGGTTATAAAGACAATGGTCTTATGAAGATCTTGCTGAAGATCAAGTAAGATATTTTGCATGTCTGATCTGATTAACGGGTCAAGAGCTGAAAAAGGCTCATCCATTAATAAGATATCTGTGTCAGTCGCTAGTGCTCGAGCTAAGCCGACACGTTGTTGCATGCCGCCCGAAAGCTGAGCTGGATAATAGTCTTCAAATCCATCCAGTCCAACACGCTCTAACCATTTATGCGAATCTTTCTTAGCTTGATCCAAAGAAATCCCCTGAACCACTAATCCGTAGGCTACATTTTCAGCAACCGTCTTGTGCACATGAAGACCAAACTTTTGAAAGACCATGGAAGTTTGATGGCGTCTAAACTCACGTAGTTCGACTTTAGACATGGATAAAACATCTTTACCATAAACATCTATATTGCCGCTTGTTGGTTCGATCAGACGATTAATATGGCGAATTAAAGTTGATTTTCCAGAGCCTGATAAGCCCATAATCACCGATATTTTATGGGCAGGAATATCAATGTTGATATCTTTTAATCCTAAAACATGGTTATGTTTGTCTAGTAAATCAGCTTTTGACATACCGTCTTTTATATACTCAACCATCTTCTTTGGTCGCTTACCAAATATTTTGTATAGACCATTAATACTAATAGCAATATCACTCATGAATGATCTCCATGACGGTGCTTTTGTAATCGTTTTCCATATTCTTGGGTAACTCTGTCAAAAATAATGGCAAGTGCCACAATAGCCAAACCGTTTAACAATCCTAGTGCTAAATATTGATTAGAAATTGAGCGCAAGACTGGTACGCCTAATCCTGCAACACCAATCATTGAAGCGATAACCACCATTGATAATGCCATCATAATCGTTTGATTAATACCTGCAAAAATATTTGGTAAAGCCAAAGGTATTTGCACACCGAATAATCGCTGACTATAGCTAGCACCAAAAGCATCTGCAGCTTCTAATGCCTCTTTACTTACTAGTCGAATACCTAAGTCAGTCAAACGCACAACTGGTGGTAATGCATAAATACAGACGGCAATTAAACCTGGCACTTTACCAATACCTAATAGCATAACAACTGGAATCAAATAAACAAAAGCAGGAATGGTTTGCATGATATCAAGTATTGGCGTTACTAGTGTTTGCGCATACTTTGATCTGGCCATTAAAATACCCATCGGAATTCCAATAAAAATACAAATCAAAGTAGCAACTGAGACAATAGCTAGCGTGGACATGGTATCTTCCCACATGCCAAAATAACCAATGGCAATGAATGCTAATATTGCCCCTGATGCAATTTTAATACTGCGACTTCCGGCCCAAGCAAGTGAGCCAATAGTAAGAAGAATGATTAGCCATGGCGTGGCTAATAGTAACTTTTCAAACCAAACTAAAAACCATAAAAGCGGATCGAAGAAGCCTTCTATCGCCTCTCCATATTCGCCTGTAAATTCTGAAAAACTACTATCTATACTTTTTTTAAACTCGCGAAGTTCCCCAATTTTCATTGCTGGAAACTCACCTAAAATATCAATCATAAACCTTATATTATTGTTAAAAAAAATGCCTGAAAAATCAGGCATTTGTTATTATTGAAATAGACGTACTATTTAATCGCTGCTTTAATTTTATCTGCAGTCGCTGTATCTACCCATGACTTCCAGGCTTCTGGCTTAGTCGATAGAAACTCAATTGCTGCATCTGCACCACTGGCTTGATTGTCACCCATGTAGACCAACATTTCATTCATATCAACACCTGAATAAGTACGATTTTTAAAGTAATTAGATACTTCGATACCGCCATTTTTCTTTAGATTATCAGTCACTACTGTATGAACTTCTGACTTAGTCCAAGTAGTTTTCTTTGGGTTGTCACATTCTTCTTTAGCTATACAAGAAGTCCAATGCTCAGCACCTGCAAATGGAACACCGAAGTCAAGCTTAACCATATTGTATTTACCAATAAGTGCTGTTGGTGACCAGTAGTAACCAAACCAGTTTTGACCGCGATCAACTGCTTTTGACATTGAACCGTCTAAACCTGCAGCAGAGCCTGGATTAACAAGTTTCCAACCTTTAGCTTCCATATCAAATGCTTTGAATAAATTAGCATTAGCTAATTGACAAGCCCAACCGGCAGGACACGTTACAAATGCACCTTTTGACGGATCCTCTTTATCTGGAAATAAATCTGGACGTTTAATCACATCAAGTACTGTTTTTAATTCAGGGTGTGCTTTAGCAGTGTGTGGTGGAATCCACCAACCTTCACCTAAGTCTGAAATGGGGTTGCTGTTTTCTGAATGAAGCGTACCTTCTTTCATTGCTTTATAAAGTGGCTCGCGAACTGAGTTAATCCATAATTCAGGTGCTGCATCCGGCTGGCCTTTAGAATTCATTGATGCGAACGTTGTTTCTGTTGCACCTGGTACTAATTCAACTTTTAAACCGTAGCCTTCTTCAAGAACGATCTTATCAACATTTGCCATTAATTCGGCTGATGCCCAGTTCATTTCGGCGATTTGGATAACGACTGCTTCATCTTTCTCAGATGAGGTGTAATAAACCAATGATGCAATAATTACAACAGCAAGGGCTGCTTGTTTGATAAATTTACTATTCACTATATGACTCCCAATTATTAAAAAATGTTAAAAAACAAAGGGAGGTATTAAATTATTTACTCGCCAATTGTTTTTAGTACAGTTGGTAATCTATGTTAACAGACTCAGATTTTTAAAGGGGTGCATGTCATAAATAAGGGTTACCAATCTGTAGTTTTTCCAAAATTTTCACCTCAAGAGATTCCATTTTCTCGGCCTCAGACCCTTCTATGTGGTCAAACCCTAATAAATGTAATACACCATGAATGGCCATATGAATTAAATGGTTATTAAATGTTTTTTGTTGCATTTTTGCCTCTTTAGCAACTATTTCATTACAAATAACCACGTCACCCAAAATTTCCTCATCAATCTCAATTGGTAGATCACTAGGGAAGGACAATACGTTAGTGGTTTTGTCTTGATGACGATAAATTTTATTCAATTGTTGAATTTCAGCCGGGTCAACAAAACGAATCAGGAGTTCACTATCGCCTTTATCCAAATGAATTAGTACGCTTTGTAAAATATGGCAGAACTCTGCCTCGTTACTAAGTTTAGTAGTAATACTATTTTGAATAACAATCATACTGAGAGTTTAATTGATAAAATGATTTATTTTACGTTGATAATTTTTTTAACCAATGCCAATCGTTGAAGTCGCTATTTCCTTACCGCTACATAAAACCTTTGATTATCGATGTGATCAAGAAGTAGCTGTTGGTGCGCGCGTTAAAGTACCTTTTGGCGCCAAAAAAGTTATTGGCATTGCACTCGCTAATAAAGATAAAAGTAATTTCAACAAACTAAAATCGGTAGAAATGGTACTAGATGAAACGGCCATTCTGGATAAGCCAATTTTGGATTTTCTATTTTGGGCGGCAAAATATTATCATCACCCAATCGGTGAAGTGCTACTGGCAGCGATGCCTAAAAATTTGCGCATTGGAAAACCGGCCATCATCAAAAAAATGATCGGTCTACCAGTTAAAACTAGCAAGCCTAATTTTGAGATTACACAAGAACAAAGTTTAGCCATTAATGCCATTCTTGAAAAGCACGACACTTATCATGGTTTTTTACTTCATGGGGTAACTGGTAGTGGAAAAACTGAAGTTTACTTGCGCATTACTCAAGAAGTGCTTAATCAAGGTAAGCAGATATTGGTTTTAGTGCCTGAAATTGGTTTAACACCTCAAATGATCTCTCGCTTTGAGCGGCGCTTAAAAACACGTGTAGTGGCTATTCATTCGCAACTTAATGAAACGCAAAAATTAGATGCCTACCTAATGGCTAAAAACACAGAGGCAGGAGTTGTATTGGGTACACGAAGTGCGATATTTGCACCGATGCCAAATTTAGGCTTAATTATTATCGATGAAGAACATGATGGATCTTTTAAACAGCAATCAAGCTTTCGATACTCAGCAAGAGATCTAAGTTTTATACGTGCTAAACAGGCGAATATTCCTCTGATATTGGGCACCGCTACACCGGCTTTGGAAACTTTAAAAAATGCCATGGATAATAAGTTAACTCGATTAACTTTAGCCAATCGAGCTGGTGGCGTAATGATGCCTAAAGTCAGTTTGATCGATATGCGCTCCAATTCAGAGAATGGCCATAGTGCACTATCAAAACTATTGATAGAAAAAATGCAACAGCATTTATCCAAAGGTAAACAAGTTATGCTGTTTATTAATCGACGCGGTTATGCGCCGGTATTTTTCTGTACTGAGTGTGCTTGGAAATCAGAATGTAGTCATTGTAATGCCAGCATGATTTACCACCGACACGTTAATCGACTTAAATGCCATCATTGTGGCGATGAAAAAATGCCAGAACAGTCTTGTCCTGACTGTGGAGAGCAAAGTTTAGAAGTTTACGGTTACGGCACAGAAAGGCTGGAAGAGACTTTGTCTTCATACTTCTCAAAAATGCCAATTATTCGTATCGATCGCGATACTACAAGACGAAAGAAGGCTCTTGCAGAACATTTAGAAAAAATTAATTCTGGTGAGCCTTGTATTATTGTCGGCACACAGATGTTAGCCAAAGGACATGATTTTTCTAATTTAGCGATGGTGGGAATACTGGATGTTGATGGAGGGTTTTTATCAACTAACTTTCGCGCAACCGAATACTTGGCTCAACTACTTATTCAGGTTTCAGGCCGAGCAGGCAGAACTGGCGACCAAGGAGAGGTGGTTATTCAAACACGCTATCCTGATCATCCAATATTTCACTATGTATTGTCAAATCGCTACACACAATTTGCCAGTGGCCTACTCAAACAGCGTAAAAGCGCCATGATGCCGCCATTCTCTCATCAAGCATTATTATGTGCAAATGCCAAAAATAAACAGAATGCTGAAGATTTTTTACGTGAAGTGGCTGGCCTATTAAAAAGTATCAACATGGATGGTGTAGAAATTTGGGGACCAGTTACAAACTCCATTGAAAAAAAGGCTGATTATTATTACTTTAATCTTTACCTTCAATCTAACGACAGAGCGGCACTTCACCGAATGCTGGCCACTTTTAATCAACATGTTGACACAATCAAGCTTAAAAACAAAGTACGTTGGTATTTAGATATAGATCCAATTGACTAAAGTCTTTCAAACGGACCACTTCACAACAATACCAACATCAACTGAGCCATTTAAGACACCGTTAACAATGTTGTCTTATATGCCCAAAAAAGACACTTGTGATTGATCGACTACATCGACATTATGCTGCTTTAACTCGTTATACCCAATAAGCCAGCCACCCAATCCTTTTGGATTAGCACCAGCAATAGATCTACCTCTTATTTGAGGAAGATTAATAGTATCACTGTCTGATCTGGCAAAAATAACAGAGCCAAATTTAGATGACTTAGATTCGTCAATCAAAGTCAAAATACTGGTGGCACGATGTTTAACTTGAAACTCAACAAAGGAAGCTGGTTGGGTGATGATGAAGTCAACTTTCTGTTGTTGAACCAGTTACTCTAAATACTCGATTTTATTAGGCTCTAAAGGGACAAGTTTAAACCGATGTTTTAATATATGAGTATTAAGGTAGTCAATTATCGGCTGCCATGAGGTGCGTGCATACTCTTCACCTGAAAAAGCTAATACAGCAATCGAAATATTCTTGGCAGTAGAAGTTAAAGATAAACTAAAGAGTAAACTAATAATAAAAGTTTAAATTTATTCAAAGGAGGCTCGTTCTAAATACAAATAAACCGCATAGGCATTGTTGCGATTGGCTGCTTCAAAAGCTGGCTCATCTTCAAATTCAGACCAGTCAATTGCCTGGTAAGCTTCGTCAAATGGCACCATATCTTCAATAACAGCTGTGAACTTATCCAGTAAAAAATTCAAATATCGATAAGTTAGATCCATAGTTTCTTGTGGTTGGTCTGATGCAGTTCCGTGGCCGGGTACAAAATATTCCATCTCAATATTTCGAATATGGTCTAGCGTTTTTGACCAAGCAATAATGTCAGCATCGCCCACAAAAGGAATTCGCCCTTCAAAGATTATATCGCCGCTATACAATGTCTGATCATTCAAGCTTAATAAAGACATGTCGCCTTCTGAATGAACCTTGCCAAAATAACTGAGCAAAAACTGATGGTCGCCTAGGCTAAATTTTGTATCTTTATCGATAATCCGATCCGGCTTTATTAGCCGTGTTTCATCATTAACCCAAGGATAAAGAGAGGTGCGTCTAGATTCTAATAAGTTAGGAGCTGTCTCAGAATCAAGATAATCCCAACTACCTTTAGGAGCCCAAATTTCAGCCCCTTGCTCTTTAAAAACCTGAAGACCATAAATATGATCAGCATGGTAATGACTGACAATTACTATTTTGATGGGTTTATCGGTAATTTGTCGAATTTTTTCAAGCATTGCTTGCGCCAGTGATGGTGTACCTAGAGCATCTATTACAACTACACCTTCGCTAGTAACAATGAAGCCTGCATTAGAAATAAAGCCCTCATATTCAGTGGCAGATCCAGATAGACCTGGAACATAGTAAGCATTGCCATTGAGTTTTTCTGCAGTAATTTCAACACTAACTTTTGCGTAGTCATTCGCTTGGGCAAACATAGACAGCATAACTAATAATAAGATATTTTTTTTCATAATGTTTCTATAACGACTTTAATCGCTTTAGTGATAAGTAACAGCTCTTGCTTATTGATAATAAATGGTGGCATGGTGTATAGAAGCTTACCATAAGGCCTAAGCCAAACGCCGTTTTCAATTAATAAATTTTGAACAGTTTCCATGTCCATTTCTTCGGTTAATTCTACCACGCCAATAGCGCCTAATACCCGTACATCAGCTACTTTTTCATGCTGTCTCAATGTGGATAACTCACTATGCAGAACTGCCTCGATATCAGCGATATTATCTTGCCAGTTTGAACTTAGTAAGAGCTCGATACTGGCATTAGCAACACTGCAAGCCAAAGGATTGGCCATAAAAGTGGGTCCATGCATTAATGTGCCAACGCCTTGAGAGATTTTATCGGTCGTTAAAGTAGCGGCAAGGCTCATATAGCCACCTGTTAAAGCTTTTCCAAGACATAAGATATCAGGTTCCACCTCAACATATTCCAACGCAAATAGCTCGCCCGTTCTACCAAAACCGGTGGCAATTTCGTCTAGAATAAATACAACATCGTACTGTTCACAAAGCGCTTTAGCCTTAGTTAAATACTGAGGGTTATAAAGTCTCATGCCCCCTGCACCCTGAATAACAGGCTCTAAAATCATGGCAGCTATCGAGCTGTAATGTTGCTTTAAAGTTGATTCTAAATCTTGTAATGCATCATCCATTGGCTCCATTGCAGGGCTCTTAATAAAATAATGTTTTGGTAAAACGCTGGAGAATAAATGATGCATACCATTATCAGGATCGCATACACTCATGGCACCAAAGGTGTCGCCATGATAACCCCCTCGAATAGTGACAAATTTGTGCTTATCTGACTGGCCTTTATTATGCCAATATTGCAATGCCATTTTAAGAGCTACCTCTACTGCAACTGATCCTGAATCTGTAAAAAAGACTTTGGTTAAATTTTCCGGTGTAATTTCAACTAAGGTTTTAGCAAGTGCAATGGCAGGGTCATGAGTTAGGCCGCCAAACATTACATGTGACATTTTGCCCAACTGAGTTGTAATTGCCTGATTTAGTGTCGGGTGATTATAGCCATGAATCGCACTCCACCAAGAACTCATGCCGTCAACGACTCGTTTATCACTTTCTAGATTAAGATAAACGCCCTCAGCTGATTTAACAACATGCGTGCTAACTTCGTTGGGAATCTTGGCATATGGATGCCAAATGTGTGCTTGATCAAATGTATTCATAACAATACATTTTACTCAATTTTAATTTATGGCTGTATTGTTTACTTTCAGTAAATCTTAGTCACTAAAAATATAAATATTTATAAATATTTATAAATATTCTTTAAGTTCAGCCATAGAATCGATCACTAAATCTGGATTATTATCTCGAATATCATTGCCATGATTATAGCCATATGACATACAGATAATTTCAAAACCAGCGGCGCGTGACGCTTTAACATCACTTACTGAATCACCGAGCATTAATGAGTGTTGAGGATCGATGCCAAAAAACTCAGCACTATGCAATAAAGGAAGCGGATCAGGCTTTTTCTTGCTCAAAGTATCGCCCGAAACCACAATACCAAAATAATCAAAAATACCTAGATCTTTCAAGATTGGCAACGTGAACTGTTCAGCTTTGTTGGTTACACATCCTAGCGTGTACCCCTGTGCTTTCATATAGTCCAATCCCTCTTTAACGCCATCATACAAACATGAGCGTACCGAAGTATTGTGAGAATACAACTCTAAAAATATTGGATAAGCTTGATCGTATTCAACTTGGTCAAGCGTGCCTTCGAGCTCACCCGTTAAAGATCTTTCCACCAATTTTGGCACACCATTGCCAACCCAATGGCGCACTTGAGCTTCACTCCAAGGTTTTTTACCAATAGCTTTCATGGTCTCGTCGACACAATAAGCTAAATCTGGAACGCTATCCACCAAGGTACCATCAACATCAATCATAATTAGTTTTGGTCTGAATTTTTTTACACTCACTTTGACACCCCTTTATATTATTTGGTAGAATAGCCCTTAGACTAAATTAAAAAAACATTGTAATGAAAAATTCTACAACAATTGGTTTTATTGGCGCAGGAAATATGGCTTATGCCATTATTTCTGGATTAATCAACAACGATTTTTCTGCTGAAAATATTAAAATCAGCGATACTAATGAGTCATTATTATCCCTAAGAAAGAAAGAATTTAACCTTGAAGTATTTACGGATAATTCAGATCTTGTTCGTCATTGCGATGTCATAGTGCTGGCAGTTAAGCCTCAAATGCTTTCTAGTGTTTGTCAGTTATTAAAACAAGCGTTAAATTCTAATATGCTGATTATTTCAATTGCTGCAGGTGGGCGTGTTCACGACATTGATCGCTGGCTTGGTGGAGATTGTGCGATTGTGCGAACCATGCCCAATACTCCAGCTTTGTTAAATCAAGGCGTTACAGGGATGTTTGCCAATGAGCGTGTGAGTGGCACTCAAAAAGAATTGGCTACCAGTATTCTTAACAGCGTGGGTCAGAGCTTATGGGTAACAGATGAAGTAATGCTAGATGTAGTGACTGCATTATCTGGCAGCGGCCCTGCTTATTTTTTCTTAATGATTGAATCAATGTCAAAAGCTGGTGTTGCATTAGGATTAGACGAAAAAACTGCGCAATCGCTTAGCATTCAAACTGCTATAGGTGCCAGCATGATGGCCAGTGTTAGCGATGAATCGCCTAGAGATTTACGCGCTAATGTCACTTCTCCAAATGGTACTACACAGGCTGCTATCGAATCATTTCAGGATCAAAATTTTGATATGATCGTTGCACATGCTATGCGTGCAGCCTTTGATCGGGCAAGTCAACTAGCAGCAGAGCTTAGTGATAGTGACTGAATATGCCACTTTCAAACTACAGGCTTCTAAAATTTACTTAAAAATTTCAATACTTGTTCACCTGTTTGCTCTCATTGTCGTTTGGCTTTATAGCTTTAATGACTACGTTAATTTGGCTTTAAGCATTTGCCTCATGATACATTTTGATTTCTTAAATTTAAGTATTTTTCTGAAAAAATCTAATGCTATTTTGTTATTTTCCCTAAATGACAAAACACTAACTTCGAGTGATAAAATTGGGAATAATCATCAATATCCTTGTGTTTACTGCGTCTATCAATCTCAATTCCTGGTGATAATAAATCTCGGTAAGAATTCATTGGTTATCTTTAAAGATTCTCTTGCTTCTAACTCTTTGTCACAACTAAATAGACTGTTAAATGCTTGAGCCTGAAGACACCCTAAAACTTAACGTTTTAATCGCCACCTCAATTGCTATTCGTATTGATACATACAAATTAGTGGTCGTTGGTCTTAATGCACAATTTAAAGAACAGACCATTGAATTATGTCCTAGTGGTGATAGCGATGCCTATATTAAAGCGGTTAAAAAACTTTTAGTCACCCAGGTTCTCGGCGCAATGGGTGGCTACCCCTCTTATTTAAAACGCTGGTCGCGAATGGGGCAAGTGGCATCTTCAAATCTCACCTCTTTACTTAAGTTAGGTGAAGTTGAAGCAGTTGTAGCAGTAGCTAATTCAACCAATCTTGATGATCAATTATTAAAAGTTACCTGGTGGTGTGCTACAAATACAGACAATCAGGCTGAAATTGGTCGTTTTTTACTGACTAAAGAATTTGTTACTTTCACTGAAACTGGCCAAGAAATTGCGCAGTATTTACTAGAATTTCTGCCTTTTGTAAATGATACAGAGCAGCTTATTGATACAACCAGCTTGGTTTTACAAAATGAGTTAATTAGTCAAAAAGACAAGGAAAGACTTTGGAAGCAAGGTCAAAGAAAAACAGCATTTTTAGTGGGATTCGTTGAAAGAATGCAGGGAAACCTCCCTAATGAGCTTAATATTCAGCCACTTGAATGTCAACACCCTGATTTGCAAATTATTAATGATCAGCAATCTCAAATTTTCTTAACTACTCTTGCGCATATTCTTAAAAAGATTAATCAAGAATATGTGCTTTATCGGGCTTTAGAATTATTAGGCCAATACTTAACTCATGAACAAATAACTCTTCAAGACTCTATTGATAATATTAATGCCCAAATTGAAAATCTAAATATTATCTCTATTCAAGAGCAAGATAAGCTTAACGCTAGATTCTTATTAGCAGGCGTTAATGAGCGTCTAGTGGTAAGCATTATCTCAGCTCATAATTTGACTGGATCGGCTATTCGTAAAAAGTTGGCACATGTGCTCGAGCCGATTCAAAAAGCGCTAGTGATACTAACTACCCCATAATAACTGCATATTAGCAAGCGCTGCTAATGATGCAGTTTCTGTTCTAAGCACTCTGGAGCCGAGTAACAATGGTTGGGCACCTTGTTGAATGGTATAGGCAATTTCCTCATCGCTCAACCCACCCTCAGGACCTATGACTATTACCGCCTTGTTAATTTTTTCAAATTCTAATAAAGATTTTTCTGCTAGGTGATGTAGTACAAACACATAGCCAAAATCACACCCCATTAGCGCTGTTAAATCAAGCGGCTCAACAAGTTCTGGAACCACTGATCTGCCTGATTGCTCACAAGCACCAATGATAATTTTGCGCCAATGTTGCATACGTTTTTTTAGCTTTTCACCTTTTAATCTAACAACGCAATGCTCGGTAAAAATAGGAATAACTTGATTAACGCCTAACTCCACAGCCTTTTGTATCAAAAAATCCATCTTATCGCCCTTAGCAATGCCTTGTGCCAAAGTAAGATTTAAGTTTGACTCGCTTAGGTTGGACTCGCAACTGTTAATATGCACTTCACATTGCTTTTGTGTACTTAATACACTTGCTTGATAATTATTGCCATCACCGTTAAATAAAGTAATATCTTGGCCTTGAGGAAAGCGCAAAACCTTGATTAAATGATGCGATGTATATTCATCAAGCATCACTTTGTCATTAATTTTCAAAGGGGCATTTTGGTACAAACGAACGTGTTTCATGGTATCTTTGCGCTACTTAAAAGAATCGAAAAATAATGATACATCAAAATAGAAGAAAAGAACTACTAAGCCAACTTGATGATAATTGCATACTTATCCTATCGACCAATCCTGAGCAATTTAGAAATGGAGATGTCACTTTCCCTTTCCGCCCACAAAGTGATTTTTTCTATTTAACTGGATTTGAAGAGGCGGAAGCTGTTGCTGTTATTAGTAAAGAAAGTTATTCTATGTTCTTACGCCCTAAAGACAAAACTCGTGAAATCTGGGATGGTGCGCGCCTAGGACTGACTCAAGCGCCGAGCATTCTTAAGCTTGATCATGCCTATGATATTAGCCAATTAGAGGATAAATTGGCGCAACTTATCACTTCTGATAGTTGTATCTACTTTGATGCAAAATCCTGCACACTAGATTCAAAAATTACCAATCTACTTTCTCAATACAATCCAAAAAGTATGCAGGCCTCTTTGAATGAAATGCGATTAATCAAGGAGGAGTCTGAAATTCTTACCATGCAAAAAGCGGCTAACATATCTAGCATAGCTCATACTTTAGCCATGGCTCAAGTCACTCCTGGTATGTTTGAGTATGAATTGCAAAGTGTGTTTGACGCTCACTTTGTTAAAAACAATACTCAACATGCTTATACACCGATTGTTGCAGGAGGCAAAAATGCTTGCATACTTCACTATATTGAAAACAACCAGCCTCTCAAATCTGGCGATTTAGTATTGATTGACGCAGGCTGTGAGCTTGACTACTATGCTAGCGATATTACTCGCACCTTTCCAGTTAATGGCCAATTTAGTGAGCCGCAAAAACAAATTTATCAAATCGTATTAGATGCACAGCTTGCAGCAATTAATAGCATTAAACCTGGCGCAGGTGTTTATATGCCACACAAAATTGCTTGCGATATTATTCAACAAGGGTTGGAAAATCTTGGATTGCTAGCACCAGGGGAGTCTTTATCAAAATTTTACATGCATGGTACGGGCCACTGGCTTGGCATGGATGTGCATGATGTGGGTAAATATCAAGTTAACAAACAACACCGAGTCTTTGAAAAAGGCATGGTAATGACTGTTGAACCTGGCATTTACATTCGTAAGGATGATAAAATCGATCCAATTTATCATAATATTGGCATTAGAATTGAAGACGATGTTGTGGTAACCGATCAAGGTAATACCGTCTTAACCGGAAACCTTATTAAAACGATTAACGAGATTGAAGCTCTCATGAGCCAAACAAACCTATGAATATTCAACAAGCTATTAAAGCAGTTATTGCAAAACAAGATTTAAATGAGGGTGAGATGCATGATGTTATGACTGACATCATGACCGGTAAAACGACTGATGCACAAATTGGTGCATTTTTAGTTGGACTCTCCATGAAAGGAGAAACTGTTGCTGAAATTACTGCCAGTGCAAAAGTAATGCGCTCACTTGCCAAGGGTGTTGAGGTTAAAAATACCAAGCATTTAGTTGACACTTGTGGCACTGGTGGTGATGGACTAAGCTTATTTAATATTTCTACTGCTTGTGCATTTGTGGTTGCTGCTGCTGGTGGATCCGTTGCCAAACATGGTAATCGCTCTATTTCATCAAAGTCTGGCAGTGCAGATGTTTTAGAGGCGGCTGGCGTTAATTTAGAGATGAGCGCAGAGCAAATCAGCAATAGTATCAAAAAAATTGGTGTCGGTTTTATGTTTGCACCCGCTCACCACTCAGCCATGAAACATGCTATTGGTCCACGCAAAGAATTAGCAGTCAGAACTATTTTCAATGTACTCGGGCCACTAACCAACCCTGCTAAAGCGCCTGCGCAGGTGATGGGTGTCTATAGCAAAGAGTTGGTCGAGCCTATCGCAAATGTCTTAAAAATTTTAGGTTCTACACACGTTATGGTGGTGCACTCTGAAGACGGTCTGGATGAAATCTCTATTGCAGATGACACTTTTGTTGCTGAGCTTAATAATGGTGTAGTGACCACCTATATAATTAACCCAACCGATTTTGGATTGCCACTTGGAAACTTAGAAGATATTAAAGCGAATGATGCAGAAGACTCTCTGGCGTTAATCCAACAAGCATTGGATGGCAAAGAGGGTTCAGCTAAGAATATCATTGCACTTAACTCAGGCGCTGCTATTTACGTATGCGGCCTAAGCGACTCATTACAAGATGGCATTAATAAAGCACTCAGTATTTTAAATAAAGGCTCAGCACATCAAAAGCTAGACGATTTTGTACGTGAATCAACAGGCTGTTAAAGGATAAAAAACATGAACAAAGATACGAATTTAATTTGGATTGACTTAGAAATGACTGGCCTATTGCCAGAGCACGACGTGATTATTGAGATTGCCACCATTGTGACAGATGCAAATCTCAATATTTTGGAAGAAGGCCCTTCTATGGTTATCCACCAAAGTAGTGAAATTTTAGCAGGTATGGATGAATGGAATACTGAGCATCATACAAACTCTGGCCTAGTTCAGCGTGTTAAAGATAGTATTATTTCTTCCAAGCAAGCAGAGAAGCAAACCATCGAGTTTTTAGAAAAACATGTCAACGCTGGCGCTTCTCCTATGTGTGGTAATACCGTGTGTCAAGATAGGCGTTTTTTATACAATTACATGCCAGAGCTAGAAAAGTTTTTTCATTATCGCCATATTGATGTCAGCACACTAAAAGAACTTTTAGTCCGATGGAAGCCACAAGCAAAAATGATTCGAGAAGGTGAGTCTGCGCACCTAGCATTAGCCGATATTCATGATTCAATTAATGAATTAAAATACTATCGAGACGTCTTTATTGATGTCTAGCCTTCCCAAGGTATGGCTCGCACCTGCAAAAATTAATTTATTTTTGCACATCAACAGTAAACGCAAAGATGGTTATCATAATTTACAAACCCTCTTTCAGTTATTAGATTATTACGATGAATTACAATTTTCAATTACTAATAACGGCATCATCAGTCGAACCTCAGGCAATGATGACATATCACCTGAATCTGATTTAATCATTCGCGCCGCCAAACTCTTACAAAATATTACCCATACACAATTGGGTTGTAACATTTCTATTGTTAAGCATATCCCTTCAGGCGGTGGTCTGGGAGGTGGCTCATCCGATGCAGCAACGACATTAGTTGCATTAAATCATATCTGGAATACAGGCTTAAATCAACAAGAACTTATGAAGTTAGGTCTAGAATTAGGTGCCGATGTACCAATCTTTATTTATGCTCAAAGTGCTTGGGCAGAAGGAGTTGGGGAAATACTAAGCCCAATAAAAATACCAAATAATCACTTTTTAGTGGTGTTTGTCAATGAACATACTGCAACATCAAAAATTTTCTCGCATAAAGCATTGACAATGAGCCCGATGATAGGGAAAATATCGGACTTCTCTGAGCTTGAAAATACTCATAACGATTGCTTACAAGCAGCCATTGAGCAAACAGAAGAAATTAAGCTTGCATTAGATCATCTTAATCATTGTTCTAATATATCTGGGAAAGCTAGAATGAGTGGCACAGGCAGTTGTGTTTTTGCTGAATTTGCCACTCAAAATGATGCTATGGTAGCATTAGAAAAAATGCCAAAAAAATGGATGAGTTTTACTGCGAAAGCAATAAATACTTCTCCGATCTTCAAATGGGCTGTCGCCAAGCGGTAAGGCACCGGGTTTTGATCCCGTCATTCGCAGGTTCGATCCCTGCCAGCCCAGCCATTTTCAAAAGCTACGTCTTAGCATTAAGACGTAGCTTTTTTTATATTTTTTATTTAGTCAAATTTACTCATGTAATCCACAAGCAAAAACTATTTTTGTCACCGTAACCTAGTATAATTTAATCAACTTTCAACAATCAATCACGCTTATGTCTCTTGACACGATAAAAATTTTTAGTGGTAACGCAAACCCGTTACTATCTGGTGAAATTATTTCTAGTTTAAATGTTATACACGGAAAGGCGCTTATTGGAAGATTTAGCGATGGCGAATCGCAAGTTGAAATCTTAGAAAATGTCCGAGGCTGTGACGTCTTCATCATCCAACCCACTTGCGGACCTTCTCCAGCAGAAACTCTAATGGAGTTATTGGTTATGGCGGATGCCTTAAAGCGTTCATCAGCAGCAAGAATTACAGCGGTTGTGCCATACTTTGGCTATTCAAGACAAGATCGTCGCTCTCGTTTAACGCGCGTTCCAATTACAGCAAAACTTGCTGCTAAGATGGTTGAGGCTTCAGGAATTGATAGAATTTTAACGGTTGATTTGCATGCTGATCAGATCCAAGGATTTTTTGATATTCCAATTGATAATATCTATGCTCAACCCGTATTATTAGATGACATCATCAATCAGAATTACGAAGATATCGTAGTCGTTTCTCCAGATGTTGGTGGCGTTGTAAGAGCTCGCGCCGCAGCTAAGAAACTTAATGATGCAGATTTAGCAATTATTGATAAACGTCGCCCTGCACCGAATATGGTCAAGGTGATGAATGTGATTGGTGATGTCGAAGGCAAAACCTGTGTCTTGATTGATGATATGGTGGATACAGCTGGAACCTTGTGTCAAGCAGCAGGCATTCTAAAAGAAAAAGGTGCAAAAAAAGTTGTGGCCTACGCAACACACGCTGTGCTTTCTGGTAATGCCATTAGTACTATTGAGAATTCTGAACTTGATGAACTGGTCACCACAAACACTATACCTTTAAATGCTGAAACAGCTAAATGCAATAAAATTAGACAACTTTCTATTGCGCCAATTATGGCAGAAGTCATCAAGCGCATTAGCGAAGAGCAATCTATTATTAACATTTTTGCTGATATCCAATAAGTATTCATCTTAAAGCGCGCAAGGCTATGATTTTTAATCGATAACTTTGTGTATAATCCATCATTTGGCCCGTCATAACAAGTCACTCTATGAAATCTACTACTAAAGCACATAAGCAAGCACTACAAAAACTGATCATGATTGGTAAAGAGAAGGGTTATTTAACTTACTCTGAAATCAATGATCTATTGCCTGAGGACTTACTGACACAAGAGCAAATAGAGCCTATTGTTTCGATTCTAGAAGAATTAGATATCTCTGTTTCTGATACGGTTCCTGATGCTGATTCCTTGGTCGTTGCAGGTGCTAAATCACAATCTACTTCTGCAGAAGCTGCAGTTGCAGCGCTTGCAGCGCTAGATTCTGAATTTGGTAGAACAACTGATCCAGTGAGAATGTACATGCGTGAGATGGGTGTCGTAGACCTATTAGAGCAAAAAGATGAAGTGCGTATCGCTAAAGAAATTGAAGCTGGTGTATTTGAAATTATGCAAGCTATTACACTTTACCCATCAATCACTGATAACTTCTTCAAGGCCCATAAACGCCTAGAAGAGGGCAAATGTAAGATGACTGATGTTATTATTGGTTATCAAGGCGATGCAGCAGATTTTGAAGCTAAAAAAGCTGCATTTGATGCTGGTGAATTTGATGATGATGAAGAATATGAAGACATGGAAGAAATGGAATACACCGGCCCTGATGAGGACAAGGTAAATATTCGTTTTGAGACAGTTTTAAGTTGTTCTCAAGGTTATCAAGAACTAAAAGAAAAGCATGGCTTTCGTCATAAAAAAACAATAGCTGCTCGCGTAGAGCTCTCTAAAGGTTTATCAGACTTGCGCCTAGCACCTAAGCTGGTTTCAACCATGATGGAAGTGGTATGTAATCGCGCCGAGCTAGTTAAGAAGCAAGAGAAAACTATTCAAAATGCATGTCTTTATGCAGGCATGGAAAGAGCTCAATTTCTTGAAATGTTTGCTGGCAATGAAACTAATTATGATTGGTTGAAAAATGCAAAATTAGACGAAAAATTAGTTTCAGCACTTGCTCCTATTAAAGATGAAATATTTTATGCACAGAAAAATCTTCATGAATATGAAGAAAAAATGCAGCTAACTATCGCTGAATTAAAAGCACTTAACAAACTTTACCGTAAAGGTGATCGTCGCGCTAAAAAGGCTAAGTCTCAAATGACTGAAGCTAACCTAAGATTGGTTATCTCTATTGCTAAAAAATATGCAAATCGTGGCTTGCAGTTTTTAGATCTTATTCAAGAAGGTAATGTTGGCCTAATGAAAGCGGTAGATAAATTTGAATACCGTCGTGGTTATAAATTTTCAACGTATGCTACTTGGTGGATTCGTCAAGCGATTACTCGCTCAATTGCCGATCAAGCTCGAACTATTCGTATTCCAGTGCATATGATCGAAACTATTAATAAGCTGAATCGTGTACGCCGTCAATTATTACAAAAATTTGGTCGTGAAGCCTCTCCAGAAGAGCTAGCTGTTGAAATGGAATTACCAGAATACAAAATTATTAAAATTCTTAAAATTGCCAAAGAGCCTCTATCTATGGAGACGCCAGTAGGTGATGACGAAGACTCTAACATTGGTGATTTTATTGAAGATACTAATCTATCTTCACCTGTAGAAATTACCACAAAAGAAAGCCTTAGAGAGACCACAGGCGAATTATTAGCAAACTTATCTCCTCGTGAGGCAAAGGTTCTAAAAATGCGTTTTGGTATTGATATGAATACTGATCACACACTAGAAGAAGTCGGTAGACAATTTGATGTAACGCGAGAACGCATTCGCCAAATTGAAGCTAAAGCACTTAGAAAGTTAAGACATCCTTCTCGTGCCCATAAGCTTCAAAGCTTTTTAGATTCTTAAAAAATCCGTTTTTCGGGCCTATAGCTCAGCTGGTTAGAGCACTCGACTCATAATCGATTGGTCCTTGGTTCAAGTCCAAGTAGGCCCACCATATTTAGCAGTATTTCTTATACTCAATGGTATGATAATATCATGATGTTTAATGCGCTAACACCACACTTAATCACACTCACTACTCAAGTCGGAGAGATGATTATGTCGTATTACAAAACCAGCCTCGTCATTGAGACTAAATCAGACCAAACCCCTTTGACAGTTGTCGATAAAAAAGCGCACCAGCAATTAGTTGATGGATTGGGTCAGATAACTTCAAAGATCCCTATTCTTTCTGAAGAGTCTGAACTACCTGATTTTTCAGTGCGTTCAAATTGGGGTGAATATTGGCTTATGGATCCGCTTGATGGTACAAGAGACTTCATTGAGCAAACGGGTGAATTTTGTATTTGCATAGCATATATTAAAGAAAATCGCCCTATTTATGGTTTTATATACGCACCTTTTAGTAAAACATACTATTTTACTAATGAAAAATCACAAGCCTTTAAACTCAATAATAATACAACCACTTTGCTACAAGTGAGCTCTAAAAAAGAACCTCTAAAAGTTGTTATTGGACATCACTCGTCGCATAATTCAAAGCTAAATGATCACTTAAATGAGCTTGGAGAATGTGATATCAGTCACTTAGGTAGCGCACTAAAATTTTGTAAAATTGCTGAAGGCGAATATGATTACTATCCAAAATTTGGCCCTTGCTCTGAATGGGATACGGCCGCAGGCGTTTGTATCTTGGAGGCAGCAGGTGGGCAAGTTATTGGGGAAGATTCACAGCCTCTTCGCTACAACACCCAAGATAATCTAAGTAGTCCAGTATTTTTTGCATCAGGAAAAGCGTAATGACAAATCAACTGCCTTAATATCTTTAGTTATACTACCGGTTGAAATAAAATCAACACCCGTCTGCGCAACAGCAACAAGCGTTTCTAAATCAATATTTCCAGAGGCTTCGAGGGGTAACTTACCAAAAGCTATTTGCACAGCCTGTGCCAACTCTTGATGTGAAAAGTTGTCGCATAATACTCGCGTCACACCTTCTAATTTAAGCACTTCTGCTAATTGATCTAGCGTTTCCACTTCAACAATTAAATCAAGTCTTGGGTATTGTTCTTTAGCATTTTTGACAGCATTAGTAATACTGCCGAAAGCTATAATATGGTTTTCTTTAAGCATGACACAGTCATACAATCCGAGTCGATGGTTATTACCACCACCACATTTAACTGCATATTTTTGTGCCAGTCGAAGTCCAGGTAGAGTTTTTCTTGTATCTAGTAATTTTGCCTTTGTATGTGCTATTTTAGCAACCATTAAGTTTGTTTGCGTTGCTACCGAACTCAATGTTTGCAAAAAATTAAGTGCCACACGCTCCCCACTAATAATTGATCTTGACGAACCTGACAAGGTTGCCAAAACTTGAGATGACCTTACTGAATCGCCATCTTTAACTTGCCAAGAGATTTTAATATCTTTATCTAGCGCGGTAAAAGTAGCTTGAGCAAATTCAATCCCACAAATGATAGCATTATCTCGACAAATAATTGTTGCAACAGCTTGCTCATCAGGCAATAAAATTGCCGAAACATCACCAGAACCTATATCTTCCTCAAGTGCTAAATCAACAATTTTTTGAAATTCTTTATTCATGGATAAACTCAAGAATAAGCTTAGCTGATTCTTGACTAGCATTCAAGCAAAGGCTTTTATGTATCTTAGAAAACTCCTCAGTCAAATCTGAATGGTCACTCTTTAGAATACGCATTGCATGTCTGGCAATATTGTCACCATTTGCTTCTTTTTGGATTAATTCTGGAACCAAGGCTTTATTAGCAATCACATTAGGCAAACTAATAAATTTACTTTTAACTAAATTTGAAGCGATAAAATAACTGAATGCAGAAAGCTTATAAACCACTACCATTGGTACACCAATTAAAGATAATTCAAGTGTTGCGGTCCCCGAGGCTACTAACACCAAATCTGAGCTTTGCATATGCTTATGCGCCTTATTAACTGAAAGACTTATATCTTGATTACCGATAATGTTTTTAGCCCATTTAAGTAGCTCCTCATTCGCTAATGCTAAATGAAACTTAAATGATGGATCTTGATGTGACATTAATTTTGCTGCAAGCAGCATCTCAGGCAGAAGTCGCTTTACCTCTCCTGCTCTTGAGCCAGGCATAAGTAAAATATTTTTACCTGCTTGGTGGTTTTTTCTAGGGGTCAGTTTTTCTGCTAAAGGATGCCCAACAAATTCGGCTCTCTGATTATGGCGCGTGTAAAAATCTACCTCAAAAGGGAATAGGCATAATATTAAGTCACTAGAACGTTTAATTTTTTTTACGCGCGATGCACGCCACGCCCAAACTGAAGGCGAAATAAAGTGAACTGTTTTGATACCGAGGCTTTTAAGCTTTCTTTCAATAACAAAATTGAAATCAGGCGCATCTACCCCAATAAAAACATCCGGCCTATGTTGAGAGAAATGCTCGATAATAGATTTTCTTAGCCTTAGTAGCGAGGAAAGTTTTTTTAGAACTTCACTGAACCCCATGACATTTACTAGGCTCATATCCCAGTGCTTTTTACAGCCCTGAGTCTGCATTTTTTCACCACATAATCCCTCAATATTAAGAGCTGGGTCTTGGATTTTTAGCGCTTGAACTAGTGTGGATCCAATTAGATCACCTGAAGTTTCGGCAGCACTAATTGCAATTTTAGTCATTTAGAATTATTTTCTTGGAAGAATGATTTGAGGATCTTTATCAAATGCACGATAAATAACCATAACACTTCCAATAACCTGCACTAAATGGGCATGAGTTGCTTGAACAATCTTATCAATTATAAGCTGTTTATCTTCACGATCATCGCCACGAACTTTGATCTTTAATAATTCGTGGGTTGCAAGACTTGACTCAAGTTCTGATAAAACAGCCTCGCTCAGTCCGTGTTGCCCAATCATCACAACAGATTTAAGGCTGTGACCTTTAGATCTTAAAAATTTCTTTTGGTTATTGGTAAGCTTAGTCATTGATTAGATACTCTGTATTAAATAAATCTTGGATGGTTTCACGCTTACGAATAAGGTGGTGTTCACTATCTGACACCATTACCTCAGCCACGCGTGGTCTGGAATTGTAATTTGAACTCATGGTAAAGCCATATGCCCCTGCAGACATTAATGCTAAATAGTCTCCTTCAGATAAGGACAAATGTCTATCTTTAGCTAAAAAATCTCCTGTTTCGCAAATAGGGCCTACAAGGTCCCATTTAGCGTCAACTCCTTTGGAATTTTCACGAACTGGCAATACATGATGATACGCATTATAAAAAGCGGGGCGCAAGAGGTCATTCATTGCGCCATCAATCAATGCAAAAGATTTATCTGAATTTTGCTTTAAAAACTCTACTTTAGTAATAAAAACACCTGCATTGCCAACAATCGCCCTACCAGGTTCTAAAATAATCTCTAAATCTCCGACTTTTTTTAATACCTGGGCAACGTAAGATGCAATATCTAAAGGCACTTCATTATCATAAGTAATACCAACGCCGCCACCTAAGTCTAAATGCTCGATATCAATACCTTGATTTTTAAGCACCTCAATCAAGTCTAACACCTTGTCTAGTGCATCTATAAATGGTGAAACATCGGTGATCTGTGAGCCAATATGACAATCTAATCCTTTGATTAATAAATGCTCAGATTGTTGCGCTGTTTTATATAACTCAAGTGCATCATCAATATCAACGCCAAATTTGTTTTCCTTTAGGCCTGTTGAAATGTACGGATGCGTCTTTGCATCAACATTTGGATTGACGCGTATTGAAATAGATGCCTGAGTATTTAAACTCGACGCCACTTGCTCAATACATACCAGCTCAGCAGCAGACTCTACATTAAAACATCGAATGCCAACTTCCAGGCCACGCTTAATCTCTACTTGAGTTTTAGCTACGCCAGAAAATACACATTTTGAAGCTTCTCCGCCTGCAGCCAAAACACGCTCCAACTCGCCAATAGAAACAATATCAAATCCTGCGCCAATTTTAGCCAGTACATTTAATACGGCAATATTAGAATTAGCTTTGACTGCATAACAAACTAGATGCGAATGCTGACCAAATGCTGAGTCAAACTCGCGCCAATTTTTTTCAATATCAGTGCGTGAATATACGTACAACGGAGAGCCGTAGCATTGCATTAAATCTGCAATATCAACAGATTCAGCATGTAAGGATTGATTTTTGTAGGAAAAGCTCAAGTTTTATTTTGATTTATACGGCAAAATATCTAGTTGTAGCGCTGTCATTTTTGGACAGCTGATGCTTGAACTGGCTTAACAGCCTCTAGTTCACCCATTTTTCCACAAGCAGAAATACCAGCAATCACAAACATTAACACTGTTAATTTGATTAATTTTTTCATATAGATTTTCGTTTGGTAGTTTTGTAAAATTAGTCACTATCTTACAGTAATTCTTTAAGACTTTGAATGAACGCGTGACGCTCAATATTAAAGGCACCAAGGCTATTTAAATGCGGGCTTTCAACTTGGCAATCGATCAATGAGTAGCCCATCTGTTCTAATAGAAAAACAAAGGCTATTTTTGAGCTGTCTTTTACCAATGAAAACATCGATTCACCAAAAAATACGCCGCCTAATGAAACGCCATATAGTCCGCCCACTAATTTAGATTGTTGATACACGCCAACACAGCGGACAAAACCTTGTTCGAATAGCTTTGTATAAGCAAACACCATATCCTGATCAATCCAAGTGCCAGTCTGGTCTTTGCGTTCAACCGTTTTACAATGCTGAATAATTTGCTCAAAATCAGTATCGACCTTGAGTTGGAATTTATTTGAATTTAATGTTTTTCTTAAACTTTTAGACACATGAAGCTTATCTGGAGTAATCACCATTCTTGGATTTGGACAGAACCATAGGATTGGATCTTGCTCACTATACCAAGGAAAAATACCACGACTATAGGCATCTAATAATCGTTGATCTGTTAAATCACCCCCTATAGCAATAAGGCCATTGGGCTCTTCTAAGGCGCGCTCAACATCACAAAAAGAGGTGTCTGCATCTATTAATACAAAATCCTTTGGAATTTCAATCACTTATATTTTGCTGTCTAATTAACTCTTTAGCCATGTAAAGAGCGGCAATACTTCTGGCTTCCGTTAAATTATCATCATAAACCAGGCTTTCCAAATCAGCTAATTTATGCTCAACTACTTCAAGTGGCTCTGGCTCATCACCCTGCGCACTAGCTGCATACAAATCTTGTGCCAATATAATATGCGTAACACTTGATTGATAGCCTGGCGCGATACTCATGGCCTTTATATAAGTTAGGCGTTTAGCGCCATAACCAACTTCCTCAATAAGCTCTCTATTCGCTGCTTCAAGGGGCGTCTCACCATCGTCAATTTTTCCTTTGGTGAGTGCTAGTTCGTATCTGTCTGTACCGCCAGAATATTCATAAATCATTAATACAGTTTCATCATCCAACATTGGAATTACTAAAACTGCTCCATTGCCAGCTGGCTTCAAACGCTCATATTGCCTCTTCTCTCCATTAGAAAATTCAACATCCATCGATTGAACATTAAAAAATCGAGTTGTGGCAATATTTTGTATACTAGACAAGATTGGTTTTTTACGCATGACAGCATTATGCCATTAATTACTATGATCACGCCACAAACATCAAGCAAATATAACAAGCCTGGCATTGTAACGATAGAGCCATCACTACCAAAAATTCTTCTAACTAAGAGGCAATATACTTTTTATTTAGATTAATCTACACGGCTTGGCACAGCGATCAAAACATATGCTCCGGATAAGATCATAGCTGCAGATGCCAATAAAAATGGTGATATTAATGCTTGTGTCATTTGCGCAATAATGCCTAAGGTTAGCGCTGCCACCGCATAACCAAAATCACGCCAAAATCGATAAATCCCCAATAATGTTCCACGAGATTCTACTGGTGAAAAATCAGCAACTGCCGCCCCTAATGTTGGATATAGCATTGCCATACCCATGCCAATAATGCCGGCCTCTACCGTCCATAAAAATACTGAACTAGTATATGGGATACTCAGCAACCCAAGCCCACACAGCCACATACCTCCAACAATTAATATCTTCCTTCCAATTTTATCTGACAATGGTCCAGTAATTAGTTGCAAGCCGCCCCATACAACTGCATACACTGAAACAATAGCGCTTCCTTCTACTAGCGTCAGGTTTTTAGAGAGGAAGAATACTGGTAAAAATATCCAAACCATCGCATCAGTAAATTTTTCAACCAATCCGGCCTGATTAAGTGATAATAAAACTTTATTTTTCCAACTTGCTTGGATAAATAAAGAGCTAAGACTTTGCTGTGTAATTGTTACGCCAGTTTGGTGTGATCTCGCCCATGGCATGGTTTCTTTAATGGAGAAAATTGATGACACCAACCCTAGCAATATCACGATTATGCCAAATATGAATAGTCCTTCTCTTGCATCCATAAAGTCAACCATATAGGCTGTAACAACACCTGCAATTGCAACCGCTGCATACCCAGAAAATTCATTAATACCATTAACCAAACCTTTTTGATTTAGACGTGCCAAATCTAGCTTACTGTTAATGGTCATCGACCAGCACAGCCCTTGGTTAACACCCAATAACAAAGTTGCTGCAACAATCCAACTCCAATTTGACGCAAATAAAATCATAAATGGAATTGGAATTGCCACAATCCATCCAGCAACAAGAACGCGTTTACGTCCATAACCATCACTAAGCCTCCCAGCAAGTAAATTCATGATTGCCTTAACAATACCAAATACAACAACAAATGAAGTTAACAATAAAAACTGCTGACTACCTAGGCCAAATTCAGTATCAGCCAACCCAGGAATTACTGTTCTAGTCATGCCAATTGTTAGTCCAACTAAAAACACTTGTATTAATTGCAATATAATTTGTGATTTATTTTCAGATATTCCGTGTTTGATTGTTGACACAATAACTCCTTAGTGTTTATTAAATTTGCATTGTTGACTATTATATGCAATAATTCAATTAATTGATTGAATAAAAGAATAAATTATTTATGTCTCCTCTAAAGCAACTATTAAACGAGCAATTGTCTTTGGTTGCTCAAAGCCTAGCATCACCGCAACGATTAGAAATATTAGAGTATTTGTCGCAAACAGAGCGTAGTGTTGATGAGTTAAGTCAACTGGTAGGATTAAATGTTGCCAATACTTCTCGCCACTTACAAGTTCTAAAACAAGTGGCTTTAGTCATAGTGCGTCGTGAAGGAAAAAAGCGATTTTATAAGTTAACCGGAAATGACGTAACAAATTTAATCACTAGCCTTAGAAAAACTGCTGAAATTCATTTGGCTGAAGTAGAGCGCTTAATGCACAACTATATTAGTTACAAGGACGATTTAAAAGCTATTAGTGCACAAGAATTACTAGAGAGATCAGAGAATGATGAGGTAATGGTGTTAGACATACGACCAGAAGAAGAATTTCACGCCGGACATCTTCCAAACGCAATCAATGTCCCACCCAATCAACTACTACAGCGTATTAGCAACATTAAAAATGATAAGGATATCGTGGCATATTGCAGGGGTCCTTACTGTCTATTTTCATATAATGCAGTAGAAACATTGAGAGAAAAAGGCTTCAAAGCACAACGCCTAGAGGATGGCTTTCCTGAATGGAAAGCGGCCGGATATCCAGTGCAACATACTTAATACAACGAGAGAGAAGCAATGTTCTTAATTCAAAGACAAGCACCAAGTGACACATCCTCACTTTCATATTTATACGGATGCGGAGGAAAAGGAAAAGCCATAGCAGTTGACGTTCATCAAGAAGATATTGATTGGTTTTTAGAGCAAGCTAAAATCAAGGATGTCGAAATTAATTACGTTATTGATACACACATTCATGCGGATCATGTTTCTGGAGGACGTGAATTAGCTGAAAAATGTGGGGGGATTTATATGCTTCATGAGTCGTCCCAGCCAAATTTTAAATTTGAAGCGCTAAAGGATGAGCAATTGCTAATTTCTGGGAATGTCACTACTAAAGTTCTTTATACACCTGGCCATACCATGGATAGTATATGCCTTTTAGTATCAGACACTAGGCGCGCCAATGAGCCATGGTTTTTAATATCTGGACATACCTTGTTTGTTGGCAGTGCTGGAAGACCTGATCTTAAAGGTCAAGAAGAGAAGATGGCAGGACTACTATATAACTCATTGATTAATAAAATTCTAACCCTACCTGGGCATGTAGAAATATATCCAGGCGCTCAAGCTGGCAGTGTATGTGGAGCAGGGCTATCTGCAAAACCATGCTCAACTATTTCTTTTGAGAAGCGTTTCAATACCTCATTAAAAGACACAAGAGAAGGCTTTATTAAAAATATTTTAGAAAACATTCCTCCAGAACCTGTTGACATGCTTAATGTTATCAAACAAAATATTCAATGAAATACACTCTTCTAAAGGTTTTTAAGCACTCTAGAGAGAAATAAATGAAAAAATTAGCATTATTATTCACATTGGCATTATCAACATTATCCAATGCATGGGTTATTGACGGACTAGGTGACTATAAGTTTGAAGCACTTAATAGTCAAACATACGTTATGCATGGCCCATTGGGCGAGCCTAGTGTACAAAATTATGGCTTTATGAACAATCCAGGTATTATTGTTGGAAAACAAGGTGTTATAGTTGTCGATCCAGGTAGCACGCTTCAAGTTGGTAATAAAGTGCTTAAGGAAATAGAAAAGATTTCTAAAAAGCCGATTGTTGCTGTTTTTAATACCCATGTTCATGGTGACCATTGGCTAGGCAACCAAGCAATTGTTGCAAAATATCCGAATGTTAAAATCTATGCCCACCCAAAAATGATTGCCCAAGCCATAGATGGTGAAAGCGACCTGTGGCTAGGTATAATGAATACTTTGACAGAAGGTTTGTCCAAAGATACGATAGCAATTTATCCAACAGACGCAACATCTCACTTGCAGAAAATCGTTGTGGCAGAAGAAATTTTTATAGTTCATAATGATATTACTGGTGAGGCACATACCAACAATGACATCATGATTGAGCATGTAGGTAGTAAGACATTATTTTTAGGAGATAACGACTTGATGCAGCGCTTCGGTCGCTTCGATGGCACGTCTAGTATGCATGGCAATATCACTGCACTTCAGTATGCAATAGATTTGAATCTAGGCCATTATGTCCCTGGGCATGGGCCATCAGGTGATGCAGATTCAGCCGTTAAACCATTCTTAGATTATTTAATTGTTATTCAAGAAGAATCTAAAAAAGGCTATGAAGAAGACTTAGCTGATTATGAAATCAAGCCTTTTGCGCATAAGCGTTTAGCTGATTATCATCATTGGAATGGTTATGATGAGCAACTAGGTAAGCATATTAATAAGATGTTGTTAGAGATTGAATCACTAGATATGTAAACTCTCATCATTTTTTTTAGCACTAAGCAATTCTGAATTACTTTTCTTTTAACTGAAATTTTGGCAAGCCCAAGTTAAAACGAAGTGCCAATAAGCGGGTAATAAAAATAGACAGGCCAGCGACAATAGCACTAATAGTAACGCTAACACCAGAATCAATAAGTACAATAAATCCTAAAGAACCTATCCAGGCAGCCGTTGCATATAAAGGGCTTTTAAATACAATCGGTGTTTCGTTGCACAACAAATCTCTAAAGATTCCACCCATGGTTCCGGTAATAACGCCCATAAAACTGGCAATTAACCAAGGTGCACCTGCCATTAAAGCAACCATTGTTCCGGCAACACTAAATGCTGCCAATCCTGCTGCATCAGGAATTAAGAAAAATTTAGCAGAAATAGATAAAGACCTTGCGACAATAAAAATCACCACGGCACTTGTCAATGAAACAATAAAAAAGATTTGATCTTTAATCCAAAACACGTCAATATCTAATAACATATCCCTTAAAGATCCACCGCCCAGTCCAGTAGTAATGGCGATAATCACCACTCCGAATAAATCGAACTGCCTAAAGCCAGATTTTAAAACGCCCGATGCCGATGACACCACAACTGCAACGAGTGAAACCCAATATAAACTACTAGAAAGCTCTTGTGTAATTTCTAAATTTATCATTAACCGCCTTTTTAAATGTGCTTTATTTATGCCAACCCTTGTAAAGACGGATTGTAACGCAATTATTAACACTTATAAACCATTTTGAGTATTTGTGAAATTTTTGTGTTGTCGGCACAAACAAGGGCTATGCCGATGATATTCGATCGTTTTTAGCCCTTAAAACGCTGTTTTAAAGAATTTATTGGTAATTTAAGACCTGAAGAAGACTCATTTGCGTTATTTCCTAAACTTTTAACAGGTATGATGAATAAATGTACTGGTAGTATATTTTGACAAACTTAAGGAGTGGGAATGAATTTTAAAAGCATGACCAAACAACAATTAAAAGATCATGGCCAAACAATTGGCGTTCAGCTTAATCTTAAAAACAAGAAAGACGAATTAATAGTGCAACTTAACGAAGCAGTCGAGCAAAAGGTTGAACTGAACTCTACTCCTGTGCCAACAGAACAGGCGTCCCCTTCAACCGCACCTGTCACAACTTCTCAACCAGAGTTTGACATTAAAAAATATTTATGGCCAATTGTGTTTGCAACAGCGTTACTAATTTGGCTGATTTAAACAGTCAAGCTCCCTTATTTAATCGAAAAAGCCGTCCATATGAAGCTCTGTTAAATCGCTAAAACCGCCAATATGTTTGCCATCAATGATGAGTTGTGGAACCATTCTGGCACCATTAGTCACTTTTGAAAATTCCACCATATTTGCTCGATCTTCGTCAATCATCTTTTGTTCGAATGGTAAATTCCATTTATTTAATAGCTCTTTGGTTTTTACGCAAATGGGGCACGTGTTGGTTGAGTAAACGACAATTTTCATCTTTATCCTTGAAGTGCTTCAACCACTAAATCACCCATCTTACTGGTGAAAACAACGCTATCGCCTCTTGCTGCGATATCTTGAGTACGGTAGCCCTGATCCAGAACCGTATTAACCGCTGAATCAATTTTGTTGGCCAGTGATACTTGGTCAAGCGAATAGCGCAGCATCATAGATACTGACAAAATCGTAGCCAAAGGATTGGCGATATCTTGGCCAGCAATATCTGGTGCAGAACCATGAATTGGCTCATACATACCGAAACCATCTTTGTTTAAAGAGGCGCTTGGTAGCATACCAATTGAGCCAGTCAGCATCGCAGCACAATCAGACAATACATCACCAAATAGATTGGAAGTGACCATGACATCAAATTGCTTAGGTGCTCTAACCAATTGCATGGCTGCATTGTCCACATACATATGAGAAAGCTCAACATCTGGATAATCTTTAGCCACATCAATCATAACATCACGCCATAATTCGCACACTTCTAACACATTGGCTTTATCGACCGAACAAACTCGTTTGTCGCGTTTTTGTGCAATTTTAAAAGCTGAATGTCCAATGCGTTTAATTTCAGACTCAGAATAAGTGGCACTATTAAATCCATAGCGTTCATCATTGCGAATTTCGATACCGCGAGGCTGGCCAAAATAAATACCTGACACTAATTCACGGACAATCATCAAATCCAAGCCAGAAACAACCTCTTCTTTAAGTGTTGAAGCGCTAGCTAGTTGTGGATACAAAATAGCCGGACGAAGGTTTGAAAATAAATCCATCTCAGCACGTAGACCAAGCAAACCACTTTCAGGACGAAGGTCGCGCTTTAACGCTTCCCATTGATAGCCACCCACAGCACCGAGTAAAATCGAATCACACTCATGAGCAGCATCCAAAGTTGCCTGGGGCAATGGCGAGCCAGTTTCATCATAAGCAGTCCCACCAATTAAGCCATGCACCAGCTCCATATTCAAGCTATCATTTTTGTTTAAATACTCAATAACCTTTAAGGCTTGAGCAACAATCTCTTGACCAATGCCATCACCTGATAATACTAATACTTTGGACATCTTGTTTCCTTCGAATAAATTTCTTAAATGGCTATTTTACTAGATTTCTTCCATTTCAAATTGATCCTTGGTCACACCGCAATCTGGACATATCCAATCTTGGGGGACATCGTCCCACTTTGTGCCTGGCTTGATACCATCTTCAGGAGAGCCTAACGCCTCATCATAAATCCAGCCACACACCATACATTTTAATTTTTTCATGTTGTTTTCCTTGTTGTTAAATACGTAAAAAAAGGGAGCTATTTACTCCCTTTGATCGAACTGATTAAATACTATAGATTATCAGCATTTTTTGATAAATATTCAGCCACACCTTCTGGTGTATCCTTCATACCTTCGTCACCTTTATTCCAACCTGCAGGACATACTTCGCCATAAGTTATGTGGAAATCAAGTGCATCAACCATGCGTAACATTTCATCAACATTACGACCTAATGGAAGGTCATTAACTACTTGGTGACGAACATTAAATTCTTCATCAATTAAAAATGAAGCACGAAGTGCGATGCCTGCCGGATGAACAATGCCGTAAGCTTCCATAATAGAATGATCTGTATCAGCTACTAATGGGAAATCAATAGCGCCCAAGCCGCCATCTGCTGGTGCTGTGTTGCGCCAAGCATTATGTGTAAATTGTGAATCAACTGAAATACCGACGACTTCAACGCCTTTCTCAGTAAATTGAGCCACACGATGATGGTGCGCTAAAATTTCTGAAGGGCAAACAAAAGTAAAATCTAATGGATAGAAAAACACCATGATTTTTTTGCCTTTTAGGCTTGATAATTTAAAATCGTCAACGATTGTACCATTTGCCAATACTGCTGCGGCTGTAAAATCCGGTGCTTGTTGTGTTACTAAAACGCTCATATTTTTCTCCAGTAAGTAATCTATAAAACCCGTTGATTATACAATGACCAACCTGTGTATATCTTATAAAAAATAAGGGTTTAGTAATGACAAGCTGAAATACCAGCAAATACTCAAGTAAAATATTGACATGCTTAAAATCTACAACACACTCAGTAAACAAAAAGAAGCTTTTCACCCTATTAATCCTGACAAAATAGGCATGTATGTCTGTGGCATGACTGTCTATGATTATTGTCATATGGGGCATGCTCGTGTCTTGGTCATGTTTGACGTTATTACTCGCCACCTAAGACGCAACTTTCCCAGCGTCACTTACGTGCGTAACATCACCGATATTGATGACAAAATTATCGCTCGCGCTATTGAAAATTCAGAAGATATTTATAGTCTAACCAATCGTTTTATTGATGCTATGCATGAAGATGAGCGTGCACTTGGCTTGCTACCACCTGATATTGAGCCTCGTGCTACAGAAGCAATGAATCAAATGTTTTATATGATCAAAGCCTTGATAGAAAAGGGTATGGCTTATCAAGCAAAAAATGGTGACGTCTATTATTCGGTACGTAAGTTTGATGGATACGGAAAGTTAAGTGGGAAAAATTTAGATGATTTAGAAGCTGGCGCCAGAGTAGACATAGATTCGAACAAAAAAGATCCATTGGATTTTGTATTATGGAAAATGGCCAAACCGAGTGAACCAAGTTGGGAGTCTCCCTGGGGTGACGGACGTCCAGGCTGGCATATCGAATGTTCAGCAATGTCTACTCATCATCTAGGCAACCATTTTGATATTCACGGAGGTGGCATGGACTTGTCTTTTCCACATCATGAAAATGAAATCGCCCAATCTGAAGGAGCTTATGGCTGCACGTTTGTTAACACTTGGATGCATGTTGGCTTTGTCAACATTAATGATGAAAAAATGAGCAAGTCTCTGAATAATTTTTTCACTATTCGTGGCGTGCTAGAGAATTATGATGGTGAAAGCTTGCGCTATTTCATCATGAGCTCACATTATCGATCACCTTTAAACTTTTCAGATGCAAATCTTGATAGCGCTAAATCTTCACTTACCCGACTATACACCGCTATTCGAGACTTACACGCGAGTGATGCGGCTTTAGATGAAGTGTCTCAACGATTTGATTTTGAAACACGGTTTAATCATGCATTAAACGATGACTTCAATACGCCAATTGCCCTTAGTATTTTGTTTGAATTGGCTAAACTCATTAACTCAGAGCGTAGCAAAGATATTGATCAAGCCAAGGCGCTTGCTCAGCTTTTAATCAAACTAGGTGGCTTTATCGGTATTTTACAAATGGACGCCGATGCATTTTTGAAACAAGGTGTGGCCCTGTCTGATGAAGATATTGACCATAAAATCAACCTTAGGAATAAGGCGAGAGACAATAAAGATTTTGCAACTTCTGACCAAATTCGAGATGAACTAACCGAACTGGGTATTGTTTTGGAGGATGCTTCAAATGCTACCGGCTGGCGCAGAAAGTAATATCGACTGGACTGCCATTGATACCATCCTGTTAGACATGGACGGTACTTTGCTTGACCTTAATTTTGACTTACATTTTTGGATGGAGTACCTACCCCTGGTTTATGCCAATAAGTACAACCTTACCCATCAACAATCTAAGGATAAGATTTATCCAATGCTAAGGGCTGAGCAAGGTAATTTACATTGGTATTGCCTAGATTATTGGCAGAAAATTTTCAAATTAGATATTGCCAAACTCAAGGAAGATGTTTCTCATCTAATTCAAATCCACCCTTTTGTTCTAGAATTTCTAAGTCAGGCCAAACTGCATAATAAGCGCATTTATTTAGTTACAAATGCACATCGAAAAACAGTGCAGCTTAAAATGCGAGTCACTAACTTAGAAAACTATTTTGACGACATTATCTCTTCGCATGATTATAATGTGGCAAAAGAAGAGCAAGAGTTTTGGCGACAGCTAGAAAAGGCTGTTGGCTTTGATAAAAAAACAAGCGTCTTCTTTGATGATTCGATTGACGTTCTTAATTCTGCCAAAGAATTTGGTATTGGCACGGTTGTTGCTATTAGTAAACCTAGTTCCAAAATTAAAACAAAGCCTATTGAAGGATTTTTTAATATTGAAACATTTGAACAAGCAATACCTTTAAAGCATCATTCATAAAAAAACCCGCTTCTAAGCGGGTTTTTAATAGATAACAATAAGTTTATAAGCCTAGGTCAGACAAACTCGGATGATTGTCTGGACGTCGCCCAAGTGGCCAATGAAACTTTCGTTCGCTAGCATCAATGGCGAGGTCATTGATGCTAGCCATTCGACGCTGCATTAAACCTGCTTCATTGAACTCCCAATTTTCATTACCATAAGAGCGAAACCACTGACCATTTAGATTTTGCGATTCATAGGCAAAACGAACAGCAATTCGATTGCCTGATACAGCCCACAATTCTTTAATTAATCGGTACTCTAATTCCTTCGACCATTTATTTTCTAAAAAAGCGACAATCTCTTTTCTACCAGAAAAAAATTCATTACGGTTACGCCATTGGCTGTCAATGGTATAAGCGAGAGATACTTTTTCGGCGTCTTTTGAATTCCAACCATCTTCAGCCATACGTACTTTTTTAATGGCACTTTCTTGATCAAAAGGTGGAAAAGGTGGTTTAGACTCATTAGTCATTTTATGCTCCTTGCTCGTTGTTGCTAAATGTGAGATTTAATAATACCTATAATTTTTGTTTTATGGCACATAAATAGCTTTTGATTGTAATGAGTTTAATGAATAGTTGGCATATAATTTATAAGCATGAATTTCCCTCTACAAATCGGTATCTTATCTGATACACATGGCTACATCCATCCGGATATTGTCAGTCTATTTAGTCAGTCTGATATTGTTATTCATGCGGGTGATATTATTGATGAAAAAACCTTGTCACTACTAACTCCTAAACAAGGTATTGTTGCTGTTCAAGGTAATAATGATGGGCATTTAGTTCAATTAAAAACTACTGAATCTATTAAGTTGCCAGGTGGTACACTTGTGGTTAACCATGGGCACACCTATGGTCTTAAGCAGCCTTCACATAACTTATTACGAGAGGCGCATCCTAATGTCAAAATGATTGTCTATGGACATACTCATAAGCAACTCATAGAGCAAGATACAATTCCATGGATTGTCAATCCAGGTGCTGGTGGAGGAACACGCAATCATGGTAGCTCAAAATGCCTAATGCTGACAATAAAATCTGAGCAAAATTGGTGTATAAAACCTTATAATTTTAGCGAGTTATAAACAGTAGCTTTCGTAAAAAATGAAGTATTTCACCATATGCAATGTATAATTAGCGGTTTTTATAAGTAAATAGGAACGACAATGAAAAATGCTTTTTATGCACAATCAGGCGGTGTAACTGCAGTAATTAATTCTTCTGCATGTGGTGTGATTGAAACAGCACGCAAATATCCAGATAAGATCGGCAAAGTTTATGCAGGTCAAAATGGTATTATTGGCGCCCTAATGGAAAACTTAATTGACACCTCTAAAGAGTCAGACGCAGATATTTCTGCACTTAAGCATACACCATCAGGTGGTTTTGGCTCTTGTCGTTATAAGATGAAGTCTTTAGAAGCTAATAAAGCTGAATACGAAAGGTTGATCGAAGTTTTCAAGGCTCACGATATCGGCTACTTTTTCTACAATGGTGGTGGCGATTCAGCTGATACATGTCTTAAAGTTTCTCAGCTGTCTGAATCAATGGGTTACCCAATCCAGGCGATCCATGTACCAAAAACAGTTGATAATGATTTACCTATTACAGACAACTGCCCAGGTTTTGGTTCAGTTGCTAAATACATTGCTGTTTCAGCAATGGAAGCAAGTTTTGACGTTGCATCAATGGCTGCTACTTCAACTAAAATTTTCGTCCTAGAAGTTATGGGTCGTCATGCTGGTTGGATTGCTGCTGCAGGCGGACTACTTGATGACTCAATTCCAGTGGTTATTCTTTTTCCAGAAGTTGACCTTGATGAAAAGAAATTCTTAGCAAAAGTTGATGCTAATGTTGAAAAATTTGGCTATTGTACAATTGTTGTCTCTGAAGGAACAAAATGGCCAGATGGTCGCTTCTTAGCAGAGCAAGGTACTCGTGATGACTTTGGTCATGCACAACTTGGTGGCGCTGCTCCAGTTGTTGCTAACTTAATCAAAGATGCTCTAGGCTACAAGTTCCATTGGGCTGTTGCTGATTACTTACAACGTTCTGCACGTCACTTAGCATCAGAGTCTGATGTTGAGCAAGCGTATGCATTAGGTGAAGCGGCAGTTGAACTTGCTATGCAAGGTAGAAACTCAGTTATGCCTGCAATTATCCGTACATCGAATAATCCATACACTTGGGAAATCGGTGTTGGTGAATTAAAAGATGTTGCTAACGTCGAAAAAATGATGCCTATGGAATATATCTCTGAAGATGGTTTCGGTATTACAGAAGCATGTCGTGAGTATTTACAGCCATTAATTGAAGGTGAAAACTACCCTCCATATAAAAATGGACTACCTGACTACGTTGTTATGAAAAAAACAATGATAGAAAGAAAATTACCAGTGTTTGAAATTTAATAAACCCTCCAGAAAAAATGAATGTCATTCTTCTAGGACCTCCAGGCGCAGGCAATGGTTCGTTCACGTTTAGGTGTCTATCATGAACAAACCCAACCCTTGTTAGATTACTACCAAGCTTGGATGAGAAATGATGATAATGCGCCTAAATATGGCGCTGCTGTTGGTGTTGGGTCGCTTGATGAAGTTAGAGATCGTGTCTATTCTAACCTTGGCTAAACTTTCATTTTTTTCTAAAAAACTGGAGGCTTATGTCAATAATAGCATAAGCTTTTTTTATAATTTATTTAACAAAAACTTATTATTATGACTATTGGACCAAGACAAATAAACGTTCCGTTTAGACCAATTCCGCTAGATGTGCCTGAAGGTATGATGCCGAATGAATTTTTCAATTCATCTGAAAATTTAAAAGACTTGACTCAAAACAATGGATTAATGACCAATAAAGAAGATTTATTACTCTACCGAAAGGCGCTTGGTCATTCAAATCTATTTGACTGTTCAATTATTTACAACACTTCAAAAAGTGTTTTAAATCCTTTAGGTAGGGCTGTTAGGCGTACACAAGTTCCAGGCAATGTTAAAAATGTCTGGAACCGTATGAATCAAATCATTATTGGTTTTATGCTAAAAGAGTTTCCAGATGCTGACAAACATTTAGTGTTAGCTGGCGAAGCTTCTTTAGACTCAACTTGGCCGATCACCTCACCCGGTGTACCAAGTATTCGTATGCTTCATAACCATTTTATTGTGTTTGATAAAGAGCAGCTAAAAAATGCTGAATTGTCTGACCGAAAAAATCCAAACTTAACTGATGGCGGTCAACATTCACTCTTTGCAAATTACATGGAAGAGGTTTATGCTGAATTTCAATCGAAACTTAATTTTGAAATTTTAAAGCCGGTTACTGGTGAAGCATCAGGTTTAGCACTTACGGGATACCCTCAAGGTTTACCAAGCTGGGAGGTAACTGGCGGCATTGAGAGTCTTAAAAATGTTAAATTTTGGGATGAGTATGATCTAGTTTTAAAAGGGTTCCTTGATTTTTATAGAACGTTTTTTGCTCAAGTATCTTGTCAAAATTCTGCCATACCTAAAGAGGCTTACTTCCCTGAATTGATCGAAAATACATTGCTATTCAATACTTGCTTCTTATCAGCTGCAAAGAAGGTTCGTGATAAGTGTATTGATGATGCGAAATATTCATCATTAATTCGTTGGCAACCTGCGTTCAAGCAATTAATTTACCGTAATGACCAAGACAAGTTGATTGTCACCATTTCACAAAACTCGATCGGTAATGCTATTACTGAATTATTAGGTGTCGTTGTCAAGCGTGTTCCAGATGCGCAAGGCTATGAAGCTGCAGAGCCGGCTTTATTAGATAAGCTACTTAAATTAAGATCTATATTGGTAGAAGCAGATTTAGGTGAAGGTATTGAGACCAAGTATTGGAAAAAAAACTGATCTTAATCAAGTTAAAAGCAATAGCCTGTTTATCTGGCTATTTTTTGTAAATTTAATGTCAACTGGTGCAATTTAAAGTAAAATTCTGAAAAGAAAATTAACAAAAACACTAAAAACTAGAAGGGAAAGGAAATCATGGATACACTTCAAATGGCTATTGCAGCCTCACTTATTGCTGTTTTATACGGCTTATTTACAATGAGCTGGATTTACAAACAATCGCCAGGTAGTGACAAAATGAAAGAAATTTCAGACGCGATTGCAGAAGGTGCAACTGCTTATCTGAATCGTCAATACACTGCTATCAGTATTGTAGGATTGGTTTTACTGATTGTTATCACTTATTTCTTAGGCATGGCAGTTGGTCTTGGCTTCTTAATTGGTGCGGTACTTTCAGGTGCAACAGGTTACATTGGTATGAATGTCTCTGTTAAATCAAATTCACGTACAGCTGAAGCTGCCAAGAATGGCGTGAACGCTGCTTTCCAAGTTGCGTTCAAAGGTGGTGCAGTGACTGGTATGCTGGTGGTTGGTTTGGCACTGCTAGGTGTTGCTGGTTATTATGCAGGCTTGGTTAGTTATGGCGTAGAGCAAAATGAAGCGTTACATGCTCTTATCGGTCTTGCATTTGGCGGCTCATTAATCTCAATTTTTGCTAGATTGGGTGGCGGTATCTTTACTAAAGGCGCTGATGTTGGTGCTGATATTGTTGGTAAAGTTGAAGCTGGTATCCCAGAAGATGATCCACGCAATCCTGCAGTAATTGCTGATAATGTTGGTGACAATGTTGGTGACTGTGCAGGTATGGCAGCTGACTTATTTGAGACTTACGCAGTAACCATCATTGCAACAATGCTGCTTGCAGGTGTTTTAGGCTTAGGCAACGAGGCAATTCTTTACCCATTAGCATTGGGAGCAGTGTCTATCATTGCTTCAATTATCGGCACCTTCTTTGTTAAAGTATCTGATGGTGGTTCAATTATGGGCGCCCTATACAAAGGTTTAATTGTTTCTGGTGTATTGGCTGCCATTGCTTTTTACTTTGTCACGATTGACATGGGCATGGGCATAAATTTATTCTACGCTTCGCTCATTGGTTTGGCGCTGACTGCGTGGATGGTTGTGGTTACTGAATACTACACTGCAACTGAACACAAACCGGTACAACACATTGCAGAAGCCTCTAAAACAGGTGATGGTACTAATGTTATTGCAGGTATAGGCTTAAGCATGAAATCTACCACATTACCAGTATTAGCCGTTTGTGCTAGTATTTGGGGTGCTGAGGCATTAGGCGGCTTATACGGTATCGCTATTGCGGCAACTGCTATGTTATCTATGACTGGGGTGATTGTTGCACTGGATGCTTATGGCCCCATTACTGATAATGCAGGTGGTATTGCTGAAATGGCCGACCTTCCTGAAGAAATTCGCAACATTACTGATCCATTAGATGCAGTAGGTAACACCACCAAAGCGGTAACCAAAGGCTATGCAATTGGTTCTGCCGGTTTGGCAGCATTGGTATTATTTGCTGACTTTACTAACGAATTAAACACTAGAGTTGGATTTGACCCTATCACCTTTGATTTATCAAACCACATGGTAATTATTGGCTTATTCTTAGGAGGGCTTGTGCCTTACTTATTTGGAGCAATGGCAATGGAAGCCGTAGGTCGAGCAGCAGGCGGCATTGTTGAAGAAGTACGTAGACAGTTTAGAGAGATGCCAGGCATAATGGATTACACCCAAAAGCCTGACTATTCTAAAGCAGTTGATATGCTAACCAGATCAGCAATCAAGGAAATGATTATCCCTTCTATGTTGCCAATTCTATTCCCAGTAGCTGTAGGCTTACTACTGGGTGCTGAGGCATTGGGTGGCTTATTAATTGGTTCTATTGCCACCGGTATCTTTGTTGCTATCTCAATGACTACGGGTGGTGGTGCATGGGATAACGCCAAGAAGTACATCGAAGACGGTCAACTGGGTGAAGGTCATGGAAAAGGATCAGATACACACAAAGCTGCTGTGACTGGTGATACTGTTGGTGACCCATATAAAGATACAGCGGGTCCAGCAATAAACCCATTAATCAAGATTATCAACATTGTTGCAATCATGATTATTCCTTTATTAGGTACACCTTTACTAGGGTAGTTAATTAATTGAGAATAAAAAAGCGTGCAATAGCACGCTTTTTTTAATAGATTAAATATTAAGCTTAGATGCCTGTTTCACGGTGAATGTGAACATTCAAGCCTTTAGTGTTTTTAGTAAGAACAAAGTCCGCCTGCGCTTTTAACAGTTTGTCTGTGCACTCATGTAAATCAGTATATTCATCTTGGCCTGTGTCAAAACGCTTATCAGTAAGGTAATAAAAGAAACTTTTATATTTAAAGTTATCTAATTTAATAATAATAAATGTAGAATTAGGATCTTCCCAAACTGCAGCTGGGAATAAAGTTGGTTTATCCTCACCTTCTTTAACAATCTCAATGTCAGCAAGATGAACTTCTTTCGTTTCCTTTCTCCAGCGATTATTTAAATTATTTTGAATAGTGGTTAATTCGGATTCGGTAAATTCTGTGCTCATAATATTATAAATTTATTGACTAAGAATTTCTTCTAAACTAGGCTCAGTATCAGTTGTACCACCAGCTTCCATTTCTTCAATAGTAGCATCACGAACCAAGGTAACCTCTAGAACAAACTTAACATCTCTACCGCATAAAGGGTTATTTCCATCAATGGTAACTGTTGTGTCGTCAACTTTAGTTACTAAAAAATCTTTAGGCTGGCCATCTTTATTTTCCATAACTACTTTAGTACCCATCTTACGGTATTCTTGTGGAACATTTTCTATTTCATCAATAAAGACCAATGACTCATCACGTGGGCCATATAGTTTTTCAACATCAATATTAATTTCAATAATATCGCCCTGTTGACGACCCTCAAGTTCTGCCAATACATCCTTACCAAGAACATCGTTTGCACCGTGCACATAGCCCACAGGATACTCAATATTAGAAAATACATTGTTAGTTTTTTGATCTACAACTTTGTAGATCAATTCAACGTATTTAGACTCTTCAATAAAATCACTCATATCTTTTTAAAAAATTGTTGCGCCAAAAATCTTAACTACATCACTTTCATAGCCAAGAACTAGTCTTCCTAAATATTCACCTTTCTTATCACTGTTGAGTTTACCATTGTTAGTTTGTCTATATAAAACAGTCACATGTACACCACGACGAATCATACCTAAATAATCAGCGCCTTTTTCCAAGCCTTTGGTTAGCTCACTACGTGCAAACTGCTTACCCATTTCAACTTCATTCGCACCACGAAGAAAATCTTCAGAAAAATTACGCGTAAAAGCACCATAGTTGGCATTATTAGAAAATTTTATTAATTCATCCCACATTGGGTGAGCGATGGCCAAAATTTCTTCGTCTGTCTTATCAATAATATTCATGATTTTAATATTCCAAAAAGTTTGTTTTTTATCTATTGTAAGTCTTTTATCAAAACCTACAATAGATAAAAAAGACCAGCATATAGTATGCTGGTCTTTTTATCAAAATAGAAAGTTAATTTCTATTAATCTTTACTCATCATTTACCAAGTGATAACAAGGAGCTTTAGACATAGTATAATCACCAGTGTCACGATCACGATGAGAAACTGTCAATACATGCCAGTTTTCATCATCAAGTTTCATCGCGTCACCACGGTAGTAGTAACCAGGCCAGCGAGTTTCTTTACGGAAGAAAGTATGCTGGAATACACATTCAGAAGTACGATGACGGTGCTTAAGCTCCCATGCACGCATCAACTGATGTATATCTTCAGCGCCTAACTTCTCAAGATCTTCTTCCATGATAGACATTTTCTGCATACCCATGTTTAGAAGCTTATCATTAGTCATGTAAGAAACCGTTACACCGCCACAGTACTCATCCATAATCTTCTGAAGACGCTGTAGACCAGGCATCGGAAGAATATAACCTGGAGCAACTGTACCAGCTGTAATTTCATTACGACCAATTCTATAAGTTTCTAATGGGCGGAAAATTTGGTCTTTACGATCAGCAATTTGCTTATCAGAAACAACAATACCTTCACCTTTACCATCATCAAGGTACTTACAAGCAGCTTTAGCAGCTAGACGACCTTCAGTAAATGAACCTGATGAGAATGCATGTGGCGTTCCACCAACAGCATCACCAGCTCCAAATAAACCTTCAACTGACGTCATACGGTTATAGCCCCAAAAGTATTCTTCAGGAGAAATATCCTCAGGACCTGAACACCATGCACCACAACCAGTTGCATGTGAACCCATTACATATGGCTCAGAAGTCGTTAACTCTGGATTAATGTACTTAGGATCAATGTCTGTTGCAGCCCATAATACCGCTTGACCAACAGTCATACCTAAGAAGTTTTCCCAACCAACTTCTTCTAAATGTGGGTCTTGGAATGCTTCCATTGTTACCATGTGAATTGGACCACGACCTGCATTCATTTCTGAAATGATTGCAGATGTACGTAAACAAGTCGGGATTGGACGTGCTGAAACGTGTGATGCAGCAACATCAAGATATCTCTTACCAACCATTTCCTCTAATTCAGGGAACCATTTAGACTCATACTCCTCACCATAACCGTTCTGAGTGTAAGTATGAAGATGTAAGAAGTATGCGCCAACAGGACCATAACCATCTTTAAATCGAGCAAGAACGATACGGTTTTCCATTTGTGTCATCTGTGCACCAGCTTCGATCATTAGACCATATGCTGAACCAGACGACCACGGAGCGTACCATACACGTCCTGCGCCTTCACCTACTGAACGAGGCTTAAAGATGTTAGAAGCACCACCAGCACCAACAATAGTTGTCTTAGATTTAAATACATGGTAGTTACCTGTACGTACATTAAAGCCAACACAACCAGCAACACGGTTATCTTGTGCATCGTCCATTAATAGGTGTGTAACCATAATACGGTTGTAAACTTTATCAGCTTGCTTTGTAGCAGCTTCGGCAACGATAGGCTTGTAAGATTCACCATGAATCATGATCTGCCACTTACCTTCACGCATATAAGCGCCTTTTGCAAGACCTTCAGCATTTTCTTTCTTAGGATCCTTCATTAACGGAAGACCCCATTCTTCAAACTTATGTACAGAAGAGTCAACATGACGAGCCATATCGAAAAGTAAATCTTCACGAACTATACCCATTAGATCAATACGCGCATAACGCACATGATCTTCAGGATTGTTCTCGCCAAAACGAGTACCCATGTAACAGTTAATAGCGTACAAACCTTGAGCAACAGCACCTGAACGATTAATGTTTGCTTTCTCAGCAATTACGATTTTTTTATTACGGCCCCAGTATCTAGCTTCATAAGCAGCACCTGTACCACCTAAACCAGCACCAACAACGAGAATATCAATGTTGTCTTCTACAATTGTCTTAATGGCTTTCATGGTACTGAGCTCCTAATTTCAATGATAGTTTGTTAGACTCTAGTGTGTGTAATCCACCATCATCCATACGGATGTACTTAGGTTCAAATGACAATAGCTCTGAGTTACGCATTTCATCACTCGGCTCTGCTTCATCTCTAAAGTTAGGAATCTTAGTTCCCCATGGTTGAGTTGTAATTGGCGACAAGAAGTTCTTAACGCGACCATCACGGAATTTAACTCTCCATGCGATCGTGCCTTTCTCTTCATCACGAATAGTACGTACACTATGGCCTAATGGCGCAAAGTCTGCGTAACCTCGTACGTCAATAGCTTGGTGTGGACATGCTTTAACACATGAATAGCACTCCCAACACATATTAGGTTCAATGTTATAAGCACGACGATATTTTTCGTCAATGTGCATAATGTCAGATGGGCAGATATCTACACAGTGTCCACAACCATCACAACGAGTCATATATACAAAAGTTGGCATATTGTTTCCTCTCTTAAGTTAATTAATTAATATTAGTAGTGATTAGGCGCTTCGCGCTTAATACCAAGCCCCATATCCATTGGTGCATCTTTAAGAAGCTCCATTGAATGTCTGTTTTGTTGCCATTCACTATCTCTCATTTCGTGAGGCAAGTTCTCATTAGTACCATTAGCCTTAATGATTCGCTTGTTATAACCAGCCACAGGCTTGAAGAACATGTGTGAGAATTTAGACCAATACACGCCACCAAACAATGATGCAGTTGAAAAAATTACTAATGCAAACCAAATTCCTGTTCCACCATTTGTAATTGACCAACCAATAGCTGTTACTGAAGTAGCCATCAATGCTAGTGAAAACGAATCTTTTCTAAGTGTAACACTTGTCCAAGGAACCGCATCAGATACGCTATCTACTTTGAATGAGAACCAGTACCAGAAAGAACCAATAAACAACAAAATTGCACCCGTATTCCATACTTGAGCTAATATTACTGTTGACTCTTCACTGAAGATGATCATTGCAGTTGCTGCATTAAACAAAACAAAACCATACATTGTTAAGATATGAACTAAACGACGAACTGGATCTGTAAACTCACCAGCTGTAGCAATATCTACTGCTAAAGTATTAGCAAGAATACCTACTTTGTCGCCAACACTAAGCTGCTTTAGTCTACCTTCTTCATTACCAACTGAGCAATTTGCATCGCCAGCAGCTAATAGTGCCTCTGCTTCTGCAGCCGAATTGTCAAAATACGTCTTACTGCCTTTATGGATTAAATCTGCAATTGTCATACTTACCACTAGGACAACCATAATAATTACATACATCTGCATATCTGCATATGTATACGCTTCTGAATCTATTAAAGTAGCGATTGGTGTTGTGTCAAAATTGATCATGAGTTTAATTCTCCTTAGGTTAAATCAATTACTTCTGTTTATGCTAATCTCTCGATTGGCTCTTTTTCACAGTTTTGTTCTATCTCAAACATGCATTAAGCTTTTGTTAAATTTCAACCATTATACTTCTTTAAATTTTGGCTTCAATGCAAACATGACTAGTTTATGGAGATATCATAATATACCTCTTTGGTAATATTAATTCATTCCCAACATAGTCACGTTTTTTTATGAATTACTATTTAGCTGAATGACCACTTAATTTAACCTCAACCTTATCTTCTTCTTTGATAGTTGTGTAGTATGCTTGTAATACTTTAGCGACTTCAGGGCGTGAAAATTCTGGTGGAAGATCTTCGCCTTCCGACAACATCTTACGAACTTTTGTACCTGAAAGTAAAACACGATCTTTAGCTTCATGAGGACAAGTCTTCATTGAAGACATGCCACCACATTCATGACACCAGAATGTCCAATCAATTTTAAGTGGTTGTGTGATTAATGCATCATCAGCAATTTCATCAAAGATATTATGCGCATCAAACGGACCATAATAGTCGTCAACACCTGCATGATCACGACCAACGATTAGGTGTGAACAGCCGTAGTTTTGTCTAAATAATGCATGCAATAAAGCCTCACGAGGACCTGCATAACGCATGTCTAGTGGGTAGCCAGATTGAAGTACTGTATTATCTACAAAGTAATTTTCAATCAAGACTGAAATTGCTTCAGAACGAACATCGGCAGGAATATCGCCTGCTTTAAGCCCACCTAAAACTGAGTGAATCATGACACCATCACAAATCTCGACAGCAATTTTTGCTAAGTATTCATGCGAACGATGCATTGGATTACGAGTTTGGAATGCGGAAATTGTCTTCCAACCTTTATCATCAAAATAAGCACGCGTTTCAGCTGGAGTCATATATAAAGCGCCGAACTTTTCAGGGAATCCGCCATCTGACAATACTTTAATAGGGCCTGCAAGGTTATATTTTCCTTGCGCCTTAACCATGACAACACCTGGATGTGCATTTTCAGTTGTTTTGAAAACTTTTTCACACTCATGGTCTTTGTCAATGACATACTTTTCAGTCACCGTCATTGTCGCCATAATGTTGCCTGACTTACTGCTAACGATTGTAATTTCATCGCCCGCTTTAACGGCTTCATCATCTGTTGATAACGTCACTGGAATTGGCCAAAATAAGCCATTAGTCATAGTCATGTTGTCGCAAATACCTTGCCAATCTGCTTTACCCATGAAACCTTCTAAAGGATTAAAGCCGCCAATACCCAACATAACAATGTCACCTTCCTCTCTAGAAGAACATGTGATTTTTGCTAGAGATTCAGCTCTTGCTAATTCTGCTGTTAGCGCATCACCTGACAATGCTAATGCATTAAGTGTGACACTACCATGTGGTGGGACTAATTTTGACATAGTGCAATCCTATTTATGTTTAAAGATAGAAAATTATACCTATTGTGCTTTTTTATACGGCCTCCATATAGGGGTACTCTTATATATCTCTTACGATATATACTAAAGCTTGATCTTAAATCTAACTCTTTGTAAGCCGTCTTTGGATTTATTGGCTATCACTTTGTCTTTCTTAATATCGTAATCTAGCGAACCACCGCTAAACGAATCAAAGCCTTGAACCAAGTGCGCATGGCCTTTTAGATGTACCATCTGCTTTTGAATGAGATATGTAATCTTACTTGCCGTTGCTGCAATAAAACGTGGCTGAGTTGGTTGGCTTTGTTGGTAGTGAGCACGCTGCTTTTTATTGCCATTGGCAATCATTTTAGTCACTTGTGTCTGATTGCTAAATAGCTGTATCTTTTCAGCACTTAAAATTAATGATCCCTGAGCTACGCTAGCCTTGCCAGTATAACTACTAATCCCTTTTTTTTCATCAATGAGCACAGTCTGTGCTTTAACATTGATAGGCTGAGTAGCGTCATTTTGTAGAGCTATAGAAACTCCAGGCATCAGACAAACTATAAGAAATAGCTTGTTAATCATATCGCCCTACTACGTCGCCCGTAAACTGAATCTTTTGCTTGTCTGCATCATAACGCATGCCTAATGCACGAATGTCTGCCAGACTTGACTGATAATGAATGCCATTGTCTGTTATATAAACTTCTGCGTTGTTTGACTGATCAACTGTTAAATTTTCAGTATCGATAGTTGATCCTGAATTTTGTAAAATATTAACTTGCCCTAACAATTGGATTGTTTTATCTTTCATGTTCATGCCTTGAGCATAAACCTTATTTTCTGAAGACAAATAAGTGGTTTTATCATCTGAATAATAATGTTTTTGATCATTGGACTGATCAATATATAAATCTTTAGTGAGCATCTTTTGGCCACTGTCTTGATTAATCACGACATCACCTGTTAGTTTCAATTTATCAACCTTAGTTTGCATACTCATACCTTGGGAAATAATTTTTGAACCTTCTCCCAGATAAGTAACTTTTTCATTGCTTAATAGATCATCTGTATTTGTATCAACCAACAACTCTTCGGTGTTCATTTTATGGCTAATCCCACTATTTGAAGAGATATCCACCTCTCCCTTAAAGCTTACCTCGCCAGTAGTGAGGTAATTAGCACGCTTAGATTTTAATATATAATCAGTTTCACCATTTTTATCGTAAAGTGTTACTCTAGGATTAACCAATAAAGCTGACTCGTCTTTAAAGTTAAGGTAGACATCTGCTTCAACAAAATGAGACAACACCCGGTTAATGCCAAATTCTTGCAACGCAAAGTTTTCAATTTTCTCTATATAACCAGATTTTTGAGAAAGCACGGACTGGGTAATCGCTTCACTTCTTAATTCAATAGAATCTGAAGAATCTGGCTCTGTTAATTGGTCAAATGAATAAGACAAACCCTTCATCAAAAGCCACATAGTGGCAATAACCACTATAATAAATGTTGTAAGTAATAAATTATGTCTTAATTGAAAATTCATTATGTCAAATTCAGTTGAAAAAATTCGTGGTATTTACGCAATTACACCGGATGTTTCTCTTAACCTCGATCAAGTTGAAAAAGTAATTACTCAGCATCATATTAGCATTTTGCAGTACCGGCGCAAAACCGCTGATGACGATTTAAAGCTTAAAGAAGCTACTAAACTACGCCAATTATGTTTACAACATCATACTTTATTTATCATCAATGATGATATCAACCTCGCTCAAAAAGTTGGTGCAGATGGTGTCCATCTAGGCAAAAATGACACTTCTATCGGACAAGCACGCCAACTACTCAAAGATGATGCCATTATTGGCATGTCTTGTTATGATGATATAAATTTGGCAATAAATGCTCAAGAAAAAGGCGCTACTTATGTAGCTTTTGGCGCTTTATTTACGTCCAGCACCAAACCAGACGCACCTCATTGCTCATTAGACACTATTACCCAGGCTCAGCAAATTCTCACAGTGCCAATTGTAGGTATTGGCGGCGTTGATTTTAACAATCAAGAGGATGCATTAAAAGCTGGATGTACAGCTATAGGGATGATTAGTGCTTTATTTAAACAGTAACTTTAGATTACAGGTACAATAAAAAAACATTGGCTTTGATCTTGTTCGATCTAACTAATAATAATTTACTAAGCTTGAGGAAGTTTTATGTTAAAAATAGGTCTATTTAAGCCTAAGTGTCTATCAATTGACTTAGGCACTGTTAATACATTAATTTATTTAAATGGTGAGCTCGTTCTTAACGAACCATCAGTCGTTGCTATTCGTGATGAACCAGGTTCTTTAGAGAAAATAGTCGTTGCCGTTGGTAAAGAGGCTAAAAATATGCTGGGAAGGACGCCAGGTGCTATTCAAGCAATTCGACCAATGAAAGATGGCGTGATTGCTGATTTCAGCATCACCAAAAAAATGCTGCAGTATTTTATTCGTCAGGTGATGAAGCAAGGTTTCTTTTCACCTTCGCCTTCAATTTTGATTTGTGTTCCTTGTGGTTCCACCCAAGTGGAGCGTCGAGCTATCAAAGAAAGTGCGGTTGAGGCGGGTGCTAAAGAGGTGTTCTTAATCGATGAACCTATTGCTGCTGCATTGGGTGCGGGCATGGATATTAGTGTGTCGGCAGGAAACATGGTGGTTGACATTGGTGGTGGCACTACCGAAATTGGCATTATGTCTCTTAATGGGATCGTTTATGCAGATTCGGTGCGTGTTGCTGGTGACGCCTTTAATGAAAGTATTGCTAAGTATGTGCGTCGAAAGCACCAAGTTATTATTGGCGAAGTTACTGCTGAAAAAATTAAAGAAGAAGTGGGCTCTGCTTATAAATCTAGTGCTATTAAAAAAGCTAAGTATGTAGGTAGAGGTGTAACGACAGGACTCCCAACTGAGTTTATTATGACTAATGGCCAAGCTCTAGATGCTTTAAAAGAACCATTAACAGCAATTATAGGTGCCATCAGAGTCGCTTTAGAGCAAACACCGCCTGAACTATCTTCTGATATAGCAGAAAGTGGTGTCATGCTAACTGGGGGTGGCGCATTATTAGAAGGCTTGAGTGAGCTAATAAAAACTAAAACGAACCTTGATGTACATATTGCTGACAACCCACTGATTTGTGTTGCTCACGGTGCTAATATGGCATTAGAAATGATTAACAGACAACAAATGGCCTTTGTATCAGCTGAATAAGCTCAATGAAGCAAATTCATCTAAAACCCATATTGATTTTAGCTTTTTTATTATGCACCACAGGTTTTGCACAAGCAAACAACCATGCAAATGATCAAAATTTAGATGTTAATCAATTAGAATTATTGGCTGAGCAAGTTGATATATCTGCTCAATACGAATTGGGTGTTATATATGCCGAAGGCGAAAGTATTGACAAGAAACAGGACAAAAGCTAAATAATACTTAGACAAGGTTATTGACAATCAAAATCAAAGTACCTTAGCCTTTGTTGATGTAGCTAAAATATATCGGGAAATGTTTGAACTTTGGAAGTACTAATCTTGCCTAGATTTTAAGAGCCAATTACTTAGAGCGGCTCGGCATCATGTCTGTTTCGACTAATGCAGCTTTAGCTGGCGCTACTGAAAGAACCACTTCTTCAGCTTTAACTACCTGTTCCACTTCATGCCAACAAGAGCTTAAAAATACAGCAATGGAACCGATTAGAACTAGTTTGATAATCTTTATCATAATTGTCAGCCCTTTTATTTGAAAGTTAAAAAACTATGAAGTCGCTTTAACATTATTTTGCGACTCTTCAGGTTTTTTGTCAGAAGTTTTTGGATTTTTAAGATCAATCACTGGCTTATCAGTCATTGTAATTTTACCTTTGAAATAAGCGCCATCTTCCAATACGATAGCGGGAGCGGTCATATCACCAATGACAGAACCACCACTAGGAATAACAATGCGCTCACCTGCTTCAATATTACCATTAACATTGCCATAAATTTTAATTTTATTAACAAAAATGTCAGCATTTACTTCTGCAGTAGTCTCAACTCTAACGGAATTTTTTTTCAAAAGAATGGTGCCCTCGATTTTACCCAGCACATCCATGTCATTTTCACCAGTGATCTCACCAGTAACAACACATTTTTCAGAAATTAATGTATTATTAGTTGTTGAATGATGGATTGCCCTAGAAGGAATTGCACCCTCTGATCTGTTACTTTCTGTTGCTTTATCGCTGCTATTGAACATAAAAAGAACCCTCATTTTAATATGTGTAAAATCAAATTGTATCAGTAAACAATGAAATGTACAAGTTATATAAATTAGACCAAGAAAAATAATGCCTGAAATTTTAGAAATTAAAAAAATTCACAAATCTTATAGTGGTCGCGCTATTGTAAAAGATGTTTCATTTTTTGTTCAAGCTGGAGAAATTGTTGGCTTAATCGGCCCTAATGGTGCCGGTAAAACTACCTGCTTCTATATTGCTTGCGGACTTGTTAAGCAAGACGAGGGCAAGATCTATATTAATGAACTTGATATTAGCAAAGCGCCTATGCATAAACGAGCCAAAATGGGGGTTGGCTATCTTCCACAGGAGCCATCAATTTTTAGCAAACTCTCTGCTGAAGATAATATTATGGCGTTGTTAGAGAATAATACCAGCCTAGATGAGGCGCAACGCAAGAACCGATTAGAAGAGTTATTAAAAGAATTTAACATTGGGCATATTCGCTATCTTGAAGGTACAAGTCTGTCAGGTGGAGAAAGAAGAAGAGTAGAAATTGCACGCACTTTAGCCCTTGATCCAAAATTTATTCTACTTGATGAACCTTTTGCAGGCGTTGACCCTATGTCAGTTAGAGATATACAAGATATTATTTATCACCTCAGAGATCGCGGTATTGGTGTATTAATTACAGATCATAATTATCGAGAAATGCTAGATACTTGCGACCATTCCTATGTTCTTAATGCTGGTGAGATTATTGCCAAAGGTGACAAAGAGCAAATACTCGCAAACCGATTAGTTAAAACGGTGTATCTAGGGGAAAGACGAGTTGGACAAGTCAAGAATCCAAAAAAACGGCCCATTGATAAAAATAATGGTTTTAGCTTTTGACAACAAGACGATTTCCAAAATTTCTGCAATTTTTAATACTTTCTTCAATAAAAATCAATTAATACGTTAAAACTCTTAAATTTAGCAAAATAGAGCTTTAAAGTATAATAAATGAGGTTTTAATAACTATTTAAGTAATAAATAGCACTTAAATATGGTTTTTTAGCTAATTAATCCCAATAAACATTTGGTTTGTAAAATTTGTTAAATTTTAGCGTCAATTTCTATAATTTTTTTCACGTGAGGGCAATATAAAGCACATTTTATTTCATATTTATAAATCTTAGAGAGTACTTCTTTATAAAATAGCAGTTGTTTTGTATGCGCATGTTTTTGTCGTTGGACAAATTGCTCGATTGATTCATGCTCTGCTTTGGCAGCAGTTTTAAAATCAATAATCCATAAAATACTATTATCGATGAAATATCGGTCAATAATAATGCTATGACCATCAACAACAAACTCAGCCTCAACTTGTGTAGATTCTCGAACTTTAAATAGCCACTCAAACTGAGGATCGCTTTGAGTGTTTTGAATCATATGCATAACAATTGCTAACTGTTGATCTAGTTGATGTTGTGCAAATCCCGCCTCAATTAAGCGTAATTTAATACTGGCTTGATCAGTTGCAAATTGCTCCTGCTCAAAATATTGATGCAGCAATGTACCCATCAAACTTTTAAACTGAACCTCGACACTCAGCCCAAAATCGATTTTTTCATGTGCATGATCTTCCAGCTGTTGATAATCTGGCAATTGCTTATAGCGTAATAATTCTGGTGCCTTTATTAATGCTTGATTAGCTTCTATTGTTGTCAAACTAACTTGGTCAAACTGGTGTTGAAATTTAGTCGCCAATAAAGATAGCAAAGTGTTTTTTCCAGCTTTATTACTTCTGTTTAAAGTGCCTAATAAATGTACTGAATGTTTAGCTCTAGTCATTGCTACATACAATAGGCGCAGAGTTTCGTTGTTGTTCTGCTGAGATTCTACATATCTAAGATAATCATACGTTGCGCTATCTTTAGACTGTACATAAGATTTCATCGGTGCCAATAATAAAGACTGGTCACTAGATTCTTGGAGATGAATAATGGGCGACTGATTACTCTTTGAAGATTTACCCAATCCAGGCATAATCACCCAATCAAATTCCAAACCTTTAGATTCATGAATAGTCATCAGTTGAACGCGGGCTCGCACACTGGACGCATAAAGCTCGGCTAGCATTTGATTAATGGATGTAATATTTAGCTGTTGTTGTAATTCACATTCATGAATAATTTTCATAAACTGATCTTTAATCATCGACTCTTTAACCGATAAACTCGACTTTGGCATGAGTTGATAAAGTGCAAACTCAAGTGTTTGTACAAAGCTAAATCTTGCACGTTGTCCAATGGCTTGTTCTAAAGCACTAGCAATATGTTGTGCGCGTTTTTGGCCATCTGCACTTAGGTTTTTTAAACCTTGTTTACTGGTAATAATTTCCAAGATAACTTGTTCGTCATTTTGCGATAAAGCCAATAAATCCTCTAGTAATAACCCACACCAAGGCGAACGTAACAGACTAAGCCAGGCTGTTTTATCACCTAGGTGAAGCAAAGCACGCGTTAGACTTAATAAATCTTTAGTGAATAAGGCATCTTTGAGGGGTGTGGTTTTTAAAGATTCAAACTCAATCCCTGCATTTTTTAAACTGGGAGCAATGTATTTAAAGTGGGAGCGGCTTCTCACCAAAACAGCAATCTGCTTATCAGGGTTTTTTTGGATAATATCCAAAACAATTTGCGCTTCCTGTTGATCTTCTTTGTAAGCGCAAGGATGCATCTGAATAGCTGGCTCATTATTTTGATTAGCCGCAATAGAAGGCGAATAGCTGATGGCGCCTAAGTACGCATCTTCCTGCTGAGGAAAAATTTTAGAAAAAATCTCATTATTAGCTTCGACCATGGCTTTTGTAGAGCGAAAATTAGTCGTTAATTGTAAAAATTCAGGGCTAATATTGGCAATACCTTGGGCGCGTACTTGCAAAAATAAACCCACCTGAGACTGTCTAAATAGATAGATAGACTGCATGGGATCGCCCACTAAAAATAAAGTTTTATTGTCGTCTGGCTGCCAGCTCATAATCAATTTTTCAATCAGTGAAAACTGAGTATTCGAGGTATCTTGGAATTCATCAATCAGCAAATGCTGTATTTTATAATCTAAAAATAACGCAATATCACTTGTTTCATTTTGGCTTAATGCCTGATCAGCATCCAGTGCCACTTGAATAAAATCGGTGACTTGTTGTTCGTTAAATAAAATATTTAGCTGTGCAACTGCAATTTTTAAGACTTGAGCAATATCATCTAGCACCTGAATTTGCGCGGTGTCAAAATTTACATCAGGCAACTTATTAACATCGCGCAATAACGCACATAAAGCTGTTTGACTTGACAAATCTGTCAAAGTTTCCAGCACAGTTTGCTTTTGAATTTTTACATCTGCTGGAAAACCGGTTGCTTTAGTAAGTTGCTTACGACAATCACCGGCTGCAGTGAGGCATAAATTAGCCAGACTTTTCCATTTGGGTAGGTCATTGACACTGGCACAAGGTAGTTCACTCAGACTAGAGATTTCTGACTGAGTATTACCACTTAAGGCGGTAAAAAACTCAGTACTAAAATGTTGCTGAGCTTGACTTGATAATTGTTCTAAATGTCGATTAATAATAGTCGCTGCACTATTTTCTAAATTTTGAATATTTAAGGTATCTTGCAAATAGAGTTTATTTAGCCATTGATCACGCTTTTTTAGCATGGAGGTGACTAGCTGATAAAAACGATTCACATTATTATCTAGATATAACAAGGTACTGCTTATACAAATACCAAAATCCTTGTCGTCTATACTGAGCAATGCTTGCTTGGCTGCTTGGAAATACAAATTATCTTGTTGCCAAATCTGGGTAATAATTTGCTTTTTAATCCAATTTTGAGGTTGTGGATATCGACTAGTAATTAAATTAGATAAACCATCGATGGTTGATATTTTTAGCCGTTGAGGCATGTTGATCAAATCCCAATCATTTACTTTTGATTGCTCTAGGACTGCTAAGGCCAAATCATAGGTTATCTGTTTGTGCACCTGTTCAGGGCGATTGCCAGTTGCAGATTTAAGCGCTCCAATAACTCTAGCCTTCAGTTCACTGACTGCTTTTTTTGTGAACGTCATCGCAAGCACGCTTTCGGGCGATTCACTAATAGATAAGAGTTTTAAATAACGCTGCGTGAGTAGCTCAGTTTTGCCCGAGCCCGCAGGCGCTTGAATAAGAAAAGAGCGAGTCGTATCTAGGGCTTGAGATCTTTGTGTTTGGTCATCCATACTCAAAGTCTAAGTCAACCTACATAGATTGTGGCGCATTAACACCTAAAATACTTAAGCCATTAACCAATACTTGTTTCACGGCACTAATTAATAACAGCCTGGTTGAGCGTAGCTCAGCTTCGTCCACCAAAAATTCACTATTATTGTAATAGCTATGGAATTCACCCGCTAAATCTCTTAAATAATGAGCAAGAACATGAGGCTCATAATTGAGTGCACTGGATTGTAATATGCTCTTATAGCGATTCAATTCTTTAATTAAAGCAATTTCCATATCACTCGTCAATCGAGACAATTTAGCAGGTACCTTGTCCATTGATTGGGCTTGCTTAAGTACCGAACAAATTCGAGCATGGGCATATTGAATATAAAATACAGGATTTTCATTGGTTTTGGATTTAGCCAAATCCAAATCAAAATCCATATGTTGTTCTGATTTTCTCAAGATGTAGAAAAAACGTGCTGCGTCGTTACCGACTTCATTGCGTAATTCTTCCAAGGTCACAAATGAGCCGCTCCGCGTTGACATGGCAACTTTTTTACCGCCACGATATAAATTAGCAAATTGCACCAACAAAATCTCTAACTTTTTTGGGTCGTGCCCAAGTGCAGCAATAGAGGCTTTAACTCTGGCAATATAGCCATGATGGTCTGAGCCCCAGATGTTAATTATTTTGTCATAGCCACGTTCAAGCTTCTCTAGATGATAAGCGATGTCCGAAGCAAAGTAAGTATGCATGCCATTCTCACGTACAACTACACGGTCTAAATCATCACCAAAATCTGTGGTTTTAAACCACAAGGCGCCATCTTTTTCATAAATATGGCCTGAGCTTTGTAAAGCTTCAACTGTCTTTTTAGATAGACCTGAATCGACCAAAGATTGTTCTGAAAACCACTGTTGATATTCGATACCAAATTCAGATAAATCTGTTTTTATGCCGCCTAAAATACTATCAATCGCCAACCTAAAGATTTTAAAATAATCTTTTCCGAGTGCTTTTTTGCAATTCACAATCAGCTCGTCAATGTGCTTTTCTTTGTCGCCTCCCTCTTTTTCATCTTTGCAGGCATCTTTGGCAATATCATACTTCTCCACACTGCTAATTTGCTTGGCAATATCAAAAATATAATCACCTTTGTAGCCGTTGTCAGGAAATACCTTAACGTCGCAACAACGTAAATAAACAGAGGTTGCCAAGATATCCATTTGTCGTCCAGCATCATTGACGTAATACTCGTTATCCACTTTAAATCCGACTGCACGCAAAAGATTTGACACCGTTGCGCCATAGGCTGCACCTCGGCCATGGCCTACATGCAGCGGACCTGTTGGATTGGCTGAAACAAACTCAAGCAATACTCGTTTATCTTGTCCAATGTTAGATAAACCGAAAGTATCGCCTTTGGCAAGAATATCTTCAAGCACTTGATTGTTTGATCCTTGAGACATAAAGAAGTTAATAAAGCCAGGCCCAGCAATTTCAATTTTGTTAATCTCACTGGCATTGGCCAGCTTGTCGACAATTTTTTCAGCTAATTCCTTGGGTGCACATTTAGCTTGTTTAGATAACACCATAGCAATATTAGAAGCAAAATCTCCTTGAGCTTTGTCTTTAGAATGATCCAATCGAATCTCGCTTGGCACACTCTGTAAAACACCCTCATCGATCAATGTTTGTAATGCTTGGGTTAATAACTGTTGTAGTTGTTGCTTCATATGAAACCTATTTATTTGTCTTTTTTAATTAGTGTGCTTCTTGCCAAGAGTTACCAACGCCCACATCGACTTTCAAAGGAATATCGAGCAGATAAGCACCCTCCATTAAGTCTTGTATTTTATGAGCAAACTCTTCAGCCTTATCAACTTTCACTTCAAACACCAGCTCATCATGCACTTGCATGATCATTTTGATATCCGTATTATCTTGGTCAATCCAGTCATGCACATCAAGCATGGCTTTTTTAATAATATCAGCACTTGAGCCTTGCATAGGTGCGTTAATAGCAGTTCTTAATGCATGTTGTTGTAGCATTTTATTCTTGGCATTAATTTGCGGCAAGTACAATCTTCTACCCATAACTGTCTCCACATAGCCTTGAATTTTGGCAGATTCTCTGGTGTCTTCCATGTATTGAGCTACGCTTGGATAGTTCTCAAAATAGGCATCAATATATTCTTTGGCTTCAGTGCGTGAAACATCAATTTGCTTGGCTAATCCGAAAGCGCTCATGCCATAAATTAGGCCAAAGTTAATTGCCTTCGCTCGACGACGCTGCTCCTTAGTTACTTCATCAATAGCAACTTTAAACATGGTGGAAGCTGTCGCACTATGGACATCTTGATCATGATTAAAAGCGTCTAATAAATTAGCATCTTGTGAGATATGCGCCATAATCCTAAGCTCAATTTGGGAATAATCTGCTGCAATTATTACACAGCCTTTACTGGCAACAAAAGCACCACGAATACGTGCACCAAGCTCAGATCTAATAGGAATATTCTGCAGGTTTGGATTGGATGAAGACAAACGACCTGTTGCTGTCACTGCTTGATGATAAGAGGTGTGCAATCGCTTAGTATTTAGGTCTATCTGTTTTGGTAATGCCTCTAAATAAGTTGAATTAAGTTTGGTCAAAGTTCGATAGCTTAAAATTAAATCAACCAAAGGATGGTCTAATAACTTGAGTGCTTCCTCATTAGTTGATGGTGCGCCTTTTGGGGTTTTCTTCTTCGGCTCAAGACCCAAACCATCCTCAGAAAATAAGATTTGTTGAATTTGCTTAGGCGATTCCAGATTAAAAACCTCACCAGCTAATTCATAAGTCTGCGCTTGAATACTTTCCATCTGCGTTTTAACATCGAGCTGCTGAAGGCTCAATGAATTAACATCGAGCTTGACACCATTGCGCTCAATTTTTAGCAGCACTTTAATCATTGGTAATTCAATACGCTGATACAGTTTAACCAACTTGGGATACTGAGCAAGATGCTCATCTAATACCTGATTTAATAAATCTGTCACAATAACATCTTCACAAGCATAAGGACTACCAACCTCTAGAGAAACTTGATTAAAAGTGATTTGCTTTTTGCCTTTGCCCGCTACTTCAGAAAATAAAATGGTTTGGTGGTTAAGATAGTGTTCAGATAAGTCATCCATATTGTGTCGGGTTGCCACTGAATTTAACACATAGGATTTCACCATAGTGTCATCTGAAATACCATTTAGCTCAATTTGGTAATTGGCTAAAACATGTGCATCATATTTAAGATTTTGGCCCACCTTACCAATATTCGCATCTTCCAAAATAGGTTTTAAAGTATCCATAACTTGTGAAAAATTAAGCTGCTTAGGCGCATCTAAATAATTATGCATGACTGGAATGTAGAAACTGTCATGGTCAATTAAAAATACCCAGCCCACAATTTTTGCATTCATGTAGTCAAGTGAATCGGTTTCCAAATCAACCACGAAACTTTCGCATTTTTTTAAGCGCTCAACCATACTGATAAAAATTGATTCATCCAGAATGATAGTTTGTGAATAGCCTTCCAAAAGATTTTGTGCAGGCTTGGAGACTTCATGCAGCTGCTCAGTGGCACTACTTGAAGAGGGCATACCCACATCTCCTAATTGCTTGAGCCACATAGAAAATCCATACTGCTGATACAAATCAGCCAATTTGGCACTATCCTCACCAGGCTCGCTCTCTAAAATATTACACGGTAAATCTACATCAAATTTCAAACTCACCAATCGATGTGACAAGTCTAATAAATCGAAATTATCTCGTAACTTTTCACCTACTTTGCCTTTGATTTCACCAGCATAGTTTTTAATACCATCAATATCCTGGTAAGACTCAAGCCACTTGATGGCGGTCTTTGGGCCAACGCTTGGCACGCCTGGGATGTTATCTGCACTGTCGCCGATGAGCGCTAATAAATCAAGAATCTTTTCAGGTGCAACGCCCATTTTTTCAATCACACCTTCGCGATTATAAGTAGTCCCCGTCATATCTAGTTGGGAAATATTATCACTCACAAGCTGCATTAAGTCCTTATCACCACTGGCAATAATGGTTTTGATATTATTTTGATCAGCAAAACGACTCAAGGTTGCAATCACATCATCGGCTTCTACATCAGGTACACACATAAAGTGAAATCCCATGGCGCGAATGATTTCATACAAGGGCTCAATTTGGATAATTAGCTCTTTATCTGCAGGTTTTCTATGTGCTTTATACTCAGGGTACATGTCATGACGAAAATTTTTACCTTTGGCGTCAAAAATAGCGATTAGTTTCGCTTCAGGGAATTGCCTTTGCAAACGCTTAACGGCATTCACCACTCCAAATATAGCGCCTGTTGGGAAGCCCTCTTGGTTGCTTAAGTTTTGTTTCAGTGTAGAAAAGTATGCTCGGAATAAAAACGCCGAGCCATCTAGTAATATTAGCTTGTGTGACATACATCTAATTTTACCAATTTTTAGTCACTGCTTAAGTTGTAAAATAACATTACTTTAGTAATTCTTAGCCTTATGTCAGAAGTTCTCATCCATGTAGATCAAGTTAGTCTGAGCCATCATGGAAAACCGGTTCTTGATCAGGTTAGCTTTGATCTTAAAGCAGGTGAATTTATCACCCTGATTGGCCCAAATGGCGCTGGTAAAAGCTCTTTGATTAAGATTCTATTAGGTCTAATCAAGCCAGATACAGGCAAGGTTAAAAAATCAAGCAAAATTCGCCTAGGCTATACACCACAAAAATTTATCCCTAACGAATTTATCCCTATTACAGTTAGTGGATTTTTACAGCTTAATCAAAAAACAGAAGTAGCATTTCTAGAAGACACTGCAAAATTAACGGGCATTGAGTCGATTCTCAAGAATGAGTTAAAAAGTTTATCGGGTGGTGAAATGCAGCGTGTTTTGCTCGCAAGAGCCTTGTTGGCCAAGCCTAATGTGCTTATTTTGGATGAGCCTGCTCAAAATTTAGATGTCAATGGCCAAATGCATCTATACAAACTTATTCAAGATATTCATCAGCAACAGGGTTGCGCGGTATTGATGGTTTCACATGACTTACACCGGGTGATGAAAGAGTCTACTCAGGTGCTTTGCCTATATCACCATATTTGTTGTATGGGACAGCCGGAATCTATTTTGAAAGATTCTCAGTTTAATGATTTATTTGCCGACCAAATGGATGAACTCATGGCAACTTATGAACATCATCACAATCACTACCACGAAGATTAGAACGTTTTATTGGGCGAACATCCGTGCAGAATTTTGCTACAAAAAGCTACCTTTAGATATTTCAACCAATAAATCCCAGCGCCCTTTGAAGGGTAGTGTCGTCTCTACTTAGTAAGCATCATCATTGGCATTGAATAGCCATGCTTCATTTCCAATGGCCTGTAAAAATAATCAACGGCATCGGCCTTATTGAGACTCACGTCGTGTTTGGTGCTAACAGCACGATAGGTTTTCTTAACGCCATGAGTATCAACCTTGGGGAGTACCAACTCTAATTTCCAACCTTGCTGTATTAGCTCATCACCTAGGTTCTGAACTTAGTGATCACCTTCCTCATACAAATTTTCAAGTTGAATCTTATTATCACTCATGGCTATTTTATCGATGTTAAAAAGAACTGCAACATAATAACATTATTCAGTTTTATTTTCTTGATTTCAATCAGCTAAAACTCACAAAAATGCCAGTAACTATTAAAATAACGCATCTGATATAATGTTCAATTTTTACGACTGAACATAATATGAAAGAGATTATTGAAGCTGCTTTTGAAGATAGAGCAAACATTAACCCACAAAATGTCACACCAAAAGTAGAACAAGCTATCAATGAAGCGATTCATATGCTTGATTCAGGTGAAGCACGAGTTGCAGAGCAACAAGGCGTGGGTGACTGGATCGTCAATGAATGGCTTAAAAAAGCGGTCTTGCTTTCTTTCAGAATTGAAGACAATACCCCTATGCAAGGTGGCTTTACCCAATACTACGACAAGGTGCCTTCTAAATTTGCCAACTTAACGGCAGAGGAATTTAAAGCAACAGGCGTTCGCGTAGTTCCGCCTGCAAGTGCACGTCGTGGCTCATATATTGCGAAAGATACGGTTCTTATGCCTTCATACGTTAATATTGGTGCATATGTCGACTCTGGCACAATGGTTGACACCTGGGCAACTGTAGGCTCATGTGCACAAATTGGTAAAAATGTTCACTTATCTGGTGGTGTTGGTATTGGTGGTGTATTAGAGCCATTACAAGCTAGCCCAACCATTATTGAAGATAATTGTTTTATCGGTGCTCGATCAGAAGTTGTTGAAGGTGTCATTGTTGAAGAAGGTGCAGTTATCTCAATGGGCGTTTACATTGGACAATCAACTAAGATTTTCAATCGTGAAACAGGTGAAATTACTTATGGTCGAGTTCCTGCAGGTTCGGTTATTGTTTCTGGAAACTTACCTTCTAAAGATGGTAGCTACTCTCTTTACTGTGCGGTAATCGTTAAACAAGTCGATGCCAAAACTCGCTCTAAAACTAGTATTAATGAACTTTTAAGAGGGATTTAGCTTTCCTCTAAACCAAAAAAACCCGCCTCACGGCGGGTTTTTTTGGTACTTTTATGTGTTACTATCTATCTGTAAATAATGCATAGATAACAGCAACTGCTGCTAGACCCACTAAACCATGAGAACCAAGACTAGCAACAATATCAGTAATCGTGCCGATAACATCACCACCGATAAATGGTACGCCTGCAGCGCTAGTTCCAAAAATTACTTGAACCACAACAGCTAGAGCAATCAAAGCTATACCAGCTTCAGTTAATTTTTTAATTGTACTTATAATAGTATCAAACATATTTTCCCCTTAATAGTTATATAGTAACTCAACTTCGTTATTGAGTTGTAAACAATTTAGAGTGTTTTGTCATTACTGTCAAGTTTTATTGATCAAAAAATGCAAAAAAGTAGTATTTAAATTACTAAAATTTGAAAAAATGAGATATTTTTAGCTCTATGGCGCTTACTGAATAACAGATAGCACTATTCCAATAAAAATTACCATTCCAATATAATTATTATGCAAAAAAGCTTGAATACAGGCTGATTTTTCTCGATTTTTGATCAAAATTTGATGATAAATCATTAATAATGCACTCAAAAATATAGAAATATCATAATAAACTCCTATTTCGAAAATTTTTGAAATTTTTAATAAGACGATAATCAGCCCAATTTGTAGTCCAGCAAGAATAATTCGATCATACTGTGCAAATAAAATTGCAGTGGACTTAACCCCGATTTTTAAATCCTCATCTCGGTCTGACATGGCATATATCGTGTCATAAATAACCGTCCAAACAAGTGTTGCAGCAAAAATCCACCAAGCATTAACAGGCACCTCACCATTGGTTGCTGAAAAAGCCATAGGTACACTCATGGCAAAACTAGCACCTAAAGCAACCTGAGGTAGATGGCTCCAACGCTTAGTAAATGGATACAAAGTGGCTAAAAAAACAGCAATGAAAGCCAGTTTAATAGTCAATGGATTGGTTAATAAAACCAGTCCAAAAGCAATTAAGATCAAACCAAAAAATAATAACAATGCTCTTGATGATGAGATTTCACCAGAAGTGATGGGTCTATGTTTAGTACGTTGGACCAAATGATCAATCTTGCGATCTGCATAATCATTAATCACACAACCTGCTGAACGCATCAATACAACGCCTGCAACAAAAATACTAATCAACTCAGTCGATGGCCAGCCACCTGCTGCTAAAAATAATGCCCATAAAGTTGGCCATAAAAGCAGATAAATACCCACTGGCTTATCCAAACGCATTAGGCGAAAGTAAGGATTCATAGTTTAGCTAGAAACTCTTCTAACTCTTTTGCTAAAGGCGCTTGAACTTTTTGAATATCACCCGTTAATGGATTGGTAAAAGTAAGCTGATGTGCATGCAAAAATAAACGCTTGAGTCCGCGAAACTTTACTTGTCGGTCAAATTCTTTATCACCATACTTGTCATCACAAGCAATGGCATGTTCGGCATATTTAGCATGCGCACGTATTTGATGAGTTCGTCCCGTTTCAATGGTGACTTCCACTAAAGAGGCAGAAAAATCATCCTTGGTAAAGTTTTTAAGCGGCTGAAAATGACTAACTGAATGCTTACCTTTGCTGTCCACAACTGCATATCTCGAGTTTTGGTAAAGCGGTGCATCAATGGTGTGGAGTTTTTTTGACCAAACACCTTTAACCAAAGCAGTGTATCGCTTTTCCATCTCATGCTCGAACAGTTGCTCATGTAAATTTTTAAGCACACTACGTTTTTTAGCAATTAATAATACACCTGAAGTGGCACGATCTAGACGATGAACTAATTCAATAGGCTCTTTGTATACCGATCTTAGTGCCTCAATCACGCCCGTGTCGACACCACTGCCACTATGAACAGCGACGCCACTTGGCTTATTGATAATTAACAAACCCTTGTCTTCATAAATAATTGAATCTAGCAGTATCTTTTTAAGGCTATCAGAAACATGTGTCGTTTTCTTTTCATTGACGCTAATGGGTGGCACACGAACAATATCATTTATCTCAAGCTTATAATCTGCTTTTTTCCTACCCTTGTTAACTCGCACTTCTCCCTTACGAATAACACGATAAATATGCGATTTAGGCACACCTTTAAGGATCTTAACTAAAAAATTATCTAAGCGTTGGCCTTGTGAAAATTCATCAATTGTTTGATAAGTAACAGCCATTATTTTGAGAAAAACAAACGGTTAAAGTTTTCAGTTGTTGTGCTAGCAATTTCTTCAATGCTCACCCCTCTAATTTCAGCTAACTTTTGCGCGACATAATAAGTATACGCAGGAGAATTTGGCCTTCCTCTATTAGGTACCGGTGTTAAATAAGGTGCGTCCGTTTCTACTAATAGACGATCAGCGGGGACTTTTTGAGCCACTTCACGCAATGCCTGGGCACTCTTAAAAGTGATAATTCCAGAAAATGAAATATAAAAACCTAAGTCTAATGCTGCTTTAGCGGTTTCCCAATCCTCAGAAAAACAGTGCATAACGCCGGCATTTACTTTCTCTTCAGTCATAATTTTAATGGTGTCTTGCTTGGCTTCACGCGTGTGAATAATCATTGGCTTACCTGATTGATTTGACGCAGCAATATGGCGCCTAAAACGGTCTCGCTGCCAATCAGCTGTCTCTTTTTTGACATGGAAATAGTCAAGTCCTGTTTCACCAATGGCGATAATATTATCATCATCTGCAAGTGCTAATAATTCATCAATAGTTGGGTCCTTGCCTTCTTGTTCTGTAGGATGTACACCCACTGAAGCGTAGATTTGTGCATGATTTTTGGCTAATGAAAATACCTCATCAAAATGTTCTAAATCAATACAAACACAAAGAAACTCCTTAACAGAGAGCTCCTTTGCTTGAGCAAGCATGCCTTTGATGCTACCACCAAACTGATCTAAATCAACACGGTCTATATGACAATGTGAATCAATAATATGCATATTATAAGCCTAGCTTTTTAAGCCAATTTTTAGCTTTATCGTCTAAATCATTGGTTAAGTTATTTAGCTTTCCTTGAAGTTGACGGCGCGCACTTTCTTTAATCTCTTGTTCGCTGAGTTTTAACCCTTTCTTCTCAACTTCAGCTTGAATACGGGTTAAGGCGACTTTCATAATCTCTGAACCAATCTTCGCTAATGGAATACCGTTTTGTCCACCAAAGTTATTAATAATAACATTTGGCACAATAATAGTCTCTTTAAACCACTTAGTATCAACAAACAGTTGAGTATTGACAAACTTAAGTTGATTAATTTTAACTCGATAAGACTCTTTATGACTCGACTCATGTTCTGAAGAGTGCTCAATCGATGGCTTTTGATTTGAAAATTTTGGTTGCTGATTTAACTGATTCAATATTTCAACCAAGTTTACCTGGCCATCATTTTGCTCCAATGTAAATAGTAACCCATCAAACTCAAGCTGTTCTAGTACTACTAGCTCATCATGAGTTTGCTCAGATAAAGAGGCAGTCAGATGATTTAAAACAAAGGCATTTTTATTGGAAAAGTTGGCCGGATTTGCGACTTCAATAAAATCAATATTGACCTGAGCCTGATCCCAATCACTCCTAAATTCAGCAACGCTAACAGAGATGCCGAGTAATTTTTGTGCATAAGTTTCGGCAACATTTTTGGCAATTGTATCAAACAAGGTAACAACAGTGATAAGACTAACAAGTATAAATATTAGCAAATAATAAAAGATTTTTTTCATATTTAACTGGGTTTGATTTCTAAAAAATAACGTTGGTCTGATACATAAGGCACACTTACTTGATGCGCTTGAACTGTAAAGTTTTTGGGCGCTTCACTCTCAAAGTGGTTTCCTTTCATCAGTAAATAATGACCATTATCACACAATAAGTGTTGAGTAAGACTTAAGGTTTTATCAACCTCTGCAAATGCTCTGGAAATAATCTGACCAAAACATTGCTCAGTAATGTAATTCTCAACTCGCTGATGAACAACGGTTAGGTTTTTTAGTCCTAGATTTGTTTTAGCAAACTGCATAAAACGGCATTTTTTACCGACTGTATCTAGCACTGTAACACTTAACTCTGGCTTCATAATACTAATCACAATCCCTGGTAAGCCAGCTCCAGAACCTACATCTAGTAGCGGCTCTTTTGTAATATAGGGCATCACAGAAAGACTGTCTAACAAATGTTTTTTAACTCCTTCATCTAGATGGCGAATAGCACTTAAATTAACTGTTTTATTCCACTTGATAATAAGCTCTAAATACTGCATTAACTTTGACACTTGCACTTCATCAAGATCAATGCTCATTTTTTTTGCACCCTCTATCAATAACGCTTTATCCGTCATGATTTTTTATAAGTTTTAAGATAAACCAATAAAATAGAAATAGAAGCAGGCGTAACACCTTGTATTCGAGTTGCTTGTCCGATAGTTTCAGGCTGATGCTGGGTTAGCTTTTGACGCACTTCAGCGGATAAGGCTTGAATTGTATGGTAATCCATGTTAGCTGGTAGTGCAGTATTTTCATTTTTACGGTATTTTTCAATCTCTTCCATCTGACGTTTAATGTAGCCTGCATACTTAATGTTGTTTTCAACCACGCCAATTAGCTTTTCGTCGTCCAAATAAGGCTTTCCAGAATCAATCTGTCTTAGAATTTTGTAATCAATTGTAGGGCGCTTAAGTAGTTCTGATAAAGAATACTCATGGCTAAGCTTTTGTCCTAGCACTTCACTTGCCTGGACATCACTCGCTTGAATCCAAGTAGTTTCTAGACGCTGTTTTTCTTGATTAATCGCTGAATATTTTTGCTCAAAGATTCGGTATCTATCCTCGCTAATTAATCCTAATTTTCTAGCCATAGGCGTTAGGCGCTCGTCTGCATTATCTTCACGCAAAAGCAATCGATACTCCGCTCTAGAAGTAAACATACGATACGGTTCATTGGCTCCTTTGGTAATCAAATCATCCACCATAACACCTATATAGCTCTCATCACGCTTAGGTATCCATGTTTCTTTACCCTGGACCGCGCACGCTGCATTAATACCTGCTAGCATTCCTTGGGCTGCAGCTTCTTCATATCCTGTAGTTCCATTAATTTGGCCAGCAAAATACAAATTCTTAATGCGTTTAACTTCCAATGTTTGCCTCAAACCGCGCGGATCAAAAAAATCATACTCAATCGCATAGCCTGGGCGCACAATTTGTGCATTTTCAAAGCCTTTAATTGAATGAATGAAGTCTACTTGAACCTCATATGGCAACGAGGTCGAAATACCATTTGGATAAACTTCATTAGTAGTGAGACCTTCTGGTTCAACAAAAATTTGATGAGAATTACGCTCTGCAAAACGAACAACCTTATCTTCAATTGATGGACAATATCGTGGACCAATGCCTTCAATGTTGCCTGTATACATAGGAGAATCTTTTAAACCAGCACGAATAAAATCATGTGCTTTTTCATTTGTATGGGTGATAAAGCATGAGATCTGATTTGGATGATCAGAATGTTTGCCCATAAAAGAGAAGCTAGGTATTGGTTGATCGCCTTTTTGTTCCTCCATGAGAGAAAAATCTAACGTTCTCCCATCTAATCTTGGTGGGGTGCCAGTTTTTAAACGGCCAACATCCAGATCATATTCGCGTAATTTTCTAGATAGCGGATTAGAAGGTGCATCACCTGCACGGCCCCCTTGAAAATTCTTTTGGCCAATGTGAATGATGCCGCCCAAAAAAGTACCTGAAGTCAAAATTACCTTATCAGCACTAAAGGTTAGTCCCATTTGGGTAACCACACCAATGATGATATCATTTTTAATCACCAAGTCATCAACTGCTTGCTGGAATAAAGACAGGTTTTCTTGATTTTCTAAAGCATATCGAATAGCTGCCTTATACAAAACCCTATCAGCTTGAGCACGTGTTGCTCGAACAGCAGGACCTTTGGATGCATTCAGAGTTCGAAATTGAATACCAGATATGTCTATAGCTCGTGCCATGGCCCCACCCATTGCATCAATCTCTTTAACTAAATGTCCTTTTCCAATTCCACCAATAGCAGGATTGCAGCTCATTTGCCCTAAGGTCTCAATGTTATGAGAAATGAGTAGCGTATCAACACCCATACGAGCAGAAGCAAGCGCTGCTTCTGTTCCTGCATGACCGCCACCAATAACAATGACCGAATAATGTGGTTTTTGACTCATTTAGTTCCTTTAGTAATAAAAAAGGCCCGTTATAAACGAGCCCTTCTGATACTTGATCTTTAGGCGCTTACTTAATGTTAGCGTCTAACTCACCTGATAAGTATCTTTGACTCATTGCATCTAATGAAGATACTTTGATCTTATCCGCCTGACCAGCCGAACCGAATGCTTCAAAACGTGCAGCACAGATTTTAGACATTGCATTTGTTGAATCTTTTAAGAACTTACGCGGATCAAAGTTTGATGTATTTTCAATCAAATGCTTGCGCACTGCACCCGTTGAGGCCATACGCAGATCTGTATCAATGTTTACTTTACGTACGCCGTTCTTAATGCCTTCTTGAATTTCAGATACCGGTACACCGTAAGTTTGACCCATATCACCACCATGCGAATTAATGATTTCTAACCATTCTTGTGGCACTGAAGAAGAACCATGCATCACTAAGTGTGTATTTGGCAAACGTGCGTGAATCTCTTTAATACGGTCAATACGTAGAATTTCACCATCCGGCTCTTTAGTAAATTTGTAAGCACCATGTGAGGTACCAATAGCAATTGCTAATGCATCAACATTAGTCGCTTTAACAAAATCAGCTGCCTCTTCAACACCTGTTAATAACATATCAAGATCTAATTTACCTTCAGCACCGTGGCCATCTTCTTCGCCCATTTCACCTGTTTCAAGTGAGCCTAAACAACCGAGCTCGCCTTCTACAGAGACACCACCTGCGTGTGCCATTTTCACAACTTCAGCAGTTACTGCAACGTTGTAGTCAAATGAAGCTGGTGTTTTACAATCTGCCTCTAAAGAGCCATCCATCATTACTGATGAGAAACCTGACTGGATCGAACGCAAACATACTTCCGGCTCTGAACCATGATCTTGGTGCATTACTACTGGGATATGTGGGTACATCTCAGTTGCTGCAATAATTAAGTGACGTAAGAACGGCTCGCCTGCATAACCACGCGCACCTGCAGAGCCCTGCATAATAACGGGTGAATTGGTCTTGTCAGCAGCTTGCATAATTGCATGAACCTGCTCCATATTATTTACGTTAAACGCTGGCATGCCGTAGCTGTTTTCTGCGGCGTGATCTAATAGTTCTCTTAATGAAATTAACATATTTTCTCCTTTACTTAATTGCTATTTAATAGTTAGAATCACCGACACGAAGAATTTTCACCATGTTGGTTCCACCTGATTTATCTTTATACATACCTTTGGTCAATACTACCAAATCTCCATCTTCAACAACACTTTTTTTAGTAAGTGTATCAATAACTTTCTGATTAACATCTGACCAGTCTGAGCCGGTATCTTTATCAATGCCACATGGATATACTCCGCGGTACAGAGTAACTTTGCGCAATGTCTGAATATTGTCTGACATTGCATAAATTGAAATACCAGAGCTAATTCTTGACATCCACATTGCTGTCTTTCCGGTCTGAGTCAACGATGCTACAACCTTTGCCCCTAAATGATTAGCAGCGTACATAGCACTCATAGCGATGGTCTCATCAACATATTCAAATGATTCATTCAATCTATGATGAGATTCTTTGGCAATTGGATTCTTTTCAGCTTCAAGGCAAACTTCTGCCATAGTACGTACTGAATTTTCAGGAAAATTTCCTGTTGCTGTTTCTGCTGAAAGCATTACCGCATCAGTACCATCAAGTACCGCGTTAGCCACGTCAAATACTTCAGCACGTGTTGGAATTGGGTTCTCAATCATTGACTCAAGCATTTGCGTTGCAGTAATAACAATGCGATCATTTGCTCGTGCCATTTGAATAAGGCGTTTTTGCTGTGCCGGTAATTGTGCATCGCCAATTTCAACACCCAAATCACCGCGAGCCACCATAATGCCAGCAGACTCATGGATAATATCTTGAATGGCTTCTTCTTCTAATGATTCGGCGCGTTCAATCTTTGAAATCACGCCTGCTCCACAATTAGCCTTAACTAATAATTCTTTGGTTTCACGAACATCACCACCGCTAATTGGAAATGATAAAGCGACATAATCAGCTCTTGCTTTCGCAGCAATAAAAATATCTTTTTTATCTTTTTCAGTTAATGCATTAGCTGACAAGCCTCCACCACGCAAGTTTATACCCTTCTTATCAGATAAAACTCCACCTTGAATGACGGTGGTATTGATCTTACTGCCTTTAATATCAATAACTTCTAAAACAATTTTTCCATCATCTAAAATTAGGGTGTTGCCTGGCTTAACTTCTTGGGGCAATGTTTTGTAGGCAATTCCAACAGATGCTTGATCGCCTGATAACTTGTCCTTCTCAGCATCTAAAGTAAAACTATCACCATTATTTAAAGTGATCTTAATACCGTCTTTAAAAGAAGCAATTCGAATTTTTGGTCCTTGCAAGTCCATCAATACACCAATATAAGTATCGTTAGCCTCAGCCCAATCACGAACTGCCTTAACCCTACCCAAGTGCTCTTCTTCAGAACCATGAGAAAAATTAATGCGCACAACATTAACACCTGCTTTTAGAATACTATCTAAAACACCGGGTCTATCCGTTGCTGGACCCAAGGTTGCTAATATTTTTGTTCTTCTAATCAAGCATTACTCCGCTGCTCTTTGTTCTAGAATTTCTACTGCTGGTAATTTTTTACCTTCAAGAAATTCTAAGAAAGCGCCGCCACCTGTAGAAATATAGCTGATTTTATCTTCAATACCATACTTATCAACTGCTGCTAATGTATCACCACCACCTGCAATTGAAAATGCATCAGAATCGGCAATTGCCATCGCTAATGTTTTTGTGCCACCAGCAAATTGATCAAACTCAAATACGCCCACTGGGCCGTTCCATACAATTGTGCCTGCGCTTTTCATAATTTCAGCTAATTCGTTCGCAGAATTTGGACCAATGTCGAAAATCATGTCATTGTCAACAACTTCTGTTGAACCTTTAGTTGAAGCTTGTGCAGTTTCAGAAAATTCCTTGCCGGTTACTACGTCAGTTGGTACCGGGATTTCACAGTCTTTCATTAATTTTGCAGCTGTTGGAATTAAATCATTTTCACATAACGATTTTCCAACATTGTGACCTTGTGCTGCAATGAAAGTATTAGCAATACCCCCACCAACAACTAATTGGTCAACAATCTTAGATAAAGATTCTAATACCGTTAGCTTAGTTGAAACCTTAGAACCGCCAACAATCGCAACCATTGGGCGCTTAGGATTATCAAGAGCCTTACCTAATGCTTCAAGCTCACCTGAAAGTAGTGGGCCAGCACAAGCAATCGGTGCATACTTAGCAACACCGCGTGTTGAAGCTTGAGCGCGGTGCGCAGTTCCAAAAGCATCCATAGCAAAGACGTCACACATCGCTGCCATTTGTTTTGATAGTGCATCATCATTGGCCATTTCACCAACATTAAAACGCACGTTCTCACATAAAACAACTTCACCATCTTTCATATCAACACCATTTAACCAGTCTTTTTCCAAGCGCACTGTGACACCTAAAATCTCTGTTAAGCGATCTGCAACGGGCTGCAAAGTAAATTCATCACTGTATTCGCCTTCTGTCGGACGACCAAGATGTGACATTAATAATACTTTTGCACCCTGTTTCATTGCCATCTGAATAGTTGGCACTGATGCTTTAATTCGCTTGTCACTGGTTACCACGCCGTCTTTAATAGGCACGTTTAAATCTTGACGAATTAGAACTTTTTTAGAGCCAAGATCTAGATCTGATAAATTGATAACTGACATAATTTTCTCCTAGTTATTTATGCAATTGACTGATCAATTATATTGATCATTGCTTGCTCAACTGGATCGATCACTAGAGATAAATCTAAATCAGTCAATTGAGCAATATGCTTAGTGGGTGACGCCATTCCAACTTTAGTGGCACCATCCTTTGTATATACTGAAATTCGACAAGGTAAGACACTTGCCAAATCCATGTCCATTTCCAGAATATTCTTCGCAACCACTGGGTTGCAAATTTCAAACACATGACATTCTTCAATTAATGTCTGGCCTTTTGAGGCTAGTGTTTGTTTAATATCATAAGAATGCAGAATTCCAAACTTATTGTTTGGAGCTGCTTCTTTTAATTTTTCAATAACTTCTTCAACACTAAGTTGAGAGTCTTTGATGATTAAATCTAGCATATAAAAACACGACTCACCAAGGCGAGTCGATGTTTTAAATATTAAGCTATGTGTTGGACTAAACGAAGCATATTACACGTGTAACCATACTCGTTATCATACCAAGACACTACTTTCACAAACGTATCGTCTAATGCAATACCTGCACCAGCATCAAAGATTGAAGATTGACTTATACCACGGAAGTCTGAAGAAACAACCGCTTCATCAGTGTAACCCAATGTACCTTTCATAGAACCTTCTGATGCTTTTTTCATTGCCGCACAAATTTCTTCATAAGTTGCTGGCTTATCAAGCTCACAAGTTAAGTCAACCACTGAAACGTCAACTGAAGGAATACGAAAAGCCATACCTGTTAACTTACCGTTAAGTTTTGGCAATACCACGCCTACTGCTTTTGCAGCACCAGTTGATGAAGGAATAATATTTTCAAATACTGCACGACCACCTCTCCAATCTTTAATTGAAGGACCATCAACTGTTTTTTGTGTTGCTGTTGACGCATGAACCGTTGTCATAAGACCACGCTTTAAGCCCCAGTTATCATCGATAACTTTCGCAATTGGCGCAAGACAGTTAGTTGTACAAGAAGCAGCTGAAACAATCGCTTGACCTGCATACTCATTATGGTTTACACCGTATACAAACATTGGCGTGCCATCTTTAGAAGGTGCTGATTGAACAACTTTCTTAGTGCCTGCATCAATATGTGCTTGACAAGATTCTTCAGTTAAGAAGAAGCCCGTACAATCGATAACGATTTCTGCACCAATTTCGTCCCACTTAAGGTCCGCAGGATTACGTTCAGCAGAAAGACGAACTTTCTTACCATCGATAATAAAGTTGTTACCTTCAACCGCTACTTCTCCGTCAAAACGGCCTTGTGCAGTATCATACTTAAGCATATATGCTAAGTAATCATTTTCCAATAAGTCGTTAATACCAACTACTTCTAATTCTGGGAAGTCTTTTTTAATTGCACGAAATACCATGCGACCAATACGACCAAAACCATTAATACCTACTTTAATTGTCATCCTACTACTCCTTTTACTTTTTATTATTTATGTTAATTGGCATAAACTCTTAAAAAGTCAAGCTAGGTTATGACGACCTACGCCTGACTGAATTTTATTTAGCCTAATACTTTTTTCGCTGTTGCAACTACGTTGTCAACTGTAAAACCAAATTCTTTAAATAGATCACCTGCTGGTGCAGACTCACCGAAAGTTGTCATACAAACCAAACCTCCATCTAAGCCAATATACTTGTACCAACCATCGCCAACACCGGCTTCAATAGCCACACGTTTAACGCCTGGTACTAATACTGAATCTTTATAAGCCTGGTCTTGCTCGTCGTAAGCATCTGTAGAAGGCATTGAAACTACGCGTACATTTGCGTCCATCGCTTGCGCAGCCTCTACTGCTAGACCAACTTCAGAGCCCGTAGAGATAAAGATAATGTCAGCTTCGCCATCACAATCTTTCAATATATAGCCACCTTTTTCAATGTTCTTAATCTGTTCAGCAGTTCGTTCCATTGGCGTTAACGCTTGACGCGAGAATACTAATGCTGTTGGCGCATCACCACGTAACATAGCCATTTTCCAAGATACTGCAGATTCAATCGCATCACAACCTCTCCATGTTTGGAAGTTTGGAATCATACGAATCGTTGCAAGTTGCTCAACTGGCTGATGCGTTGGACCATCTTCGCCCAGACCAATAGAGTCATGAGTGTAAACGTAGATCGTACCAATCTTCATCAATGCAGACATACGTAATGCATTGCGCATGAATTCCATAAACATGAAGAACGTTGCACCATACACTTTAAAACCACCATGTAGAACCATACCGTTCATCATGTGTGCCATACCAAACTCACGAACACCCCAAGAGATGTAGTTACCGTTCGCATTGTCTGCATTTACTTTAACAGTACCTGACCAGTTGGTTAAATTAGAGCCTGTTAAGTCAGCAGAGCCACCAAACATCTCTGGTAATAATGGGCCCATCGCTTCGATCGTTTTTTGTGACGCTTGACGAGATGCAATTTTTGGCATTTCAGTTTGAGTCTTGGCAATGAACTTATCCATTTCCATGTCAAAGTTATCCGGAAGATCACCCGCCATACGACGCTCAAATTCAGCTGCGTCTGCAGGAAATTTAGCCTTATAGGCAGCAAATACGTTATTCCAAGCGCTTTCATCAGATGCACCTTTTTCTTTATGATCCCAACCAGCATAAATATCTGCAGGAATTTCAAATGGGGCTGAGTCCCAACCTAATTCTTTACGCACTAGAGCAATTTCTTCGTCGCCTAATGGTGCGCCATGACAATCATGAGAACCAGATAAGTTTGGTGAACCAAAGCCAATAACTGTCTTACAACAAATTAAACTTGGCTTATCTGTAACTGCTTTAGCTTCAGTAATTGCTTTGCTGATTGCATCTGCATCATGACCATCAACTGCCACAACGTGCCAATCGTAAGATTTGAAACGTCCTGGAACGTCTTTCTCCATCCAATCACCAATATGGCCATCGATAGAAATATCGTTATCGTCCCAAAATGCGATTAATTTACCTAAGCCTAATGAGCCAGCCATTGCACATGACTCATGTGACAAGCCCTCCATTAAACAACCATCACCCATAAATGCATACGTATTATGGTTAACGATTTCATGACCTGGCTTGTTAAATTGTGCGCCTAATGTACGCTCAGCAATCGCCATACCAACCGCATTGGTAATACCTTGACCTAATGGGCCAGTTGTAGTTTCAATACCTTCTGCATAACCATACTCAGGGTGACCTGCAGTTTTAGAATGTAATTGACGGAAATTTTTAATATCATCCATGCTTAATTCAAAACCCGTTAGATGGAGTAATGAATATATCAACATTGAGCCATGGCCGTTCGATAAAACGAAACGATCGCGATCAGCCCACTTAGAGCTAGTTGGATTGTACTTCATGTGATCATTCCAAAGCACTTCAGCAATATCTGCCATACCCATTGGTGCACCTGGATGGCCTGAATTCGCCTTTTGAACTGCGTCCATACTTAGGGCGCGAATCGCGTTCGCTAGATCTCTGCGTGATGGCATATTTAAATTTCCTTGAGTGCAAAAAAGGGCAATTATACTTAAAAACTATAAAAATTTCAAGTTAGCCCCTAAGTCATTGTTTTAACAATAAAGTTTAGCCTATAAAGCTTAAGAGTTTACTTAGGACAATAAAGATATCAAGATTCTTAATATATAAGAATATAATTATATTCTTTAAAATATTGATTTATATCAAATAATTTTAATAAAACACACTTACAATGTTCATTGCTTAAGAAAATTTAAGTAACAATAATAGGAAAGTCAGGCATAGATAAAATCACGCATCTAAGCTTAGTTAATCAGGTTAAAGAAATCAAATTATCGCTTGCTCCTGAAGGCGCATCGCTACTCTAGTTTTCAGTTGGATTAGCAACAAAATAAAAGCCGTTGAAAAATAAATCTCATTAAAATTAAGACAAAAAAATACCCCTGAAAAGGAGTATTTGAATAGATGGTGGTTATAGGTGGACTTGAACCACCGACCCCGGCATTATGAATGCCGTGCTCTAACCAGCTGAGCTACATAACCGAAGAGCGTGTATTATCGATATATTTGCATAAGTTGTCAATAGCTTAAGCAGAATATTGATAAAATCAAACACATGAAAATAGCGCTTACAGGCGGGATTGCCTGCGGTAAATCAAATGTTAGTCAACTGTTTAAAAAGTTGGGGGCTGAAGTAATTAGCCTCGACGAACTTTCTCGTCAAGTGGTTACGCCTGATAGCAAGGGATTGAACCAGTTGATTAAACGCTTTGGTGATGGCATTCTGAATGCGGATAAAACCCTTAATCGAAAAGCTTTACGAGATATTTTGCTTAAAGATAAAGCCAATCAACAGCTTATTGAAGATATTTTGCATCCAAAAATATTGGAAAAAATGCAAATGGAGATAAAAAAGACTAAAAATAAAGTCATTATTGTAGAAATACCACTTTTAGTCGAGAAAAATCTGGATTATTTGTTTGATAGAGCCATAATTGTTAATTGTAATGAGAGAAATCAGCTAAAAAGGTTGATAAAACGTGAAAATATTAGTGAAAAGTCGGCAAAACAGCAAATTAATGCGCAAATTAGTACTCAAGAGCGTCTAGAAATTGCTGAAAAACTACCAACTGACGTGATCGAAAATAATTCGCAAATTTTTGAAATGGAGGGAAAAGTGGCTAATTTATACCAAAAACTAGCCAATCTGTAAGCGTTTAACCGCTTTTCCGCCGAGTAAATGCTCGGTGATAATTTCATCAATATCCTCTTCATCAATATACTGGTACCAAATATTATCCGGATACACAACTGCTACAGGTCCGCTTTCGCAGCGCCCCAAGCAGCGTGATTCGCTAACACCTATTTTACCCTCACCAATTACACCCTCATTACGGCACCTACCTTTAGCATAGTTATACATTTGCTTGGCGCCAAGTTGTGAACAACTAGATTTACCATCCTCACGAATGTTATTACAAAAAAAAATGTGTCGTGTGTAAAAATCCATGTTTAGCCCTTATAAGTCAATTGCCCGCTGATAACAGTACTTTTTGTCAATGCCAGTAATCTTTGCAGCCAGTTTAGCAGCTTTTGACGCGCCCATTTCAACCAATAAAATTGGTAATATTTTATCAAGCTGTTCCTCGCCCGCCACTTTGTCGTCTTTATTAATACTGGAGATTAAAATAACAAATTCGCCTTTTTGGTGGGTGGCGTCTTCTTGTAAATAATTGATCAAATTTGGAAGAGTGTCAGTTTTAATGGTCTCAAACGATTTAGTCAATTCCTTGGCCAGGCATACAATTCTCTCATCACCTAGAACACTCTGTAAGTCTTGTGCACAAGCCAAAATGCGCTTGGGTGACTCATAGAAAATAACAGTTTGATCAGTATGTGCAACTGCTTGAATGGCTTTAACTCTGGCGGTTTGTTTATTGGGTAAAAAACCAAAAAAACTAAATTTATCACTGGCTATGCCTGAGGCGCTCATGGCGCTGATCATTGCACTCGGACCTGGAATAGGTGATACCATAACTCCTACTTTTTTGGCCTCGCGCACAAGGACGTAGCCAGGATCACTAATCAATGGCGTTCCTGCATCGCTAATCAGCGCCATATTCTTACCTTCCAGTAAATCATTTACAATAACTTGAGATTTTTGTTTTTCGTTGTGATCATGAAAAGCCCATAGATCTGCTTTGATGTCATAATGATTTAACAAGTGCTTAGAATGACGTGTGTCTTCAGCCAGAATAACATCTACATTTTTTAGGATTTCAATCGCCCTAAAAGTAATATCATCTAGGTTTCCAATAGGAGTTGCAACAATATAAAGCGTTCCGATCATGTTTAGTATTAAAAGACAAATTGGCAATCATGCAGAAAACATTGCGCTGAATCATCTGATTCAGCAGGATCTGGTGCTAATTGAACAAAATTATCTTACCAAGGTTGGTGAAATAGATATTATTATGCTTGATAAATCCGAGCAAGTATTGGTTTTTGTTGAAGTGCGTTATCGAAAAAATGCTCATTTTGGATCAGCCATTGGCTCATTTGATCAAACTAAGCAATTAAAAATAATGCGCGCAGCTGAGTACTACCTTGGGTGTCAACAAAAATTTGATGAATATATCTGTCGGTTCGATGCTTTTGGACTAGAATCTGATTTAAAATATCCTAAATTAAACTGGATTAAAGACGCTTTCGAGCGCTAATTATTTATGAAAAAATTACTAATTTCTGCTGTATTAATTGCCAACTCATTTTTATTAACAGGGTGTTTGCCTGTTATTCAGGGTGCTTCAACAGTGAGCACCATTATCACCACCACCAATGACAGGCGTAGTGCGGGCGAGGTGCTAGATGATAGAACTATTATGTTTAAAATGTTTGCTTGGCCAAACCAAGACCCAATGCTAAAAGATGCCCATCTTAACTTTATGGTATATAACAAAAGCGTTCTAATTACCGGTGAGGTACCCAGTAATGCGGCACTTAAATACATCATTAAGCAAGCTAAAATTCAAGACCCAAAAATCAAACAAGTGTTTAATGAAATTACGGTTGGGCCAAACAGTGGTTTGTTAAGTCGCTCAAAAGACACGGTTATTACCACGCAAGTGGAAACATTATTTCATGACCAAGAAGTTTTCCACCCAACCTTAGTCCGAGTGATGACTGAAAGTCAAACTGTTTATTTAATGGGTGCTGTAACAAAGCGCGAAGCTCAAAGCGCTGTTAAAGTTGCATCAAAAGTAAAATGGGCTAATAGAATTGTTAAGCGCTTTGATTACTTGAAAACTCGACCTGCTGGTGAAATTGAGCGCGATCGACAAAGAGTAATAGCGGCGCAGAAAAAAGCCGATCTATCAAAAAAACAAGCTGAGCTTGATGCTAAAAAAACGGAATTAAAACGCCAAATTCAAGAATTAAATGGTGGCAGCGCCATCGAAGGTACGCCTTTTTAACCGATTAAACGCTTAATCGGAGCGAATGAAAAACGGTGCTGGCCTTGAATAGCGCCGTGTTGTTTGAGCGCAGCTAAGTGTACCTTAGTGCCGTAGCCCTTATGTTGGGCAAAACCATACTGAGGATATTGCCGATCCAGAGCCTTCATTTGCCGATCACGCGTGACCTTGGCAATAATAGATGCTGCTGAAATAACCGGCTCAGTCAAATCACCTTTAATGATCGCCTTACAACGCTCTAAATCTGGACAGCGATTACCGTCTACTAACACTTGATCGTATTTTATATCTAGATTATCAACTGCACGGCGCATGGCTAGCATGGTGGCTTGAAGAATATTGATCTCATCTATCTCTTGCGGGCTAGATTCACCCACCGCCCATTGACACTGTTGAGTAATTAATGCGTATAAAGTTTCACGTTTTTTCTCACTAAGTTTTTTGGAATCTGTCAATTCGGGTAGGATAAACTCAGCTGGTAGAATGACAGCACCTGCAACCACAGAACCTATCAAAGGGCCGCGGCCTGCTTCATCAACACCAATAATAATCATTCGGGTGGCAATGTTTATTGATATCTAAACATATCGAGCCCTGTGATATCTATTTCAGGTGTTTTTTCAGAAATAATTGAGCTAATAATCTTTCCTGACCCTAGCCCCATGGTCCATCCCAGTGTGCCATGTCCTGTGTTTAAAAATAAATTATCATAAGGTGTTTTTCCAATAATTGGCGTGCCATCTGGTGTCATTGGTCGCAAACCTGCCCAAAGGTGATCATCTTCTACTTGCTCAGCTGCTTTCGGAAATAAATCTTTAAGAACAAACTGAGTAATACGATCACCTGATTTTGACAAACTTTTATCGTAGCCTGTGAGTTCTGCAATACCTGCGATGCGAATCGTATCACCAAGTCGAGTGATGGCTACTTTATATGTTTCATCCATGAGTGTGCCTTGTGGGGCATCTGCATCATTCTTGATCGGCATGGTTATGGAATAGCCCTTAACTGGATAAATAGGTAAGTTTATACCAAGCGGGGCAAGGATATCAGTCGACTCACTGCCTAAAGCGATGACATATCTATCTGCTTGATAAAGACCCTTATCTGTCTGAATACCAACAATGCTTTTATTTTCATAATCAATTTTCTGAATACTAACATTGAAATCAAACTTAACCCCTAAATCCTTACATGCCTGAGTCAAGTAATTGGTAAACGAAAAGCAATTAGCACTTTGATCCTCAAGGTAGTGTATTCCGCCGAGTATCTTATCCTTCACATGTATAAGTGCAGGTTCAACCCTGATACAACCTTCCACATTTAATTTCTTATACTTAACACTGTAAGCATCTAGAACTGCCATATCTTTTTTGGATGCCTCAAGCTGTGCCTGAGTTCTAAATACTTGCAACAAACCATGACTTCTTAGCTCGAAATCAAAATCGTATTCTTTGACCATCTCAGCAATAGCCTGTTGAGAATATTTTGATACCCGAACCATTCGAGACTTATTAACCTCATATCGACCAACAGTGCAATTCCTTAAAATTTTAAATAGAAACTTTATCGTTAAAAAAGTAAGCTTAGGATTGATAATTAAAGGCGCATATTTCGCCAACAACCATTTCATGGCTTTAAATGGAATTCCAGGACCAGCCCAAGGGGATGACATACCGTAAGATAATTGGCCTGCATTGGCATAACTGGTGCTTAGTGCTGACGCAGACTCCTGGTCAACAACTGTCACCTCATGACCAGCTTTAGAAAGATAATAAGCTGAACTAACGCCAATGATTCCACTACCTGCGACTAAAATTTTCATAAGGTCATTATAGCAATGCAATATGATTTTTAGAACACAAAATGTGGTGCACTTTTAGAGAACAAAAAACAAACTTGATTTACTTATTTAATGCACTATTTCAAATATGAAATTGTATTTATTACTTGATAGCTTTAAAGCCAATATCAGTTCTGAAGTAAGCACTTGGCCAGTTAATTTTTTCAAGCAATTGATAAGCGTTTGTTTGCGCCTGCTTAGTGTCGATACCTAAAGCAGTTGCGCATATGACTCGGCCACCGCATGTAACTATATCATTACCATCCATTTTGGTACCCGCATGAAACACCTTAAAATCACTAGTATCTGACGGCAATTCAATGACTTCTCCAGATGCATAAGTATCAGGATAACCATTGGCTGCAAGTACAACGCCCACAGCTGAGCGCGCGTCCCATTCAATGTTCGCTTTATCGAGTTTGCCCTGGGTTGCTAGTAAGCATAACTCTGCCAAATTCGATTTAAGGCGCATCATGATTGGCTGAGTTTCTGGATCACCAAAACGGCAGTTATATTCTAATACTTTAGACTCTCCTTGGTCATCAATCATCAAACCGGCATATAAAAAACCACTATAAGGACTACCTTCAAGCGCCATACCATCAACCGTTGGACGAATAACTTTATCCATAACATCTTGAAAAATTTCATCAGTCACAATAGGTGCTGGAGAGTATGCGCCCATGCCACCTGTATTAGGGCCCTTGTCACCATTATCACGGGCCTTATGATCTTGTGAGGTTGCCATTGGCAAAATATTTTGACCATCGACCATAACAATAAAGCTTGCTTCTTCGCCTACTAAAAATTCTTCAATAACCACGCGAGAACCCGCCGCACCAAATCGGTTACCCTCTAGTATATCGTTAATAGCAACCACTGCTTCTGCTTCTGTATTAGCTATAATAACGCCTTTTCCTGCTGCCAACCCATCTGCCTTAATCACAATCGGTGTGCCTTTTTCTTGCACATAGGCTATCGCAGGATTAACCTCGGTAAATACGTCATAATAAGCAGTTGGAATATTGTTTCGATGCAAAAAATCTTTACAAAATGCCTTAGAACCTTCGAGTTGTGAAGCCGTTTGTGTTGGGCCAAAAATAGCCAATCCTTGGGCTTGAAAACGATCTACTACACCAATTACTAATGGCGCTTCAGGGCCAACAATAGTAATATCAATTTGGTTATCTTGGGAAAATTTAATCAGTCCGTCAATATCCTCAGCGCCAATATTAACATTGGTGAGCTTGTCTTCTAGCTCGGTACCGGCATTGCCAGGCGCGACAAAAACTTCTTTAATATTATCAAACTTCGCACACTGCCATGCCAAGGCATGTTCGCGGCCGCCAGCACCAATTACTAAAACTTTCATATTCGTTCCTATACGTATTCTTCGATAAATTATAGATTAAACAAAAAGGCGTTTGGGTGCAATGACGCCATTCTGTGACAACTCTCCCACCCCTAAAAACTCATGATTTGGGCCAAACAATTTAACCATATGCTGCTCTCCCAGTTGATCTGACTGAACAGCTCGTCCGAATTTTATGTCAATGGTTTGTTGTGTGTCTAGCGAGGCATCTTGAATATTGGGCAACATATTCTCACTGGGGGAAATATGCGCATCTAGCTGTTGATAGTCTTCAGTAACAAGCGCTTCTAATTCACAAAATTTAATGGTTTCACTAATGTCAAGATGTGCAAATCCTGTGCGTCTCAGCTCAATAACATGAGCGCCACAACCTAGCTTGTCACCAATGTCTTGAATTAAACTTCGAATATAAGTGCCTTTAGAGCAACTAACATCCAAAGTCATAACACCTTGTTCATAGCTAATAAAATTAATATCGTGGATTGTCACTGGACGAGCAGGGCGCTCAATCTCAATACCTTGTCTAGCAAGTTTATATAGAGGTTGTCCATCTTTTTTTAGCGCTGAATACATCGGTGGTACTTGCAAAATATCGCCCTTAAAACTCAAGGCCACCGCCATGATTTCATCTTGATTCAGCTGCTTAAATTGTTGTGTTTTAATCATGACACCTTCGCAATCGTAAGTATCTGTGTTTTCACCTAATTTACCGCGCACAAAATAGCGCTTATCGTCATCCAATAAAAATTGAGCTATCTTGGTTGCTTGTCCTAGACAAATCGGAAGGATACCACTGGCAAGTGGATCTAGACTACCCGTATGTCCTGCTTTTTTAGCAAAAAAAAGTCGTTTAACTTTTTGTAAAGCGGCGTTTGAACTTAGGCCAATGTCTTTATCTAGTAAGACAATACCATTAATATCTCTACCTTTAGGGTTGCGCCTTGACATGGCTAAACCTACAGTTTAGAAAGTAAATCATCGATTCTTGCACCGTTATTAGGTGCAGGGTCAAAAATGAACCTCAAAGCGGGTGTATGACGCAAGTCAACTGTTTTTGATAGACGTGATCGAAAAAATCCAGCGGCTTTATTAAGCAGTGGTTCAACAGCTACCTTATCCTCTTCGGATGCAGTATAGAAGACCTTTGCAGCGCTCAAATCACGACTGGTTAATACGTCAGTAATGACAACCCTAGATAGTCTAGGATCTTTAGTTTCGTTCTTTAATAAGGTCACTAATTCACGACGAACTAGTTCGTTAATGCGTTCAATTCTAAAGGAATCTTTTTGTTCCATGGGTGTTATAGGCTACGTGCAGTTTCAATACGTTCAAAGACTTCGATTTGATCACCTGGCTGAACATCGTTATAATCTGCAACACCAATACCACACTCAGTACCAGATTTAACTGATTTAACATCATCCTTAAAACGTCTTAATGACTCTAATTCACCTTCGAAGATCACAACACTGTCACGTAGAACACGAATTGGCAAGTCTTTTTTAACTGTACCTTCTTCAACCATACAACCGGCGATATCACCCAATTTTTGTGATTTGAATACATCCTTCACATTTGCTATACCAATGATGTTTTCACTCAATGCAGGGCTTAACAAGCCGCTCATGATAGCTTTAACATCGTCGATTAAGTTATAAATAATTGAATAATATTCAATGCGAACACCTTCACTATCAGCTGTTTTACGAGCTACTGCGTCAGCACGGACATTAAAACCAAGCACTAAAGCTTCTGAAGTTGCTGCTAAGTTAATATCAGTATTATTAATACCGCCAACACCGCTCGACACCACTTTTATTCTAACTTCATCAGTTGATAATTCTTCTAAAGCCTCAACCAGCGCTTGAGCTGAACCACGGACATCTGATTTAAGTAAAACGTTAACTGTTGAAACATGTCCTTCTTCCATTTTTTGTAAGAAGTTCTCCATTTTGTAAGCTTGTTGTCTTTGTAGTTCTGCTTCACGTTCTTTAGCTTTTCTAAAGTCGGCAACTTCACGAGCCTTTCGCTCACTTTCAACAACCAATACTTCGTCACCAGAGTTTGGAACTCCCGATAATCCTAGTACTTCAACAGGCATAGATGGGCCAGCTTCTTTAAGAACCTTTCCTTGATCATTTAAAATTTGCTTAACCTTGCCGAACTCTAAACCAGCAATCATAATATCGCCTTTCTTTAAAGTGCCAGACTGTACTAAGATTGTCGTTACCTTGCCACGGCCTTTCTCTAAACGAGCTTCTAATACGGTGCCGTTTGCTAGTGCATCAATTACTGCTGAAAATTCTAATACTTCTGCAGTTAACGTAATCGCTTCAAGCAATGCATCAATACCTTCACCAGTATGAGCTGATACTGGAACCATTATCACATCACCACCCCAGTCTTCTGAGATTACATCATGGGTTGATAGAACTTGCTTAATTTTTTCTAGATCTGAGCCTTCTTTGTCAATTTTGTTTATAGCAACAATAATTGGTACACCTGCTTTTTTAGCATGCTTAATAGATTCAATCGTCTGAGGCATAACACCATCATCCGCAGCCACAACCAAAATAATAATATCAGTTGCATTAGCGCCGCGTGAACGCATTTTTGAGAATGCCGCATGTCCTGGGGTATCAATAAATGTAATTTTGCCATTATCAGTATCAACTTGATATGAACCAATATGCTGAGTAATTCCACCAGCTTCACCGTCAGCTATCTTAGCTTTACGAATGTAGTCCAATAGAGAAGTTTTGCCATGATCAACATGGCCCATAATAGTAACCACAGCTGGTCTAGCGCTTTGATCGCCAGTTGGTTTTGACTTTTCAATTAATGTGTCTTCAACAGTTTCTTCAACGCTGACAACGCCAGTATATCCCATTTCCTCAACTACTAATAGAGCTGTATCTTGGTCAATCACATCATTTAGTGTGGCCATAACGCCCATACCCATTAACACTTTTAAGACTTCGCCAGCCTTAGTCGTCATGTTTTGGGCAAGATCGCTTACTTTAATATTTTCTGGCACAGCAATGTCATGCATGACTTTCTCAACTGGCTTTTGAAAGCCGTGCTGTGCTTGCTCTTCTTGAATTTTTTGACTTAATCGAGTCCTGTCTTTCTTTTTCAGTTTACGATTTGGATTGTGCCTAGCTACATGAAGTTGTCTGCGGCCAGGTGCTTTATTATTAGTCGAAGTGCGTTGTCTCTGAGGTTTTTTCTCGTCTGCTGGCCTTTCTTCTTTAGCAGTTTTAGCAAGCTTTTCTTCCGTTTTTACAGCTTCTTTCTCTTCACTAGCTAACTCTTTTGGCGCATTTGAAGCCTCGACTTGCTCTTTTTGTAAACGCGTCATTTCCAAACGTTTTGCATCTTGAGCTAATAATTTCTCATCTGCATCACGTCCTACATCAAGAGCCGCCTGAGCTGCTAGTGCCGCCTCATTACCATCGGCCTCTGTTTCAACAGCTACTTGCTTAACACGCTTTTTCTTAATTTGAACTTGGACGCCGCCACTTTTCCCACTCGTGGTTTTGCTACTAGGCTTGCGTGAAACCGACATACTAGATTTGCTTGAAGAGCGCTTAGACAGACTACCCATCAGAACTTTTCTTTCCCCAGCGGAAATATCAGAATCAGCTTTTTTACCCTCAATTCCGGCATTCGTCAGAATTGTGATCACCTCATCGGGTGTCTTTTTCAGAAGTTTAGATAATGTTTCAACTGTATGTGCCATAATGCTTGCCTGTTTTTATAATGATTAAATGAACGTTTCTTACTAATATCCGTTATTAATCAAACCACCCTTCGTTTTCTCTTGCTGTCATGATAACACCTGAGGCCTTTTCTTTGTCCATAACTTGAATCTCAAGCAATTCACCAATAGACAACTCTGCTAGCTCATCTACCGTGGTGATCTCTGCTTCAATTAAAGCCTCTGCCAAATCGGCGTCCACACCCTCAACACTGCTTAATGCTTCAGAAGCATCGGCGTCACCTAGGGCTTGCACTAACTGCGCATCCGCAGCTCTCTCTTGTAATTCTTCAACCATCGTGGCATCAAACTCTTCAATTCCTTCTAGAAGTGCGACATCTGCATCTGCAATATCGTCAACACTCGTAAAGCCTTCTTCTAATAGTACGCTGGCTACTTCACTGTCAACTCCTAGCTTATCTGCTAGTTTTCCACTTGCTTTTAGCGTTTCTTCAGCTTGCTTTTCATTAGCATCTTCGATTGACATAACGTTTAGCTTCCAACCCGTTAGGCGCGCTGCTAATTTTATATTTTGACCACCACGACCGATCGCCAAAGCTAGTTGATCTTCGTCAACTGCAATATCCATTGAGTTACGATTTTCGTCAACAACAATAGAGTTTACTGCTGCTGGTGCCATTGCATTAATAGCAAACTGTGCTGGATCTTCATCCCACAGGATGATATCAACACGTTCTCCATTAAGCTCGTTTGAAACCGCCTGAACTCGTGCACCTCGCATACCAATACAAGACCCTATCGGATCTAAGCGCTTATCTTTTGCTTTAACTGCAAGCTTTGAGCGTAATCCAGGATCTCTAGCACAACCCATAATTTCAATAACACCTTCAGATATTTCTGGCACTTCCATTTCAAATAACTGAATCATCATTTCTGGAACAGTACGAGATAAGAAAATTTGTGCACCACGAACCGATGACTTGACTTCTTTAATATAAGCTCTCAATCGATCATTTTTACGGACTGACTCATTAGGAATTAAGTCAAACTTAGAAATCATGCCATCAACGCCACCCATATCAACATAAACATTGCCACGGTCAACACGCTTCACAGTAACCATGATGACTTCACCAACTCGCTGAGTGTAATCATGAACAATAACTTCTCTTTCCGCTTCGCGAACTTTTTGAATAATAACTTGCTTAACAATTTGTGCTGCAATACGGCCAAACTCTTCAGTTTCAATTGGTTCACGCACAAAATCATCAACAGCAATGCCATTAGAGTCTTTTTCATAAATATGCAACTCTGAATCAAATGGCGTACCATCATCATCCACAAAGTTTTCTTTATCGTCGATTACCATCCACTGTCTGAATGTATGAAATTCACCGGTTTTACGGTCAATCTCTACATAAGCATCAATCTCTTTACGTTTTTTTGTAGCGACTGCTAGCGCCTCTTCTAATGATTCAAACACATCCTCTTTTGAGATGTTTTTTTCATTAGAGATTGCCTCAACTATCAAAAATAATTCTTTACCGTCCATGTATTTCTCCTAAAAATCAGCGATCAAATGCGCTTTTTCAATCATATCAATATCCAATGTAATTGGACCTAATTCTGTTACTAGCTCAATGGTATGGTTAACTTCACTAACACTACCAATTGCCCCTTTAAATTTACGCTGACCATTGATTGGCCTAACTAAACGTAGGCTAACATCATTGCCCAAAAAACGCTGGTAGTGACCAATATGAAACAAGGGTCTTTCAATGCCAGGTGATGATACCTCTAAATTATATTGGCTCGCAATTGGGTCTTCCACATCGAAAATGGCGCTTAATTGGTGTGATACTTTTTCACAATCATCAATACCAATGCCATTATCTGTATCAATAAAAACTCGCAAAATAGTATGCTTGCCGCCAGCAGCATATTCTACACCCACTAATTCATAGCCCATATCTTCAAGTACAGGGTTAATCAAATCAGTAATTTTTTCTGTTATTTTTGTCATTTATTTTGCTTCTATTAACCTTTGTCTGCTTAGCAAAAATCTATCTGAGCAACTAAGTTGCTCGCCTATTTACTTATCGCCGCCTACTGCCTAATTCTTGCTAATCGTTTTTTTCTACATAACAAAAACCCCCTAAAAAGGGGGTCTTTGCTTGCTCTAATAATCATAAAAAGACCAAAAAAGACTTAATTTGGTAGCGGGAATAGGATTTGAACCTATGACCTTCGGGTTATGAGCCCGACGAGCTACCAGACTGCTCCACCCCGCACTAAAGTGGCGTGATTATATGCTGTTATTGGACACTTGTCTAGTCTAATTTACGATTTTACCACTATTAAAAATGAGATTGGTTAACGCCACTAACGCTATGCACAGTTATAACATAACCCCTAGAAAGTAAATGATTAACATAGAGTCGATTATAGGTAAAGAAAAATACAATATTAGCTATGCCTAAAGTCAAAACACATAAGGGAAACATCAGTACAAAAGACTTCCAATCACGACGATAGATGGCGGGGCAAAAAAATAAACACAATGATGTCCAAGAAAAGCCCACAGGCGCAATCCTGACTTCTTTAGTTTCTGGGTGTTCTAGTGTTAGGGTTGAATATGCCAAGCTTTTATATCTCCTCGAATCTTTTATTCTAACACGTTTTATCTTTGCTTATCAGCAACTTAGGTCAAGCTTTGGTAAATTGGGCATATATAATCTATAATATCGGTCATGAAACCAATTAAACTTGCCGTCGTGATGGATGACATCAAAGACATTAAACCTTATAAAGATTCCTCTTTAGCAATGATGTTAGAAGCAACGAAACGAAACTGGGAAATCTATACCTTTGACACCCAGAATATGTTTGCAAAAAACGCAAAGATGTTTGCCACTTGTGCCAAAACTCAAGTTTTTGATCATACTCAACATTGGTTCGATAAAGAAGAGGAGGTCGAGTTGCCACTTGAGAGTTTTGATGTCATCCTTATGCGCAAAGATCCGCCTTTTGACATGAGCTATATTTATGCTACTTACTTTCTTGAGCAAGCTGAGAAAAAAGGCGTGTTGGTCGTTAACAAGCCTCAATCTTTAAGAGACGCCAATGAAAAATTTTTTGCACTTAACTTTCCACATTGTATCGCCAAAACATTGGTTAGTAGTAACCAAAATCAACTAAAAAAATTTATTGAAAAACAAGGAATTAGTGTCGTTAAACCTTTGGACGGCATGGGTGGAAAAGACATCTTTAAGCTCGAACAAGGTGATGATAATATTACTGAAGTGTTAGATTATCTAACCCATCATGGCAGCTCGCCCATTATGGCTCAAGAATTTTTATCAGAAATATCCCAAGGTGATAAACGCATTTTGCTGATTGATGGCCAGCCCATTGATTATGCGTTAGCACGCATGCCTGCTGAAGGTAGCTTTAAGGGTAATTTAGCTGCGGGTGCAACTGGCGTCGGGCAGCCATTAAGTAAAAGAGATCGCTACTTGTGCGACCAAATTTCACCCGCTCTGAAAGACAAAGGACTTACTTTTGTTGGGCTGGATGTGATTGGTGACTATATCACCGAAATTAATGTCACTAGCCCAACTTGTATTCGTGAACTAGATACTCAATTTAATCTTAATATTGCTGGCGTCTTATTTGATGCGATTGAACAAAAACTTAATTAGACAAAAAATATCTAGTCAAAGCAACGCCAGAACCTGCCGCTATTAAAGACAGCACCACATTAAATGAGATGTTGATTCCAGCCTGGACATAATGACCTAAGCTAATCATCTCTACCGACTCCCAAGACAAAGTCGACATAGTGGTTAAAGAACCCGTTAGGCCAATTAACAGCATGAGCCTATAAACTTCATTTAAGGCCGCTTTTTCTATAACAACCACCACCAAAATACCTGCCAGGAAAGAGCCAATAATATTGGCGCTCAAGGTTCCATAAGGAAAAGCGGACCCCATCGTGGCATTCATAAATTGAGTTAAATAATAACGCAAACTAGCGCCGATAGTGGCGCCGATGCCGATGGCTAAAACAGTGGGCAATAATGTCATAATTTTCCTCGTATTTTTCTAAGTGTTTCTGCAAGTGGCTTCATAATCCAATCTTTATAATATTTTTAGACAAACATGGGTCATCACATTTATTTAAAACTAATATGGCTTTAAGGTTTAGCTCTTGAGCCATTTTAACGGCCTTAGCATGTCCCATTGCCATCATTGCTGTTGCATAGGCATCCGCCAACATGTTGCTTTTATGAATAACACTCGCTGAAAACAAATCACTACTTACTGGCAGGCCAGTGTGAGGATCTAATATATGGGCATAGCGACCACCCTGCCAGACAAAAAATTGGCGATAATTACCCGACGTCGCAATAGATTCATCAACCAGTTCAACAGCAACAGATGCTTGTCCTGAAGGTGTTTCAATACCAATTAACCAACTGCCTTGAGTTTTAATCTCACCGCCAACTTCCACCATAAATCGCTTAACGCTCTTATCTTTTAATATTTTAGCTATCTCATCAACCGCATACCCCTTAGCGATAGCTGATAAGTTAATCTTAATATCTGCACTTTTTTCAAATCTTGATCCATTTAAAGTTAATCGTTCAATAGAGGATTGTGCTAATGCTTGTTTAATCATCATTTGGTTAGGCTTTTGCTCAACATTAACCGATCCAAACCCCCAAGCATCAATTAGATTGCCCATTGTGGGGCTGAAAAATCCATTCGTTTGTTCGTGGACTCTCATAGACTCTTTCAACACAAAAGCCATCTCATTCGAGACACTTAACGACTCCCCAATCGGTTGGCGATTTAATGCAAAGAGCTCAGAGCTTTGATCCCAACTAGAGAAAATTTGGTTAATCTGATTCAGACGTTTGTCAATCTGCTGTTTATCAATCTCAAAATGTTGAGTTTTTATGGTGTAGGTAGTGCCCATGATACGGCCTTTAACTTCATCATTTTGAAGAATTGGCTGACAGGCACTTAACCCTAAAAAGACAAAGACGGTGAGCAACTTAGGCATTATAATTTTGTCATGTTTCGATTGATTATTTGCTTATTATTTTCTAGCTGGGCTTTTGCTAATGATACCCTAGCGCCAAAATTTGTGCCTGAGAGCCAAAGCTTCGAAGATTTCTTGCTAGACGTTCGTCAAAAAGCTTTTTCCAGAGGGGTCTCTACAAAAACACTTGACCAAGTATTTTTGGGATTAAAACCTAATCCCAAAGTTATTAAGTTTGATCAAACTCAAGCTGAGTTTAGCCAAAATTTCTGGCGCTACTTAGGCTCTAGAGTCAGTGAATATCGCCTTAATAAGGGCGCTCAAAAGCTTAAGTTATATCAGCAAACACTTCAAGAAAACTATCAAAAATATGGTGTTCCACCTCATATTATTGTTGCTTTTTGGGGGTTGGAAACCAACTATGGCAGTAATACAGGTAGCTTAAATTTAGTTCGATCTCTCGCGACCCTTAGTTATGACAAGCGTCGTCGTGATTTTTTTACCGAACAATTGCTTACCTTACTTATTTTGATTGATGAGCATAAAATTCCGCCAAATGCCGAAGGATCTTGGGCCGGTGCAATGGGCAATGTTCAATTTATGCCAACTAATGTCGCAGCCTATGGTGTGGATGCAGACCAAGATGGGGAAATAGGGCTTTGGGATAACACACAAGATATTTTTTCTAGTGCTGCGAATTTCTTACAAAAAATAGGCTGGAAACGGGGGCAACGCTGGGGCAGAGAAGTTAGTATTCCAGAAACTTTTGACTATCAATTAGCCACACTAAGTATGAAAAAAACTATCAATGAATGGCGAGCCTTAGGCATAAAGATGGCTAACGGTAAATCATTACCTAGCTCCACCATACAAGCCTCATTGATACTTCCTATGGGCCACAAAGGTCCTGCTTTTTTAGCTTATCCAAATTTCCATGCAATTCTGCGTTGGAACCATTCTATTTTATACGCCCTCTCTGTGGGTCATTTATCCGATCGACTAGCAGGCACAAATAAACTTTATGCAACGGCTATTATAGAGCCCTCTTTAAGTCGCGAAAATATTATGCAGATACAAGCTAAATTAAATCAGTTTGGTTTTGACACAGGCGAACCGGATGGAATATCTGGCCCTAAAACACGCAATGCAGCGCGTGAATATCAACGTGCCAACCAGCTACCAGTCGATGGCTATGTCGGTTATCAATTATTTCAGCAACTCAAATGAAGATTCAAACGTATCTAGGGTTTGACGTTGGTACAAAGCGAACAGGCATAGCCATTGCGAATAGTTTGATATCACAAGCCAGTGGCATAGATGTGGTTTCACACCACAAAAATGGCGCCACTAACTGGTCAGAATTTGACGCTATCATTAGCCAACATAAGGTTGATTTGTTCATTGTTGGTGTGCCTTATGACAAGAACGGCAAGGAGCAAGAAATGACCTTTATTGCCAAATCCTTTGGCAGAAAGCTCACTCAACGTTACAACATTGAGACTGCTTTTATCGATGAATATTTATCATCAAACGAAGCCAAAAAACAACTAAAATATAACCATCATCACAAGAATGCAAGTCGCGGTGAGGTAGATAAGCGCTCAGCAGCGCTAATATTACAAACCTGGCTAGGAGATTCATGAATAAAGATTTGATCAGCAACCAAGTCCAGCTAGATGATTCTGGCAAATTAATCCATCTTTTAGGTCTTGAAGATCTACCTAAATCTCACCTAATCAGTATTCTCGATAGGGCTGAAAATCTCATTGATAACAAAGGTAATTTAAAAAAATCTAAAGCACTAGATGACATGTCGGTTGCTAACTTATTTTTTGAACCGTCAACACGAACTAGAAACACCTTTGAAATCGCAGCCATGCGCAGTAGTGCCAATGTCATTAACGTTGACTTAGCAAACTCTGCTCTAAAGAAGAACGAAGCTCTTATGGATACAATGCATACACTTAAAGCGATGCAAATCGATATGTTTGTTATTCGTCATAAACAATCCGGGCTTCCGCATCATGTTGCTCAACAATTAAAAGGTGTATCGATTCTTAATGCAGGTGACGGTATCAATGCTCATCCGACGCAAGCTTTACTAGACATGCTTAGCATCCGCCAACATAAAACAAATTTCGAAGAGCTATCTGTTGCCATCGTAGGAGATATCACTCACTCTCGCGTTGCTCATTCAGATATCCAAGCACTTAAAACACTAGGATCAACTGATATTCGTCTAATTGCACCTAAAGGATTACAGCATGATTCAAGTCGCTGTGAAGCTGTTAAATGCTTTGATAAGATCGATGATGGTCTTAAAGATTGCGACGTTATTATCGTTCTCCGTCTACAAAAAGAACGCATGATTGAAGCCGATATTCCTAATGAGCAAGAATATTTTGATAATTTCGGCCTCACTCCAGAACGCTTAGCATTAGCTAAAAAAGACTGCCTGGTAATGCATCCAGGACCAATTAATCGAGGCGTTGAAATTGACTCTACTGTTGCCGATTGTGCTCAGGCTATTATTTTACAACAAGTTACTAATGGCATCGCTGTGCGTATGGCGGTTATGCAAACACTGGCGCAAAATTCATGAATAGTCAACTAGACTATAATTCACTTAAATCAACCCTGCACAAACTCAATACTGATGACACCATTTCTAGTGCTCATGGAATTTTATGTGGTTTTGCTTGTGTTAAGCCTGATTTAAACTTAGATGATTGGTTGAATGAGATTTTGGTTAGTATTGATCTAGGCAATATTACTGAAAAATCAGCTCATGAAGAGTTGGCTCAAATTTTCAACGAAACACTGTCTCAGTTAAATGATGAGACACTTGAATTTCAACTGCTTATTGCGGATGAGGATTCTCGACTTGGGGAACAAGCCAATACACTTATTGAATGGTGTCAGGGTTATTTAGTCGGCCTAGGACTTCAAAAAGTCTCAACCACCGATGATGATGCTCTAGAGATGATTAAAGATTTTTCTGAAATTTCAAAACTTGATGCGGAGCTACTTGAAAACGAGCAAAACGCGCAAGATCTAAACGAGATTATCGAATTTGTCCGCATGGGAACTCTGCTCATTCAAGAAACCTTACAACCCTCTAAACAAGACTTCATCAGTCCAGAAACACTACATTAATTACTTAAATAGTGCTAATGTATTTATCTAAATACTTAAGCTATAAGTAATATAACAATATCATAAAATTATGCTCTAATGATAGTATTACAAAGCTGTTGTAAGTGTATATCATGGCACTCAGAAAAAGAGGGTTAAAACTTGAGGAGGAGGCAGCCATCTAACTAAGCTTGAGGAGAAGCAACAAAACGACTACCTAATAGAAAATCATTAAACTATGTCTCGGGGGAGGTAATAATGATATTCTTAGATTATTATATCATAATATGTTAATTATGCAATACTTTAATAATATATTTAGGCAATATCTTCTATATAGAGCTATTCCGCAATTATTCGACCAACTATTTGCTTTCTCCTCAAGACTCTGACATGGGCCACCCTATCTTATTCCTTGCCCATAAACAACAAACTATTGCTATCTAAGGTTGTTCGGGAATATTTCTACATTCAAAATTTAACTTGTATTGCTCGATATCAATATTAGCCCATAATGATAGTCATGCTAATGATTTCAATTATGTTAGTATTAAAATCAAAGCAGTATATTTAATTATTTTAATCTTGAGGAGAGAATAGATATGATGAAATATGATGGACAAGAGATTGGCTCACCAAAATGTGCAATAACCCAAGTTTGTGTCATTATGGCCATGCTAGGTGGTGCATTTCTGACCTTAATCATTATTGGCTTAGTAATGAATTACATGCCAGGCGTATAGTCTTTTAAAAACTTACACAAAAAAGCGCACCCATCGGTGCGCTTTTTTATGATTTATCTAATATGGTGATTGATGGTGTTAGTTTAGAGCAGGATTTTCATGATAATGAGTTAGCTTATCGTTATGATGGTGGTAAGAAATTGAAACAGTGTAAATAGGAATAAGTTATGAAAAATATCGTTTTAATGCTAGGATTTGCTAAGAGTTTGGGAGAGGTTCGAATGCCTCAAAAATTTATGGCTGTATTTCTCAGCTTATTCTTGGCTTTATCACATGCTGTGCGTGCTGAAGCTAATAATATTTCTGATGCCATCACTGCTATTGGAGCTAACGTAATTTTTATGCGACATGCTTTGGCTCCAGGCTTTGGTGACCCAGTAAATTTTAATATTGCGGACTGCACCTCTCAAAGAAACCTTGATAACAATGGAGTTGAGCAGGCTGTTTCTATTGGAAAAGTTTTAAAGATGAGCGGTGCTAAATTTGATACGGTCTTCACTAGTGAATGGTGCCGTTGTCAACAAACCGCCGTACTTCTTAATATTGGGAAACCGATAGTTTTTGGAGGGTTGAATTCGTTCTTCCAACAGCACGCACCTCGCGAAAAAACGCTTCAACAATTAAATGATAAACTATCAAAGTTTAAGTTAGGTGAGCTGAACGTGCTTGTGACACATCAAGTCACTATCCAAGCGGTAACTGGGCTTAATGTTTCATCTGGTGGAATGGTGGCATTCAACACTGTAACCAAACAAACATTAGTCATTTCTGAAAATTAACACATAAGCATTAACTTTAGCTGAGCCTTAATCAAAACATTGAATTTCACGTCTAGGTCAGTTATTACTAGAGTTTTACCTTAGTTCGTTTACAAAGTTCTTAACGCCCTATGTTCTAATAAAACCAAATGAAAACACAATAAACAATCGTTAATTAGTGCACAATTTACAGTAGGAATTTCGCTATTTAGGAATATTGTGTTACAGTTTACGTTATGAGATATAACTGTGAATTTCTAGGATAATTACTAAAATAGCTGAAAAAACAGCGGATATTGGACAATAAAAAGCACCAATTAAGGTGCTTAATATCTTTAAATGTGGTGGCCGCACCTAGAATTGAACTAGGGACACAGGGATTTTCAGTCCCTTGCTCTACCAACTGAGCTATGCGGCCGTAAAAATCAGAATTATACCAATAAAAAAACCTGTGCTTTATAAAAAAACTATTCGCCTAAAAATTTCTCAGCATCTAAAGCTGCCATACAACCTGAGCCGGCTGAAGTAATCGCCTGACGATAAATGTGGTCTGCAACATCACCTGCTGCAAATACACCTTCTACTGACGTTTGTGTTGCATTACCCTGGGTGCCGCTTTGTACTTGCAAATAACCATGACTCATCTCAAGATGACCTTCGAAGATACCGGTATTTGGCGTATGCCCAATCGCAATAAATACTCCGTGAACGTCAATGTCTTTAGTGTTGCCGTCGTTATTCTTCAAACGAAGGCCTGTAACACCCATGTTATCACCCAACACTTGATCTAAATTTTGATTGAACTCAATGCTGATATTGCCATTTTTTGATTTTTCAATAAGCTGATTAGAAAGAATTTTTTCGCTAGAGAATTTTTTTCCTCTATGAACGATGGTGACATGATCAGCGATATTAGATAAAAACAACGCTTCTTCAACCGCTGTATTACCACCACCGATAACTGCAACCTTTTGGCCGCGATAGAAAAATCCATCACAGGTTGCACAGGCTGAAACACCCTTACCTTTGAACTTCTCTTCAGATTCCAGGTCTAAATAACGAGCTGATGCACCCGTAGCAATAATAACTGAGTCTGCAGTGTATGTTGAAGAGCCACCTTTTAAAGTGAATGGGCGTTTTGAGAAATCAACTGTCGTAATGTAGTCATTAATAATCTCAGTGTCAAAACGCTCAGCATGTTTTTTCATGCGCTCCATTAACTCAGGTCCTTGAACGCCCACATCATCGCCAGTCCAGTTATCAACATCAGTTGTTGTCATTAGCTGGCCGCCTTGCTCCATACCGCTAACCATCACTGGACTTAAATTTGCGCGCGCTGCATAAACCGCTGCTGAATAACCTGCGGGACCTGAACCTACAATCAATACCTTACAATGTTTATTTTCACTCATTTATACTCCAATCCTTTATACTTATAGCCAGACCAAAATCAGCCTTTTAGATTCGAACATTATAGAGCAAGAGTAAATCCCCTTGAAAAAAAATACATCAATCGAAGTTAAAAAAAACCGACAAAAGCCACGCACAAAATCCAGTAGCGAGATACTCTTTATTACGCTTGTCGCTATTGGTCTTGTTTATTTGGCAGCACTGCTTACTCACTCTTCCCACGAGAACCCATGGTCTGGCGATGTAGCCCTTGATGCATCAGTTGCTAACCTGGCCGGTATCTTTGGTGCTTATTTAAGTGATATCTCCTTATCTATTCTGGGTTTTAGTGCCTACATTATTCCGATAGCACTTATCTGGTTTGGCTGGTGTGTTCATAAAAGTGCGGAGCAACCCAAATCATCTAAGACAATTATCTTGATCCGTAATTTTGCTCTTATTATTCTCATAGCTTTTAGCAGTGCCTTTCTTGCTCAGAATTTTACCAATATGGGCTCCTCGGGAGGTTATCTCGGTATTAGCATGCATGATTACTTTAGCGTATTGTTTGGCGGCGCTTCGTTTATTGTTTATCTGGGTATTATCATGGTGAGTTTTAGCATTGTTGCTAGCGCTTCTTGGATTAATATTTTTTCCTCTACTAGTAGTACGTTGGCTGCTTTTTTTGCCAAAATCAAAGAGAAACGTGCAAAGGCTAAACTCGATAAACCAGACAAACTTCAGATCATACCTAAGCCGATAGAAAGACCAAGTATTGTCGCCAAAGTTAAGGCCGCCCAAGTTAAAAAAATAAAAAAAACTGCCTCTTCAAATCTATTTAACATAACAACAATTGCAGGCCTGCCTAGCTTAGATTTACTGGACGAGCCTGCTAACAATACCCATGGTTTTTCTGAGCAAGTACTGGAAGACATGTCTCGACAAGTTGAACTAAAGCTTAAAGATTTTGGTTTCGATGTCACCATCACCACGGTTACCCCAGGGCCAGTTGTTACTCTGTTTGAGCTTTCCTTGGCACCGGGCGTTAAAGTGTCTCAAATCATGAATCTGAATAAAGACTTAGCTCGCGCTTTATTGGTTGAGAGTGTGCGTATTGTTGACGTGATTCCTGGCAAGCCTGTTATCGGCTTGGAAATTCCTAACGAAACACGAGAAATGATCAGCCTTAAAGAAGTACTTGCTTCTGAAGAGTTTGCTAAATCTAGCTCGTCGCTTTCTATGGGTTTAGGCAAGGACATTAACGGGCATCCTATTGTTGCTAACTTGTCTAAAATGCCTCATCTATTAGTAGCTGGTGCTACGGGCATGGGTAAGTCAGTTGGTTTGAATGCCATGATCTTAAGTGTGCTTTACAAAGCCAAGCCCGATGAAGTTCGTATCATTATGATCGATCCGAAAATTGTTGAGTTAGCGATATATGCAGATATCCCACATTTATTAACGCCCGTTGTTACTGATATGAACGAGGCAGCATCCGCACTCTGGTGGTGTGTCAACGAGATGGAGCGTCGCTATTCATTGCTGGCCAAATTTGGCGTTCGAAATATTGATGGATTTAATGAAAAACTCAAAAAATCTAAAGAAAAGGGCGAGCCATTACTAGACCCAAGTTTTAATAAAAATACAGCGCAAGAAGGCGAAGAAGCACAAGAGCTAAAAGCATTACCACTGATTATGCTGGTGATTGATGAGTACGCTGATATGTTGGGCGCACTAGCTCAAGAAGATCGCACTAAAGCCAAACGCGTTGAAGCTCTAATTGTACGTTTAGCGCAAAAAGCACGTGCCGCAGGCATTCATATTATTATTGCCACACAGCGCCCAAGTGTTGACGTTATCACCGGCCTTATCAAATCCAACATACCAACTAGAATTGCCTTTAAAGTCTCAAGTAAGGTAGATTCTCGCACCATTCTCGACCAGGGCGGTGCTGAACAATTACTAGGCATGGGCGATATGCTTTATATGAGTCCTGGTGAAGCGCATCTGACTCGTGTACATGGCGCTTTTGTTGATGATGATGAAATCTTACGAGTGGTAAATTTCTTAAAAGAAAACTCAGAAACCAACTACCTTGACGGCATCTTAAATGCACATAGTGAGTCACAAGATTCTCATAGTAGCACTGGTGGCGTAACTTCAACGTCTGGTCGGGAATTAGACCCTTTATATGATGATGCCGTACAGATTGTTACCTCGTCTCGTAGAGCGTCCATCTCAAGCTTGCAGCGTCGTATGCGTATTGGATACAACCGAGCAGCTCGTATTATCGAAGATATGGAATCAGCGGGTGTTGTAAGCACCATGAACAGTGCAGGCAATCGCCAAGTGCTTGCGCCAGAGCCAATTAATTCAAATGACTAATTTTCTAGCTGGGTTGGCTCTATGCTTTTCCAGTATGGCGATAGCAAATAGTGAGTTTAGTGATTTTTTTAATTCGTTTGAGGCGCTCAGCGCAGACTTCACCCAACAAACCTTTAGTGACTCAAACACGCTTTTAACTAAGACTTCTGGCTACCTACATTTTAAGCGTCCCGCTTCTTTTGTTTGGCAAACTAAAACGCCAATTAAGCAGACCTTATTGCTAAACAATCATGAGTTGTGGCTCATTGACATAGAATTAGAACAGGCCAGCCAACAAGTCACAAATGATTTCAAAAATACTCCTTTATACTGGCTGATGAATCGCCCTGAAAACTTACAAGACTTACCAAGGTTCTCTCATAGCGAGCTAGGGGTTAATTGGTATAAAACAAACCAAAGCAATCAGCTGAGTTTTGGCTTTCGCAATAAGACATTGGACGCCATTCAATTAACAAACCAACTAGGCCAAAAAATTCAGGTTGTCTTTAGCGAAATAATCTTTAATCCTAAACTAAACGAAAGTGTTTTCGCCTTAAACTTAGCACCCGGTTTTGACGTGATTAGATAGTTTTTGAAAACTGGGTCTTAGTACTGGCTAAGTAAGCATCAAATACCATACAGGTATTAAATTCAACAACTTGCTTCTTTCCATCACCTTGATTGAAGCGAGGTGTCAAATAATTCTAGTTGCTCAATTTATAGTCAATAATTAAGATTTAAAACAAAAAAACCCATAGCAAATGCTATGAGTTTAAATGTGGTGCCGAAGGCCGGACTCGAACTGGCGACCTACTGATTACAAATCAGTTGCACTACCAACTGTGCTACTTCGGCAATAAACGCAAATTATACCAAGAAGTTACATCTACTATTAAAAAAATAGCTTGGTATTTTATATATTATTATTGACTAAAAAAACACCCTAATAAAGAGGTGTTTCTTTGATGTTATTGCCTATATTTCCTAGTAAAAATATAAGTAAACTTTGTTCTATTTAGCTTCTGACTTAATAGCTGAAACTGGAGCTCCACCACCATTGAGTCATAGCGTCTTGTACGCCGGAGAAAATTGAGTAGGACTTAAACCAGTCCACTGGAATTGACAGATTGTTCACCACATATAAGTAAGTGACCATCACCATCATACCCAAGAAGAACCAGTTTGCCATATAAGCGTGTGGAACTTCTTGATATCGATCAATTTATAGAATTTTTTAAGCGCTAGAATTAAGAGTGGCCAATGTAACTTAGTTATTCTTTTCTGAGAAGCCTCAAGGAGACAATTAACAATACTAAAGCCATTAAAAACCATTGTAAAGCATAACCTAAATGTTTGTCAACACTACCATAAAACGGCTTCCACTGTCTGAAAAAACCGTTACTAGCATTGACGTCTAGTTGAGCAAGCATAGGAACGAACTGATAGCCAGATAACAAAGAAAACTGATCAAGATCTAGAGACTGAATTAATATTGGAAAGCTTGTATCAACATCTTGTTTTTTTAACTGAATACGCTTTTGAGGTTTAATTAATTCAACCTCGATTGTTCTTGGATGGCTATCTATGACGATATCAATAATTTCATCACGTTTTCCATACCAAGGTACAAACCCTCGATTAACCAAAATCGAAGAATCTTTATTTAAAATAAATGGCGTTAAAACATAATAGCCCGCGTTACTGTTAACTATCTGATTGTCATAGATGAACTGTTTATCCGAATCAAAATAGCCATTAAGTAGTACTTTATGGTGCTCTTTAGAATTTATATTCTCAGGTTTTAAAAGTTTAGCGGGGCTTGATTGGGCTAAAACTATGGCATTCACTATAGCTTGTTTTTCATCTGCGCGATCAAGCTGCCAAAAGCCTAACGATACCAATCCTAAAAATGTTAAAGTAATCAAAATTCCTGGCAATATAAAACTACGTGTAATCATTTTTGTGCAATAGGTGCATCGACCATTATCATATTAGGTTCAATCCATCCCATATAACCAGAAAATAATACTAGTATAAATAATAAAACAGATAAAGATACTCTTGTAACTAATGACTTAAACATCTTATCGGACCCCTCTTTACCGCCCTTGACCATTCCGATTAAACCAAAACCAAGTGCCACCAATATTGCAATAATAATTAAAACAATAACAAATTCTGTCATAGACAACTCCCAATATTTTGTTTTAATAAAAAGGCTCCAATAAAGGAGCCTTTTTATTGTTCTAACTAACTATTATAGCCAGTAAACAAAAATAAATAGACCTAACCAAACTACGTCCACAAAGTGCCAATACCAAGCAACGCCCTCAAATCCAAAATGGTTATCTGCATTGAAATGCCCCTTCTGAACACGATATAAAATAACGGTCAACATTATTACACCAACAGTCACATGGAAGCCATGGAAACCTGTCAGCATATAAAAAGTAGAGCCATAAATTCCAGAGGTTAACTTCAAACCATCTTGATAAGCATGGCCATATTCCATAATTTGGAAGCCAAGAAAGGCAGCGCCCAAAGCAATGGTAGCTACTAACCAACCAACAATCTGATTGCGGTTACCAGCACGTAGCGCGTGGTGGGCATAAGTCAGCGTAACACCTGAAGCTAACAGTAAAGCAGTATTAAGTGCTGGTAAGCCCCATGGGTTAACGACCATTGCAGGCGTTGCAGTTTCAATACCACTAGTAGGAACAGCAGGGAAGCTCATTACAGTTCCTGACTGAAGAGCAGTATCAGTTACAGAACCTGGCGCTAAAAATGCCATTTGATGCCATGATGCACTGAATGCATTCCATAGATCTGGAGTAAATATATTATTATCTGCACCGCCTAACCACGGAACCGATAGTTGTCTTGCGTAGAATAATGCACCAAAGAAAGCTGCAAAAAACATCACTTCAGAGAAAATAAACCAACTCATACCCCAACGAAAAGAGCGATCGACTTGCTTATTATAAATCCCGCTTATGCTTTCGTTAACCACTGTACCAAACCAACCAAACATCATGAATACTGTAATCGCAAAACCAAGCGCCATTACTGAGCCGCCCCATTCTACGCCATGCATTTGATTAGCAAAACCAACAAATAATGTTGATACGCCGATCGAACCAATAATTGGCCAATAGGTCCCTTCCGGAACATAATATTCTTCTTCGTTCATTTATCCTCCCTCACTTTTATTTATCAAGTTTAAAAAAATTGTATGACAAACTTATATCTTGAATTCGCTCATCCAACTCTGGTTCCACAACAAATCTTAACATCATTTCTAGCTCTTCATTTGGCTGAAAGACCTGCCTATTAAAACAAAAACATTCTAGTTTTTTAAAGTGCAGAGCTGCATCCGTTGGAGCAACACTTGGCACTGCTTGACCAACAACAACTTGATCAGTATTATTTTTTGCAATATAACTGGTTGTGTAAAACTTACCAGGCACAACCTCCATTGATTTAATTTTTGGATTGAACTGAACAGGGAAGCCTCCCATTGTCATTGCAAAAAAACTGACATCTACTTTTCTATCCTCTTTAACCTCGTATTCCTGCTCAGTATCTACTCGACCAGAAGTACCATTAAATCCTGTTATTTCGCAAAAAACGTCATAAATTGGCGGCATGATTACAACTGCAAATACAAACATGAATATTGGTGCTGATATCAGCTTAACCCAAAACCATGTCTTAATATTGCTTCTTGTTTTCAAACTTTCAGCCATAAAATACAATTGTTGAAACAAAAACTCCTATTGCAATTGCTCCAAAAATCATTACCGTGACCATAACACCTTTTTTTTGTTTATCCATTACGAATGCTGAGATTCTGCTTCAATCAGCTCTCTTGATGGTGGCTTATTAAAACTATGGTAATCCGCTTTTGGAGCAAGTGTCCACTCTAAACCTTTAGCGCCTTCCCAAGGTCTTGAAGTTGCTGGCTTACCATTACGAATACAATCAACCACAATATAAGTGAACAGAATAAATGAAGCACCAAATGTAAAACCACCAATTGATGAGATCATATTAAAGTCTGCAAACTGCAATGAATAGTCTGGAATTCTTCTAGGCATTCCAGCTAATCCTAAGAAATGTTGTGGGAAAAATAATACGTTAACGGAGATAACTGCCCACCAAAAATGTATCTTTGCCAAACCTTCGTTATACATCCTTCCAGTCCATTTAGGTATCCAGTAGAACGTTGCAGCAATAATCGACCATAGTGCGCCGGTAACTAGTACATAGTGAAAATGTGCAACTACAAAATAAGTATCATGATATTGAATATCTGCAGGCGCTATTCCTAACATTAGTCCAGAAAAACCACCAATTGTAAACAAGAAAACAAATGATATTGCCCATAACATTGGGGCTTCAAAAGTCATTGAACCTCGCCACATTGTTGAAATCCAGTTAAACACCTTGACGCCCGTAGGCACAGCAATTAGCATAGTTGCATACATAAAGTATAGCTCACCTGCAACTGGCATTCCTGTCAGGAACATGTGGTGTGCCCATACGATATATGACAAGAAGGCAATCGAAGCTGTTGCATATACCATTGAGGAATATCCAAATAAAGGCTTGCGTGCAAATGTTGGAATAATATGAGAAACTACACCAAAAGCTGGCAAAATCATAATATAAACCTCAGGGTGTCCGAAGAACCAGAAAATATGCTGGAACATTACTGGATCACCACCACCGGCAGCATCAAAAAATGACGTACCAAAGTTTCGATCTGTCAGCATCATAGTTACCGCACCAGCCAAAACTGGCATTGCACCAATTAAAAGAAATGATGTAATTAACCATGTCCATACAAACAATGGCATGTCCATTAATTTCATGTCAGGTGCACGCATATTAAGCACTGTTGCGATAATATTAATCGCACCCATAATTGATGAAAATCCTAACAAATGAACTGCAAAAATAAAGAAGTCAGTACTATCAGGTGCGTAGGTTGTTGATAATGGTGCATAGAACGTCCAACCAAATGCTGGAGCACCACCTTCCATGAAGAAAGTACTGAGCAAGATACCACCCGCAAAAGGTAGTATCCAAAATGACCAGTTGTTCATTCGTGGTAGTGCCATATCTGGCGCACCAACCATCATTGGAATCAACCAATTGCCCAAGCCAACGAATGCGGGCATAATAGCTCCAAAAACCATAATAAGTCCATGCATGGTAGTCAGCTGATTAAAAAAGTGTGGATCAACTAGCTGTAGACCAGGCTGTAGGAGCTCCATACGGATACCCATTGCAAGTGCACCACCAATGAGTAGCATACTAAATGCAAACCACAAGTAAAGTGTACCAATGTCTTTATGATTCGTTGTTTTAACCCATCTCATTAGGCCTTTTTCAGGACCATGATGATGATCGTCATGAGAATGAGAAGCTGTTGCTGTTGTCATAATATTTCTCCTTTAATTATCGTGCAGACTTAATGTCTGAAGGTTGAACTACACTTCCAGTATTACCAAAACTTTTTCTTGCATAAGTAATAACTGAAGCTAAATCTGCATCACCTAACATTTTAAATGCTGGCATGCTTCCTTTACCATGGAGTACTTGATTCACAAGCTGTGCCGGTTGGCCATTAGCAAGAGATGAACCCGCTATGGCTGGGAAAATAGGAGGCATTCCTGAGCCATTTTTCTTATGACAGCCTGCACAATTGGTTTCATAGACGTCTTTACCTTTGACCATCAACTCTGACTCAGTCCATGTTTTAGTTGCACTAGCAATAGCAGCAGCAGCAGCAGCTTGCTCATTAGCAACCCATATTGCATAGTCTGCTTTTGACACAACATCAACTACAATTGGCATAAATCCATGGCCCACACCGCATAGCTCAGCACATTGGCCGCGATAAGTTCCGATTACATCAGCTTTAGCCCAAGCATCATTGATGAATCCGGGGTTAGCGTCTTGCTTAACACCAAATGCTGGAACCCACCAATTATGGATCACATCGTTTGAGGTGATTAAAAAGCGAACAGACGTATCAACTGGAATCACAAGATGCTTATCCACTTCTCGCAAATAATTCTCTGGCTTATCTTTAATGTCTTTTCTTAAAGAGTCACTTGAGCTTTTAGCTAAATTAGACATAAAGCTGATCCCTTCTTCCGGATAATCATATTGCCACTTCCACTGGTGCCCAGTAACCTTAATGCTCATTTCAGCTTTAGAAGTATCTTCTAAATCAATTAGCGTCGTAGTGGCAGGGATCGCCATTCCAACTAAAATTACAACTGGAATAAGCGTCCACATAATTTCAGCTTTAGTGCTTTCATGAAACTGAGAAGCAACCGCACCTTTAGACTTCCTATGAGCAAACACAGAATAAAACATTGCACCAAATACAGTTACTGCAATGACAACACAAACCCAAAAAACCATCATATGTAAGTCATAAATATCTCGACTAATTGACGTGATGCCTTTTGTCATGTTTAGGCCGTATTCTGAAAATACTGCTGTAGAAGTTAGTGCTGTAACAGATGCCACAACCTTTGCTAAGTTTCTCATATATCCCCTTCAGTTAAAAGTGACCGCTTGCTTGAAACACCAAACTGGTCAAAAAAAAATTTAGTCAAATGATACTATATTTCTTTTACCAAAACAATAAATCTTCATAAATAGCTCGTACAAACCTTTGCATTATATATAATAAAATCGTTATATAATAAATAAATCATACTCTTGGCCCATCAAACTTACAAAGGTAGGATTCAGGTATTAGCAAAAACAGCTAGAATGAAAAAAAAATTCAGGACTAAAGGTGCATATAAAAAGATGATTGGCGATATAAAGTAAGACTCAACTATAAACATACATCTACTTTTATAGTAAACTATCTTTTTTCTATAAAAATTAGTTTACTATGTATAGGGAACTTCTAAAATTTTCAATTATTCTTGCGTTAGTGGTAGTGATACTTGGTGCATTTGCCAGGTTAAGTGATGCTGGTTTAGGCTGTCCTGATTGGCCAGGTTGCTATGGACAAATTCTGGTTCCTGATTTAGCTGATGGCACTCAAATTGAGGGCTATGAAAGACCGCTTGAGGTGGCCAAAGGCTGGAAAGAGATGGTTCATCGTTATGCGGCCTCCATGCTAGGACTAGTAATTCTTATACTGTGGCTGTTAGCTTTAAGAGGAAAAACACAGCGTTTCCAGTCTATGGCGCTGCCAAGTTTCACTTTACTATTTGTAACTTTACAAGGTATGTTTGGTATGTGGACTGTCACACTAATGGTGCATCCTGGTATAGTTACCACGCACCTTATTGGTGGCTTTACCACCAGCGCCTTGCTCTACTGGCTGTATCTTAATCAAAACAACCGAACAAGCGCATATCATCATATCCTAAAACGACATAAGTACTTACTCTTGCTATCTTTGCTCGTGCTTAGTATTCAAATAATTCTGGGTGGTTGGACTAGTACGAATTATGCGGCCTTGTCTTGTGGCGATCAGTTTCCAACTTGTTTAAACTCTTGGTGGCCAGACATGGATTTCACTAAAGCTTTCTATTGGGGTCCAATTGGTGCCGAGTATGACTATGAGTATGGTGTTTTAGAGAATGAAGCGCGCGCTGCTATTCAAATGATCCATCGCATCGGTGCCTTGATAACAGCAAGCATATTAGCTTTTCTTATTTTTTCGTTAAAGCGCTATAACCACTTAAAAAATTACCGATTGATCATTGGCGGGCTTCTCGTTACTCAAATATCACTGGGTATATTAAATGTTGTTTTATCACTACCAATGACACTAGCGGTATTACATAATGCTGTGGCTTTACTGTTACTGCTAAGCATCATAAGTTTAATACATAAAATATTTAAATCAACTAATTCGTAGGAGACCACCCCATGACCACTGCTGATAAAACTAAAGCACGAAATATCTCTATCGCGCTTACTCTTGGACTTGGTTTTATGGTGGTAGTCTACTTCTTATTAATGCCAGGTGTTGATCAGTTTAATGAGCTGAAAAAGCAAGTGGTACCTACTGTTTCTCTATACTCAAACCCTAAAGCCTTAGATGCAAACTTTGAGCTGCTTAATGACAGCAAGTCCCTTAAATTATCTGAGGTGACTAACAACAAATGGTCGATTTTATATTTTGGCTATACTTCATGTCCTGATGTATGCCCAACAGATTTAGCTGTCTTAAATCAAACTATTAGAAACATGGATCTGGCTGAAAAACTGCAGGTAATTTTTATCTCAGTTGATCCAGCTAGGGATATTGGAAAGTTGCAAAATTTTGTGGAGCGATTTAATGCAGACTTTATTGGGTTAAGCGCCAAAGAAACTGAGTTAAGGAAGCTAACAAAAGCTTTGGGCATATATCACGAAGTGGCCCAGACAAAACAAAGAGCAGCGCAAGATCATTCTATGCATGAGCCTAAAGAGGGAAAAATGAAAATGAGCATGCCGTCGGAAAAATCACATGATCACTCTATGGAAGTAGTGAAACCGGCAGACAACTACCTAATTGACCATACTGCTAGCTATTTATTGTTAAATCCTAATCTTGAACTGATAGGGCTCTTAACCAACCCACATAATGCATCAAAAATGGCATCCGCATTAGATCTGATCATTAACACTCTAGATTAACGCGACTTATGTAGCTATGGCGAATTTTACAACAGTCATTACAATTACAATAAAAACAATAGTCATTATCAAACCGACAATAATATAAGGCCATGGGCCTTGTTTTTCGCTCCGCTCAAAGTCCTTGATTAAGTCTTCTTTTTTGCCAATACCAATCATGGCTGAAGTTACTGCTTTAAATACTTGCCCCAAACCTTTCATATTAGTCCTTTCTTATAAAGTAGTAATAAGCCAATAATGATCCACCAATAAAGCAAGGAAAATTAGCATTAGGTAGTTAATTGAATAGGTAAAGGTTTTCCAGGCAATCTGCATATCTTTTGGACGAGTAATAATATTAATCGCATACCATAAAAATATTGCCCCTAAAACTAAGGCGGAAATCAAGTAAATTAGCCCTGACATACCTGTAAGGTAAGGTAAGACCGTCACCACTACTAATAAAATGGTATAAAGCAAAATTTGTCTCTTTGTATAGGCTATGCCATGAGTCACTGGTAGCATTGGAATATTAACCTTTTTATACTCTTTAACTCTGTGAATTGCCAACGCCCAAAAATGTGGTGGCGTCCAAATAAAGACAATCAAAAATAGCAAGAGTGCAAACTCAATATTTTGACCACCTGTAATTGCAGTCCAACCTAATACAGGTGGAGCTGCACCAGCGGCGCCGCCGATAACAATATTTTGTGGTGTAGCTCTTTTTAAATATAAAGTATAAATTACCGCGTAGCCAATTAATGATATAAACGTCAGAATCATTGTTAAAGTGTTAACAAATAATTGCAATATTCCTAGACCAAGAACGCCCAATAGAACCCCCCAAGTCAGCGCCTGGAAGCGACTAACCTTTCCCTGTGGCAAAGGTCTCTGGTCAGTTCTCGACATTTGTATATCGATCTTTTCATCGACCACATGATTGAATACGGCTGCTGAAGCCGAAGCAAGTCCAATGCCTAATGATGCATATAATACCAGTAACCAGTCTGGAAAATAAGGTGCAGGTACTGCTAAAAACATACCAACAACTGCCGTTAAAAGAATCAGTGAAACCACTTTTAGTTTACAAAGACCTAGTAAATTAGAGATTAAATTTATAAAGTTTATAATCATTAGCCGATACGAGAGAGTTTAAAGAGACGTTTCAAATCTTTAATTACCTGTTTGATTACTAACCCCTCTGGATTATAGTGAAGCATAATATTACCTAGCGGGTCGATTAAAAATAAATGGTTATTGGGAAAGCTGTTTAATTTTTTCATTAAAGCGCTGCTTCCGCGCGCGAACAACATCTGTGAATCTATGTTGTTCGCCTTACCATTAGTTAATAACAAGTTTTGAATTCGACGCATATTTTCATTGGTCAATATGCGTATTGTTTTCATATCCTCAAGTGTCTTTAGACAAGACTGTTCGCATTGATCCGTCACATAAGTCAATGTCCATATGCCTTGAAGGCTTGCATCATGCGCTTCATCAAGGATAATATCCTCCTCTGTCGTAGTGATAACAGGATTAACAAATTCACCGTAATTAACAGTACTTTGAGTAAAAGAGTTAGGACTTAGATAGAAAAAAGCGGTGCCGAAAGCGATTGGCAACACAAAAGAGGCCAGCAATACCCATAGCTCTTTTTTAGAATTCATAAAAACCTTTTTTTAAAATTTGAGTAATAATACACTTAGATGCTCTCAATATAAAGATAGATTTTATTTTTAAAGTCGAACTTCAATGCCGTTTGCTTGCATGGCTAACTTTGCCTGCTTTACTGTGTATTCACCAAAGTGAAAAATACTAGCCGCTAAAACAGCGTCGGCACCACCCTTTAAAATTCCCTCAGAAAGATGCTCTAAATTACCTACGCCACCTGAGGCAATAACAGGCACACTCACTGCATCTGATACTGCTTTGGTTAATTCAAGATCAAAGCCTGTCTTGACTCCGTCACAATCCATAGAAGTTAGCAACACTTCGCCGGCACCATGTTCACCTTCTGTCATTTTTATCGCCCACTCTACTACGTCAATCCCTGTTGGCTTTCGACCGCCATGTGTAAAAATCTCCCACTTATCGGGTATGCTTGATACTTTTTTAGCATCAATAGCAATCACAATACATTGGGATCCGAACTGCTTACTAAGTTCATTAATTAAGTTTGGATCAAAAATAGCGGCCGAATTAACAGCCACTTTGTCAGCACCAGCATTCAACATAATACGAACATCTTGCGCTTTACGAATGCCACCGCCTACAGTAAGTGGAATAAAAACCTGTTCAGCAATGCTTTCTACCATATGAATTGTAGTGTCGCGACCCTCATGCGAAGCTGTAATATCTAAAAATGTAATTTCATCAGCACCTTGCTCATCATAGCCTTTAGCCACCTCGACAGGATCTCCAGCATCTTTAATGTCAATAAATTGAACGCCTTTAACCACACGGCCATCACGAACATCTAAACAAGGAATAATTCTTTTTGCTAAACTCATAGGTTGAATTTTACATCTCAAAGTTTGTTATGTGGCCAATTATGACTCTATAGGTATAATTCTCATTTAATATGAACATTCCAAAACACATTGCAATCATTATGGATGGAAACGGTCGCTGGGCATCCAAACAAAGTTTGCCCCGTATTATTGGTCATCAACAGGGCGTTAAAGCCGTACGAAAAGTGGTCAAAGCTTGTGGTGAAATGGGCGTACAAACGCTTACTTTATTTGCCTTTAGTAGTGAGAATAAAAATCGTTCGGCTGAAGAGGTGTCACTACTATTTAAGTTATTTTTATCTGCACTCAATCAAGAGGTTAAAAAACTTAACAAACATAATATTCGACTAAAAATCATTGGAGATATGTCATTGTTTCCAGAAGATATTCAGAAAACAGCCTCTGAAGCTCAAATGCAGTTGGCTGAAAACACAGGGCTTACGTTAGTTATCGCTGCAAATTACGGCGGACAATGGGATATTGTACAGGCTGCAAAAAAAGCGTCTGAAGCTGTTATTAAAGGCGTTATATCTTCTGAAGACATTACAATAGAGGGATTTTCAAACTACCTTTCCTTAGCCCATGAACCTGCCGTTGATTTGCTAATTCGCAGCAGTGGGGAGCTAAGAATTAGTAATTTCTTGTTATGGGATATTGCCTATAGTGAGCTCTATTTTACAGATACGCTTTGGCCAGATTTCAATGAAATTGAGCTCGCAAAAGCCATTGAAAGTTTTAATTATCGTGATCGTCGTTTTGGCTCACGCAAGGAAAATTAATGTTAATACAAAGAATCTTAACCGCTTTAATACTGGCACCTTTGTTTATTTGGGCAATCTTTGCGATGCCTATAGTCTACTTCTCTTACTTGCTACTCTTGTTTGTTGCACTTGGTGGCTGGGAGTTTGCTCGCCTTATTAAAATTGAACAAGCGCTATATAGGTCTTTGGTAGCAGCTGGTATTGTCGGCTGCTGCATTGTAGCCTCAGAGCATGCTCACAACCTGCAAACTGTCTTATATGTCTCTGTTGCCTGGTGGGGGTTAAACTTATACTGGGTTGTTAGCTACCCCAAGAATATTCAGTCTTGGTATGGCTCTGGTATTGTTAGAGTAATGGGCGGAGTGCTTTTATTAGTCCCTATGTGGGTTGCTCTAACTAACCTACATTCGGTGCATGGTGGTACATACTTCTTATTGCTTATGATGCTCATATGGGCCGCTGATTCAGGTGCCTACTTCGTTGGCAAAGCCTTTGGAAAAAATAAGCTAGCTCCGAAAGTAAGCTCTGGAAAATCAGTTGAGGGGGTATTGGGTGGTATTGGGCTTGCATTAATAATTATGTTAGGCTTCCTACAGCAGCAAAATATTAGCATAGACTCATATCCAGCCTACTTGTTGCTGGCTGTAGTAGTGTCCAGTGTTTCGGTCTTAGGTGATTTATACGAAAGCCTATTTAAACGTACTTCTGGCATCAAGGATAGTGGCAATATTCTACCTGGACACGGCGGCATTCTTGATCGTATCGACTCTTTAACAGCCGCAGCGCCATTTTTCTTACTGGGCCTAGGTCTAATATGATCAATATTGCCCTGCTAGGTGCTACTGGCTCTATTGGCCAAAACACCTTGTCTGTTGTTGACTTACACCCAGAAAAATTCAATATTTTTGCATTAAGTGCTCATAAAAATTGGCAAGAAATGTTGCGGCTTTGTAACACCTATAAGCCAACCTTTGCAGTCATGACAGATGAGCGGGCTGCAGAGCATTTGTCAAGCCAACTTCAAGGTGGCACAGTTGTTCTTTCAGGTGCAAAAGCATTAGATGAAATAGCCTCGCATGAGCAAACTGACTACGTCATGGCTGCAATCGTTGGTGCGGCTGGTATGGCATCTAGTTTAGCTGCTGCTCTCTCAGGCAAGCGTATTATGCTGGCCAACAAAGAGTCTTTGGTGTTAGCGGGGGATCTCTTTATGCAGGCAGTTAAAGGCAATAATGCTGAACTTATTCCTGTTGATTCGGAACATAGTGCGATCTTCCAATGCTTACAAGGTGGGCACTCAGGCCTCAGTAAAATTCAACTAACTGCCAGTGGCGGGCCTTTTTTGCATACGTCTCTTGCAGAGCTAGGAATGGTAACTCCAGAACAAGCTTGTGCCCACCCAAACTGGTCAATGGGGCGCAAAATATCTGTTGATTCGGCTACCATGATGAACAAGGGCCTAGAGGTAATTGAGGCGCATTATCTATTTGACCTGCCCGCCCAAAACATTGATGTGGTTGTACATCCCCAAAGCATTGTTCACTCTTCAGTTTATTTTGAAGATGGATCAACCCTTTCACAACTTGGTAATCCAGACATGCGTACTGTGATTTCATATGCAATGAGCTATCCTAATAGAATCATATCGGGTGTTCCAGAATTAGATTTGACACAAAACTCTCCCTTGGAGTTTTACGCACCAGATTTTAATAAATTCCCTTGCTTACGCCTAGCTTTCGAGTCCTTGGAAAAAGGTGGTAGCGCCATGGGCACGATGAATGCTGCCAATGAGATCGCTGTATCTAGTTTTCTAAAAGGTCAGATAAAATTTTTAGACATTTCAATAGTCATTGAAAAAACACTAGAAAAAGCAAGGCACTTTCGCCCTGATACGCTCGATGACGTTATTAATAACGATCTCAATGCTCGCACTATTGCCAGTGAAGTGGTGCAAGCCTATGCGTAAATTTCTAACCAGTGCTTTGCTGCTTTTACTGTTACTTAACTCAGGTAGCACTCTTGCAAAAGATAGTGAGTACCGCTTTATAGTTAAACACGGTGACTCATTAAGTAGGTACTTTTCTAAGTTGGGGCTATCAAGCCGATTGCTGGCTAACTTTCTGTCAGCCAGCCCACAAAATAAACAGCTGAATCAGCTTAATATTGGTGAAAGTGTCATTATACGACTGCATAGCAACCGCCGCTTTAAATCACTAAGTTATCGTTCACATAAGAAGGGTAGGCTTGAAGTGCTATTAATCGGCACCCAGTTTGTCAGATCCTCCAAAAAAGATGAGAAAATTTCTAGTTCGCTTTTAGTTACTAAAATTTTCATTAACAGCTCTTTTGGCTATGATGCTCAAAAGGCAGGACTTGGACTAAGTGTTATTAATACCGTGGTTGAGGGGTTATCTTGGCATTTAAATTTTGATACTGATTTGCACAAAGGTGATCGTTTTTTTATTGTCACCAATGGCGGAAAGAAGCCTATTGGTATTATATATAAAGGTAAGAATAAGAGCGTTGAGGCATTTTCCCATGCCAATGAACGTGGAAAAATCAGCTACTACAATCGACATGGTTACCCGCTTAATGCGTCTTTTTTAAGAGCGCCTCTTAAATATAAGCGCATCAGTTCTAAATTTCAACTAAAGCGCTATCATCCTATTTTAAAAACCTACCTCCCTCATAGAGCTGTTGATTATGCCGCTGACCATGGAACACCTATTGTTTCAACTGCTGATGGGGTTGTTAGGCTCAAAGGCTGGAAGGGCGCCCTAGGAAAGACTGTTATTATTAAACACGGTGTCAACTACACGACGGTTTATTCGCATCTTTCTAGATATGTTCGTAACCTTCGCCAAGGTGGGTCGGTGAAAAAAGGGCAAGTCATTGGCTATGTCGGCTCAACCGGAAGGTCTACGGGCCCTCACCTTCATTACGAGCTTCGTTTCAAAGGCGAGCGCAAGGACCCATTAAGCTATAAACTTCCCAAGCAGAAAAAGGTTGCTAGCTCAAAATTATGGGGTTTTCATACACAGGTTAATGCAATTTTAGCCAGTCTATAGCGCTTGTGCCTTAATCCAATCGCGCCAGCTTTCAGGTGCTAAGTCGCTCAAATAATCTTTCTCGATATACTTCGTCTGATAGGTCTTTACACCAGCTACCTTATTTAATATAGCAAAAGTTATCATAATTTTAAGTCAGACAATCGATTAAAATATATCTAATATTTATTGCAATCATTGTCAAAGGAATCATCGTGGAAACTCTATTTGAAGCCAATTTAAGCCTACCTCTTATCCAAAAAGGCAAGGTAAGAGATATTTATGATATTGACGATAGGCGAATGCTTATTGTTACCACTGATCGTTTAAGTGCTTTTGACGTGGTCTTTGATGATGGCATTGCTAAAAAAGGTGCTGTATTAACCTCTGTGGCTAATTTTTGGTTCGATAAAACCCAGAATATAATTCCAAATCACCTAACACATGAGCCTCTAAATGAGGTTCTAAACGATCAAGAGACTGAACAAGTTGAAGGTCGTGCTATTATTGTCAAAAAATTAAAACCCTTGGCGCTAGAAGCAATTGTTCGTGGCTATATTATCGGATCGGGGTGGAAAGATTATCAAAATACTGGGAAGATATGTGGAATAACCTTGCCTAAGAATCTTAAATTAGCACAAAAGCTGCCAGATGTAATGTTTACACCCTCCAGTAAAGCGGCTGTCGGTGAGCATGATGAGAACATTGACTTCGCCACCACTGTCAATATTTTAGGCGAAGATATGGCTCAGCAAGTTAAGCAGGCTAGCCTAACGCTTTATCAATTTGCAGCTGAATTTGCATTCGAGCGCGGCATCATCATTGCAGACACTAAGTTTGAATTTGGCTTAGATGAAAACAATACGCTAACATTAATGGATGAAGTGCTAACCCCAGATTCCTCGCGTTTTTGGTCAGCTAAAGATTACCAAGTTGGCGAAAGTCCACAAAGTTTTGATAAGCAAATTGTACGAGATTATCTAGAAACACTAGACTGGGACAAGGCGCCTCCAGCGCCTAAGTTGCCAAAAAATATCATAGAAAAAACTGCCAATAAATATCAGCAAGTTCAACAATTGTTGATGCAATAGCAATCATGCAGCTAAACGGTTTAATCCAAAAAATGCACACCCATCTTAATAAAGGGGTTGCCCAGTATCAGCTTCCAATTGGGGATAAATTATTAAGCATGAATGACCTAGTGGGTGAACAAATCACGTTAAGCTTTAACCAAGTTATCCAGTGCAGTCACTGCGGCAAAAAAACTAATAAAAGTTACTCCCAAGGCTATTGCTATCCTTGTTCTCAAAAACTAGCCTGCTGTGACTTATGTATCATGAAGCCCGAAACTTGTCATCACCATCTTGGTACGTGTCGAGAACCGCAGTGGGGTCTAGATAATTGCTTTTCTCCCCATGTTGTTTATTTAGCTAACTCGTCTGGCATTAAAGTTGGAATTACTCGCAAGGGTAATATCCCTAATCGCTGGATTGACCAAGGGGCTATTAGCGCGTTGCCTATCTTAGAAGTAGATACACGTTTAAAATCAGGTGAACTTGAGATGGCATTAAAGCAATATGTTAATGATAAAACCAATTGGCGAAAAATGCTGAAGAACGAGGTGAGTCCGGTTGATCTTCTAGCGACAAAAAATGAACTACTTGGGAACATTCAAAATACCATTAACACAACGGGTGCTCAAATATTGAACAATGAAGTGCTAGCAATAAACTACCCTGTGGTAGAATATCCCAGCAAAATTACTTCATTAAATTTTGATAAAACACCAGTCATAACGGGTGTTTTAAAAGGTATCAAGGCGCAGTATTTAATTCTAGATTCTGGCGTTATTAATATTAGAAAATTTGGTGCTTATGATATTGCACTAACTTATTAGGAGAGAATTATGGCAGATTTAATCATTGAAGAATTAGCATTAGGTGAGGGTACCGCTTGTAAAGCGGGCGACCATGTTTCTATGCACTACACAGGCTGGCTAACTAACGGAAAAAAATTCGACTCAAGTGTTGATCGCAATGATCCTTTCAACTTTCAGTTAGGGGTGGGGCAAGTAATTCCTGGTTGGGATCAAGGTGTCGATGGTATGCAAGTAGGCGGCAAGCGCAAATTAACCATTCCGTCAAAGCTGGCTTATGGTGAAATGGGCGCGGGTGGCATTATTCCCCCAAATGCAACTCTGGTTTTTGATGTTGAGCTTTTAGGCATTCAATAAAGACATTATGAACGACGACTTCCCTAAAATTAAAAGACTTCCTGCCTATGTTTTTGCCGTTACTAACGAGCTTAAATCTAAGGCGAGAGCGCGTGGGGAAGATATTATCGACTTTGGCATGGGTAACCCAGACCAGCCGACTCCCGAACACATTGTTGAAAAGTTAGTTGAGGCGGCTCGCAGAAAAGACACGCATCGCTACTCGACATCTCGAGGTATTCCTCGCTTGCGTAAAGCTATTTCAAACTGGTATAAGAACCGTTTCGACGTTGATATAGACCCAGAAACAGAGGCAATTGTTACTATCGGGTCCAAAGAGGGCTTGGCAAACTTAGCGCAAGCAATAGTGGGGGCGGGCGATACAGTTTTGGTGCCTAATCCCGCATACCCAATTCACCCATATGGGTTTGTCATTGCGGGAGCCGATATTCAACATGTGCCTTGTGGTCCAGAGGATGACTTCTTGTCCGAACTTGAAAGATCTATAAAAAATACCTGGCCAAAGCCGAAAATGCTGGTGCTAAACTATCCATCCAATCCAACAACAGAATGTGTTGAACTAGAGTTTTTTGAGAAGGTTATTAAAATTGCCAAAGAGCATGAAATTTGGGTTGTGCAAGATTTGGCTTACGCCGATATTGTTTTTGATGGTTATGTGGCACCTAGTATTATGCAAGTCAAAGGCGCTAAAGATATTGCTGTAGAGTTTTTCTCACTCTCAAAAAGTTACAATATGCCTGGCTGGCGCGTTGGCTTTATGGTTGGTAATCCGATTTTAGTAAAAGCATTAGCAAAAATAAAATCTTACCTTGATTACGGCATGTTTACGCCAATTCAAGTAGCTGCTATTGAAGCATTAGAGGGTGATCAAACCTGTGTTCATGAAATATCAAACATGTACCAAGATCGTCGCAATGTTTTGTGTAGCGGCTTAAATAGCATTGGTTGGGAGATAACGTCGCCTAAAGCTACCATGTTTGTCTGGGCTAAAATTCCTGAATTTTACCAATCCATGGGCTCGCTTGAGTTCACTAAAAAACTACTAAAAATAGCCAAAGTGGGCGTCTCTCCAGGGGTTGGATTTGGTGACTATGGTGATCAGTATGTTCGCTTTGGTTTGATCGAAAATGAGCATCGAACTCGTCAAGCTGTTCGCGGTATTCGCGAAATGTTTAAAGCAGATGGGTTGCTATAGATAAAAGATTGGCGTTAAAATCTAAACACATGAAACTATCTGCTAACGAATTTATCAACTCCCAACATAAGCGTCTAACCCTGTTAGGTATGTCTGGGGTTGGAAAAACACATTTGGCCAAATTATTATCTAAAAACGATGCCTATTTTCACTACTCAGGTGACTATCGTATTGGTGCTCAATATCTAAATAATGATATTTTAGATAATATAAAGTCTTGCATTAAGCAGGACGAAAAGCTAAAAGAGCTGCTCGAAAATGACTCAATTAGTGTTCAAAACCATATCACTTTTGACAATCTGTCTGTGGTTGCATCGTTTCTGGGGAAGGCTGGAAATCCTGAACTAGGAGGCCTGCCCATTGCTGAGTTCATGCGCCGCCAGGCTTTATTCAATCAGGCAGAGTCTAATACTATGTTGGATGTGCCTGACTTCATCGCTAAAGCTGAGCAACAAGGTGTAGCTAACTTTATCAATGATGCAGGTGGAAGTTTGTGTGAACTTGACAATGAAAATATTTATAAAACCTTAGCTGAGCACACAATAATCTTATACATTCGTGCCAGCAAAAGCAATGAAAATACTTTAATAGAGCGTGCACAAACACACCCTAAGCCAATGTATTACCAAGCTAGGTTTTTACAAGAACAACTGGCTGTTTACTTAGCAGAAAAAAAGCTTACTTATGTGGCACAAATTAACCCCGATGCTTTTATTCGGTGGATATTTCCCCGCTTATTAGAGCATCGCAAGCCAAAATATGAGCGCATTGCTCAACAGTATGGTTACGCCATTGATAGCGAAGATTTGTATCAATGTCGCCATGCCGATGAAGTGCTTGAACTAATTGCAGGGGCTATCTCCTAATGCCTTTAATTGCTCATTCAAAACTACCTTCTTTTGCACGACTAAAATCTGAAGGGGAGATAGTATTAAGTAAAGATCGGGCCAATCACCAAGTGATTCGTGAGCTTCATATAGGCTTACTTAACTTGATGCCAGACGCGGCTCTGGAGGCCACTGAGCGTCAATTTTTCCGTCTCATTGGCCACTCCAATCAAATTGCTCAATTTTATTTACATCCCTTTACGTTGTCTTCTGTTGAGCGTGGCGAAAAGGCGGCCAAGCACGTTAGTAAGCATTATCAAAGCTTTGATGAAATAAAATTACAAGGCCTAGATGCTCTTATTATTACAGGGGCTCATGTTGAGCAGGCCGACTTGAAAAAAGCACCTTTTTACGATGAGTTAAAGGCTGTCATTGACTGGTCATATGCAAACGTCACTTCTACCTTATGCTCTTGCTTAGCCACTCATGCGGTGATGGAGTTCAGATACCGGCAGAAACGCCAAGCAATTGGCAAAAAGTGTTGGGGCGTCTTTAAACATAAAATTGCAAATCGAAGCCACCCTCTAATTAGTGGCGTTAACACCAACTTTAACGTGCCGCATTCTCGTTTTAATGAAATAACCAAGCAGCAATTTACAACAGCCGGCATTAAAATTTTAGTTGATAGCGACATAGGTGCACATCTGTGTGTGAGCGAGGACCTCCTGCGTATCGTCTTTTTTCAGGGACATCCTGAGTATGACACTATTAGCCTGCTTAAAGAATACAAGCGTGAAATCATAGCATACCTATCTGGCTATCAGGAAGCCTATCCTGTTTTTCCTGCACACTACTTAGGCGAACAAAATAAGGCCATCTTAGACGAGTATAAGGCCAAATTATTAGTAGGTGATTTTAGTATTAATGACTTCCCTGAAGATCTTATTAGTAAGACGCTAGACAACACCTGGCATGACGCCACGAGACAAATTATAAGCAACTGGATTGGTTGTGTGTATCAAACCACCCACGAAGATGTGAACAGGCCCTTCATGGACGGCATCAATCCTGAAGATCCTTTAGAACTTAGGTAATATATTGTCACAACTTGCTGATCAGCTCCTTACCTGGTTTGATGTTCATGGGCGCACCAACCTCCCCTGGCAAATTGGGGATAAAGATAAAGTTGATGTCTATCACATTTGGCTCAGTGAAGTTATGCTGCAACAAACCCAAGTTAGTACGGTAATTGATTACTTTAACCGCTTTCTTCATCACTTCCCTACGCTTAGTAATTTAGCTAACGCACAAGAGGATGCTGTTTTGGCTCAGTGGGCTGGGTTGGGTTATTACGCAAGAGCAAGAAACCTGCATAAAACTGCTAAAATTATTACACGTGATTATCAAGGCAGTTTCCCTCAAAAGCTCGAACAAATCCTTGCCCTCCCTGGTATCGGAAGATCAACAGCAGGTGCAATACTAGCACTTGGATTTAACCAAAAACAGTCTATATTAGATGGCAATGTAAAACGAGTATTGTCGAGAGCTCATCAAGTCAAAGGTCATTATGCCCAAAGTAGTACGCTCAAAGAGTTATGGCGTCTAGCTGAATCTCACACACCTAACATTCGCATAGACCACTATACTCAGGCTATTATGGATCTAGGTGCGACAATTTGTACTCGCTCTAATCCTAGTTGTGGCCTTTGCCCCATTAGTAATATTTGCAAATCAAATACTGATCAAACACAACTCGATTACCCTAATCCAAAACCGAAAAAAACCAAGCCTAGCCGCTCGGTTGCAATGCTAGTATTTATTAAAAACAGTCAAGTGTATTTACAAAAAAGACCTAGTCAAGGAATCTGGGGAGGCCTATGGAGCTTAGTAGAGTCTGAAGACACACCTATGTCTATCACTCAGTCTATGCAAGCATTTGACCCGTCAGCTACAATCATCGAACAGCTTCCGGTTTTTAAACACACCTTCACGCACTACCATTTACTCATTCACCCTGTTGTTATCAGCTGTGCTTCTAGTAGCGCTAAGTTTCATCTTATCGACCAGGTTGAGGTTGGCGTGCCAAAACCTGTTTCTAAAATCCTTTCCCAAATCTCAAGCTTAACGCATATTGGTTTGAACGAACAAATAGACTAAAATAATTACATGAATATTATCCGCGGACTGCATAATTTAAAACAATACCCAGGAAGTGTTATTACCATTGGTAATTTTGATGGCGTTCATATTGGTCATCAGCATATTATTTCCCGCTTAGTTGAAAAAGCTAAAATATTACACCTACCCTCCGTTCTTATTTCATTCACCCCAACCCCGCAAAGTTTTTTTGGTCATAAGAAAGCCGCCCTAAGTAGCTTTAAACAAAAGCATCAGCAATTAAAACAACTAGGGCTAGACATTCACCTAATTATTACCTTTAATCAAGATTTTTCTAAACTTAGTGCTGAAGACTTTATACAGAAAATATTGCTGGATAAGTTAGGAATGAAGTTTTGCCTTATTGGTGACGACTTTCGATTTGGATCAGGAAGAATGGGGGATTTCAAGCTACTTAAAACCCTGGGTAGAGAACAAGGATTTAAAGTTGAAAATACTCAAAGCGTCCTATGCAACGATCACCGAGTCAGCAGTTCAATGATTCGAGAATTTTTGTCAGAGGGTGCTTTTGAATTGGCCTCTCAAATGTTAGGGCGAGAGTTCTCTATTTCCGGAAAAATTACCTTAGGAAAGCAGCTAGGTCGAACCATCAACTTTCCAACCATCAACATCCCCATTAAACGTAATATCAGTCCAGTTTTAGGTGTTTTCTGTGTACAAGTTCACTTACTTGGAGACACATTTAATGGTGTGTGCAATATTGGCAAGCGACCTACCGTTATCGGCGAAAATATCTTACTAGAGGTATTCCTGTTTAGCTTTAACAAAAAGGTTTATGGCGAATTTGCCGAGGTTGTGTTTAAACAGAAAATTAGACAAGAACAAAAATTCGACTCCTTTAATCAACTAAAAAAGCAAATTAAGCTCGATGTTGGAACGGCCAAAAATTTCTTTGGTCAGACACTAAACTAATTTCCAAGATAACACCTCTCCCGCCATAAATGGCACGATAGTCGAGCCTGCATATTCATAACTTTCTGGCACTGTCCAGTCTTCCTTGGATAAAGTGATAGTCCGCGTATTTCTAGGCATGCCGTAAAAATCTGGACCAAAGTGTGAGGCAAACCCTTCAAGCTTATCTAAAGCGTTCCTTGATTCAAATACTTGCGCGTAGAGTTCAATTGCACAATGTGCGCTTAAAATTCCCGCACAACCACAGGCCGATTCTTTTGCATCCTTTGCATGTGGCGCGGAGTCTGTTCCTAAGAAAAATTTCTTATTTCCACTGGTAGCTGCATCAAGTAGGGCTAATTGATGAGGATTCGCTCGCTTAAGAATAGGCAGACAGAAATAATGAGGACGAATGCCACCGACCAGCATGTCATTTCGATTTGCCAGTAAATGGTGAGGGGTGATAGTTGCGGCTACGTTTTTACCGCTCTTCAAGACAAAATCTACCGCATCTTTTGTCGTAATATGTTCAAAAACAATTTTAAGGTCTGGAAAGTCTTTAACAATTTGAGTTAAAACTTGGTCAATAAATACCGCTTCACGATCAAAGATATCAACGTCAGGATGTGTAACCTCTCCATGAACCAGTAAAAGCATACCCGTCTTGCTCATCATCTCCAAAGCTGGATAGATATTTTTAATATCAGTCACCCCGCTATCAGAATTAGTGGTGGCGCCTGCAGGATAGAGCTTAGCAGCCTTGATAAAAAGACACTTAGATGCGCTCTCAATATCTTTTGCGCTGGTGTTGTTGGTTAAATATAACACCATCAAAGGATCGAATTCAGTGTCTTTAGGAAGTGCAGCAAGGATCTCGTCTCTATAGGCTTTCGCCTGTTCGGCACTTGCCACTGGTGGGTTCAAATTTGGCATAATAATGGCCCTAGCCATTTGATTGGCACTCATGGCTATGATTGACTTTAATGCCTCTCCAGAGCGCACATGTAAATGCCAATCGTCTGGTTGAGTTAATTTAAATTGCATAAATTGCTCCTAATATTCTCGTTTGTTTTGCGCCAGTCACTTCAGTTAAATTTGAGGTTTTACCCGCTAACGTGCGTTGTGCAAAAAAAGCAAAAGCGGCGGCTTCAACATAGTCTACATGGACGCCCAAATCACTGGTGTTCATAATACGACTACTTGGGTTTAAATACGTTAGGCGCTCTACTAGAAAAGCATTATGCGCGCCACCCCCGCACAAATATACATCAGCATTTGACCGAATGAAGTGGGAGATGCTCAGGACCGTCAACTCTAATAAAGTTCTTTGAACATCTTTTGCAGCCTCATCACCCATCAAAAGATTATCTAACCAAGCGAGGTTGAAATATTCTGGGCCCGTACTCTTGGGTATTTTTTTGTGAAAATAAGTATCTGCTAACATCTTATCTAACAATGTCTGATTAACAAGGCCGCTTCTAGCCCATAAACCATCACGATCATAGTCTAATGACTTGTTCCGTTCAATCCAGTTATCTAATAATGTATTGGCTGGGCCCGTATCAAAACCAACAATACTCTCGCCACGAAGCTGGGTCAAGTTGGCAATGCCGCCTAGATTTATCATCATGCCAGGCTTGCCATTTAGTAAATGCGCATGATACAGTGGCGTTAGCGGGGCGCCCTGGCCGCCAGCGGCAACATCCTGCATGCGAAAATCTGCCACAGTTGTGATATTAGTTTGTTGTGCAATCAAGGCGCCATGTGCGATTTGCATCGAGTAATTGCCGCCTTGATGATAAATTGTTTGGCCATGTGAGCCAATTGCAACAATCTCATCAGACTTAAGACCAGCATTAGATAATAAAAGTAAGGCTGTATTAGAAAAAACACCTGCAACCTGAATATCTATTTCTGCTAAATTTTCTAATGAGGTTTGGCCGCTCTGCGTTAACTGGCGCAAGCTGCATTTGAGGGACTCTGAATAGGGTAGATAAGCTTGATCAACTATTTTTTGAGTTATGCTATTAACAATAACCCCATCAACACCATCAAGACTGGTGCCAGACATCAACCCAATATAATATTGGGCTTTTTCTATATTAGCCATGACAGTTTTTGTACTTTTTTCCCGAGCCACATGGACAAGGATCATTGCGCCCAACCTTTTCATCATTTCGTTGGTAAGTTTGCTGCTCTAATGCTTCGACTTCTTGATTATCAGCGCCCGTTGTTCCAAGCTCATCGTGTTGTGACTCAGCTGCCTCATTATCTTGCTGCTCAATATCAGAGGCATCTGTATTCTCATTAATAGTTACACTAGATAGTGATTTAACTACTTCGATATCGATAGTCTCTAAAAGCTCTGTAAACATAGCAAAAGACTCTATCTTGTATTCTTGAGTTGGGTTCTTTTGTGCATACCCGCGCAAGTTAACACTTTGTCTCAAATAATCCATAGCAGCCAAATGCTCTTTCCAATAATGATCAAGCGTTTGCAGTATAACTGCTTTTTCAAATCCACGCATAGATTCAGAGCCAGCTAATTCTTCTTTATAGTCGCAAATAGCACTCAAGCCTTCAACAATCCTGCTCTCTAATTCATCAACATCAACACCTTCGTCAAGCCACTTTTGCAAAGGAAAATCTGCCTTATAGTCTGCCTTTAGCGCGTTGTGCAAACCTTCAATATCCCAGTCTTCTTCAGCCTGTTCTGTTGTAATATAACCCCCAAATAGCGCTCCAATGACTTGCTTTCTGATGCTTATAAAATGATCCTGAACATTGTCAACGTTTATTAAATCATCGCGCAATGTATAAATAACTTTTCTCTGATCGTTAGCGACATCGTCGTACTCAAGCAAATTCTTTCTGGCATCGTAATTCATGCCCTCAACTTTACGCTGTGCATTTTCAATGGCCCTATTAACCATCTTATGCTCAATAGCTTCACCCTTTTCCATGCCTAGTCTTTGCATCATTGTTGCCATTTTTTCACTGGCAAAAATACGCATCAAGTTGTCTTCTAACGATAAATAAAATCGGGTCGACCCCACATCGCCTTGACGACCAGAGCGACCACGCAGCTGGTTATCTACACGACGAGATTCATTGCGCTCGGTACCAACAATATGAAGGCCGCCTGCTGAAATCACCTTAGCATGCTCGACACTCCAATCTTGTTTTTGTTGGTCCGTTGCATCGTCTGTCAGTTTTCCACCTAGTACGATATCAGTACCACGACCGGCCATATTGGTTGCAATGGTTACCGCGCCAACTGAGCCAGCATTGGCAATAATGATTGCCTCCCTTTCATGTTGCTTCGCATTCAACACTTCGTGCTTGATTTTTTTATTAGTTAATAGGTCTGAAATCGCTTCAGAATTTTCAATACTACTAGTACCTACCAAAACTGGCTGGCCTGTTTCTTGGCAATTGCCTACATCATTCGCAATAGCCTCTAGTTTTTCTTCTAATGTTAGGTAAATCTGGTCTTCCTTATCGCCTCTCTCTGAAATTTTATTAGGCGGAACAACAACAGTTTCAAGATTATAAATATCTTGAAATTCAACCGCTTCAGTATCTGCCGTTCCAGTCATGCCAGATAGCTTAGCATATAGTCTAAAATAGTTTTGGAAAGTGATTGAGGCTAGCGTTTGGTTTTCTTTCTTAATGCTCACCCCTTCTTTGGCTTCAATCGCCTGATGAAGCCCTTCACTCCAGCGACGACCTGGCATTGTTCTGCCAGTAAATTCATCAACAATCACTATCTCATCACCATCAATAATATAGTTGTCGTCTATTTTGAATAAAATGTGAGCCCTAAGAGCCGAGTTAATATGCTGCATTAATAAAATATTACTAGCATCATAAAGACTTGCGCCCTCGGGTAGTGCGCCTGCATCGATCAAAAGATTCTCTGCTTTTGAGTGACCGTCGTCTGTTAAAAATACCTGCTTATGCTTTTCATCGACTGTGTAATCTCCTGGCACCTCCACAACAGTCTCTTTACCTTCACCACTCTCAACTTGCTTGGTAAAGTTGGGAATCATGTGATTAATGGCTCTATATACCTCAGCATAATCTGCTGCAGGTCCAGAAATAATCAGAGGCGTTCTCGCCTCATCAATCAAAATCGAATCTACTTCATCAACAATGGCAAAATTCAAACCTCGTTGCACCTTTTGGTCAGTAGTAAAGGCCATATTGTCGCGAAGATAGTCAAAGCCCAATTCATTGTTAGTAGCGTAAACCACGTCGCATGCATAAGCTACTTGCTTGTCTTCTGGCGGCTTATTGGACGCAACAATTCCAACCCTTAAGCCTAAAAATTCAAGAACCTTGCCCATCCATTCAGCATCACGCTCAGCTAGATAATCATTCACGGTAACAATATGAACCCCTTTTCCGCTTAAAGCATTAAGATAAGCTGGCAACGTGGCGACTAAAGTTTTACCTTCACCAGTCCCCATCTCTGCAATATTGCCATTATGTAAAACCATGCCGCCAATAAGCTGAACATCGTGATGCCTTAGTCCGAGCACCCGAACACTGGCCTCACGCATCACCGCAAAAGCTTCAGTTAATAACTCATCTAAAGACTCTTGAGACTCATAACGGTCTTTAAATTCTTGGGTTTTGGCTCGCAGCTGCTCATCGCTCAAGGCTTGAATTCCTTCCTCTAGATCATTAATATCTTTAACTGTCTTGCTTAATTCTGTAACAAGTCGATCATTTCTAGAGCCGACAATCTTAGATAAAATTTTATTTATAATACTCATTAGGATAGAAAGAACTATTTTTTTTACAAAAAACCTATTTTCTCACATATAAACTAGCCTTTGCATCAAATGTGCCCGCATAAACCAACAACTAATCTTTCAGACTTTTCTCCCAATGGAGAGCTGGGTCAATTATTTGCCCAGGCTAAAATTTATAATGAGATCAATGCTCAGCTAGCGCCAAAACTACCAGATACCCTCAAAACTTTGAAACTTTGCCTTATTAAGAGCAGTACAGCAACCTTGATAGCCAACAACCCAGCTATTGCCTTTAGAGCTAAACAGCAGCTTCCTGAATTAATCATACTTTTACAGTCTATCTCTTTAGCTAGTAAAATAGACCATATCAGCATCAAAGTCTCTACCAGTCAATAACCTAAACCACACTAATTGCTTATCATTTAATGAAAATATTACAGTATAATTATTGAATTTTTATGTATAAACATTTAGAATAAAGGACTGTAATCTTATGTCAGAACAAGAAATAGATTTAAAGAAAAGGCGTTTTTTAACCAATGCCACTAGTGTCGTTGGTGCTGTTGGTATTGGTTTTGTAATGGTGCCGTTTCTGTCTTCTTGGATGCCCTCAGCACGCGCAAAAGCAGCTGGAGCTCCTGTAGACGTAGACATCTCAAAACTAGAGGATGGCCAGCTTGTTCGCGTTCTTTGGCGCAAAAAACCTGTTTGGATTTTCAAGCGTGACAAAGACACGGTGGCTAGATTAGATACATTGAATGGTGTTCTAGTGGACCCAAATAATGAAGAGCCTCAACAGCCTGATTATGCCAAAAATAAATGGCGCTCTATTAATCCGGAAATCGCTGTCATAATTGGTATTTGCACCCATTTAGGCTGCTCTCCTACCTATCGTCCTGAAGTAGGCGCAGCAGACTTAGGTGGTGACGAATGGCAGGGTGGTTTTTATTGTCCTTGTCACGGATCTAAATTTGACTTAGCAGGGCGTGTCTATAAGAACACGCCAGCGCCGACCAACCTGGCTATCCCGCCTTATCATTTTGTATCAGACACGCTTATCCGCTTAGGTGTTGATCCGAAAGTCTAATTATTGGAGAGAAAATGGATAACAACAAAAACTGGATAGATCAAAGATTTCCGCTAACTAAAGTCTGGAATGAGCATTTAGCAGAATACTACACACCTAGAAACTTTAATTTCTGGTATTTTTTTGGATCTTTAGCAGTACTAACATTAGTTATTCAGCTGCTTACTGGTATCTTTTTAACCATGCATTACAAGCCTGATGCAGTTAATGCTTTTGCATCCGTTGAGTACATTATGCGAGACGTTGATTGGGGTTGGTTAATCCGCTATATACATTCAACAGGTGCATCTGCATTCTTTGTGGTAATTTATCTACATATGTACCGGGCGCTACTTTATGGTTCGTATAAAGCGCCTCGAGAATTAATTTGGATACTTGGTATGGTGCTTTACATCGCCTTGATGGCTGAAGCTTTTATGGGCTACGTTCTGCCGTGGGGTCAAATGTCTTACTGGGGTGCCAAGGTTATTATAAATCTTTTTGGCTCATTCCCAATCGTGGGTGACATAATCTTAGAATTTATTTTAGGTGACTATGCTGTAGGTGATGCTACATTAAATCGATTCTTCTCATTACATGTTATCGCCATTCCATTAATCTTAGTAGTTTTAGTGTTCTTGCATATCGTTGCATTACATACGGTTGGTTCAAATAATCCAGACGGTGTTGAAATTAAGCAAAATAAAGATGAGAACGGCATTCCAAAAGACGGCATTCCATTCCATCCGTATTACAGTGTCAAAGACGTTGTTGGCGTGGTAGTCTTCTTAATAATCTTCTCCTCAATTGTGTTTTTTGCTCCTGCATTAGGTGGGTATTTTCTGGAGGGTCCGAACTTTATTGAAGCAAACCCCCTTATGACGCCTGATCACATTGCACCGCTATGGTACTTGACGCCGTTTTATTCGGTTTTAAGAGCTGTGCCGCCAATGTTTGGATCGCAATTGCCGGGCGTATTAGCTATGTTTTCCGCCTTATTGATTCTTATTGCGTTACCATGGCTAGACCGCTCTAAAGTTAAATCAGTTAGATACCGTTCATGGCCTTATAAAGTTGCATTAGGAATTTTCGTGGTCACTTTTGTCGTGTTAGGCTGGCTTGGTATGCAAGCAGTTACACCTTTGTACAGTTTAATGGCTCAAATTTTCACCACACTTTACTTTGCATTCTTTATTCTAATGCCTTGGTTTACCTCTATTGGCAAAACCAAGCCAGTGCCTGAAAGAACGACGGAGAAATAATATGAAAATACCGCTTAAAACACTATCTATAGTTTCAGTATTCATAATCTCTTTCAATGCTAGCGCATCTGTTGCGGGTGTTAACTTGGATCATGCTGGTACTGATATTACTGATGAGGCTTCACTACAGCGAGGCGTCAAGTCATTCATGAATAATTGTTCAGGCTGTCACTCTATTGAGCTGATGCGCTATAACCGTATTGCTAAGGACTTAAATATTGATGAGGCTGATATGGCTAAAAATCTAATGTTTAATGCTGAAAAAACAGGTAGCAAGATATTTTCATCAATGCCTGTTGATGGAGCAAATAAATGGTTTGGTACAACTCCACCTGACCTATCACTGACCGCTCGAGCAAAAGGTACAGACTGGGTCTATACTTACCTTAGAAGTTTTTATGCGGACGATACACGCCCTTATGGTGTGAATAACCATGTACTGGAAAATGCTTCTATGCCGGATGCTCTATGGCAGTCTAAGCAAAATAAATCAGAGCTGGAATTCAATCAAGAAGTAAGAGATATTACTAACTTCTTAGACTATGTATCAGAGCCTGTAAAGCTAATTAGATATGAGATTGGCGTTAAAGTTCTAGGGTTTTTATTTATTCTGTTTATTCTTTCTTACTTAATGAAAAAAGAATACTGGAAGGACGTCAAGTACGGTAAATGGCGTGCAAAAGACTAACTAAACCAGTACAATTATAATATACAACAGTGCTCTATTAAAACAAGGCGCTGTTTTTTGATTTTAAAAAAGGTAGAAACCCATGCTAACAAAACCTAATCCGTCTTCAACTACGCTATACTCTTCACCTCATGAAATTGAATCACATGTAGTGCGCTTTATCATGGCTGAAAAGAACATTGAAAGAGATGTATTCAATCTTAAAGTTGGCGAGATGCCCGAAGAAATTCTAGAGCTGAACCCTTGTCAATCTCTTCCTACTTTATTTGACCGCGGCATTATTCTGTATGATCTATCTGTCATCATGGAATACCTAGATGAAAGATTTCCATTTCCACCATTACTGCCAGTAGACCCAATTGAAAAATCTGAAAAGAGATTAATGGTTTTTAGATTTACTCGCTCTGAAGGCTGCTGGTTTGAGTTGGCTGATACCATTGAAACTGGAAGTAAAAAACAAGCCGATGAGGCTCGAAAGACCTTAAAGAGTAATCTGATTCAATTGGTGCCATTATTTGCTTATAAACCTTTCTTTAAGAGTGATGAAATGACAATTGTGGACGCTTGTTTGGCTGCTCTTTTATGGCGCTTAAAGAGGCTAGATATTGATTTAGGTGAGCCTGGAAAAGCTGTCAATGATTACGCTAAGAGACTCTTCACTAGAGACTCTTTCAAAGAGTGTATGACGGACTGCGAAAAAGAATACAACTAGACACATAGCCGTGGCTTCAGTTACGCCTTACTTAATTAGAGCCTACCATCAGTGGATGGAAGACTCTGGATTAACGCCTCATATTTTAGTTGATTGTAGCCTCTCTTCAGTTGAAGTCCCCAAGCAGTTTATCCAGCAAGATAGAATTGTCCTTAATATTGCAGGTTCTGCAACTGAATCGCTTATATTAAGTGATAACCATATCGGCTTTAAGGCGCGATTTTCTGGTCAATCAGTTGATGTCTTTATACCAATCGACTCAGTACTCAGTATTTATGCTGGTGAAAACGGTGAAGGCATGCTGTTTGAAATTAAAGATAAACCCTTAGATGTCGAAGAAAAACCCGGTCTTACTCTTCTAGATTAAGGCTAGCTCAACCTTAGTATTTTTCCTAGTATTTGATTAAATTCAGCCGTTAGCGAACTATTGTAGACCACTGCATTACAACCCCCGTAATGACGAATAGCGCTTGCATTTTCAAGCACATTGGACTCAAACTGGTTTAACACAACGCAGGCAATTTCAAGCTGATATTGTTTCGCCACTTTGATGGTTAATAGCGCCTGATTGATTGCACCCAATTCGTCCTTAACCACGATAATCAGTGGCAAAGCTAGAGATTTAGCCAAATCTATATTTAGAGTGTTTTTTGCCATTGGGGATAATAATCCACCCGCACCTTCGACCACAACAAACGAATCGCTTACGCATGCATCGATTAGCTGATCAAGTGATAATTCAATATTACTTGCTTTACTAGCACTTTCAGCGCTACTACATTGATGAAACTTATATGGGCACACTATGTCAATATCATCATCAACATTGCTTACCTTTAGCAACTTAATCGCATCCTTGGTTACTAAGTCGCCATTAACAACCTGGCAATCGCTCTCAACTGGCTTTCTCACAGATACTGTTTTTGATTGGGTTAACAGGTTAACAAGATGTTGCGCGATAAAAGTTTTACCGACATCTGTTCCACTTCCACTAATAAACAAGCCTTTCATAATTACTAATTTTAACAGCAAAAATGTATAATACCGCATATGCATAATAACTTAAAAACTCAGTTCTGTGGTCTAGAGCTTGACTCTCCAATCGTTCTCCTGTCTGGTTGCGTTGGCTTTGGTGAAGAATACACGAGAATTGAAGGCTTCTCTAATACAGATGTTGGCGCCATTTGCCTTAAGGGCACGACCTTAGAGCCTAGACTTGGTAACACTCCTAGTCGTGTCACCGAAACTCCAGAGGGCATGATTAACGCCATTGGACTGCAAAACCCGGGCACTGATATCGTGATTAATGAAATCATGCCAAAACTAGATAAAAAAGAAACGCGTTTTATTATTAATATTTCAGGCTCTTCTATTGAGGAGTATGGAGAAATTGCAAAACGTTTTGATGATTCTGATATTGATGCTATTGAAATCAATATTTCTTGTCCTAACGTAAAAGAGGGGGGGGTCGCGTTTGGTAACGATCCAGACATGTCTTATCGAGTGGTTGAAATTTGTCGAAAAAATACTAGCAAGCCTTTAATCACTAAATTATCTCCCAATCAAACTAATATCGCACTAAATGCTCAACGATGCATTGATGCAGGAACAGATGGTTTGGCCGTTATCAATACTCTGATGGGCATGTCAATTGATACAAAAACACGACGCCCTGTTATTGGTAACAATCAAGGCGGTCTGTCTGGGCCGGCCATTAAGCCTGTCGCTCTTTTGAAAGTTCATCAAGTGTATCAGGTTAGTAAAAGATACAATGTTCCTATTATCGGTCAAGGTGGAATTATGACTGCTAACGATGCTATTGAATTTATCATTGCAGGCGCCTCTACAATTGGCATCGGTACCGCCTTATTTTATGATCCATTGGCGTGCCCTAAGATTAACAACGGTATTAGTCAATATTTAATCGATCACCAACTAAATAGTATTGATGAATTAATCGGTACGGTTGAACTTAACTCTGCTGATTCTCAGTGTAATTTCAACAGCAAATAAAACGCATCATGAACCCAGAATATACCCCCTTAGAGATCGAATCTGAAGCCCAGCAATATTGGAAAGAGCACAAGTCGTTTGAGGTTATTGAGGACACTTCAAAAGAAAAATATTACTGTTTAAGTATGTTTCCTTATCCATCAGGGCGCTTACATATGGGCCATGTTCGAAATTATTCAATTGGCGATGTCATCTCTCGATTTCAAAAAATGCAGGGGAAAAATGTCTTGCAGCCGATTGGCTGGGATGCGTTTGGATTGCCTGCTGAAAATGCTGCATTAAAAAATAAAGTACCGCCGGCAAAATGGACCTATGAGAACATTGACTACATGCGAGACCAGCTAACCCAATTAGGCTTCGGCTATGATTGGTCACGTGAGATAGCCACTTGTCATCCAAAATATTACAAATGGGAACAGTGGTTGTTTGTTAAGTTGTTTGAAAAAGGCCTAGTATACAAAAAAAATGCCATTATTAACTGGGATCCAGTTGATCAAACTGTACTGGCTAATGAGCAAGTTATCAATGGTCGTGGTTGGCGTTCGGATGCTCTTATCGAGAAAAAAGAAATCTCTCAATGGTTTATGCGCATCACCGACTATGCTGATGAACTGCTTGACTCATTAGATAAACTTGATGGTTGGCCCGAGGCAGTTAAAACCATGCAAAGGAATTGGATTGGAAAATCAACTGGCTTAGAAATTAGCTTTAATAGACAAGGTGCTGACTCTCTAAAAATCTACACAACTCGTCCTGATACTTTGATGGGCGTCACTTATTTAGCCATTGCCAGTGAGCACCCTCTGGCATTACAAGCAGGCAAAAGCAATTCAGAAGTTCAAAGATTTATTGAAGAATGTCGCAACATGGAAACTTCTGAAGCAGCTATGGAAACCATGGAAAAGAAAGGTGCGAACTCCGGACTTACCTGTACTCACCCTATAACTGGGGACCAGGTACCAATCTGGATTGCCAACTTTGTTTTAATGGGATATGGAACTGGTGCCGTAATGAGTGTACCTGCTCATGATCAACGAGACTTCGAATTTGCACAGAAATACGCTATCCCAATGCTTGAAGTTGTCAAGCCAAAAGAAGGTGAGCATGTCGCTTCTGAAAGTGCTTTTACTGATAAAGGTGTTTTATGTAATTCTGGTGAGTTTAACGGCCTTAATTTCGAACAAGCTTTTGAGGCAATCGCTGAGAAGCTTGAATTAAAAAATTTAGGTGAAAAACAAAATAACTACCGATTACGCGACTGGGGTGTATCTCGTCAGCGCTATTGGGGCTGTCCTATTCCGATTATCAATTGTGCCAAGTGTGGCTCAGTTGCTGTGCCTGAGAAAAATTTACCTATCATCTTGCCTGAAAAAGTCGCTTTTGATGGCGTTGGCTCTCCAATCAAGAAAATGCCTGAATTTTACGAAACAGCTTGTCCAGCTTGTGGTGGCAAGGCTGAGCGAGAGACTGATACATTCGATACGTTTTTTGAGTCATCATGGTATTTTGCAAGATATGCGTGTGCAGATAATGATGATGCGATGCTGGATGAGCGCGCTGATTACTGGCTTGAAGTGGATCAATATATTGGTGGCATTGAGCATGCAATCTTACATCTTTTATATGCGAGATTTTTTAGTAAACTACTTCGTGATGAAGGCTTAATTAAACATGATGAGCCTTTTAAAAATTTATTAACTCAAGGTATGGTGCTTAAAGATGGCGCCAAAATGAGTAAATCTAAGGGAAATACGGTCGATCCAGCTGAAATGATTGAAAAATATGGCGCAGATACTGTTCGTTTGTTTATTTTATTTGCCGCGCCACCTACTCAAGACCTAGAATGGAGTGATTCTGGATTGGAAGGCTCATATAGATTTGTCAATAAAATTTATCGACTAGCAGAAAACTATTTCAGTGATAGCAAATCTCACGCCACCGAGAGTTTAGATATAAGCACTCTTAACAAGGAGCAGAAACAAGTTCGCCAAAAAACACATCAAACTCTAGCAAAGATAACTGATGATATTAAACGTAGGCTCTCTTTTAATACTGCTATTGCAGCAATGATGGAGCTAACCAATACGCTTAGTCAGTTTAAACAAACCGATGGACAGTCAATGGCATTACGCCTGGAATCGTTAAATATTATCTTACGGGCATTAAGTCCAATAACGCCTCATTTATGTCACTATCTATGGAAACAGCTTGGTCATCAAACTGCTATCATCAATGAATCTTGGCCAAAATTTGACAACAAGGCTTTAGAGCAAGATGAAGTACAAATAATTGTTCAAGTTAATGGTAAATTACGTGCAAAACTTATGCTGAGTGCAGATACAGACAAAGCACAAGTAGAGGTTCAGGCGTTGGCAGATGAAAATGTTGTTAAATTTACCAGTGGCAAGACAATCGCTAAAGTAATTGTTGTGCCAAACAAATTGGTTAACATCGTCATTAAGTAGTACTAAGCGCTAAATTAGTGTTAGCCCTAGGCCGATAGCTGCACTTGTCATTATTACAGTCATAATGCCGATTTTAAATCGAAATAGCGCAGTAAATGCGGCAAGTGTTATCATTAAAGATGCCCAATCAACTTGATGATTTTGATACAGTGTTGCCAATGCAAAAAATACTGCTAAATTAACAATTACACCAACAACTGCGGCAGTCACTGCAGATAGTGGCGCACTAAATTTCAAATCACCGCGGGTTGCCTCAACACCTGGACCTCCTAAAAAGATAAACAAAAATGAAGGTAAAAAAGTAAAGAAAGTAGCAACTGATGCTCCAACAAAGCCAGATAAAAGAATAGATTCTGGGCCAAATACTTGATTAACGGTTGCACCCACAAAACCAACAAAGGCGACAACCATAATTAACGGGCCAGGCGTAGTTTCGCCCAATGCCAAGCCATCCATCATTTGAGTAGCAGTTAACCATTGATACTGATCAACGCCGCCTTGATAAATATAAGGCAGAACTGCATAAGCGCCGCCAAAGGTTAGTAGTGCTGCTTTTGTAAAAAATTCACCCATATCTTGAAGAACTTTATTATCCAACAAGCTCATTGTAGTAATACCGATAACGATACCGGTAAGTGCAAAAATAAATAAGCGAGGCCAGCTAAATTTTGCATGATCAGGTGTGGGTGTATCATCATCAATTAATGCAGGGCCATAATTACTTTTGCTGCCGACATGGTTGGTGCCCGCCATAAACATTGATGGTGATACTTTAGCACCTATAAAGCCAATCAAAGCAGCAATTAAAATGATATAAGGAAAGGCTATTTTGAACTGAAAAATAGCAATAAATGCTAATACTGCTAATACTTTAAGTACTGGATTAGATAATGCTTTTGATCCAATACGGTAAGCAGCAAAAAGTACAATGGCAGTAACAGCAGGTTTAATACCATACAAAATCCCTGCTACTTCATCAAGTGCTCCATAACTTAAGTACACCCAAGTTAGCGCGCTTAGGATAAACAAAGAGGGTAATATAAACAAAAAACCAGCGGCAAAACCTCCTCGAATACCAAACATCAACCATCCAATATAGGTTGCCAATTGTTGAGCTTCTGGACCTGGTAATACCATAGTGTAATTAAGTGCATGTAAAAAACGATGCTCAGATATCCAATGATGTTTTTCAACTAAATCATAGTGCATCATCGATATTTGTCCAGCTGGGCCACCAAAACTTATAAATCCTAGTTTTAGCCAGTATTTGAAAAATTGAAAAAATGTTGGGGCCGTTGGCGCCTTCATTGTATTCATAATATTAATTAACCTTTTATTTATTAAAAAACCCTAATTACTTTTCGATAATTAGGGTTTTAGTTTTAAGAGAAACGATTTACTTGTCTTCGATCATCCTCTTAATAATTGGATACAAAATAATATCCATTGCTAAACTCATCTTTCCGCCTGGTACAACAATAGTGTTACGCCTAGACATAAAAGACCCACTAACCATACTACATAAGTAAGTAAAGTCAACCGGTGTTTTCTCTAAATCTCTAAAACGAATCACCACAAAACTTTCATCAGGGGTTGGGATATCACGAGCGATAAATGGATTAGAGGTATCAACTGTAGCGACGCGTTGAAAGTTAATATCTGTTTTAGAAAACTGCGGTGTAATGTAATTAATATAATCTGGCATTCTTCGCATGATTGTATCAACTGTCTCTTCTGCTGAATAGCCTCTTTCTGCATTATCTCGATGAATTTTTTGAATCCATTCAAGATTAACACTCGGAACTACGCCAATTTTTAAGTCAGCATATTGCGCCATGTCAATATCATCAATAACAACCGCACCATGAAGACCTTCATAGAAAAGTATCTCTGTGCCCGATCCAACCTTTTCCCACGGTGTGAATTCACCTGGATTCAAATCAGTATTTAAGCGTTCATTGTGCTCACTAGCCTCTTCATCAGAATGCAAGTAATAACGACGATCACATTGTCCAGTCTTACCATAATCTTTAAATGTTTCTTCAATTTTGTCAAATAAATTAGCATCTGGACCAAAATGTGAAAAGAAGTTATTTCCTAACGCCTCTTCTTTTTTAACTTTTTCTTTCATTGCAACTCGATCATATGCATGAAAACTGTCACCCTCAACAATTAATGAATTTATTTTTTCACGTAAAAAAATGTACTCAAATGAGCGCTTTACGAATGTTGTTCCAGCACCAGACGACCCGGTTACTACTACGACAGGATGTTTTTTAGACATATTATCTCCTTATTTGTTTATTTGTATTTAAAAATCTAAGTTGTCAACTGATAGGGCGTTATCTTCGATAAATTTTCTACGTGGCTCAACTTCATCACCCATTAAGGTTGAGAAAACTTCATCGGCTACAATTGCATCTTCAATTTTAACTTTGAGTAGGGTTCTTTGCTCCGCATCCATGGTGGTTTCCCAAAGCTGTTCAGGGTTCATTTCTCCCAAACCCTTGTAACGCTGGAAACTTTGTCCTTTTTTAGCATCCTCTATTAAAAATGAAACCGCCTCACTAAAGCTATTAACCTGCATTCTCTTATCTTTCTTTTCTACAAAAGATTGTTTATTAATAGCGCTTTCAATTTTGTTTGAAAAAGCTTTGATAGTTTGATAATCAATTGAATCGAAAAACGCTTGGCCAAGTGTTATTTGGTCGGTATCAACTCCATAAACGCACAAGGTGTGCTTAACTTCGCCTTGAACATACACAACGCTATGTTTTTGAGCAGGTGTTAAATCTTGATTAAGCTTTTTAGTTACTATCTCACACCAGCCTTCCATTGTTTTTTTATTTGTTAAATCCTCAACAGCCGCAGAGTTTGCAATGACTTTTAATAAGTCAGGGTGATAATGCTTAGATAGTTTACCAATAATGGTAATAATTTTATAGTAGTCTTTGACACAACTCTCAAGTGCAACACCAGAAATTGCCGGTTCATCTGCACTAAGGAATAGGTTTGCATCATTTACAGCTTCTTGTAATAAATAATCATTCAATTCTTGATCATCTTTCAGGTATCTCTCTTGCTTACCTTTTTTAATTTTATATAAAGGTGGCTGAGCAATGTACAAATAACCACGTTCAATTAATTCTGGCAAATATCGGTAAAAGAACGTAAGTAACAATGTACGGATATGCGCACCGTCAACATCCGCATCTGTCATGATTACAATCTTATGGTAACGAAGTTTTGTAAGATCATATTCTTCCTTGCCAATTCCACAACCTAATGCGGTAATTAATGTTCCAACTTCGACTGAAGATAGCATTTTTTCAAAACGTGCTTTTTCAACATTTAAAATTTTACCTTTTAAAGGAAGAATTGCTTGGGTGCGGCGATCACGACCCTGTTTTGCTGAGCCGCCCGCAGAATCACCCTCCACAAGAAATATTTCACTCTCAGCCGGATCTTTTGTTTGACAATCGCTCAGTTTTCCCGGTAAACCGGCGATATCGAGAACACCCTTACGACGGGTCATTTCTCTAGCTTTTCGGGCTGCATTGCGAGCTCTCGAAGCGTCTAAAATTTTCCCAACAATGATTTTTGCTTCATTTGGGTTCTCCAATAAGTAATCACCTAGCTTTTCATTAAGAGCTGACTCAACAGGTGCACGAACTTCAGATGAAACTAATTTTTCTTTTGTTTGGGAAGAGAATTTTGGATCTGGGACCTTAACAGAAACAATCGCAGTTAGTCCTTCTCGAGTATCTTCACCAGTAATGGTAATTTTTTCTTTTTTAGCCATACCGGAATTATCAATATAACTATTGAGCGTTCTAGTTAATGCGCCCCTAAAACCCGCTAAGTGGGATCCGCCATCACGCTGAGGAATGTTATTAGTGAAGCAATAAATACTTTCTTGATAAGTTTCTGACCACTGAAGAGCAACATCAATTGTAATATCGTCACGCTCAGCAGAGATTGAGATAATATCATTATGAATAGGTGTTTTAGCCTTATTTAAATGTTCAACAAATGCTTTAATTCCGCCTTCATATTCAAAGATATCTTTGTTGTCAGTCCCCGCCTCTTCAATTTCAATGTGAACACCTGAGTTCAAAAAAGACAACTCACGAATACGATTTGCTAAAGTTTCATATTTAAACTCAGTGATAGCGAATACATCATGAGACGGTTTAAAATGAATAGCGGTTCCGGTAGTGTCAGATTTACCGGTTACTTTCATTGGCTCATCAGGAACACCTAACGTATAGCTTTGCTCATGAACTTCCCCATCACGGTAAACCGTTAATTTAACCCATTCACTTAATGCATTAACAACAGAAACACCAACGCCGTGTAATCCACCAGAAACCTTATATGAATTATCATCAAACTTACCACCAGCATGAAGTACGGTCATAATCACTTCAGCTGCAGAAACACCTTCTTCAGGGTGAATATCTACAGGAACACCGCGACCATCATCAGAAACAGAAACAGACTGGTCTTCATGAATGGTAATGTTAATTTTAGAACAATGGCCTGCTAACGCTTCATCAATTGCATTATCAACCACTTCGAACACCATATGATGCAAACCTGTTCCATCATCAGTGTCGCCAATATACATACCGGGACGCTTGCGAACTGCGTCCAGACCTTTTAAAACTTTAATATTAGAAGCTTTGTATTCTTGGGATTTATCTTCAGACATAAGCGCTTGAAACAAATAAAATTATTATACCACGAGCAAGGTAAATAGAGACTGTCATACTTGTTTTTTTAACAACTTATGTGCGTCTATAAAATGTTATGAATTAAGGTTTTCCAACAATATATAAATAATGTTAGCGCTTACTATTCAGTTGTTATTACGCCTTTATTAATTTTAAAAATAGTGGGGTCTTCATCTTTAATAAATGATAAATCTTTACCGATATCTGTCATAAACGTTTGGACATTTAAATGATTTAAATAATGCAAGATAGTTTTAATTTTGGTTGTGTCTAATTCTGAAGATATATCATCAATCAAGACGATAGGATAAATTTTGTTTTTTACTAACATTGATACTTGTGTTAACCAGAATATAATTGACAAAGTTTTTTGCTCGCCCCTTGATAAGAAGCACTCTTCTTTTTCATTTAAAAAAAACTTAAGGCTGGCTTTATGGGGCCCATGGTTTAAATATTTTGCTTTTTGTAAGAACAATTTATTTTTTAATAAATATTGATAAACACTTACACTATCGAATGCATTAACTTCTTTTGGCCAGCCCGATTTAAATTCATAGCTAAATGAATCTATAGTATCAAACAAGCCAGATAACTCATGAATTAATTTACTTGAATTTGTATTCTTTAATTGCTCAATGTAATTATTCCTGGATTGATTAATCTCAACAGAGAGTTTTGAAATTTCTAAAAACCAGTAATCTAGTTCCTGTTGTTTTTGTTGAGTCAACAATGTATTAACATTTTTTAAAGCTTTATTGTATTTTTTGAAGTTTAATAAAAAGTTAGGTTCCACGTGGAACACACCCCAATCTAAATAAGATCGTTTGTTTTTGGGTGTTCCATTTACTATAAACCCTTTATCGGGCGTAATAATTTGAATAGGTAAAATTTTAGATAATTCACTACTATTTTTTAAACATGACTCATCAAGATTTATATTAGTTTTTTGCTTTGATTTTTCTAATTTAATACGATAATCATCAACTTGAGCATCTAACTGGAACTTGTGCTGGTTTAGCTCTATTAATTCTTTTAAAGACTTGGTTTTAAAAGATCGATTATGGCCTAGATAGTAGATTGCTTCTATTAAACTGGTTTTACCCTGGCCATTATCAGCAATAAATAGGTTTAACTGCTTACCTGGCTCAATGTATTGTTGATTAAGATTACGAAACTGGGTAATAGCCAGTTTACGAATAATTGCCACAATGATTAATTATGTAAAATTAAATGCACATTGGCATAACAACGTATTGATAAGTTTCATCATCAGGACTACTCAACATACAAGACTGGTTTTCACCGCCTGGAACAACCATGTTAATTTCGTTTGTTTGTAATTTTTCTAAAATAGAAATTAAATAATGAATATTAAAAGCTATTTCAATTTCTTTATTAAAGTTTTTAGTACTAATTTGAGTTTTAGCTTGACCTCTTTCTGAATGCGAATAAATATTTAATTGTGAGTTTTTAAAAACTAATTTAACACCTTTTGTACGCTCTTCAACAAAGATTGAAGCCTGCTGAAGAGAGTTTAAAAATTCTAAACGATCTATTACAATAGTATTCTCAAAGTCTGTTGGTAATACTTGAGAATAGTTAGGAAAATTGCCATCAATAAGGCGACTAATAATCGTTGTATTGTTGCTAACTAAATAAAAATAATTATCTGATAAGTGAATATCCACTTCATTGTGCTCACTTTTACTTAGTATTTTAGTTAACTCTAAAACAGCTTTTCTTGGTAATATGACTGTTTTTTTGTTAGACAAGGTATTTAATTGCTTAATTTCACCAAGAGATAAACGATGGCCATCAGTTGCAACTACAACTATTTTATCTTGATCGACTTCAAAATATAAACCGTTCAAATAAGCTCTAATATCTTGATTTCCCATTGAGAAGCTTGTATTTTCAATAAGCTCTTTTAGTTGCTGACAATTAACTTTGATAATATCTGTATTTTCTATTTCTGGTAGAAAGGGGAAGTCTTGATGATTAAAAGTATTTAACTCAAAGGAGTTTTTATTAGTTTTAATATAAATCTTAGATTCTTCAATAATAAATTCAATGATTGTTGTTTCAGGAAGTTTTCTAATAATATCAATAAGATCTTTTGCATAGATAGTAAAAGAAATTTCTTCTTGAGTTTGGATAGGATGAGAGGCTCGGATCTCAATTTCCATATCTGTTGTAGTTAGTGTCAATTGGTTATCCTTAAGTTGGATAAGCACATGAGAAAGAATTGGTAGAGTTTGTTTTTTTTCAACAACACCGATAACTGTTTGCAAAGGTTCTAGTAGTTCTTTAACAGTTAGTTGAGTATTCATCTTGAAATCCTTTTAATTAAAAGTTATTGTTATTATTAGCGAGGCTTTTTTTGGTTAATAAGTGACATTTTTCTTTAAAAATTAATCATTTAAGTTGTTGATAGCTTGTTAGTATTTTATGTAAAAAATTGTGTATATGGTTATAAAGTTTGTATTTTATTAAAGTTATTAGTGTTATCCACTAGTATTTGCAAAATATCCTTTGTAGATATGTTTATAAGTTGGCTAATTTAAGTTTAATTAAGTCGTAATCATTCTTTATATCAGGGTTTTCAAACTTCTCATCGATTTTCTTTATTGCGTGTATAACTGTTGTATGGTCTCTATTACCAAACTGTTTGCCGATCTTGCTGAGTGCTAAAGTGCTAAGTTCATGACTAATATAGATCGCCATTTGTCTTGCCAGCACTAAGTGTTGCTTGCGTGATTTTGAGCTTAGGTCTGACACCGTTAGCGCGTAATGTTTAGCAACTTCTTTTTGAACATCATTTATATCTATGTTTTTAATGATTGGTTTGATCAAGTCACCTAAAGCAGTTTCTACAACTTCTTTTGAGATAAATGACTGGTTGATTTTAGAAAAATCTACAAAGGCTTTTAATTTCAATAAGGCACCCTCTAAATCTCTGACATTAGAGGTTATATGCCCTGCTATGTAGAGTGCTAAATCTTCTGTAAGATTAATGTTGATTTTTTCATTTTGTGATTTTTTTAATAAGATAGCAGCTCTCATCTCAAGTTCAGGCGGCGTCAAATGTAGGTTTAGCCCTTGAGAGAATCTTGTTTTTAGTCGCTCTTCTAATGATTTTATCTTTTTAGGCGACTGATCGCATGTGAATATAATTTGCTTTTTGCCATTGAATAAAAAATTAAAAATATGAAAAAACTCTTCTTGAGATTTTTCCTTGCCTGCTATTAGATGTATGTCGTCAACTAGCAATAAATCTGCTGACTGGTAAAAGGCCTTGACGTTTTCAATGGAGTTATGTCTAAGACTGGACGTGATGTTCCTAACAAAATCCATAAGAGGTACATACATGACCTTCAAGTTTGGATTTTTAGCTTTAGCCAAATGACCAGCAGCTTGCATAAGGTGGGTTTTACCTAGACCAGACCCCCCGTAAATAATAAAGGGATTGTAGGGTGATCCGTGAATATTTTCAGCAATTTGCTTGGTAGCAGCGTAAGCCATTTGGTTGGCGCTGCCCAGTACTAAGTTATCAAAAGTATAATCTTCGAATAAGGGGGTTGAGTGTTTCTTATAGTTTGGTTTATTAGGGCTTGTATCTGGCGCTAAGCTTATAAAAATTTTTAGATTTTTGTTATGCTGCGTAACAGCATTTTTAATTTGAACTTTTAAATTTTTACCAAGGTAGTTTTTAACTTGAGTATTAGGCGCTAATAATGTTAATGTGTGCTGATCTTCTATCGCCTTTAAAGGGTGAATCCAAACACTATATTCAGCTAAAGGGACAGAGTCTTTAAGTGTGTCCAAACATTGGGTCCAGGTTTTTGACATAAGCGGTAATTAAAATTAAGTAAATGATATACTTATGCATTATATTGTTTTGAGAGAGAAGCGGATGAGTGGTTTAGAAAAGTATTTTGAAAAGTTACTATGGAGCTCTAGGCTAATGGTTTTAGCTGCGGTGGTTTCGTCTTTATTACTCTCTTTAATGTTGTTTGTTATCACTGCTATTGATGTGGGAAGTTTGATTGTCCACGCAAGTGATTATATTGGTGCGACCGCCGACGTAAAAAAAGCTTTAAAAATTGAAATAGTTTCACACACAGTTGGTTCAATTGATGGATTTTTGTTGGCCACGATTTTGCTGATTTTTGCACTAGGCTTGTATGAGTTATTTATCAGCGATATCGATGTAGCCAAAGGAAGCGGCCAATCATCTAAAGTTTTAGTGATTAACTCCCTAGATGACCTTAAAGCCAAATTAGCGAAGGTTATTTTAATGATTTTAGTGGTTACCTTCTTTGAGGTGTCCTTATCGATGGCCTTTGTTGGTGCATTAGACTTAGTGTATTTTGCACTTGGAATCTTAATGGTATCACTGGCACTTTATTTTGGTTCAAAGTCTTCACACTAAAGCTTTAGCCATTGATTTTTATCGATAAATAGCGTAACATTCAATCCTTTTTTATCTAGAGAGTTATTATGCGTCAAGTTATTGTTGCAGGCAACTGGAAAATGAACGCTTCAAAAGAGACGGTCAATACGTTAATTATGGGGGTTCTTTCTGGCATGGCAAAGGTTGATTCAACTGTTATTGTTTGCGCACCCTTTCCGTATATGTCGCAAGTTGAGGCGTTAATTACGCACTCTCAATTACACCTTGGCGCTCAGGATCTGAATGTTAATGCGTCAGGCGCTTTTACTGGTGAAGTAAGCGCAGACATGATTAAAGATTTTGGTGCGAAGTATGTTGTTGTAGGACACTCTGAGCGCAGAAGTATGTATGGCGAAACTGATGAATTAGTAGCGCAGAAAGTACAGGCTGCGCTAGATAACCAACTAACACCGCTTTTTTGTATCGGTGAAACACTAGAAGAGAGAGAGGGTAACAACATGGAAGCAGTTGTCTCTCGCCAAATTCAAGCAGTGATTAATCGTGTTGGTATCGAGGCTTTTAAAAATATCATTATTGCTTATGAACCAGTTTGGGCAATTGGAACAGGCGTTACAGCAACACCACAACAAGCTCAAGATGCACACGCCTTTATTCGTTCAATGTTGGCACAGAACGACACGAACGTCGCCCAAACTACTCCGATTTTATATGGCGGTAGCATGAACCCTGGTAATGCCGCCGAACTGATTGGTTGCGAAGATATTGATGGTGGATTGATTGGCGGCGCTTCATTAAAATCAGAAGATTTCTTACAAATTTGTAAAGCGGGTTAATTATGTCATTTCAAATCATTTTAATTATTCATATACTACTGGCACTTAGTTTAATTGCGCTAGTTTTAATGCAACATGGCAAGGGCGCTGATGCAGGTGCTGCTTTTGGTGCAGGCGCATCTGGCTCAGTATTCGGCGCTAGAGGGGCTAATTCATTTATGTATAAATTAACGGCCAGCGTTGCTGTTGGTTTTTTTGCAACTAGCTTGACGCTAGCCTACTTAGCAACCAATGATACTGGCGCTAAGAGCGATCCAAGTAGTATTATGGAACAGGTAACTTCAACCATTCCTTCAGATGTGCCGATGATCGCACCAGCACCATCTGATACCAGCGACATTCCTAGCTACTAGGTTGCTATAATTTTTTTGCCGATATGGCGGAATTGGTAGACGCGCTACCTTGAGGGGGTAGTGAGCTACGCTCGTGCCAGTTCGACTCTGGCTATCGGCACCATATTAACAGTACAACATCTTGGAAATCCTTTTGATATCAATATTAATCCTTTGATTGGCTCTAGTGGTGTGCCAAAGTGTTGAACACAAAACTCCTTGCCTACATTGGCCTGCTCTTGCTAGATTCAAAGTCTTTATAGTTTAATATTATAGTGATTGAGAGTAAAAACCAATATTGCGTAACAAGCAGCAGTAATTACGATTGAGATAAGCAAGCTTAAATAAAAACCCAGGCCTTGTTTTAGCAATAATGGTAAGGATACAAATAAAGCCAAAGAAGGCAGTACAAGCCAAAAAATACTTGTAGAAAGGCTACTTATTTTTTCAATATCTTTGGTGTCTATATAGATCCATAAAATGGCCATGACGGAAACTAAAGGGATAGAGGCAAGAAGTGCACCCATAAAAGAACTGCGCTTTGAAATTTCAGCTATGGCAACAATTAGAAGCGCGCTAATAAATACTTTAAATGCATAATAAGTCATAATGAAATAGTATCGTTGTAAACGGGCTTATAATAGGCACAATTTTATTAAGTATATAGGCTTATCAGATGATAATCTTAATATTGATAGCTATAAGGATAACAATATGAACAACGATTCTGATTGGGGTTTCCATTACAACAACAAAAACGCTACTAAGAACGCTTCTAATGCGACTACTGGCGGTAAATTCGCTGGTGTTGCTGATGCATACGCTAAAGGTTACGCAGACGCTAAGTCTAGCTCTGCTGTAGATTCACATTTGAACAACAAAAGCTATTGAGATGAGTTGGCAATAGAACGATGTAGAGGCTTTGAATATTTTTTATTAAAGACAATAAAAAAGGCGCTAAAAGCGCCTTTTAGTAACTTAATGAAGGGGATTAACCTTTCATTTGAGCAGCAACTTCATCTGCAAAGTTCTCTTCTTTTCTCTCGATACCTTCACCAACTTCGTATCGGATAAAAGAAACAACTTCTGCATTGCTCGCTTTCACTAGTGCACTAACCGTTGTGTCCGGGTCCTTAACAAATGCTTGACCATAAAGAGTCACCTCATTAACAAACTTTTTCATACGTCCACCAATCATTTTTTCAATGATGTTTTCTGGCTTACCAGATTCACGCGCTTGTTCAACAAAAATTGCTTTTTCTCTTTCTAGTAGAGCGGTATCTAGCTGATCTTCAGTAACACATTCAGGGCGTGTAGCAGCAACATGCATAGCAATATCTTTTGCCAATGTCTCGTCGCCACCTTCTAGAACAGCTAATACTGCAATGCGCTCACCGTGCTTGTATGCACCGATTACGCCAGAGTCAACAGTTACAGTTTTAACACGTCTGATTGAAACATTTTCACCCACTTTGGCTACGATATCTTCACGAGCTTTATCAAGCGAGTCACCGTTGTCTAGTGCTTGAGTTAAGAACTCTTCAATGTCTGCAGGCTTTGTTTTAAGTGCTAACTCGCCAAGTGTATTAACGAAGTTAATAAAATCGTCACCCTTAGTAACAAAATCAGTTTCAGAGTTAACCTCTAAAATAGTTGCTGTTTTATTGTCATCACTAATATTAACTTTGACTAAGCCCTCAGCAGCAACACGGCCTGATTTTTTTGCAGCTTTTGCTGCTCCAGAGGTACGCATCAAGTCGATTGCTCCCTCCATATCACCATTGGTTTCAGTCAATGCTCTTTTGCAGTCCATCATACCTGCGCCGGTTCTCTCTCTTAGATCTTTAACTAAAGCAGCCGTAATTGCCATATTTATCTCCTATGTATATTGGTACCCCCGCAAGTAGGGGATGAGTATTTTATGAGTTACGCAAGTTTTGCAATAATATCTGCTTTTGTGTCTTTACTAGCGATTTCAATGCCTTTTTCTTTAGCAAGTGCAACTAATTCTGCTTTTAGCATGCCACTAAGGCTTGCTTCTGCTTTAGCTTCAACTGGGGCTTCAGCCTTTTTAGCTGGCGCTTTTTTCTTAGCGGCTGACTTAGCTTCAACTGGAGCTTCAGCCTTTTTAGCTGGCGCTTTTTTCTTAGCGGCTGGTTTAGCTTCTACTACCGGCATTTCAACTTTAGCTTCTGTTTTAGTTTCTGATGCAACTAGTGCCTCAGCTTTTTTAGCTGGCGTTTTCTTTTTAATTTGTGTACCCGCTGCCGCTTTTGCTTCTAGTACTGCATTAGCAATTTCTCGTGCATAGTAACCAATTGCTCTGATAGAGTCATCGTTGCCAGGTACAACATAATCAATACCTTCTGGATTATGGTTTGTATCTACGATACCAATAATTGGAAGGCCTAATTTTTTAGATTCTGCAATAGCATTTTTTTCATGACCAATATCGACCACGAATACAACATCAGGAACGCCACCAAGATCTTTAATGCCACCAAGACTACGTTCTAGCTTGGTCATTTCACGAGTCATCATTAGCGCTTCTTTCTTACCAAACTGTGAGAAGTTTTCTTCTGCTAAAAACTCAAGATCTTTTAGACGCTTAATAGATGCCTTGATAGTCTTATAGTTTGTCATCATGCCACCTAACCAACGGTGATTCACATAAGGCATTCCACAACGCATTGCCTCTTCCTTCATGATATCGCCAGCTGCGCGCTTAGTGCCGACAAAAAGAATTGAACGGCCAGCAGCGGCAGTTTTAGACGCGAAATTAAGAACGTCATTAAATAGAGGTAATGTTTTCTCTAAGTTGATAATATGAACACCGTTACGAGTGCCGTAGATGTATTGATCCATTTTTGGATGCCAGAAGCGTGAGCGGTGACCAAAGTGTACACCTGCTTCAAGCATTTTTTTCATTGACGTTTTTGCCATTTTTATTTCTCCATGGGGTTAACAGAGCATTTTTTTATAACGCTCCCTTCCACAGCTTCTAATAATCAACCCCTTTTTAGGGCACCCTGATTACTATGTCGAGCTGTGTGATACACTAAAACGAGTTAGGCGCTTGATTTACAAGCGCCTAACTCAACTTTAGATTTTTTCTGAGTGTTTTAAACGCCCAGGTAAAATCTTAAAAAAACAATTATACCGAATTAACGCTGATGTATCAAGCGGTTAGACGACAACAATGCTTACTATTTTGCCTTTGCAAGCTCTGCTCGCATTGCATCGATAGTTGTCTTATAGTTATCAGTACTAAAGATTGCTGATCCTGCTACAAACGTGTCTGCACCAGCGTCTGCAACTTCACGAATGTTATCAATCTTAACGCCGCCATCAACTTCTAAACGAATGTCTTTGTCGCTTGCATCAATTAGTTTGCGCACTTGACGACATTTTTCTAATGTATGAGGAATGAAAGACTGACCACCAAAACCTGGATTAACAGACATTAGAAGGATCATATCTAGCTTATCCATTACATTTTCTAATACGTGAAGTGGCGTTGCTGGATTGAATACCAGGCCCGCTTTACAGCCACTTTCTTTAATCATGGCCAAAGTTCTGTCAATATGCTCCGAAGCTTCAGGATGGAAAGTAATATATGATGCGCCAGCAGCAATAAAATCAGGGATTAGTCTGTCAACTGGCCTAACCATCAAATGAACATCAATCGGTGCAGTAACACCATGATTTCTAAGAGCTTCACAAACTAATGGACCGATCGTTAAGTTTGGCACGTAATGATTGTCCATTACGTCAAAATGAACAATGTCAGCGCCATCACGTAATACGTTATCAACTTCCTCTCCCAGTTTGGCAAAGTCTGCCGCTAAAATCGATGGTGCAATAAAATTTTCTTGTTTCATGTTTTCTCCTAAATTATTTTTTATGTGCCGTTTATTTTACTTAAATGTTAGTAAACTTTTGCCAGTCATTTCACTTGGCTGGTCAACGCCCATCATGTCTAATAAAGTTGGTGCAATATCAGACAGTGTTCCCTTGCAAGGCTCAGCTATTGTTGCTTCTCTAGAGCTGATAAATATTAAGGGCACCGGATTATTAGTATGAGCCGTATGCACTTCATGTGTTTCTAGGTTGGACATTTTCTCCACATTGCCGTGATCAGCTGTGATTAACATTTCACCATCAATGGATTTAATTGCTTGGTAAATAAGTGCTAAACAAGCGTCTACTGCTTCAACCGCTTTAATGGCGGCATCAAGTATTCCGGAATGACCAACCATGTCAGTATTAGCAAAGTTGCAAATAATTAAGTCGTACTTTTGGCTTTCGATATTTTCAACTAGCGCATCAGTTAATTCAAAAGCACTCATTTCTGGCTGAAGGTCGTAAGTTGCAACTGCTGGAGACGGTATTAAGACACGGTCTTCACCATTAAATGGACGCTCTACGCCACCATTTAAAAAGAAAGTGACATGAGCATACTTCTCAGTTTCGGCAATTCTAAGCTGCGTCATACCTAGGTCCGCTAAATATTCTCCAAGTACATTATTGAGCTTGGAGGAGGGATAGGCAACGGGTAAATTGAAGTCTTTTTTATATTCAGTTAGACAAACAAATTGGTTAGTTACAAAGGTTCCACGTGAAAATCCTTGAAAATTTTCATCCGTAAAGGCTTGGGTAATTTGGCGTGCACGATCGGCACGATAGTTCATGAAAATCAGAACATCGCCTTCGTTGATTACGGCAGGCGCATTGATAACGGTTGACTGAATGAATTCATCCGTTTCACCACGTTCATAAGCCTGATCAATTGCGTCCATAGCGGTTCTGGCTAAGAATTTAGACTTGCCTTTTGAAATAAGCTCATAGGCACAGCGTATGCGTGACCAGCGATTGTCTCTATCCATAGAAAAATAGCGCCCGATAATGGTTGCAATCTCGCCAACACCTAGTTCGACAATTTTGTCTTCTAATTTTTGAATGTATTTCTTGGCACTTTTTTGAGCACAGTCTCTACCGTCAGTAAATATGTGTAAATACACGTCCTTACAGTCGTATTTTTTTGTCATTTCTAGCATGGCATGCAGCTGGTCTTTGTGAGAATGCACGCCACCATCAGACAATAATCCCATGATGTGAACGGCCTTATTGTTCTCATTTGCATATTCAAGAGAGTTTCTTAATGTTGGGTTTCTAAAGAAATCACCATTTTGTATTTCGTTCTGAATACGAGTAAAGTCCTGCTTAACAACACGACCTGCGCCCAAGTTAAGGTGGCCCACTTCTGAGTTGCCCATTTGATCCCCAGGTAGGCCTACCTGTTTGCCACTGGTTAGGATTAGAGAGTGTTGGAATTCTTGATTAAAGCGATCCCAAACCGGTGTTTTTGCCTGAACAATCGCATTGTTCTCAACTGTTTCAGAATGCCCCCAACCATCTAGAATTAATAAGATTTTGGTGTCTTTTTTGGATTTCATCATTTTCGAGTAAACCTTAAATATTAGGGTTAAATATTAAACAAGAAGTGTACCACATCACCATCTTGGACGATGTATTCCTTACCTTCAGAGCGTAGTTTTCCGGCTTCTTTGGCGCCTTTCTCGCTACCGAATTCAATAAAGTCATCATAGGCAATAGTTTCAGCTCGAATAAAACCTTTTTCGAAATCTCCATGGATTTTTCCTGCTGCTTGTGGCGCGCTATCACCAATATTGATTGTCCAGGCGCGAACCTCTTGAACACCTGCTGTAAAGTAGGTTTGCAATCCAAGTAGGGAGTATCCTGCTCGGATTAGACGATCAAGCCCCGCTTCTGTTTGGCCCATTTCATCTAGAAAATCTTGTTTTTCATCTGCATCTAGCTCTGAAATTTCAGCTTCAATATCAGCGCAAATAGCAACAACTTGAGCGCCTTCATGTTTTGCAAATTTATCAACCACATCTAAAAGCGGATTGTTCTCAAAGCCCTCCTCGCTAACATTAGCCATATAAAGAACAGGCTTGATAGTGAGTAGTTGAAATCCGCGTAGAAGCTTTAACTCTTCTTCGTCAAATTCAAGAGTTCTTGCGCTATGCCCAGCTTCTAATGCAGGCAATATTTTTTCTAATAATTCCTTCAGTGGTACGCCATCCTGTTGACCAGACTTAGTATTTTTAAGCGCTTTCTGTAAAAGTTTTTCTACGACAGCAAGATCAGCGAGGATAAGCTCTGTATTGATAATTTCGATGTCATCTAAGGGTGATATTTTGCCCGCAACATGGATAATATCATCATTTTCAAAGCAACGAACCACGTGAACGATTGCATCAGTTTCACGGATATTAGTTAAAAACTGGTTGCCCAATCCTTCACCCTTAGAGGCGCCTTCTACTAACCCAGCAATGTCGACAAACTCCATCGTCGTTGGTAAAATTTTTTGAGGGTTAACAATTTTTGCCAGCTCATTAAGACGCTTATCATTGATTGGCACGATGCCAACATTAGGCTCAATGGTGCAAAAAGGATAGTTTTCTGACGCGATACCAGCTTGGGTTAGCGCATTAAATAGGGTTGATTTCCCTACATTGGGCAGTCCAACAATACCACATTTAAATCCCATTTTTTCTCCTTTGAGCTCCAGTGAGCCATGCCTATTATTTTGTATGTAAGTTTTTCATGGCTTGATCTATATTGCCTCTGACAACTTCTTCAATGACTTGTAGCGAGTCTATCATTGCATTTTGAATGTGCTCTAGTTCGCTTTTATTTGGTGAATGAAGAACATAATCAGCCACCTGTTCATTATTGCCAGGATGACCAATACCAAGACGTAATCGATAAAAAGTCTTGGTATTTAGTGCTTTAATAGTATCACGTAAGCCGTTATGACCACCATGCCCACCTTCAGCCTTAAGTCTAGCAATACCTGCATCTAAGTCAAGCTCATCATGGACAACCAACATTTCATCGGCCTCTAGTTGATAGAACTTTGCTAAAGCCTGAATAGATTGGCCCGATTGGTTCATGAACGTGCCAGGTTTTAATAGACGAACGCCAATACTAGCGATGGTGACTTGTGCCACATCGCCGAAAAATTTAGCTTCCTTTTTGAAGGTAGCTGAGTATAAATTGGCCAGTGCATCACAAAACCAAAACCCAACATTATGACGATGCGACTGATAACCCTTGCCTGGATTTCCCAGGCCAACAATCAGTTTTATTGCCACAATTATTTACTTAGAGGCCGACTCTTCTTCTGCATCATCTGCATCATCTGCATCAGCTGCATCAGGTGCATCTTCGCCAGCTACTTCAGTTTCAGGTGCAACTGGTGCGTCATCTTCAACCTCAGCCATCATCTTAGCTTCTTGAACAGCAACAACACTCTGGTCATGTGCTTCGATATCGCCATGTGTTAGAGCTGTTAGAGTTACGCCTTCAGGCATAACTAAACCAGTTAGACTGATGTGATCACCTAATGCTAAGTTAGTGATATCTACATTAATTGCTGTCGGTAGGTCGCCTGGCAAACACGATACTTCAACAGAAGTAACAAACTGATTAAGGATAGCACCAAGACGAATGCTTTCGTTCTCATCAGAACCAAGAAAGTGTAGAGGAACATTTGTAACAAGCGCTTGTGTTAAGCTAATACGCAAGAAGTCAACATGAGTAACAAGATTTTTTGCAGGATGACGTTGCAAGTCTTTAATGATCACTGCCTCTTTCTTCTTACCAATCATTAGATCTAATACAGAGTTGTAAGACTCTTCTTTTTCTAATAGATGTGTAATTTCGTGGATACTTAGGGTGATGTTAGTTGGGGCTTTGCCCGCACCATAAATAATTGCAGGGATTTTTTCTGCGTGACGTAGGCGGCGGCTCGCACCTTTACCTTGATCTTCACGCTTTGTTGCATTGATTGTTAAACTCATGTTTATTACTCCATAAAAGAAAAAAAACACCATAATAAGGGTGTTGACTTAGTTTATATATTTTGCGACCAAATATATCAACGGGTTAATTTTACCCTAAATAAATCTCTTCTAAAGGGCTATCTAGACTTGATCCAGAATAGTAGGGCACCTATTGCGCTGACACCACTCGCAATCCACAAAGAGTTAACGGCAAAAACACCCGACAAGACCAATAGTGATCCAGAAAATAGGGCGGCAGTTTGCCTGTTGGCATTCTCACTTAATTGGCCAACAATCTTCTCAGTTTGTTGGGCATAGAGCTTATCTATATCCTTTAGTTTGCTAAGCTGCTTTAGTGCATTAATAGTTAGTGCCGGGAGCTCTGGAATATCTCTCAATAGTTTCGGCGCATCTTCTTTTATTTTTTCAAAGGTTTTTTTCATGCTGTATTTCTCTTTCATTAAATCTTCTAAAAATGGTTTAGCAGTTGACCACAAATCTAGTTGCGGATAGAGTTGCCTACCTAGGCCTTCAATATTAAGCAATGTCTTATCTAATAATAACAGTTGCGGCTGTACTTTAATGTCGAAATTTTTTGCTTCTTGGATTAAGTCTAATAAAACTTGTCCAAAAGATATATCGCCTAGTGGCTTATCAAACATTGGATCACAAATTTTTTGCACAGCAGCCTCAAAAGCTTTTTCGTCAGTATTTATACCTACCCAACCAGAGTCTATGTAAACCTGTGCTACTTTTTGGTAATCTTGGTTAAAAAAGGCTAAAAATATCTCTGCTAAAAAATTCTTGTCTTCTTCGCGTAACGAGCCCATGATGCCAAAATCCACACCAATATACTGACCGGCATCAGAAACAAAAATATTACCAGGATGCATATCAGCATGGAAAAAATTGTGTTTAAACACTTGTGTGAAGAAGATAATCACCCCTTCTTCTGCTAAGCGCTTCATGTCAATATTTTTAGCTTTGAGTATTTCAATTTCACCAACCGGCGTGCCATAGATACGCTCAGTTGTGAGCACGTTAGTACGGCTTAGATGATGATAGACCTTTGGAATGTAGAGTAGATCAGAATGTTCAAAATTTTCTCTAATTTTGTCACAATGCGCAGCTTCAATGCGCATATCCAGCTCATTCATGATAATAGCCTCAAACTCTTCTACAACCTCTATTGGTCGAATTTTTTTAGCCAAAGGGTGTTTGTTAAATATTTTTGCCAATGCATACATTAGCTTTATATCGCGAGCAATAAGCTTATCAATGTCTGGGCGCACAACCTTAACTACTACCTCCTGACCCTCTAAGGTGGTGGCTATATGAACTTGAGCAATGGAAGCGCTAGCGAGAGGCTGATCATCAAATGTTTTAAAAAATTGTTTAATTTTTCCACCCAAAGCCTCTTCAATCATAAGCTTGGCTTTTTGCGTACTAAAGGCTGGGCAACTATCTTGCAGTTTTTTAAGCTCTAAGCTGATATCATCAGGCAAAAGGTCTGGTCGAGTAGAGAGAGTCTGCCCAAACTTGATATAAATAGGGCCTAATGCTTCAAGAGCCAGGCGAATTCTTTCGCCTCTTGAATACTTTTTAATAGGGAAATAATACCAAGGTGTTAGGTACAGTAATGGCTTAAAGCTCTTAAGGAAGGGTGTTGAGAGTACCAGAGAGTCTAATCGGTAATGCATTAGTACACGTGAAATTTTTAAAAATCTAAAAAGACTACGCATAGCTATTGGTTTTTATTAGTGTATATTTTTGAGACTTTTGGGCTGATCAATAGGTCGCTTAGCCCATTTTTCAATGCTTCGATTGGATTGGATGAGTCCTTGGCAATTTTTTTAAATTTTTCGGCTTTTTTGCCAATTTCATGCGCAACTATATCGCCGGTATATTGAGATAGCACCTCTTCTAGATCTATATCAGCCTCTGTCAATAAGTCAACCAAGAGTTGGGCAGTTTTGACATCACCATGGATTTGGATTTTATCCTGCCTAAGTAGATCAGTAAGATCTTCACCCTTAAATAACGCAAAAAATACATTGGGTTTGAGCTTGATTGCAACATCACTAGGGGCGCTAGTATCGCTAGTGACAAAGATTCGATTATTGGTGCAGACAAAGTTAACTTCTAGGAATGAGTCGATCAGAGAAAATCGAATGACCTTTGATTCCAAAGGCTTGATATCGACAGAGCCATTTTGAATTAGAAAATTTAGTGCTTGCTCAAGAACAAAGTGCTGCATAACGTCTTAGATTTTTATACCTTTATGAAGGGCCACAATACCACCTGAAAGGTTATGATATTCACAAAAGCCAAAACCCGCCTCAAGCACCATATCTTTTAAGGTTTCTTGATCAGGATGTTTGCGGATAGATTCTGCTAAATATTGGTAAGACTCCTCGTCATTAGCAATAATACCACCTAATTTTGGCATGATATTAAACGAGTAAAAGTCGTAGAATTTTTTTAAAAATTCAGAGTCTGTTGTAGAAAATTCTAAAATTAATAAACAGCCACCTGGTTTTAAAACTCTTTGCATTTCACTCAATGCTTGGTCCTTATCAGTGACATTTCTAAGGCCAAAAGCAATAGAGATACAATCAAATGAGTTGTCCTCAAATGGGAGATACTGAGCATTAAGCTGGACATAATCTACGCCAAAAACACCTTTATTGACTAAGTTATTACGACCTTCACCTAGCATAGCGGCGTTAATATCAGACAAGATGACTTGGCCAGACTCGCCGACTTTCTTTCGAAATTCAATGGCTAGATCACCTGTTCCGCCAGCGATGTCTAGTACTTTGTCACCAGTTTTAACATTAGAAGATGCAATGGTGTAGCGCTTCCATAAGCGATGAGCACCAAACGACAAGACGTCATTCATGAGGTCATATTTGCTCGCAACCGAATCAAACACACCCCTTACAAGGCTTTGTTTATCCTCAGTGGCTACGTCTTTAAATCCAAAATGAGTAGTATTGTTCATTAGTTTACTTGGTTGGGTAGTCTCTAAAACCATGACCAACATATATTTGAGTTGGTCTAAAAATTCTATTTTGCCCTACTTGTTCATGCCAGTGTGCTGCCCAGCCAGCAGAACGCGCCATTGCGAATATTGAGGTAAAGTGTTCTTTTGGAATTTTAAAAATTTCAGAGTACAAGATACCTGAGTAGAAGTCTACATTTGGGTATACGTCTTTTACTGACAGTAGCTCTTCGCATACTCGCTCTACTTCTAGCGCTGTTTCAAAACGTTTAGACAAGGTAATGCCTGATTTTTTAATATAAGCTTCGATCATTTCTTGCAAAATTATTGCACGAGGGTCTTTAACAAGATATTCACGATGACCCATGCCCCAGATAACTTGTTTATTTTTTAGGCGATTTTCAATATAGCCACGAGCATTTTTTGCATCACCGATTTCATCTAGCATTTTTAGCACATCTTCATTCGCACCTCCATGTAATGAACCTGCTAAAGTGCCCACTGCTGCAGAAATTGAAGCGAAAGGGTTAGCCAGTGTTGATGCGGTTACCATAGCTGAGAATGTACTAGCGTTGATAGTATGTTCAGCATGTAATATTAAACATGCATCAAACAATTGAACAATATCATCATCCGGCTCTTCACCAAATGACATGTATAGGAAGTTTTTCGCATAAGACATTCCCTTGCTTGGTGGAATTGGATCGTAGCCTGTACGAATTCTCGCCCACATAGCTACTAAAGTACTCATGTTGGCAATAATTTTAGTCAGTGCATTTTGAGTAAAAGCAGAGTCTGGGTTTTTCGCATCTGCACCTGGATAGAAAGTAGCCATCGCCGCAATAGCAGCTTGTAAAACGTCCATTGGGTGGCCGTCTGTTGGCAAAGCCCACATCATTTGACGAATATTACGCTTAACCTCGTAACGCTTATGTAATACAGACTTGAATTCTTTTAGTTTTTCAGCACTGGGTAATTCCCCATCTCTAAGTAGCATTGATACTTCTTCGAACGAGGCTTTTTTTGCAAGATCTTTAATGGAGTAACCACGATAAGCCAATATACCATTTTTCCCATCAATTGATGAAATGGAGGACTCTGTTGCTGGAATGCCCGCAAGGCCTGGGATGTATTCAATCATATTATCTCCTTATTAAGCTACAATATACTTTTAGTAGGCTACCTTGTATAAAAAATAACTTCATAAAATAATATTTAGTTAATAACGCGCTAAACTGAAAAAGACGATCCACAACCGCAAGTAGTTTTGGCATTAGGATTGTGAATAATGAACCGTGATCCTTGTAAGTCTTCTAGATAATCAACGGTTGCACCGATAAGATACTGATAGCTCATCGGATCTATTACTAATTGAACACCATTTTTTTCAACACCGGAGTCTCCCTCTTTATGTTCTTGATCAAACGTAAATCCATAAGAAAAACCTGAACAGCCACCACCCGTGATATACACTCTTAGGCGTAGATCGTCATTTTTTTCTTCTTTAATCAGTGTCGATACTTTATTGGCGGCGTTATCGCTAAAAATAATATCTGCTGATTCTAATTCTAATGCTTCTGACATATTAAGGCCTCTGTAAATTAAGGTAATAACCCAATGGATGTTAACCCTGATGTCTCATCAAGACCAAACATAATATTCATATTTTGAACGGCTTGGCCTGAAGCGCCCTTAACCAAGTTATCAATCACCGACATAATAACTAATTTATTGCTATTCGGGATTTTCTGAACTGAAATCTGGCAAAAGTTCGACGACTTAACACTGCGCGTTTCTGGATAAACTCCATCACCCAATATTATAACAAAAGGCTCATTAGAATAGGTATCGACAAAATAAGGTCTTATATCTATATTTTCATCAAGCAAATCTACATAAATTGTAGCCTGCATACCACGAATCATTGGCACTAAATGAGGCACAAATGTAAAGTTAACAGGCTCACCTGCTAAGATTTCAAGTGCTTGCTTGATCTCAGGATAATGACGATGTCCACTCACTCCATATGATTTTAGACTTTCACTAGTTTCACATAAAAGCATGGCTTGGTTAGCTGCGCGACCAGCACCACTAACCCCTGACTTACAATCAGCAACAATGCCAGAAAGACTAATCAGCTTATTTGTAATAAGAGGCTTTAGTGCTAATTGAACAGCGGTCGGATAGCAACCTGGATTGGCTAGTAACACTGCATCTTTAACTTGGGCTCGGTTGGTTTCTGGCAACCCATAAACAGCTGAATCAAGTAGTTCTGCTTGAGTATGCTCCATGCCGTACCATTTAGACCACTCAGCTTGATCTGTGATTCGAAAATCAGCACCCAGATCAATTACTTTAATGCCTTTATCAATAAAAGCGCCTGCACCTTCCATAGCAACACCATGAGGTGTTGCAAAGAAAATAACATCACAAGTGTTGAGAATGTTGTCACTAGGTAGTGAGAACACAAGATTTGAATGCCCAACTAGTGAAGGAAAAATGCTATCAACTCGTTTTCCATCAAGAGAGCGAGAGCTAATCGCAACCACTTCAACACCATCATGGTTATGAAGGAGTCTTAATAGTTCTACACCGGTATAGCCAGTACCACCAATAATGCCTGCTTTAATCATAATTTTATAAAACCTTAATGCGATTCTCCAAGCATTTTTTCAAGATAGTGAATATTCATGCCACCTTTTTGAAACACTTTGTCTTCCATAATTCTTCTTTGTAAAGGGATGTTGGTTTTAATACCGTCAATCACCATTTCATCCAGAGCATTTTTCATTTTAACAATGGCACCCAGTCGCGTATCAGAAAAAGTGATCAGTTTGCCGATCATTGAATCGTAATGTGGCGGCACAGTATAACCATTATAAACATGTGAATCTACACGCACACCCAGGCCACCAGCAACATGATATTGTGTGATTTTCCCTGGAGAAGGCATAAAGTTATTAGGATCTTCGGCATTAATACGGCACTCAATTGAGAAGCCTTTAATGGTGACATCATCTTGCGTGAAAGACAGTTTTTGACCATCAGCAATCAGGATCTGTTCACGCACGATATCAACACCAGTAATCATTTCAGTAACTGGGTGCTCTACTTGCACACGTGTATTCATCTCAATGAAATAAAATTCATCATTTTCAAATAAAAATTCAAACGTACCTGCGCCACGATAACTAATCGCCTGGCAAGCTTTAGTACAAATCGAGCCAATTTTGTTACGCAACTCTGGTGAAATACCAGGTGCTGGCGCTTCTTCCACCACTTTTTGGTGGCGACGCTGCATAGAACAATCCCGCTCACCTAAATGCACAGCATTGCCGTGCTCATCAGCTAGAACTTGGATCTCTACATGGCGAGGTGTGATTAAAAACTTCTCCATGTAGACTTCTGAATTGCCAAAAAAAATTAAACCTTCAGACCTGGCAAGTTCAATTGAGCCAGATAAGCCAGATTCATTTTCTACCACTTGCATGCCGCGACCACCACCACCACCGGAAGCTTTAATAATAATTGGCAAGCCAATATTACGAGCAATCTCCATATTTTGGATTGGGTTTTCACCCAGTGCGCCATCAGAACCAGGCACACAAGGAACGCCCGATTTTTGCATGGCTTCAATGGCGGCAACCTTGTCACCCATAACGCGAATATTTTGCGCTCTTGGACCAATAAAAATAAAGCCACACTCTTCAACACGCTGTGCAAAATCAGCACTTTCTGATAAAAAGCCATAGCCTGGATGAATAGCATCTGCATGGGTTACTTCGGCTGCTGCAATGAGTGCTGGAATATTTAAATAACTATCAGCTGATGGATGCGGACCAATACAAACAGCCTCGTCTGCAAGGCGAACATGTTTTAAATCTTTATCTGCTGTTGAATAGACAGCCACGGTTTTAATACCAAGCTCTTTACAAGCTCGCAAGATTCTAAGTGCAATTTCACCACGATTGGCGATAAGAATTTTTTGGATCTTATTCATTACTATCATTTAATAATAACCAACGTTTGTCCAAATTCAACAGCATCGCCATCTCTACACAAGATTTCAGTCACCGTACCTGATTGATCTGCTTCGATTTGGTTCATGATTTTCATTGCCTCAACGATACAAACTGTATCGCCCTGATTAACATGTTGACCAATAGAGACAAATGAATCAGATGTTGGTGACGCAGAATCATAAAAGGTGCCTACCATTGGCGATGTGATTGGATGACCATCAATAACCTTAACTGGATCAATAGATGCTGCACTTTCTGCGATCGCTACCGGGGCAGCAGCCATTGGCATTGCCATCGGTGCTGGCATCATTGGAGCGTCGCCATAGCGAGAGATTCGAACAGACTCCTCACCTTCATGAATTTCAATTTCTGCCATGCCAGACTGCTCTAACAATTCCATTAATTTTTTTACTTTGCGAATATCCATCTTTTACCCTCTTGATTTAATATGTTTAATTGCTACATTCATTGCAAATTCATAGCCTTGAGAGCCAAAGCCTGAAATTACCCCTTGTGCAATGTCTGAAAAATAAGATTTTTTACGAAAGTCTTCACGTTTATAAACGTTAGACAAGTGAATTTCGGTGAACTCAATACCTACAGCTAGAAGCGCATCACGCAGCGCAACCGATGTATGTGTAAATGCTGCTGGATTGATAATAATGTATTTTGTACCATTGCTGCTAGCCGCGTGAATTTTATCAATCAGCCCAACTTCAGAATTATCCTGATGATGATCTAGGCTAAGGCTGGCTTCATCTGCAAGCTGGGTTAGGCGCTTAACAATGTCATCAAGCGTTTGCGCACCATAAAGATCTGGCTCGCGAGAGCCAAGCATATTTAGATTTGGGCCATTTAACAATAAGATGTCCATAAAACTAATAACAATTTTCAAATAAACCTGATTTTACCACCAACATCATGCGTGTTAGTAAGCTTTGGACGACTTTTAGCGACTAAGTTTTTACTTGACTTTGTTGAGATGCTCAAGAAACCCTTGGGCATTGATTTCACCAATAATACGCTGAGAACGGTCTTCAACACCTGCCTTGAAGAACAAGATCCCAGGCGGACCGATAATATTAAATTTGGCCATAAGTGCCTTATCAGTCGCATCATTTTTAGTCACATCAGCTTGGACGGCAACAGCATTTTTCATGCCATCAACAACTTCTTTGTTACTAAACACAACGCGCTCTATTACCTTACAAGAAATACACCAATCTGCATAAAAATCTAGCATAACTACTTGGTTATTCTTTTGGGCTCTCACTAAGACTTGGTCAAGATCATCGATGCTTTTAATTTTTTCAAACTGTACATGTACTTGCGCTGCTTGAGTACTAGACGCACCCCAGCCTGATAGTGGCGCCAACATATCACCACCGCCACGAGCAACCAAGCCCCAAAGCAAGATACCATAGAACATGATCAACAGGCCAATTGCTTTAAAGATTCGAGCCCAAGCACTTGGCGTATCCATGAGCTTGTTTAAAACACCCATAGCAATTGGTGAAATACTCAAGATTGCCGCCCAAAGTGCCAATGAAGCAATAGACGGGATAATGCGTTCAAGTAACCAAATAGCGACTGCCAACATAAGGATACCAAAAACGTACTTAATTTTATCCATCCAGCCACCAGCTCGAGGCAGCTTAGACACACCAGCACCAATTAGGATCAGTGGCACGCCCATACCTAGGCTCATGACGAATAGCGATAATCCGCCCAATAAAGCATCACCTGTTTGACCGATATAAATCAGCGCACCTGCTAAAGGCGGTGCAACACAAGGGCCGACGATTAGTGCTGATAAGAAGCCCATTATGGCAACACTAACTAGATGGCCACCCTCTTGTTTGTTGCTCATACTGGCAATTTTTGCTTGGAGCCCCGCAGGTAGTTGGATATCATAATAACCAAACATAGAAAAAGCTAGAGCAACAAATACCAAACTGAAGACTACTAACACCCAAGGCGTTTGGAATAAAACTTGTAAGTTTTCACCAAAGTATCCAGCTAAAACCCCTGCAATAGAATAAGTAACACTCATTGCTAGGACAAATACAATCGACATGATTAGCGCTTTTCGAGTGGTTATTTCACCTTTTTGACCAACAATAATGCCCGATAAGATTGGAATCATTGGGAATGTACAAGGGGTGAGTGATAGTAATAAACCAAAACCAAAGAAGCTGACTAGCACCCAGAAAATATTATCCTGTTGCAATAGTGCAGCAATTTGGTCCGTCTCATTTAGTGAGTCAGGAGAGGTGGCTTGCGTTATAGGCGCTGATTCAGATGACTTTTTTGTAATGCTTGTTGATGGTGCATCACCTTGAACAGGCAGAGTAATCTTGATAATTTTTTCTTGCGGTGGATAACAAATCCCGCCCATCCAACAACCTTGGTAGCGAGCTGTAAAGCTGATATTTTGAGTTTGAATATTTTTAAGCGGCAGCGTAACCTCTAACCTGCCCTTATGAACCTGTACTTTACCGAATAAAGGATCGTCTTTGATTTTGCCTTTAGGGAAATTAATAGTGTCAAATTCTGCTCCCACGACATCCACAAAAAACTTATCATGATATAAATAATATTCATGATGAATATCCCACGAAGCAACCAGAGTATTAGCATCAATTGCATCAACTGAAAATTTGAATGCTTCATCAGCAGGTAGAGGCTCATCAGAGATTGGCTGGATCTTTTCAACAACGGATTGAGTGCCTTTCTTAACCTTGGAAAACATGTCAAAAGCGTTATCAACTAAAGAGGGTTTTTTCAAAGCGCTAATGTCTAGAGCAACTGCTTTAGTGATAGGGGGGTAACAAACGCCTAAGTCAGCACACCCCTGGAACACGACATTCATTAACAAAGAATCTGCACCACCCTCTAATATTGGAATTTTGACTTCGACAGACTTTCTGTAGACTTCAACTCGACCAAAAAATTCGTCATTTTTAATCTTAGCTGGTGGAAATTTAGCCACACCTAATTGCGTAGAATAGTCGCTCGATATTTTGATTTTTTCTTTGTAAAGGTAATAACCTTTAGCAATATTCCAATCCAGTATAATTTCATCATTAACCACGCTAGCTTTAAAGGCAAAAGCCTTATCAGCTGGTAAAAGATCTCCTTGCGCTTGGGCAAAATTAGAGAGCAATAACAAAAATAATGACAATAAAAAACGCTTCATGGTCTTTTCCTTAAAATATCTAGGGGAACTGCAATTCATAAGTAGCTTTTAAACAAACCCCTTTGGCATGACTACTTAATTTTACGCCATAAAAAACCCCAGCTATAAAAAATATGATTGGGGTTTTTGAATACTTACAGCGCCTGTTAAGCGAGTAAAAAAGCTAGAAAGCTTTAGCCAATCTTAGCCTTGATCGCATTAATAACAGTATCAGACGAAGTTGCATCAACAGAAAGTAGCAAACCTTCAGTTTTGTAAAAACCAACCAGAGGTGCAGTTTGGTCGTTGTACACGTTCAAACGGTTGCTAATTGCTTCTTCAGTTTCATCTTCACGCTGAACTGCAGCGCCACCACATTTGTCACAAACGCCTTCAACTTTAGTCGGGTTAGACTTGGTATTGTAGATTGCACCACAACTCTCACAAGTACGACGCGTTGTAAGACGATCAAGGATCACATCACGCGGAACGTCTATTTCAACAGCAGCATCAAGCTTCTCGCCCATTTTCTCAAGTAAAGTTTTTAACGCTTCAGCTTGTGGAATTGTGCGTGGGAAGCCGTCTAATAAATAGCCGGACTTACAGTCGTCTTCTTGAAGGCGCTCTTCCATAATGCCCATGATTAAATCGTCAGAGACTAAGTCACCCGCTGTCATTGCTGCTTGCGCTTGCTTGCCTAGCTCTGTGCCTGCTGCTACTGCGCTACGAAGGATGTCGCCTGTAGAGATTTGAACTGAACCGTCAATTTTAGTTAGTAATTTTGCAACAGTACCTTTGCCGGCACCTGGAGCACCTAAAAGAATTAATTTCATAATGTTTCCTTGGGAATGGTTAATAAAAAATTTAGCCCCATTTTTTTTAATACTTTGGGGTCAAAATTGAGCGAAAATTATATCATAGAGATGTGATGTTTACAATCTAAGCTAATTTTTGACCCATTATAAAAAAATTCAAAATTTTGCTTGAAGAGTTAATAAAAGCCCCGGTTTTATATAAAAATGACCAAAATAGTGAGTTTTAGCCTATAAATGCTTAATTTTTTAAGCATTTATAGGCCATATCGACAATTTGCGATATTTTTATAGTGAGCGAAGAAGGTTTGCAAAGCTACTGAACTACAATTACCATCGCTGGACGAACTAAGCGACCATTAAGAGTAAAGCCGGCTTGGATAACCTCCAGAACAGAATTAGACTCCTGATCTGGCATAGGTAGCATGGTAACAGCCTCATGAAATTCTGGGTTAAACGCTTCACCTTTAGGGTTAATCGTTTCAACGCCAAATTTTTCTAGCGTTGAAGTAAACACTTTATCAGTCATTTCTAGACCTTCAGTGATACTTGCTACCGATGCATTATCTTCTTGGGCAGTTTTTAGGCCCATCGTCAAAGAATCTTTGACTTCAAGCAGGGCTTTAACAAAGCCATCGAGTGCAAATTTGTGGGCATTTTCAAGATCTTTAGCATTGCGACGCTTAAGATTTTCCATTTCAGCTTGAGCGCGAAGTACTTTATCCCAGTTATCTTTTGTAGACTGCTGAGCCTCTTCTAGCTGAGTTTGTAGATCATCTGCTTGAGGTTCTTGAGTGGTAGTTTCGATGTTTTCATCTTCTATTTTTTCAACACTTTCGTCTTGGTCTTGCTTTTTTGTCATTTTGTTGTCCAATTAATGTATATTTAGAGCTAATTATTAGCCAGTTATTTAGTGGCTATTTTAAAGAATTCAATAGAAGAATATAACAATGTTTAATACAATCGGCATTATCACCAAACCCAATGATTTAGTTAGCGATGGTATCGCTGAAGAATTGTCAGCATTTTTAAAAAACAAAGGTGCAGGAGTTTTAGGTGCCAACGAGCAAATAGCTGAACAAGCAGATTTGATTATTGTAGTGGGCGGCGATGGAACATTGCTCAACACTGCGCGTAGTTTTGTGGACAACAATATTCCAATTTTGGGTATCAATCTTGGTCGTCTTGGTTTTTTGGCTGACGTGTCAATTGGGAAGATGTTTGAGGTTGTCTCTCAAGTTCTCGAAGGTGAATTTACCAAGGAAGAGCGCTGTTTGTTGTCATGTCAAATAGAACAAGATGGCCAAGTAGTTCATAAAAGTGTGGCGTTAAATGACGCGGTTGTCAATCGTCAAGACGCCCTTAAGATGATAGAGTTTGATGTTTATATTGATGGTAAGTTTGTCAATAATCAGAGAGCAGATGGACTTATTATTACTACGCCAACAGGATCAACTGCTTATGCGTTGTCAAGTGGTGGACCTATTATGCATCCCGGTGTTAATGCAATTGGCTTGGTGTCAATTTGTCCGCATACCATGAGTCACCGACCACTTCTGGTGCCTGGTGGCAGTGAGATAATGGTCCGAGTTAAAGATGCTAGTGAAGGGGTGAGCGTACATATAGATGGGCAAACGTCTTTTCCAATTACATCAGATCAGGAGGTTCGCGTGCGTCAACACGCAAGTTTTGTACACTTACTGCATCCAAAGGATTATGACTATTTTGAAATTATTCGCTCAAAACTACATTGGGGATCCAAGCTTTAATAAGCAAATCTAGCTATGTTATCGCAGTTAACTGTTAAAAATTTAGCCGTTGTTGAAAGGCTTGATCTGTCTTTTGAGCCAGGAATGAGTACCGTTACCGGTGAAACAGGTGCGGGTAAATCTATTCTTCTTCAGGCATTGGGTTTGGCATTAGGCGTTCGTGCTGACTCTAACCTGGTGCGTCATGGCAAAGACAAAGCCGACATTAGTGCAGCCTTTGCTTTAGAGCATAACAAAACTGTGCAGGACTTTTTGTCCGAACATTCGCTAGAAGATGAGGGTGAATGTATCTTGCGCCGAGTTATCACCAGCGATGGTCGCTCTAAAGCCTTTATCAACGGTAATAGCGTCCCTCTATCGACAGTTCGTGATGTAGGCGATTTATTGCTGGATATTCATGGCCAAAACGAGCATCAATTATTACTACGACCTGATCAACAGATGAAACTGTTAGATGGATTTGCACAGCTAGAAGCTGATAAGCAAGCACTTAATGAAGTGGTTAAAGCGCATAAGACATTGAGTGATAAAGCAAATAATTTACTTAATAATCAAGACATTATTGAGCAGCAGCAAGCGTTATATTTGCATCAGTTAGAAGAGCTTAACGAGGCAATGCTTGATCAAGATGAGCTTAACACCATCGAGGCTAACTTTAAAACCAGTGCCAATTCTCAGGCGATTAATGAAAAGACATCTGGTGTATTAAACCAGCTAGAAAGTGAAGCAGGTGCAAATGCGCAGTTATTAACACTCAGTTCGCAATTGTCTGAAGCACTCGAAATGGACGAGAGACTTCAGGTGGGCGTTGAGTTACTCAGCTCAGCACAAGTGCAAACCCAAGAAGCTATTTATGAGCTGACACAATATTTAAGCCGATTATCGACCGATGAACAAAGTGCGCAGGAAATGGAGGAACGAATCTCTGAGCTGTATTCACTGGGCCGCAAGCATCAGTGCCAAATTGAAGAGTTGATAACAGTGCGTGACCAGTTGACTGTAAAACTAGAAGACATTGGCGGCGGTGCAAACTCTATTGATGAGATGAATAGCCAGCTTGAGGTGTTTGCCAAGCAATATCAAAATAAAGCACAGAAATTTTCTAAAGCGCGAAACGCCAAAGCAGATGAGCTATCCAGACTTGTTACTGAAGCGATGCAATTGTTGGGCATGCCAGGCAGTGAATTTAAAGTTGGGCTCAATGAAAAGTCTGATGGCGTGCATTTGAATGGCCACGAATCAATAGAGTTTTTGGTGACAACCAACATGGGCCAAGAGTTTAAACCACTTAAAAAAGTTGCCTCAGGTGGCGAGTTGTCGCGCATATCACTCGCGATTTCAGTAATTAGTAGCGATAGTGAATATACACCAACCTTAATTTTTGATGAGGTGGATGTTGGTATTAGTGGCGCAGTGGCTGAGGTTGTTGGCAGGAAACTGCAAGAACTTGCCAAGAATTATCAAATTATCTGTATTACACATTTGGCGCAAGTGGCCGCGTTTGGCCACCAGCATTTGCGAGTCAGTAAGGTACAAAACGCACAAGGTGCACAAACCACTGTTGAACAACTTGAAGACGAGCAAAGGGTCGATGAAGTGGCGCGTATTTTAGGCGGTGCAACCGTTACCGATAAAGCAAGAGTTGCTGCTGCTGAAATGATTGCCAGTAGCCGTGTTTGATAAAACCAGCTTACAAAAAAAGCCGCTTTCGCGGCTTTTCTATCTAAACTTTATTTTTCTTAAGGCGCTCAATACCTAACATCTTAAAGATGTATTTTTGATAGGCCGACTCTGGGTTATCAATTTTCATGTTTTGAATCAACAACGCCACCCAAACCTAAATAACCAATATAAGGTTCAGAAGTGACAAAGGTCATCGGGCAGTTGTCACGAATGCCGCGTATTTCAAATCAGTATCCATGATGGTTGCAAATTTATAAGCCGGGCCAAAGCATGATGCGCCTTGAACCGCACCGACGACAATAGGGACGCCACCGTTTTCACAGAAATTCTCCCATTCGCTAGAAGCAACCTTGTTATGAGCTGTCGTAAAAAGTGAGACACTATGCCCCTCAACTTTATCAAAGGCAAGCTTAGAACCAGTCGCCAATATACATATTCAAAAATATATAAAAACATTTGATTTTAGTATTGGTTTATGTATAATATTGCCACCTATGGAAATTGTTGTCGGGGGCTTAATTGCCATTATAAACCAAGGTCTGCTGTATTGGAGAATCCAACAGCTTAAGCGTAAAAATGTAAGAAATCCTGGAAAGATTATAAATCTAGCCAGGATTTCTTTAATAGAGAGGCTTATATTGGTTGGTGTTTTACTGGTGCTGGCCATGCAACAATTAGATCCATTGGGCGTTATATTGAGTTTTTTTTTAATTAATTTAAGTTTGACATATTATCAACAATGGTATCTGAAACCTTAACATCTTCCGAATATATTAGGCATCATCTGCAAAACTTGACCTATGGTCAAAATCCAAATACAGGTATTTGGGAATTTGCAAGTACGTCAGAAGCAGCGAAAGATATGGGCTTCATGGCATTTCATGTTGACACGCTTAGTGTTTCATTTATATTAGGCGCCCTATTCTTAACCTTGTTTTATCGCGTTGGTAAGCGCATGACTGCTGATACACCATCAGGGATGCAAAATTTTGTTGAGAGCATCATTGACTTTATTAATGAGAATGTTCGAGGCTCTTTCAATGGCAAAAATCCAATGGTGGCACCTTTAGCGCTAACAGTCTTTATCTGGATTGTACTAATGAATACTATGGATCTTGTCCCAGTTGACTGGTTACCATATCTCGCCCAACAAATTGGTGCTTTTTTTGGCGCAGATCCTCATCATGTATTTTTTAAAGTGGTTCCAACCACTGATCCAAATGCCACTTTTGGCATGGCTCTTGGTATTTTTATATTAATTATTTTTTACAGTATTAAAGAAAAAGGTGCAGCGGGCTTTGGTTCGGAATTAGCATTCCATCCTTTTGGTAAAAAAATGATAATATTTAACCTTTTTTTAGAAGGCGTTAATCTTATTGCAAAGCCGGTTTCATTGTCATTACGTTTATTTGGTAATATGTATGCAGGAGAAATGATTTTTATTCTTATTGCCTTATTGCCGTTTTACTTACAATGGACTTTATCATTACCGTGGGCAATTTTCCACATTTTAATTGTATTATTACAAGCGTTTATTTTTATGACCCTAGTAATTGTATATATGGACATGGCTCATCAGAAAGACGAGCATTAATTTTTTTATAAACAGGAGTAGAAGATGACAGAAGTACAAGGAACGCTATTTTTAGCAGGTGCAATTTTAATGGGCTTAGGTGCATTAGGCGCAGCAGTAGGTATTGGTACATTAGGCGCAAAGTTTCTCGAAGGTGCAGCGCGCCAGCCGGAGCTTATTCCAATGCTTAGAACGCAGATGTTTATTGTAATGGGACTAGTTGACGCGGTACCAATGATTGCAGTTGGTATCTCAATGTATATTTTATTTGCGGTTGCCGGATAATCACTATTAATTTAAAGATAAAGGTTTAAGCTATGAATATTAATTTGACAATGATTGGGCAATTAATTATGTTTACCATGTTTACATGGTTTTGCATGAAATTTATTTGGCCACCAATTGTTGCTGCCATGGAAGAGCGTAAAAAGCATATTGAAGATGGTTTGCTTGCAGCAGAACGTGGACTTTCAGAGCAGGTAGAGGCTGAGCAAAAAGCACAAGAGCTAATTAATCAGTCAAAAGATCAAGCTTCTGAAATTATTGCTAATGCATCTAAGCAAGCTTCCAACATGGTTGAAGAGGCTAAAGATGTTGCTTTGCAAGCTGCAGAAAAAGTTAAGTCACAAGCAACAATAGAGCTTGAACAAGATAAGGTGCGTGTGCGAAATGAGTTGCAAAGCCAAGTATCAAGTTTAGTGATGCAGGGTGTTAGCGCTGTTCTATCTAAAGAAGTGGATGGTAAAACGCATAAGACAATGCTCAACAAATTGTCTCAAACACTATAGTAATCAATTATGGAATTAGTAACAATTGCCAAACCTTACGCCAATGCAGTATTTGAAATTGCACAGCAAGACAAATCATATGATGGCTGGAAGTCAGTATTAGAGGCAGCAGCATTACTCATGAATAATGAGAAGATGCAAAGTTATCTTGATTCTCCAAGTGTAACAAAGCAAGATAAAATTGAAGCTATTCGAGGCTTGGTAGTAAAAATAACCGAGAGAAAACTAGACCCCAAAGAAGATGAATTTTTATCTTTAATTTTGGAAAATAGCCGAACAGACGCGCTACCAAGTATTCTTGCTTTATTTGAAGAGCGTGCTAATGAATTTGAAGATTCGAAATTATTTCAAGTAATTAGCGCTTACAAATTAACAGCTGCAGAAGAGAAAAGCATTGCCACAGATCTTGGTGAAAAATACAATACAAATGTTAGTATTGAGACCACTATTGATGATGCTCTTGTTGGTGGTCTGGTAATAAAATTAGGAGACAAAGTGATCGATATGTCGATCAAAGCTCGTACAGATGAGCTAAGCTTGCGTCTTACAACACATTAATTATAAATTTATATAAAAGGAAGGGTTATGCAATTAAACGCCAGCGAAATTAGTGATTTAATTAAAAAACAAATAGAAGGTTTCGACTTTAAAGCAGAGGCACGTACAGAAGGTGTTATTGTTAGTGTAAGTGATGGTATTGTTCGAATTCATGGCTTAGCTGATGTACAGTTTGGTGAAATGCTTGAATTTCCAAATAATACTTTCGGTATGGCGCTTAACCTTGAGCAAGATTCAGTAGGTGCAGTTGTCTTGGGCAGCTATCTTCACCTATCAGAAGGTGATATTGTTAAATGTACCAATAGACTGGTTGAAGTACCAGTAGGTGAAGCATTATTAGGGCGCGTTGTAAACCCATTGGGTCAGCCAATTGATGGTAAAGGTGCTATTGATACAACGGAGTCTCTTCCACTAGAAATTATGGCACCAGGCGTTATTGAGCGTAAGTCTGTTGATCAACCAATTCAAACAGGTATTAAGGCAATTGATGCGATGGTTCCAATTGGCCGTGGTCAACGTGAACTTATCATTGGTGATCGTCAAACAGGTAAGACAGCTGTTGCCATTGATGCAATTATTAATCAAAAAGATACAGGCATTCGTTGTGTTTATGTTGCTATTGGCCAAAAAGATTCTTCAGTAGCAGCTGTTGTTCGTAAATTAGAAGAGCATGGTGCATTAGAAAATACAATTATTGTCAATGCCGGTGCAGCTTCATCTCCATCGCTACAATATATTGCACCTTATGCAGGTTGTTCGATGGCGGAGTACTTCCGTGACCGTGGCGAAGATGCTTTAATTGTTTATGATGACTTGACTAAGCAAGCCTGGGCATACCGCGAAGTATCATTATTACTAAAACGTCCACCAGGACGTGAAGCCTACCCAGGTGATGTGTTTTACTTACACTCTCGATTATTGGAGCGTGCTTCACGAGTGAATGCAGAGTATGTTGAGCAAATGACGAATGGTAAAGTTAAAGGCAAAACAGGTTCATTAACTGCACTTCCAATTATTGAAACACAAGGTGGAGATGTTTCAGCATTTGTTCCAACTAATGTAATTTCAATTACAGATGGTCAGATTTTCTTAGAAACAGACCTATTTAATGCTGGTATTAGACCCGCTATTAATGCAGGCCTCTCAGTGTCTCGTGTGGGTGGTGCAGCACAAACAAAAATTATTAAGAAGTTAGGTGGTGGTGTTCGACTAGATTTAGCGCAATATAGAGAATTAGCGGCTTTCGCTCAATTTGCTTCAGATCTTGATGCTGAAACTAAAGCGCAAATTGATCGTGGCCAAAGAGTGACAGAGCTAATGAAGCAAGACCAATATAGACCTTTGTCTGTTGCTGAACTAGCTACCTCATTGTTTGCTGCAAACTCAGGATCTTTAGATGATCTTGAGGCTAATAAAGTAGTTGATTTTGAAAAAGCACTATTAACGTATATGGGCTCTAATCAAACAGAGTTAATGGATAATATTAACGAGAATGGCGATTATAACGATGATATTGCTAGTAAATTACAAGCTGCAATTGATGATTTCAAGGCAAACCACACTTGGTAGAAAAATAATATGGCAGCTGGAAAGGAAATTAGAACGCAGATTGCGAGTATTAAAAATACTCAAAAGATCACATCGGCCATGGAAATGGTGGCCGCGTCTAAAATGAAAAAAGCTCAACAAAGGATGCTCGCGTCGCGCCCTTATTCTGAAAAAATTACCAAGGTAATTAGTCATTTGGCAAATGCACACCCAGAATTTACGCATCCTTATATGAAAGAAGTTGGCGAGCTTAAGCGTGTTGGTATTATCATCATTTCAAGTGACAGAGGTTTGTGTGGTGGTTTAAACACTAATCTTTTTAGAAGCCTGTTAAAAGAAGTGGCTGATTATCAAGCTAAAGGTATAGAGGTTGAAATTTGTACCATTGGTAAAAAATCTACTTCATTTTTCAAGAATTTGGGTTTAAATATTAAGTCTGTATTAACAAATCTTGGAGATGCACCGCATTTTGATGATCTTTTAGGTACAGTTAAAGTTATGCTAGATGCATATGACAATGATGAAATCCAGCAATTATCAGTTGCCTATAACAGATTTGAAAACACCATGACACAAGTGCCAACAACTGCACAATTAATCCCAATGGTTGCTTCAGAAACAGAAAGTATGAGTCATCACTGGGACTATCTTTATGAGCCTGATGCACAAACAGCATTAAGTGCATTATTAGTTAGGTACATTGAGGCAATTGTTTATCAAGGATTGGTGGAAAACATTGCTTCTGAGCAATCCTCTAGAATGATTGCTATGAAGAGTGCAACTGACAATGCTGGTGATATGGTAGATGAATTAGAGTTGGTATATAATAAAGCAAGGCAAGCGGCAATTACTCAGGAAATTTCTGAGATAGTAAGTGGTGCAGCCGCAGTATAAAATTCAAAAATAGAGTTTAAAAAAAGGAAAATCAAAATGAGCAGCGGAAAAATTATACAAATCATTGGTGCAGTTATTGACGTCGAGTTCCCGGCAGACAGTATTCCCAATATTTATGATGCCTTAATCGTTACAGAAACAGGCCTAACATTAGAGGTTCAGCAACAATTAGGCGATAACAAGGTTCGCGCTATTGCAATGGGCGGTTCTGAAGGCTTAAAGCGAAGCATCGAAGTGACTAATACAGGCGCTCCTATTCAAGTTCCAGTGGGAACTAAGACATTAGGCCGTATCATGAATGTATTAGGTAAGCCTATTGATAATGCTGGTGATATTGGTGAAGAAACAAATTGGGCCATTCATCGTCCAGCACCTGCATATGAGGAACTAGCGCCTGCTGCAGAATTATTAGAAACTGGTATTAAAGTAATTGACTTAGTTTGTCCATTTGCTAAAGGCGGTAAAGTTGGTTTGTTTGGGGGTGCCGGTGTTGGTAAAACCGTTAACATGATGGAGCTTATTCGTAACATTGCAATCGAGCATTCAGGTTATTCTGTATTTGCTGGTGTTGGTGAACGTACTCGTGAGGGTAATGACTTCTACCACGAAATGAAAGAATCAAATGTGCTTGATAAAGTATCTTTAGTCTACGGTCAAATGAATGAGCCCCCAGGAAACAGATTGCGTGTCGCGTTAACTGGTTTAACGATGGCCGAGTATTTCCGTGATGAAGGTCGTGATGTATTATTATTCATTGATAACATTTACCGTTATACACTAGCAGGTACAGAAGTATCGGCTCTATTAGGTCGTATGCCTTCAGCAGTAGGTTATCAGCCAACATTAGCTTCAGAGATGGGTGCATTGCAAGAACGTATTACTTCTACTAAGAAAGGCTCTATTACTTCAATTCAAGCTGTATATGTCCCAGCGGATGACTTAACTGACCCATCACCAGCAACAACATTTGCTCACTTAGATGCCACAGTGGTATTGTCACGTCAAGTAGCTGAATTAGGTATTTACCCTGCAGTAGACCCGCTTGATTCTACTTCACGTCAACTAGATCCATTAATTGTTGGAGAAGAGCATTATGCAGTCGCTCGTGGCGTTCAAGGAATATTACAGCGCTATAAAGAATTGAAAGATATTATTGCAATCCTAGGTATGGATGAATTGTCTGAAGAAGATAAACAATCTGTGACCCGTGCTCGGAAAGTTCAGCGTTTCTTATCTCAGCCATTCTTTGTTGCTGAAGTATTTACAGGATCACCAGGTAAGTATGTCTCTCTTAAAGACACAATTTCTGGATTTAAAGCTATTTTAAATGGTGAGCTAGATGATCTTCCTGAGCAAGCATTCTATATGACTGGCTCGGTCGAAGAGGTGCGCTCAAGAATTGCGGAGAACGCTTAAATGTCAATGATCCATGTTGATATTGTTAGTGCTACTGAGTCCCTTTATTCAGGTGAAGCAAAGTGTGTGTTTGCTCCCGGTAGTAATGGTGAGTTAGGTATTTACCCTCAACATTTAGCTTTATTATCAACGTTAAAACCTGGCGAGGTTCGTGTTGAAACTGAAAGCGGCATCGAATCTATTTACGTGTCAGGCGGTATAGTTGAAATACAACCGAACATTGTTACCATTTTTTCTGATACTGCTATACGAGCAAATGATTTAGATGAATCTAAAGCATTAGAAGCTAAGAAAAGAGCTGAAGAGGCTATGCTAGATGCTGACAGTAGTCACGACATTTCCTCGACACAAGCAGCTTTAGCTGAATCAATGGTTCAGTTACAGATGATTTCTAAGATGAGAGGCAAGAAGATCTAAAGACAAAAATTCTTGAAGTTAACAACCTTATTGTTAACTACCTTAATGCCTTCTTCTTGAAGGCGTTTTTGTTTTAAAGCCGACCCAAAGGCATATTCACCTAACTCACCATTGGACTTAACGACACGATGACAAGGAACCTCAGGTGCATATGGATTTTTATTCATAGCTGAACCAACAGCTCTATAGGCACTAGGATGACCCATTAACATTGCTAAATTACCATATGTAATAACCGAACCTGCAGGAACGTTACTTTTAAGCGTTTCATAGCAAAGTATTTGAAACTCAGTCATACCAAGTAAACACTCATAGCTGAGTCATAGCTATCTTGTGCTTTTAGGATAAAGTCACAAGCCTCTCTAACCGCGCCATGACCGCCTTTCTTATCAGTAATCAAGCATGCATTATCTTTAACTAGTTCATGGGCATTGGCAACTGCAATAGCAAGGCCAACATTACGCATGACAGGAAGGTCAATGACATCGTCACCTACATAGGCTACTTGATCTGAATTTAAAGAAAGCTTCTCTAGTAACTCATTAAAGGCAATTAATTTATCATTTTGCCCTTGATAGAAATATTCAATGCCTAAATTCTTCATTCTATGAGCCACATTGGGTGTATCTCTAGCGCTAATAACCGCTGGCTCAACACCATTCTGTTTTAGGAGTTTGATGCCTAGTCCATCTAATGAGTTAAAGCGTTTAAGTTCAATACCTTCATCTGAAAAATACAATCCACCATCGGTTAGAACGCCATCGACATCAAAAATAATAAGTTTGATATTTTTAGCTCTGAGGTAGGCTTTGTTTAATAATTTCATGTTAATTTACTCCATTCAAATGCAGGGCCAGGGTCTGTTTTACGACCGGGTGAAATTTCATTATGCCCCTTGATATCAGTGATAGGATAGTGAGATCTTAATATTGATAATACTTGATTTAAAGATGTATATTGCGACGTTTCATAGGCACTATTATCAGTGCCCTCTAATTCGATGCCAATTGAATAATTGTTGCAATCGCCAACTTCGTTAAAACTTGATTGACCGGCATGCCAAGCACGATGATTAAAATCTACAAATTGCACAATACTGCCATTTCGTTTTATGAGTAAGTGCGCTGAAACTTTAACGTCTTCCAGTGTCTCGAAATAAGCATGCTTATTAATCTTCAGTTTATTAGTAAAGAAATCCTCAATATGAGTATTTCCAAATTCACCAGGCGGCAGTGAAATGTTATGAATAACAACTAGAGTGATCTCAGTATTGTCTGGTCTCTGGTTATAATTTTCAGAGGGTGTTTTTTTTGCTATATTTAATCTATGATCTATAATCATAACTATGATTGTACTCGATTAAAATAACGACCTCTAAGCATTAGTCTGGGTGTGTCTTGCTGATCTATATAGGTAGAGCGCTTATGTAAGACATTGTTGCAAAGAAGCCCCTGGTTAGCTGACATGGTATGAGTGAAATGATATTGCGTATTATCTGCTAAAAGTTGGTCAAGAATTTCGACAGCCTGCTTGATTTCATCAGAATCATAGAAGTCAATATTTTTCTTTCTTTGAGTGTAACGCATGTAAAGCTGATTCGTCATTTCATCAATGAAAAAAATAGGTCCAACAGAAGTCTTGCGACGAATCTGACCGTCCACCTTGTGAGCCGGAATGCTCATAGCCTGCGCATGGGTAAGTGCTGTTGTAATATCTGGGTTTTCCTCTCTCAAAAGCAAGTAAGCCATTTGTGGATCAATCCACTGATTTTCTCCACCTTGTTGAGCCGGGTTTACACAAAATAAAGAAAATGCTCTAATTCTGTCTTTAGGAGCGTTATAGTAGCCATCTGTATGCCAACCAATAGCACGATCTGTATAAGGAATAAATTCAGCTTGATCCTGTTGATCACTTTGGGTAATATAAGCCAGGCCTTGACTCTTGACATATAGATGTTGATCAAATGCCTTCAAGTTAAATTGCTGATTAAAACCAACTATGCTAGATTCATAGTCCTGCTGAGAGGGTATATGAAATAACGCGAAGTTATTGACACGGCACAAGTGAGTGATTTGATTTTTTTCAGCTTTCGAAAGTTGAGTAGGCTTGTTAACTTCTATCAAACAATTTTCAATATCAGTCTGGATATTGGCAAGTTTTTCATCTCGCCAAAATCGGTAGTCGTCAATTGAGGTGATTATATTAGCCATTAATGCGCTTATTGATATACCACTGTTGAGCAATAGACAGAATATTATTAGCTACCCAGTAAAGTACCAGTCCAGACGGGAACCATAAGAAGAAGACAGTAAATATGAAAGGTAAAGCCATCATGATCTTGGCTTGCATTGGATCAGGCGGCGGTGGATTAAGTTTTTGCTGGACAAACATAGAGACCCCCATGATGAGAGGCAAGATGTAAAACGGATCTGGAGCCGCTAAATCAAGTAAATACCAGAAAGGGGTTTGGCGAAGCTCAACCATTTCTAATAGTACCCAGTAAAGTGAGATAAATACCGGAATTTGAACTAAGATTGGTAGGCAACCAGCTGCCGGATTAATCTTTTCTTTTCGATATAACTCCATGGTCTTTTTACCCATTTTCTCTTTATCATCACCATAGGTTTCTTTAAGCTTCGTTAATCTTGGAGAGAGTTTCCTCATGCCTGCCATAGAACGATATGATTTTTCACTAAGCTTGTAAAACGCAAGTTTGATTAACAGGGTCAGAATAAGAATGGCATATCCCCATGAGCCAACGTAAGCATAAAGCCAATTTAGCACCTCTGAAAGTGGCTTGGCAATAATAAATAAAATGCCATAATCAACTGTCTTGTCAAGTCCAGGGGCTAAATTACCAATATGAGCCTGCTCTTTAGGACCAATGTATAAAGAATTTTTTCCGAGTGTAGCGGAAGACCCAGAAGCGACATTTTGAGCGGGATTAACCACGGTTAGTAGATACTTACCGTCGTTAACTTTGGCAGAGTAATTGTGCGTTGCTTGCGTCTCTGGAATCATAGCAACAAAGAAATAGTGCTGGATCATGGCTGACCAGCCGCCTTTAGAAGTTGTTTCCGGTTGTTCATTAAATTCGTCAAACTCTATTTTTTCATAGACTTCTTGGTCATCGTACTTGGCGCCACCTGTGTAGGTTGGCATCATCATGGTAGATTGGTCTAAGGCATTACGCACTAGTTGCGTATAACTAGTGATAGCAATGTTTTTATTCGAGTTATTGCTAACTTGGTAGTCTATATCAACGAGGTAGCTACCCCTAGTAAAGTGATAATTTTTAGTAACCACAACGCCATTATCACCCTTCCATATTAATGGCACTACTAAGCTATCTCCTTGCATTTGGTAACTTGTTTGAGCCGAACTAAACATTGAGTGATGCGTTGGCATTTGCTCGCTTGGTAGTAGTCCACTTTGTGCTTGGAATAGCTCATTAGGCGTGTCACTTAAAAGCTTAAAGTGTGATTCAGAGCCCAACTCAATCGGATAGTCATTAAGCCATGCATTGGTAATCGTACCACCTTTATTGCTTATATTCACTGTCAGAAGATCAGAGCTTACAGTGATAAATTGACCAGTATTAGTTATCTTTGTTGCTGGAACATCAAGCGTTGAATTTGTAACAATTGCACTGGGTATGTTTGCATCATTTTTAGCAGGCACGCTTGAAGTACGTTCAGTTTTCGGCTGATAAAGTAAATCGCCATTGACGTCAACAGCATGTTGTCTATCCCATTGCTCACTAAGTAGAAATATGCTAAGAAATATTGCGATAATTAAGAAAAGTTTTTGGTTGTCCATCGAGTTTAGTTTTAGTTAAAGTTAAGTTATTTTTTTGGCACAGGATCAAAGCCACCATGATGCCAGGGGTGACACTTTCCTATGCGTTTTGCGCTCAGGATAAAGCCTTTAATTAATCCATGTTCCTTGATAGAGTCATAAGCATATTCTGAGCATGTAGGCTGAAAACGGCAATTAGACCCAAGCAAGGGGCTGATAAATAGTTGATAGAATTTAATCGGTATTAATAACAAGTAGCGCATTACTTGGCCACCACTTTATTAAATAAATTTAATAAATCCTGAACTATAAGATCGTTTTTAGCTGACTTAGAGTGCTTAGCCATAACCACGAATTCCCAATTATCTAGCTGAGCTCGGTTCTGTCTAAAAGTTTCACGTGCTAAACGCTTAAAATGATTACGATCAACCGCTAGACGATGTACTTTTTTAGAAATTGCAAGACCGAGCTTAGCTCGAGAATCTTTAGTCTTAATGGACATAACTTGCCAATATTTTCCCCTAGTCATTTTCCCATCATTAAAAATGGATTTATATTCACTAGGTTTTAATACTTTAGATTGGCGAGTTAATCTAAAAGACATCTGAAATAAGGAATTAAGCTGTTAAGCGCTTACGTCCTTTTCTTCTCCGTGCATTGACAATCGCACGACCTGCTTTAGTGCTCATTCTTGATCTGAAACCGTGCTTTCGCTTTCGTTTGATAACACTAGGTTGAAAGGTTCTCTTTTGCTTCATAATGGAGTTTGTTCAATAAAATCTTGCAATTTTACCATAAATTAATCTGTTTTGTATTAACTGTGACGAATATAGCATCTATACTTATAAAGTGCTACAATGACCCCTATTTATGAGTTAGGGCATCACCGCTAATGGATTTGATTTACTGATTAATGCTATTCAAAGCACCTCATTTTGGCATTAAAACACTTTGAATCGCTACAACAAGTTTTTCTTGCCATTCATAATGATATTGTTCAAGAGCTTCCAGAGGGTGTATTGAATGATATACTGCCAAAGAAAAACACACATTCTATAAAAGAGATGGACAAAACAGGGTCTAAAGTATTAAAATGTCTGAGCTATGAACCTATGAGTGTTGATCAGTTGGTTGAAAAAACCAAACTCAGCCCATAGATAGTTTCACAGTAGTTGCTCTTATTGGAGCTGGATAGCAAGGTGGAAAAGACAAATGCACAGGGCTACGTATTAATTTAAATAAAATTTATGATATGACACATAATATTCTCGACGTTCTTACTTATATGTTCGACTATCTCTTCGAAGAAGCGGAACAGAACAATGCGCACGAAATTAATGACAGTGAGCTAAAAGCACACTTGTCAGAAGCTGGTTTTGATGTCGCAGGCATTGATAAAGCACTAAGCTGGTTAGAGAATATCGCCACCTTACAAGACGGAAAAATCAAACCATTTGATCTGATTAATCAGACTAGCATGCGTATCTATTCAGAAGCAGAGCAATCAAAGCTGGATTCGAAGGCTCGTGGATTTTTACTGTTTATGGAGAATGTTGGTCAGCTTGATGCCAATCAGCGTGAAATGATTATTGAACAAGTGGTGTCACTTGGTGATACAGGGATTGATCTTGAAGATCTTAAATGGGTGGTAATGATGGTTCTGGGTAATAGTAAAGATGGTGAAATATCCGCACAATGGCTTGAGTCTATTGTTTTTCTTGATGAAAACCGCACCTTACAATAATGGCTAAAAATTTAGTTATTGTTGAGTCCCCTGCCAAAGCAAAAACCATTGAAAAATTCTTGGGTAAAGATTATGTTGTTAAGTCGAGTATTGGTCATATTCGCGATATGCCAAAAAAGAATATGGGCATCGATATCGAGAATAACTTCGAGCCTACCTATGAAGTAACGGCAGATAAAAAAAAAGTCGTTGCTGAATTACGTAAAGCGCTTAAGTCAGCAGAAAAAGTATACCTCGCGACGGATGAGGATCGAGAAGGTGAGGCCATTGCTTGGCACCTATTGGAAACACTTAAACTTCCAAGAGACACAGCGAGAATTGTATTTCATGAAATTACCAAGGGCGCTATTACTAGTGCTATTACCTCGCCAAGAACAGTAGATTATCATTTGGTTGATGCGCAACAAGCGCGTCGAGTTATTGATCGATTAGTTGGTTTTGAGATCTCACCAGTACTTTGGCGTAAAATCTCTGGAGCCCGTTCAGCCGGCCGTGTGCAATCTCCAGTGATGCGTCTTGTCGTTGAAAGAGAAAGGGAAATCACTAAGCATACTTCTATATCTACTTACAAAGTCAAAGCTGAATTAGTCAACGATAGTGGTGAAGTGGCAGATGTTAAACTGAATAAAGATTTTGATTCTAAAGAGGATGCGTTGGCATTTACAACCAAACTCTTATCAGCAGATTTAACAGTTGCCTCTATTGAGAAAAAACCTTCAAAGCGTTCACCAAAAGCGCCATTTATCACCTCAACATTACAACAAGAGGCTTCTCAAAAACTGGGATTTTCGGTTAAGCAAACCATGACTATTGCCCAGAATTTATATCGTGAGGGTTCGATTACTTACATGAGAACAGATTCATTTAATCTATCAGAAACTGCAATTGAGGCAGCTGGAAAAGTTATTGAGCAAGAATTTAGCGCTGAATATCACAATGTCAGACGCTTTAAAACTAAAGACTCTGGTGCACAAGAGGCGCATGAAGCGATCCGTCCAACAGATTTAACTAAGCCAAGTATTTATGGCGTAGATGAACAAACAGCTAAGCTTTATAGTCTGATCTATAAGCGCACATTGGCGTCGCAAATGAGCGACGCTCAATTACAAAAAACACAAATAAAAGTAACTGTATCAAATGCAGATGAACTGTTCTTGGCAAATGGTGAAATTTTAACTTTTCCAGGTTTCTTAAAAGTTTACGATTATCTTTCTGCTGATGACAAACTACTACCTGATTTAAGCAAAGGTGATTCTCTGACGCTGGCCAGCTTCTCTGCAAGAGAAAGCTTCTCTCGCGCTAAGCCTCGTTATACAGAAGCTTCGTTGGTTAAAAAAGTTGAAGAAATGGGTATCGGCAGACCATCTACATTTGCCACCATGGTTTCTACTGTTCAAGACCGTAATTACGTTACTAAGGAAACTCGAGAGGGTTATGAGCGTGAGTTCGACCTAATTGAAATTCAAGACAATGCTATAGTTGAATCAAGAGCCAGTGAAACAACAGGCGCTGAAAAAAATAAACTCTTCCCTACTAATGTCGCCTATTTGTTAAATGACTTCTTGGTGAAGAATTTCAGCAACATTATTGACTACGAATTTACAGCCAAATTAGAAAGTGATTTTGATACAGTAGCAACCCAAAACGTTCCTTGGAGGCAAGTTGTCAAAAGCTTCTACGACCCGTTTCATGCGCAAATTGAAGCAGCGGCAGATATCTCTAGAGAAGAGACACATGGTATGCGTGAATTGGGAGAGGATCCTAAATCAGGTAAACCTGTCAGTGTTCGATTCGGACGATATGGTGCGTTTGCACAAATTGGCCATAAGGATGATGAAGATAAGCCTACTTTTGCAGCGCTTAGAGGCACACTCGACATTGAAACCATCACACTGGACGAGGCACTAGAATTATTTAATATGCCTAGAACGGTAGGTGAAACAGAAAAATTTGGCGTTATCAAGGCTAACTACGGTCGTTTCGGTCCTTACATCCAATATGGCAAAAAATACGTTTCTCTTAAAGAACATATTCCAGAAGAAGTTGATTTAGAAACAGCTTTAGAGTTAATCGCAGCCAAAGAAAAATATGATGCAGAGCGTGTTCTTAAGAAATTCGATGATTCTGAAATTCAAGTCTTAAATGGCCGCTTTGGCCCTTATGTTTGGAATGGAAAAAAACGCGGAAAAGGTCAGAAAAACATCACTATCAAGAAAGTATTTGGCGATAAAGAGCCAATTGATCTAACTTTGGAAGAGTGTAAGAAAGCTATTTCCGGGAAGCTCCAGCCAAAAAAAACAGCCAGCAAAGCTACTAAGAAACCCACTAAGAAAAAGTAAGAAAGTGCCATAGCCTTATTATCACGCAGCCTTTCTTCACTTTTGCCGTGTAAAATGCAAAGCATTTATTATTAAATATAAGTTGTTATGTTACTAATTAGCGAAATAATGATTGGCAATCCCCAAATTGATGATTTTGAAGAATTGGTCGTTGTGCTAAAGGCCATTTCAGATTCATCTGATGAGCGCTTCTTTCGAATGGACGTCAAACCTGACTATCAAGATACACCAGAAAACTGGGAGGACCGTCTAGAGGCGGCATTTTACTAATGGGAAAATATCTAAATAAAGAGCAAATTTTTGACGCAGAAGATGGCGAAGATTTGTATGCAAATGAAGAGCAGTTAGTTGCACGCTTAGAGTTTTTTGAAACACAACGCTCTGAACAAACTCTTGAAACCCCAGTTGAAGACCGTATTAACACGCTGCTTGAAATTGCACGTATTCAGGTTGAGCGCTACAAAGGCTCAGATGCTTGGGAAGTGGCTATGTTAGCTTTTGATCTGGCTAAAGAAAATGAGCTTTGGGAATTAGCAACAGAGGCTTGTGATGCGATGTTTTTATCCGAAGGTCCTGATGCTTTAAAAGCACTCGGCCATGCTTTATGGTTGGGGATTACTTTCCCGATTGATCCAGAAATCACAGTGGCAATGTTACAACACTTGGTGGAAGAGTCTCCTAAAGGTGCCGACACAAAAGCTTATGCAGCAGCAGTAGCGCACTATATTGTTTCTATTCGACGTGGTGCAGATGATGATTTAACCTTTTTTGCCTCTCAAATGATTGCATCAGTTGCAGATGAGCATTCTCATGTGGCTGATCAGTCAACCTTTGACTTGTGGCGTAGAACTTTGCAGCTAGATAAACCAGAAGTTTTTTTGCCAAAACTTTCTAGTGCGATTGAACAGTTAGTTGGGGACAATTGGTGGGTTGATCGAGAAGCTATAGTAGCTAAGCTCGATGCTGAAGGTAAGTAAGTGAAAATTAAGATCTGCGGATTTACCCAGGCTCAAAATGCACGTGATGCATCTTTGCTTGGTATTGATGCAATAGGATTGGTTTTTTATGACAAATCTCCACGTTATGTAGAGATTGAACGCGCCTTAGAAATCGTTCAGGCTTTGCCGCCTTTTATCAATCGTGTGGGCTTATTTGTCAATGCAGATTCTTATTTTATTGACGAAGTACTCTGCGAAGTGCCGCTCGACACCTTGCAATTCCATGGCGATGAAACCCCTCAAGAATGTCAGCAATATGGCCTACCTTTTATGAAGGCTTTGCGTGTTAACGAGCAAACAAACATCCCTAAACTAGCGCAAGACTACCATCAAGCTAACGGCTTGCTGCTAGACGCTTATAATTCTACAACTTATGGCGGCACTGGAGAGAGTTTTGATTGGTCATTGGCTAAGGTCGAACTTGATCTACCTATTATTTTGGCCGGTGGGCTCAACCCTGAAACTGTTGGCAAAGCGATTCAGCAAGTTAGTCCCTATGCGGTTGATGTGTCAAGCGGTGTAGAAAGCTCTAAGGGTATTAAAGACATTCAAAAAATTCAACAGTTTATTCAGCAATCAAACCTATGAGTCATTACAACTTTCCAAAGTAGAAGGCATCTTGCCCGCATTAGAATCTTCTCACGCAGTGGCTTATGCAATTAAGCTTGCTCAAGAATTAACACAAGACAAGCATATTATCGTCAACCCTTTGGGTCGTGGCGATAATGATATTCATACGGTTTGCTGAAATCGAAGGCATACAATTTTAGTTACGCTGAGCAATTTATTTAGCACTCGATCATGCTTACAGCAAGCCCACCAAGTGAAGTTTCTTTGTATTTACTCGACATGTCAAGTCCAGTTTTTTTCATGGTTTCGATGCAATGATCCAAAGAGATTAAATGCTCTCCATTTTCTTTGAGTGACAAAGAAGCCGCTAGATAAGCACTAATCGCGCCAAATCCATTGCGTTCGATACAAGGAATTTGCACCAAGCCTTTAACCGGATCACATGTTAGCCCTAAATGATGTTCTAGTGCGATTTCTGCTGCATTCTCAGTTTGTTCGCTAGTACCGTTTTTAGCAGCGCATATTCCTGCCGCCGCCATAGAGGCTGCAGAACCCACTTCACCTTGGCAACCCACTTCAGCACCAGAAATAGAGCTGCGATGTTTGATTAAACCACCAATGGCTGCCGCTGTTAATAAAAAATCGTATATTTGTTGTTGGTTAATTTTTTGATGATGCACCAAGTGATACAAAATTGCCGGAATAATACCAGCAGCACCGTTAGTAGGGGCTGTAACAACCATATGCCCTGAGGCATTTTCTTCATTAACAGCCATTGCATAAGCGCATAGCCAGTCATTCACATCGGCGTTGTATGGATCATTCTTTAACTGTTGATGTAGGTTCTTGGCTCGTCTGGGTGTTTCTAAACCACCAGGTAATATTCCTTCACCTAACAAACCTTTTTCAACACAAACTTCCATGGATTGCCAAATTATATCCAAGCCTTTTTCTAAAGATTCTTTAGAAAGATTTTGAGCTTCATTGGCATATTTCATTTGTGAAATCGATAGCCCACTATCTTTAGACATTAATAGCATGGCGTCAGCGGAGTCAAATGCATAGGGAAATTGTACTTTAGACTGGCTCAGAATAGGAGCCTTTATTTGGTGAATATTATCCAGAGTTGTAATGAATCCTCCACCAATGGAGAAGTAAGTCTCTGATAAGATAACTTGCTCGGATGCATCTAGCCACTCAAAAACCATGCCATTAGGGTGTTGAGATAGCGAATGCTTCGTATCAAAAATAATGGCTTTTTCAGTGTCAAATTCAACGCTGTAATTTTGTTCTAATGAGATGGCTTTTTTACGTCGTAATTGATCTGTAAGATTATCCACATCTGACTGGGCTAAATCCTCTGGTAAATAACCATGTAGCCCCAAAATAATAGCCAGATCAGTTGAATGACCAATTCCTGTATAAGCCAAAGAATCCTTAAGCGTGCAACGAACATGCGTCTTTACTTGCATGGGTTGCTTGCGAATATGATTGACAAAAGTATGCGCTGCTAACATTGGTCCCATTGTGTGAGAGCTCGATGGTCCAATGCCTACTTTAAATAATTGTAAAACGCCGATAAACATAGATACGATTTCTTGATATGAATAGTCATAATACTGAAATGATACTAGTATATTTAACTTGGTATGATTTTATTTAAGCGAAGAAAAAAAAGTATTTTGGGTGTGCTATGTCCATAAAAATAAAATTTTAATTTGACATAGAAGTTACAATTAAATATTAATTATTTTTTAAACGTTAGCCACCAGACTAAAACGAAAAATTGAATAAATAATAGCGGCGTGACCGAGAGTAATACAAACTCCCAGCCGTAGTTAAACACAAACCAGCCAGCAGAGATTATGGCGATTGCTTCAGTGGCAAATATTAATAAGTCATTCAATGATTGGACTTTGAATTTTTCAGGCTCAGTGTAGGCACGCGGTAATAAGCTTGTGCCGCCGATAAATAAAAAATTCCAACCCAGTCCAAGTAGGATTAAGGCAATCCAATAATTATTAAGCGCGTGTCCTGAATAGGCAAACACTATGCATACAAAATAGATTAGAACACCTGTCAACATCATCTTTGTCAGCCCTAGCCAGCGTACAATAAAGGGTATGAATAATGAGGGTAAGAACATGGCAATGACGTGCACCTGAATGACAAATTTTGTTTGCTCAAGAGAGTGTCCATCGATCACATGCATGCTCAGCGGTGTGGCTGTCATTAGATAGCTCATGACCACGTAGCCAATGGCGGCGCTGGAAATGGCGACAATAAAAACTGGTTGTTTGGTAATGATGGACAAGGGGCGGGCGCTACTATTTTGCTGTTCTGAGGTAGGCTCGGTTTGACGATAAAACCACAATACACCAAAAGCAATAACAAAACAGCTACTTAATAATACAAATGAACCGACAAAATCAGTGGCAAATAAATGCCTGCCTGTTGTTGCAAGTTCAGGCCCTAAGAATGCAGAAACTAGTCCGCCAATTAACACCGCCGAAGTGGCAGTAGCACTCAAATTTTTGTCAACACATTCAATCGCAGCAAATCTAAATTGGTTCATGGTTGCCGTGGTGATTCCAAATAGAAAAGTGGCCGCACAAAAGAGATAAAAAGACTGAATAGTGAGAGCTATAATAGCGAGTGTAATAATAGCCAATGTATAAATACAAACTCCTAAAAAAGTACGCCTTTGACCGATGATCGAAATAATATGATTGATGGGAATAATGCTGCTGGCTGTACCTACGACCAAAAGTGCTACTGGCAAGGTTGATAAGCCATCGCTCGGCGCTAATGATTGGCCAATAATGCCACCTAAGAAAAATATAAAGACACTAAGCGACATGAATAGTGCTAGGCCTACTGAAAGTAGCCAGACGTTTCTTGGCATGAGGCGCATCTACTTTTTACTAGGCTTCTGCCAGCTTTTCATCGTGACTTGCTCAGATCGGCTGAGTGTTAGCTGATCTTCTGGAGAGGTTTTGGTAATGGTAGATCCTGCGCCAATTGTGGCATTTTTACCAATGGTAACAGGGGCTACAAGTTGGGAGTTTGAGCCAATAAATGCGCCATCATGAATAATTGTTTGATGTTTGTTAACACCATCATAATTGCAAGTAATTACACCTGCACCAATATTAACATCAGCCCCTAGGGTGGCATCACCAACATAGCTAAGATGTGAAATTTTTGAACCCTTACCAACAGTAGATTTTTTGACTTCTACAAAATTGCCAATTTTGGCATTTTCACCAATATTGGTTTGAGGACGAACTCGAGCAAATGGACCAATCAAAGCGCCGTTACCAATCACAGCATCCTCTATATTAGAGTTTGCCAAGATAGAAACGTTATCGCCGATTTTTGAGTTTTTTATACAACAATTTGGTGCAATTGTTGTATTGTTTCCTAGTGATACTACCCCTTCAACCAGGGTGTTAAAGTCAATTTCGCAATCTTTTCCAAAGCTTAAATCGCCACGACAATCAAAGCGCGACGGATCTTTTAAGCTTAAACCGAGTTGCATATATTGAGTAGCTTTTCGATGTTGGAAGACACGCTCTAGTTGTGCTAGTTGAGTTTTATCATTAACACCCGCTACCTCGAATTCATCAGTAGTAATAACAGAAGCGACGGTTTTTTGATCGCTCGTGGCTGATTCGATAATATCGGTTAGATATAATTCGCCTTGGGCATTGTTGGTATTAAGGCCAGCTAGGTACTTCTTTAGTAATTTTGTTTGAAAAGCCATGATGCCGGTATTAACTTCGCAAATTTTAAGCTGCTCATCACTCGCATCTTTTTGCTCAACAATGGCTTGGACGGCGTTATTGTTGCGAATAATGCGTCCATAACCCATAGGGTCTTTTAAGACAACCGATAAAAGGGCGATGCCTGATGCTTTAGAGGCGGTGATCAACTGATCTAGTGTTTCGCGCTGAATGAGAGGTACATCGCCATAAAGAATCAGCGATATTGAATCGTCCTCAATATACGGCATTGCTTGATGAACTGCATGGCCAGTGCCTAGTTGCTCTGTTTGCTCAACCCAATTAATCGTATCATCATTAATGACTTGTTTGACTTGATCGCCACCAAAACCATAAACTATATGAACTTGTTGACTAATCAATTTAGCTTGTTTAAGAACATGATCTAATAGCGTTGCATCTGAAAGTGTTTGTAAAACTTTAGGCTTTGATGAGTTCATGCGCGTGCCTTTGCCCGCTGCAAGAATAATGGTGTGAATGTTGTTCATTTAAAAGTGTTCAACAACAGGGTTTTGGTCAAGGTAGCGTTCGATAATACCAGGAACAATAAAACTGATGGTAGCCACAACTTGCTCGTTTTTACGCCCGACACTATAAGTAGCAGCGTGTATCTGGATAGGTGTCTTTTGTAAAAAAACTTTGGGCATGCCAACGACATATTGCTTATATAATTGAATTAGTTCACCAGCAAAACTAGGTATGCTGAGCAGAGGTAACAAGATTAATAGTAGAATGCGTTTCATAAAGAAAAATCGTTTTAATTTGACTCATATTGTAAACGCATAAGCCTTTAAATACAATAAAATTAGCCCCCATGATTAACTTGTCTAAACGCACCAGTCAAACCATTAAGCAAAACGTTACTTTTGCATTGTTATATAACACATTGATGGCGCCATTAGCAATGATAGCAAAGGTTACACCGCTGTTTGCAGCCATTGCGATGCCGATTAGTTAACTTATCATCATTGGCAATGTAGCCCGACTTCGAAATAAATAAAAACAAACTGATAAAAAATAAAGCGACGTAGATACAAATAGTATATAATTTGCTCTCTTTTGAGATTTAAACCTTATTACAAACATGAAAACAGATATTCATCCTAATTACGACACCGTTAAAGTAGTTTGTTCGTGCGGTAATACATTCGATACTCGTTCAACGATAGGCAAAGAAGAGCTACATTTAGATGTATGTTCAAGCTGTCATCCTTTTTACACAGGTAAGCAAAAAATTACAGATAGCGCTGGCCGTGTTGAGAAATTCAAATCACGTTTTGGTGCATTCAAAAGATAAACTGAACCGATCTAAAGAAAAGTCACATTTATGTGGCTTTTTTTATGCCCGATTTGATAGGAAATATAGCCAAATATCGTTATAATTGTGGGATTCTTTTTTATCCACGATTCTATGTCATTTGATTACCTTAACGCACTAGCAAAGAAGCCAACAACGCGCACCCCAATCTGGGTAATGCGTCAAGCGGGGCGCTACTTACCTGAGTACCGTGCAACGCGAAAGCAAGCAGGCGACTTTATGAGTTTGTGTCGTAATCCAGAGCTTGCTTGTGAAGTAACCATGCAACCTATGGATCGTTTTGATTTGGATGCGGCTATTTTATTCTCAGATATTCTTACTATTCCTGATGCTATCGGATTAGGGCTATATTTTAGTGATGGAGAAGGGCCAAAATTTGAACGCCCTATCCGAACTTTAGCAGATATTGAAGCCATCCCTTCAAACGTTAACAACGATTTGACTTATGTTTTTGATGCAGTCTCTACTATTAAGTCCGCTTTAGGCACGCGTGCACCACTCATCGGATTTACCGGCAGCCCGTGGACTTTAGCAACTTACATGATTGAAGGCGCTAGTAGTAAAACGTTTGCTAAAACCAAAGCCATGCTTTTCAACGAGCCAAAAATGCTACATTTACTGTTGGCTAAATTAGCCGATAGTGTGATTGCCTATTTAGATCAACAAGTCCAAAGTGGTGCAGATAGTTTGATGGTGTTTGACACTTGGGGTGGCGTTTTATCAAGACAAAATTACCTAGATTTTTCACTAAGCTATATGCAAAAGATTGTGAACGGCGTCAAGGCAAAACATCCAAATACCCCGATTACTTTATTTAGTAAAAATGGCGGCAAACACTTAAATGAAATTGCTGCAACAGGTTGTGACGGCGTAGGCATCGACTGGACAGTAGAGCTAAGCGAAGTACAGGACAAAATTGGTGACAAGGTAGCCATCCAGGGTAATTTAGATCCCGCTGTGATGTATGCAACCCCTGAAATTATTAGAGCAGAAGTTAAGAAGGTTTTAAGCCAGTTTAAGGGCGATACTGGGCACATCTTTAATCTTGGTCACGGCATTACGCCTGATGTTAATCCTGAAAATATGGCGGTGCTTGTTGATAGTGTTCACGAGTTCAGTGCAAAATAATCATGTCTAGACTATCCCAAGTATTTGCAAACCTACCTAAAGAGCATAAAGCTTTTATTCCGTTCATTACCGCAGGTGATAGTGGCCTGGATAATACCTATGAGCTCATGTTAACTTTGGTTGATAATGGTGCAGATGTTATTGAGTTAGGGGTACCGTTTTCTGATCCAATGGCAGACGGACCTATGGTCGCAAAATCTCACCAGCGTTCCGTTGAAGCGGGTATTGGTTTAAAGGATGTTCTAGCTTTAGTACAAAGATTTAGAGCGGTTAATAACTCTACAGCTATTGTGCTAATGGGTTATCTTAATCCGATTGAAGTTTATGGTTACCAAGTTTTTGCCGCTGACGCAAGTCAAAGCGGCGTAGACGGTTTATTGATAGTAGATATGCCGCCAGAAGAGGCATATGATCTGAAACAAAGCCTTGATGCTAAAGAGGTTGATCTGATTTTTTTAGTGGCGCCAACGACAACCGACGAACGTATTAAGTTTTTAGCAACCGTAGCCTCTGGCTTTATTTACTTTGTTTCGCTTAAAGGTGTCACGGGCGCAGGCCATCTTGATATTGATGCCGTTAAACAGAATCTCTCTAGAATTAGACGCTACATTGATTTACCCGTCGGCGTGGGTTTTGGTATTAAAGATGCACAAACTGCCAAAGCCATTTCTGATAATGCTGACGCTGTTATTGTTGGATCAGCTCTGGTTGCATTTGTTGAGCAATATGCTGATGATAAGACTAAAATGTTAGAAAGCGTTGGAAATTTAGCAAACGAAATTTCTTCCGCAATTAAATAATTAAAACAAGGACTTAGATATGAGTTGGCTAGAAAAAATCTTACCCTCAATCACTAATGTTGTTAAAAAGAACATTCCTGAAGGGTTGTGGAGCAAATGCCCAAAATGTGACTCAACTATTTACACTGAAGAGTTACAAGAGGCGACATATGTTTGTCCAAAGTGTGATTATCATATGCGTATTTCAGCCAGAGTTCGCATTGATAGCTTTTTGGACAAAGAAGGCCAAGAAGAAATTGCACCAAACTTAGTCGCTGTAGATCCGCTAAAGTTTAAAGACCAAAAAAAATATAAAGACCGTTATTTGCAAGCACAGAAAGACACTAACGAGAAAGATGCATTGGTAGTAAAAAAAGGCACTTTAAATAGTCTACCTGTTATTGTAGCCGCATTCGAATTTAAGTTTATGGGCGGCTCAATGGGTTCAGTTGTGGGCGAGAAATTTGTCCGAGCTGCTCAAGAAAGTATTAAAACCAAAGTGCCTTTGATTTGTTTTTCTGCATCGGGCGGTGCACGAATGCAAGAAGGTTTGTTTTCACTTATGCAAATGAGCAAAACTTCTTTAATGGTTAAATTGCTAAGCAATCAAAAAATTCCTTTTATTTCCGTCTTGACTGATCCAACCATGGGTGGTGTTTCTGCTAGTTTCGCTATGTTAGGGGATGTTCATATCGCTGAGCCAAATGCTTTAATCGGTTTTGCCGGCCCTAGAGTGGTAGAGCAAACTGTGCGTGAAGAATTGCCCGAAGGGTTCCAACGTAGTGAGTTTTTACTGGAAAAAGGCGCCATTGATTTAATTGTTCATCGTCACGAATTACGCCAACAGGTGCACACATTATTAAGTGCCATGACATTTAATAATGGCTAATTACACGATTCACTTCAAACTCAGCCATGCAAATGGTGCCTTAGTAGACGAATCCTGGGATGAACCTTTAGTGTTTGAAATGGGTGATGGCCAACTAGATCCTTGCTTAGAAAAATGCGTACTTGACTCCGAATTAGGCGAGTTAAGAACTTTTCTGTTGGGCGCTTCTGAAGCCTTTGGTGTTTCTTATGATGAAGCTTTCCAATTGATGCCGCGTGATGATTTTCCGCCAGATTTTAAATTTGAAATAGATGCAGCAGTTGAGTTTCAAACGCCTACAGGTGATGCCTATGTTGGCTGTATTGATCAAATTGAAGATGAGCAGATTCGAGTCAATTTTAACCACCCATTAGCCGGTGCGGATGTGTCGTTCCAAGTCAAAATTCTCGATATAACTTCGTGAAAATTCTATTAGCAAATCCTCGCGGATTCTGCGCAGGTGTAGATCGAGCCATTGAAATCGTAGAGCGAGCCCTTAGCCTTCACGGCAAGCCAGTTTACGTTCGTAACGAAGTTGTTCATAACAAATTTGTGGTGAATAATCTTAAAGCTAAAGGAGCTATTTTTGTTAAAGAAATTAACGAAGTACCTAGCCAACAAGTGGTTATTTTTAGTGCACATGGTGTATCCCAACTAGTGCGCATGCAAGCTGACGATATTGGCGCCACTATTTATGATGCTACTTGTCCCTTAGTTACAAAAGTGCACAAGGAAGTAGCGCGTAAGCAAAGACAAAATCATCAGGTTATTTTAATTGGCCATAAAGGCCATCCAGAAGTTGAAGGTACCTTAGGCCAATCAAACGATGGACAACAGGTGGTTTTAGTTGAAAATTCAGCAGATGTTGAACAGCTAACCATTGACAAAAATAGCGACATTTCCTACACCACGCAAACAACCTTGTCAGTTGATGACACTCAGCACATTGTTAATCACTTAAAAGATAAATTTCCACACATCAGATCACCCAAGAAAGATGATATTTGTTATGCCACTCAAAACAGACAAGACGCAGTTAAGACGCTTATGCAATCTGCTGATGTACTTTTGGTGCTTGGGTCTAGAAATTCTTCTAATTCAAATCGCTTACGTGAGATCGCAGAAAAAATGAATCTCCCTGCTTATTTAATTGATGGCGCAAATGAAATAAAAAGTGACTGGATAAAGGATGCCAATATTGTGGGTGTAACAGCCGGAGCCTCAGCGCCAGAAATTTTAGTACAAGAGGTGGTTAACTATTTGTATGATCATGGTGCAGATGAATTGCAAGAAGTCAGTGGCACTAAGGAAGATGTACATTTTCCAGTACCAGAAGAATTAAGATAATTAAACAGGGCCACGGCCCATATTAAAAATTCAGGAGAAAGAAATGGAAAAAACAGCATTAATTTGTGGCTCATACGCCTTTGACTCAATCATGGTTTTTCAGGATCAATTTAAAAACCACATTTTGCCAGACAAGGTGCACATGTTAAACGTATCGTTTTTAGTGCCTACTATGCGTAAAGAGTTTGGTGGTTGTGGCGGTAATATTGCTTATAACCTTCATTTACTAGGTGCCAATTCCATTCCAATGGCAACGGTGGGCGAAGATTTCACCCCGTATATGCAGTGGATGGAAAGACACCATATGAATACCACACACATGAAAGTCATCAAAGACAGCTACACGGGTCAAGCGTTTATCACCACAGATATGGATGATAATCAAATTACGGCTTTTCATCCAGGTGCTATGAGCAATTCTCATGAAAACAAAGTCAGTGACGTGAGTGTTGCAGATATCGGCATCGTTTCTCCAGATGGCCGTGACGGCATGATTGAGCATGCTAAACAATTTTCAGATGCTAATATCGCTTTTATTTTTGATCCAGGCCAAGGCATGCCAATGTTCTCTGGCGATGAGTTAATTACTTTTATTGAGCAAGCAACGTATGTAGCAGTTAATGAGTATGAATCGCAAATGCTGCAAGATAAAACTGGCCTTGATTTATCAGCTATTGCCGCAAAGCTAACCGCATTGATTATTACCAAAGGCGGTGAAGGTTCTGAAATTCACACACAAGGTGATGTGATAAAAATATTACCGGCTAAAGCAGTCTCAATTCAAGATCCAACGGGTTGTGGTGATGCCTATCGAGCAGGTTTGTTGTTCGGCATCATGAATGATTTGAGCTGGAAAGCTACAGGCCAAATAGCAGGGTTATTAGGCGCTATTAAAATTGCACATCCGGGTACACAAAATCATACTTTTACGTTGGCGGATATTGAGAAACTTTACCAGGATAATTATGGTGAAGTTCTTTTGGCATAAGGATTATTAAGGTAATAATTATTTTTTAATAACATACTAAAATGATCGGTTATTATTAGGCTATAATTTAATTTGATTTAAAAATAAAAAGCCTCTGGGGAGTGGATAAGATGAAAGCACGAGAAAAATTATTTGAATTAAGACGCTCACTTGCGACATACGAACGTGAAATGGGGTTCGGTAAGTTATCAGAAGTAGAAAAATCAGTTCTTGAATTTGTAATGCATTCTAATGATGCCAACATTACAAGAATTACTAAAGATGAATATTTCTATAAATATTCACTGTCTACGATCAAAAGAGCAGTAGGTGTTTTATTGAATAAAGAGATCATCCTTGCAACACAATCTAGCCTTGATAAGCGCTCAAAGATTCTAACGTACAATCAATAGCATTAGATGATAATAATTAACCAACAATTTGAAATAACTTTGTCCTCAGTTTAGTAGCCACATACTATTATGATTGTATAATTTCAAAATTACCTACTGGAAAATGCCATAGCCTTTGTGAGTGTTTTTTCCACGGTGTACATTATGATCTGGTTCGGCTCGTTTGAGCTTGGAGTGCTTTCATATATGTATTTATCCTGCTTATAATTAAGATTTTTATGCCACTTTTAATACGATTTAAGCTAATTTAGCTTTTTTAGTAAATTTTCTACTAACTCAATACGCCTAATGTCTTCAGGCATCGATTCTTTAACAATTAACTGGTTTTGACCCTTTAATTGATAGTTTTTAGGCTGTTTTTGGATTAATTGAATAATTTTTATCGGTTCAATGGTATTTTTACTACCAAAAGTGATGATAGCTTTGTCTTCATAGAGGTTAATTTTATCAATTCCTATTTTTTCGCAAAAAAGTTTAAGGCGTATATTGGCAAATAAATGCTTAGTAGAATCTGGCAACAAACCAAAGCGATCAATCATCTCAATTTGCAATTCTTTAAGCTCATTGTTACTCTTACAACTGGCAATGCGTTTGTACAAAACTAAGCGCTCGTGCACATCCTCTAAATAACTCTGAGGAATAATTGAGGGCAGGCCGCAGTCTATTTGAATCTCATGATTAATCGGATCGTCTAGATTAAGTTTTCGACCAGCACGCATGGCGTCAATCGTGCGCTTAAGTAAATCATGGTATAGGTTAAAACCAATTTCACTAATTTTTCCTGACTGATTATCACCCAGTAAATCACCCGCACCACGAATTTCAAGATCATGATTAGCCAGCATAAACCCAGCGCCCAGCTCTTCTAAAGATTCGATAGCATCTAAGCGTTTTTTGGCATCCCTAGATAAAGACTGATGTGACTTAATCACTAAATAGGCATAAGCTCGATGATGAGATCGTCCTACGCGACCACGCAATTGATGTAGTTGAGCGAGACCAAAATTTTGAGCATTATTAATAATAATGGTATTCGCATTTGGAATATCAATACCCGTTTCAATAATTGTAGTGCACACCAAAATTTGAAAGCGTGCATGGTAGAAATCACCCATAATGTGTTCAAGCTCTCGCGTTGGCATCTGGCCATGGGCAACTCGAACATGAACATTAGGCATAAGCTCTGTTAAGCTTTGCGCCATATTGTCAATTGAATCAATGTCATTATGTAAGACAAAAATCTGACCACCACGATGCAGTTCTCGCGTGATAGCTTCTTTGATATTATCATCACTCCATTCTTGTACAAAAGTTTGAATCGCACTTCGCTTTGCGGGTGGTGTGGCTATAATTGACAACTCTCTGAGTGAACCCAGCGCCATATTTAAAGTACGTGGTATTGGCGTGGCAGTCATGGTGAGGATATCACTTTGCCCACGTAATTTTTTTAAGGCTTCTTTTTGTTTCACGCCAAAACGATGCTCTTCATCGATAATGACTAATCCAAGGTTTTTGTATTGAATACTGCCCTGGATAATTTTATGAGTACCAATAACGATATCAATTTGGCCAATGCTCAGCTTTTCAACAATAATTTTTTGTTCTTTAGCTGTTTGGAAGCGAGATAATGCAGCAATTTCTACAGGATGATGAATAAATCGATCGGTAAAAGACTGATGATGCTGCTTGGCCAGTAGCGTGGTTGGCACCAAAATAGCTACTTGCTTACCTGCTTCAACAGCCAAAAATGCAGCACGCATGGCAATTTCAGTTTTTCCAAAACCAACATCGCCACAAACTAAACGATCCATTGGCTTATTGGAGCGCATATCGGCCAAGACTTCGCCCATGGTCTTTAGCTGATCAGGCGTTTCTTCAAAAGCAAAGTGAGATACAAATGTTGAATAGGCATCGTTAGGCTCTGGAAAAGCAAAGCCAGATTGGGATTCACGTTTGGCATAAATCTCTAATAGTTCAGCGGCTACGTCATGCAAAGCTTCACCCGCTTTTTGTTTGGCCTTGCCCCATTGTGGTGTGCCTAATTTGTGCAAAGGTGCATTTTCAGCTATGGCACCAGAATAACGCGAAATAAGATTAAGCGACGTCATTGGCACCATCAGTTTGGCGCCACCTGCATATTCTAATTGTAAAAAATCCTGAGATAATCCGTCGTAAGTTTGAGTCTTTAAGCCTAAGTATCGTCCGACGCCATAATTTTCATGAACAATAGGGTCGCCATTTTTAATCTCTACTAAGCTTTTAATAGCCTCATCAAAATCTTTATGCTTAGCTCTTCGTCTACGCCGCTGTTGAACGACTTCTTGGCCAAATAAATTGTCTTCAGTAATTACCGCAATATCAAGACTCAATAAACCCTGAGATAATTCCTGATTGGTGATATGTAACAGTTGATCACTTGATAAGAAGTGTTGCCAATCTTTTGTATTCTGCGCCTCAAGATCGTGATTTTTTAGCAATTCATCTAGGACACTTTGCCTACCTTGAGATTCACAGACGATGAGTATTTTTTTTTGAAAACGCTTTGCAAAACTCGATAGCTTCGATAATGAATTTTTTGCCTGTGGATCAATGCGCAATGGCGGCAATAATTTTGATGAGAAATTTAAATGTCCAGGCTTCTCTTCTAGTTTTGAAGGGCCGATAACAAGTTGTTGCTGGTGCTTAATTGCAGAAAACAAAACCTCTTTACTTAAAAATACACGATTAACTGCTAATGGTGGTCGATCCAAGTCTTTTTTAGCGTGGTCAAATCGAGATTGGATATTAACAAAAGTCTTGTCTACTAAAGCCGAAAATCCGGCAAACATTGCAATGGTTAATGTCTTGGGTAGGTAATCAAACAGCGTGTTGGTCGAATTAAAAAAGAGCGGCAAATAAAATTCAATACCACCAGGTAGTCGACCTTCGCTTATTTCATGATAAATAAAACTCTGATCACCAAATGCTTGTGTGTATTTTTCTTTAAATAAATTAATACTTGGCTGATCAGTGGCAAATTCTCGCGCCGGTAGTAGTGTAATTTTATCTACTTGGATCTCACTTCGTTGAGTCGAAGTGTCAAAGCTGCGAATAGTTTCTATTTCCTGGTCAAATAAATCGATTCGATACGGCTTATTAGCGCCCATTGGGTATAGGTCAATTAAAGAACCGCGAATATTAAACTCACCATGCTCCATGACGGTAGTCACACGGTTGTATCCAATTTTTAAAAGTTTTTCACTTAATAAGGCGGGGTTTATATCGTTGCCGATTTTAAGATCAAAGCTGAATTTTTCGCTAAATTCAATAGGACACAAGTAGGAAAACAAGGTTTCCAATGTGGTTACAACGATACCTTTTTTGAGTCGCCTAAGTTTAGACAACGTACTAAGACGATTTGAAGTAATATCTGGATGTGGTGAAAACTTATCATATGGCAGTACTTCCCAGTTATCAAACTTTAGAATATCTAGTGTGTCGTTGTAAAAATTTAGAGATTTATAGAGTATATCTAGATGAGCAATATCATTTGCAATAAGCAGGATTACTTGAGATTGCTGCTGAGCATATTCGACTAAAGCAAGTGCATCTGCACTTCCATACAAAGAGCCCCAATAGGTTTTCTGACCCAGATTTGAAAGGGGCATCTTCTCAGGATATAAGTAGTGCATGGTTTTAGAGTTGTGCGCTAAGGATGTCAATTCCTTCGTTTTCTAGTAATTTGATTAGCTGAATTAAAGGCAGACCAATTAATGTATTAGGGTCCCTACCTTCTAGGCTACTGAATAAGCTGATCCCCAATCCTTCTGATTTGAAACTGCCAGCACAATTGTAAGGCTGTTCTTTTTTCAGGTAATTATTAATTTGTTCAGGCTTAAGGACTCTAAACACTACTTTATAATTTTCGATAATTGTTTGAATATTGCCGCTATTTGTATTTAAAAGACACAAACTTGTGACAAAAGTGACTATATTTCCAGAGCAAGCACTAAGCTGTTTGATAGCATTTTCGTGAGTGTGAGGCTTGCCTAGTACAACATCTTGCGCGCCTAAACCATCTTGTAATGTAGCCACTTGGTCTGAGGCGATAATTAATCCGTGTTTAGATTTAGCTACTTCTCGAGCTTTATCTTGGGCCAATCTATAAACTAATTGCTCTGGTGATTCACCTGGTTTTCTTGATTCATCAATATCAGGAGACTGCACTGAAAACTCAAGTCCAAGTTTGCTTAATAAGGTTTGACGAAAGGGAGAAGATGAAGCGAGAATTAATGCCACGAGTGCTGCCGGTGTTTGTAAAATAGAGTTTATTTTACGTTATTTGAGGCTTTTTCATGCGCTTATCCATCATTGTTGCAATGGACGACAATCAGTTAATTGGTAAAGATAATACTCTGCCATGGAATCTACCGGCTGATTTAGATTATTTTAAAAGAACTACCACTGGAAAAACGGTACTCATGGGTAGAAAGACGTATGAATCTATTGGTAGGCCTTTGCCCAATCGTAGAAATGTGATCATCAGTCGTAATGCTAATTTCAAAGCGCCAGGTTGTGAGGTAATTGGTGCTATTGAAAGTGCTCTAGAGCTGGCGAAAGAGGATGATGAGATTATGATTATGGGTGGTGCCTCTTTTTATGAGCAAATGCTACCCAGTGTTAATCGTCTTTATATCACACAAATTGAAGGCGTTTATGCAGGTGATGCATATTTTCCTAGTTTTAATCGAGACGATTTTGTTGAAACTTTTAGAGAATCACACCAGCCTGATGAGAAAAATAAGCATACTTATCATTTCACTATTTTAGATAGAAAGTCATAATGTTTAAATTAATCACTTTAATGTTGTCAGCTTTGTTAGTTTCAAGTTGTGTGCTAACCAAAGTAGTGACAGTGCCGATGCGAGTTGGTGGTGCGGTTATTTCAATCATCCCAGTTGTCGGCGAAGGTATCGATGAGGCGATTGATGTAGCGGCCGATGTTATTGACGCAGTACCGATTTAGAATAAGATTTTAATTATAAAAAAAGGGTTGCTAAGAAGTAACCCTTTTTTTGTTTAGCTACCTTTTAAGCTTTTCTTTCAGCTAGGACTCGCTTAAAATCTTTAGGCATAACCTTAATGAAATGTTTAATCTCATCATTCCAGTTATCAAGAATGCGTTGAGCCACTTTTGATCCTGTGAATTGTATATGATTAGATACAAAAGTTTTAAGTTCTGCTTGTGCATCTTCATCCATTGGATCTAGATCAATCATGACTGGGTTAACCATATCTTTGAATGTATCATTTGGGTTGTAAACATAAGCGATGCCACCACTCATACCTGCACCAAAGTTACGGCCAACTTCACCCAAAATAGCTACGCGACCACCTGTCATATACTCACAACCGTGATCACCAATGCCTTCTACAACTGCAGTAACACCTGAGTTACGCACACAAAAACGTTCTGATACGCAACCTGATAAGTAGATTTCACCACTGGTGGCGCCGTAGCCACAAACATTACCCGCAATAATTTCATCATGCGCATTAAAGGTTGAGTCTTTAGGTGGGTAGACAATAACTCTACCACCTGATAGACCTTTACCAACGAAGTCATTGGCATCGCCCTCAACTTCAAGAGTAATGCCTTTAGCAGTAAACGCACCCAATGATTGACCAGCAGAACCGGTAAATTTAACATGTACGCTATCATCTTTAAGTGTGTTTTCACCACGAGCTTTGACTAAGCGTGATGATAACATTGCGCCAACAGCACGATCAACATTGGTAATTTTGCTATTAATTTGCACAGTTTTAGTGCCATCAATAACTGACTTAGATTGCTCGAATAATGTATTGTCAAGCTGTAAGTCTAATTGATGATCTTGAGCTAGCGTTTGATAGGTCCCTGCATTAGCATGAGGCTTTTGTGCAGGTGTTAATAATGCATCAAGATTTATTGTGCCTTGTTTCCAATGCTCAATCGCTTGGTTCATTTCCAGCATATCAACGCGTCCAATCATCTCGTTAACTGTTTTAAAGCCAAGATCAGCCATGATAAGGCGTAATTCTTTTGCCACCATAAATAAGTAATTCACCACATGTTCTGGCTTACCGGTAAATTTCTTGCGCAATTCTTTGTCTTGTGTCGCAATACCAACTGGACAAGTATTTAAATGACACTTACGCATCATAATACAGCCCATGGTGATTAGTGGCGCTGTTGAAAAGCCAAATTCTTCTGCACCAAGCATTACACCGATAGCTACATCACGGCCTGTTTTTAATTGGCCATCAGTTTGAATGACGACGCGTGAGCGAAGATCATTCATTACTAAAGTTTGATGCGTTTCTGCTAGACCTAACTCCCATGGCAAACCAGCATGTTTAATACTAGTGAGTGGAGATGCGCCAGTGCCACCATCATGGCCTGCAATAACAATATGGTCAGATTTTGCTTTGGTTACACCAGCAGCAATTGTACCTACGCCAACTTCTGCAACCAGTTTCACACTAATACGTGCTTCTGGGTTAGAGCGTTTTAGGTCAAAAATAAGTTGAGATAAGTCTTCGATAGAATAAACATCATGGTGAGGTGGCGGAGAGATTAAACCAACACCGGGCGTTGAATGACGAATAGCAGCAATGTCTTCATCTACTTTTGAGCCAGGTAGTTCACCACCTTCACCAGGCTTAGCACCTTGAGAGACTTTAATTTGAATTTCATCAGCATTATTAAGGTAATCAATAGTGACACCAAAACGTCCCGAGGCTACTTGTTTAATAGCACTTCGACGAGAGTCACCATTAGCATCAGGCGTCCAGCGTTTCGCATCTTCACCACCTTCACCGGTATTTGATTTGCCACCTAAGCGATTCATCGCAATAGCCAATGATTCGTGAGATTCTGCAGAAATTGAGCCAAAACTCATTGCGCCAGTGGCAAAACGTTTGACAATTTCTTGAGCAGATTCAACATCATCAATAGAAATTGAATTACCTGGTTTAAATGACATTAGGCCACGTAATGTTGAATTACGAGTGCCTTCTGCATTGGCATGATCGGCAAAAGCCCAATAGGCTGATTCATCATTATTTCGAGCAGCCAGTTGTAAGTTTGAAATTGTTTTTGGATCCCACATGTGGGATTCACCACCACTACGCCAATGGTACTGGCCGTTATTATCTAACGAATCAGCATGATAGGCTTTTTGATGGCGTTTTTCGCTTTCAGCTTGCAAGATGTCAAAGTTAACGCCATCAATACGTGACGCAGTTTCAAAGAAACATTTGTCCATTACTTCTGGTGCTATACCAACGGCTTCAAAAATTTGTGCTCCTTTGTATGACTCTAGAGTAGAAATACCCATTTTAGCCATCACTTTTAACATGCCTTTGGCAACGCCTTTACGATATGCAGCAACAATAGCTTCATCACTATCAATATCAATCATGTCATCACGACGTGCTTGCCAAAGTGCTTCAAAAGCTAAGTATGGATTGATAGCATCAGCACCAAAACCTGTCATCAGACAGAAATGATGCACTTCACGAGCTTCGCCTGTTTCAATAATAATACCTACTTTGGTTCGCTCAGAGCTAGCAACTAGGTGACGATGGAGGGCTGAAGAGGCTAGAAGGCTTGAGATAGCAACACGATTACTATCGATATTACGATCCGATAGAATAATTAGACTATGATTATTTTTAATGGCTTTCGAACCTTTTGCACAGATCTCATCGAGCAGCGTAGAAATTTTCTTACCATCATTGACATCATAAGTAATATCAATGGTTTTAGTGGTCCAACCTAAGTGATTGCAATGTTTAAGCGCTGCAGTCTCTTCATTGGTTAGGATTGGATGGTCAATAACCAAACGATGTGCATTTTCTGCTTTGTTGCTAAGTAAGTTACCTTCAGGGCCAATTGAACAACGCAATGACATAACCACTTCTTCACGAATGGAGTCAATGGCTGGATTGGTTACTTGAGCAAATAATTGCTTAAAGTAGTCATAAATAATACGCGACTGATCAGATAAACAAGCAAGTGCTGAGTCATTACCCATGGAGCCAACAGGATCACGTAATTCGTTAACCAATGGTAAAAGCATAAACTGTAAAGTTTCAGTGCTGTAGCCAAATGCTTGTAAACGATGTATTAAGGAATCAGGGTTAAAGCCATGAGCCTCTTTTTCACAGTTTAGATCTGATAGGTAAATTTGTTGAGCATCTAACCATTGTTGATACGGGTTTTTAGCGGCAAATTCAGCTTTAATAGCTTCATCGTCAACCAGCTCACCTTTGTCAAAATCAACCAAGAACATTTTTCCTGGGCGCAGTCTGCCTTTTGCTTTAACGTTATCTGTTGCAACATCAACCACACCAACTTCTGACGCCATAATCACTCGATCATCGTGTGTTATGTAATAGCGTGAAGGGCGTAATCCATTGCGATCAAGGACTGCACCAATTTGGTGGCCATCAGTAAAAGCGATTGATGCAGGACCATCCCAAGGCTCCATCACATTCGAAAAGTACTCGTAAAACGCCTTCTTTTCAACACTCATGTTGACATCATTTTGCCAGGCTTCAGGCACCATCATTAGCACTGCCTCTTGCAGAGTACGACCATTCATCATTAAAAATTCTAAGACATTATCAAAGCTACCAGAGTCAGATACTTCTGTTTCAATAACAGGCAGAGTCTTTTTTAAGTTATCGCCAAATAGTTCACTTTCTAGAGTGCCTTCACGAGCGCGCATCCAATTAAAATTACCTTGGCGTGTATTAATTTCACCATTGTGAGACATGTAACGACCAGGTTGTGCACGATCCCATGATGGGAAGGTATTAGTTGAGAATCTAGAATGCACCATTGCTAAGTAGGTTGAGTATTCGGGGTTAGAAAGGTCTGAATAAAAATCCAGTACCTGAGAGCCCATTAGCATGCCTTTATAGATAATAGTGGTAGTTGATAAGCTACACACATAAAATAATATCGCTTCAGATAGTGATTCGTCAGTTCGAATGGTGTGCGATGTTTGCTTTCTAATAATAAACAATGCGCGTTCGAAAGCTGGTATGTCAATACCGTCAGCTTTTCTGATAATAAGTTGTTTGATAACAGGTTGGGACTCGCGAGCAATGTTACCAATGTCTGCTTTTTTAGTGTCAATCGGCACATCTCTCCAGCCAATTAGAGTCTGACCTTCGCTAATAACCGCAGCTTCCATCAAGTCTATACAGTGAGCACGCTGTGTAACGTCTTGTGGTAAGAATATATTACCTACGCCGTAATCACCTTGGACAAAGGTTTGACCAAATAAAGTTTGAATTTCAGCAGCAAAGAAATCATGAGGGATGTTGGTTAAAATACCAGCACCATCGCCTGTATTGGTCTCACAACCACAGCCACCACGATGATCCATTCTGCTTAGCATTTCTAAAGCATCTAATGTGATCTGGTGAGAAGGTTGGCCCTTAACATGGGCGATAAAACCAACGCCACAGTTCTCTTTTTCATTGCTAGGTGAGTAGAGTCCGTGCGCTTTTGGTAAGTGTAATAATGGGGTCTTCATAGGCTAAAATTTACAAAATAAAGGTCGCAAAAAATCTCTTAATTATAAACTAAAAGACTCCTCTATTCAAATTCAAATCCCTTAGTGTGAGAGTGTATTTGCTTAGCGTAATAAGGTAGAATATTTATTAATTATTGATAAAAAACAATGCGCCCATGTTAATGGTTATCTCCCCTTCTAAAACTCAAGATTTTTCAGCTCCTGATATACAAGATTTCACTTCAACTCGCCAATTGAGCGAGTCAGAAGTTTTGGTTAAAATTCTTAAGAAAAAAACACGAAATGAGCTGTCTAAATTGATGTCTATTAGTGATAAGTTGGCTGAATTGAATTATGGGCGCTTTCAAGATTTTTCCACCCCATTTGATTTTAAAAATGCCAAGCAAGCGCTTCTAGCTTTTAAGGGGGATGTTTATAACGGTATTGATGCGCCTAATTTATCAAAAAAAGATCTCGCTTTTGCGCAAGACAATTTACGAATACTTTCAGGGCTATATGGCGTGATACGCCCCTTGGACTTGATCGTACCTTATCGACTAGAAATGGGCACACGACTCGAAAACTCTAAGGGTAAAAATCTGTATGAATTTTGGGGCGATAAAATCTCGAAATTACTCAACGAAGATGAAGCAGAAGTGATTATTAATTTGGCTTCTAACGAGTACTTTAAAGGCATTGATAAAAAGGCACTAAAGTCGCAAGTTATTAATATCGTTTTTAAGGAGCTAAAAGGCGATGCGTATAAAATTATTGGTATCTATGCCAAGCGAGCTCGTGGATTAATGGTGCAATTTATGATTAAAAATCGCATTAAGAATCCGCAAGATTTAAAAGCATTTAAAGCCGAAGATTATTGCTTTAGAAAAGAAATGTCAGACTCGACGACGTGGGTATTTACTCGAGGCTAAAGCGTTTCTTCCTCAATCAAGCTTTTGCATCTGTGAAGAATGTCAATAAAGTATAAGCAATGCTGATCATCGATGCCAATCATGTGCTACACCTTTAAATTTGATCACCAGCTTTGTATTGGTGATTATTTTGGTGGCAAAAGTTGGGTGCAGAACTAACATAACCCGAAAAAATATATGAAAAATAAAAAAAACGTCGGCAGAATTGAATTTATTTTGTTAATAGCATTCATGACTTCATTGCTAGCTTTTTCTATTGACACTATTCTGCCAGCTTTGGCAATTATTAGCGAGGAATTAGGCGAAACAAACCCTAATAATCGACAATTAATTATTACCTCTATTTTTGTAGGAATGGCCTTAGGGCAAATGCTTTTTGGCCCATTATCAGACAGCCTTGGGCGTAAGTTAAGTGTTTATTGGGGCATGTTGATTTTTATTATTGGTTCTATTTTTTGTATAGTGGCAACTGATTTCTGGTGGCTGTTATTCGGTAGATTTATGCAAGGTTTTGGAGCGTCAGCTGGAAGAATCGTCACAATGGCGATTGTTAGAGATTTATATAGTGGGAGAAAAATGGCAAGCACTATGTCATTTGTCATGGCCGTATTTATTTTGGTGCCAGTTGTTGCCCCGGCATTTGGACAATTAATTTTGGCATTTTTAGATTGGCGAATGTTATTTGTAGTTTTTGTAATATTCTCAGCTATATTAACCTTGTGGTTTGGGGTACGACAGCCTGAAACTTTGGCAATAGAAAATAGGGTTTCTTTTTCTATTATTCAAATATCAAAAACTTTATTAAGCATTATTAAAAACCCTATTGTCTTAGGTTATAGCATAATTTCAGGGATGATTTTTGGGGCGTTTCTTGGATATTTACTTTTATCACAACAAATATTACAAGAGCAATATGACCTTGGATGGCAGTTTGCTATTTATTTTGGTGGCTTCGCCCTCGCAATTAGTATTTCTGCAGCAGTTAATGGTAGTTTGGTTGAAAGGCTAGGAATGCACTTGTTAACCAAAATAGCATTAATTTCTTGTTTTATTATTTCAAGTGTATTTGTAATAATTTCTTTATATTACCTTGGACACCCACCACTATGGCTTCTATCAATTGCACTTGTAACTGTTTTGTTTTTTATGGGCTTATTATTTGGCAATATCAACGCATTGGCAATGGAACCATTAGAAAAATCAATAGGTATAGGTGTTGCTTTGATAAGTTCATTGTCGTTAATAATTTCAGTTATTATTGGTACAATTATTGGCGCAAGTTATGATAATTCTGTAACTTCAATGCTAGTTGGCTTCGCTTTGTTTAGTTTACTAGCATGGATATTGATGTACTTTACTGAAGCTCAGAGAGTTAATCTTTAGTTTTTATTATTTATAAAAAAGTCGATTTTAAAAGCCATTCACTCCAGCAATACCTTGCGCACCCATATTTAAAGTTTTGTCTAAATCATTAAGGGTCATGCCACCTAAAAAATACACGGGAATATTTAGTTGCTCCACTACTTCTTTGGCTTTATTCCAGCCAATTGGCGTTGTATCTGGATGTGTTTGCGTTGCTTGTATGGGAGAGATGAGCACAAAATCTACTCCTAAGGATTGAGCCTTTAACGCTTCATTTAGATCATGGGTTGAGACACCGAGTATCTGCCCTGCCTCACAGGGTCTTTCTTTTAAGTTGAGCATTTCATTGGTGGTGAGATGCCATCCATCACAATAGTCTTCCTTGAAAGTTTTATTTGGGATATTCAATAATAACTTGACGTTAACTTGATGACATTTGTTGTAAAGTTGTTGAATGAAGTCACTATTTAGTTTAACTTTGCTACGAAGTTGTATAAGACTAATGTCTTGTTTAAGTTTTATGTCAAATTTTTTCATCCATGCATTACTTTGATGCTCACTCGATGGTGTGATCCAGTATTTATTAGGCAATATAACTGAATTGATAAAATCTTTCATGGTTGGCAATAAGTTAAAGTGAGTCAAATGTTCAATACCACTCCAAATGATTTCTTGACCTTCAACCCCAATGGGTGAGTTTTGGTATTGATTAATATTGTAAATGCTTAATTTTATCACTCTATCGGGGTATTGATAAGTCAGGGTTTGGTAACGTGATAAATCAGTCACAACAACACCAAGTTCCTCATGTAACTCCCTGATAACAGCCTCTTGATCAGATTCTTGTGACTCAACTTTACCGCCAGGAAGCTCCCAAAATCCACCCATAAACTGGTGATCCTGGCGTTTGGCAATGAGTATTTCATTGGCAGGATTTCGCAATACACCGACGACGGCCTTGATTGTCTTCATTTGTTCAGCTAATGGTAAAATAAGCCTTATTTTAATTTGTAAGTCTTTTGAACATAGAACAAAAAATTCAATTACTCAAGCCTCATGCGCATTTACTTTCTGGTAATTTGATTGGTATTGAGAAAGAGGGTCTGCGCGTTTCTAAAAAAGGCGGTCTATCACAAGCGCCACATCCTAGCATGTTGGGCTGCGCACTAACTCACCCTTACATCACTACAGATTTTTCCGAATCTTTGTTAGAACTAGTGACTCCAGCTTTATCCAGTGCCAAGTCTGTTTTGGATTTTCTGAAAGATACGCAGCATTATCTATATTGTCGACTACCCAAGGATCAAAGTTTTTGGCCAGCCAGTATGCCTTGTGTTATGCGCGGTAAAACCTACATTCCTATTGCCCAGTATGGATCTAGTAACCGTGGCAAGATGAAAACAGTTTATCGTCAAGGCTTGGCAAATCGCTATGGAAGTGTGATGCAGGTTATTGCAGGTATTCATTTTAACTATTCATTTTCTGAAAAATTTATTGAAAAGTTTTGTGCAGTATCTGTCAATGATCATAATAAAGATGAAGCTTATATGACATTGACCCGAAATTTGGTGCGCTATGGGTGGATTGTGCCTTACTTATTTGGTGCCTCACCCGCTGTTTGCAAATCATTCTTAAAAGGCTATCACCAACATTCTTTGGTTGAATATAACGATTCAACTTTATATGAGCCATACGCAACTTCTTTGCGTATGGGAGATATCGGTTATCAAAATTTGCGTGGAGATGAGGCGGGTGTAAAGGCCAACTATAACTCATTAAGTCATTATGTTCATTCGCTTAAATCAGGAATGGCCACGACATGCAATGAACATGAAAAGCTTGGCATTAAGGTAGATGGAGAGTATCAGCAACTTAATGCTAATATCTTACAGATTGAAAATGAATATTACGCCTCTGTTCGACCTAAGCCTATGGCGGGGTCTGGAAAGAAGCCACTCGATAGATTGAGCGATGAAGGTATTGCTTATGTTGAATTAAGGTCATTAGATATTAATTCTTCTTTGCCATTAGGAATTGACGAACAACAGATTCACTTTTTAGAAGTATTTTTACTATTTTGTCTATTAAAAGACTCTCCTGCTATTTCTACTCGAGAACAATTTGAAATTGACAATAACAACAAGTTTGTTGCACACGAAGGTCGTAGCCCAAATCTGAAAATTAAGTACCAATCTAAAGAGGTATCAATTGCTGAAATTGGCGCTCAAATAACCACAGACTTAGCATTATGTGCCACTTTGTTCGGCGCGACATATGTTCAAGAAGTAGAGGTGATTGCCAAGCGCTTTGATAATCCAGATCTAACACCATCTGCGCAAATGTTAAGCAATATGAAAAAACAAGGTCAAGGGTTTTTTGACCACATTAATATGTATGCGAAGCAATATCAACAAGATTTTTTATCGCATAATGTTAACCAAACACATTTTGATTATTTAGACGCTCAGGCGCAAGCATCTTGTAAACAGCAGCGTGAGATTGAAGAGTCTGATACTATAAGCTTCGATCAATATCTAACACAATACTTTAACCAGGTTTAAACATGAGTAATAGCGAATCAACCATTTGTGCGCTGGCCAGTAGTATCGGTAAAGGCGGTATTGGTGTTGTGCGTGTTTCTGGCCCACTGAGTCAGACGATTGCTCAAAAGATGCTGGGTTTTGTGCCCAAGCCTCGTTATGCTCATTATGGGTCATTTTTTGATAAAAATCACGCGGAAGTTGATAAGGGTATTGCACTATTCTTCCCAGGGCCAAACTCTTTTACAGGCGAAGATGTGCTCGAATTTCAAGGTCATGGCGGCATGAGTGTGATGCGTTCTTTAATAGAGTCCTCGATTGCTTTGGGTGCCAAATCAGCTGAGCCGGGTGAATTTTCGAAGCGTGCTTTTTTGAATGGAAAAATGGACCTGATACAAGCAGAAGCGGTAGCAGATATTATTGAAGCTAATTCTGAGCAGGCTTCGCGCTCCGCACTAAGATCTTTGTCCGGTGTGTTTTCAAAACAAGTTAACGCGCTAACTAGCTCTATTATCGAATTACGTGTCTTTGTAGAAGCAACGATTGATTTTTCAGACGAAGAGATTGATTTTTTAAAATCTGAACAAGTTAAAGAAAAAACACAGAGCATTCAAGAAGAAATCCAAAAAATTCTTCATTCTGCTACACAGGGTGCTATCTTGCGTGAGGGTTTAAATGTAGCCATTGCAGGCAAACCTAATGCAGGAAAATCATCTTTATTAAACGCATTAACTCAACGCTCTAGTGCCATTGTGACAGATATTGCTGGCACGACAAGAGACGTGCTGCGCGAGACCATACATATTAACGGTATGCCGCTTAATATTATTGATACCGCAGGATTACATGAAAGCCAGGATGTAGTTGAAAAGGAAGGTATTAGGAGGGCGATAGATGCAATTGCTAAAGCAGATGTAGTGTTAATGATGTATGACGCTCAGGACCAAGCCGATTTCTCCGTATTGCCTGAAACTGTTGACCCTAAAAAATTATTAATCATTAAGAATAAAATTGATCTCACGGGTGAGCAAGTTGAACGAACTATTGAAAATAATAAAACACAACTATCTATTTGTGCAAAAGATATAAAAGGAGTCGACTTGTTAAAACAAGAACTGGCGGATAGAGCAGGACTTGATAGTGGCGCAGAAGGAGTGATATTGGCACGTAAGCGACATATCATTGCTCTTGAAGAGTCACTAGAATCTATTAGTAATGCTTTAATGCAGCTTGATGGCGGCGCCATTGAGTTAATGGCAGAAGATCTTCGCCATGCTGGGCAAGCCATGAGCAGTATTACTGGCGAGTTTTCTTCAGATGATCTATTGGGCGAAATTTTCTCTTCTTTTTGTATTGGTAAATGATGAAGATTCAATATAAATTTTATCTATACTTTATAGTAACAGTCTTACTTTCACCGTTTCTGTTTACTGAGATTTCCTTATTATACAAAACTCAAAATATTATTGACGCCCTCTTAGTCGTTTTGATTTTGCTGATTTATTTTGGTTTATACCTTTCGATTCGCAAAGATTTTCTCTTGCCCTTTGCTAATTTACAAAAATGGGTTACAGGCTTTAAATCTAACCAAAATATACGCCTAGATGAGGCTCAAGATACAACGTTCCAGCCTGTGGCAAAAGCTATTAACCATCTAATTGATGAAAATCAGCAGCTTTATGATGATATGGAAGGTATTCTTAAAAAACAAATTCAGCGCCTTAGTCAAAAAACAGCCTCACTGGAAACGCTTTATAGCGTGTCATCAAAGCTTAATCAATTACATTCCACTGATGAATTATTTGAATATTTCTTAGGTATGTTTGTGAGCATGACAGGTGCCAGTTCAGGTGCTGCTAGAAGTTTAGCAGATGATGGAGAACTATATCTAGTCTCTCAACTAGGTGTTATTGATAAAAAAGGTCAAGAGCTTCAGGTTTTGAGTAGTGATTGTTTTTGTGGCGAAGTAGCAATGGCTAAGCAATCGGGCGTGCAGTTTAGTGTACATTCTTGCGCCAAATGTGTAGGTAATCAATCTAAAAAAGTGGCTGATGTCGGTACCATCTTTATCCCACTGCGTCACCATGGAAAAACCTTAGGCATATTTAACTTGTTTTTTGATAGTGAACCTTCGCTTGCTTTTGATGAAAGAGCATTATTAGAATCGATTGCTGAAAATATCGCAATCGCATTAGATAAATCCGTTTTAAATGAGCAAACTAAGCGTATGGAGCTTTCACAAGAGCGCTTATTTTTATCGCAAGAAATTCACGATTCCCTAGCACAAACTATTTATAGTCTTAAATTACAAGTCAGTGTATTGGGGAATTCATTAAAACAGGCTGAGCAGATAGATGCTTATCATCAAGTCGAAGCTTTACAAACACACATTAACCAGGCAAATCAAGAACTGCGAGAGCTAATGTGCAACTTCCGCGTTCCATTAGATCCCAAGGGCATTGAGGTTTCATTGGAAAATCTGGTGAATCACTTTAAATCTGAAGAGGGTATTGCGACTTTTTTGCAAGTTAAAGGAAAGATAAGGGTTGATCCCGAGGTTGAGATGCAAATTATGCGTATAACCCAGGAAGCCTTAAGTAATATACGAAAACATGCTAGTGCGCGTAATGTTAGGATTTTACTCACAGCAAAACCGCATTGTAAGCTACTGATCGAAGATGACGGTATTGGCTTTGTAAAAGACCAAGGCCTTGGTGAAATAATGGGGAATAATATTGGTATGAATATTATGAAAGAACGTGCTGAGCGAATTGGTGCTGAGATTGAGATTGAATCTGAGGTAGACGAAGGCACTCGTATTATTATTAATTTCGCTAAATAAAAGCATATGAATATATATATTATTGATGATCACACACTTTTCAGAAATGGCTTAATCGCCTTATTGGAATCAAAAAATATTTCGGCCAGTGCCGCTTCATCACCCGAACAAGGTCTAGAAGAGCTTGCATCATTAGAAGTTGATATTATTCTTCTCGATTTAAGGATGCCACAAATGTCAGGTGTAGAGGTTTTAAAGATTCTAAAAGCACGCAAGACGACAGCGCCAGTTGTTATGTTAACAACAAGCACAGAAGAAAAGGATTTACGTGATTGTCTCAAATACGGAGCTCAAGGTTACTTACTTAAAGATATGGATCCTGATGAGTTAGTTGATGCGCTGGATGAAGTATCAAAAGGTTCAATCATCGTAGCACAAGACATGACTCGTATCTTAGCCAAGGTTTTACGCAATGAATTAACTGATAGCGAACCATCTTTTGAAGTCTTGACTAATCGTGAGAAAGAAGTGGCATGCGAAGTGTCAATAGGACATAGTAATAAAGTAATTGCTAGGGAGTTAGGAATTTCAGATGGAACAGTCAAACTTCATGTTAAGTCAATATTGAAAAAACTATCCTTATCCTCTCGAGTAGAGGTCGCAGTCATGGTGACTGAAAAAGGCTGTTGCAAATAGGTATTAGTTAATGGATCAATATCAACAGCTAGTTGAATCAGCATTAAAAACAGTGGATGAAATCTTTCCTTGGGATCTAGAAGAAGAAATTAAAGTCGCATCAGGGCTAATTCTATTAGATATAAGAGAAGCTCATGAGTTTGAGGTGATGCATATTAGGAACTCACTGCATATTCCTAGAGGAATACTCGAAGGAGCATGCGTGTGGAATTATGACGACACCGTGCCGGAACTAGCCAAAGCAAGAGATCAAAATATTGTCATAATTTGCCGATCAGGCAATAGAAGTGCCCTAGCAGCGCAGACAATGAAACAGATGGGATTTAAAAATGTGCGATCATTAAAGATGGGTATTAAGGGTTGGAATGATAATGACATTGAAATGATCAATGATAAACAAGATATTATTGATATTGACGAAGCAGATAAATGGCTTAACAAGGCAGTTTCAAAGGAAAAATTAAACAAAATAACGCTTGACCAGTGAAAAAATCTTAGTATAATTCTGCGCTTTCACTGCATGAAAAAAGTAAAAAGTTTTTCGCATAAGAAAGTTGAAAAAATAAGTGTTGACATGTAAATTTAACGCTGTATAATTTTCTTCTTTCACTGCCTAAGTAATACATTTTTTGCAGTAGCTCTTTAAAAATATATCAAATAACTTGTGTGGGCACTCGTACATTAAATTGTGCAAGTGCACATTAAAAAACTAAAGCAATCAAGCTTTTAAAAAAACTGAACGCAAAGCACACTTATTTATAAGTGTAGCCAAGCTTCAAAATAGTTAGAATTAAACTGAAGAGTTTGATCCTGGCTCAGATTGAACGCTGGCGGTATGCTTAACACATGCAAGTCGAACGGAAACG
>ENA-OSJC01000009-OSJC01000009.1-marine-metagenome-genome-assembly--contig:-NODE-9-length-230044-cov-6.803424_pt1 | contig 230044 bp, 232 predicted proteins | sample MGYA00237885_ERZ534234 | MGnify/ENA primary metagenome ERZ534234 (study PRJEB26413, sample SAMN06343907) | marine metagenome | isolation source: coastal waters | place: Atlantic Ocean: West Antarctic...
AAAAAAAGCAGAAAACAAAAAAATAAAGAGACCAAAATCTATAATTTAGAACAAAAAAAGAGATACTACTATGATACCTGGATGGCAAGAATTACTAATTATCTTAGTCATTATTGCAATAATTTTTGGAACAAAAAAATTACGCAATATAGGCTCCGATTTAGGAGGCGCTGTAAAAGGATTCAAAGACTCTGTGTCTAATGACGCATCAAACAAAGAAAACACGCCTACAAACACTAAAGATAAAGATTCTAAAAAAGAAACTGCAAAATAATTACGATAACTATTATTCTAAATATTACATTATACTTAGTGAAAAATGGGCTTAACTTATGTTTGATATTGGCTTCATGGAGGTACTCTTAATTGCAGTAGTATCCCTTGTCGTTATGGGGCCAAAAAGACTTCCGCATGCAGTTCGTCAGGTGAGTCTTTGGGTCGGAAGGATTAAGCAAGTTTTCTCCACAGCTCGTCAGCAACTGGAAAATGAGGTAGGCATGGATGATATTAAGCGGCAACTTCATAATGAAAAAATCATGCAAGACCTCAATACACCAAAAGCCGAAAAACAAGATTTAGAAAGTAATGCTCCTGAAAACCACTCAAAATGAACGATAAGCAGTCCTTAATAAAACCGATGGTGGCGCATCTTTTAGAGTTGAGAAGCCGATTACTGCAATGCATACTCGTTGTGCTGGTTATTTTTTTAGGATTATTCGCTTACAGTAATGAATTGTATTTATATATATCCGAACCACTCATTGCGCATCTTCCATTAAATTCTTCAATGATTGCTACCGATGTTACTTCGCCGTTTTTAACTCCATTTAAGCTGACGCTAGTGTTATCAATGTTTGCAGCAATGCCTTTTATTCTCTATCAAGTTTGGGCTTTTATTGCTCCTGGTCTATATAGGCGAGAAAAAATGATAGTAGTTCCATTATTTCTTTCCAGTGTATTTTTATTTTATGCAGGAATGGCTTTTGCTTACTACCTTGTTTTTCCATTAGTGTTCACATTCTTCACAAGCGTAAGCCCAGATGGTGTACTTGTGATGACGGATATCCGCAGTTATTTAGATTTTGTCCTTAAGCTTTTTTTTGCTTTTGGATTAAGTTTTGAAATTCCTGTAGCGATTGTAATTTTATCCTGGGTAGGTTTAGTGGACCCCAGTCGTCTAGGGGAAAAACGTCCCTATATATTCGTGCTATGTTTTAGCCTTGGCATGCTATTAACACCACCAGATGTGATTTCACAAATTCTTTTAGCGATACCGATGTGGTTACTATTTGAACTAGGTTTAGTTTTGAGTAAGGCTTTATCAAAAAAACCACAGATGCAGGAATAAAAGCTCTAAATTAACCACGCAAAATACCCCATAATCTATCGATGCCTTGCTGTAAAAATAAAAACTCTTCGGTGAACTCACCCTGATAACCAAGGCCGTACAGTCTGACTAAATCTATATCCGGATGACCAAAAGCAGAATATTCCCAATCTATAAGAAATATTCGACCATCTTTTTCTATTAGGTTACCTGGCACAATATCTTGATGGTTGATTACTGCTGACCAAACCTTGTCATCAATAGCTGAAGCTACAGCCATCAATTCGTCATAAAACTTATTTTTTTTTGGGTTATTAGCAATCGCTAATTGTTTTATGTAGTTTTGACAATATTTAGAGTAATTTTGTCTTTCCCAAAAAAAGGGAACTTTAATATTTTTTATCTTATCTATGACCGAGGAGACTTTCTCTTTGTTTGAAGGAATAGAAAAATCTTTATTTTTCCATTGATATCCTTCAATGAAATCACTTATTAGGACATTATTATTAGAAAAATATATTTTAGGTGAAATATTTAAGCTTTCAATTAGCGCAAGGATCTTGATCTCTCTTTGGCGATCAATGCCTAAATTTTCGTTATTTTGGTTATTCACTCTAACCACAATCTTATTTAAGCCGGATACAGCCAGAAAGGATCGATTGGTATGTCCGCCCAGTAACTCACGTTCTACTTGTGGCTTTTCTGGCAATGAAATATTCCAGTTTTTCCAGTCAGCCATTGCTTGTTCTAATAAGTACACTTGCTTACTCAGGATCTATTGTATGAAAGATAGCGCTTACGCCACTCATAGTAACCCATTACGGCTAAAAGCATGTATAAAACAAAAAGTATGGCTGTCTGGTAGAGGTCTTGACTTAAATATAAATATATCGAAACTGCATCTATAGCAATCCAATACAACCAATTTTCAAGTATTTTCCTTGCCACCATTACTGTTGTTACTATAGATGATAATGCGGCGAAAGAATCTAGATATGGTAATTTTGAGTCAGTATATGACTCTAAAAAATAACCTATAATTAACGATAAACTAATCACTGAAATAACTATAAATATATGATGAGACGAGCTAAGACATTTAATAGGTAGGCCCAACTTTTTATCGCCACCTTTGCGCCATTGATATAAACCATATATAGACATAAGAGCATAGTAGACATTTAGCAATGAGGCCATATAAAGGCTAGAATCGATCAAAATCCAAATATAAATAGCTGCACTTAAAAAAACAAAATACCAACACAAGCTATTCTCTTTTATAGCTAAAAATAGGTAAATAACCGCTAGAATAACCGCTAACGTTTCAATACCGATCCAGTTAAAATTTATAAAATTTTCCAAAATCAGTTAATCTCATGGATAGTGTATTTTGACAATCGAACACTCATATCATATTTTATTATTTTAGGTTTCGAAAGTGCAACTGGACTGAAAGCCTGCCAGCTGAATAAGCACTAAAGGCAGGCATTCCCAGATATATAAGGTTAAGCTCATATAACTAGAAACTATATTTAGCTGTAGCCCCAATCACTCTTGGTTCACCATATTGATAATATGGCTCTAGTGCATAATTGTTTCGCGGATCATTACCAAAAGCTCCAAACCCTCTCACAATGACATCACGATCATTAAGATTTCGACCCCATAGAGAAAAACTCCATTTACCAAACCGATAATTTAAATGAGAATTCAATAACTCATAACGATTAGATTTTGCATTATGACGAGGAGAGAGGCTAAATTCCTCTTTTCCTTCAAGCTCTATTCCCATAGTAAGATTATTTGTAAGATATATGTCTGTACCAAGTACAAACTGATAAGAAGGCGCATGCGCCTGCTTATGTCCACTGAGATCTTTTGGTGAAGGATTATCTACAGTCCTATCAACATCAATGTGCGAATAACTCTTATAATCTTTGAACGTTGCTCTAAGCAGACCCAAGCTACCATAAATGTCTACCTCATTGAGGGCAACCCACCTAAACTCCATTTCAGCACCATAGTTTGCACCCTTTTCGGCATTTTCAATATAATCAGTAAATGTGCAGGCCCCTTCACCCGAGCAGTCTACGAAGGACTGTTTAACCTGAATTTTACGTCGGTCTTGATAGAAGAAGGCTAGCTGGCTTTTAAGTGTTCCATCAAGCCAGTCTGCTTTTATTCCAGTTTCATAATTCCAAAGGTATTCGGAGTCAAAGCTTCTATTTTTTGGGTCCAACGAAGAACTACTATTGACCCCACCCGCCTTATAGCCACGCGAAATAAGGCTATAAATCATAACATCATCAGTCATTAGGTATTCTAGTCCAATTTTCCCCCCCCATAAGCGCTCTCCAGTATCATAATTGACAGACGAGCTTCCCGAGTAATCTCCTTGTCTGTACTCTAATCTTAGGCCTGAGGTTAGCCTTAATTTATCATTAAGCTGCGTACCCAAGTGTCCATAAATAGCGAAGTTTTTAGTATCGAAGTCACTTGCAAAATCTGTGTCAAATGTCCACTCTCGCAATAGCGATTCTTCCTGATCTTTAAAATAAATCCCGGCTACCCAATCAGTTGATCCACTAAAAATTAAACTCTCAGTTTTTGACACTAAGCGTAAATCAATTGTGGTTGCCCTTCTATCGCGAATATAGTTATCAAACGATTCATATGCAGCAGAACCGCAAGAGTAATCTGAACAGATTGAGTTATAGCTCCAGTCCTCATCAAAACCATATTCTAGATCACTACTTGAATGACTAAAAAGAGAAATCACATCAAATTTTTTGTTTTCTATCCATGTACTCTTGAGAGAAAACGCAATAGTTTCTTGACGATCGTGACCAGGTTGATCAGATAAAGTATCGCGCGTATTGTCTAGCGAAAAGCTGTCATAGCCATTATCTGCGTCAAAATATAATCCGGAGAAACTGAAATTAAGATATTTGTTAGCTTGAAAATTCAATTTAAGTCTTAAAGTTTGCTCATCAATACCATTAGTATCGTCTCGATCAAGAAAATCATTATCTGTATAGCCGTCTCTTTTTGTCCGCTGCATAGCAAAGCGATAACCTAAATCACTAGTTATGGGGCCACTTAATATAGTAGAAACAGCCCTTTTCTCATATTCACCAATTGAAGAGTCTATACTGCCTTGAAATTTTTTTGATGGATCGTTAGATCGCATATCAATCAATCCAGCCATGGCATTTGCACCATAACTTGTGCCCTGAGGGCCTTTAAAGACCTCAATTTGCTTTATATCCAGAGTAGTTGCAGCGCCACCTAAGCCGCTGAAGTCAATCCCATCTATATAAAGCCCCACTGAGGGATTTATTGGTTCGACAAATTGGCTTCGCTCACCAATACCCCGGATTTGAAAGAATCTACCTCTTGATGAACCACTCGAAAAATTCACATTGGGAGCTAGATTAAGCACCTGTTCTATGTGCTCCACATCACGCCTTTCAAAAGCCTTAGCATCAATAACAGTAACGCTATTAGCACTATCCATTATATTAACGTCACGAAATTCGGCTTTAACAACTATTTCAGCAAGCAAGGTATCGTCTTTACTTTCTGGGGGTTTCTCAAGTGTGGTTTCAGAGTCAGAATCAATAGGTTTAGATATTAGCTCTTTAAGGGTAGTGTCAGCTTGCACCCCATACTGGAATATGGCGACGAGCATTACTGGTAGGATAGTCTTGATTATTTTTGCAACTATGTTCATATTAAGCCTCATTAACAACTGTTAAGAGACCCGGAAGGGGTAAGATTGAACGATCAAAAAACTAGCGTCCTATCCCTACGCCGGTACTATCCGGATCAGGTTCGAAGGGTCCATCCGAAGATGTCTCAGGCTTTCGCCTCCCCTTAGGAGTATCACTGTTAAGGTGATAGTGGCTGATTTTACAGATTTTTTTTCAGATAACAACTGAATAATACATGATGAGAATAGCTGCTTAAAACTCAAATATAAATAGAAGGGAAAGTGATAAAATTCATGATTGGTAAAAAAATCATTTAACTCTGGCATATGATTCTAGTAATTTTATGAAACAGTTTGCTAGGTGAGGCTGGCAATAAGCATACCTCGACAGTATAATTCAGCCAATTACAGGGACTGCAGATCAATCAAAATATAGGAATGCTGAGAAATGCATTTATATTAACATCACACAACTACGAGAAAATAAAAGATATGAGCTACAATAAAATTCCTCCTGGAAAACACCTTCCTGATGATATCAACGTGGTTATAGAGATACCAGCCAATCATAGCCCTATAAAATATGAAGTCGATAAAGATTCGGATGCTATTTTTGTAGATCGTTTTGTAGCGACGCCAATGTTCTATCCGGCAAACTACGGGTACATACCCCAAACGCTTTCTGAGGACGGTGACCCTCTGGATGTCCTGGTCGTTACCCCCTATCCTGTAATGCCAGGCTCAGTTGTTCGCAGTCGATCTATCGGAGTATTGAACATGTCCGATGAATCCGGTGTTGACGCCAAGTTACTAGCTGTACCTCATACCAAACTGACCAAGTTATATGATCATGTGCAAGAAATTAGTGATCTACCGGAACTGCTAATCCAGCAGATACAGCACTATTTCGAAAACTATAAGACTCTTGAATCAGGAAAGTGGGTTAAAGTTAAAGGTTGGGGCGATGCCGCTGCGTCTCATCTTGAGATTAACGCATCACGTGATCGGTATTTAAAAGAAGGCGACTAGATGCAGCCTCTGGTTTCAATAAAAAACCCCTACAATGCAGGGGTTTTTTTTCACAACAGCTATATTGACTTAACGTTATGGTGTATCTGCTGAACATCGTCTAATTCATTGAGCATCATCATAAATTTTTCAAACAAAACAACATCATTTTCGTCAATAGACACTAGATCATGCGGAATGAACTGCACCTCATCGACCTTAAAATCTACTTCACCACAACTACTTAATAATGCCTGTTTTGCCTTAAAGTAATCTGTAGGAGTAACATATACCGATACATCCCCATTATCGTATTCGATATCAACGACATCTATGTTTTCAGCCATCAGCCCATTGAATGCAGTTTCTTCTTCTTTGAAGCTAAATATGAATATGGCCAAATGGTCAAATTGATGCGCAACAGTTCCTTGCGTGCCGATCTTGCAGTCAGTCTTAGTAAAAGCAAGGCGGACATCACCAAACGTCCTGTTAGGGTTATCTGTTAAGCACTCAATAATTGCCATGCTGCCACCGGGACCATAACCTTCATAGCGAGCGGGGGAGAAATCTTCCCCAGCACCCCCTTTCGCTTTTTCAATAGCTCTGTCGATGACATGTACAGGGACTTGGTCTTTTTTTGCTCTATCAATTAAATTTCGTAACGATAAATTATTGCTAGGGTCTACACCTCCAGACTTGGCGCTAACATAAATTTCTCGACCATAGCGACTATAAATCTTAGCCTTCATATCGGAAGTTTTTGCCATAGATTCTTTACGATTTTGATAGGCTCTTCCCATATCACTGCTACCTCCTAAAAATAATTAATATTGAGCACACTAGAATAAAATGTCACTGATTTAATCGATTTTTAATTATATCCTCAACTACAGATGGATCGGCCAACGTTGAAATATCTCCGAGACTATCTATCTCATTAGCCGCTATTTTACGCAAAATACGGCGCATAATTTTACCTGAACGTGTTTTTGGTAGCCTGGGGGATAATTGAATTTGATCTGGTTTTGAAAATGAACCTATTTCCTTCGCGCAAATATCCAATAAGCCAGAGAATAAGTCATCTGTCGGCTCTACCCCTGTCATTAATGTTACGTATGCGTAAATACCTTGGCCTTTTATGTGATGAGGACACCCCACTACCGCTGCCTCCGCAACAGCACTATGAAGCACTAAAGCACTTTCTATTTCAGCTGTACCCATGCGGTGTCCTGATATATTTAAAACGTCATCAACTCTACCGGTGATCCAGTAATGTCCGTCCTTATCCCGGCGCGCGCCATCTCCCGTAAAATAATAGCCTGGGAATGATGAAAAATAGGTGTCCTTAAAACGGTCTGCATCACCATATACACCGCGAATTTGAGAGGGCCATGAAGATTTAATTACTAGGTTGCCCTCTCCAGGACCTTCAATTAGGTTTCCATCATTATCTAACAATGCAGGCTGAACACCAAAAAAAGGAGCGGTTGCGCAGCCTGGTTTCATGTCATGAGCACCGGGAAACGGGGTTAGCATATGTGCGCCAGTTTCTGTTTGCCACCACGTGTCAACAATAGGGCACCTAGAGTCACCAACAACGCTATAATACCATTCCCAGGCTTCAGGATTAATTGGCTCACCAACTGTTCCTAGAAGTCGAAGGGAGGAGCGATCTGTCTTCAGTACAAAATCATTTCCTGCTCCTAATAGCGTGCGAATTGCTGTTGGTGCTGTATAGAAAATTGTCACTTTATGCTTATCAATAACCTCCCAAAAACGAGATGCATCTGGATACGTTGGAATTCCCTCAAAAATCAATGTTGTTGCCCCGTTACATAAGGGCCCGTAGACAATATAACTATGCCCGGTAACCCATCCAACGTCTGCTGTACACCAATAAATGTCATCGTCCCTATAATCAAACACGTACTTATGTGTCATAGCGACCTGCAATAAATATCCTGCAGTTGTATGAAGCACCCCCTTGGGCTTGCCAGTAGAGCCGGAAGTGTAAAGAATAAATAGAGGGTCTTCAGCATCCATCCATTCAGGCGCGCAGTATGTTTCTACATCAGCCATTGCTTCGTGGTACCAGACATCACGATCTTTAAACCAATTAACTTCACAGCAAGTATGAGCAACCACTAAACAGGTATGAACTAAAGGACAGCCGTTTATAGCTGCATCAGCATTGGCCTTCAAAGGGATATGCTTGCCGCCTCTAACCCCTTCATCAGCCGTGATAACCACTTGGCAATCAGAATCAAGAATGCGATCCTTAAGAGCATCTGGAGAAAATCCGCCAAAAACTACAGAATGAATGGCGCCAATGCGGGCGCAAGCAAGCATTGCATAAGCTGCCTCCGGAATCATAGGCATATAAATACACACCCTATCCCCTTTTTTTACGTTTCGAGATTTGAGCACATTAGCTAATTTATTTACTTGGTCGCTTAGATTTTGATAGGTAATTATTTTACTGTCATTCGGATTATCGCCCTCCCAAATGATGGCAGCATGGTTGCTCTTGGCAGCTAAATGACGATCAATACAGTTAACTGTGACATTCAGCTGACTTCCGGCAAACCAAGTAGCTTTACCTGTATCAAAATCATATGAGGTAACTTGGTTCCAAGGGGTCTTCCAGTCTAAGAAAAATTCGGCTTGCTTGGTCCAAAAAATGTCCGGGTCTTCTATCGACTCAAGGTACATCTTTCTATACATCTGAAGGTCTATATGCGCTTTTTCTGCAAATTCCTTATGGACAGGGTACACAGTGGTGCCTGGCATCGTTTACTCCCCCCCCTAATAATATTTTTTTTAGAATTTAAGTTACTATTTTCTCAAAGCAACTAATTTCAGCAACAGCTCATGTTAGTCATATTAATCTCTAAAATTATCAAACTGAAAAGGCTGCCCGAGACCCGCACCACGAACTAAAGCAATTGCAGCCTGCAAGTCATCACGATTTTTACCAGTGATTCGCAACTTTTCACCCTGAATAGCGGCCTGTACTTTTATCTTTTTATCTTTTATAAGTTTAATGATTTTTTTTGCTGTAGGCTGATCGATTCCTTGTTTAAATCGAACCTTTAAAGTGAATGCTTTACCGGTGTGTAGGGATCTTTCCTCTGGGTCAATAACAGAAGGATCAATCTTTCTTCTCACCAAATTACCACGCAACATGTCCAGAAGTTGCTGGCACTGAAAGTCAGCCTCAGAAGAAAGTATCACTTCATCATCATTAAGCTCAGCAGTAGCAGCAACACCTCTAAAGTCAAAACGAGTAGCTATTTCACGAGCAGTATTTTGTGCAGCATTACGAATTTCTTCTAGCTCAACTTCTGAAACAATATCAAATGATGGCATTATAGAATCCTAATAAAAAAATTATTAACAAACAAACCGCTTGGCTGCGAAATTCATCTAAAAATATATAACTTTAACCTGATGACTGCTTAACCAGAACTGCTGTAAGCTAAAAATAATCATGGTTAATATTACTAAAGCGTTTGCAGAGGTATTGTGTTTGTCGTGCGCTCTACAGAATTATCTTCATGCAAATAAACCAACTTAGGCTTATGAATAATCATCTCATCTGTGGTGTATTGGGCATAAGCTGCGATAATGACTCGATCACCAACCTGGCATTTTCTCGCAGCTGCTCCATTCATAGAGATAATACCTGAGCCAGATTCGGCTTTGATAATATAGGTGGTCAGCCGCTCACCATTATTAATATTATAAATATCAATTTTCTCAAATTCATGCAATCCCGCAAGCTCAAGTAAATTAGCGTCAATAGCGCAGGAGCCGTCATACCAAAGCTCAGCCTGACTCACTGTGCACATATGTAACTTGGATTTTAGCAGTGTATTCAACATAATCTATTCCTCTAATGCAGGGAAATATTGTCAATTAATCTAGCAGCTGAGCTGTACATAGCCCCTAGTACAGCAATATCACAGTCATCAATCGTTGCCATTTCAAGCGTCCTGCTGTTGCAAATACTAATATAATCGGGCTGAAAACCTGCCTTTTTTATCTGATCAGCCGCCTCTTTTTCAAGAGCAATAAAGTTCCTATCCCCTAAACGTATCTTCCCAGCAACCCAGCTTAGACTTTTATACAGCTGACTAGCATTCTGTCGCTCTAAAGCTGACAAGTACACATTACGTGAACTCATAGCTAGCCCATCTACTTCGCGATGAATTTCAGCCTCAATAATTCTAACTGGAAAACAAAGATCTTCAATCATGCGGTATAAAATGGCCATTTGCTGGTAGTCTTTTCTGCCTAATACGAGCTCGTGTGGTTTAATAATGTTCAGCAACTTAGACACCACGGTTGTGACTCCCTCAAAGTGCCCCGGTCGACTAGCCCCACATAGATAATCCGTCATCGAAGAACAAATAACTCGAGTCTGGGAATCTAGGCCGTTAGGATACATCTGATTTTCATCCGGGTGAAAAAGCATATCACATGATACATCTGCCAATTTTTTACAATCTTCTTCAAAAGTTCTAGGATACTGATCCCAGTCCTCATGCAGTCCAAACTGAAGCCCATTAACGAAAATTGAACAAACTACTATATCATTTGTTTTTTGTGCTAACTTAATTAACTCTAAATGCCCCTGATGCAGATTACCCATGGTGGGAACAAATCCGATTTTTTTACCTTTCAGTTGAGCTTCATGAAGTGCCGACCTTATACCCTCAACCTTTTGAAAAATCTGCATTCCCTGACCCCAAAAATTTATTGATCGGCAAAGTGATCTCGAGAGAGATTTTCAAAGCGAGTATACTTTCCAAGAAATGTTAATTTACAAGTCCCAATGGGGCCATTTCTTTGTTTTCCGATGATGATTTCAGCAACCCCTTTATCATCAGTCTCTTCGTTATAAACCTCATCACGGTAAATAAATGTAACAACATCTGCATCCTGCTCAATTGCTCCAGATTCTCGAAGATCTGAATTAATAGGTCTTTTATTAGGGCGATGCTCTAGGTTTCGACTAAGTTGAGATAAAGCTAAAACAGGACAGTTAAACTCGCGGGCTATATTTTTTAATTCGCGTGAAATTTGAGTGATTTCATTAGTGCGGTTGTCAGTGGGGACGCTGCTATTCATAAGCTGCAGATAATCCACCATAATCATACCAATGTCGCCATGTTCACGAGTTAGCTGACGAATTCTGTTGCGTAACTCCATTGGAGAAATACCAGGTGTATCATCGATATAAAGAGGCCGATCTTTCAAGCGTGAAGCAGCTTTAGATAGCCTCGGCCAATCATCTTCAGCCAAGTTACCTGAACGCATTCTAGTCTGGTCAATCTTTCCCAAAGACGACATCATGCGAATTATCAACTGATTGGCAGGCATCTCCATACTAAAAACAAGTACAGGTTTATCTTGAGTCAAGATGGCATGCTCAACCATATTCATAGCAAAAGAAGTTTTACCCATAGAAGGCCTTCCAGCTATGATAACTAAATCTGATTGCTGCCAGCCTGAAGTCATGCTGTCTAATTCGGAAAATCCCGTACTTAGACCAGTAATATCTGCATCATTATTAAATAGCTCATCTATGCGAGCAACTGCTTCTTTTAGAAGCGCATTCACGCCCTGAAAGCCGCCAAGCTTAGGTCTATTTTCAATAATATCTGCAAGCTTTTTTTCTGCATCAGCCAAAAGTTTATTACTGTCCCAGCCAAGCGGATTGTGCCCTTTCTTAACAATATCACTAGCAGCAATTATCAATTTTCGAATTATTGAGCGCTCTAGAACTATTTGAGCATAAGCTGCAACATTCGCTGAACTGGGGGTATTGTTGGCAAGCTCCACCAAATAAGAAGCTCCACCGGCATGATCGAGCTGGTTAGAATTTTGAAGTATTTCAGAAAGAGTAATGACATCTAGCGGCTTGCTTTCAGCAGAGAGCACTCGCATGGTCTCAAATATAAGCTTATGGTCTTCAGAAAAAAAATCAGCCTCAACAACAATCGCAGCAACGGCGTCAAAAGACCCATTACTTAACATCAATCCACCAAGAACCGCCTGTTCAGCCTCAACAGAGTGCGGTAATTGATTCTCTTCAATGGCCTGATTTTTAACCATGATGATGTTACCTATAAAAACTACCGCCTACAAAAAAAGGCACTGTCACACAGTGAAAATCTCCGTGCAGTGCCCTATTATTACTGATATTGGCATAGTAGTGAACAGTTACCGCTATTCAGCAGCTACGACGAGCTTTACCACTTGAGTAACATCAGCATGCACCTGGATAGAGATATCAAATTCACCTATTTCTCTTATTGAACCGTCAGGTAATTTTACTTCACTTTTCTCTATTTTTACTCCAGCAGCAATTATTGCATCAGCAATATCTTTTGTACCAATAGAACCGAAAAGCTTCCCTTCATCTCCTGCAATTGAAGTTATAGTGACAGAACCCAAAGTCTCTAATTTAGCAGCACGCGCAGTTGCATCAGCAAGGCTGGTTGATGCAGCAGCCTCTAATTCAGAACGACGGGCTTCAAAGTCAGCTAAGTTACTTGCAGTAGCAAATACTGCCTTACCCTGAGGGACTAAATAATTACGCCCGTAGCCAGGTTTAACGTTAACTTTATCGCCAATATTTCCCAAATTTCCCACTTTTTCCAGAAGAATAATGTCCATTTCGGATATTTCCTATTATTTAAACCTGTTTATTGCACCAAGAAAAAGTGCACCTATTTGATCAAGAATGCATACTCAATCGTGAGCGAATATTAAAAATACTGTCAAGAACTCCCATTCCAACCAGCATAATGCTCATTGGGCTCAAAAATAAGAGCGCCAAATAAAATACAAACAGCCAGTTACTACTCAGCTGAAAAAAGGCCACGCTGTAATGCAGCAAAGCAATTCCGCTTAACATTAGCGGCAAGCTTAATAAACTCGACCAGCTTGAATAGTCATGCAAAACAACTTCACTAAGAAGTATCCCAATTAGGATAATAATAGAAGTTGTCACGCTAAATCGCAACTGATGAAACTCTAACTTAAAACCCCCAGGGTTATAAAGCATTGATTGCCACCAACGACCTAATACTAAGGCTATAACTGAAGTTAATGCTATAACATAGCCAGAAACTCCAAGTAAAAAACTTGTACTTACTATAGGTTTATTTTCATCCTGCAGAGCTTCTTTAAAGAACTCTTCAATTAAACCCTCAAGCGCTAACAATTTTTCATTAAATAAAACAGAGATTAAAATAGTAGCTACGGCGCTAAATATAACAACAAAGATCAGCACCTCAGACCACGAAGACCTTAGTTTCATAAACCTTGAAGCCGACCAAACACACAAAACACTGGTAATAGACAGTAATGTTAAAATCGCGTTAGCATCATCACTGACATAGAGGGCTATCAATAGCGGCATTAATGCAAGAGATAACAACAATACACTCTCTGAAAATCCCTTAGTTAGGGTAGTCAAAGAAACTGCGGCCGGAGAAACAAAAGGGACAAGGTTTCCAAAAAAAACAACCAACCCAGCTTGCATGCGGCCACGCATAATAAATTCAGCCAAAACGCGCATCGAAAAATTCTTTACGCGTGACTATCTGTGTAAGGCAGTAATGCCAGATAACGAGCACGCTTAATGGCAGTTGAAAGCTGTCTTTGATACTTAGCTTTGGTTCCAGTAATTCGGCTTGGTACAATTTTTCCTGTTTCAGAAATATACTGTTTTAGCATCTCAAGATCTTTGTAGTCTATCTCGTCAGCACCTTCAACACTAAAACGACAGAACTTACGGCGACGGTTAAATCTAGCCATTATTTATCCTCCTCTTTAGTTGATGCATTAACGGGTTCTTCTTCAGATTTTTCAACTGACGCTTCAACTGGTTTAACTTCTTCTGAAGGTTTAACTTCTGCTGGCTCTGCAGCTGCCGTTTCAACTGGTTTAACTTCTGCTGGCTCTGCAGCTGCCGTTTCAACTGGTTTAACATCTTCTGAAGGTTTAGCAGCGGGAGCGCGTTCGCGACGCTCAGATCGCTCAGATCGCTCAGATTTATCAGCCTTTAAAATATAAGAGTCGTCGGTAATGGCTTTTTTGCAGTTAAAGATGACACTTCTAATGACGGCGTCGTTATAGCGGAAATTGGTATTTAATTCCTGCAAGACATCTTGGTCACATTCAATATTCATGAGCACATAATGAGCTTTATGAATCTTATTGACAGGGTAAGCTAAATGGCGCCTACCCCAGTCCTCTACGCGATGAACTGATCCTTTGCCACCAGTGATGGTAGCTGAGTAGCGCTCAATCATCCCAGAGACTTGATCGCTCTGGTCTGGATGAACCATAAAAATTATTTCGTAATGACGCATTTTACCTCCTTACGGGTAAACATGTGCTCGCTTAATGCGATACAACAAGGAGTATCTCGCTCCAAATGGAACAAGGGCCGGCATTTTACGGGGAGATTCTTGGTATTTCAAGCACAAATAGGGGAGTCACGGGTTTATTTAAACTCATTTGAATATATAAGTTCATTTCTAGATTTAGTTTGAGCACCAAAAATCTAATATCAGCAATATGCTGATATATTAAAATTATTTGCTGTTCTCATTTCTAGCCACCGTAGCCGCAGTCCAAAATCCTTGGATATCGCTCTGCCATCGAGGAAGGATGCAAGTAATTATAACCTGCTCCACCGCCACCCATATATAAAACAGCAATACCCCTCGCAACAACAAAGAGTCCTCAAAGATAGTCGCTATGAAATAAGCTGGAGCGATTATAATAGCTGTGATTTTAGCAGCAAGTGTGTGATAAGTAGGAAAACAACCAAATCTTGACTGGCAAACAAGCAGCGGAACTATCCAACAACTAAAAGAGAACACCAGATAGATAAGCTCAGTATGAAAAATTTCTGGCCATAAAATTACCAACCCCAAAAGCATTACAGAGTACGTAATCAAATCAGCCCAACTGTCTAACTTGATGCCAAACTCTGTTACCTGATTTAGCCGCCTTGCCAGATAGCCATCTAGACAATCTGTCATTAACGAAAAGGCTAATACCCATAAAAAAAATTCTGGACGCTGCTGGATTGCCAGAAAAACAAGAACTGGGAATAAAGCCACTCTGATTGAACTAATCACGTTAGGAAAGTTTAAAACAAAATTGTCAGTAGCCACCTGATTGTTTTCAATCACCCTGTCTCTGATAGCTCTACTTTTTTTTAGGCTCATTTTTTAGTCTACTGCTGCTTGTCTTTGCCTTAAAGCTTCAAACAAGCAAACACCGGCTGCAACAGAAACATTTAAGCTGCTTACAAGGCCCATCATTGGGAGCTTCACTAATATGTCACAATTATCTCTTGTTAATCGGCGCAAGCCCTTTTCTTCTGCTCCCATCACAATAGCCAGAGGCCCTTTTAGGTCAGCATCGTATATTAGTTGCTCTGTTTCACCCGCAGCCCCTATTATCCAGATACCCCTATCCTGAAGCTTTCTTAGTGTTCTAGATAAATTAGTAACAACAATAAGCGGTATAATTTCTGCTGCGCCACTAGCAACCTTTTGCACTGTTGGAGTTATGCCAACGGCGTTATCTTTAGGTATTATGACAGCCTGAACCCCAGCTGCCTCGGCCGAACGCATACAAGCTCCAAGATTATGCGGATCTGTTACTCCATCCAATACCAATAAAAATGGGGCCTGGTGTGAATTGATTAAAAATTCAAACAAATAATTTTCGTCCTGAACCTCGGCCCCCTCACAAAGAGCAGCCACACCTTGGTGGGGACCACTTGAAAGCGCATCTAAATCTGAACGAAGCACCCAAACGACAGGGATATCCTGCAGTTCAGATAAACTAATAATTTTTTTTAATCTTTGATCATCGCGACCTTTTTGGACTCTTAGCTCTTTAATTTTTGACCCAGAGGTTTTCAATACGGATTGGACAGCATGCAAACCAAACAACCACTCTCCTTCAAAATTAACGTTATTTTTCATACTCATAGCCATTAATAATTCACTCAATAAACATTTTTATTGCCTGGTTATAAGCAGGCTTATTTATTTTTATGGGGTGCTTTTTTTCTTTTTTCTCTAACTTTAGAGTCAAGTTTTTTTGATAATTTTCTCTTACGATGCGCTTCTGTATTATTCGCATTCAATTTCTGGGTTTTCTTGGTTCCTCTAATAACTCTTTCACTTACTTTAGAGTCTTTATCTATTAGACCAAAATCAATTTTTCTTTCATTCAGGTCAACTCTGACAACCATTACTCTTAGCTCATCGCCAAGACGAAAAATTCTGCCAGTTCTCTCGCCCACCAAACGATGGTGAGCTGCCTCATGAGAATAATAGTCTTTAGGTAAGCCAGTTATATGCACCAAGCCCTCAATATACATCTCGTTTAGCTGTACAAATAACCCAAATCCGGTAACTGACGTAATAACACCAGCGAATTCTTCGCCTACACGAGACAATAAGAACTCACATTTAAGCCAATTAATTACATCTCGAGTTGCTTCATCTGCTCTTCGCTCCGTCATAGAGCATTGCTCACCGCAAGCCATCAGAGACTTCTGATCGTAAGGATATATTTGAGCCTGACTTAAAACCGGAGCACCTTTAACCACATGAGTATTCGGAGCTTTAAGGTTTTTTCTAATTAAATACCGAATAGCTCTATGCACTAAAAGATCAGGATAACGACGAATTGGTGAAGTAAAATGAGCATATTCACTATAGTTTAAGCCAAAGTGGCCATCATTTTCTGGAGTATAGGCAGCCCTGTTCATTGCCCGCAATATAACTGTCTGAATAATGCTGGCATCTGGACGCCCAAAAACCTGGGACAGAATTTTCTGAAAATCTTTAGGGTTAGGGTCATTTCCAACCGGCAACCCCAAGCCTAATTCTCCTAAGAATTCTCTAAGATTATCTAGCTTCTCTTGTCTGGGTCCCTGATGCACTCTATACAGTGCAGGAATTTTGCTTTTTTTCAAAAACTGAGCCGCGCAAACATTAGCGCAAAGCATGCATTCTTCAATAAGCCTATGTGCCTGCGTTCGAATAACTGGAACTATTTCTTTAATTTTTCTATCGACACCAAAAATAATTTGCGCTTCTTGGGACTCAAACTCAATGGCCCCCCTAAGCTTTCTTGCCTCAAGTAACTGATAATAAAGATCTGTCAGGCTATCGATATGCGTCGCCACTAAATGAAATTGTTTTCGAATACTGCTTTTTTCATCTTTTCTCTGAGAGATAATTCCTGCCACTTGAGTGTATGTCATTCGAGCATGCGAATGTATTAAGCCCTCAAGAAATCTATAATCAGTTACGCTTCCCTTCTTGTCTAATGTCATCTCACAAACTAAGGTTAGCCGGTCTAAATGCGGCTTTAACGAACATAACCCGTTAGACAGTTTTTCTGGCAACATAGGAACGACATGTTGAGGAAAATATACGGAATTACCTCTTTCATATGCTTCTTTATCCAACGCTTTTGCTACGGGGACATAGTGAGAAACATCTGCAATGGCAACATATAATTGCCACCCCCCTCCTAGGCGTGGCTCACAATACACTGCATCATCAAAGTCTCTAGCGTCCTCTCCATCAATAGTTACAAATGGCAAGTGTCGCAGATCTACTCTATGCTTTTTATCGTCTTCTGAAATATCATCACTAATAGCCTTAATATCGTCGAGCACCGACTCAGGCCAAACCGATGGAATCCCATAATTATGTATAGCGATATCAATTTCCATTCCGGGAGCAAGATCACTACCTAAAACCTGAACAATATGACCAGCAGGAAGATTTTTTCTATCTGGTTGCGCTACAATTTCAACTACTACGATTTGCCCAGGCTCTGCGTTATTACTGTGTCCGTCAGGAATCATAATGTCATGAATAATTTTTGGATTATCGGGCCTGACAAATTGGATGCTGTTTTCCATAAAAAAACGGCCTACTAAAGTCGTTGTTCTGTGCTCTACAACTTCAACAATGGACGCTTCCTGTCGACCACGCCGGTCTGTCCCAGAGACCCTAACAAGAACCTCATCACCATCCAAAACTCTCCGCATTTGACGGCTAGAAAGATACAAATCATCTCCGCCGCTAGCTGACACAACAAAACCGAAGCCCTCTGGGTGCCCAATTACCCTACCTTTTATTAAGTTCATCTTATCCAAAGCACCATAAGCATTGCTGCGATTTTTTATCAATTGACCGTCCCGCTCCATTGCAATTAGACGGCGCCTGACTGCCTCACAAGCACGCTGATCCTGTATACCAAAATCCAAGCACAACTCTTCATAAGTGAGCGGGCCCAAACTTTTACTAAGAAAATCTAAAATATATTCTCTACTAGGAATAGGGTTGTCATATTTCGCAGCTTCCCTCTCGGCGAAATGATCTTTGTTGATATGTTTTTTCATTTTTTATTTCATTAATATCCAAATTATTACATGCTATCAAAACACATTGCTTTAAGATTAACCAACCACTTAAAAAAAGAAGCCTAATTTAAGTAACAGTAAGTTGCTAAAAAAAATATAATACATTAAACATCGATAAAACAGAGGGTTATCATGATTAATAAAAAAATTTGGTGGGGTGCTGCGACATTAATAAGTATATTTTTGTATTATTTAATCTCATCAGATAGCAATCATGAGCCAAAGCCCATCTCAGTTGCAGATAAAAAGGCAGCTTTTCATCAAATTATATTGCCCGCAATCAATAAAGTATTCAATGAGCGCATGATGCTTTACAGAGAAATAAACGCCTTAAAGATGCCTGAAAGCAATGCAAAAATACAACTGTTACTCAAAAAATACAACGCTGCTAACATAGAGGAGCTTAAGCAGCGCATCTACCCTCACCCCAAAAGTATCGCTATAGCTCAAGCAGCAATGGAAAGCGCTTGGGGAACTTCTCGGTTCGCCAGGGAAGCCAGAAATTATTTTGGGGTTTGGTCCTTCAGCAAAAAGGACAATCGTATCGCTGCTAACAAAAAAAGAGGCTCTAAAACTATTTGGCTAAAAAAATATTCTTCTGTTGCAGAAAGTGTGCGTGACTACTACGACCTTTTAGGCAACAAGAATGTATATTCAGAATTTAATCGCCAAAAACTCCTGTCAAGCAACCCGCTAGAGTTAGTAAAATATCTAGACAGTTACTCTGAACAAGGTGCTAAGTATGGTGATGAACTGATAAAAATAATCAACTACAACGGATATGAGGCACTCGATAGCAACTTATAAAGAAGTCCCAATAGAAGAACTAAATTCATCCAAAAATTCTCATTTTGGCTTTTTTATTTACATTATTTTGGATGTCGTCAAAGCTAGCTAACTGTTTGCTTATTTGTATCGAGATCTTATGGGCGCCTTTAAACAAATGTTTATTGTAGAGGTACTCGCCAGCTCGGGCACTAGATCTTCTGGCAATCTCCAGAAGCAGCATGTCCAACTCCGACTCAGGAACAGATTCTTCGCTAATGTTTTCTAGCATCTCGCATCTCAACCTAAAACCCTCTGATGCCCTAGCAACTGCTTTATTTATTTGAGAGCCATTTGCGCTTTCTGTCAATCCTAGCGCAAAGCAATAAAACTTAGCCTTTGAAACAGCTCGAAAACGTGTGGGAATAGCGCGCTGATAATGCAAACTACCTTTTTTAACAGATATATATTTGACTAGATTAATAGCAATATCTCCTAGTGAGAAAAGTCAATAATCTATATTAATGGAAATTAAAATGGAAAAATACACCTTTCTGTTAAAAACATGAAGCGATTTATGGAACATATACAAACAGAAGCTTGTATAATAACTAGTGTGAATACTAAAAAATAAAAAACATTTGGCAGGAAAATTGATTTTTATATTCTTCATTAATATAATTATTGGCAAGTGTTGCTATGAGCTGGTAATTTTGGATAAACATTCAATAGTCCAGGCTAACCAGCTTCACTGATATTGCATAAAACATAAATTGAACAAAAGAGCTTCAAAAAATGACACAGCACAAAAACCAACAAACACGTAGAGCAAAAATAAAAGACCAGCCTTTTGTAAATCTTCTGATCCCGATAGGCTCAGATGCCGGAAGAGAAGATCTCGAAGAACAAAGGGCTAGAATAAGAAAAATTAACAGGAAAGCGGCCAAAAAAATATTTGTTCCTTTTTCAACAAATATTGAACAACGCAAAGCGGCAATAGAACTTAGATCAAAAGGAAGAAAAATTGTATCAGGTTTACCTGGGCAAGTTCCTGACTTTGAAGACCTGGAGTGCATGCTTCAGTTAACCGAGGTAAATGGTCAATTTATTGTAATGCCGGTCGATCAATAGCATCCGTCATAAAAAAACTGTTCTAATGTGGAATGGAGTCATCAACTTATCCGATTTCCTCAGCAAATGGGGCTCCTGTCAGCTCAATTGTTATTTCTTTTTTGCATGTAACGATTGATATTTTATTTTCACCAGACCAGTCCATAGTGACCAAATCATCCATAAGTTCGTCATCAAAAGCATCTCCTTGGTTGATTTCAGAATATGAAGTGATTTCTGGAAATACAAGGCGTGACGATGGCTTCTCGTCCGAAGGGTCCTCTAGGCATTCTATAAACAACAACCGGACATCAACATCGTATACTAGGTTGAATATATATGGAGAGCTGCTTTCCAGCAACTTTGCTATCAACGTCATAAAATTTCCTTGGGTTATTATTTAGTTTCGTTTGCTCGGGAAATATACAAATATTATCAGTATATATTAAAAGTAACGTATTTTAGTCATTACTCTTGCTCTTCTCTAGGGTTTCATAATGACTCTATTGCTGATAATTTGGCTTATTATATACTTAAGAAACAAATGCCCTATAAACCTATGCCGCTGACAACAAATTTTTTCGACAACAGGAGGTATATTTATGGAGAAAATCTTCCTATCGCTGCTTGCTGGCGTCCTGACTTTAAAGACTTTAACTTATGGAATTTTAAGATGTCCAATGAAACTAGACTCGTCTACTCAACAGAAACTGGTCGCATCAAGCGCACCAAGGTGTCCAAAGAAAACATAATGAGCGACGGTGTGGTGAAAATAAAACTCGAAGTGAAGGGCAGAAAAGGCAAGGGAGTTACAACTATTTCTGGGCTAAATGCTAGTAATACACAACTAAAGAACTTAACTAGGCAACTAAAAAAACTTTTCGGCACGGGTGGTTCCTTAAAAAATGGCATAATCGAAATACAAGGCGATCGCAGAGAAGGGTTACGCGAAAATTTAAAAGAACTGGGTCATGTAATAACATAAAATAATTTTTTATTTTTCTAACACTCAACCATACATTAACTAAAAGTAGGCGAACTTGGACCTTTTAAAATTTGACAATAGCTTTGCGAAATTGGGCGATGAATTTTTCACTCGTCTTTCACCTACCGGTTTACTTAAACCCTTTCCAGTGCATATAAACAAGTCTGCTGCTGCTCTCCTTGGTATATCGACTCAGGCAGATACTGAAGCTATTCTTTCAAACCGCCTTTCTGGTTGGTGTAGCGGGAATACGCTTCCTCAGGGAAGTGACTCATTAGCCATGATTTATAGCGGTCATCAGTTTGGTGGCTACTCCCCAGAACTAGGTGACGGAAGAGGCTTATTGCTTGGTGAAGCCAAAGGTCCGTCAGGGAAGTGGGATGTACATCTCAAGGGCTCAGGGAAAACACCGTATTCACGTTTTGGTGACGGAAGAGCGGTTCTGCGCTCAACAATAAGGGAATATCTTTGCAGTGAAGCCATGCATGCCCTTGGGGTCAGCACAACCCGAGCACTCAGTATTTTCGCAGGGGAGGAGACTGTTCAGAGAGAACGACCTGAGAAGGCGGCTATGTTGGTCCGACTAGCACGAAGCCATATAAGGTTTGGCTCTTTTGAATACTTTCATCATACACAAAAAATAGAATGTGTTAAAAAACTAGCTGAACATGTTATTAAATCGCATTTTCCAGAACTAAAAGGAAGTGCTAATCGGTACCTTGAAATGTTCAGGAGCTCAGTCCATAGAACAGCTAAACTGATTGCACATTGGCAATCTGTAGGTTTCTCTCATGGAGTTATGAATACTGACAATATGTCCATTATTGGAGAGACTATGGACTATGGTCCATTCGGGTTTATGGATGACTACAATCCAGATTTTATTTGCAACCACTCTGATACAAGTGGTAGATATTCCTTTAAAAAACAACCCGCTATAGGTTTATGGAATTGCAATGCTCTGGCTAATGCACTGACAAGCCTAGTGCCTACAGAGGAGCTTATAATTGTATTAAAAGAATACAAACCACTATTTATACAAACATTGCTCAAGCTATACAGACTAAAGTTGGGGCTGCAAACCCCCAAGCCAAACGATCAAAAATTAATAGATGAGCTATTGAAACTACTAGAAGATAATCAGATTGACTACACCATTTTCTTTCGACGACTTTGTTTTTACGACAAATCCAAAGATGATTGTGAAATTTTAGAAAGTTTATTTATACATCGAGAGAAATTCAACCAATGGATGCAGGAATATCAAGAGAGACTCTCTGTTGAAACAACAGGTTCTAGAGACAGAGCTGTTAAAATGGCTAGCGTTAACCCTAAATATATTTTTCGGAATTACATGGCAGAGATAGCAATTCGCAAAGCTGAAGACGAGGAAGATTACACAGAAATAACTCGTATGCTTAAACTACTGCAGTCACCCTATGATGAGCACCCTGACTGCGAAGAATACGCAAAGAACCCCCCGAAATGGAGCAGCCAAATAAGTGTAAGTTGCTCCTCCTAAGAAATACAAAACCCCCTACTTTTTCGAAAATGCTGACAACCATCACGACTACTAAGCCTTAATCAACGCGGTGGTCTGAAGTAACATTCTGTAAAGTTTTCGATTGGCCATTGTTCGCTCCCAGCATCACTCCTATCCAGCGGGTGTTTTTATCGTTCTCTAGGGCAATTTTTGACATAATCGTCAAAGGTATCGAGAGAAGCATTCCAACAGGACCTAAGATCCACCCCCAGAAAACAAGTGACAAAAATACAACTAAAGGTGATAAATTTAGACCTCTGCCCATCAATTTTGGCTCCAGCAGGTTACCGACAAAAATATTAATCGTAAGGTAACTGACTGCTACAAAGGAAGCAGTCAATGGCCCCAGCTGAATTATAGCCAACAAGATCGTCGGAATAGCTGCCATAATAGAGCCAACTGTAGGAATGAAATTCAGCAAGAACGCAACCAACCCCCACATAACTGGATAGTCAACCCCCAGCAGCCAAAGTGTTACTGCAACTAAGCCTCCAGTAAGTAGGCTTAAAAGAGATTTAATTCTTAAGTAGCTATGGACACTATCAAGAAAACGGACTAAACCCTCATTGACAGAACCATTACACTTTCTTGCGGACTGTAATTTTTCCCCAAATCCAACCTCTTCAGCTAAAATAAAAATAACGGTCAATAAAATCATAAAGACATTGGTCAGAACATTCCCAAAAGACGTCAGTGCATTACCCATAATTTGCATTATGTCATTAGGATTCAGGATTTTATCTACCCGGCCTATATTGAACGCTAACCCGAGATCGCTTAGCCAATTCGACAAGACTACATTCATCCCTTGGATTCTTTCTTCATATACTGGCATATTTTTTTGAAAGTCCTCCAGAGAAGAACCTATTAGCAAACTAATAATCCAGCCCGTCGAGACCATACAGCTTATGATTAAACAAATAGATACTGTATTTGGCACCTTATTTGCTTTAAGCCAGGCCAAAAAAGGGGAAAAAATGAGCGCTATGAAGACTGAGAGCAAAAAAGGAACTATCAGTGTTTCTGCCATTTTAATCCCGGAAACAACTACCACAAAGGCTGCAGCAGTTATGAGGCCCCTTGAAAACGATGAGTATTCTTTCATGGATCCATTCCCAATAACTCTATTAATAATTTTTTTATTTCCCCAACTCCCTTCTCTGTGAGAAGAAAAGTTGAGTTATCTACCTGTTCATTATTATTTATAGTCTGGCATCGCAAACGAACAGTCTCTAATACTTCATTATGCCTAATCGGTAGCCCAAGAAATACCTCCCAGTCATTATTGGTGGCAGAGCCATCCAAGACCAACTCTAGCAACTCAACAACATTTTTCTTCTCCAAGCGATACACAGGCGAACCAGTTCGAATAAAAATCAAAAGAAAAATTAGAAGAAAGATAAAAGTAGCAGTTAAGGTCAGAAAAAAATTCAGAGAAATCACCAGTTTTTTTTAAAACTATACTAAAGAATACATTTTAACCATAAATTCACTTGTAAAATAACCTACCACCAAGCAGATAGATTATTAGAAACAATCTGTCAAAGCTCTCTTGTAGATGCAAATCTCAGATCTGGATACCTTTCCTCTGTCAAAGAAAGATTGACTCTAGTGGATGCAAGATAAGCTAAATGGCCGCCGCCATCTAATGCCACACCATCTGGTACTTTTCGTTTTATTTCTTCAATTTTCCTAACATCATCAGACTCTATCCATCGAGCCGTATAAACATTTATTGGCTCATAAACTGCCTCTACACCATATTCATCTTTAAGCCGGAATGTTACGACATCAAATTGCAGCTGGCCTACAGCGCCAACAATAATTTCATTACTGTTTAGCGGAAAAAATACCTGGGTACTACCCTCCTCAGATAGTTGCTGGATCCCTTTTCTCAATTGTTTCATTTTTAATGGATCACGCAACCGAATACGCCTAAAAAGTTCTGGAGAAAAATATGGAATACCTGTAAATTTAAGGTGCTCTCCAGTAGTAAATGTGTCGCCTATCTGAATAGAGCCATGATTATGAAGCCCAATAATATCGCCAGCAACAGCCTCATCTAGAGACACTCTTTCTCCTGCCTTGAAACCAACGGCATCAGAGATACGTAAATCCTTTTTTTGTCTAACATGATGAGCCTTCATTCCTTTAGTGTATCTACCCGAGCAAATGCGCATGAAAGCCATGCGGTCTCGATGCTTTGGATCCATATTTGCCTGTATCTTAAAAACAAACCCAGAAAATTCTTTTTCACCCGCAGATACGTTTCTTTCCACTGATGCCCTGAATTGAGGAGGAGGAGCCAAGTCTATGAAGCTATTAAGCATTTCTCGTATACCAAAATTCGAGAGCGCTGTACCAAAAAAAACTGGGGTTAGCTTCCCGCTCAAGAACAGCTCCATATCGAATGTATTTGTAGCACCCCTAACAAGTTCTATCTCTTCCCTAATGTTTTCAGCTAAGTAACCAAAAAACTCGCTTGCTTGTTCAGAATAGAGCCCTTCTATCTGAACATCTTTCGGGATAATACTCCCTTGGCCTTGCTGGAAAACATGTATTATGTCTGTATAGAAGCTATACACTCCCTTGAAATCTTTACCACAACCAATAGGCCAATTCATCGGGGCACACATGATTTTCAATACCGCTTCTATTTCATCAAGCAAATCAACCGGATCGCGTATTTCACGATCCATTTTATTTATAAAAGATACTATCGGGGTGTCTCTTAATCGACATACATCCATCAGTTTGATTGTTCGACGCTCAACACCTTTCGCGCCGTCAATAACCATTAAAGCGGAGTCTACCGCTGTTAGTGTCCGATAAGTATCTTCAGAAAAGTCTTCATGTCCTGGGGTATCAAGCAAGTTAACCACGCAGCCCTTGTAAGGGAACTGCATGACAGAAGACGTCACGGAGATACCACGCTCTTTCTCCATTTGCATCCAGTCAGAGGTAGCATGCCTATCACTTTTTTTACTTTTCACCGTACCGGCCACCTGAATAATATTTCCAAGCAATAACAATTTTTCGGTGATGGTAGTTTTACCAGCGTCAGGGTGCGAGATGATCGCAAAAGTTCTCCTCAACTTTACCTCTTCACAAATCGAATTTGGTGACATTCTTTATTTTTCCTTTAATCCAAAAACAGCCATGTATAGCAATTAATGAAATCTTATAGGTTCTCAGTAAAAAGGCTTAAGACTGTGCACAAATTACTAAGAAATAGCACATATGGATTTCAGTCTTGGGGCAGCGTTTTTAGTGACTTTTTATTGTTTCATATTAGGCTTTACGACATTTGTCATTCTTATCTAATTATTAATAGACTATAACTCCATAGCCATTAATAGTGCATCTTCAGATCTTAATGCATTCTGGTAATAATTTTTTCTTTCGCATACTGCAACAAACCCAACATCTTCGTACAAATAAATTGCGCTAGCGTTACTAACTCGAACCTCGAGGAAAAATCTTTGTGCACCCTCTGAAACAACTTTAATTAAATGTTGCAGAAAATACCGCCCATAACCCTTATTCTGATGCTCATGATGAATTGCAATATTAAGTATTTCAGCCTCGCCAACAACAATGCTGTAGATCGCATAACCGACAATTAAATCATCAATGATAAGAACCAAACAATTATGCTTCTCATAGCTATCAATAAACTGACTCTCACTCCAAGGATGCGGGGTAACTTTCTCCTCAATCTGGCTGATATGAGCTATATCAGCAAGTATCATAGGGCGTATATTTAAATTCAAGATATTCATTTATGGGCTATTTATGCTTTATCTAAAAAAGGCTTAATAGTTTGCCAAGTCTCTAATTTAGCTACAGGATCTGTGAGAATTTCCTCCAGGCCATTGAGTACAAAAGCATTAGCTACACCTTTCACCTCTATCGTCTTACCTTTTAGATCCATATAGGATTCTTCTGTAGAAGCAAGTAATTTAAACACAACTTCCCCCATCAGTAGCAGTGAAAACGCATCGGTATGCTGAATACGGGAAGCTATAAAAAGCGAAAAAACTTTTTGAGCATCAAATTTTTCTTCGCCATCATCTCCATTTCTTTCCACTTGTCCGTTATGAAAGCTGGGTGTTGGTAGCTCGCCAGAAAAACAACCTATGGCACGACAGACGTTAGCAACCAATAAACACTGATCACCAGAGGGCTCAACACCCAATTCCAGGCTAGAAAGAACAAGAAGTTCGTCACAAGGTTGCCAGCAAACAATATTAAATTTTGGAGAATTGGCGAAATCTACTGAAGCTACATTTTTCTTTAGAGATCCTTTCGGTGAAGATGTCGTAGTTTTTTTTTCCTGCAGAGCCTCGCTAGCATCAAGGGCGCCAGCTAAATCTGACTGGTCTTCTATTTTATGCTCATTCTTGTTATTTTTTATAAAATAGTGCTTCGAGTCATCAACAGTTTTTAGTTTTGGCAGATACTGGTTCACATCTAAACTAGAAAGGTACCAATTGCGTAGCTCTGTATTCATAGCCGCCTCTACACGTCATCCATCTGGGGATGCAATCGATCCGGATTTTGTATCAAATTAAGTGCATGCAGGTAAGCCCTAACACTAGCGACCATAATATCTGTATCAGCGCCCTGTCCATTTACGATTCGGCCACCTTTTCCGAGTCGTACCGTTACCTCTCCCTGTGAATCCGTTCCAGCAGTTACTGCATTTACAGAATAAAGTTTTAGCTCTGTATCACTTTTAGCTAATTTCTCTATAGCCTTAAATGCTGCGTCGACAGGCCCATCGCCATCAGATGAAGATTTATATAATTCACCTTTGTATCTCAAAGATAAGGTCGCACAAGCAGGTTGTCCTGTTTTTGATATTACCTCTAGAGCTTCTAATATTATTTGATCTCCATTTGACTCATCTAACTGTATTTCTGAAACAAGAGCCTGAAGATCTTCATCATATATTTCACGTTTTTTGTCAGCTAAATCTTTAAACTTAACAAATGCCTCATCCAGTGCTGCTTTGCTTTCAAAATGGGTGCCCAGCTCCTCAAGGCGGCTCGCAAAAGCTGCGCGCCCGGAAAGTTTTCCTAAAACTATCTTATTAGCTTGAAGACCTACATCTTGAGCACTCATAATTTCATATGTTTCACGAAATTTTAATACTCCATCTTGGTGAATTCCAGACTCATGCGCAAAAGCATTAGCGCCAACAATTGCTTTATTGGGCTGAACAGGAAACCCGGTGACACTTGAAACCAAGCGAGAAGTTGAAGTGATATAAGTAGTTTCAATACGTGTTTTTACTGGGAAAATGTCTTTTCGTGTTTTTACTGCCATCACTATCTCTTCAAGGGCAGCGTTGCCTGCGCGCTCACCTAAACCATTAATAGTACACTCTATTTGACGCGCGCCCCTCATGACAGCTGCCAGTGAATTCGATACTGCCAAACCGAGGTCATTGTGGCAGTGCACAGAAAATATTGCTTTATCTGCATTAGGAACGGTCTCGATCAAACGACCAATAGTATCTGCGTACTCTTCTGGGAAGCCATAGCCAACTGTATCTGGAATATTGATGGTTCTTGCGCCAGCATCAATAACCCCCTCAATAACACGGCACATATAATCAAAGTCGGACCGGCTAGCATCTTCTAGAGAAAATTCTACATCATTTATTAAATTTCGGGCAAACTTTACAGCGGATATAGCTTGCTCAAAAACTTGGTCTGGACTCATATGAAGTTTATGCTCCATATGAATTGGAGATGTTGCAATAAAGGTATGAATACGACCTGATTGCGCTCCCTTTAGGGCTTCTGCAGCACTTTCAATGTCGCCCTCTCTAGCGCGAGCGAGACTACAAACAGTACTATCTTTAATCGTCTCAGCAATAGCTTTAACTGATGCAAAATCACCTGGACTTGAAACAGCAAAACCTGCCTCAATCACATCAACCTTAAGCTTTTCAAGAGCTTTGGCTATTCGCAATTTTTCATCCCTAGTCATGGATGCACCAGGACTTTGCTCACCATCTCGAAGAGTTGTATCAAAAATAATTAATTGTTCTTTTTCCATATTATGCTTTTAACCCGTAAACTTTGTTCTTTAGCCACAATACTGGAGCTGAAAAACTATACACCAGAGCAAAAATAAATAAAATTCGAGGCGGATCAATTGTGATTACAATAAGACTCATCACCACAGCAAAAATGACAATAAAAGGAACTCTTCCCTTAAGATCAAGTTCTTTTAAGCTGCGATAATCAAGGTTAGACACCATTAATAGCCCAGATAAAGCTGTTACTGCTGCCACTAAAAATGCCAGTTGATTTGTTATATCCGCTTCATAGCTACACCATATCATAGAAGCTATTAACGCAGCGGCTGCAGGGCTTGGGATCCCAATAAAGTAACCTTTTGTGGTTGAATCAACCTGAGTGTTAAATCGAGCAAGTCTAAGTGCTGCGCATGATGCGTAAATAAAAGCGGCAGCCCAGCCGATCCTGCCTATCTCATTAAGTATCCAGCTAAAAGCTAGCACTGCAGGTGCTACGCCAAAAGAGACCATATCAGAGAGGCTATCATATTGCAGGCCAAACTCACTTGATGTGTTTGTCATACGTGCCACAGTTCCATCTAATACATCAAAAATCATTGCGATAAAAATTGCAATTGAAGCTGCCTCAAATTTTCCATCCATTGCTGCAAGGATTGCATAAAATCCAGAGAACATAGCTCCAGTAGTGAACAAATTTGGAAGGAGATAAACCCCTTTATGCCTAGCCTTTATTTGTTCGACAGGAATTTCGTCGCCCCCAGCTACCGAAGATGATTTATTAGGGCTAGGTTCATTTTTTTGGCCTTCAGTATCAGTCATGATTTGTTCTTCCACTATAATAATAAAGTCTAGTTTATCTTTTTTACACAGCCGTTATGCCTGACAACAAACAGCTTCAAATTCCTAAAAATTATATTACATTAAACACCAAAGCATGAAGCAAAAAAACCGCGCCTTGGCGCGGTTAACTAGGCAATTTTGCAAAATACTTAGTTTTTATCTTTATCAACCAGCTGATTAGCTGTAATCCATGGCATCATAGAACGTAACTTGGCGCCGGTTTTCTCGATAGGATGCTCTGCATTATTCCGACGATATGCTGTCATGGAGGGATAGTTCATGGCTCCCTCCGTGATAAACATTTTTGCATATTCGCCATTTTGAATCCGCTTTAAAGCATTTCGCATAGCCTCACGAGACTGATCATTAATGATTTCCGGACCAGTAACATACTCTCCATATTCAGCATTGTTTGATATAGAATAATTCATATTGGCAATGCCGCCTTCGTACATCAAATCAACAATTAATTTGAGTTCATGCAGGCACTCAAAATAAGCCATTTCAGGGGCATATCCGCCTTCGACTAATGTTTCAAAGCCAGCCTTCACTAACTCTACTGCTCCACCACAAAGGACTGCCTGCTCACCAAATAAATCTGTTTCCGTTTCGTCTTTAAATGTAGTTTCAATAATTCCTGTTCTGCCACCACCTATACCAGATGCATAAGACATGGCAACATCTCTTGCTTTACCCGAGGCGTCTTGATATATAGCGACCAGATCAGGAATGCCTCCACCTTTGGTGAACTCATTACGCACTGTGTGACCGGGTGCTTTAGGTGCAATCATAATGACATCCAGATCCTTGCGTGGAACCACCTGGTTATAGTGAATTGCAAAGCCATGAGCAAAAGCCATGGTAGCTCCTCTCTTGAGGTTAGGCTCAATTTCATCCCTATATAAATGAGACTGAAATTCATCTGGTGTAAGAATCATTACTAGATCAGCACCAGAAACAGCCTCAGGAACATTCTTTACAGTCAGTCCAGATTTTTCGGCTTTAGCAGCAGACGTTGAGCCATCACGAAGACCAACTGTAACTTCCACACCTGAGTCTTTCAGATTTAAGGCATGGGCATGTCCTTGTGAGCCATATCCGATAATTGAGACCTTCATACCCTGGATAATTGAGAGATTACAATCTTTATCATAAGAAACTTGCATGTTTTTATCCTGTATTTTTTATAAAGAAATAGTTATATTTCTATGGAGTAATTGTGAAAATCATACTATAAATCAGCTATACCTTCAGAGTTTTTTCACCACGCGCTAGACCAGATACGCCCGATCGAACCAATTCAAGAATGTCTGCGTAATTAATAGCCTCTATAAATGCATCGAGTTTATCGCTACTGCCTACAACCTGTAATGTGCATGTGTTGACGTTAACATCAACGATCTGGCCACGAAAAACATCTACACAATGATTAATATCTGCTCTTTGTGATTCATTAGCCTTAATTTTTACTAACATTAACTCTCGCTCAATATGAGGGCCTTCTGTTAGATCAACAACTTTTACTACATCTATTAATTTATTTAAATGTTTGGTAATTTGCTCAATTATGCTATCACTTCCATGAGTTGTAACTGTTAATCTCGACAAAGTCTGGTCATCAGTCGGCGCCACTGTAAGCGTATCTATGTTATAGCCTCTTTGTGAAAATAATCCAACCACTCTAGATAAAGCTCCCGGCTCATTCTCCATTAATACTGAAATTATACGTCTCATCAAGTACGCTCCGTTTTGCTCAACTTCATATCTTTCATCGAACCATTTGGCGCAATAAGCATTGGGTACACATGTTCATTCCGGTCAACATTTATATCCATAAAGACCACGCGGTCTTTTAAGGCGAAACACTCTGACATTTTATCATCTAGTTCATCAAAATTTGTTACACGCATCCCTATATGTCCAAACGATTCTGCTAGCTTTACAAAATCAGGCAGGGAGTCCTCATAAAGACTAGATGAATAGCGCCCACTATATTGCATATCCTGCCATTGACGCACCATACCAAGAGCTTGATTGTTCAAGCTAATAATCTTGACTGGAAGTCCGTATTGCAAACAAGTGGATAGCTCTTGAATACACATTTGTATACTTCCTTCACCTGTAACACAGGCTACTATTGCATCAGGGTGGGCTAATTGAACACCCATAGCTGCAGGTAAACCAAATCCCATTGTTCCAAGGCCGCCTGAATTAATCCAGCGACGAGGTTTATCAAATAGATAATATTGCGCAGCGAACATTTGATGTTGGCCAACATCTGAAGTAATAAAAGCGTCACCTTTAGTCGCCTTATAAAGGCTCCTTATAACATCCTGCGGCTTGATGATATTACCAGAACTTGGCTCATGTCTTGGTTGAGTATATATTCCATGGCGTTCTCTCCATTCGTTTATTTTGGACCACCATTGAGAAAGAGCATCTTGGTCTGGAGTCTCTTTGCTAGCCTTAATCTCATCAACCATTTGTCTTAAAACGGTACTGCAGTTACCAACAATTGGAATATCTATAGCTACAGTTTTAGAGATGGATGTAGGATCTACATCTATGTGTATTATTTTTGCGGATGGACAGAATTTACTTGGGGTATTAGTTACCCGATCATCAAAGCGAGCACCTACTGCAAAAATAACGTCAGCCTCATGCATAGCATTATTTGCTTCTACAGTGCCATGCATTCCCAGCATACCTAAAAATTGAGGATCAGTTCCTGGAAAAGCGCCAAGGCCCATCAAAGTGTTTGTTATAGGAAAATTTAACAGCCTAGTGAGTTCCGTTAGTTCAGTGGAGGCATCACCCAAAATAGCCCCGCCGCCACTATAAATAACTGGACGCTTAGCTGCCAATAAAGTCTTTACCGCTCTTTTGACTTGGCCAGCATGTCCTCTAGTAGTTGGGTGATAAGAGCGTATTTTAATTTTTTCTGGGTATTCATAAGGTATGCGGTGGTCTGGAGCTGTTACATCTTTAGGGATATCAACAATAACTGGTCCTGGTCGACCTGTTTTTGCAATATAAAAGGCTTTAGCAATGACAACTGCAATTTCTGACGCATCCATGACCAAAAAACTATGCTTAACTATAGGCCTGGAAATTCCAACCATATCAGTTTCCTGGAAAGCGTCTTGTCCAATTTTATCACGAGGTACCTGTCCAGATATTACAACCATTGGAATAGAGTCCATATAGGCAGTTGCAATACCAGTAATAGCGTTAGTGGCTCCTGGCCCGGATGTAACAAGAACTGCTCCAACATCACCAGTAGAACGAGAGTGTCCATCAGCAGCGTGAACAGCACCTTGTTCGTGCCGGACAAGCATATGCTGGACGTCTTCCTGCTGAAACAATGCATCGTAAATATGAAGGGCTGCGCCGCCTGGGTAACCCCATAAATACTTTACACCTGCATCTTTAAGAGCACGAACAACTATTTCACCACCAGACAAAAGTTCCACTTTTTAAATCCTCAAATATGAGTAAATCTTCTCCAAATAAGCTCACTAGAGAACGCGAATAGAATACTGCTGTGACATCACAGTTATGTTTAGTGAAACATAGCAACCGAAAAATTATCAGCGCCTCAGACTCGTGGGTAAACAAATCCGCTCTGGATGCCCAGCAAACGCTGTTTACGCCTACCTAGCAAACTGACAAGGAGTCAGCTTGTGAGAATATTGAGTATTCTCACAGAAAATCGAACTTTAGAGTGTAATTAGCATTTAGTCAAGAATGGCATCCAGTACTCTCAGCTCAATATAATAAAAATATTTTTATTATTATTCAGGAAATCCATATTAAGCTTGCCATCCTGCCAGTTTCCCCATCGCGGCGATGAGAATAAAATCTCACAGGGTCGCCATAAGTGCAAAAATCACCGCCATAAACCTTAGCAACACCGACTTCATTTAAAGCCATTTTTGCAAGCCCATATAAATCGGCTTGCCATTTTTCAACTTCATTTTCTTCTTTCTTTTCAATTCTTAAAAAGCATGAATTAAATTTCTCTTTGAGGCATGGTTTACTAGTGCTATTAAGAAACATATTTTTAACTTCGAGGCCTACTTCAAAATTTTTTTGACTGATGGCGGGTCCGAGATAAACCATCAGATCACTAGGGAGAACACCAAGTTGCCTTATTATATTTTTAACTATCCCTGTCGATAAACCACGCCACCCTGCATGAACAGCACAAACTAATGTCCCCTGTATATTGCAAACTAGCATTGGCAGACAATCTGCCGTTGTCACAGCACAAACCGTCTTGGGTAGATCTGAAAATGATCCGTCTCCGATTACATTTGATCCCCCAGAATGGGCCCTTACAATATCTATGCCATGCACCTGATCCAGGACCTGCGGAAGAGATGGCAAATTAAGCTCCTTCGATAATAATTGCCAATTTTTTTCAATAGATAGGTGTTTATCTTTTGTGTTAAAACTAATGTTCAAAGTATCCCATGGGGCTAAAGAAACGCCACCTTCTCTAGTAGTAATCGCAGCAACTATATTTTCTGGAGCCGGCCAATCTGGCGTAATTATTTCCATTCTAAAGACAACTTAATTCCCAATAATGAAATTTAAAAGCCACTAGGGTCATTCGCTACCACCTTCATTTTTTAAAGCACCTAGTAGCGTAGAAAAATCCTGCGGGACAGGAACATGCCACTCTATATACTCGTTAGAGGTTGGATGAATTAATCCTAATTTTGCAGCATGTAACGCTTGGCGTTTAAAGCTCCTAAGAGTTGACTGTAGATTTAAGGTTGCGCCTTTAGGTAATTTGAGGCGACCGCCATATACCGGATCACCCACTAATGGATAGCCAATATCTGCCATATGAACTCGTATTTGATGAGTTCGACCAGTTTCCAAATTAACCTTAATATGAGTATGGTGAGTAAATCTTTCGATTACTCTATAGTGGGTCACTGCATCTTTTCCGCCATGACTAACAACAGCCATTCTAGTCCGGGCCTGCGGATGTCTCCCCATAGGTTTGCTAACTGTCCCCCCTCCTGTCATGACCCCTTGAGAAACAGCCTGATATTGACGAGATACCGTCCGTGCTTGAAGTTGCTTTACTAAAGAATGATGAGCCTCTAATGTTTTGGCAACAACCATAAGCCCCGTAGTGTCTTTATCTAATCTATGCACAATACCGGCACGTGGAATTTTCGCAATAGCAGGAGCATGGTATATAAGCCCATTAAGCAAGGTCCCTGTATAATTACCAGCGGCTGGATGGACAACTAATCCGGCTGGCTTGTTGAGTACGATTATATCTTCGTCTTCAAACATAACATCCAGACTGATAGCCTCTGACTTCCACTCCCCCTCTGGCTCCAAGATCACACTAACGGAAAGCAATTCACCACCCAAAAGCTTATCTTTAGGCCGATATATATTTCCATCTACCAACAAATCACCTTTTTTTATCCATACTTGCAATCGTGATCTTGAAAAATCACTAAACAATTCTGATGCTGCTTGATCTAAGCGCATTCCACGGAATGATATAGGTACACTTTGCTCTAATTTTATAGCGTCTGACATATAGTCTCAGTTATGGATATTTTGCATACTGCCAAGGCTGTGGTTAAATACGGTATCTTACAGACATAGCGTCGCCTAAAGAACACTTTAAGCTTAATTTAAATTAACGCAGGATGCAGGCCCTCATGCGATTTTTTTTTCCAATGTTACTATGTGCATGCTTTTTAGCAACTGGATGCTCCTACTTCAACTCAGTAAATGGCATCTCTAATGCTTCAAGTAAACTTGATACTTCCGGGTACACAGAAAAAGATTTCTTTGAAGCTATTCAGAATGATCTTGAGGGTGGTTATTGGAATACAGCTGTTACCAAGCTGCATGAACTTGAGGCCCAATTTCCATTTGGAGATTTTGCAGAGCAAGCACAACTTGAACTGATATATGCCCATTTTAAATCAGGGGAATATGGCTCCGCTATCAGCGTTGGGGAAAGATTTATACGCTTACACCCTCAACATGAAAATGTCGACTATGCCTATTACTTAAAAGGACTATGTTCTTTTGTAGAAAGCGATGGAATGTTTGGAAAGCTCCTTCCGTTGGATGAAACAAAACGTGATCCAGGGTCAGCTCGAAATTCGTTTTCCGCATTCAGCGAATTACTAAATCGTTTTCCAGAGAGCATGTACGCTCCAGATGCTCAAAAACGAATGATTTATTTAAGAAATATTCTTGCAAGGCATGAAATTCATGCAGCTAACTACCTGTTTGCCCGCGGGGCATATCTTGCTGCAGCAAACAGAGGTCGTTACGTCATCGAAAATTTTCAGCTAACACCTGCTGTTCCCGATGGTCTTGCGGTTATGGCTCAGGCTTACCATCTCATGGAAATGCATGATCATTCTATTAATGCAGCCAAGTTACTTGCACAAAATTACCCTAATCATCCTGCTCTGGACTCTAACGGGAACTTTCAATATCAAAATGTTTCGCTAGCACTAACAAGAAGCTGGACAAATACCCTTTCCGCAGGTCTTTTTGATAAATCAGCATCACTTGGGTTTGATTCTCGTCATATTTTTAATGAACGCCACAAAAATGATGAAAATTATCTGGATGCGAATTCTTGGCTCAGCACTGCTACCTTTGGTGTTTTCGATTAAAGATTTCTTCTGCCATTGAGGAAAATGAGTACTAAAAATGAGCAATCAATTCAGCTGCGATGAAATTTGCAAACAAATGAAGGTTATTCCAAATATTAACCCTCAATTTGAAGTAGAGCGACGAATAAGCTTCATAAAATCAACCCTCGTTCATTCAGGTTTAACGCATTTAATTCTTGGTATAAGTGGTGGGGTTGATTCAACGACATGCGGAAAACTAGCCCAATTAGCAATAGATCAGCTAAATAAAGAATATCTTGACCCCAAGTATTTTTTTATTGCTGTAAGACTTCCATATGGAATTCAGGCAGACGAAGCAGATGCCAAAAAATCTTTAGCATTTATTCTTCCCTCCAAAAGTATTCTTATTGATATCAAGTCAAGTGTGGATAGCATCCATAAAGAAATTACCGCCTCCGCAAATGTCGATACGACATACAATAGGCATGATTTGAAAGAAGATTTTGTCAAGGGAAATACTAAGGCGCGGATTCGCATGACAGCGCAGTACGAGATCGCCGGCTTGTTCAATGGACTAGTTCTTGGAACCGATCATTCTGCTGAAAATATCACTGGATTTTATACAAAGTGGGGAGACGGCGCTTGTGACTTAGCGCCGCTATTTGGGCTTAGTAAAAGACAAGTGCGACAAATAGCTAAGTTTCTAGATGCACCTTTAGCCTTGGTCAATAAGACGCCAACTGCAGATCTCGAATGTCTTGCCCCGCAAAAGTCAGATGAGTCCGCGCTAGGAATTACTTATGACGAAATTGATGATTTTCTAGAGGGCAAAACAGTTAGTGCGGCAACTATTAATGCAATCATCGCTATCTTTAGAAAAACTACACATAAGCGCGGCTCTGTTCCTACAATTTATGATTAACTCTAATATGAGTTTTTAACGAAGCTCTTTGGGGATTGAGAACTTAATATTTTCTTTGACTCCAGAAACCTCAACTGGGGAATTTCCCCCAATTAGCCTCAGCGCATCAATAACTTCTATAACAAGCTCTTCTGGAGCTGAAGCTCCAGCTGTAACGCCAACTATCTCTTTTCCCAGTATCCAGTCTTTGCGGATATCTTTGGCGTTATCCACTAGATAGGCTTCAACGCCGCAATGCTCAGCCAATTCTTTTAGTCGATTAGAATTAGAGCTGGTGAGGGAACCTACAACAAGAATCAATTGACATTCAAGAGCGAGTTGCTTGACGGCATCTTGTCTGTTTTGAGTCGCATAACATATATCATCTGTTCTTGGTCCCTGTATAGCAGGAAAACGTCCCCGTAATATATCTATGATTTGCTCAGTGTCGTCTACAGAAAGAGTCGTTTGTGTCACGTAAATTATTTTATCTGGATTACTTACTTGCAGGCTCAATGCATCAGATTCACTCTGCACTAAGTAAATGTGGCCACTATCAGAATATTGACCCATTGTGCCTTCAACTTCGGGGTGGCCCTGATGTCCAATCATTATGCAATCAGACCCTTCAAGACTAGATCGAGCTACCTGCGCATGAACTTTTGTGACCAAAGGGCACGTTGCATCAAAAATTTTCAGATTTTTTTGATCCGCTTGCTGCCTTACGCTCTGGGATACACCATGAGCACTGAAAATCACAATCACATTATCTGGAATATCTTCGACTTCATCAACAAAAATGGCGCCTTGTGCACGCAGCATTTTGACCACAGACTTATTATGTACGACTTCGTGACGAACATAAATTGGAGCTCCATGGATACTTAAAGCCCGAATAACAATCTCGATAGCCCTTTCTACACCAGCACAGAATCCTCTTGGGTTAGCTAGCCTTATATCAATCAATTTTTCACCGCCAGCTCAACAGAAAGGATCTTCACTTTAAAGCTAATGACATGGCCAGCCAAAGGGTGATTAAAATCTATTACAACTATTTTTTCACCCACATCTGCTACTGTTCCAGGTAGCTCAGCCCCATTTGCATCAGCGAATGATATTATTAATCCAGGTTCAATATCTAAAATATCAGAAAAATTCTTACGAGGGAATTCTTGGACATTATTTGGATTATGTTGCCCAAAACCAGCTTCAGGGTTTATGGTCAATACTGCCTCATCACCAGCATTTAAACCAATCAAGGCGGCTTCGAATCCTTGTACCAACTGACCATCTCCAAACAAACAAACAGCAGGATCTGAATCAAAGTTAGAGTCTACTAGTGACCCATCCTCCAAAGAAAGTGAAAAATGTAGTGTTATTTTTGTACCTAGCCCAACAGGAAGTAGCTTAATACTAGAAACTTTAGCCATAAAATCACCTATTTATGCTTTTTTACCATTAAGCTCTCGAAAATTAAAAATACTGCCCCTATCGTGATGCTTGTATCGGCAATATTAAATACTGGCCAATGGTAATTTTTGTAGTAAAAATCAATAAAATCAATTACATAACCTAAAAATATTCGATCATATAAATTGCCAATAGCGCCGCCTAAAACTAAGGCTAAGGACAGCGACAAAAAAAACTGTGGCTTTTTTAATCGGTACAGCCAAACCACCAAGACAATACTTACGACTAATGAGATCGTTAGAAAAAGCCAGCGCTGCCAGCCTCCTGCATCACTCAGAAAGCTAAATGCTGCACCCGTATTATGAATCAACAAAAGATTAAGCCCAGGGAAAACATTTTCATGGGCTCCATACAAAAAATTTTGAGTAACAGCATACTTAGTAAGCTGATCGATTATCGCCACAGAAACTGAAAGGATGTACCAACGCCATACATTCCAAGTCATAACGTTGATCCAAGTAAATCAGTCATCAGGGTTGACAGTATGAAAATTATATCAGGCATACAAGCGTCGCTCTCCCTGCTCTTCGAGATTGGTAAAGCAACGGCCGCAAATATCTATATGCTCCTTGTGAGACCCTACGTCCTCACGATGATGCCAACAGCGTTCACATTTTCTATGTTTCGTTTTTACAGCGTGAACCTGAAGACCCTTCATCTCAGTTAACACTAGATCTGAAGTATTTTTCGCATCATTCAGTAATTTTATTTTGACTGAAGAGGTGATAAATACAAACCTCAACTCATCCTCAAGTTTTTCTAAAGCTTTCTGTAGGTTTTGATCTACATAAACCGTGACCTCAGCCTCAAGTGATTTTTGGATGCCATCTTTCTTTTTTTCCTCTAAGACTTTATTTACAGCGCTTCTTGCTTCTATTATCAATTCCCAGTCGCTGCCTGTAATTTTCCCCTTAGTGACAAATGATAGGTCTTTCCATTCAGCAAAGAAAACAGATTCTTCTCTATCGCCTGGCATAAAGGTCCATATTTCCTCTGCAGTAAAACTCAATATTGGAGCAATCCAACGAACAAAAAATTCTAGAATATAATATATAGCCGTTTGGGCTGATCGTCTTGCGATAGAGTTTTCTTGGCAGGTGTACTGGCGATCCTTAATAATATTTAGATAAAAACCACCCATATCCGTAACACAAAAGTTATGTAATATCTGATAAATATGATGGAATTGGTAACCATCATATGCGGCTATAATTTCTTTATGTATTCTTAGGGTCGAATCTAAAGCCCATCGGTCAAGTTCCAGCATGTCATCAATACGCATTAAATGCTTCGGAGGATTAAAGTCACTTAAATTAGATAAAAGGAAACGAGCCGTATTGCGAATTCTTCGGTATGAGTCGCCCGTTCGCTTCAAAATTTCATCGGAAACATTCATTTCACCACTACAATCTGTAGCTGCCACCCAAAGCCTAAGAACATCAGCACCCTGGTCATTTATGACCTGCTGCGGCGACATCACGTTACCAATAGATTTTGACATCTTGCGTCCATCAGAATCAACAACAAAACCATGTGTCAGAACTGCCTTGTAAGGGGGGGAATTTTTGATGGCTATTGCAGTTTTTAGCGATGACTGAAACCAGCCTCTATGTTGATCGGAACCCTCCAAATAGAGATCCGCTGGAAACTGTAACTCTTTGCGGCCATCAAGTACCGCGGCATGTGTGATGCCCGAGTCAAACCAAACATCTAAGGTATCATTCACTTTTATGTACTCGCTCGCTCGATCACCAAGCAAGTCTTCAGCATTCATTTCATACCAAAAATCTATTCCATTTTTTTCTACTGAAGATGCTATGACCTCTATCAAGCGTGTTGTATCAGGATGTATCTCACCAGTCAGCTTATGCACAAACAATGTAATAGGGACACCCCAGGTTCGCTGACGTGAAATACACCAATCTGGACTATTTTCTAGCATTCCATCAATTCTTGCCTCGCCCCATTCCGGATACCAAGAAACCAATGGAACTGCTTTCTTTGCTTTTTCTAGTAGACTATTTTTAGTCATACTGATGAACCACTGCGGAGTAGCACGATAAATCAATGGTGTCTTAGTTCGCCAGCAATGTGCGTAACTATGGGTAATTTTTATATTGGATAAAAGTCGAGATTTTTCTTTTAACAAATCTACGACCTGCTCATCAACCTTGTAGACGTGCTCACCGGCAAAAAAACCTACATCTTCTCGAAATACACCATTATCGTTAATGTAATTAAGAGTGCTGATATTGTATTTTTCTGCAACAATAAAATCATCCACTCCATGATCAGGCGCGGTATGGACACATCCTGTGCCAGCATCAGTTGTAACATGCTCACCAAGAATAATAGGCACTAGGCGATCATAAAAGGGATGGGATAAAGTTAAGGATTCAAATTGAGAGCCTTTAGCACAACCCTCTATTTTATATTCCTGAATACCCCAGCGAGACATTGCAGACTCGATGAGACTTTTGGCAACTAAATATCGGCCAGGCACACAGCCCAGTGGCTGACATGACAGAAGCACATAATCGAGGTCAGGGTTTAGACTGACCGCCTGATTTGACGGAAGGGTCCAAGGAGTTGTGGTCCATATAACTACGTATATATCTCCAGTACCGCTAATTTCAGGCATTGCTTCAGCAAAGGCCTTCATGTCTGAAACAGGGAAGGCGACATCAATTGAAAAAGATAATTTATCTTGATATTCAACTTCGGTTTCTGCTAAGGCTGAAGCACCTACAACACTCCAATAAACAGGTTTATAGCCCTTAATTAGATGTCCGTTTTCGATCACTTTGCCAAGTGCGCGGATAATATTTGCCTCAAATTTTTTATCCATGGTGAGGTAAGGATTATTCCATTCAGCAAAAACTCCAAGCCGGATAAAATCTTCCATCTGCCCATCTACTTGTCGTTGCGCATATTCTCGGCACTTCTCACGAAAAGCCTTATGATTGACCTTAGTTCCAGCTTTTCCAATTTTTTTTTCTACCTCATGCTCTATAGGCAGGCCATGGCAATCCCAGCCTGGAATATATGGCGCATCATAGCCATTAAGAGTTTGAGATTTGATGACAATATCCTTCAAGATCTTATTAACGGCATGACCAATATGAATCTTTCCGTTAGCGTAAGGAGGTCCATCATGCAAAATAAATTTTTCTCTACCTTGTCGCCTTTTACGCAACTTTTCATAGAGCTTATTTTCCTGCCAGCGCTTTAATGCCTCCGGCTCTCTTTGAGAGAGATTAGCCTTCATCGGAAATAAGGTGATGGGTAAATTTAAAGTTAATTTATAATCAATCATTTTTAAAATCTTCTGTCATTGTGTAGCAAAATATTTTCGAGCGATATGAATATCATGATGAATCTCTTTCACCATTATATCTACAGACGAAAAAGCTTCTTCACTACGAATTTTGGATTTAAATTCTACATGAATCCTTTGCCCATATAAGTCTTCATTGAAATCTAACAAATGAACCTCAAGCACTGGTTTGACGAGGTCACCTATAGTTGGCCTGATACCCACATTAGCGACACCTTGTAGGCGGGAGTTATTCAATATTACCTCTACTACAAATACCCCGCTTAGTGGCGCACTATAGCGCTTTAATTGAACATTTGCGGTAGGAATCCCAATTTCTCTCCCAAGTCTTTGCCCATAAACAACGCAGCCTGTAATTCTAAACGGCGCCCCTAGTAACTCTTGAGCCAAAATAAAATTAGATGCCTTTAAAGCTAAACGAATGCCAGTACTGCTAATTCGCTTGCCTTTATGCTCTAGGGTTAGGGTGTCAATAACATCAAAGTTATTTTTTAACCCCGCTTCTTGGAGTAATTTATAATTTCCACTTCTATCATGCCCAAACTTAAAATCATCACCAACTACCAAACAGCGAACCTTTAGCCCTGAAACAAGAACTTCTTGAATAAAGTCTATCGCTGATAAGCTGCGAAGAGAGCGGTTAAACTGAAGACAAAAAACTTTATCTACACCAGCTCCAATAAATGCTTTTACTTTTTCTCGCAAACGCATAAGTCTTGCCGGAGCTTGCTCGCCAGAAAAAAATTCTTGTGGCTGTGGTTCAAATATCATTACAACAGATGGCAATCCAAGTTCACCGGCCCTGTCAATTAACTGCCTTAATATAGCTTGATGTCCAAGATGGACGCCATCAAAAGAGCCAATAGTTGCAACACAACCACTTTGGGCAGGCTTCAAGTTATGCAAGCCTCTGATGAATTTCTTATTATCTATAGTCACTTGCCATCGATTTAGAAAAAAGAAGCAAAATTATACCCACCCAGAGAGATTAAAAATAGATTAGCCTTTCATTATATTACTTTTAAACTCCGGTTTAAGGCGGATAATAAAAATTTATCTATTTTTTAAGGTGAGTAAGACGAAATCCACCTAAAAATAGAATGGCCGCATAAACTACAACGCCTGCACTACAGATCATGCTCAAACTACCTGCTCTTTCCCACCAAACCAACTCTGACCAGGACCCCTGGTAAGTAACAAAAATATACAAAGTGGCGCCCATGGCGATATTTGCATTAAACAACATCAGAAAAAATTTTCTCCAACCAGGCTCGGGCTTATAAGCGCCGTTTTCACGTAATCCTCGAAATAGCAAGATACAGTTCAATATAGCAGCTAAAGACGTTGCAGCAGCCAGCCCGACATGACCAAGGCCAAAGTAAAAATGAAGCGGTGTTGCTAAAATAATATTTAGCACCATATTAACTGTAAGCGCTATGACCCCTATGCGAACAGGCGTTCGCATATCTTGTCGGGAGAAATACCCAGGAGCCAATACCTTTATCAACATAAAAGCCACCACACCAACTGAATATGCGCGTAAGCTATAAACAGCCATCGTGATGTCTCTTGGCGTCATCACTTCACCATAATAAAAAAGCGAGACTAGAATCGGCTCTGCTAAAATCACTAGAGCTAAAGCTGCGGGAATAGCAACCAGTAAAACGAGTCGAATTGCCCAATCTAATATAGAGCTAAATTTTTCTAACTTTACAGCGATATGTTGTCTAGACAAATTGGGTAATATTACAGTAGCGATGGCAATCCCAAAGACACCCAAAGGAAGCTCGGCCAGACGATCGGAGTAATAAAGCCAAGAAATACTTCCAGTAGGGAGAAGCGAAGCTATCATCGTGTCAAGCAGCAAATTTATTTGACTTACCGAAACTCCAAAAATTGCTGGAGCCATCAATTTTAATATTTTGACAACACCCTCATCGCCCAATTTCACAACTGGCCTAGGTATCATTCTGATCTTAGCTAAAAATGGTAGTTGAAATAACAATTGAATTATACCTGCAGTTAAAACACCCCAAGCAAGCGCATATACCGGCTGATCAAACCAAGGAGAGATAAAAATAGCTGCAATTATTAAAGTTATATTTAAGAAAATTGGAGTAATAGCAGGAACAGCAAATCTGTTAAAGCTGTTAAGAATAGCGCCAGCGAACCCTGTCAGGGATATTAACATCAAGTAAGGAAAAGTGATTCTTAGCATGCTGCTAGCAGCAGAAAATTTCTCTGGATCATTCAACCAAAAACCAAATGCAAAAATACCAGTAATCAGTGGGGCGGCTACGACAAATAAGACTGTAAGTGCTATTAAAATGGATCCTAAAACGCCAGCTACACTGTCTATAAGGGCTTTTACTGCAGCCTGACTGCCAGTCTCTCTATACTCAGCCAAAACAGGCACAAATGCTTGAGAAAATGCCCCTTCAGAAAATAAGCGCCGAAAAAAATTAGGAATTTTAAAGGCCACAAAAAAAGCATCTGCCATAGCGTCTGCGCCAATAAACCTGGCTATAACAACATCTCGCAACAAACCGGCAACTCTAGAGCACATAGTCATGCTTGCAACCACACCACTAGACCCCAATAATCCGGCTGGTGCAGTTAAAAGACTTTTTTTCTCGGTTGAATCAAGTCTATCTTGGTGCTTCAAAATTTAAACTCCAGTCACTCTAGTTAAAATTAATTTTTCAAATAATTACATTAATTGCAAGCTTACGATTATATTCAGATTTAACACAGATCTAATACAAAACATGGCAAGAATGATCCAAATACTAACTTTTAATCATCATAATAAAGATTTCACCACAATTCATATTGATAAGCACCGACAAACATTGTATATTCTCGCGCCTTGAAATTAAGACCTTCATCTTAATGTAGCTTAATAAGGAGCACTAGGTGGCTAACTCACCCCAAGCACGCAAAAGAGCGCGGCAAAACGAAAAAAATCGCAGACACAATGGTGGTCTGCGCTCTATGGTTCGCACTTATCTTAAGAAAACGGACGTAGCCATAGAAGCTGGCGAAGCCGTCGCTGCCAAGGCTGCTTTCGACATAGTTATACCTATACTAGATCGAGTTGCGGACAAAGGAATCATTCATAAAAATAAAGCAGCGCGTCATAAAAGTCGCTTAAATGCTAAAATAAAAGCCCTTTCGGTTAGCTAAATCAGATAAGGTTTTACATAGCGCTTCCTCAAGATACAAAGCCGGCATTTCAGTCGGCTTTTATGCACCTCGAAATTGCCACCTAGCTCAGAAATTAATTTAGGCTTAAATTGTCTCTATGGATTAGCATATCAGATTCGTTATATCCTAATATATCGACTATTGATGCGCTCTTTTTGCCTATAATTTTAGCGGTTTCCTTGGAGCTATAATTTACAAGACCCCTAGCAATCTCAATGCCTTGGCTGTCAGTGCATTTGACTAGGTCTCCCTTATGAAAATTTCCCTCAACAGATGTCACCCCAACTGGGAGAAGGCTTTTCCCATTTTTTTTCAACGCATTTAATGCTCCTGCATCAAGTATCAATCTGCCGCGGATTTTAAGCCCACTCCCTAACCATTGCTTACGCGATGTAACTGTGGTTTCACTAGAAACTAATAAAGTACCTAGCATTTCCCCCTCCGACAGCCGAGTAAAAACTTGATTTAACTTGCCTCCAACTATAATTGTATCTGCCCCTGATCGACTAGCGATCTTAGCAGCTTTGAGTTTTGTGACCATTCCTCCCTGGCCAAATAAACCTGAAGATCCAGCTGATCTGTATAATTTTTTATCATCAGAATTTGCACAAGAAATCAATTTAGCTTGTGTATTCTTTCGTGGATCTGCATCAAAAAATCCATCTTGGTCTGTAAGTATCACCAACAAGTCTGCATCTATAAGATTTGCTACCATCGCGGCTAAAGTATCATTATCACCGAAACGAATCTGCTCAGTTGCCACAACATCGTTCTCGTTAATTATTACTACAACCCCAAGACTTATAAGAGTATTTATCGTATTTCTGGCATTCAAGTAGCGCTGTCTATTTAAGATATCATTATGACTTAATAGCACTTGAGCAGTATTGCGATTGAACTTTTTGAATTCTGATTCATAGGCTTGCATGAGACCCATCTGACCAATGGCCGCTGCAACTTGTGATTCACTGACTGTAGGGGATACAACGCCTCTACCAAGTCTCACCATACCCTCAGCTACCGCACCAGAAGAGACTATTACAAACTCCAATCCTTGGGCCATCAAAAATTCCAGCTGAATACTCCATTGAGCAAGAGCTTCTTTGTTAAGCCCCTTACCATCAGCCGTTAATACAGCGCTGCCAATTTTAATGACCCAGCGCTTTGATTTTTTAACAGAATTTCTATTTTTAGTCATATGTCGCCTAGTTATATCGTTATATACCAGATTACATTTTCTTTTTTGTGCTCATGTAAATAATTTGCATTAATTATTTCAAAATACTTATGATCTTATTTGCTGTAGATGACCTTAACATCATCATCATCATTGTCATTGCTAGTTACTTTTGGTTTTTCCTTTAGCAGTTCTATTCGGTCTCTAGCCTCAACCTGCATTTTCAATTGAAGCTCTTTTTCATAATTCGCGGCAGCAGGGTCTGCTCTTTCGGCTTCCCAACATAACTCCAATCGACCCATTATATCCTGGCATAATACTTCAGTACCCACGGCGCTTAGGGCTGATATATAGTAAACAGGGCCATCCCACTTTAACCGCTGAACAACTTCTTCACAGCGAATGATTCTTTCGTTTTCTGGCAACATATCAATTTTATTCAGCACTAACCAACGTTCACGCCCCCAAAGAGTCGGGCTAAATAAATCTAGCTCATTCTCAATCACATTAACATTACTCGCCGGGCAAGAGCCGTCAGCTGGCAACATGTCGACTAGATGTAGTAGTAAGCGTGTTCTCGTCAGATGTTTTAGAAAACGAATACCTAGACCGGCACCTTCTGCAGCACCCTCAACTAAACCAGGAATATCAGCGATCACAAAACTACGGTATCTTTGGGGACTCACCACCCCTAAATTTGGGACCAGTGTAGTAAACGGGTAATCGGCGACTTTTGGGCGTGCAGCTGAAACAGCACGGATAAAAGTAGACTTCCCTGCATTTGGAAGGCCTAGCAATCCAACATCTGCAAGAACTTTAAGCTCTAATTTTAGATGCCTTAATTCACCTTCGGATCCTGAGGATATTTGTCGTGGTGCACGATTAGTGCTCGACTTAAAGCGAACATTACCCAGCCCATGGTAGCCTGCCTTAGCGACCATTAAACGCTGACCATCGGCCGTTATATCACCAAGCACCTCTTCCGTATCTTCATCCATTATCGTAGTGCCAACAGGGACCCTCAGAATAAGGTCATCTCCGCCTTTACCAGTACAATTTTTAGACTTGCCGGCTTGGCCACTTTCAGCATTAAAATTTCGCTGAAAACGAAAATCCACTAATGTATTAAGATTATCGTCGCCCTCTAAATAAACACTACCGCCATCTCCGCCATCACCGCCATCAGGTCCGCCTTTTTCAATAAATTTTTCACGGCGAAAGCTAAGGCATCCGTTTCCGCCTCGCCCTGCTTGGACATGTATAGTTGTTTCATCGACAAATTTCATAATATCAAACCACTAGTATATTTTTTTAGCACAAAACCTTAATTTAACCTTAAGCAGAGTATACAGCTTCCAATAACTTGTTAGTAAGCTTTCAAAAATACAAATGAAAGCAAGAAAGAACGATGGTCCGCCGAAATAAAAAAACCCCGCGTTAACGGGGCTTTGATTTGAATATAATAACAAACTAATTGAGCGTACTAAGCAGTCAAAATATCCACATATTTACGGTTTTTTGGACCTTTTACTGTGAATTTAACTTCGCCAGTAGCGGTCGCAAAAATTGTATGGTCTCGACCAATACCAGCATTGCTTCCCGCATAAAATTTTGTTCCTCGCTGCCTAATAATAATACTTCCAGCAGAAACTTTTTCCCCGCCAAAGCGCTTAACTCCAAGACGCTTACTTTCGGAATCGCGACCATTCCTAGTACTACCACCAGCTTTCTTGTGAGCCATGACGTTCTCCTATTTGCTAGCTTTTGTTGTAGCTTTAGCTTTCGTTGTAGCTTTAGCTTTCGTTGTAGCTTTAGCTTTCGTTGCAGCTTTAGCTTTCGTTGTAATTGTAGTTTTGTCCTCAACCTCAACCTTGGGTTTCGATATAGAGGCACTTATGCTGGTAATTTTTATTTCTGTGAACCACTGACGGTGGCCCATTTGTTTGCGGCTATGCTTGCGGCGATTAAATTTAATTATTTTTATTTTATCAGCACGTCCATGACTTAGCACTTCTGCAATAACCTTTGCTCCACCTATGTGAGGTGTGCCAATTTTTACTTTATCGCCATCTGCAACCATAAGCACTTCATCAAAATCAATTTTTTGACCTGTAGGCACATCTAGCTTCTCGACGCGAAGAAACTCTCCTTCTTCGACACGATGTTGTTTTCCGCCACTTTTAATTACTGCATACATACGATCTACTCCGTGTTCGCTTCAACCAGTTCAAGCCCAAAAAACGATTTCTCTAGGCCGGTTTTGCGAGGGCGTGAATTTTAAGACAAACATACTTGAATCGCAAGAATAAATTTTTATAAAGCTAGCTATAAGGGCTATAATAGCTCATCAAGTAAATATACAGGGCATTGGAATGTTGCCGTTTCACAAGGTGGTTAAATCTGAATTTGAAAAAGTTAATGACCTAATCATTAGCCGGTTAAATTCGGAAGTAGAGTTGGTTGAGAACATTGGACAATATATTATTGATGGTGGCGGAAAACGTCTCAGGCCTCTATTAGTACTTTTAAGTGCCAATTCCTGTGGATATAAAGGCACAGACCATATAGCTCTCGCCGCAATTATCGAATTTATTCACACAGCTACATTACTTCATGATGATGTAGTTGATACCTCGGCACTTCGACGCGGCAAAGCAACCGCAAACACAAAATATGGAAATGCTCCTAGCGTGCTAGTTGGCGATTTCCTTTACTCACGTGCGTTTCAGATGCTTGTTGAGGTGGGTGATATAAAAATCATGGAAATTATCGCGAATACTACTAATACAATATCTGAAGGCGAAGTTCAGCAGCTAACAAATGCTCATGATCCAGAGATAAATGAAGCAACATATAAAAAAGTAATATTTAAAAAAACAGCTGTTCTTTTTGATGCTGCCGCAGAAATAGGAGCACTCATTGCAGCCTCCACTCATCAACAGCAGTCTGCTTTGAGCAGCTATGGTCGGCATGTTGGCATGGCCTTTCAATTGATGGATGATGTTCTCGATTATAACGGCAACATTGAATATTTAGGTAAAAATATTGGTGATGATCTAGCAGAAGGAAAAGCCACTCTTCCACTAATCTATGCTATGAAAAATGGAACACAACAACAACAGCACCTTATTCAGGAGGCTATAAAAAATGCTAGTCTTGATAAATTAGATTCTATTTTTGATGCCATTAGAGTCACTGGGGCGTTAGAATACACAATGTCCTGTGCTCGCGAGCATGCGATGGAAGCCAAAAGATGTCTTGCAGATTTGCCGGATACCAAAGAGAAAAAAGCAATGATGGAACTTGCCAGCTTCTCTATTGATCGCAAATATTAGTTGGTGCATATTTATATTCTGCAGACAAATTTTATATTTTCTGGACTTAATATATTAGATCAGATTAAATTCGCCCTTGGTGAGCACCAGCTATTTTAAACCTAAGATTGAAAAAATTTAGCAAAATGTTAGAGGCTGCATAATTAATGACCATATTCACTCCGCAATCAAAGAACTCTTATAGTTACGAAGAATTAATTTCCTGCAGCAAAGGGGACCTATTTGGTGAGGGTAACGCTCAGCTTCCTGGACACAACATGCTGATGGTAGACAGAATTACCCATATTCATGCTTCTGAAGGAAAGTACGGCAAAGGAACCATGATTGCCGAATTAGACATCAAACCAAATTTATGGTTTTTCGGGTGCCATTTTGAAGGGGATCCGGTTATGCCTGGCTGCTTAGGCTTAGATGCTATGTGGCAGTTAACTGGTTTTTTCTTAGCTTGGAAAGGGAACCAGGGGCGCGGTAGAGCTCTTGGCTCAGGAGAGGTTAAATTTGTTGGTCAAATACTTCCATCAGCAAAACTTGTCACGTATAGAATTGACGTGTCACGGATAGTTGAGCGCAAGTTGAAAATGGTTATAGCTGATGGCACAGTCTCTGTAGACGGCAGAGAAATTTATACAGCTAAAGATCTTCGAGTTGGTCTATTTGATTCAACTGACAACTTTTGATCGTTTAGATTATAATTAATTCTTATAATATGATGGGGACCGGATCATAAAACGGTTCAGGGGTAGATAATGAAAAGAGTAGTAGTTACCGGAATGGGTATTGTTTCTTGCTTGGGTAACGATAAAGCAACCGTTACGAACTCTTTGCGTGAATGTATTTCAGGCATAGCCTTTCAAGAAGAATTCAAAGAAATGGGCCTTAGATGCAATGTTGCAGCCAAGCTGGACATTAACATAGAAGAGCACATTGATCGCAAGGTATCTCGATTTATGGGCCCTTCTGCTGCCTATGGTTACATTGCAATGGGTAAAGCTATCGCAGATGCAGAGCTATCAGAAGACCAAGTTTCTAATATACGGACCGGGCTAGTAATGGGCTCTGGCGGTGTCTCTGGTGAGATGTTTACTGAGACAATCGATGTGATGCGCGATCGTGGAATAAAGCGTGCCGGGCCGTACAGGGTGACCCAAATTATGGCTAGCACTGTTTCTGCATGCCTAGCTACTCCATACAAGATAAAAGGCACCAATTACTCTATTTCATCTGCCTGTGCCACCAGTGCTCACTGTATTGGTCATGCTATGGAATTAATACAGATGGGCAAACAAGACATGGTCTTTGCTGGTGGCTCAGAAGATATGCACTGGTCTATGGCTGGAATGTTTGATGCAATGGGCGCCCTATCGAGTAAATATAATGACACCCCGACGTTGGCTTCACGAGCTTATGATACTGACAGGGACGGTTTTGTGCCTGGTGTTGGTGCTGGCTGTCTAGTAGTAGAAGAACTAGAACACGCTCTTGCTAGAGGTGCAAAGATTTATGCCGAAATCACAGGCTACGGAGCAACATCAGACGGCTATGACATGGTTGCTCCATCTGGAGAAGGAGCAGCTCGGTGCATGAAAATGGCTATGGAAACTACAGATGGCAATATTGACTACATCAACACTCATGGTACTAGCACGCCTGTAGGGGACCTTGCAGAATTAACAGCAATTAAAAGCGTATTCGGTAATAATGTACCTCCTATTAGTTCAACAAAATCGTTATCTGGTCATGGTTTAGGAGCTGCCGGCGTTCAAGAGGCAATCTATTGTCTGTTAATGATGGAAAATGACTTCATCTGTGCCTCAGCAAACATAGATACCCCTGACTCGGAAGCTGTGGGCTTACCAATTTTAACTAAACGTAAGGATAATGCTGACTTAGAGCTTGTCATGTCCAATAGCTTTGGGTTTGGCGGAACTAATGCAACTTTAATTTTTAAAAAGCACAGCTGACTCACAATCCTATACAGCTAAATGGCTATATGAGAACAACATAGAATTTCAGACTCAAACCTGTTAAATTATTGATAAAGAAAAGTTAAAAAACTCACATTGGGGCACAATATGGCTCGAGGTATCAACAAAGTAATTTTGGTAGGCAACTTGGGCAAAGATCCAGAAGCTAAATTTATGCCTAACGGTAATGCTGTTACAAATATAACAATTGCCACAAGCGAAACCTGGAAAGACAAGCAGAGTGGCCAACAGCAAGAAAGGACAGAATGGCACAGAGTAGTTTTTTTCAATCGTCTTGCGGAAATTGCAGGCGAGTACCTAAAAAAAGGATCTAAGGTATACCTGGAAGGGTCTTTGCGCACACGCAAATGGCAAGCACAAGATGGACAAGATCGGTACACCACAGAAATAGTTGCCAATGAAATGCAAATGCTGGATAGTCGCGGCGGATCCTCTGAGTACTCTAACCCTGATTCAGAGATTAATGAGCCTCCACGTCAATCCAAGGCAAGCTCAAGTGCTGTTAGTAAAGAAGTCACCCCATCTATAGACTCTGGATCTAACTCATTCGATGATGATATTCCATTTTAGACGCTATATTACAAAAAATGTAAAGTCTTGATCTTTCCAGTTACCCCTTAAAACCCTGTTTTTACAGGGCTTTCATTTTTCCTTCGTAATATTTAACATTATTTTATTGTAAAGTTTTTGCCTGTATTCATAATTGTTTATATTATGGAAATAAACATAAGTTAAAAGAAAACTTAATTATCAGAAAGGAAGAAAATTCTTGCATGCATTGGGAAATTAAATGGGGCAGTTTGAAGATATATATATTTTTGTGCCTCTTGTTGAAACAGGCAGTATCACCACAGCAGCTGAGAAAATCAATATTGTTAAGTCAGCAGCAATCAAACGATTATCATAGCGGACAATAAATCTAAAAATTCACACTCAACCAAGGCAGTAATTCACGTTGTAATTTTCACTTTTACTTTCAGCATAGTTAGAAATTAAAATCTGTTTTACGACCCAAAACTTTTTCCATGCTCTCTGGGCAAAAATTATCAACGTCTATTTTAAAAAATGCTAGCTGCTGTTCTGGGACAATCACGACATCACAGACTCCTGGAACAAGCCTTATATAGTCGCCTATTACTATCCTATCTTCAGGAACAAGCTGAACAACTAGACTTTTTAGATGGAGAGGGGTTTTCATTGTGATTGCAACAGAAATCCATACTACAACCAAAAAAGCAGCCACCCAAAACACACCTGAGTAGCCATAATAGTGAGCAACTATTCCGCCAATAACTCCGCCTAAAAAAGCCCCCAGAAACTGGCTAGTAGAATAAATTCCCATTGCAGTTCCTTTTCCTCCAGCGGGGGCCAATTTACTGACAAGAGACGGCAGTGTTGCTTCAAGCAAATTGAAAGCCATAAAGAATACAAACAATCCCAACAAGAAAATACTACGATCATTAACTCCACTACCAAGCAATAATTCACCTATAGCAAGCAGCACTACGGCGCCAACAAAGACTGGTTTCATTTTTCGACGAGATTCAGCGACTATAATAAAAGGAAGCATGCAGATAAATGACAGTCCTAAAATACTTACATAAATTATCCAGTGCTCTTCTCGACCAAAAGAAAATGTTTGCTCCAAAATTAAAGGTACTGAAATCCAAGTGGCCATTTGTGAAAAATGCAGGACTGCTATACCAAAATTCAACCGCAATAACTCTCGATCTCTTAATAATTTACCAAACATTTGTGGAACTGCCTGAGACTCAGCATTTGGCCTGTAAGTCTCTGGAGAAGGGACAACAAATAATAGTATCAACACACCGCAAATGGCTAAAATTGCTGTCAGCCAAAATAACCCTGAAAGCCCCCATATGCTTGCTAAAATTGGGCCGACAACCATAGAAACAGCAAAGGAAACGCCAATACTCCCTCCAATTACCGCCATAGCTTTGGTACGATTTTGTTCAGTGGTAAGGTCTGACAGCAACGCCATAATAGTGCTGGCCACTGCTCCGACACCCTGCAGTGCTCGTCCAGCAATTAACCCCCACATAGTATCGGACATAGCTGCCACTATACTGCCACAGAAAAAAACCAGCATGCCAAGAAAAATAACAGGCTTCCTGCCAATTCTGTCAGATAAAAATCCCAGAGGTATTTGGAATAATCCCTGCGTTAAACCATATATCCCCAAAGCCACACCGACAAGAATTGCCGTACTGCCAGCATACTGACCTGCGTACAAAGACAAAACTGGGAGCAGCATAAATAAGCCAAGCATGCGAAAAGCATATAGGGAGGCCAAACCAAGCAAACTTTTTTTTTCCAATGAATTCATTGATTATTTTTTGTCACTTAAAAATACACCTACATTATAGATTGCATCACTTACGGATGTAATGGCTGACAGAACAAAGCTTTGCTTTTGAAGGTTTGCTAAGTTTGAAGCGTCAATAAAGAAAAATACTCACTCTTTTACAAAAACTATCGTTATGGCTCTTGCTTTATGCTCTTCAGTTACTCATCATTACTGGTTACCATTTGGACTATACCTAGCATGAAACACATCTCTATTCACGGCGCAAAAACTCATAATTTAAAATCAGTAGATCTTGTTCTTCCGCGAGACAAGCTTATTGTAATTACAGGCTTATCCGGCTCAGGAAAATCATCACTAGCATTTGATACACTTTATGCTGAGGGACAGCGGCGCTATGTGGAATCTCTTTCTGCTTACGCGCGTCAGTTTTTATCCATGATGGAAAAACCCGATGTAGACCATATTGATGGACTGTCACCTGCTATTTCTATCCAGCAAAAATCTACTTCTCATAACCCTCGCTCTACCGTAGGGACCATCACAGAGATACATGACTATTTACGGCTGCTTTTTGCTCGAGCGGGTGAGCCTAAGTGCCCTGATCATGGCGCACCTTTAAAAGCGCAGACTATTAGCCAGATGGTGGACCAGGTTCTTGCTTTGCCTCATGACTCAAAATTAATACTTTTAGCGCCTATCGTGCGAGACCGTAAAGGCGAACATGCGCACATTTTCCAAAACATGCGGGCACAAGGTTTTATCCGAGCCCGAATAGACGGCTTAGTAGTAGACCTAGATGACATTCCATCGCTAGAAAAGAACAAAAAACACACAATCGAAATAGTCGTTGATCGGTTTAAGGTTAAGCCCGAATTACAACTGAGACTATCGGAGTCTTTTGAGGCTGCAGTTAATCTTTCTGAAGGGCTGGCTATTATAAGCTCTATGGATGGGTCCCCTATTATTGATTCACCAGCAGATAATAATTTATCGTCGCGCAATAACGCTTCAGAAATTCTTTTTTCCTCTCGATTCGCATGTCCTATATGCAACTATAGTATTGATGAACTCGAGCCGAGGATATTTTCCTTCAACAGCCCGGCAGGTGCCTGCCCGGAATGCGATGGGCTGGGAGTTAAGCAGTTTTTTGACATAGACCGTATTGTACAATTCCCAGAATGTTCAATCTCCGAAGGAGCTATTCGAAGCTGGGATAGAAAAAATCTGTTTTATTTTAATATGCTGACCTCTTTGGCAGAGCACTATGATTTTAATATTGACAGTCCATTTCAAGATCTTGCGCAACACCACCAACAAATCATTCTGTTTGGGGCTGGGGAAGAAGTCATAGACTTTAATTACACGAATGACAAAGGCGTCATTTTTAAGCGTTCCCATAGATTTGAAGGTATTGTTCCAAACATGGAAAGGCGCCACAAAGAAACCGATTCTCACCATGTAAGAGAAGATTTAGCAAAATATATCAATGTCCAACAATGTCCATCATGTGATGGCGCTCGCCTAAAAAAGTCGGCGCGACATGTATTTATCGATGGGAAATCTCTACCAGAAGTTGGCAATTTTCCTGTAGGAGACCTTGCTATCTACTATGAGAATCTTAGTCTAGATGGTAGTAGAGGAAAAATCGCAGAAAAAATTCTAAAAGAAATAAGAAACCGCTTAAATTTTCTAGTGGATGTGGGTCTTAACTACCTCAATCTGAACAGAAGCGCAGAGAGTCTTTCTGGCGGCGAGGCTCAACGTATAAGGCTGGCTAGTCAAATTGGCGCTGGGCTAGTCGGGGTTATGTATATTTTAGACGAACCTTCAATCGGATTACATCAAAGAGACAACGAACGTCTACTTGCTACGCTCACTCGATTGAGAGATATTGGAAATACAGTTATTGTGGTGGAGCATGATGAAGAGGCCATAAGAGAAGCCGACTATATTGTGGATATAGGCCCTGGAGCAGGCATACATGGTGGGGAAATCGTAGCAAAAGGAAGCTATGATGACATTATAGCTGAGCCTCGATCGCTAACAGGCGACTACCTATCGGGCCGAAGAAAAATAGCTATCCCTAAAAAACGGAACGCTCCAACAAATAAAAAAATTCTCTTAAAAGGAGCCAGTGGAAATAATCTTCAAGATGTCAACCTTGAGCTATATGTAGGATTGTTTACCTGTATAACAGGTGTCTCAGGCTCAGGAAAGTCCACCTTGATAAATGAAACACTTTATCCTCTTGCTGCAACCGAGCTAAACAAGGCTACAACTAAAAAAGCTGAAAATTTTGAATCAATTTTAGGGTTAGAAAATTTTGATAAGTGCGTAGACATTGACCAAAGTCCTATTGGTAGAACTCCTCGATCAAATCCGGCTACCTATGCAGGCATCTTTACCCCAATCAGAGAATTATTTTCAGGGACACAAGAAGCTCGATCTAGAGGATATAAACCTGGGCGCTTTAGTTTTAATGTCAAGGGTGGTCGTTGTGAGGCTTGCCAGGGAGACGGCCTTATTAAAGTAGAGATGCATTTTCTTCCAGATGTCTACGTTCCATGTGATATCTGCAAGAGTAAGCGCTACAATCGAGAAACCTTGGAGGTGAACTACAAAGGAAAAAATATTTCCCAGGTATTAGACCTAACCGTAGAAGATGCTTTACAGTTCTTTGGTCCAGTCCCATCTATCTCCAGAAAACTCCAAACATTGATCGATGTAGGGCTTTCCTACATAAAACTAGGTCAAGCTGCAACGACTCTTTCTGGCGGCGAAGCACAAAGAGTAAAGCTCTCCAAAGAGCTTTCTAAAAGGGATACCGGTAATACCTTATACATATTAGATGAGCCCACTACGGGACTACATTTTCATGATATTCAGCAGCTACTAACCGTACTGCATCGTCTGCGCGATCACGGCAACACGGTAATAGTTATAGAACATAACCTCGATGTTATAAAAACAGCCGATTGGGTTGTAGACCTCGGTCCAGAAGGAGGTGCCGGCGGAGGAAAAATTATTGCCACTGGGACACCGGAGGACGTAGCAAAGGTCAAAGACTCGCCAACTGGGCACTTTTTAAGCAAAGCATTAAGTTAGCTCTATTTGAGGAGAAGACCAGCTTGTATCGGGGCTAAAACATAAGGTATCAACTTTAGCTATTGTCATTCTGTTGGAACATGATACTATACTGTATGAATCCACAGTATAGTATATTTATTATGATACAATCTAATTTCTCAAAATTAATCCATTTGCTGCGCTCCAAGATTCGCTTTGCGCGCTACAATATTTTTCACCAAACCCACTACAACGACCTAAAAAATAACAGGTCTTTTTTATTAAGCGGCAGACTTCACCCAGTAACACTTGGGCCAGAGCAACTTAGTAGATTTTTTACTTACATCGCCAATACTGAACACTAAAAATTAGCAATCTATCAGCGTCTCTTCGCTTCTAGCGTAACAAGGCTGCTGTTTCTTATGCTCATCACATTACACTCTGCTATTATGCATCAAGTGACCAAAATCAAGGTCAGGATGAGTATCAGATATGGATGTATATTTAGTTGGTGGCGCTGTTCGAGATAAACTACTTGGTTACCCGTTCAATGAAAACGACTGGGTGGTGGTTGGCGCACAGCCCAAAGAACTGCTAGACAAAGGCTTCCTCCAGGTAGGCTCAGATTTCCCTGTCTTTCTTCACCCTCAATCCAAAGAAGAATATGCTCTAGCACGCACCGAGCGTAAATCAGGCGTTGGCTACAAAGGGTTTGAGTGTCACGCAGGCATTCACGTCACACTAGAAGAAGACCTTTCACGAAGAGATCTTACTATCAATGCTATCGCAGAAGATGGCGACGGTAATCTTATAGATCCATATGGAGGAAAAAAAGATCTCTCAGAAAAAATACTTCGTCATGTTTCCGGGGCGTTCACAGAAGACCCCTTACGAGTGTTGCGTGTAGCCAGATTTGCAGCTCGCTATCATCACCTTGGATTCAAAATAGCAGGCGAAACATTACTGTTGATGAAGAGCATATCAGACAGCGGGGAGCTAGAGCATCTAACCCCCGAAAGAGTATGGGTAGAGACAAAGAGAGCCCTTGAGGAGCAATCACCTCGCATCTATATCGAAGTCTTACGCCAATGCAACGCTCTTGCAAAACTATTCCCAGAGATCGAACGGCTTTTCGGAGAGTCGTATGCTAACTCGAACAGAAATATTGGAATACAAACTCTATCCTCCCTAGACCATGTAGTAGCTCTAGATAGTGATGCAGCCACTCGATTTGCTGTACTTGTTGGGAGCATAGGGCAAGGGGAAACATTAGCCAGCAAGGCTGCAATAGTTCCCGAAAAAAATAACGAGATAGATGAACTTTGCGATCGATTAAAAGTTCCTAACCGCTATCGAGCAATTTCAAAGGCTGTAGTAAAGTACAGATCCCTGTGTCATAGCTTCAGGAGCTTAAAGCCTTCATCTATAGTTGAAATATTAAAAGGTGTTGGAGCATTTAGAGAGCCCAGCAACCTCAAGCAATTTATCATCTGCTGTGAAGCAGATGATAAAAGCCTTCAGCAGGCCAATGGTTCTAGTTACGAAGCAGGCATATGGCTTATTAAGGTCTTTAATAAACTTAAATCAATAGACAACAAAGAGTTAATAGCTAAAGGCTTTACTGGCCTGGAGCTGGGCAGAGAAATTGATAGACTACGAGAAATAATTATCGCCGAACTGACAGAGAAATAATTTTGACGGATACGGATTTAACCAAGCACCGTGTAGCCCTTATAACAGGGGCCGCTCATCGTATTGGTGCAGAAATTTCGCGGACTTTCCATAAAAATGGTTACGACATAGCGCTACATTATAATAATTCTGGTAAGGCTGCTTCTATTCTTGCGCAGGAACTAAACGCAATACGAAGTAATTCAGCTTTAACTTTTAAGGCGCAACTGACTAATGTTTCTGATATTAAAGCCATGGTCAAAGAAGTGCTTTTATGGCGCAATGCATTAGATGTACTAATCAATAATGCTTCGAGTTTTCACCCCGGCACCCTAGAGAATTCCAATGAAAAACAGTGGGATGAGCTCATGGGCAGTAATCTTAAAGGCCCATATTTTCTATGCCAGGCAGTCGCAGCGCATCTCAGGGAAAATGGTAGCATCATATCAATTAATGATATTTATGCCTCTAGCCCACTGAAAGGCTATAGCGTCTACTGCATTGCTAAAGCGGGAAATGCCATGCTCACCAAATCTTTGGCAAAAGAGCTGGCTCCAAAAATACGTGTAAATGGAATAGCTCCAGGAGTTATTTTATGGCCTGTCACCGGCGCACAAATGAGCGAAGAAATAAAACAAAAAATCATGGACAGCATCCCCCTTAAGCGGAAAGGGGACCCAAAGGATATCGCTGAGACAGCCATTTTTTTAGCAACATCTGCAGGGTACATAACAGGACAAACAATTGCTGTTGATGGCGGCAGCTCAGCATAGGCAGTAGCTATAAAGGATTACTGCGCTCTATGATTACACCGACATCATTTGCATTTGAAACAGCTCCAGGCTTCCCGATACGAAGACGCAACCATGTGACGTCATACTCATGGAAAATAATTTCTGCAACCTTTTCAGCCATCGCCTCTATTAAGAAAAATTCACTACCTTGAATAAAATGCGTCAATCGGTCTGATACAGAACTGTAATCAACAGCAAGTTTGATGTCATCTAATTTAGCGGCTTCACAAATATCAGTAGCCATATCCAGATCTATACTCACCAACTGTCGTGATTCGCGCTCGAAATCATGAATCCCTATAATTGTATCTATCTCAAGATTCTTAATATAAATAATATCCCGCATTTTTACCCCTCACCTAAAGGCATCAGATCATTCATCGGCCATCGCGCCTTAGCAGAAATAACTAGACCTTCATTATGTCCTGCGAGCAAACGCTGACACCCTGCATAAGCAATCATAGCTCCATTGTCAGTACAAAATTCATGTCTAGCATAAAAAATATCGCCATTAATTTCTTTTACAGACTCAAGTAATCTTTTCCTTAATTCCTCATTCGCAGAAACACCGCCTGCAATAACCAATCGCTTCAATCCGGTTTGTTTAAGAGCTCGGAGGCACTTAATAATCAGCGTGTCTACAACAGCATCCTCAAACGCATAGGCTATATCTGCAATAGTCTGATCATCTGGCAAAACATCACTACCGCGGTGCTTTATAATGGTGTTGAGGGTAAATGTTTTAAGACCAGAAAAACTAAAATCAAGGCCAGGGCGATTCGTCATAGGTCGAGGGAATCTAAATTTCCCAGCTACGCCTTTTTTTGCAATCTCAGCAATTGCAGGCCCCCCAGGATAGTCTAGATCAAGCATTTTTGCTGCCTTGTCAAAGGCTTCTCCCGCTGCATCATCAAGTGACTCTCCTAAAATACAGTACATGCCAACGCCTTTTACCTCTACTAACTGGGTATGTCCTCCTGATACAAGTAAAGCCACAAAAGGAAACGCTGGTGGATTTTTTTCCAGCATGGGTGCCAACAAATGTCCTTCCATATGATGCACCCCTATAGAGGGAACTTGCCAAGCATACGCCAAAGAACGACCCACACATGCCCCCACCATTAGGGCCCCTATTAATCCTGGCCCTGAAGTGTATGCTAAGCCATCAATGTCTTTAGCTAAAGTCTTAGCATCTAATAAAACTTTATCAATTAGAGGCAAAATTTTCTTAACATGATCTCGGGACGCAAGCTCTGGAACTACACCACCATACTCAGCATGAATCGCCACTTGGCTATATAAGTCGTGAGCCAAAAGTCCGGCTTGGCTGTCATAGACAGCAATACCAGTTTCATCACAAGAAGTTTCAATACCTAATATTCTCATTATTTTAACTCAACTCCGTACGCATTTAATCTAGAACAACATATTCTAAAATTTCTATACAAACCTAATTTAAATTGATGCTTAGTTAGTTGTTATTATCGCCTACTTTTTATCCGTTTGGGTTCTAGATGTGCAAGGAATAATACGTCTAAATAAAAGCAAGTGCATTCACCTCAGCTTCGCTTGGTATAATTTATAAAAGTTTTGCAACTTAAGCAGTATATGTTTAGAATACCGGCCCTCAAGAGTAAAGCGAAGCATCTTTTCCTAACGTTGGTCAAAAGACTTTTCTGATTCTCTGTATAATGATTAGCAACCTACAACAGGATAGTGAATACATGCCTTTCGTTCGCATTAAAGAAAATGAACCCTTCGATGTCGCTTTGCGTCGCTTTAAACGATCATGTGAAAAAGCTGGAATTTTAGCAGATGTCCGCAGCAAAGAGTTCTATGAGAAGCCAACTTGGGAACGCAAAAGAAAGGCTGCAGCTGCTGTAAAGCGTCACGCTAAAAAGAACTCAAGAGATAATAAAAAATTTGTGCGCATGTACTAAATTTTCACTAGCTTGTTAATTTGGAACATTCATCATTAAAGCGCCGCATTGTCGGCGCTTTTTTTCGTTTAAAGGGGTGCGGAGTAACAAAATGTTAAAAAAAGACATCACGCAAGCAATGAAAGATGCTATGCGCGCTAAAGATAAAGCAAGGCTCGGTACAATTAGACTCATTTTATCTGACATTAAGCGTATTGAAGTAGATGAAAGAATTGAACTGGAAGATACTCGAATATTAGCTGTCCTCGATAAAATGGTAAAACAGCGTCGTGATTCAGCTATGCAATATACAAACGCAGCTCGACAGGAACTAGCAGATATAGAACTTGCCGAGATAGAGGTTATACAGGATTTTTTACCAATAGCGCTTAGTGAACCAGAACTTGCAGTTATAGTTTCCGTTGCTATTACTCAATCTGGGGCTGAATCCATGAAAGATATGGGCGCAGTAATGACTCTCATTAAACCTAAAATTCAAGGTCGAGCAGATGTTGGTGCGGTGAGTAAAATAATTAAAAGTAAACTGAGTTGATTTACATATTTGGCTAAAATTTCCCAAGGATACAGTTCTATTGAATTGTACGCTGGCACGAAAAAGTTTATGGTTGTTATAGCCTGACATGCAGCAATTTTATTTAATTCTAGGCCGCTTAATCATAGTATAGGCAGCAAATACATGCCCGGTAGAATCCCCCAAAGCTTTATCGATGATGTACTTGACCGATTAGATATTATTGATGTTATAGGAAGTCGCATTGATCTCCGTAAGTCTGGAAAAAATTACTCTGCCTGTTGCCCATTTCATGATGAAAAAACCCCCTCTTTTAGTGTTAGTCCAGACAAACAGTTTTACTACTGTTTTGGTTGCGGTGTTGGAGGAAACGCCATTGGCTTTGTTATTGATTTCGATAGAATCTCATTTCCTGAAACACTAGAAGGATTGGCTCAGCAAGTTGGCCTAGAAGTACCCCATGAAGTAAGCGATGCAGATGCTAGTATTAACTTAAAAAAACCACTTTACGCTCTGATGCAAGATGCAGATTCTTTTTACCGCAGCAATTTACGTGACCCAGCCAATGCCAACAAAGCTGTTGAATACCTAAAATCTAGGCAGCTAAGCGGTGAGACTGCTCGTAATTTTGGTATTGGATTTGCTCTGCCCGGTTGGGACAACGCACTTAAAGGTCTAGGTACGACTGAAGAAAAAATTCAACAACTTAAAGATGTCGGGTTATTAATTGATCGGCAGGATGAAAATAAGCTTTATGACCGTTTTCGCGATCGCATTATGTTTCCCATAAGAGACGTTCGAGGTCGAACACTAGGCTTTGGTGGTCGCGTGCTTGGTGATGATAAGCCAAAATATCTTAACTCGCCAGAAACACCGCTGTTTCACAAAGGTCGAGAATTGTACGGGCTTTATGAAGCAAATCGCCATCTGCGTGATATTAAAAATTTGATAGTAGTTGAAGGGTATATGGATGTTGCGGTCTTGGCTCAAAATGGCATACATAATGCTGTGGCTACTCTTGGGACGGCTGCTACAGCAGAGCATCTTAATAAGCTATTTCGCTATACATCTGAGGTTATTTTTTGCTTTGATGGCGACAAAGCTGGCCAGAAAGCTGCTTCACGAGCCCTTGAAACAAGTTTACCTGCAATGCTAGACGGACGCTCGGCAAAGTTCATGTTTCTTCCTGATGGGGAGGATCCGGATTCTCTTGTCCTGAAGATTGGCTCCACCAAATTCAATGAATTAGCAAAAAATGCAATGCCTCTGTCAGACTTTCTTTTTGAATCACTTTCAAAAGACTATGATTGTGATTCACTAGATGGCCGAGCTCGATTAAGCAAACTAGCGACGCCGTTAATTAATAAAATGCCTTTGGGGGTATTTAAAACATTAATGATCCAAACTTTATCCCAGCGCACAGGTATAGAAGTAAGTGCTCTAACTAAACTAATAGAGCCATCCATTGATGTCAGTCAAGCCTCATACAAAAGAGAAGATCAACATGATGTCGATACGTATAACTATCCAGAATACGACGAGCAGGTCAGTGAAAAAAATTATTTAGATCACAGTCAGTTGCGGCGTAAAAAAACCTCCAACAGCGAAAGAGCTCCCGCTAATAACAAACATGTAAAAATACCAGCTATAAACACATTGATTGCGCTATTAGCTAACCATCCAGAACTTGAAAAATGTCTACCTGCTACAAAGGAGCTAAAAAATTTAAAGATAGAGGGGTTGGATATTTTAATGCCCTTAACAAAAGTTATTCGCGAAAATCCTGACTACACACTAAATAATATTATTGGTTATTGGCGAAGTATTCATGACTCATCTCAAGCTGAGCATTTAGCCAAAATTGCCGCCATAGATTTATTTCGCACTCCAGCTAATACCAGCAGAAATAATGAAAAAGAATTTATAGAAATATTTATTCGATTAAAGAGAGACTTATTGGCCGACATTGAGCCCATGGAATTATTTCACCACCTGATCAAAAAAGAAAAAATCGATGACCATGATCTAAAAAGCCTTAACCGTGCGTGGTTAAATCTCCCTAAAGAACAAAAAAACGATGAAATGAAAACACTTTTTACTCAAATAACGAGCAAACCAAGAATCTCTTAATATCAAAAATTAACCTAATTTTATTTTCACAGATAGGACAAACTGTGTTTATTTCAGTATAATTGCACCTTGTTTTTTTCCCACCTAAACTTTAGTCACAGCAGATCGTATATGAGCGGTATCGCACAACAACAGTCACGAATCAAAGATTTGATTATCAAAGGCAAGGAACAAGGGTATCTGACATACTCTGATGTCAATGACCACCTCCCTGAAGATGTATCAGATCCCGATCAGGTAGAAGACATTATTCAGAACCTAACTGACATGGGGATAAGCGTATTTGAGACCGCTCCTGATGCAGAAGATCTTTTGAATACTGCAGACATCACAACCGATGAGGTTGCCGTTGCTGAGGCTGCTGCTGCGCTTGCTGCTGTAGAAACCGAACAACATCGCACCACTGATCCGGTGCGCATGTACATGCGTGAAATGGGTACAGTTGAACTCCTGACCCGTGAAGGCGAAATTGCAATTGCAAAGCGTATTGAAGAAGGTATTCGTGAATTAATGTCTTCTATAGCCGAATGGCCTGAAATAGTCGACTACATTATCGAAGAATACGATTTAATAGAAACAGATGAACGTAAACTGGCAGACATTCTAATTGGCTATCTAAACCCTATGGAGCATGTTCCTTCCGCTCTTGCTCAAGCAGAGGCAGCAAAGAAGGAGGAGGAGGAAAATGGTGGCCCAGCTGCAAATGCAGACGAAGACGATGAAGAAGAAGAAGATACCGGCCTAGATCCAATAGAAGCAAAAGAACGCTTCGATCTGCTAAAAAAACTGAACAATAACGCCAAAAAGTCTATAGAAAAATATGGACGCGGCCACAAAACTACTCAAAAATCCATAACTGAGCTTAGCGAGCATTTTAAGTTTCTTAAATTAGCACCACGGAAATTTGAACCATTAGTTGTTGTAGTTCGTGAAACGCTCTCCATGATCAGGGCAGCCGAACGACAAATCACAAGCCTTGTTGTTCGTCAAAGCAAAATGCCAAGAGCTGAGTTTGTTAAGAGTTTCCCAGGAAATGAAACAAATGAAAACTGGGTTACAGAAGTTTGTGCGAATGAAGGCCCATACTCAAAAGCGTTAAAGCTACAAGAAATAGAAATACAAAGAGCCCAGCGTCGACTAGGTCGAATCTCCACAAAAAATGGCCTAACTATAACGCAAGTCAAAGACATTAACCGACGCATGTCTATAGGTGAAGCTAAGGCACGGCGAGCCAAAAAAGAAATGGTCGAAGCTAACCTTCGCTTAGTTATCTCTATTGCCAAAAAATATACCAATAGAGGACTTCAGTTCCTTGATCTAATTCAGGAAGGTAATATTGGGTTAATGAAAGCTGTAGATAAATTTGAATACCGTCGCGGATATAAATTCTCCACCTATGCAACCTGGTGGATACGTCAGGCAATTACTCGATCTATTGCCGACCAAGCTCGAACTATTCGCATTCCTGTTCATATGATAGAGACAATAAATAAACTAAATCGCATTTCAAGACAAATGCTCCAAGAGGTTGGAAGAGAGCCAACACCCGAAGAACTTGGTGAGCGAATGGAGATGCCTGAAGACAAGATCAGGAAGGTATTAAAGATTGCCAAAGAGCCCATTTCAATGGAAACCCCTATTGGAGACGATGATGATTCGCATTTAGGTGACTTTATTGAAGATGTTAATATACTTTCGCCAGTTGATTTTGCGACGAATGATAGCTTAACTGATGCGACTAGAGATGTTCTAAACGGACTCACTATGAGAGAAGCGAAAGTCCTGCGCATGCGATTTGGAATTGACATGAGTACAGACCATACACTGGAAGAAGTAGGAAAGCAGTTTGATGTAACTCGAGAACGAATCCGCCAAATAGAGGCTAAGGCGCTGCGTAAACTTAGACACCCTAGCCGCTCTGATCATTTGCGTAGTTTTCTTGACGAGTAAAGCAGAGAGAACTAAAGGGATCTGCAGCTTAGGCGCAAAGGAGTCGGGTTTATAGCTTACAGAACTCAAATAACTATTTTTAATTTTTGGGTTACAATGAAAAGAGGTGTTTTAAACAGTAGATTGCATGTCAGCAAATCATATAGCTGAAATAAAGGGCCTTTAGCTCAGTTGGTTAGAGCATACGACTCATAATCGTCAGGTCCCCAGTTCGAGTCTGGGAAGGCCCACCATTTACTTATAAACACCTGCAGCTTCATCATAGAATAGTCCTCTTGTTTTATGGCCTATCGCTAGCGGAGACAACAACAGCCTTGTATTTCGGTGCTAAAGTCCTATTTTTACTGTTGAATCAATCGTATCTAGTAGATTTTCACTACATACTTATTCGGAAAAATTTCTGCGTAGTGCTTTAATCTTACTTTGCGCAGCCTTGCTATCAAGTCGTTTTGCCTGAGATTTTTTGCTTGGCCTGGTGGGTCTTCTTGTTTTTTTAAGCACCAAGACTGTCTGAATAATTTCACGTAACCGCTCAAATGCATCGCTTTTATTTTTTTCTTGTGTGCGAAATTTTTGACCCTTTATTATCAACACACCATCTTTATTAATGCGGCTGTCACTCAATTCTAGCAACCTTTTTTTATGGACGCATGACAAAGAAGACTCTTTAATATTGAAGCGAAGGTGTACGGCAGAGGAAACTTTATTTACATTCTGTCCTCCCGACCCCTGAGCGCGAACAGCTGTAATTTTTACTTCGTGATCTGGAATAAAAATATCCGGAGTGATAGTTAGCAATGACCTACCCTCTGTTCTGCTCTAAAGCATTTAGATAAAGCTATATCAAGAAATCCTGCTCAATGGGAATAAACTTAGTTGCTGCAGCAATCAAAGATGCTGCAGTCAAAGAAGGGACACCATATACAAAAGCTTCAACGGAAAAATCTTCTTCTATTTTGGTCATTAGTAAATCAAAATCTCCGTCTCCGGAAAGTAATACTACCCTATCGACCTCTTTCGCAATACCCAAAATATCAATGGCTATGCCGACATCCCAGTCCCCTTTTGCACTCCCATCGATTCGCTGAATATATGGTTTTAATTTTACGTCGAACCCAATATGCTTTAGTGCATCCTGAAACTTTAACTGACCTTCATCACCGCGATGAATAGCATAGGCTGTTGCACTAACAATCTCTCCCTGTTGAGAAATCTCACGCCAAAGTTTTCTATAATTGAACTGTCGTTTGTAGGCATCGCGTGTCGTATAGTATATATTCTGGACATCCACAAATATCGCAATTTTATATGTAGCGCGGATTAAGGTCACCTAGTTCACTCATAATTAAATATCTTTGGGCACTATAACACTAAGAAGGCGGCCTAAGAACATGCTTAATTTAGAGGAAAGCTGAAAAATTAATTATAATGAGTTCCACTTAGGCGATCAAAAAAATTGCTAACATAAAAACTCAGAATCCAAACTGATAGCCAACAGCAAACATGTCATCCATCTCCATTTGTATGCCATTTGCATTTCGGTCTAACTGTTTTGAGTATTCAATTTCTATTTTATGGCCATGCAGTTTCCCATTTTGACCAACAAGAGTGACCCCCCAGTGTGCTGCCAAGCTGTCCCCACCATAATTATCAGGGTCTGCTGTTTGTAGCGGCAAAATTACTCTGGAATCTATCCCATCGATATCACCTTCATATTGATGGGATAACCCCAAAGATGTTTTTACCCAAGGAGCAAAAGTATAGCCGCACCACGCTGACAAACGATGTTTGTCACCTAATGTGTAATCTTTGTCATTTTGGCCGACACGAATTACAGCTTGGTATTTAAGGCCCCAATCTACAAAATGACCATTATTACCACTATAGGTAACACCCGGAAGAAGGTCATAGGTTCCAGAACCTAATTGCATTCCATAGGGCAAAACTGATTGCGGCGTCATGCCCATTGGAGACAAGACAGTGTCTTTTTGATCAATATCACCAGTAGGTAAGCTGAGCCCAAAATTAAAGCGAACTTTATGACGGTCCTGTTCAAATGCTTCCAAGAGAACACTTATGGAAGTATCACCAATTCCGCTAGATTTAGTTTTAAATGTACCTCGCTGAGTAGCTCCTGATCCACCCATATAAGTGGTGAGCTGCATAGACTTTTCAATATGATGCAACATTAACATCCATGAAACTGTATCAGTTTGAGCATACATAAGGCTAAACATGTCCATACGAGAGTCCATTTCTACAGGAACTACGCGTAACGTAGAAGGCTGACCTGAGATACCATAAAAACGGTTGGGCGCATTAGTAGCAATCTCATCTGAAGAAATGCCTCGATCTCCATCAATGCTGTCCTCCATATGCATGTCCATAGTGCGGTAAGAAAACATCCATCCGCCTTTTTTATGAGCATGCCCTGACACTGTATGGCCGCTTGGGGACTCTTCTGACACTTTATGGCCGCTATGAGGCTGAATCGAATCAGGAATTCCCGCCGCTAACGTAAAGATAGTAAAAAATGAAAGTACAGCTACAGTAGTAGTCTTCAGAAACATTAATAACCCCGAGATTTTTATGAGAAATTTATTGGACGCAGGGTATATTTTTATGTGAATTAAGAAAAGTGCTTATTCGCTTTTTTAAGAAAAAAGACTATCAGGATTTTGAACACGATTTAGAACTATTAGATGATTCCATTATCCTTTAGAATTTTTTGAGATGCCTTATCTATACCTAGTAAATCACTAAAAATTTCTTCATTAAAACTACCAATATCAGGTCCCGCCCAAGAGGTTTCGCCGGGTGTGTGGCTGAGCTTTGGCATCATTGCAGGAATTTTTAGCGACTCACCATTAACCTGCACACTTTCAAATAGACCGCGCTGGATAAAATGTGGGTCTTTGATCATATCCGCTACATTATAAATTGGCCCGGAAGGCACATCGCTAGCATCTAAAATACCCAAAATTTTTATACTTGAGAGCCCTTTGCACCACATAGACAAGGCCTGATCAATCTCTTCCTCAAACTCTACACGGCCTACGTTATCAGAAAAACGTGCATCCTCAGCCATGTCTAATCGCCCTGCAGCTGTCATAAGTCTCTTAAAAATTGAGTCTCCGTTACCTCCGATGACTACATATTTTTTATCTGCGCACCTATAAATATTTGTGGGAACAATACCAGTTACTGTAGTGCCCGAAGGCTCTCGAACTACTCCAGCACCGTCAAATTCAGGAATGACACCCTCAAGCATATTGAACATTGCCTCATACAAAGCAACATCAACAACCTGCCCCTTCCCGCTAGTATTGCGTGAAAGAAGTGATAGTAAAATGCCGAAGGCTGCATGAAGACCTGCAACGCTATCCCCAAGACTTAAATTGGGTCTAACGGGAGCCTCCCCTGGAACACCATTCACATATCGAAAGCCACTTATTCCTTCACATACTGAGGCGAATCCTGGCTTGTGGGCGTAAGGCCCGGTCTGACCATAACCTGATATTCGGGTATAAATTAAACCAGGGTTAGAGTCACTAAAACGTTTTGGGCCTAAATTCCAGCCCTCCATAACTCCAGGACGAAAATTTTCTATCACCACGTCAGCATCATTAATAAGCTGGGCGGCTAACTCTCGTCCTTTCTCTATTTTTAAATTTATCGTAATACATTTTTTGTTACGCCCCAGACTCCGCCACCATAGTGATGTCCCATCCTTTAATACTCGCCAATTACGTAACGGGTCTCCCCTTCCGGGAGGTTCAATTTTTATTACTTCAGCACCAAAGTAGGCTAATAGTGCTCCAGTAAAAGGGCCAGCAAGTAGCTGCCCTAACTCTATTACCCTATAGCCTGCTAAAGGTTTTGCGTTAATCAAACTAGCTCCCTCTGTTTGTTTTGTGCTATTGGTAGATCCAAAAAAATTAACTGTTAAAAAAATTGTAGCAACTAAGGCGGCTCTACAATAAAAAAGATAACAATACAGGAATTGCCATAAGAGACAATAAAGTAGAGGTCACTACGACGCCAGCAACTTCATCTGGGTTTCTATCAAACTTCAGTGCTAGCAAATAATTAAACACAGCAGCAGGCATAATGGATTGAAGCAAAACAACATGTTTTGCAGTTCCTGAAAGCCCTATAGCTTCAACGACTAAGCATGCAAATATAAAACCACCGCCTATGCGCAATAAAGACAGTATCACGCTGCGACCCCATCCCGAAATAGTCAGGTTAGCCAGCGAAGCTCCTAAGGTGATCAGCATCAAAGGAATGGTCAATCCACCTAATATTCCTAATGTGGAATCAATCCAGCCAGGTAATATTGTTCCTGTACCTAACAGCACAACCGCTATGACAACAGAATGAATTAATGGCAAAAATGCTAAGTCCTTAAGCGCTGCCCTAAATCCACTATTATTAGGCGATATGAGGGCGACTCCAAGAGACATTAACGCTGTCATTTGTACAAGAAAGAATGCTAAAGCAAGTGCCAGGCCCTCCTCCCCAAAAGCAAATAAGCACAACGGTAAGCCCATATTTCCATTATTTGGAAAAACTACTGTTGGTAATAACGAACGGACGGAGGCCCCCGACATACGTATTGCCAAAACGCCAAGTATTGCTGTACCTAAAAATATCAGCACTGCCGCAAAGGCAACGGAGTAAAACTCCTGACCAGAAATATCAACCCCGTTAATAGTTGAAACAACTAGGCATGGAGCACCGATATTCATTACGATACGACCAACAAAATCAGCGGAGTATGGTGTAGAAGAGCGCGCCCAAAAATATCCTATAACGGTGCAAATAAAAACTGGGGCTACTACGCCCCATAACTGAAAAAGCATTTTTTATTAAACCTCATTTTCTTCAAAAAAATTGCTATGCAAAAAATCTATGTGTTAACAAATAAAGCATACCAAGCTTCGGGTTATTATTTTTTATACTATGCTTGGATGATTTTTATATTTTACTACTTTTTTTTAGAGTAGAGATCAGTGCCAAGAAATTGCATTACAAACAATTTAATAACTGCAAGGACTAAATACAGTTATGTGACAGTGATAATTGTCGTCACATCGTATAATATCACTATCGTTATATCGTATAAGCAATCTATCGCTTTTGGACTATAAGACTAAAAAATTATAGACGAGTAAACATACATGGGCCTTACATTAAGTCTAGTCCGCACTTTTATTTTATGTATTTGTATGTCTGTATGCCATTCTTTAGCAGACTTGCCGTCAAACTCCGAGCCGGAAATAAGTGACCCTGAAATAAAAAATACCCAAACTACAGACAGTCTAGCGCCAAAAAAATTGCCTGAAAAATTTAAGAAAACTGGCATTAAAAATCATGTTGCGGCTCAATTAATTCTTGACCGTTACCTTTTAGCTATAGAGCAAAAAGAAAGTATGGAGGGCCCATACAACCCTGAACTAGCAGAAATGCTTTATGGTTTGGGGAATACTCTTCAAATCAATAATCAGCCAAATAAAGCCATAGCTGCCTATAGAAAGGCACTCTATATTAAACGCATTAATAATGGGCTACATGATTTATCGCAAGAGGCTATTCTTCGGGGCATTATAAAAAACCAAATGAGTCAGGGAAATATTACCGCAGCAGCTGCCAGTTATGGGCAGTTACTGCAAGTCTTCTTGGAGACTTATGGCGAAAATAATCCAGACCTAATACCCCTGATGAAAGAGGTCAGCCAATGGAACGTTAATGCTTATTTACAAACGGGCGGGCGAAATGATGGTTATCACCTTGAAATATCATTTCAGCTATACTCAGATGCCATTAGGTTGTCAAAAGAGCATCAAGGAAAAGAAAATATCAATACATTGTCATTGATGAATGACCTGACTACAGCATGCTATTACTTGTCTGCACATCAACAATTATATCCTGACTTTGGAAAGTTCGGAGCATCTATGCCTTTTGGCTATAGATCTATGGCTCCAACAAACTCGGTTCAGGGACGGGGCGCCTACTTCAAGCATGGTAAATTAATTCAGGAACAAATACTTCAAACTCTTCAAGAGGGTGCTGACTTCACCACAATAGAAAAAGCTTTAGGACAAACCAATTTAGGTGATTGGTACCTGCTGTTTGGAAAATATCAATTAGCTTTAGAGGCTCATAGAGAAGCTTACAATATAATAGATGGAAACAAGAAGAGTATAGAGACTTTAGACAAAATATACTCAAAACCAGTTATGTTGCCGAAACGAAACAATTTTTTTGATTTCCAAGAACCCAATAAATCAAAAAAAATTACAAAATTAAATAAAAACTCTTATCAAATCAAAAGAGTTAATTATGTTAATCTTCTTGTAGATATTACCGCAACAGGCAAAGCAACAAATTTTAACATTAAAAAAATACACCCTGAAGAGATGCATGAATATGGCGAACAAGCCATAGAAACTGTTCGCTCAAGGAAATTCAGGCCTCGAATAAAAGATGGGCTCCCTGAACTAACTGCTGAGTTTCCGATAAGAGTTATACTTCCAAATGAATGAATCTAAATATATAGAGCTAAATATCCAAAATACCCATTTTTGTCTCCATAGAGTCCTATGCAGTGGCTTGATTCTATTACTGGGAGGGTGTGTAGGCACCACTATAAGTAATAGTACAGCATCAACCCCCTTTGGGTTTAAAGCTATTCAGCCAGAAAATAACAGCAGCACTGCTAGCAGTGTGAAATTCGATAACGATAAAAATAGCCCATCAAAAAATAACATCCCCTTCCATGCGAAAAAAAATACTCGCGCACTTGAGAAAGAGGACAGTTTAATGACTCATATTTTATTAGACGAAGAGAGCTATTCCTTGAGAGTAAATACTGAGGAAGAAAAGATCTTAATATTAAATAAAAAACTAGAACAATCAATGGCAGCATTCGATAATATGCTTGCTTCTGAAAATACTGACACTGAAACTCAAGAAGACGCCATGTCCAGTGATGCCTTAAATAATTCAAACTCCGAATCAATTCAAGAAGATGCTGACACTTATCCAGCTAGCGCTTCAGAAGCAATATCAAAGGCGGGCGCTAAAAGTGAAGAAGGAAACAAGGGAGAAAATGCCAGTAATGACACGGCTCGCCGTCAAGGGACTATTGCCGGTCAGGTAGGCTCTTCCGGCAACCAGGCTGGTTTTAAAATTCCAGAAGACGTGTCAGATGGGACTGGAGACGACATTATTGCGAGACAAATACGAGAGGCCGCAATAAAAGAAAGGGACCCTAAGTTACAAGAAAAGCTGTGGGCTGAATATCGAAAATACAAACAGGATGACTAAACAATACATATGCAAACACTGATCGATCAAATGAAATTATCAATGTCTACAATACTCCTTATCCTGTCCTTTTTGGTGCTAACAGCCTGCAGTGTCCATAAAGTCACCAGCACCACCCCAATGCCACTGACACAGCAATCTATATCAACAGAAAAGCTTCATCTTCTTGATATTGCTGTAATTCCTTTTAAATCTGACAGAGAGTTAGAAGAAAAAAATAGTTCTGCCATGCCTGCCTCTGCACGTAATGCAGAAGGTCTTTTTTTAGCCAACCAGCTCACATCTACTATTCAAAAAACGTCGGCATGGGGAGCAGTTAGATCAATCCCTGATCGAGAAACTATTGTCGATGTTTACATTGAAGGTAAAATTATAAATTCTGATGGTGAAAAATTAACTCTTGAAATTAGCGTGTCAGACATCAGCAACGAACTTTGGTATTCGAAAACCTATACTCAAAGCGTAGGTTATTATGCTTACAAGAATAATATGGAGATCTACCGCGACCCTTTTCAGAATCTTTTTAACAGCATAGCGAATGACTTAGCGGAGTATCGTCATGAGCTGCCTTCTGTTAACGCAAAAAATATATCTACCATCTCTGAATTAAGATTTGCTCGTGATTTTTCTCCAGAAACATTCAGTGAACACATAAGTCAATCTTCATCTGGTGAACTTAAAATCACTAGTCTTCCCGCAGAAAATGATCCTATTCTTAATAAAATATCAGATATTCGAAAAAGAGATCATTTATTCATAGATACTATGCAGGGTCACTATGATGGCTTCTCTCGCCGCATGGAAAAACCCTATCAATCATGGCGCGAAGCAACACATGAGGAAATAAGTTCCGCACGGGAGCTCAAGCGCCAATCTATAACTCGTACTGTAGGTGGGATAGCTGCGGTTATTGGCGGGATAATGGCTTCAGGAAGTTCAAACGGTTCGGCACAATCGGCTGGCACAGTAGCTATTGCTAGTGGCGCACTATTAGTCAAAAGCGGCTGGGAAAAAAGAACTGAATTAAAAATCCATGAAGATGTCCTAGCTGAACTTGAGCAATCATTAGAAGCGGAGATTCAACCTCGTGTAATTGAATTAGAGAACCGCAAAGTAACCCTTACAGGAAATGTGGAGGAGCATTACGGGCAGTGGAGATCTCTTCTGCGAGAAATATATAAAGCCGAACATGGTGAGATTTAATCCACATGACGAATGCTAATAATAATGAGTCGCACTCTAAGCCTATAAAGCCTGCCACTATCCCTTTAACAAAAGTTAATATTGATATGACTAAAAATATCCCCTGGCAGCAAAAACGCAGCACTGTTATTGCCTTAGGTTTTATTTTTTTTATGGCACTGATTGTCATATTTGTACTCCCCTATTTTCTTAAGGGGAGTACAGAGGTCAAGCCTGAAATTAAGAATAGACAGACTTCATCTTTAAAGGAAGCTCCTTTTTTGGATGCGCAGTTATCAAAAGCCCGAAGAGAGTCCCAGGACAGTCTCAGTAAATTTCTTGCTAGCCAAGATTTTCTTGAAAGAAAAAATGTTCAATTGTGGGGTAAAGAAGCATTCGAAGAAGCTTTAAAGACAGGGTCTGATGGGGACGTTTTGTATCGAAAAAGGAGTTTTAACGATGCCCTCGTTTTGTATGAGAAGGCACTAGCTAAACTTGCTGAGCTGGAGAGTCGTATTCCTGAAGAGCTGCTTATCAATATTGAATTAGCAAAGGAGGCATTTTCTCTCGGGAATTCAAAAGAGGCGCAGAAATACTATGAGCTAGCTCTCTCTATTGATGCTTCGAGTGTTATCGCAAAACAAGGCTTAGATAGGGCCTATGTTTTGAATGATGTTCTAATGTTAGTTAAAGAAGCCAATCGCGCGCTTGAAGAAGAAAACCTAGAGCAAGCAAAAAATCTGTTTCTGGAAGCTCTAGATCTTGATCCGTTAAATCAAGAGTCTATCGATGGGAATAGTGCGACTTTACAGCTTATTGCGGCTAAGAAGTTTATTTATGCTATGAGCATCGGCTACCAAGCACTAGAAGACAGTATTCCTAACAAAGCTATTAGTGCGTTTCAGGAGGCACTGAAAGTTAAACCTAAAAGCTCAGCGGCCATTTCAGGACTGATGCAAGCACAGTCATTGCTCATTCAGCAAAAAATTAAAGCTCAGCTCAACAATGCCGCATTACAAGAAAATAAAGAGCAGTGGCATCTGGCCGCAAATAACTATAAAAATATTTTGGAAGAAAACAACTCATTAATTGAAGCACAGCTGGGTCAAAAGCGCAGCAAAAATAGGGCACACTTAAGTGATGCTATAAACATAGTGCTAGCGTCACCTCTGCGGCTTTCGACAATCGGAGTATATGAGCATGCTAATAAATTACTAGAAAGTGCAAAAAAAATTCATCTCCAAGGCCCAAAACATGCAGAGCAGATAAATCAACTCAGCAAAGAGATAAAAATAGCAAAAACAACACTATTAATTGCATTTCGCTCCAATAATTTCACTAAAGTAACACTTTTAAAAAATAGCATGCTTGGGACTTTTAAGGAAAAAAAGTTACTGCTCAAACCGGGTAACTACATAGCTACTGGTAGCCGAAAAGGCTATCGTGATGTGCGCATTGAGTTTCAAGTGACCTCTGAAGAGGGTCCGTTTAGTATAGAAATTGCCTGCAGAGAACCCATATAATGACAACAAAAAAAGAGATAATAATGGCCTCCTCTAAGGAGCCTGCTTCAACTGAAAAAAATACTTCTCCTGAAGATTTGCAGCCAATACAAGGAGCATCAAAAAGTCCTCATATCTCATTTAGTCCATTAAGTCTTATTGCTGTAGGGGCACTATTAACCAGTATTTTAATAATATGGTTTCTTCTCACAGCGAAATCGGCAGTTATTGTAATTAATCCTGAAAAATCTGACGTAAGCGTACATGGAGGCCTCAGTTTTCAGCTAGCTGACCACTATCTAATCAGGCCGGGGAAGTACACGATTAAAGCATCGGCTGCTGGCTACATTGATCTGGAGGATAGCTTTACCGTAAATGAAGACGACCACACGGTAATAAAACTTAACATGGAAAAGAAGCCGGGCCTTTTGAGCCTGACAGCCAATCCACAAAATAGCGGTATTTATATGGATGGAAAGCTAATTGGGACAACTCCGCTTGAGGAATTGCCTCTTTCTCCAGGGGAGCATTTTCTAAACATTAAAGCGCCTCGCTATATCAGCGAAACTATAACTTTAGCAATAGAGGGCCTTGGTCGCAAACAGGATCTGCATGTTAACCTTAGGCCAAATTGGGGGCATATAGAATTTAATTCCTCACCGAAAGGTGCAAGCATAAGCGTAAACGGAAAAAGTGTCGGAAAGACTCCTTTCGTGGCACCGATTATATCTAGTGGAGATTTGGTTGAAATAACCTATCCCGGCTACAAAGTCTGGAGCAAAAGGTTGTCTATAAATGCAGGTGAGACTCTAAAAATGCCAGAAATAAAACTGGTGCTTGCCGATGGCATTTTGAACCTAACAACTACCCCGCCTGGAGCAACAATTACAATAGATGGAAAATACAGGGGCAACTCACCAGCGACTATTTATATAGATGCAGAAAAAAAACACAGTCTTTCTATTTTTCTTAACGGCTACTTAACCCAAAAACATACTATATCTTTAAAGTCAGGAAAAAGAAGGAGTTTTTCTTTCGAATTAGATCCTAACATTGGCACTATTAAAGTGCTTGCCTATCCAGAAGACTCTACGGTATGGATTGACAACAAGCTCTTAGGAGCTGCAAGCGAGAGTTTTGATTTGCCATCTCACCCACATTTACTAGAAGTTAAGAGCCCTGGTTTTGTTAGCTACAAAAAGATAATCACACCCCAGCCTCAATTAGAACACATAGTTAGAGTTCAGCTGCTCACCAAAGAAGAGGCCTACTGGGCAAGTATTCCAACAGAAATAACAAGCCCAGGCAGTCAGTTCTTAAAACTTTTTAGGCCGAAGGACATTTTTATGATGGGCGCGCCTAGGCAGGATCCAGGCCGAAGAGCAAATGAAGTATTACGAAAAGTGAAGATTACACGTCCTTTTTACTTAGCAGTTAAGGAGGTTACCAATAAGCAATATTGGAAATATAAACAGCATAGTTCTCGTCATTTTAACGGGAAGACTTTGGACCTACCAAACCAGCCTGTGGTCAACATTAGCTGGGAGCAGGCAGCTCTATACTGTAATTGGTTGAGCAAAAAGGCCGAAATAGCTCCGTTTTATATAGAAAATAAAGGGAAAATAACCGACTTTAATGCAAAATCAGTCGGCTATCGTTTGCCAACAGAGGCTGAGTGGTCATGGGCTGCTTTATCTTCAAAATCAGGGACACAGCAAGGCCCCCTACACAATCAAAATGGAAATATCGCTGATATTAGCGCAGCTGGTATTTTGGGAGAAACACTCCCTCTTTATGATGATGGATACCCCACAACTGCAACAGTGGGCAGCTTCAACCCCAACCAAAAAGGCCTGTATGATTTACAAGGAAATGCAGCTGAGTGGGTAAACGACTATTATGGCATTAGATTCAACTTGAATAATAAGATAGAAGTGGATCCTATGGGGCCAGAAAAAGCTGAGCTAAAAACTATACGTGGATCCAGTTGGCGTCAAAGTGACATAACACAGCTTAGGCTATCATTCAGAGATACGGGCATTGGCCCGCGAGATGATGTAGGATTTAGAGTCGCTCGATACGTTAAATTAAATAAACAATAAGAAAATAATGCATTTAGAGTAGAGGCAAGGAGGTCGCAGTGAAAGTCTATTGTATTTTATTATTTTCCCTGGGATTCAATTGCTCTGTTTTTGGAGCTGACACGTCTCTTCAAAGCATGCCTAGGGCGAGTACAGTGGAATTGATAGCTTCAGAGGTAACGCTCTCAAAACGCTCTACTTTAGAGTCAATAAATCAAATAAGAGTATCTGACAGTAATAAAATAGAGCAGAAATTTAAACCAAGCGAAGAAATTTCTGAAGATCTGGCAATCCCTTTTCCCGTGGATATTTAAGGAGTTCTAATTACATGCAAACAAAAGTCTCATCAGAATTTATGTACCAGGTTTTTTCTCTAATCCTAGCGCTAATTGTGGTGCATACCATTTATCTTACGCTAATCCGTCCTAATGCAAATATCTTACTAGAACAACAAATAGCCAAGGAAGAGGCAGGTGAGCCATATGTGGCTGTGAGGTCCTTCTATATTGTTATAAAAGATTTTGAGCAAGAGGCCTGCTTCATATTAATGATCTGGGCTTGCGCCATAATGGGATTCAAGGCAAAAAACACAGTAAACGAGCGTAAATTACTTAACCATCAACTGCTAACCATCACCGAAGGGATACGCATATTACCTGAGGATGCACGACAAATATCTCGTCCAATTCAGGCCTTAACATCTATCGAAAAAAACTGTCTAATCCCGAGAGCGCTATTAACTGCGCTACATAGATTTGATTCCACAAAGAACATTCAGGCTGTCTCCAGTGCTGTGAGCGAGGTGCTCGATAAAGAATCTGACCGTTTAGACTCAGAGCTTTCTATGGTCCGTTATATTGCATGGGCAATACCTTCTATTGGGTTTATAGGTACTGTTAGAGGCATCGGCGAAGCACTAAGTCAGGCCCATAAAGCAGTCCAAGGAGATATTGCGGGAGTAACAGCAAGTTTAGGAGTAGCATTTAACTCCACTTTTATCGCACTAGTAATCAGTATTTTTCTTATGTTTATTGTACATCAACTACAACTAGCTCAAGAAAGATTAGTGCTAGACGCTCATAATTACTGCGATAACAATCTACTGCGCCATCTTCAAACAGACTGAAGAGGCTCTAATCTCAATACAGGGCAACAGATCAGAACGACTAAATTTTTGATATGAGCACAAATATGAGCGGAGCAACCATAAAGAACGACTGCCCCTTAAGGATGGGAGATGAAATTATACTTCAATCCCAGTCACTTCGACTGATCATGGGTACTTAAAATGGCTCGCTCAAAACGAAAAGTAACAACTTTTAGTCTATCATTTTTGGATATAATGGCCTGTGGATTCGGTGCTGTTACACTTCTATTTCTTATACTGAAACACAACCCTGTCTCCAATGAGTCTAATGACCCTTCCCTGCGCGCTGAAAAAAATCTTCTTCAAAAGGAAATACAGACTGGAACAGCAGATCTATTAATACTCAATAATAGCCTGAAAAAAATAGAGCAATCCCATGCTGAGGCTCAAGGCTTGTCCGATGAAATACTAGCGAAGCTTAGTCTACAACAGAGCATGGAATCTGATCCAAAACATGAGTTAGTGAGATTAAAAAAACAACTCCTCAGGCTACAGAAAAAAATAGAAAAGCTAAAAAAACAGGGTGAAGGGGAAAATATACGGGATTTTTTAGGGGATGGGGATCGACAATATCTTACCGGTCTTAAGTTAGGGGGAAATCGCATTGTAATTCTGGTTGACGCCTCAGCTAGTATGCTGTCGGATTCTATTGTTAATGTAATTAGGCGCCGAAATATGAGCATTGAATCACAAAAAAATTCCCCTAAATGGCAGCGAGCCATCAGAACAACAGAATGGCTAGCAGCTCAACTACCGCAAGAAAGTCAGTATCAAATATACACCTTTAATACTTTAGCCAGCTCAGTTAGCGATGATGATGGAGTTTGGCGAAACTCGGGAGAGAAGAAAGGTCTGGATAACTCCATAAAATCACTAAAAAACATTGTTCCTGGCGGAGGAACAAGTCTAACTAAAGCTTTTAAAGCCCTAAAAGATTTTAAGACCCCTCCAGATAACATATTTTTAATCACAGATGGGCTACCCACTCAAGGGCACATAAAACAGAAAAATAAGACAATAACTGGCTCAGATCGTTTAAAACTGTTTCATGAATCCTTAAAGGAATTACCGCCAAGAATACCTGTAAATATCCTATTGTTTCCAATGGAGGGGGATCCAGCTGCTGCTGCAAGCTATTGGAAATTAGCAATATCAACCAATGGATCATTCATGAGCCCCTCGAGAGATTGGCCATGAGTTATGGTAAGCGTAAAGAAAAGCGCGGCATCAATGAAATTAGCATTTCTTTTCTAGATGTTATTAGCTGCGGGTTCGGAGCTATAGTTCTTCTATTGCTAATTGCTAAAACTGTCGACCCTTCTGCCTTTCAAGCAGAACCAAATCATACGACTGTAACTATTCCCGAGATGCAACAGAAGCTATTTAAGATTCGCGGCGAAACAAACGTGCTCAATATTTCTTTTAAATCCAAAGAAAAACAGCTTTTTAGCGCACGTAGATATATTGCAAACCTAAGAGAAGAGCTAGCAGAAGCGGAGCAACGAAAAGAAACTATAGGTAGTGAGAGAAATAAGCTACTGCTAGCTCAGCAAAACCTTACCGAGGAAATGAAGCGCCTCCTAAAAAACCAGAAAAAAAATATAAATGGCATAATTGGCGGAATACCTATTGATAGTGAATATATTGTTTTTATCGTGGATACGTCGGGAAGTATGTTTAATTTCGCATGGCCGAAAGTAAGAAAAGAGATGGTAAACATACTTAACATTTACCCCCAAGTAAAAGGGATTCAGGTCATGAATGATATGGGGGACTACATGTTTTCTAGTTTCAGTAGAAAATGGATACCTGACACCCCCGCGCGAAGAAAAGCTATTTTGAGTCGGCTAGCAAACTGGACGCCTTTTAGTAACTCTAGCCCTGTTGAGGGTATTCAGACAGCAATACAACAATTTTATGCTTCAAACAAAAAAATTAGCCTTTATGTGTTTGGGGATGATTTTACGGGGAGCTCTATAAGCAAAGTATTGAAGGCTACAGATAAAATTAATCGAAAAAAAGGACCTAACCCATTAGTGCGAATACACACTATCGGCTTTCCCGTTCATTTTTTAGTGGAGGGAGGGAACCCCCAAACAGCTACACGTTTTTCCGCTTTAATGCGTGAACTTAGCCTCCAGAATAATGGTACTTTTGTGGGCCTAACTGGACTTAAGTAAATGAAATTAATTGGTGTATTTTTTAAAAGACATACTGCCTTATGCTTGATTGCTGCCTCCTTATTAACACAAGGCTGCTCAACTAATGTGCTAGTGGTGGGAGCATACCCTCCTGCCTTGATTCAAACTCTCCCCTACAGCACTGGCCTGGTGTTAAATAATTCATTTACCAACTATTCGTTTACAAGAGAAAAAGATGACAAAAGGATTACCATTACATTAGGGGGATCTCAAACTGAACTACTGAGTCAAATATTTGGAGACATGTTCCTCAAAGTAACTCCATTTCAAGCAATACCCCAAGCTGGAAAAAATAATTTAGATTTACTGATCGTTCCTCATATAGAAAAACTACAACTATCTATGCCTGATGAGACAAGTATTAATATTTTTGAGGTATGGATAAAATATAAATTAGAAATATTTGATCACAGCGGTACATTAATTACAGAATGGTTTGTTAGCTCGTACGGCAGGACACAGACTCGTTTTTTAAAGTCACAAGAGGCTGCACTTAATCAAGCCACTACCTCTGCTTTAAGAGATGCCGGAACACAAATTATTACTGGCTTTAATGAAGTTCCAAAAATACGTGACTGGATTAACCAAAAAACAGAGTCAAGTAATGCTAATTAACCTTTTTTTCAGAATTACTCATCCAATTTTATTGGCTGGCGCAGCGTTTTCATTACTTTTTCTCTCTGGCTGTTCAACATTGTCTATCGTTGATGAGCAAAAATCTAGCTCTATAAAATTAGAGCTAGCACCTGGGCAAAGCATTGTTGTACTTGGAAGAAGACACGGGAATTCATATGAAACAGAGCCTGATTTTATTAACTGTATTAGCAATAATATTGCCAATACTGCAAGACTTTCAGTTATCCAAGAGCAGGTGTTTTTAGATGCCTTCTACCCTTGGTTCGAACCTAGGATAGCCCCCTTAAAATTACCACCTATAAACAAAGCTCTCAAAAAACCTATCGTTGCTAAAAAGATCAAAAAATTAGGAGTCAGATACATAGTCTGGGTGGATGGGAGTACCGAAACTGTAGATACTAAAGGCTCTATTACATGCGGAATGACTCCTAGCGGTGGTTGTATTGGCTTCAAAAGCTGGGATAAGCTGTCTTCATATGAGGCCACCATTTGGGACTTAAAACATCTAACTGAAAAAGGCAAAGTGAAAGTGGATAGCAAAGGCTCTTCATATGTAATAGGAGTTGTTGCACCCATACCTCTTATTGCTCAGGTAAAAGATGTCGCCTGCAAGGGAATCAGCAATAGACTGAAGGGGTTTTTCGACCAATAAAAGTCCACGTTTTGTCGTCATAAGAACCAAAAATTTCGACTAAAACAAAATACAAGTTCATAATAAATATTATTTAGGAGTTCTTCATGAAAGTTAAGCATTTGCCCCCTCCGAGCACCACAATAGTCACCGAATATATATTAAGCTATGTTGCGCCGTTGGACCCGCCCGTCACTGTCGATGATGGCATGATGATAGCAAATGTGCGTCCGGGCGGCTGGGTTAAAGGTCCCAATATCTGCGGTAAATTTATTGCCCCTGGTGCTGACTGGTTGCGTATTATGCCTTCAGGTGTTTTTCGCCTAGATGTTAGGGGCTTAATACAAACCGATGATGGTGCATATATTTACTTAACCTATAATGGAATAATAAAGAACTCCAAGGAGAGCGCTGATCGCTTAATTGGAGGGGAATTATTAACCGATAAAGATATTCCATACTTTATAGCAGCGCCTACTTTTCAGACCTCGTCTGAACAATATAGCTGGCTTAATGAAATACAGACTATCTGTAAAATGGTAGAAATACAGTTTGGGAAAGAAGGTTATGTCAAATATGACGTATTTTCTGTTCGATGATGGACAGATTCAGCATGCTATGAAATATAGGTATAAATTGCACTGAAACTAATCCGATCATGCCGCAAAAAAATGATCACTGCGATAAATTTGCCATTTAAAAGGAGAAAGTATTTATGTCTGAAGAAAATCGTGTCTGGCGACTAAGAAACCGCCCTACTGGCAACATAACAGATAAAACCCTAAGCCTTGAAAATGAAAATATCCCTGAACCGAAGGATGGGGAGTGCCTTTTTAGGCTCAACTATTTATCACTAGATCCCACCAACCGCATATGGATGAGCGATCAAGTTCAATATATGCCCCCTGTCGCTATTGATGATCCTATGAGAGGTGTTGTTTGTGGCACGGTACTTAAGAGTAAATCAACAGCCTTTAAAAAGGGAGATATTGTCAGCGGCATAGGGTCTTGGTCTGATTTCCAGATTGGGACTCCTGAATCTGTCGGCCTGCTAGGTGAGGTTGGAGCTACATCGACTATGGATGCTTTTGCAACTCTTGCCCTTGTTGGTCCGTCTGCATACTTTTGTTTACTTGATATTGGTGAACCAAAAGCAGGAGAAACTGTTGTTGTATCTGCTGCAGCCGGAGCTGTTGGATCAATTGTTGGGCAAATAGCAAAAATTAAGGGCTGCCATGTAGTGGGTTTGGCTGGATCTGATGAAAAATGCCAGTGGATCAAAAAAGATCTAGGTTTTGATGAAGCTATTAATTACAAAACTGAAAATATACCAGAAGCTTTAGCTCATGCTTGCCCAAATGGAATTGATATATATTTTGATAATGTTGGTGGAACCATCCTAGATGAATGTCTAAAGCTGATGAATCTATATGGAAGAATTCCTACCTGCGGCCTTATTTCACAATACAATTCAACAGAGCCAGTACCAGGGCCATATAATTATGGTTTGATACTAATGCATAGGCTTAAAGTTCAAGGGTTTATCATCTTAGATTATCTTGACCGATTTGCTGAAGCCAATGAAGCCATTATAGAATGGATGTCAGAAGGGAAAATAAGAATTAGGCTTGATGTGTCAGACGGCCTAGAGTCAGCATTAGAGAGCGTTAAGAAGCTATATACTGGCGAAAACACTGGGAAACTTATAGTTCGTGTTAAAGATACCTAAAAGAACTTAGATGTTAAGAGTGAGCTTTTTATAAAATCCTAAAAACCCTTCGTAGTTTCATTATAAAAATGAGAAGGGTTGATTAAACATAAAAATGAAAGGCTACTAAACTGCACCTACTAACTTAGCTGCGATCCAGCTAACGCCTCCCAGTAGCGCCACAACAACCCACCACCAAAATAGCAATCTGAACCGAAAAGGCTTGCGCTTAACAGAATGGATTCCAGAATTAATTGTCTCATTAATTCTAGCCAAATCTTCTTCGCTGTATTCTTCTTCGTTCCTCGTACCCATATCAAAAGTTCTCCATTCAGTTCCTGTTAATTGATTATAACAGAGTTGATATATCTAGCTGATCGGCTACAAAATCGGCTGTAGCATCAGGCTGATAGATCAACTCTCCGATCATGGGAGAATGAATCCATCGCTTCAAGGTCGCTACGTTCTCTTTATAGCGATCCATTTTTGGGACAACTTGATTGGCCACCCAGCCTGCTAAAATCAGACCGTCGTTCTTGATGGCCTCAGAAGTAAGCAGCGCATGATTAATACAACCGAGATCCATTCCTACAACAAGAATTACTGGTAGATTGACAGCCTTGGCTAGATCGGAAAAAGTTTCGTGATTATTCAGCGGCACCCTCCACCCACCTGCACCTTCAATAATAGAAAATTGAGGCCGCTGAAGCATTAGCCCACGATAAAATCCGACCAAACGATCAACACTTAGACAGCGGCCTATTTCAGCAGCCGCTATATGTGGGGCTATTGATGGCTCCAACGCTACAGGATTTACCTGCTGATAACTCACTGGCAAGGAAGTTTGAGCCAACAACTCCATAGCATCATTGTTCCGAAGGCCGCCAGCGGTTAACTCACACCCTGCGGCAACTGGCTTAAACCCGGATGTGCTTAAGCCTAGCGAAGAAGCAGCTGACAACATGCCTGTTGCTACATATGTTTTTCCGACATTTGTATCGGTGCCAGTAATAAAATATGATTTAGACATTTAAAACTCCTACTCCAAAGACGATTTGCCATGTAGCAGGCAGATTTCCTTGAGAATCTCTAAATTTATCATATGCACTTATTAGGGCTCGCATATTTTTCAGACTAGTCATACTTTTTTTCTGCCCTGCATTCAGGTTGTGCGCACCTAAATCCTTCAGCTCCCTCATTAAATGAAAAAGATCACTATAAGCTAGCTTGTAGCTCTTGGCTTGGTACTCTTGAAAGTCAAATCCTTCTTGAGAAAAAGCTATTTTCCATTTGTCAGAATCGAGAAATTTGTTCACATGAACATAGCTATCTACTTCTATCCAAGACGCTTTTAGTTCAGCCAAGGTTCCGCTAGCAACAGATGTAAATGCTAATCGTCCACCAGGTTTAACTATACGAGCAATTTCTTGAGCAAGAAGCGGCAATTGGCTACACCATTGAAAAGCTAAGTTAGAAAAAACCATATCTACAGAATTGTCAGCCAAAGGAATTTTTTCTGCATCTGCACACAACCAGAGATCAATCAGACCCTGCTGAGATTTTGCCACTTTTAACATTCCTTGGGAAATATCTACTCCTATGATTGTCGCAGAAACATGCTTATCGAGGAGTGGTTTAGCAAAAAATCCTGTTCCGCATCCTAAATCAATAACTGTATTTTGGTATGATTTATTGGGCAGTAAACTTAAAAGTTTTTCACCAACTTGACGCTGAAGACGGGAGGCAGAATCATAGCTGTTTGCTGCACCACTAAAGGAAGCAGCCACCTTTTTCTTGTCTAAAAAATAACGGTTTTTTTCAAAAAAAGACAACACACTTGATGTTAATTTTTTGACACAGCTTATATGCAATAGATGCGCCGTGTTCTCTATAATTTTCACTTGTTGCGATGAATTCAGTCGCTTAAGTTCGTTAGCTGTACTAGCCGTTACTAACTGATCAACTTCACCAAAAATATGCAGCCCAGGTATATTTAACGATACCAGAATATCTCTATTGTCAGTCTCAGCAAGTAATTTTAGTCCTCGAAGCCATCCTGTATGTCGATTTTTTTCCTGATTGATATCAGAAAAATAAGCTAGACTTTTAGCCTCAGATTTTTTTAGTATTTTAAGTAATGCACGCTCTTTTATGTCCCCACTGCACTGGAGTGCTTGAAAACGTTTCAAGCATAAAGCTGGTTGCTGCTTAAATAATTCAATAAAATTATTGAAAGTTTTTTTTGGCATCCCATGATGCCAGTTAGCCCTCTGAACAAAACATGGATTGGTGCCAATAGTAATTAGGCCTGTAAATCTTGAAGGCTCTCGCCCAACTAAAGACGTTGCCAGCAGGCCTCCCAAAGACCAGCCTATTATGCTACATTTGCTTGGCATTACAGCTAAAATAGCATCAAGATACTCATCTATTGTTGGCTCACATAAATCCACCTCTTGTTGGAAATAACCACTCTCGCCAAAGCCAGGTAGATCAATTGCTAAAACATTCAAATTTTTCGTTAACTCTGGAAGTATTAAATCCCAAGTACGACTATCAGTGCCCCAACCATGAATAAGAACCAATGGCTCCGGCTGCAGCAACTCCCCTGTGCAAAGGTGCTCATATACCGTCAGTTTGTTATTGAGAGCCATGGTTTTTCCCAATACATCAGAAGTAAAGGCGGCCGCTTCGAAGTCATCAAGAGTAGTCATTTGACCACAGTCCGAAGATCAATAAGGATACCATCAAGAGCATCTAGCAGAGCATCAACTTGATCCTCTGTATGTTGAGAAGAAAGAGTAATACGCAGTCTTGCAGAATTTACAGGCACTGTTGGCGGGCGAATTATCCCAACAAGAAAGCCTTTGTCTTTTAGTCGATTTCCAACTTTTACTACCAGAGCATCATCGTGAAATAAAATAGGCTGGATAGGTGTTGCAGATGGCATCAAGTCGACCCCAAGAGCTTCTGCTCCATCTCTAAAATAAGCTATGAGACTATTTAATTTTTCTCGTCGCCAGGTTTCTTGTTGCAATATTTTTAGACTAACACGTGTAGCTGAAGCAACTGCTGGAGGTAAAGCAGTAGTGTAAATATATGTACGCGCATACTGAATCAAGGTCTCAATTAATGCTTCAGAGCCCGCAACAAAAGCACCAAAAGTTCCGAATGCCTTACCAAGAGTGCCAACTAAAACAGGTAACTCTTCGAGACCTAAACCAAAATGCTCAGCAATCCCACCTCCATTTTTTCCTAAAACTCCTAACCCATGAGCGTCATCAGTCATCAGCCAACTTTGTTGTTTTTTGCAAACCCTAACAAGATCAGGGAGTGCAGCTAAATCTCCATCCATACTAAATACGCCATCTGTCACCACTAGCTTTTTACCTGTCACAATATCCATCTTGTTTGATAAATCCACAGTGTCAGAATGACGAAAACGAGAAAAACTAGCCTGACTGGCTATTCCTCCATCTATTAATGAGGCGTGATTTAGTCGATCCTCAAAGATATGATCATTTTTATTTGTGAGGGCAAGTATAGTGCCTAGATTAGCCATATATCCTGTAGAAAAAAGCAAAGCCTTGGGGCGCCGAGTGAACGCAGCTAGCTCCTCTTCCAAAGCCTGATGTTCATGAGAATGCCCATAAATCAAATGAGAAGCGCCACTACCAACACCAAACATTTCTGCACCTTTTCGTAGGCCGTCAATGACAGATGGGTGACTAGCAAGGCCGAGATAGTCATTGCTACAAAATGCCACATAATTTTTTCCGTCTACCTCAACACCTGTGGACTGTGCCGACTGCAACGAGTACCTTTGACGATACAACCCGTCTTCTCTACGTTGAGCGAGTTTAATTGAGAGCTGCTGGTCCATTGACAACATAATCAGTCAATCTTCAATTAACGGCATCATAGAACAACTGATCTGATTTCACTGCCGCAATCTTAGCAAGCAGTGCTTCTTCATGGTCCATAGAATGCTGATTAGTTTTATTTTTTTCGGGACTAATGCCTAATCTGTTAAGCAAATCCATATCTTGATTAGCCTCAGGGTTGGGAGTGGTTAGTAGAGTTTCACAGTAAAATATAGAATTAGCTCCAGCTAAAAATGCTAGCGACTGCAGCTCATCGCTCATGCTCTCTCTTCCTGCTGATAACCTCACATATGACTGCGGCATCATAATGCGGGCAACAGCAATGGTTCTGACAAACTCAAAGGGATCAAGATCTTCCTCTTCGCTAAACGGAGTACCAGATACTTTTACTAGCATATTAATAGGAACAGATTCAGGCTGTATAGGAAGATTTGCTAATTGCATCAATAGCCCAGCACGGTCGCCTTTGTCCTCACCCATACCAACAATTCCTCCTGCACAAACTTTCATTCCCGCTTTTCGAACATTACTTAATGTGTTCAATCGATCGGCATAGGATCGAGTAGTAATTACCTCTCCATAATATTCCGGGGAAGTGTCTAAATTATGATTGTAATAGTCCAATCCAGCATCTGCTAAGGCTTGCGCTTGGGTTTCCTTTAACATTCCCAGGGTCATGCAGGTTTCCATGCCAAGTTTTTTTACTTCTTGCACCATCTTTGTTACGTATGGCAAATCCCTATCTTTTGGAGAGCGCCATGCCGCACCCATACAGAAGCGAGTAGCACCAGCTGCTTTAGCCTCTTTAGCTTCTTCGATTACTTTTTCAACTGCTAATAATTTTTCAACCTCAAGTCCGGTATCATAACGAACACTCTGTGGGCAGTATTTGCAGTCTTCAGGGCAAGCACCTGTTTTTATAGACAATAGAGTACTTAATTGGACTTCGTTAGGATTAAAGTGTTCTCGATGAACAACTTGCGCCTGAAATAATAAATCGTTAAATGGCTGCTCAAGCAAACCCAATACTTCTTGTTTGGTCCAATCATGGCGAATGGATTTCATATAGCTAGCTGACATTACGCGCCTCTTAAAATCTCTCTTTAGGGGTCCATAATATGCAAGGCGGCAGATCTGTCAACCAAAAATATAATTAAAGTTAACTACTTTGAAAATAAAATTACCTAATAATGTGATCGAGGCTGGAAAAATAATGGTCCCGCCATGATAATGAAGTGGCAATCTAAATCTATCAAGACAACTACCTTATGGCTAAAAATCAATCTATAGAATGTTTATGGAAGAAAATACAAGATAAAGCACAGGAAGTCTCAAGCTCTGAGCCCGCCTTAGGCAGCTATATGCAGACGAATATTTTAAGTCATGACTCGTTATCTTCCGCCTTAGGCTTGTTGTTAGCTCAAAAGCTACAATGTGCGTCAGTCCCAGAAGGGGCACTTCATGATATATTTCATCTTGTTTTTAGCGCCAACGCAAGCATTCAAAGTATTGCTAATGATGATATTCAAGCGATTACTCAGCGTGACTCAGCTTGCCATAATTTTTTATCTGCCTTTATGTACTACAAAGGTTTTCATGCTCTGCAGGCGTGGAGAGCTTCTCATTGGCTATGGGAGCAAGGCAGAAAGTCTTTGGCTTTAATGCTACAAAATAGAATATCTGTGGTATTTGGTGTGGACATTCACCCTGCTGCACAGATTGGAAAAGGGGTTATGTTTGATCATGCGACGGGAATTGTAATTGGTGAGACGGCTGTTATTGAGGATTGTGTTTCTATCTTGCAAGGCGTCACACTGGGAGGTACAGGGAAAAAAACTGGTGATCGCCACCCAAAAGTTCGTCGCGGTGTTCTGATAGGCCCTGGGGCTACAATTCTTGGTAATATTGAAATTGGAGAAGGCTCAAAAATTATTGCAGCGAGCGTAGTATTGAAAGACATCCCACCTCACACCATAGCTTCGGGAGTGCCTGCAGAAGTTATTGATGTAATGCAAACAGACTCTCCTGCGGAAAAAATGGACCAAAGCCTGTCTGGATAATAAAAACTTATAACTTTTCAGGAACTTTCCCAGTATCTCGCAATCTTAACCACTTAAGAGTTTGAAATTTCCTTATAATCATGAGAGTAAAAATGCAAAATTTTGCGAATAAACATCCTATTTTATTGCCTTATTTATATTTTTCTTATTTTTCTATAGTTAACCAAACCTTAATATTTTCCACTGGGATGTCTGGCTCAACAAGCTTAAGGGATGCAGTTTTGATGAGCGTCATCTGGCTAATTCCATACCTACTTTTTCCCAGACAAAGCAAGCCTATTGCAGCTTTTTTAGGATTCACTCTCTGGCTGACCTCTCTCGCAAGTCTAGGGTATTTTTTGATATATGGTCAGGATTTTTCCCAGAGCGCTATTTTCATTATTTTTGAATCAAATATGGTCGAGGGAAATGAATTTATTAGCTCTTACCTACGATGGTGGCACGTTCTTGTTTTTCTCGCCTATAGTGCAATTCCAGTTATAATTTGGACCAAATTACCAGCCACACCGATTGAGCCATTAACACGCTACACCTATGCAGTATGCTTTGTCGTCATTATTTCTTGGCCATTTTTTACCAAACTATTGAAAGTGCAAAATTTCGACGCTGCTCGCTATCATTTGCTCACTAGACTAGAGCCAACGGCTCCATGGAATATTATTGTCGGGTACCTAAAGTATCGAGAACAGTTAACTAGTATGCAGCAGCTTCTGAAGACTAACCGAAGTATACCTCCTGTCAAAAATCTTACAATAAATGAAACTTTGATGCCCGAAACTCTTGTATTGGTGATAGGTGAGTCAACGAATCGTCAACGTATGGGTCTTTATGGTTACCCAAGAGCTACCTCTCCCAGGCTAAACACGATAAAAAAAGAACTAACCATCTTTAGTGATGTTATCTCGCCTAGGCCATATACCATAGAGTCTTTGCAACAAATTTTATCTTCCGCTGATGAAAAAAATCCTGTGCCATTTTTATCACAACCTACTCTTCTTAATATATTGAGTCAGGCTGACTTTGAAATAACTTGGATTACAAATCAACAAACGCAGACGCGTCGAAACACCATGCTCACAACACTCTCTCAAATGGCTGATAAGCAGGTATATTTAAATAATAATCGACGTCAAAATTCAAAACAATTTGATGAAGTAGTTTTAGAGCCTTTCATGGATGCCATCAAAGGAAGTACGCCACGAAAAATGATCATTGTTCATCTGCTGGGAACCCATCGTAAATATGACTTTCGCTACCCAAAGAAGTATGATCACTTCACTGACAGAACCGGTGTTCCTGAATGGATAAAAGACGAGAATTTAGCTGAATACAACTCTTATGATAATGCTGTTCTTTACAACGACTACATCATAGCAGAGCTAATTGAGGGCCTTAGACAAGAAGATAAAAAGAGCCTATTTGTGTATCTTTCTGACCATGGCGAGGAAGTATTCGATTATGCCCAAAAACCATTTTGCGGCCGAAATGAATCAGACCCTTCTCCTGCAATGTATACAGTGCCATTAGTTACCTGGAAATCAAAAAAATTAAAAAATAACCTTGTAGCGGAATGGGACAATTATACTGATAGAGTTTTCATAGCTAGCGACTTCTTTTATACACTGCCAGATATGATTGGCATTAACTTTGATGGAATGGATAGATCGCGGAGCCTTGTATCAGAAGAGTTTAAACAGCGCATACGCTGGATAGGTGCCCCAAGTAATCTAAAAAAAATGAAAGATTACGATTCGGTCGACACATTCTCCAACTAATCCTTTAGCTTTATAACAAAAAATAACAGGAAAAAAATATGGAACGCCCAAAAGTAGAGGTAGGTGACTACATTATCCTCCAAGGATATAAAGAAGATCCCGGTATGGAAGCTTTAGTTTTCAAAATAGAAGATGATGGGATTTTATTTGTTGGCTACCATGCCTACAGCATTAGAACAACAAAGGCACACGCTTTTTGGAATGACTCCTTTTGGCAGGTCACAGAAAAATATAAATCCAAAAAAAGTGCGGGTATACATTTTTAACTTTTACAACTATTTTTCGGAGCGCATAAATTTCTATCTTCTGCCACGCGCGTTACTTAGAGGGAATTTTTAGGCGCTGTCCAACGTATATTTTACTACTGCTTAAGCCATTATGCCTCATCAGACTTCTCACTGAAAGCTTGTAACGTTGAGAAATTCTGTAGGCTGTATCTCCAGGGACAACAATATAAAATATAGGATTTTTGGTGCCAAGCTTATCTTTTGACAGCAAAGTTCCAACAGGTAAGTTGCTGGAAAAATATCGAGTGACGCCCTTAAAAATAGCATTTGCTATTTTTTTCTGGTAGCCCTTATTGGCTAGTTTTTTTGCCTCAGAGGGGTTTGAGATAAAACCAGTCTCTACAAGAATAGACGGAATATCTGGAGATTTCAAAACTACGAATCCTGCCTCTTCAACTTTTTTCTTGTGCAGTCTCGCTATGCCTCCTATAGATTTAAGAACTGACTCTCCAAGCTCTAAACTACTATTTTGTGTAGCTGTCATGGATAAATCCAACAGCACGCTAGCAAGCATGTGATCTTTATCATCAAGACTGACACTACCAGAGCCACCTATTAAATCAGCACTATTCTCCCGTTTCGCTAAATAGCGGGCAGTTTCACTACTAGCACCACTACGAGAGAGTATAAATACTGACGCTCCGCTTGCAGTCGGTTTACTAAAAGAATCGGCATGGATAGAAATAAATATATCTGCGCGTTTCTGGTGAGCAATTTTAGTCCTCTTGCGCAAAGAAACATAGTAGTCTCCATCTCGAATCAGCACGCCTTTGTAGCCACGCTTTTGGTCAAATAATTTTTTTAATTGACGACTAACAGCCAAAACTACACGCTTCTCAAAAATCCTCTTTGGCCCAATAGCTCCTGGGTCTTCTCCCCCATGGCCTGCATCGATGGCCACTATAATATTTCTACTACTATTTTTAGCGGAAATACTGGAGATTGATGTAATTAGTTTTTTTTTCTGGCCATAAAGATCAACCACCAATCTATCGCTATATTGGCCATTAGCCTCAAGCATAAAAGCTTTAGGCTTAAGCGGTTTTTTTAAATCAAGAACAATACTAATATTTTTCTTATCTTTTATAGCAGTTTTGAGAGAGGCTATAGGTATAGAAGAAAAATCTAGTTTTTCTGCTTCCACATTTAGACTAGCATTTGAAATATCTATAATTAAACGATCAGGGTTTCTCAGTGTAGTTAATTTATATTTAACAGATTGACTCAAATCAAACACTAATCTAGTGTGATCTGGAGCCTTCCATACCCTTATATCATCAATTGTTGCCGCGTGAACAGATAACGGAGCTCCCAAAAATAACGAGGCTACTAAAAAATACATAATCTTGCAGAATTTAGAGGCCAAGCTTATCTCCCTTGCCTAATTCCATATCAGCTATAAGAAAATCACCGATTTTGGTCTGAGAATATATTTTTACATCTCGACCCTGGCATGTAGCAGTTATACTTATATTTATGTCGGCAGCTGGCATCACGCCTAGACCTCGGTCTGGCCACTCTACCAAACAACAACTGCCTTTATGGAAGTAATCTCTAATGCCAATAAAATCTAACTCTTCAGCGGAACCCAATCTATATAAATCAAAATGGTGAATTTTAATAAGGCTTTGGCTGTATGACTCAACCAAGGTATAAGTCGGGCTTTTCACAACACCCTGATAACCAAAGGCATGAAGAAAACCACGACAAATAGTCGTTTTCCCTGCCCCGAGATCTCCATCAAGATAAATCAAAATGGCCTTTGACTCTGCACCAAATCCATAGGAACATAAACTGGAGCCAAGTAATTTACCAAATTGAATCATCGATTCTTCATTTGGCACAGATTTTAGAAATAAATGTCTCATTTATGTACCGACTGATTCGACTGTTAGCTGAACAAATAATTTTAATACAGTAAAAAATAAAATTTATGTAATAAATTCTACTTGCTAAGAAAATATCTGGCAAAATTATACACCAACTTCAAATAGCTAATCGAAATGAAACCCAAAACACCACAGTTAGATTATATACATCTTGCCAAGCAAATTAAGCTATGGGGCGAGAAATTAGGGTTTCAGCAAGTAGCTATTACAGATACTGACTTGGGTGATACAGGTAACAAGCTTAATACGTGGCTTAAAAATGACTACCAAGGTGACATGAATTGGATGGCAGCTCATGGTGAAAAACGCTACCACCCAGAACAGCTTCTACCAGGCACGTGCCGCGTTATAACAGTTCGAATGAACTATCTTCCCGAAGATAGCAATATGATTGCTGTACTAAAAGATGATAAAACAGCCTATATCTCTCGCTATGCTCTAGGTCGAGACTATCACAAGCTAGTTCGTCAACGTTTAAAAACTCTCAGTAAAAAAATTGAAGCAGTGGTTCCAGGCAACATCATTCATAGATCTTATGTAGACAGCGCTCCAGTAATGGAAAAACCTTTAGCAGAAAAATCTGGTCTTGGATGGATAGGGAAGAATACATTAATTATTAATAGCGATGCAGGCTCATGGTTTTTTCTTGGTGAAATATATACAAGCCTCCCTTTACCAGTAGACCATTCTTCTGAAATAGATCAATGCGGAGAATGTCAGGCATGCCTTAAGGTATGTCCTACAGATGCATTTCCTGAGCCATATGTGCTCAATGCAAAACGATGTATTTCATACCTAACAATTGAGCACAAAGGAAGCATTCCACAAGAGTTCCGACAACCTATGGGTAATCGCGTATTTGGCTGTGATGACTGCCAAGCTATTTGCCCATGGAACAAGGAACCCAGTACTACAAATGAAATAGATTTCTCTCCACGACATAATCTAGACAATCGTGAGCTTGCTGAATTATTCCTTTGGACGGAAGATGAGTTTTTACAATATACAGAGGGTTCGCCAATTAGACGCATTGGTTATGAGAGATGGCTGAGAAACTTAGCGATTGGGTTGGGTAATGCCGCATCCTCAACAAAAATTATTAACTCCTTACAGGAAAGAAAAAACTTTCCTTCGGCTTTAGTCCAGGAACATGTTTTGTGGGCTTTAGACCAGCACGAAAACAAAGAAAAAAGAAAAAAACGTCGCCGAAAGATAACCAACTTAGCGCTTAAAGGGTAAACATGATAGGTTAATGAACTCGAAGAACTCCTTATACAATGCCTCTTTGAGATTGAGGTTAAACCTTACCTGTCATGTTAAAAAATAAATTACGATAATGACTTAATTCAGCAATAGAATCTTTTATATCATCCATAGCTAGGTGAGATCCCTGTTTTTTTAGTCCACGCAGAACTTCTGGCCGCCAACGTTTAGCGACCTCTTTGATACTGCTGACATCCAAATTACGATAATGAAAAAAAGCTTCCAATCTTGGCATCTCGCGAGCTAAAAAACGACGATCCTGGCAAATTGAGTTGCCGCACATGGGGGAAACGCCGGCACCTACAAATTTTTCTAAAAATACAATCGTATCTTGCTCTGCTTCTTCAGCAGTGACATTACTACTTCGAACCCGCTCTGCTAACCCAGAACGATTATGTTGCCGTGTATTCCATTCATCCATGCTGTCAAGTATTTCATTTTCTTGATTTATAGCAAAAATAGGGCCTTCAGCAAGAATATTAAGATCCTTATCGGTAACAATAGTGGCAATCTCAATAATTACATCGTTAATAGTATCTAGTCCTGTCATTTCAAGGTCTATCCAGACAAGATTCAATGGATCTTTTTTTATTTTATCAAATACAGAATTATTCATTAAAATTTACACCATTTATTAGGTTTATTAGTAATTTAAACATATCCCGCGTTTTTAAAATTGCTATCTATTAGTCAGCAATAATTTACTCTTTTAAAAATGCGAGCCAGAATGTACGTTTATATCGCTATAAACCTATATGCTATATCCTTAGATGCTAGCAAGCCAGCAATGATGGTATTATTGGCTTTTAGATCATTAAAATCTTTGAGAAAAATTGAGAGCAGAAAGGAACAATTTTGACAAAGCGTCAACTAACAAAACAACAACGCAGGCGCATTGAGCAGAATCAGGTGGATGCGAGCACCGAGATTATTACACAGCAAGGGTGTAGCGGAGAAAAAGATCATGACAATACCGGTCTAGAAAAATATGGGGTAGTCATTGCCAGCTATGGCTCACAAGTTGACGTTGAAGCAACAGATGACTCTGGAAAATTTGTTCGGCGATGCCACCTAAGAGCCAATTTACCTACAATTGTCTCTGGCGATAAAATTACATGGAAAGATCATGGGGCTCATGGGGTAGTTATCGCACAACACCCTAGAGACTCAGAGCTTTGTCGGCCTGATAATCGAGGGAAACTGCGACCAGTGGCAGCTAACATTGACAGAATAGCGATTATCATAGCACCTTACCCTGAACCACACTCAAATCTCATTGACCGATATTTAGTTGCATCGGAGCATCAAGCTATACAGCCCTTAATTGTTTTAAACAAAGCTGATCTGATAGGAAAAGAAAACACCGAACACCTTGCTTCTCTAGCTAAAATTTATAGTGCTTTGGGTTATGATTATTTTTTAGTTTCTGCCACAAGTGGTAGTGGTATAAAAAAGTTTGAAGCCTATCTAAACAATCATACCAGCGTATTTGTCGGTCAATCTGGCGTAGGAAAATCTTCTTTACTTAACAGGCTGTCACCAGAAATTAATGTAACTGTAGGCGGTCTATCAAAATCAAAAGAAAAGGGCACACATACAACAACAACCTCTCGACTGTTTCATCTCCCAAACGGAGGTGATGTAATAGATTCACCTGGAATAAGAGAGTTTGGATTATGGCACCTAAAATCCCAAGCAATTGCGGAAGGCTTTATAGAATTTTCAGCTTTTCTTGGAAGATGCAAATTTCGTAATTGTCAGCATCAGCATGAACCTGGATGTGCACTAGCAAAGGCGATAGAGACGGGGAAAATCCAGCGTAAAAGATTTGAGAGTTACGTGCATATGGTTAATAGCCTCAAAGAAGATTAATCAAACCCTATAGATGGCATAGATCTTAGAGAGTGATACAATCTTATCTTGCATTTCCATAAAATAGAGCGCCAACATGTCACAAACACACAACCTAATAGAGCCAGAATCTTTAAGCGAGCAACTTGACGAATCTAACCTCCTAATTATAGATTTATGTAACGATGCTCTTTATAGCCGCATGCATATTCCTGGGGCTGTCCATCTTTCCCCAAAAGATCTTATGGCTGGGTCTCTTCCTACCCCAAATAAACTGCCGTCAGTAGAGCAAATTTCAACTATGGTTGGAGGTCTTGGTTTAACTGAAGAAAAGCATGTGATTGCATATGATGACGAGGGAGGCGGCTGGGCTGGAAGATTTCTCTGGACTCTTGATGTAATAGGGCACAAAAATTGGTCATACTTAAACGGCGGACTAATCGCATGGCATAACGAAGGTCATCACACCACTACTGATGTTCCTGACATTAAAGCAGTTAGGCGTGATGTTGTTATTGATCGTTCCCCTATCGTCGATATCAAAGAGATCATGGATTCCTTGGAAAATAGAGATTTACAAATTTGGGATGCCAGGAGTGAAGCAGAATACACTGGTGCAACATTGTACGCCGACAAAGGTGGGCACATTCCAGGAGCAATCAACTGCGATTGGACCAGCATGATGGACTTTAAACGAAATCAGCGTATTCATAATGACGCCTTAGCAAGGCTTGAAGATTTAGGTATTTCATCAAAAAAACCAACTATCACTCATTGCCAATCACATCATCGTTCTGGCTTCACATACATGCTTGGGAGAATCTTAGGATTTGAGAACATACGAGCTTATGATGGTTCTTGGGCTGAATGGGGCAACCAACCCGACACTCCTGTAGATACATAAAAAATATGACCAACTTATACTCAGAACTTTTTGCTGCACTCCAGCGACTGCTGCCACATCATGCGCTATCTCGAATTGGTTCGTTGCTGGCTGAAGCCAGAAGCCCTTGGCTAAAAAAACTACTAATCAATCTATTCATCAAGACGTTTGATATCAACCTAGATGAAGCAGCCTCAAGATCCCCCAAAGACTATCAAAACTTTAATGCTTTTTTTACCCGGGCATTAAAAAAAGATGCCAGACCAATTGACAGCAATGATGGCGTCATCGTTTGTCCTGCTGACGGCACTGTTAGTCAAGTTGGAGCTATTAGGGAGGGGGAAATTTTTCAGGCAAAAGGGAAAAATTTTTCCTCTTCATCGTTACTTGGCGCCAACGATAAAGACAGCGAGCGTTTCCTTAACGGCAATTTTATTACGATATACCTATCACCAAAAGACTATCATAGAGTTCATATGCCTATTGACGGAGAGTTAATTTACACGCGGTATATTCCTGGGAAATTATTCTCTGTTAACTTGGCAACGACCCAACATATAGATGGGTTATTTGCGAAAAATGAGCGCTTAGTATGCATGTTTAAAACTCCAGCTGGGCGCTGTGCTGTGATTCTAGTAGGGGCAATGATGGTGGCTGGAATAGAATCGGTATGGCATGGGCACTACGAGCCCAATGTCCTGGCAATCAATAAGTTTGATTCTCAAAATATTACATTAAAGAAAGGTGAAGAAATGGGGCGATTTAAATTCGGCTCTACTGTAATTGTAATGTTTGAGCCCAGCAAAACAAAATGGTCAGAAAAGTACAAATCTGGATCAACTACTCGTCTCGGTGAGTTAATGACAACTCATGAACTGCATCAATAAATATTTTTACATTTTCAGGCTTGATGTCAGGAGTGATGCCATGACCAAGATTGAATATGTGCCCGCCGCCGCCGCCAAATTGCATTAGAATAGCCTTAACTTCTTCTGTTATACGCTGGGGAGATGCGCGAAGAATAGCAGGATCCATATTACCTTGTAGCGCCACTCTATCGCCTACTCTTTTGCGTGCGGAGCCTATGTGGGTTGTCCAATCAAGGCTAATAGCATGGCAACCAGTGTCAGCAATATCCTCTAACCACTGCCCGCCACCTTTAGTAAATAATATCACGGGCACCTTTCTGCCCTCATTCTCTCGAATTAAACCATGGACAATTTTCTCCATATATTTCAAGGAAAATTCTCGATAGGCGTTGAAAGAAAGGGCTCCACCCCAGGTATCAAAAATTTGAACTGCTTGGGCCCCTGCTTTTATTTGAGCATTAAGGTAAACAATAACGGAGTCGGCAAGAATATCAAGCAACCTATGCATTAACTCAGGTTGGTTATACATCATGGTCTTACACAACGGGAAATCACGACTAGATTTGCCTTCGATCATATATGTGGCTAACGTCCATGGGCTACCAGAAAATCCTATTAATGGCACACGCCCATTAAGTTCTCGTCGTATGGTAGAGACCGCCTCAATGACATAAGGTAAATCTCTGTATGGATCTATGACAGACAATTGGCTAATATCGCTTTCAGTCCGAACTGGTTTACGAAAACAAGGGCCTTCGCCTGGCTCAAAAAATAAACCCAAGCCCATAGCATCCGGTATCGTTAAAATATCAGAGAACAATATGGCAGCATCTAGATTGTAGCGCTCTAATGGCTGCAAGGTTACCTCGCAAGCTCTCTCAGGGTCTGTACAAAGCGCCATAAAATCTCCAGCTATAGCCCGCACCTTTCTATATTCTGGAAGATAACGTCCGGCTTGCCTCATCATCCAAACAGGAGTGATATCGACGCTTTCTCGCATCAATGCTCGGAGGAAACGATCGTTTTTAAGTTCTATCATGAGGAGAAATCTCTAGATTTTAAGGTAGTCAAGGATACCTTCGCCAGCCTGGCGACCCTCCCAGATGGCAGTCACAACTAGGTCAGAACCACGCACCATATCGCCACCAGCAAACACCTTAGGGTTACTAGTTTGAAATTTAAACTGCTGTTCTTCTGCGGCGACAACACCTTCCCAATCATTTAACTGCACCCCAAGATCCGCCATCCATGGTGCTGGGTTTGGCTTGAAGCCAAACGCAATTAGCACGATATCTGCTGGTATTGTTTCCTCACTACCAGGAACTGGTATTGGTCTTCGTCGACCATTTTCATCAGGATCACCTAGCTTGGTAGTTATTACTTTGACGCCTTCAACTTTACTATCACCAATGACTTCAATGGGTTGCCTATTGAATAAAAATTCCACTCCCTCCTCTTGGGCATTTTTTACTTCTCTCCGCGAGCCCGGCATGTTTTCTTGGTCTCTACGATATGCGCAAGTAACTTTTGCTGCACCTTGTCTAATCGAGGTGCGATTACAGTCCATAGCTGTATCTCCACCGCCAAGCACAACTACTCGCTGGCCTTCCACGCTTATGAAATCATTAACATCTTTTTCCCAGCCCATATTTCTATTCACATTGGAAACAAGAAACGGCAATGCGTCATAAACACCCGATAAGTTTTCTCCAGGGAAACCCCCTCTCATATACTTATAAGTACCCATGCCTAAAAAAATAGCATCAAATTTATCTGTAAGCTCATCAACCTGAATATCCACACCAACTTGTGTGTTGAGTTTAAATTCTATACCCATATCCTCAAAGATTGAGCGACGCTTCTGCATGATAGATTTTTCTAACTTAAATTCTGGAATTCCAAAAGTTAACAAACCACCAATTTCAGGATAACGGTCAAAAACAACAGGCTTAACCCCGCTGCGCACTAAAATGTCAGCACAGCCCAGTCCTGCTGGACCGGCGCCTATAATAGCAACTCTCTTTCCTGTCGGAGAGACCTTAGACATATCTGGCCGCCAGCCCATAGCAAATGCAGTATCAGTAATATATTTTTCAGCATTGCCAATTGTTACTGCTCCGAATTCATCATTGAGTGTGCAAGCTCCCTCACATAAGCGGTCCTGCGGGCAAACACGCCCACACACTTCAGGCAACGTATTTGTCTCATGGCATAACTCAACAGCCTCAAGAATATTTCCATCAGATAGAAGTTTTAACCAATTTGGTATGTAGTTGTGCACGGGACACTTCCACTCACAGTAGGGATTGCCGCAATCCAAACAACGATGCGCTTGATTACAGGCATCCTTTGTTTCAGTTGGCTGGTATATTTCAACAAATTCCTTAGTGCGACTATGCATATCTTTTGTTTCAGGATCATGCCTTCCCACCTGAACAAACTGAAAATCGTTGTTTAATCTATCATTCATAGGTATAAACTCTTTAGTATCAATAGTAGCTTTTGGAGTTCATGGTGCTTCCAATCACTGAGGCTCGGCATGCGTATGGGCCAGTAATTTTTTGAGGCTAGCTGCCTTTGGTTTTACTAGCCAGAATTTTCTGATGAAATCATCGAAGTTATCTAAAATTTCCTGCCCCCAAACACTTGACGTTTCCGCAACAAATTCAACGATCATGGCTTCCAAGTGTGAGCGATATCCTTCTGTAGATTCAGTTGTAATACGCTGAATTTCTACTAACTCCATATTATAGCTGTCTACAAAGCTGTTGCTCTTATCTAGAACATAAGCAAAACCACCTGTCATGCCGGCACCAAAATTAGAACCAACAGGGCCCAACACAACAACTATCCCCCCTGTCATATATTCGCAACAGTGATGACCCGCACCCTCAATTACAGCGTGGGCTCCTGAGTTGCGTACAGCGAATCGCTCACCTGCACAACCAGCTGCATACAATTTTCCTGATGTTGCACCATACAAACAAGTATTACCAACAATAGGGGTTTGATTTGAAGGAAAACTGCTACCTTCTGGTGGTGATATAACAATTTTACCACCAGCCATACCTTTGCCAACATAATCGTTAGCATCGCCTCGTAGGTATATGTTTAGGCCGCCTGCATTCCAAACACCAAGCGATTGACCAGCAACGCCATTGAGCATTAAGTTGACTGGGGTGTCAGCCATACCCTGATTTCCGTACCGCTTGGCTATTTCCCCAGATAAGCGCGCTCCAATAGAGCGATCGCAATTGCTTATTTTGTAACTAAAGTCGCCGCCTACTTTTGACTCAATAGCTGACAACATGTCTTTCACCATTTCTTCAGCTAACCGCCCTTTGTCGAAAGGAGTATTGCTAGCGATCCGGCATGTTTGTGGTTTACTTTGCAAAAATTCATCAGTATAAATTATTGGGGATAAATCCAGTTTTTTTTGTTTTTCCGTGTTTCCATCGAAAATCTCCAACAGGTCGACCCGTCCAACCAACTCTTCCAAAGTCAAGACTCCAAGGCGCGCCATCCATTCCCGAGTTTCTTCTGCCATAAAAAGAAAGAAGTTTTTTGCGGTTTCTACTGTGCCTTTATAATAGTTTTCTCTAAGCTCTTTGTCTTGTGTAGCAACACCGGTCGCACAGTTATTTAAGTGACAGATTCTTAGATACTTGCATCCAAGGGCCACCATTGGACCAGTACCGAAACCAAAACTTTCAGCCCCTAAGATAGCTGCCTTTACAACATCAAGGCCAGTTTTTAATCCGCCATCTGCCTGCACACGAACTTTGTCTCGCAAATCATTAGCTCTAAGCATCTGATGCGTCTCAGAAAGACCTAATTCCCAAGGAGAACCAGCATAACGAATTGATGTTAACGGACTTGCCGCTGTGCCACCGTCATAGCCTGATATTGTAATTAAGTCTGCATACGCTTTTGCTACTCCAGCAGCAATGGTCCCAACGCCTGGGCGAGATACTAGTTTCACTGAAACTAATGCTTTTGGATTTACCTGTTTAAGATCGAAAATAAGTTGAGCCAAATCTTCAATTGAATAAATATCATGATGAGGCGGAGGGGAGATTAAAGTTACCCCTGGGACTGAATACCTAAGCCGAGCAATCAGCTCATTCACTTTACCACCGGGAAGCTGGCCGCCCTCTCCCGGCTTTGCGCCTTGAGCTATCTTAATTTGAATGACTTCGGCGCTTGACAAATAATGTGGTGTAACCCCAAAACGACCAGAAGCAACCTGTTTTATTTTGGATGCCTTAATTGTTCCGTAACGGGCAGGATCTTCGCCTCCTTCCCCTGAGTTCGATCGACCGCCTAAGCTGTTCATGGCCTGAGCTAAACCTTCATGAGCCTCTGGCGACAGAGCCCCCAAAGACATGCCTGCTGAATCAAATCGCTTTAATATTTTATCAATCGGCTCTACGTCAGATAAAGGGACCTGTTTAATCCCCCCTTTAATTCTTAATAGATCTCTTAGCGTCGATACTGGACGCTTATTAACCAAGTCAGCATAATCATGCCATGCGGCATAGTCACCATTTTGGACAGCACGATGAAGTGTCGTTACAACGTCTGGATTAAAGGCGTGATATTCTTGCCCATGTACATACTTTAGCAACCCACCTGGATTTATCGGCTTTCGGTCACTCCAAGCCAAATCGCTTAACCTTTGTTGATCTTGTTGTAAATCATCAAAATTAGCCCCTTTGATGCGGCTTGGTGTCCCCAAAAAACACATTTTTACCACTTCAGGAGAGAGGCCAATAATCTCATATAATTGAGCGCCACGATAAGAAGCAACTGTAGAAATACCCATTTTGGATAGAATTTTTAGTAGCCCTTTATTCATTCCTTGGCGATAGTTTTTGAATGCTGCATCTATGTCACAAAGTATCTCGCCTGCATCCACCATATCTGACAGGATGTGATAGCTTAAAAAAGGGTAAACTGCAGAAGCACCGCAACCTATCAATGTTGCAATTTGATGCGAATCACGAGCAGATGCGGTGGATGCAATAATATTAGCATCGCAGCGTAGCCCCAAACCTATTAAATGATGATGAACTGCGCCCACAGCCATCAACATCTGTATCGGCAACTTATCTGGAAGAATGTCAGAATCAGACAAAATACAACACCTAATGCCATCTTTGACGGCATCAGCTACTTCTCCACATAGGTTTTTTATAGCCTGCTCTAGGTTTAATTTTCTTGGATCATAATTAACGCTGATTTTTTTTACACGGTAATCATCTTGTGTGTTATTTTTTAATGCATAATATTTTCGTGGAGAAAGAACAGGGCTGGATAAATTAATGCGTTTTGCATGCTCTGGGCCTTCAAGAAAAATATTACCTTCGCGACCAAGTTGCGTTTTTAAGGACATTACTAAGGTTTCACGCAGTGGATCGATAGGAGGGTTCGTTACCTGGGCAAATTGTTGCCTGAAATAATCGTAGAAGCTGCGATTTTTAACTGAAAGCACAGCCATTGGAGTGTCGTCACCCATAGAGCCGGTAGCCTCTTGGCCGGCTTCTGCGAGTGGTCGCAGTATCTGCTCCCTATCCTCCATGGAAACTAAAAACATTTTCATGTAGTTGTGAATTTTTTCCCTACTTAAAGCGCCTTCAACTTCTATGCTCTCATCATCCATGGAGGACATAATTTTGATAGTACTGTCATTTAGCCACGCTTTGTATGGATGGGCAGAAGCTAATTCTTTATCAATCTGATCAGCGTTCATAACAGCGCCTGTCTGCGTATCAATAGAAAGCATATCCCCTGGCCCTAGACGTCCTTTTGCAACAACACTTTTGGGATCGTACTGATAAACGCCAACTTCTGATGCAACAGTGATAATATCGTCATCTGTAAGTATCCAGCGAGAGGGTCTTAAGCCGTTTCTATCTAGGGTACATACGGCATATCGTCCATCAGTAATTACCAATCCAGCGGGGCCATCCCATGGCTCCATATGCATTGCTATAAACTCAAAATAGGCTCTTTCACTTAGACCGCATTCCTGATTGTTGTCCCAAGCTGGCGGCACCAGCATTCGGACTGCCTTATGAAGATCTATGCCTCCCGCAACCATCACCTCCAGCATATTATCCAAGCTAGAGGAATCTGATCCTGTTCGATTCACAAGGGGGGCCACATCCTGCAAGTCAGGCAAAAGAGGTGTGCTAAGTTTAGGAGTTCTAGCTATAGACCAGTTTCTATTGCCATGAAGCGTATTAATCTCTCCATTATGCGCCAGCATTCTGAATGGTTGGGCTAACGGCCATTTAGGGCTAGTGTTCGTAGAAAAGCGTTGATGAAAAATGCAGATCGCAGTTTCCAGCAACGGGTTTGCCAAGTCCAAATAAAACTTTGGCAAATCTACCGGCATCATTAACCCTTTATAGCTAATAATATTTTCTGCCAGACTAGCAACATAAAACGAGCCATCTGATGCTAATGCGATTTCAATTTTACGTTTGGAAATAAATAATCGAGCATTAAAGTTTTGTTTATCTAAATCACCTGCAGTAATAAAAACCTGCTGTATTACAGGCAATGTTTTTAATGCTATCTCTCCAAGACATTTTTTATTTGTAGGGACTTCACGCCAACCAACTACCTTTAAGCCTTGATCTGATAAGGCTGTCGACATAGAATTTTTAGCATGTTCGCGCTCATTACTATCCTGGCTAAGCATTACTGAGCCAACTGCATATAATTTGGGCAACTCAACATTGAATAAATCTTTTACGATATTTCGCATAAAAGAGTCTGGTTTTTGGAGCAGCAAACCACAACCGTCTCCGGTTTTTCCATCAGAAGCAATACCGCCTCGATGGGTCATGCAAGTTAATGCCTCGATAGCAGTTTCTAGAACCCGATGACTGACCTTCCCTTTTGTGTGGGCAATCAGTCCAAATCCACAATTATCTTTGAATTCGTCTAATTTGTAGAGGCCTGTCGGCATCATAAATGGCGCCCTGCGTTAAGTATGTTAAAAATACCAGCTGTTTCAGAGAAAAAATACTGCTGTACTAAGAAGAAGACTATTTTACACGTCTGCAGGCCATGTCACAATTGTCATAGCATGTATAAAACCTATAACTTTGAGAAATACAACATAGCAGGTCTACTTTTCTTCTACATAACCTTTAATAAAATATCTTGCTTGATATCAGAAGTTACTATGGCTTTACCGATAGACTGAAGAAGAACAAAGCGAAGAGTGCCATCTAATACTTTTTTATCAACCGACATGAGCTCTAAAAAAACTTGGGAGCTCATTTCTTTTGGTGGAGATATAGGCAGGCCACATAAAACAAGGAGCTCTTTTATTCGACTAACATCAGTTTTTTGTATCCAGCCCATATGTTTTGATAGCTCTGCTGCCATAACCATTCCCACAGCAACAGCCTCACCATGTAACCAGCCCTGATAGGAATAAAAAGTTTCAATAGCATGACCAAATGTATGGCCCAAGTTTAAAGTTGCACGAACATCATTTTCACGTTCGTCTCTTGCAACAATTTTAGCCTTATTGGCGCATGATTTTTCTATTGCGAAGCATAATGCGGCAGGGTCCCTTTCTAATAGTTTAGTTATATTTTTTTCCATCCAATCGAAAAAATCCGGATCCGAAATCAACCCATACTTTACTACTTCCGCCAAACCCGCTTTAAACTGTCTATCTGGCAAGGTGTCGAGCAAGGAGGTGTCAACTATGACGCATTGGGGCTGATAGAATGCTCCTATCATATTTTTACCGAGCCTATGATTGACTGCCGTTTTCCCGCCTACAGAGGAATCCACCTGAGCAAGTAGTGTTGTTGGTATTTGTAAAAAATTCACACCTCTTTGATAGCAGGCTGCGGCAAAGCCAGTCATATCACCAACAACGCCTCCACCAAGAGCCACTAGAGTAGCTGTTCGGTTATATTTTTTGGTAAGAAGTACGTTAAAAATTGTGTTAAGTTCTTCTATGTTTTTATACATCTCTCCATCTGGCAAAATAACAGTTTCTACGCTGTAAGCAGACAAATTGTCTAAAAGAGCCTCCAAGTAAAGTGGGGCAACAGTTTCATTAGTAACCACTAGCACCTGTTGCCCGTGAATATGCGACGCAAGCAACTTTGATAATTGCATTAATCCATCGCCAATAAAGATAGGGTAGCTTCTATCGCCGAGTTCTACAAAAAGTGTACTGTATTTTTCCACAATAAATTATTCTTATTAATTATGATTAATTTAGAAATGTATCACATCAGCATATAAAATGACGAACTTCATTGGCAATCTCATCAGCGACCAGTTGAGGTTTTCTTTTGTCGGTAATCAGAACTAAATTTGCTATTTCTTGATATAAATAATCTCGATCTAGCGCTAGTTTTTCTAGTACTTCTCGTGGGTTTCCAGCTTGCAACAAGGGCCTACTTTGATCATGCGAGGTCCTTTCCAGCAATTTTCCCACAGGGGCGTCAAGGTAAACAACATAGCCATTATTTTTTAAGGTGTTACGATTTTCTTCAGAAACAATAACTCCGCCGCCTGTAGCGAGAACTACCCCGGTCTGGGATACCAGCTCAAGCAACATGCGAGATTCACGTTTTCGAAACCCTTCCTCTCCTTCCATATCAAAAATCCATGGTATATTAGCACCACATTTTTTCTCTATCTCCAGATCGAGATCAACAAATTTGAGGTTTAAGACTTCTGCCAACATGCGGCCAATAGTGGTCTTTCCTGAACCCATTGGACCTACAAGAAAAATGTTGTTGTTTTTAATCATCAATTTAGTAGCGCTTTTCGGATAACTTTAAACTGAATAATAAACTATTGCTTTACTAAAAGATTCAAGTAAGAAAATACGAAATGACTGTATCGTGATAATTTAGCTTTATACTTAACATTACTACATTATAAACACTGATCTTCTCATGAATAGTGCCGATTAAAAAATCACTGTTGGCTGCTTATGATTGTCGTTTATAAGGATAAAAAATAAACATGGAAAAAATATACAATAAAAAAATTAGCTGTGTGCCATGTTGATAGATTGGAATGACATTGACACGGTTCTTCTTGACATGGATGGCACCTTGCTGGACCTCCAATTTGACAATTTTTTTTGGCACACTCACCTACCTAAGCGTTATGCAGAACTTCGCAATATTTCCTTGCAAAAAGCTAAAAATATTATATCCACAATGTCCAGAAAAATGAAAGGGACTTTAAATTGGTACTCAACAGAATATTGGTCAAAAGAACTCACTCTAGATATATACCAACTTAAAAAAGAAATAAGCGATCAAATACGGATACGTCCTTTTGCTCAAGAGTTTCTTGGCCAGCTAAAATTGAGGGGGAAAAAACGCATACTTATTACGAATGCTCACCCCCAAAGTCTCGAATTAAAGATTTCTATAACTAAAATAGACACTTTATTAGATTCTATTTATACCTCTCATCAATTCCATCATCCGAAAGAAAGTCAAAAATTCTGGCAGGCTCTTTCCTGCAAAGAAATATTTAATCCTAAAAAAACATTATTTATTGATGACTCCATAGGAATTTTAGAAGCTGCCAATCAATATGGTATAAAACACTTATTAGGCATAAGTCAGCCTGATAGCAAAAAAAATGCTGTAAGCCTCGACAGCTTTTCTTCCATCACTTCCTTTGATGAGATTCTTCCAGTTGTCTAATAAAACGGAGCTAGGGAGAAAAATCCGTTTGGATAAATGGTTATGGGCAGCCCGTTTTTTTAAAACGCGCAGCCTAGCAAAAGCTGCAATAACAGGGGGGAAAGTACATATTAACGGGCAGCGGGCTAAAGCTAGCAGGGATCTTACGATAGGAACTATAGCCACAGTAAAGCAAGGTATTGAAGAAAAAACGATAGTAGTTGAGCGACTTTCTAGCAAAAGGGGCTCAGCAAGCAAGACGACATCAATGTATAGCGAAACAGAAGAAAGCATTCTTTTAAGGGTCGATAATATCGCTAAAAGAAAGGCATTAAATAACGGTATAACTTTTGATGAGCGGCCCCCAAATAAAAAACAACGTCGTCAAATACATAGATTCAATGAGAATAACAAATATAACAAATAAACCTAAATAACCACGTGAATCTTTTGATTTATATCAGCACCAAAAAATTAAATAGTAAAAGCTACCTTCAAATTCATCACCAAGACTCCACTAGTGGGTATTTTTCTGGCATAATTCTTATATTCTATTGCCCTCATGTATCTTGTTGAGATTTACAGACAAATAAGTGGCATCAATTATACTAAAATACGACTAGAACTCTTTAACAGGACTAACAACAATGACACCTTCAGAAAACTCAACTGTGACCGTATTTAAAGATTTATGTTCTGCCGAACTAATAGAACATGCCCTTAAAAATGAAGAAGGTCATCTTACTGATACCGGAGCATTTTTATCAGTTACTGGCAACCGTACTGGGCGTTCGCCGGCAGATCGTTTTATTGTTGAAGAATCTAGTAGTAAAAATTCTATAGCATGGGGTCCGGTGAATCGACCTTTCAATCAAGATAAATTTAATGATTTATGGGGTCGCGTGGAAAATTATATAGCTCAAAAAGACCGCTATATTTCTCACCTACACGTAGGGCAAGATTCTGATCATTACTTGCCTGTTGAAGTTACCACCGAGACTGCCTGGCATAACTTATTCGCTCGCAACATGTTTATTCGTCCAGAAAAGTACAACTCATCCAACAAAGAACCATGGAAAATCCTCCATGCTGCTAATTTCACGTGCGACCCAGTGCGTGATGGGACTAACAGCGAAGCAGTAGGAATCATTAATTTCAGTCAGCGCAAAGTATTAATTGCTGGCCTTAAATATGCTGGGGAAATGAAGAAAGCTATGTTTTCGGTGCAAAATTTTCTATTACCCGAAAAAGATGTCATGCCTATGCATTGTGCCTCTAACGTCGGAAAAGATGGTGATGTATGTCTATTTTTTGGTCTCTCTGGCACAGGAAAAACAACCCTGTCTGCTGATCCTGAACGGTATTTAATTGGTGACGATGAGCATGGCTGGACAAAGGGTGCCGTATTCAACATGGAAGGCGGTTGTTACGCAAAAACAATCAACTTAAGCAAAAAAAATGAGCCTGTAATTTGGGATGCTATTCGCTTTGGGGCTATTGTAGAAAACATTGCAGTAAATAGACATCGAACTGCAGACTATGATGATACGTCACTTTCAGAGAACGGTCGCTGCAGTTATCCGTTAGAGCATGTAGATTTGCGCAGTAAGGATAATAGGGCTGGCGAACCAAAAAATGTCATCTTTCTTACCTGCGATGTCTCAGGCGTATTACCTCCTGTGTCAATACTGTCCAAGGAGGCTGCGGCTTATCATTTTCTTAGTGGTTACACTGCGCGTGTAGGATCAACTGAAATGGGAGGCGAAAAAGGAATCCAACTTACATTCTCTACCTGCTTTGGTGCCCCATTTATGCCTAGACCTGCAAAAGTTTATGCAGAATTACTGATGAAGCATATTGACCAGTTTGGAAGTAAGGTGTACTTGGTGAATACAGGATGGACTGGAGGATCCGGGGCATCTGATGGTGCAGGATCACGCTTTCCAATTCCAGTAACAAGAGGCATTATTGCAGCAATACAAAATGGTGATCTAGAGGGGGTTGACACTGTTAAATTGCCAGTACTCAACCTAGAAATACCGGAGAGTATTCCGGGAGTTAATACTAGCTTTCTTAACCCTAGAGATACCTGGAAAAACAAGGAGGCTTATGATGAACAAGCACTTAAGTTGGCTAAACTATTTGTTGATAACATTCAGAAATACAGCGTCTCGAGAAAAATAATTAAAGCTGGACCTCAGATTTAATTAATAAAAATTTTGAACTTCTGATTACATATTAAAAAGACAGCCTCCCGGGATCTATTTTTTATTCATGGCGAGAATCTTCGGAGGTAACGTGCGGCTTAGAGTAAATTTTTCTGGGCACGAAAAAAAACCTGATCAGGTTTCTGAGCACTACAAAAAAAACCGCAAGGGTACTTATGATCAAGAAGAAAACCCAAAGGCTCATATCAATAGAATAATTTCCATAGGAAATTAGAATATAACCAATATTTTCATTCATTTGCCAGACCATAAGGCCGCCAAGAAGCGCAGTAAAAATTGCGATCAGAAGTGTCCGCCTCACTGCAAATCTCCCTTGGTTGCTTTTATTGCATTAGCATTATACTGGCCATCTATATAGCTCTTTAGTACTTCTAGCTCTTGAAAAATATTAGGTAATTTTTGGATGATATTTCTCTTTTCAAGTTGCTCCAGCCGTTTTAGATAGGGCAAGATTAACCTATTGGATTCACCATAATGCTGCACAAGCACCTCCTTGGCTTTTTGTAAACTTCCTCTGTAAATTATCACTTCTTCACGCAATAAGGCTATCTGGGCATGCTCGAGCAAGACAGCCAAGCTGTATTTTAAATACTGCTCCTCAACCTCAATTGGAATTAAAGATAAGGGTGCGTCAATCTTTCTAATACGCACTAAATTTTTCAGCACTGAAAGAGCTGAACTGAAACTATTAATAAATTTCTCTCTCCATTCATCAGCTTGACCCACAGGGCTTACATCTGTGCTATTAACTTCAAATTCCTGTTTAAAATTAGGTATCGGCAGTTGAGATAATTGGCTTGATAGCAGGCCAAGCTGGGTGTACAAATCCTCTCTATCGATTACTGGAATGGAGTCTAGTGCCAATATACCCTTAGCTGCCGCTTCTCGAGCTCCTACGATGCCAAAACCTTTTAAATCGTTCAAGATTTGAGCTGTTGAAACTAGCAATTTAGATGTATTTACAGGATTTTTATCAAAGGCAAGATGATGTTTGGCGAGCCGAACAAGGTGCTCAACCTCTGCGAGCAATCTAACTTCTTTTGAAGCAAAGGGGAGCTCTCTTAAGCGTCGGGCATTTAAGCTAACTTGTGACTTCAAGGATTCAATAATATCGACCTGCAGGACAAGTTTATTTAGATTTTCATTTTGTCTTCCATCAATCTTTCTTATAAAATTTTCACTATAAACTTGGTATTTTTTTGCGTCCACTTGATCTATTAATTGCTGTTGGTGAAGCTGATAAATCATCCAGCCTCCGATGGTGAGGGCTGAAAGAAGCACGAGAAAAACTGCTATAAAAATTAGCCACAAAAAAAACCTTTCAGATGCAGCTCTTTTATGTGGCAGAGGATTTTTTGTTTTCAATTTTTCGTCTTTATCCTGCAATTATTCAAGCTCCAAGTATTGAATACGATAAATGTATTTTTACTTCACCTAAGGCTAAGTTGGGCTGGGTAATAAAAGCACATGCCCTATCTTACCCTTAACAACGATTATTACTCCATTCACGTAAAGCAGAAATCATATCTTCAGCAGCTGCTGAAGGGGAGCAAACTATATTCTTAAAGCCCATTTTGTTCGCTAGCAATGCAATCCTTTGACTGGGCACCAATAAAGGCAATCGCATTAATTTGTATAAACCTTCGCCTGATACCTGAGATACTAGGTTATCGAGCAGCTCGCCGCTATGAATAATAATTACATCTAATTGATCTGAATAAATTAAAGTATTTATTTCTTTAGAAAAATCTTGCGATGCACTCCGACAATACAGCTCACACTGATTAACAGTGGCGCCACGATTATAAAGCTGATCAGACAACAATTTGCGGCCGCCAACACCAGAAAAAATTAATATTTTTTCATCAGATGGTCTTTGTAGCGAAGGCAATGCAAGCAGCCCTTCGCTGCTGAATTCTCGGTTTGGGAACTCTGCATTAACACTGCACAACTTTAACGCAGTCGCAGTGGATTTTCCAATAGCATAGTATCGTGGTCCAGTGGCTAAGCCACCTGAATAATCTATTGCATTCCGCTTCAACCAATCAAAAACATAAAATACAGCCGCACGACTAATAAATATTACGCGATCGTACATGCTTATATTTAAAAGATGTCGGCTAATCAAATCCCCTTTAAAAAGACTCGCTAGAGGAGTTATTTTCATAACAGGATAATGGTGAGAGACAGCGCCCTCTAGGGTTATTTGGGATAAAAGTGAATCTTTGTTATGACCATCAGGCTGAATAGGCCTTAAAATCAAGGCCTGTAACTTATTTAAATTTTCCACCTACTTGCTATCTCTGTGAACTTGCTTAAGGATATCTCGGGCCCCTTGGTCTAAAAGCTTTTCAGCTAAATCGATACCTAATTTTTCTGCATTCTCAGCCATGCCCCTTACATCGTTACGAATCACCTTTTTTCCATCAGGTGATCCTATTAGGCCTCTCAGCCATATTTGATCAAAATTTTGACCTGTAAGAACTGCATATGCCGCAATAGGTGTTTGACATCCACCTTGAAGGTAGCAGTTCATTGCTCTCTCTGCTATGACGCAACGAGCTGAAGGTTCGTGGTTTAGGGGGGCTAATAATTTATTTATCCTTTCATCATCAAGCCTGGACTCAATGGCGATTGCCCCCTGCCCTCCTGCGGGTAAAAATTTTTCTGGTGCTATACGCTGATGGATCCGTTCTGATAGACCCAGCCTCACCAGTCCTGCTGTAGCAAGAATGATGGCATCGTATGCCCCGTTATCAAGTTTACCTAGGCGCGTGTTAACATTGCCTCTCAAATCCTCTATATTAAGACTTGGAAAGCATTCTAAGAGCTGGGTTTTTCTCCGTAAACTGGATGTGCCAACACAACTCCCTTCTGGCAAATCCTCTAGGGACATATAATTATTAGATACAAAAGCATCTGTTGGGTCTTCACGCTCACAAATAACCTGCAAACCAAGACCTGCAGGAAATTCCATTGGTACATCTTTCATGGAATGAACAGCAATATCAGCAAGGCCCTCAAGAAGGGCAACCTCCAGCTCCTTAACAAACAGTCCTTTGCCGCCCACTTTTGATAGGGCCGTATCGAGCATTTTATCGCCACGAGTCGTGAAGCCAACTAGCTCAACTGAAATATTGGGATAAATATGCTGAAGCTGAGACTTTACATAGTTAGACTGCCAAAGCGCCAGAGGGCTTTGTCGAGTTGCAATACGAACTAGAGGTGCGCCAGTTAACGATAAGCTCATGAATTATGGTAACCAATACGTTATAGGGAATAAAATTATATCAGATTGACTTAAGGGCAGATATTCCTATCAACAATTAAAGTCGCATGAGCTTGCTAAGTTGCTAGCTTTACTGAAAGCTCCTGCGAAGTATTTCTACATACAAGGGTAAATATAATTACTCTTGCTTGTATATAGTAACTTGCGTTTTGCTATAATAAAAATAGTCTATTATAAAAAACATCGCAGATAGCCATTAGTCACCATAACAAGAGTTTGTCTATTAATGAGCAACAAAAAAGATACCAACCAGGCCTGGGGCGGCCGTTTCAGTGAGGCGACAGACGACTTTGTCGCTAAGTTCACGGCGTCGATTGAATTCGATCAAAAGCTAGCGCTCCATGACATAAAAGGCTCTGTTGCCCACGCAGAGATGCTCGCCAGTATAGGGATCCTATCGACTGAGGAGCTTGAGACTATAAAAAAAGGCTTTGATGCCATCAAAGCGTCAGTCGAAAAAGGGTGTTTCAAGTGGAGACTGGATCTGGAAGATGTTCATATGAACTTGGAATCTGCCCTTACTGAAGAAATTGGTGACATTGGGAAAAAATTACATACAGGAAGATCAAGAAATGATCAGGTTGCCACTGACATGCGTCTCTGGCTGCGAGATGAAATAGACTTTATTGATAAAGAGTTGCGGAGACTCCAACACGCATTGATAGATCTAGCTGAAAAAGAGGCTGCAACTATAATGCCTGGCTTCACCCACCTGCAAACTGCGCAGCCTATTACCTTTGGGCATCATCTGATGGCATGGTTTGAAATGCTTGAGAGGGATCATGATCGCCTTACAGACTGTAGAAAACGGCTAAACCAATCTCCGCTAGGTGCGGCGGCACTAGCAGGAACCACCTACCCTATTAACCGAAAAATGACAGCTAAATTGCTGAATTTTGATAAACCGATGAACAATTCATTAGATGCTGTTAGTGATCGTGACTTTGCAATTGAGTTTTGTTCATTTGCTAGCATTCTTATGACCCATCTTTCCCGTGCATCAGAAGAACTTATATTATGGAATTCCGCGCAATTTGACTTTATAGATCTACCTGATCGTTTTTGCACTGGTTCATCAATCATGCCGCAGAAAAAAAACCCCGACGTACCCGAGCTAGTGAGGGGGAAAACTGGAAGAATCAATGGTCACTTAGTAGCTCTATTAACTTTAATGAAATCACAACCACTGGCTTACAATAAAGACAACCAGGAAGATAAAGAACCATTGTTTGACACTGTAGACACACTGAAGAACTGTCTGCGAGCTTTTGCTGACATGGTGCCCGCCATTGGATCTAATAAAACATCTATGACTGAAGCGGCACGCAAAGGGTTTGCTACGGCCACTGATCTTGCTGACTATCTGGTGAGAAAGGGCATTGCCTTTAGGGACTCACACGAAATTGTCGGAAAAGCTGTTTCCTATGGGCTTTCAAAAAATAAAGATCTGTCAGAAATGACTCTAAATGAGCTAAAGCAATTTTCTAATGTAATCGAAGACGATGTATTCGATGTCCTGACTCTCGAGGGATCCGTCAATGCTAGAAATCATATTGGTGGCACGGCACCGGAACAAGTTCGCTTCGCAACAAGAACAGCAAGAAAAAGAATGCATGATTCTGAAAACACACCTGACCAGAAATAAACTTAAGCGATATTAAACATCAAATATTATTTCTCCGCCATCCTGCTCAAAACATACGCGATGCAACAATTCACCTAGTGACTCTTTGGTTGTCGTGCAAATCCAAGAATTTTGAGTCAAATTAAGGTAATAACCACCTGATTTTGCAGCTATCCAAATCTGAGCCTGAGTGGGCTGCCTTGAAACAATTACCTTGGACCCATTGGCTTCAATAGTAAGAGTTAAAATTCCGGATGAAGTTTCGCAGTCTATGTCTTCAGCGCTACTGTCAGCAGCCTCCTCAATAGCGAACATTACGTTATCACAATAAAGATTAAATTCAGTTTCATTCATATCTATGGGCCATTTTTGACATATTTATCAATTATCGCGAATATATGCGATTGAGTGTAGTAGCCAACAGCCGTTATACTCAGTAGCAACTAAATAAAAAAACAGGTTTATCCATGCAGCGTTACTTTGTATTAAGTTTATTAGCTACATTAGCGTCCACTTTATTTTTGACTGGTTGTGGCAACAAAGGTCCATTATACCTTCCTCCAACTCCCATCCAAGTAGTCATATCTGATTCAGACAATAATGAGAAAAGCCCAGAGGCCATAAAATCTGAAACCATCCAAAAAAGTAGTAATTAGTTTATGACACACTTCTATTATGCCCACGGTGAAATGTTTGCTGAAGATGTGGCTTTGGAAACAGTTGCTCAGCACTTCGGCACTCCAAGTTACATTTATAGCCGTTCAGCTCTAACGGAACACTTTCTGGCCTACCAAAATGCCTTGGCTGACCAGTCCCACTTGGTTTGTTTCGCTGTAAAGGCAAACTCTAACATTGCAGTACTTAATGTTTTAGCAAAGCTCGGAGCAGGATTTGACATTGTTTCGGGAGGAGAGCTGGAGCGAGTGCTAATTGCAGGGGGTGACCCCAAAAAGATTATTTTCTCTGGTGTTGGAAAAAAGCCTAAGGAAATAGAAAGAGCTCTTGAATTAGGAATACATTGTTTTAATGTTGAATCTGAGGCCGAGCTCGATACCCTAAACAATATCGCAAGATTTTGTGGGAAAAAAGCTCCTATTTCATTACGAGTAAACCCAGATGTTGACGCCAATACACACCCATATATCTCCACTGGATTGCGTGAAAATAAATTTGGTGTGGACATACATAAAGCATTAGAAGTCTACCTAAAAGCATCTCAAATGGATTCTCTAGAAATTATTGGAGTGGATTGCCACATAGGATCCCAGTTAACAGAAACGGCGCCTTTTATTGATGCCCTAAATCGAATATTGGAACTTATAGATAAACTGCAAACCAACAACATCAAACTTCAGCATTTAGACCTAGGAGGAGGACTTGGAGTTTGCTATAAAAATGAAAAGCCACCTAGAACAGAGGACTATGTCAAAGAAATACTTTCCCATTTAGGAGAAAGAAATCTAACCTTGATTCTAGAACCAGGTAGGTCTATAACTGCGAATGCAGGCATACTACTCACCAGGGTTGAGTACCTAAAACCAAGCCAAGAAAAAAACTTTGCCATTGTTGATGCTGCTATGAATGATATGATTAGGCCAGCTCTTTATCAGGCCTGGCTTGCTATTGACCCCGTTACACCCAGAATCGGAAATGCCAAAGAGTGGGATATAGTAGGCCCAATTTGCGAAACTGGTGATTTTATAGGCAAGGATAGAACTTTAGCGATAGCACAGGGAGACTTGCTCTGTATTAAATCTGCAGGGGCTTACGGTTTCTCTATGAGCTCTAACTACAACAGTAGAGGTAGAGCAGCAGAAATAATGGTCGATGGTGCAGATATGCATGAAATTAGACAAAGAGAAAGCTTTGAGGATCTGGTACGTGGTGAGTCACTATTGCCTGGGGATGAAAGCTAGTAAAAAATATTAAGTAACGCAAATACAATGCTGGAACAATTATGTTACTAAAATTCACAAAAATGCACGGTCTTGGTAATGATTTTGTAGTTATAGATGCTATATCACAATGCGTCGCAATAACTCCAGAGATAGCTAAAAAATTGGGGGATAGGCATTTTGGTGTAGGCTGCGATCAAATTCTGGTAGTAGAAAGTCCAACTCAGCCAGATATAGACTTTCGTTACCGTATTTTCAATAATGATGGCACGGAAGTAGAGCAATGCGGTAACGGTGCTCGCTGCTTTGCTAAATTTGTACGCAATCGAAAACTTACAGGAAAAAGTAAAATTCTTGTTGAAACTGCAGGCGGAATTATCGAGCTAAAGTTACAAAAAAACCAATTGATTACAGTGAACATGGGGCTGCCTGTACTTAGCCCCAAAGAGATTCCCTTCTTGGCAACACAACAACAAACTACCTACAAAATCCCTATCGAGGGTTCGGATTTATTGATCAGCGCCATTTCCATGGGCAACCCTCATGCAGTATTGAAGGTGGACGATGTTTGTGCTGTCTCAGTGGAGTTTTTGGGTTTAGCTATCAGCAAACATGCACTGTTTCCTAAACAAACAAATGTAGGATTTATGCAGGTAATAAACCCGCATGAAATTAATTTACGGGTATATGAGCGAGGGGCAGGAGAAACCCTAGCCTGCGGTTCTGGAGCATGCGCAGCAGTTGTAGCGGGCCAACTACAAGGATTGTTAGAGTCCCCTGTTACAGTAAACCTAACCAGCGGCAGTTTAACTATTGAGTGGCAAGGTCATGAGCATCCAGTCATGATGACTGGGCCGGCCAATACCGTATACCATGGGCGAATAAATATATGAGTAAAATACCTGATAGCCAAAAGAATAGTAAACTACTAGATAATGTAGCGATCAAAGATTATCTTCAAAGTAATCCAAATTTCTTTGCTGATAATCCAGACATACTCGAGCTTGTTTATCTTCCACATAAAAGCGGTGAAGCTATTTCGCTGATTGAACGCCAGACTGCACTATTAAGAAAACGTAATTTTGAACTATCTGAACATATCAATAAACTGTTAGGTACGGCCGCAGATAATGAAAAACTATTCGAAAAAACCTCACGTCTAGTAGCCTCTCTTGTTGCCGCTAAAGATTTAGCAGCAGTTGTAAGCCAATTATCAGAGAGCCTTAACATCGATTTTCAAGTTGAATTCCACCGGCTCATTTTATTTGAAAATCATAACTTAACGACAAATACCCATACAAAAACTACCTCAATCAAAGAAGCTCAAAAGGCAGTTGGAAGCTTACTAAAAAGGGGCAAGCCTCTCTCTGGAATATTAACTCATAATGAGCTTAACTTTTTATTTGACAACAAAGCCAGCAAAGTCGGCTCTGCTACTGCTGTTGCTCTTTTCAGTGGCTCAGTATTTGGAATTCTTGCGATCGGAAATTCGAATTCAAAACATTACAATAGTGTTATAGATACACTTTTTTTTAGCCATATAACTGAAGTATTAAACAGGTTAATACCTATCATGCTAAACAAATCATAAGCGCGCCAGGCAATGCATAACTTTCTGGCCGGACGGATCGAGGAATTCGAAGAGCATCTTCGGACAGAACGTCGGTTATCCCCCCACACTATTAGTAGCTATAAGCGGGATCTAAAAAAACTTTCTCTCTGGTGTTCCAAAAAATCATTAATACAGCCTAAAGATATCGATATTCAAGATATCAGAGAATGCCTATCAGTTTTACATAGGGAGGGCTTAGGAGGTAAAAGTATTCAAAGATGGCTTTCTTCACTTCGCACCTTTTTCAATTACGGTTTAAAAAATCACTGGGTTTCAGCAAACCCAGCAGATGGCCTTGCTGCACCAAAATCACCAAAAAAACTACCGAAGACTTTAGATGTAGACCAAGTAAATCAATTTTTATCTCTTGGCGTCTCTAGCTGGATTGACTACCGAGATCACGCCATAATTGAATTGCTTTATTCCTCAGGATTAAGGCTTGCTGAGCTTGCTAGCTTAAATCTTACAGATATAGACCTGAAAGAATCCACAATTATAGTAACTGGAAAAGGAAGGAAAACTAGGTACTTGCCTGTTGGGAAGCAAGCCCTAAGAGCAGTAAAACTTTGGCTGCAACAGCGCCAGAAATTAACCAAGTCTGATTTGTCTGCTATGTTTCTTAGCGTACATGGCAGGCGTCTTTCGCCACGAAGTATTCAAGATAGATTAAAAAAAATTAGCATCCGTCAGGGAATGCACGGAAAAGTCCATCCTCATATGCTACGGCACTCATTTGCAAGTCATCTGCTGGAATCAAGCGGAGACTTACGTGCGGTACAAGAGCTTTTAGGCCACCAAAATATTTCTACAACTCAGGTCTACACTCATCTGGATTTTCAGCACCTTGCAAAAGTTTATGACAAGGCCCATCCGCGTGCTGGAAAAAAGAAACACGACTAGATGCATAGATAAAAATTATTTTTCTTCTTATATTGCCTCACCATCAGTTTCGCCTGTCCGTATTCTAATTACCTGTTCAAGTGAAGTAACAAATATTTTTCCATCACCAATTTTTCCAGTATGTGCCGACCTAGTAATAGACTCAATTACAGAATCTAACTGAGCGCTATCGACTGCAATTTCCAGTTTTATTTTAGGCAAAAAATCAACCACATACTCTGCGCCCCGGTAAAGTTCTGTATGGCCCTTCTGACGACCGAACCCCTTGACCTCAGAGACAGTGATGCCTTGTACGCCAAGATCAGCGAGCGCTTCACGCACATCATCTAACTTAAAAGGTTTAATAATTGCTGTAATGAGTTTCATATGGCTACCCTAGTATTCTTTATATCGTATGGCCTGTTTAGTATTCCATAAAAAGATACTCTTTTTAATAAAAATTGCACTTTGCGTTTACTTTTTTCAGCAAAGAAAAAACTTCATTAACAAGCCTGATTTAAATAAACGTTTTTATGCAAGCTCAGTTTATTACAAATAAAAAAATGGGGAAAGATATCATGCATCTTCCCCCAATTTTTGATGACTAAAATTGCAAACTAACTTTTACTTCACAAACTCTGGATAAGCTACTAAACCAGTTTCGCTGGCATCTACTCCATCGCTTTCTTCCTGTATTTTTACTCGTATACCCATGATTTTCTTGATGAAAAACCAAGCGACAATACTTGTAATAAAAGTCCAAGCAAAGATCGCAGTAATCCCAGTCAGCTGACCTATTAACGTAGCATCTTTGTTGGTAGATAGACATACAGCCAGAAGACCCCAGATACCCACTACACCGTGGACAGAGATAGCTCCCACAGGATCATCAATTTTGACTTTATCCATCAAAATTACTGAGAATACAACGATAATCCCACCAATGCCGCCAACAACTGTTGCGTAACCAGCGGTCCAGGCAAGTGGCTCAGCTGTGATTGAAACTAATCCAGCTAAAGCGCCATTAATAGCCATAGTTAGGTCTGCCTTGCCAAACAAAAGCTGAGAGGTGATTAAAGCGGCTATTAATCCACCAGCAGCAGCAGCATTAGTATTCACAAAGATATCGGCTACAGCATTGGCCTCACTAACATCAGAAACCTTAAGCTCTGAACCACCATTAAACCCAAACCAGCCCATCCATAAAATAAACATACCAATAGCCGCTAAGGGTAAATTGCAGCCAGGAATAGCGTTAACCCTTCCATCTGCTGTATATTTTCCTTTACGCGCACCGAGCAGCAAAACACCTGCAATAGCAGCCGTAGCACCACAAAGATGAACTACGCCAGAACCAGCAAAATCTTGAAATCCTGCAGCATCAAGGAATCCGCCACCCCATTTCCACATGCCCTGCATCGGGTAAATAAAGCCCGTCAAAATGACAGCAAAAAGTAAAAATGCCCAAAGCTTCATTCGCTCAGCGACGGCACCAGAAACTATCGACATTGCAGTTGCAACAAAAACAACCTGAAAGAAAAAATCTGATGCGCTAGAATAATAAGTGTCTCCATTGCTTGCGAGCACTTCTTCAGCTGTAGCATTTGAGATTATATTTCCAAACCAGATATCAGGAAGAAATCCATTTGCGCTGCCTCCATACATAATCGCATAACCCATCACTAAATACATAACACATGAAATAGAGTAGAGGGCTATATTTTTAGTTAGGATTTCGACAGTACTTTTAGCTCGGACCAGACCAGATTCCAGCATAGTAAATCCTGCCGCCATCCACATAACTAGCACACCGCATATTAAAAAATAAAATGTATCTAGCGCATATTTAACTTCAATTAATTCTGGACTCATTTTATATCTCCTACATTAAAGTGCTTCAGTACCAGACTCACCAGTACGAATCCGTATTATTTCATCTATAGTGGAAATAAATATTTTTCCATCACCGATTCTCTCGGTATTAGCGGCAGCAGTAATAGCCTCTACTGCACCATTTACCATCTCATCAGCGACGGCTACCTCGACTTTTACCTTGGGCAAAAAATCAACCACATACTCAGCACCCCGATAGAGTTCTGTATGGCCCTTTTGGCGTCCAAAACCTTTAACTTCGGATACTGTAACGCCCTGTACGCCGATGAGAGATAATGCTTCTCGTACATCGTCTAACTTAAAGGGCTTAATCACTGCTGTAATCATTTTCATTACTTTTCTCCTTTTAAAAAAATAATGGTGTTTTTGCTATTGCAAAAACACCATTATTTAATTACATACTTTTGCTAATAGAGAAGACTGCAGAGCTTTCGCACCAGTCTGACTCCCAGCACTCTTTCCTATCAAGATCTGTATCGATAAAACTGAGCGCTACATCCAAACCATAAAAAGATTTACTGATTGTTATAGAATAATCTGTATAACTATCCTCTCCGTCAGACAAGAACGCCTCCATTGAATCGTTAAGATTTCTGTCATCACTCGCATTATCAAAATCATTAAGGCCTACATGAAGATCCAGGACAAAGTCTGCCGGAAGAGCATAGCTGTAGTCAGCATAGACATAGTTAAATTGACCTGTTTCCTGCCAATAGTCGCTAGAGTGGGCGTAACCTAGCGTGAAATCTTTGTAGTCAAGACTTCCGTAGATCTCTGAATAATCAAGATCACGATCATTGTTATAAGCACCGCTTGAAAAATTAGTGGAGCTAGCAGTTGGGTAATCATAGTAGACAGCGCCAACATCATAAGAGACGTCTTCTGAAATACTGCCTCCATAGCCAGCATAGTAATCAAGCTCCATGGAGGGGTTCGCATCACCAGTGAGCTGAAAATCGACACTTGATCCCCAGGCTCCTATATATATACCATTTTCAAAAAAAATATCGAACCCTCCCTGCATAGCAGGTCCCGTGTCACTCTGAGAAATACCACGGAATTTATAATCAGTAGTTAATGTAACATTTCCTGAAGCCTCAAAAGCTTGCGCAGTAACTGAAACAGTTAAAGCTAATGCCGTAACTATCAGTGTTTTTTTGAATATATTCATATACTAATTCTCCAATAAAAATTTATTTTAGGTCTTCCTCATATTAAACAATGCATATAACGTGCCAACTTTTATTTCAAAGAAATCAACATAAATCCACTTAATACGGTACCAACATGCACCAAATTGGGGCTATAAAAATCAATCTAGATAAAAACTTGCACCAATTGAACATCTTAAGTTTATTTTTTAGTTTTGAAGGATTTTTGATAATCTAGACGAATTTGTGTAGTTTGATGTAGGGTAATTTTTAGACCCAAACTAACTCATTGCTTTTTTGAGGAATAGAAACATGAAAACAAATGAACTGCTTGACCGATTTTTACATCAATTTAATAATATTGTGGTGCCCGGTGCTGGAAATTTAAGCGAAGAAGTTCAGCAAAAAATGCGTGGGGCCGCACAAGCTACTTTTGAAAAGCTAGACCTAGTAACTCGAGATGAATTTGATGCACAAAAAGCAGTATTAGATCGAACTCGAGATCAACTCGAGGCCATAAAAAAACAACTAACAGGCATAGAAGAAAGTCTCAACAGCAAATATAGATGAGGTATACGATTTTTTAGCTAAGCCTAAAAGGTAAACGTTTGTCTATCACAATCTCCTTAGGGGATAACTTACAACCATAAGCAATTACCTCAACCCCAGCATTGGCGGCTTGCCTCATTGTCTGGGCATAATATGAATCAATTTCATCAGCAAGCCCTGTATTGTTAGCTCCAGAATGCTGTACGCAAAATACAAGTACAGAGCGATGACCCTGTTCAACCTTTCTTGTGAGTTCACGCAAGTGTTTAGCGCCCCTTTCAGTCACGGCGTCAGGAAATAAAATGCACCCTCCTCCGACATCAAATGTCATATTTTTTACTTCTACGTAACAATTCTTGCCTGGCGAGCTAAGGAGAAGATCTATACGGCTTTTTTCATCGCCATATTTCACTTCTGTTTGTGTGACCTCGTAATCCTGTAGTTCCGCAATAATTCCGTTTTTAATTCCCTCTTTTACTAAATGATTAGAGCGGTGTGTGTTGATTCCGCACAAAAAACCATCCGAGGTTATTGTGAGTTCTAGAGTACCAGACAATTTTCTATTTGGGTTGTCGGTACGGGAAAACCAACATGCTCCTCCCTCAACCCAACAATTTTTCATAGACCCTGTATTTGGACAATAAATTGTTAATTCTTCTCCATTCTCTAATTTTACATCAACGAGAAATCGCTTATAGCGCCTCAACATTTGAGCCTTTTCAAAATAAGGGGAAATTTTCATTTATAGAACCATTTTTATTAGCAGTTTAGCCCATACTTTTTCTTATCAGGCGACATATCAACTAATTTGATAAAATATTTTCTGTTAATTTTGGCAATTTATTGAGCCTTAGATACTATGGTAATTAAATTTACTGGCACTTATAGTAAAATAAATTGTTTTTTTACTTGAAAAAAATACCTTCTGGCACTATAAACCTTGGTCTAAAATTTAACGAGTGTTTAAACTCATGTCAAAAAAAGCAGAAAAAGCCCCAATCAATCCACTTCATGGTCTTGCTCCCTATATTGAAGCAAAAGATGAGGATTACATGAATGCATCACAAGAGCTTCATTTCAAAAATATTCTTCACAGCTGGAAAAACGAGCTGATGGAGGAAGTTGACCGTACAGTAAATCATATGAAGGATGAGGCTGCCAACTTTCCAGATCCTGCAGACAGAGCCACTCAAGAAGAAGAGTTTAGTCTAGAGCTCAGGACTCGTGACCGAGAAAGAAAGCTTATCAAAAAAATTGATACTACGATTGAACGTATTGAAGCTAAAGATTATGGGTTCTGTGATCAATGTGGAGTAGAGATAGGTATACGTAGGCTTGAGGCAAGGCCTACAGCAGACTTATGTGTCGACTGCAAAACTCTAGATGAAATTAAGGAAAGGCAACTTACAGGTGGCTAGCTGCTTAGTATCGATTTCCTCACGTTCACTCTTTTGACCATGCAACAAGGGGACTTTGAAAATGTTAGTCCTGATTATGTGGGAAGATTTGCCCCATCACCCACTGGCCCGCTTCATTTTGGGTCACTAGTAAGCGCAGTAGCGAGCTACCTCGATGCAAAAGCAAACAAAGGCAAATGGCTGGTTAGGATTGAGGATATTGATCCAGAAAGAGAGCCTACAGGGTCATCTGGTAAAATTTTACATCAACTCGAAAAGCATGGGTTATTCTCAGATGAAAAAATTATATACCAGAGCGAACGAAGTGAAGCCTACTTATCCGCGCTTGAAAAATTAGAACAATGCGGCTTATTATTTTTCTGTCATTGCAGCAGAAAACTATTAGAAGTTAGTCATGGCATCCACACCTACCCTTGCCTACCAGGAAATTATTCCACACCAGTTTCCCGACGATTGCTCGCAGAAAAAAATATAATAATTGAGTTTCAAGATATATTTCAGGGGCAACAAAAACAATCCATTAAAGAAGAAGTGGGCGACATGGTTCTTTACCGAAAAGATAAGCTATTTGCATATCAGCTCGCTGTGGTAATAGATGATAATTTTCAAAAAATAACCCATGTTATTCGTGGTTGCGACCTATTGAAAATAACACCAAGGCAGATTTATTTGCAAAAACTACTATCACTGAAAACGCCAACTTATGGACATATCCCAATTGCTATAAACCAGCAAAGAGAAAAACTCAGCAAGCAGAATTTGGCGGCCTCTTTAGACAGTCTACCAGCCCCAAAGAATTTGGTTAGAGCAATAAATTGGCTTGGTTTATCAGTTCCTGATGAGCTCTCCAAAACCAATCATTGCGGTGATTTGTTAACATGGGCAACAGGTCACTGGGATAATAATAAAGTTCCACGCCTCAAAGAGAAGACTGCATCTTAATTATTTAGCAGCTCATAAAAAGTTTTTTTTTAATCTCTATGCTAAAATCGACGCTTTGATTAAATGGCTCGTGTTAAAAAACCAAGCATGACTATGCTCATATCATGGCGAATCTCAATTATGACCCTCATCAAATGCTAAAAAAACTTTCTAATATTTTCAGGCCCGGCTCTTCACAAGCGAAGATTAAGCCAAATATACTCGGCTCAAAAAACCACAATCTTTCCCCTGAAAAAATAAGCCCCGGTGCCCTGAAGGTCGTAGAGCAGCTAAAGTTGAGTGGCTACGAGTCTTACTTGGTCGGTGGTTGTGTTCGTGATCTGCTAATGAACATTAAACCCAAGGATTTTGATGTAGCTACTAACGCTACCCCAGAACAGGTCAAGCAGCTATTTAGTCGCTCTCGCATAATAGGCCGTAGATTTCAGATTGTACATGTGCGAGCTGGCCCAGAAATTATAGAAGTGACTACATTCCGCGCCCAACATACAGATAAAAAGAATCAATTGGATAAATCACAGCATTCTGCCAAAGGGATGTTACTTCGAGATAATATTTTTGGTACTGTTGAGGAGGACGCTATTCGGCGAGATTTCACCATGAATGCCCTCTATTACTGCTCCCGAAATAATAGTGTACTTGACTATACAAACGGACTCGCAGACATCAATAAACGAGTTATACGTATTATTGGAGACGCTTCAGAGCGTTACAAAGAGGATCCGGTTAGAATGCTAAGGGCGATTCGGTTTTCTACAAAGCTCGGATTTTCTATTGAGGAGCGCTCCTCTGTAGCTATAAATGAATCATGCCTACTGCTGGCTGATATTCCACCTGCTAGATTGTTTGATGAAGTTCTCAAGCTCTTCATGAACGGTTATGCTTTGGCTACTTTTTGCTCATTACGAAAATATGGCATATTTGGTATATTATTCCCTGCAACAGACAAAGCTTTGTCTGATACGTCGAGTTATTATTATAAATTCATCGAGCAGGCTCTGGTTAATACGGATAAGCGCATTCGTAACAAACAACGGGTTACCCCGGCATTTTTGTTTGCAGCCTTGCTTTGGCCTGCGCTAAAGGAGAAAGAGAAAAAATCATCTGAGTCAGAAAAAAATAGTATTTTTTCTCTTCACTCAGTAGCAGGAGAAGTAATAGCGAGTCAATGTGAACGGCTGGCTATACCGCGTCGCTTTACTCTGCCTATGCGAGAAATATGGGAACTCCAACTTCGACTGCCTCGTCGTGCAGGCAAGCAAGCATTTAAACTATTGACCAATAAACGTTTTCGCGCCGGCTATGACTTTTTGCTGCTCAGGGAGGATGCCGGAGAAATTAAAGCCGGACTAGGTGAGTGGTGGACAATCTTTCAAGATGAGAAAGAAGTCACCCAAAGAGAAATGGTCGATAAAATTAAACTGATCAAAAATAGTAGTCACACAAAAAATTCACCCTCCCAGAAGACATAACCTATGATTGAAACTGCATATATCTCTATTGGCAGCAATCTGAATAATCCATATCAACAGGTAACACAGGGCTTGATTGAGCTAGGATTAATTGAAGATACTGAAGTGTCCGATATGTCTACTTGGTATTGCAGCATGCCTATGGGACCTAAAGATCAGCCAAGCTATATCAATGGAGTTGCTAAAATTGTAACGCGATTGAATCCAAATCAGCTATTAACGGCGCTGCAGTGTATTGAGAATAAACATGAAAGAAAACGACTTATGAGATGGGGTCCACGTACACTTGACTTAGATATTCTTTTATATGGGTCAAGAAGTATTAATACTGAACATTTAACAATACCTCATCCCGGTCTTAAAAAAAGAAACTTCGTATTAATGCCGCTAGCAGATGTTGCGCCAAAACTAGTTTTTCCAGATGGAATCAGTTTACATTCGCTATTGGAAATTTGCTCTCCAAAAGGTATTGTTCCCTTAGCATCAGGAGATATTGGTGAAAAAGTTGGATGATATAAAAGTTTCAGTTGCCGAGAAAGATCAGCCGCCTCGTTTTATCGCTGTAGAGGGGCCTATTGGAGTAGGTAAAACAACTCTAACCAAGAGATTTGCTGAAAGCTTAAATTGCAAAACGCTTTTAGAGCAGCCAGAAGAAAATCCTTTTTTAGAGCGTTTTTACCAAGATCAAAGAGCAGGCGCTTTGCCTACTCAGTTATATTTTTTATTTCAACGTGCACGAAAAATACAAGAAATACGACAGAGCGACATGTTTCAACAAGTCCAAGTAGCAGATTTTCTAATGGAAAAAGATCAATTGTTTGCCCAAATAACTCTCGATAGCGAGGAGCTTAAGCTTTACCAAACTGTTTACAAACAGCTCACTATTGACTTACCCAAGCCAGACCTAGTTGTATACTTGCAAGCACCAACAGACACGTTACTTAGTCGCGTTAAAAATCGCGGCATTGATTACGAGCAATCTATCAATAGTGAATATTTACGTCGATTAAATGAAGCTTACACTGATTTTTTTTACTACTATGACAATGCACCATTATTAATTGTAAATGCTGCAGAAATAGATCTCGCTAACAATGAGCAAGACTACCAAGGGCTGCTTGACTATATGCTCAATGTTGGATCTGGTCGACATTATTACAATTCTCGACCCTCTTCATAATGGTCGTTTTTTAAATAACTTAAAAATAGGAATGATGTATTGTGATGACCACTATAAAAACTCTACATGAACTAAAAAATCGTAGTGAAAAATTTCCTGTTATTACCGGTTATGACGCATCATTTTCTCGATTGATTGAAAATGCAGGGATTGAAGTTATTCTTGTGGGGGACTCGCTTGGGAATGTAATACAGGGACATAATACTACAATCCCTACAACAATAAATGACATGATTTATCACACAGAAGCTGTTCGACGAGGCAGCAGTAAATTATTTGTTATAGCTGATCTACCGTTTATGGCTTTTTCTCGTGAAGAGCAGTCATTAGATAATTCAGCTCTACTTATTAGAGCTGGGGCTAATATGGTAAAGCTCGAAGGTGGAGCCTGGTTATGCAAAACAGTGCGTATGCTGAGCGAGCGAGGAATCTCTGTTTGCGGGCACTTAGGGCTAACGCCACAGTCAGTCCATAAACTTGGTGGCAACAAGGTTCAGGGACGCAGCAAGGAAAGCGAGGAGAGGATTATGCAGGATGCCATGCTCCTTGAGGAAGCCGGAATTGATTTATTAGTACTAGAGTGCATTCCTTCAATGCTGGCTGCCAAGATTACTAATAAATTAAAAATACCAGTTATTGGGATAGGGGCTGGAGCTGACACTGATGCACAAGTACTGGTTATTTATGACATGCTGGGGCTATCTTTGCATATGCCGAAATTTTGTAAAAATTTCTTAAACGATGCCAGTGACATAGAGGGCGCGCTTAGATCATATGCGGAAGATGTAAGATCGAAAAAATTTCCTAGCCAAAAAAATAGTTTTTCTTAACTTACTATTAACTAAGTATAAAATGATTTTCTTACTTTTATTCATTAAAAATTCCATTATTTATCTCCTTTACTTTTTAATACGAAAAATTTAACTCGATTTTTCCTCCCAGACAACATGTTTCTCCATTGCTGTGTGGAAAATATCCATCCCGAATATTACTTTCAGCCAGCGCCTTACATTAGTGTAAGGGCTACAATCAAACCATGCTGGCTCTACAAGAGAAAACTGTCTAACAAAGGGGAAAACTGCCACATCAGCGAGAGTGATTTTGGATCCTAATAAATATTGCGAAACTGATAATTTCTGCTCCAGAATTAACAAAAAAACCTCCGCTTTAGAGCGATAATACTCAATAGAATTTTCAAGATAACGATCTGAATACTTATAGCAATCTAATGATTTTTTGAATGGACCGTCGTTTATCAGAATTAACTCATCAAGCTCTATAGACCCAATTGCTTTATTCCAACTATCCGGGTCGTTTTGCTCTATTGCCCAGCACATAATCTTGTAGCTTTCGTCTAATATGTTTCCATCTGAAAATACCAACACAGGCACAGTGCCTTTAGGCGATGATTCAAGCATAGCGACGGGCTTATTACGCAATAATATTTCTCTTAACTCTACATCAACACCCGCATAAATTAGAGCCATTCTGGCTCTAATTGCATAAGGGCAGCGACGAAAAGAATACAATATCGGTATCATATGAACATCTTTCTACTCAAACATTAGCCTTATAGAAACTCTATAGCTGATTATACTTTTTTACACGAATAATACTGTAAACTGAGCCCATGAGCCTATTGTCCTGCATTGAAGTTGAACCTAAAAATAAAGCCAATTCAACTGTCATTTGGCTTCATGGTCTAGGAGCAAGCGGGCATGACTTTGAGGCTGTTATCCCAGAATTAAATCTTCCGGCTAACAATCGTATAAGATTCATTTTTCCTCACGCCCCAGCAATACCTGTAACTATTAACAGTGGCTTTATAATGCCAGCCTGGTATGACATATTAGAGATAACTTTCAAACGAAAAATAGACGAAAAGCAACTAAAGCAGTCAGCAAATGCAGTGCATGCACTCATAGACAGAGAAGTAGCAAGAGGCATTGATAGCAAAAAAATTATCATTGCTGGCTTTTCTCAAGGCGGCGCTGTTGGCATACATGCTGGCCTCACTTACCCTAAGCGCATAGCTGGCGTTTTAGCTATGTCTACTTATTTTGCTACCGCAAAATCTATCAAGATAAATCCAGCCAATCGAAACCTTCCCATTCAGCTATTCCACGGCATCTATGATGCAGTTGTTCCAGAAACTCATGGAGCGGAAAGTGTTAAAGCTCTTCTGAATCTAGGTTTCAATCCATGCTATGAAACCTTTTCAATGGAGCACAGCATATGTGCTGAAGAAATAACAGCTACTTCAGAATGGATACAAAAACTAATTATATAAAAAATATTTGATCGAAGTTAGCCAGTGACAGTTATAGCTTAGCCACCCCAGCGTGGAACAATATTTTGATTTATATCCAAATGATCCAAAATTCTAGCTACGACAAAATCTATCAAATCATTAATTGTTTTTGGGTTGTGATAAAAACCAGGCATAGCTGGCAACACAGTCACCCCTAAACGCGCTAATTTCAACATATTTTCTAAATGAATTTCCGACAAAGGTGTTTCTCTTGGCACAACTATCAGTTGACGTTTTTCTTTAATAACCACATCCGCCGCTCGTTCAATAAGATTGTTGCTAGCCCCAGAAACGACAGCAGAAAGCGTACCGCCACTAGCAGGGCAAATAACCATCGACTCTGGAGTAGAAGACCCAGAAGCCACGGATGAAAACCAATCTCGCGAAGTATTCACTATAATCTGCCCCGGTTCTGCATCAAAGTTCAAGGTGAGAAACTCCTCTAAATCTATGTCTACAGGAAGGTCTAGCTCAGTTTCTGTCTCAACAACTACTCGTGCTGCATCAGAAATCAAAAACTGCACTCGGCAGCGCGCTTGAACCAAACGCTCAAGCAATCTAAGGCCGTATTGGGCGCCGGAAGCTCCTGTCATAGCTAGTGTGATAGAACGGTTAAATTCTGACATAAGTCCTCCTCGACAAATGGCTACTATTTTTTAGTGCCGGCTCTTTTTTCTAAAGCATCCACTAATTTACTATGGAATCCCTGAAAGCCGCCATTGCTCATCACAACAATATGAGTTGACCCGCTTATACCGTCAAGTGTTTTTTGAACAAGCTGGTTGATATCATCAAATACATCAGGCAACGCAGAATTACCGCTAACAATATCTGCTAATGACCAATTCATATCTTCAGGCTCATACCATAATGTTTGATCTGCTAACCTGGTAGCTTCTGCTAGCTCGTCCTTATGAATTCCCATTTTCATGGTATTTGAACGAGGCTCTATAACAGCAACTATCTTCTCATTGCCAACCTTATTTCTAGCGCCTTCCAATGTAGAAAAAATAGCTGTTGGGTGATGAGCAAAATCATCGTATATACTGACACCATTTATTTCAGCAATTTTTTCCATGCGACGCTTTACGCCCAAGAACTGAGATAGCGCCTCACAAGCTATCTGAGGCTTCACGCCAGCATGATTGGCTGCTGCAATTGCGGCCAATCCATTTGCCACATTATGGGCGCCAATTTGCTGCCACCGAACAACCCCTTGAATATTTCCCTGGTGGGTGACCGAAAAATCAGAGCCATCACTACTGTTCAACAACGTATCCCAGTCACCAGACCTGCCTAAAGATTGCAGCTCTGACCAACACCCACGATCAATTACTGCCTGAATATTGCTATCATTTGATGGAGCAATAACTAAACCTTGAGCTGGCACTGTCCTAATAAAATGATGAAACTGTGTCTGAATAGCGTCCAGATCATCAAAGATATCCGCATGGTCAAATTCTAGATTATTGAAAATGGCAGTGCGAGGTCGATAGTGTAAAAATTTAGAGCGTTTATCAAAAAAAGCTGTGTCATACTCATCAGCTTCTACAATGAAGAATGGCGCATCGCCCAAGCGAGCTGACACATTAAAATTGTTCGGCACTCCTCCTATAAGAAACCCTGGTGTCATACCAGCATAATCTAGAATCCATGCTAGCATGCTTGAGGTTGTAGTTTTACCATGAGTTCCAGCCACTGCAATAACCCACTTATCCTTAAGAACGAAGTCATAAAGCCACTGAGGTCCTGAGGTATATGGAAGGTTGTTGTTGAGTACATATTCCACAGCAGGGTTGCCTCGAGACAGCACATTGCCGACAATCACAAGATCAGGGAGAGGCAAAAACTGCGCATGATCATCATATCCTTCAGCTAGATCGATGCCCGCCTTTTCTAACTGATTACTCATAGGTGGGTATACACTGGCGTCGCTACCAGAAACTTGATGTCCCAAGCCTTTGGCTAGTTGAGCCAAAGAGCCCATAAAAGTCCCACAGATTCCCAAAATATGAATATGCATTCGTAAGCGACTGCCTGTAAAATAATTTGTAAATTTTAACAAAACCCCTATGAAGCAACATAACTGAATTTCAGCATCATGCAAGCCCGCATAAGCAAAAAAAAATTTATACTGTGTAAGATTCTTATAATTTCGAATAAATTGCACAAAAAATGTAATCAATGTCTACTTTAAAGTATCATTGCCCGCTATTAGACCTAAGTCCCGTAGCGAGTAAAATTATGTCCGGCAATAACAATCAAAAGAAAAATGCTTTCTATGCCCAGTCAGGTGGAGTGACTGCAGTCATTAATGCGAGCGCCTGCGGTGTAATTGAAGCAATCCAAAAAAATTCGGACAAAATTGGTCATCTTTATGCAGGTCGCAATGGAATTATTGGAGCCCTGCGCGAAGATTTAATAGACACCACCCAAGAATCTCAGGATGCAATTTCAGGTCTCCGCTACACACCATCTGGAGCCTTTGGTTCATGCCGCTACAGGCTAAAAGACTTTAAGGAAAATAAAGCAGAGTACAAACGGTTAATTGAGGTCTTTAAAGCGCACAATATTGGGTATTTTTTCTACAACGGAGGCGGTGATTCGGCTGATACATGCCTTAAAGTTTCCCAAATATCTCAACAAATGGGCTATCCCATCCAAGCTATTCACATACCTAAAACTGTGGATAACGATCTACCTTTTACGGATAACTGTCCTGGTTTTGGCTCTGTCGCCAAATACATTGCAGTATCTACCAAGGAAGCTAGCTTAGACATTGCTTCTATGTGTGAGTCTTCCACAAAGGTTTTTATTCTTGAGGTCATGGGCCGCAATGCGGGCTGGATTGCTGCTGCAAGTGCACTTGCAGCAGAAGAAGCTGGCGATCCGCCACATATAATCCTATTCCCTGAAGTTCCCTTTTCTCAACAGAAATTCCTTGATAGAGTAGAAAAAACTGTATCTCAGCATGGCTACTGTGTAGTAGTTGCATCAGAGGGAACAAAATACGCTGATGGTATGCTGATTTCCGGTTCCTCAAATATAGATGCCTTTGGACATCACCAGCTTGGTGGTGTTGCACCAACACTTGCAAAAATAATCAAAGATTCTCTGGGTTTTAAATATCATTGGGCTTTGGCTGACTATCTTCAGCGATCCGCTCGCCACATTGCGTCTGCTACTGATGTAGAGCAAGCATATGCTGTAGGACGCGCTGCAGTAGAATATGCTTTAGCGGGGAAAAATTCCGTTATGGTAACTATTGATCGCGACGATAGTCCCAGCTATTCATGGAGTCTAGGTGAGGCCCCTCTAACAAATATCGCTAATCAAGAAAAAACGATGCCAAAGCATTACATTACTAGTGATGGATATGGCGTTACACAAGAGGGGATAGACTATCTTTCCCCTCTTATTCAAGGAGAGGACTACCCGCCCTACAAGAATGGTATTCCTGCATATACAAAGCTAAAAAATGTGCCTGTAAAGAAAAAACTTAAAGACTCCTTTGAGTTTTAAGCATGGCAATATTGTGGTTTATGGTATTTTAAGTGCGCACGAAATACCGGTATGGTGTTGTCCTCTTCTCTTCTGTCATAATGTACGACTTAATGATAAATATTTAGAGGAATAACCAGATGTCTAAACGGCTGTTGGCAGTTTATGAAAGTCTAATTTTACGTCGTCCAGTATCTTCAATGATATTCGTTGGACTTGTAGCTATAGCAATGGCCTTTGGTTTACCAAATTTTAAGCTGGATGCTTCGGCAGATTCCTTAACTCTAGAAAATGACACCTCTCTTGCTTATTATCGGGAGTCATTGCAACGGTATGGTAGTAGCGATTTTCTTGTGGTCACATACACGCCATATAAAGGAGACTTATTTGATGATGACTCACTACGCACTCTTGATGAGATGCATAAAGAGTTAGAAAAAATCAAAGGTGTCGCTAGCGTCATGTCCATGATGAATGTGCCGTTACTATATAGCCCAAAAATCACTGTATCTCAACTTAAAGATGCACCGCGTACACTATCCATGCCCGATATTGACCGAGGTCTGGTTCGTAAAGAATTCCTCGAAAGCCCTATCTACAAAGATCTTATTCTAAGCAAAGACGGAAAGACCACTGCAATACTTGCTACGATGGAGTTAGATGAAAAATACTTGTCGCTGGTCAATGCCAGGGATACTCTAAGAATTAAACGCGACACCGAGGGATTAACTTCCGAAGAGCTGACTGAGCTTGAGAACATCAGCAAGGAATTTCTCGATTATCGAACCATTCGTGCTGCAGAAGAGCATCAGAGAGTTGCAGAAATACGTCAAAAAATGTCTCAGTTCAAAGGAAAAGCTGAAGTCTTTCTTGGTGGCCCCAGCATGATTACTGCTGATATGGTTGACTTTATTAAGAGTGACTTAAATATTTTTGGTGTTGGTATTCTGCTATTTATAGTTGGAACTCTCGCTGTTATTTTTCGACAAATTCGTTTTGTAGTTTTACCATTAATCACCTGCGTGCTGTCAGTAGAAATAATATTAGGCTATCTAAGCTGGATAGACTGGCGACTAACTGTTATTTCCTCAAACTTTGTATCATTGCTATTAATTATAACCCTAGCTCTTACGATCCATCTGATAGTCCGCTATAGAGAGCTACTAAGGGATGGTCCTGATCGCGCCCAGATCGACCTAGTGCGTGATACAGTTACTCATATGATTCTTCCTTGTGTCTATACGGTGCTAACAACGGCAGTAGCTTTTATCTCCTTGGTTGTTAGCGATATTCGACCGGTTATTGATTTTGGGTGGATGATGACAATGGGTATTGTGCTAGCTCTTATTCTTGCATTTATCATAATTCCCGCCGGGATGATGATACTAGGCAAGGCGAAAAACATAGACTCAGACGATAATTCTGCTACTTTTACGCTTTATTTCTCACGGTTTACAGAAAAGCATGGCAATTTGGTTCTAACATTTGCATTGGTTGCAGGACTAACTAGCGCCTGGGGCATATCACAGTTACAAGTAGAAAATCGCTTTATAGACTACTTTCGCTCCAGTACAGAAATATATAAAGGGCTATCAAAAATTGATGCCAAATTAGGTGGAACAACCCCTTTTGAGATAATTTTAGAAGCGCCACCAGCTATAGATGACGGCTCTTTAGACTTTGATGAGTTAATGGCTGCAAGCGGCGAGGATAGAACTTCTAGTATTGATGATCCATACGGCGATCCTTTTGGTGGAGCCTATGCAAACAGCGGTGAAGATGTTATATCCGAGCCTGTTGAAGCATATGATCCTTTTGCTGGAATGTATGAAGACAGTGAAGAAAGCACCGATCAAGATGCTGCTGAAGCATATGATCCTTTTGCTGGGATGTATGAGGATGAAGAATCGTCAGGAGAAACTGATAGCTTTGCTGATAGTGACATTATTGGCGTAACTCAAGTGTCTGTTGTTGAAGATAGCTACTGGTTGACCACCGCCGGTATAGAAGACATTCGCAAGGTGCACCTTTATCTAGAATCCTTGCCAGAAATTGGTAAAGTTAGCTCTCTAGTGACAGTTACAGATGTTGCCTCTGATTTATCTGGTCATAAACTTAACGATCTTGAGCTTGCCTTTATGTCTCTGATGCTTTCAAAAGAAAATGCTGAGCTTCTTCTGAATCCTTATATAGATGAAAAAAACAACCAAGCTAGAATCACCATGCGAGTTAACGAAACACGAGGAAACCTAGACCGACAAGAACTGCTAGACAAAATTCGATCATTTACAATTTCTGAGGCTGGATTTAAGGATGAACAGGTCAACTTTACTGGCATACTAATACTCTACAACAATATGCTACAAAGCCTATTTCATTCTCAAATTATGACAATGGGAACTGTTTTCCTTGGGATAATGACCATGTTCATGATTTTATTTCGCTCTGTCTCAATATCCCTGATTGCTATTCTCCCAAATTTTTTAGCTGCAGGCGTGGTGCTTGGCGGAATGGGGATTGCTGGTATTCCTCTTGATATGATGACAATTACAATAGCTGCAATAACAGTAGGCATCGGCGTTGACCATGCAATACATTATATAACTCGCTTCAAGCGTGAGTTTGCAGTTGATGGTGACTACGTAGCATCCATGCACAGGGCTCACGCAAGTATTGGTCGGGCATTATTCTATACGGCTATCACGATTATTATGGGTTTCTCCATTTTAGCTCTGTCCAACTTTATTCCATCCGTCTATTTTGGACTACTTACAGCTCTAGCAATGCTAGCAGCACTACTAGGATCAATGACATTACTTCCAAAATTAATTTTGACATTTAAGCCATTGGGCAAATAGCTGTCTACGGCAATACTCTAGGGGCCTAGATCTTAGGCTCTAGGAAAACCGTAGTGTGTTTAATGTAATGTCTAAGTGCAGAGTAGAAAAATGCTTAAAATACTATGGGTCATAAAGACCATTTTTATTCTTGCTATAGCTATCGTGACTATTGGGGCTGCTGACTTACAAATCTGGGAGCGTCTTAACTTTTTGATGATCGAGTGGTGCTGTGTAGCCAACTAAAACGGAGCTTAGTTTTATTTAAAGAGTGATTACTTTCAGTTTATTACGACGGCATTTTTCTGAGCAATATTGCACTTCACCCCAGACCTTTTTCCATTTCTTGCGCCAGTTAAAAGGCCTGCTACAGGTCTTACAATTTTTTGATGGGAGGTGCTGTTTCATCTTCTAACATTAACAGAAATAGTGTTTTAATTTATTAACTTTTGTCTCTCTTTCAAAATTTTAAGCTTAAGGCCTTTCTTTTCTACGTAAATTTTTAGTCTCCATAAGGCTAGGCCTGCTTTAGTTGAGTTAGCCATCAATGAATTCATTCTTTACGGGCTAGATAGTAATTTTAGACATAATTTAACAGCTTGGGACTTATTGTGCAGGCGACGCTATAATAAAGACAATTAAAAATATCAGCATGAAGGGCTTAATGGAAATTAAATCTTACGTAAAGAAAATAGGCAAGCAGGCAAGTGAAGCCTCAAAAGCAATCTCTTCAGCAAGCGCTGACAAAAAAAAATTAGCGCTATTATCGATTGCTCATGCACTAAATAAAAATAGAAAAAATATATTAACTGCAAATACTATCGACTTAGACAATGGAAGAGCCAATGGTTTAGATCCAGCACTAATGGATCGGTTGCAGCTCAACGACGCAAGAATAGACGCCATGATTGAAGGTGTTCAACAAGTGTCTGAGTTGCCAGATTTAATTGGAGAAATTACAGATTTAACAACCAGACCTAGCGGTATTAAGCTGGGGAAAATGCGAGTTCCTCTTGGAGTGATTGGAATTATTTATGAATCACGCCCTAATGTAACTATTGATGCTGCAAGCCTATGTTTAAAGTCAGGCAATGCTACTATTTTGCGTGGTGGTAGTGAAGCCATCAAATCGAATCAAATACTTGCAACCTCCATCAAGCAAGGCTTATCTGCAGCAGGTTTGCCCGAAACTGTCGTTCAGCTGATCGAAACGACTAATAGAGAGGCAGTGGGTGAGCTTATTACTATGCCGGAGTATGTTGATGTAATTATTCCACGCGGAGGAAAAGGGCTAATTCGGCGCATAAGCCAGGAAGCGCGCATTCCAATAATTAAACACTTAGACGGTGTTTGTCATGTATACATTGATGATAAGGCCAGCCTAGACATGGCTTTTAATATTGCATTAAATTCTAAAACCCATCGTTATGGTGTATGCAATGCTATGGAAACTCTGCTGGTTGCAAAAGGCATTGCTTCCAACGTTCTCCCTCGGCTAGCGGAAGCCTTCAAAGAAAAAAGTGTTGAGTTAAGGGGGTGCGCCATTACCCAGCAACTAATTAAATGCAATGCCGCGAGCGAAGATGACTGGAGCGCAGAATTTTTAGCACCCATACTCTCAATTAAAGTAGTTAAAAATATAGATGCAGCCATAGCTCATATCGCATGCTACGGCTCTCAACATACTGATGTCATTGTCACAGAAGATCAATCGAAGGCGCTTCAATTTATCAAAGAAGTAGACTCAAGCTCAGTAATGCATAATGCTTCAACTAGATTCGCCGATGGTTTTGAATATGGGCTAGGTGCAGAAATTGGTATTTCTACTGACAAAATACATGTCCGGGGCCCAGTGGGATTGGAGGGGTTGACGTCCCAAAAATGGATTGTATTTGGTAACGGGGAAATTCGTCAATAAACTCGCTAGTTAGAGCAAATTAATATGCCTTTAAAGTCCGGTCATCCAGTCGGCGTAGGTCTTTTTGGTGGAACCTTTGATCCAATTCATATAGGTCACTTGAGAATTGCCTTGGAAATTAAACAGGAACTTCACCTCAAGGAAATGAGAATGATACCCTGTGCTCGTCCTCCGCATAGGTCGATGCCCCTTGCAAGTCCTGGTGACAGGCTAGCAATGCTTGATCTTGCTTTAAGTGAGCAGTCAGATGAAGGATTGATTGCTGATAATCTGGAATATAGACGGGCGGGCCCTTCTTATACTTTAGATACTATCTCAGAAATACGCACACAGATCGGAGCATCAACACCTATCTGTCTCTGCTTGGGAGTAGACTCTTTCGCGAGTATAGATAGCTGGGTCGATTGGAGAGATCTTATCGATATAGCACATATTGTGGTAGCCAAGCGTCCTGGCTGGGGTCAAATAAAAAATAAGGAGGTAGTTGAATTTATTCAGGAACACAAAGCTGCTAGCTTAAAAGAATTCCGCGAAACCCCGGCAGGAAAAATTTTTGTTATGGAGTTGACTCCTCTATCGATTTCGTCGACGGCTATTCGGAAGGCAATTCTTCACAACGAATCTATCTCTTATCTAGTGCCAGAAACAGTAGCAGGCTATATAAAAAAAAATAAACTTTATCAAACTATGCAGGATGCTTTATGAAAAATAAATTAATTAATATTGTGTTGGATGCCCTTGAGGAAGTTAAAGGCAAGGATATTGTAACGCTAAATGTAACCAATCTTACAGATGTAATGGATACTATGATTGTTGCCAGCGGGAATACTAGTCGCCAGGTAAAAGCCCTCGCAAACTCTGTGATAGAGGATGCTAAAAAAGCTGGATTTCAACCAATAGGGGTAGAAGGGATCGATAGCGGAGAATGGGTTTTAGTAGATCTCGGAGACATTGTGATACATGTCATGCAGCCGACTATCAGAGAGTTTTATGAACTAGAAAAGTTATGGTCTATGCGCCCCAATGATTCAATTTCTGAAAATCAGCAAGACTGAAAAAAGGAGACCGTATGCGCATAAAGATCATAGCAGTAGGGACTAAAATGCCTAATTGGGTTCAAGTCGGCTGTAATGAATACTTAAAGCGTATGCCCCCCGAGCTCAATCTTAATTTTGTTGAACTACCAATGGGAAAAAGAGGAAAAAGTGCCGATATTAAACGCGTCATTGCGAGAGAAGGCGAAGCTATGCTCAAATCAATAGGAGAAAATGACCAAGTGATAGCCCTCGATGTAAATGGACAACCCTGGGAAACTCCGCAACTTGCAGAGAATTTAGAACAATGGCAACATTCAGGTGACAACTTCAGTATATTAATAGGCGGCCCAGATGGAATATCCCAAAACTGCATGAAGCGTGCAAACGTCCGATGGTCACTTTCGCCGCTCACACTTCCTCATCCCTTAGTGCGAATTATATTAGTTGAGCAAATTTATCGCGCAGTAACTATAAGCGCTGGACACCCATATCATCGGTGAAACAAAGCCTAGCATTAGGTCTCGGTTCTTTGTTGTTTGAGTTTTCGGTCAAGCTCCAGCTTTTCTTTTTCTATTTGCTGGCGGTCCTGGTATGCCCGGGTCAGTTTCGCTAAAGCAGTTGCAACTGCCTGATCAACAATCATCCCGTCGTACTCACCAGAAAAAATATTACGTTTTCCAGGTTTTTCTCCATCGGAGGTAACCAATGCCTCTGCATAATTTCCGCAGGGAGACTTAAGAATCAATTCTACATGGGCATATTTTTCATGCTCTTTTTCTGACATAACCTTGCATTCAGAATACTTGAACTCTATGCCGCCTATTACGAGAACGAGCTCATCGAAAGAATTACATTTGAATTTTGTCATTTAATTAACTACCTTTCTATTTTTTATATTTTTAAAAAAATCACAACAAAAAATTTAAGAAATAAAATAAAAAAAATATCTTTAAATTTTATCTTACAGGGCATCTCTGCTGCTATGTCTGGTCAAGGGGTCATAATCAGGCCGAATACTATATGTATTCTATAGCAGGCGCTAGTCATACAAATAAATCAAAAAATATTTTTAATACTTTAATTTAAACTAGGCTGAGGTTCTGCCAAGCTAAATCGCCTATGTTTATTAACAGGAAACTTGATACGGGTATCGCTCAAATAAGCCAAGTCAATGCTAGCTGTCACCACACCAGAACCTTCTTGTATCTCATCAATTACCTTGCCCCATGGGTCGATAATTGCCGAACCACCCCAAGTTGGCCGCTTTGGATGATGCCTATCACCCAGATTAGCTCCAATAATATATGTTAAATTTTCAACTGCTCGTGCTCTCAATAATAAATTCCAATGAAACTCACCCGTCTTTGAAGTAAACGCTGAGGGTATAGCAATTAACTCCGCGCCATGCTCTGTAAGATAGCGAAATAATTCAGGAAACCGTAAGTCATAACAAACTGCCAACCCCAACCTGCCGAACGGTGTATCGACCACGATAGGGACACTCCCTGGGCTATATTCAGAAGACTCTAAATAACTACCTTTCTTGTCATCGACACTAGCATCAAAAAGGTGCATTTTCTGATAGCAAGCCACCTCACAGCCACTGTCATTAACAACAAAGCAGCTAGCTGATGGCATGCGCTCCTCTAGCCCTCCTGAAAGAGTAGGCGCAGCTATCGGGATAGTTCCACCCACAATCCAGATCTTATGCTTAATTGCCTGTTCTGATAGAAATTTGCGGGCTGGGCCTATAGATTTTTCTAGTTTCGCAATGCTGATAATTTCTTTGCATCCAAGATAGGCAAAGTTTTCTGGAAGCACCAATAACTGCGCACCTTTTTTGACAGCTAATTCGATTAAAGATTGAGCCTGATCCAGGTTAGCTTTTAGATTTATACTGCCAGCCATTTGAATGGCGGCTACCCTTGGCAGCAAGCCTAAGTCACTCACTATTCTCAACCTCCATTGTTAAATTAGCCTTATTTTTTTTGTTTTGTGATTTTTTTTCACTAGAGGTGCTTATATTGAAAATATTTTCCATCTTTACTTTTGGGGCACTCCACAGTCCTTTTATACTATAACTAATACTAGACAACTTTTTCACCTGTTTCTCGAACACCTTACTGGTGATGAAAACACCTGCAGCAACTGGTAAACCTCCAACTGCTGCGGCAACCCAGGGAAGATTTTTGCTTACAGGAAGTGTTGTTAACAGCTGGGCATCGATTTCTTCAGAAACCAGGTTGGCTGATCCTTCTAGTTTTATATTTCCAGATGGCAAGTTAACATTCACAGGGGGGTCAAAGGTCAACTCGCCCGTTTCAAACACCAAGCCTCCCTCCATTTTATTGTAGCTCATGCCTTTTTCGTAGAGATATGAAAAATCAAGCTGCAACTGACGGACCCAGTTATCAAAATTTAATAGGCTCACTAATCGAATTAAAGCATTCGCAGCAGCAGAAGATTCCTGGTAAAAATGTCCATCTTCAAGATGCATAGAAACTGACCCTTTAAGGACGTCTGGAGATATCTCCCAAGGCCTGCCAGGCCAGCTCAACTGAGATGAGAATCGAGCCTTCTTGCTGTCTATAACCTCAGAGAAGTCCCATGCTTTCATTAGCTTACCAACGTCATTCACATGCAGTAAACCGCTAAAAGAAGTATGGTGTCCACTTTCGTCTACCGTCCACTCAAGGTCAGCTTCAGTATCTTTGTCGCCGATATTAAGCCCTAAAAGGTTAGCATCTATGCCTGTAATTTTGACGCCTTTTTCTTGGGGCTTCATTAATAGACTGGCTTCACCAAACCGTCTATCTCCGACAATAAGATTTCTAACTGACAACTGAAGATAGGGTAAATCGCTAGGAGTTATTTCTTTTTTTTCTGCTCCGCCCTCAGAGGGGGTTGGTAAAAAAAGCCTTTCCAGGTCTACCAGCATAGGGGAGGAGGCCTCTTTGGGTATCCATATATGCCCTTCCAGTCGATCACTTTTAACTCCTATCATCCAATCGCCAGCCTGATAACCGCCATTGAAAGCTGCCTTTTTAAGGTTTAAACCAACAACATTCACTTCATCAATCAAAATGTCAAAAAGAGGGGTTAACTTGCTTTTACTTTTCTCCTCCAGATTAAATATTTTTTTAGATGTTTCTTGCCACTGGGTTAAAGAGAGTGACTTTAAATGTCCAATTGTGAGAAACTGTCCTTCATTAGGAAGCTCTAGACGATCGCTTTTAATAGCCAAAATTCCCCTAACTATGGAGCCATTATTAAGCTCTAGGCGTGATTTAATATCTTCACCTATTTGAATTTTTAGGTCTACTGGGTCGCTAAAAGCGATTTGCGCTTCAACATTCTCTCTAGCTCCAGCTTTCTTACCAAATGGCGACGGTAGGTTAACTTCCGCCCCTTTCATGTCTGCACTGATCTGTAATTGGATAGGGAGCGATGCATCCTCTATTGGGACAATAATATTAGCGATAAATTCTGTTTTCCCTCCAAGAATATCATCAGAAGGCAGGCCAACAAGCTGAGTGAGTGAAGTCATTGTTAGACTGCCAAGCATCTCAATTGCAAGGTTGTCTTTAAGTGTATGCAGGCTGGCTGAAAATGGTTTGTGAAAAATATATCCACTTATTGAAGGGGAAAACAAACCCTTTTGATCGCGATAGCTAAGAACTCCCTCTAACTGCTCTAATGAAATTTCAGTATCAGATAGCGACATTAAACCTTGATTAATCGTCATGTCTACGTGATAACGGCTATCCGACTTTTTTTCTGTAAGTGGTATTTTTAAATCTAAAGAAATATCACTTTCACCAGATAAACTCCAATTAGACAACCCTGCAACTCTAGACCTCAAGGCTGAATTTTGAAGCACACCTACAGCCTCACCAAGGTCTGACTTAATGCCACCAATAACATTAAGATAAAGGGCTTTATTGCTTTTTTCTTTGATAGATAGCGCTATGTTGTTGATTTTTGCTTTTCCAATACGGGCGCTGATAATTTTAGAATCAAGCGTGGATGAGTCTATTGCCACTATTGCATTTAACTTCGTCATAGATGGCCAGTCTTGATGAAATTTAAGCTCTCCATCGATTGCTTGCATATAAATTTGAGTTGAGCCTGCTCTATTTTTTTCTAGTTTTTTATTACCTATAGGCCCCTGCCATACAAATCCAGCTTCTGAAAATTTCACATCAATCATCGCTTGATCGATCCACTTACTTAAATTCAAATTTAAATTGTCAGGAAGGTAGCTATCCTTGTATCGAGAATCAATATTTCGTACCCCCATGGAAAGGTACAGCTGTGAATCCAAGCCTGCTGACACCGCAGGAATATCTAAGTAAAAGTATGCATTTCCTTGACCTTCAACTCCTTGCATCTGCAAGGGACCGCTGAAAACCTTTGTAAACCCGCTTTCAAGATCATGATGCCAAGCTATCCGGCCTTTAATTGAGCTGCGATAAACAAAATCATCAAAAATTCCAGGCAAGTAAAATGAAAACCCGTTAGGGCTGTCTAACTCAAGAAAACCTTTCTTATTATGCATCTCCATATAGCCATTAACTTGACGAAACCCTGGCTTTCCACCCCATGATTCTATCGAGATGTCATCTAAATTAGCTTTCAAGTAGATATCAGGATTGTCATTTTCTTCACTCAAGGTTAAATGAAAGTTGCGGATATTACCTATGGGTTTTAACTGCTCAAAAAAACTAAAAAAGGGTTCAGGGGCATGAGGAAGCTTCTCCAGAATGCTCCCAAGCAATTTCAAGTCAATGTGATCTAAAGATAAGATTGAAGTCTTCACTTTTCCAGAAGATTTCTGACTGAGGCCAGCTTGAAAAGGTTTGATCTGGAGGCCATCAAAGTTCAGACTTAGATCCGATAAATTAAAACTCCAGCCGTCACTAGGAGTATGCCAGCCAACCATATCTGCACTTAGGCCCTGAATGTTGCCTGCACCCCTAAGTGTATTATGATAGATATTCTTAGAATTAAAATTACCAAGCAATGTAATCTTTTCATTTTTTGTAGCTGTAACCCAAAGATCTGCGTTAATGTCAGCTTTGAAGTCAACAAGATGCTCAGCTATATTTGGGTAAATTCTTTGCACTAAACTATTAAAAGAGCTGTTGAATTTGATATGCTTAAATTTTAAATAGGCCAAAACATCGAAATCATCTATGTTATTGCCATTGCCGTTTGCCTCAACAATAACATCGACAGAATGTTCCGCCCCAGTTAGATTAACTGTACTTAATAGGCGGTGAAAATCACCTTTGTTTTCCAGGCGGACATTTTTAATACTTACGGCTGACTCAGTCCCTGATAAAAATTTTAACTTCAAGTTAATCGATTTAACCTCCAAATGGCGGCTGCTGAGAATGCTATCTAAAAATCCAGTATTTTTTCCTCCAAACTGCTTTCCACCAATAGTCCAAAAACCTAAAGCAGACTCATTCATAGAAATGCTTACATGATCAATGTTTAACTCTCGCGACACCAGCTGCCAAGAAAAGATACTTTTTATCAAATTAATCTCAAAAGTTGCGCGATCTATGGTTACAGCTGGCTCATTATCATTTTCGGCATATATTGATATATCTGTAGCAGAAATTTTAGGGGCAAATTGATGCCATTTTCCGTTTATTTTAGAGATCTCTACTCTTGCTTCAAATGCATTTGATATGAGCTTATTAATTTCTAGGCGATGGGCATCAATATTACCAACAACATCTTTAGTCAGATATAAGCTGGTAGCAACAACAACGATAACTAATGCTGACAGCAAAATCACCGCACACAAAAAAATTTTTAACCTTATAGCTTGAACCAAAAAATACTCCTAACTTGCAAACTTCCATTCCAGTCGATATATAAAGTTTAGCTTTTTTCTGACTATAAAAAATTTCTGCATTAGTCTTTATGTTTGCTAAAAAACTTATTCATTAGCAATGCTATTAGCGGCCAGATCAGCGCAGATGTAAGCGCAGGACCTAACAGAAAGATAACACTCCAATCTGCTCGGTATAGCAGGGAAATACTAGCTACCAATAATTGATTTAATAAAACCATGAAAAAAATTAAAGCAGCCTGATGGAATATACCAAAGTGTTGCAGTCGCTTGCTTAACACAATCAAAAAGTAAGCACACAACGAAAAAGTTATCGCATAGCGACCAAGCATTTCTCCCGCAAACATATCAAGTATTAATCCAGTCAACCATGCAAAACCAACTCCATATTTTGATTGACGATAAAATAACCAATAAAATACAACCAACAATAGAAACTGCGGTCTCCAGTATACAATTGAGCCAGTGATCGGAATAATTTGCAGTATCAATGCCGCTAACAAAGAGATGCTGCTGTAAAAATAGCTGCTATTTAACATCCTCATCTGCTCCAAATTTTTCTACAGTTTTGGATACTAACAATAGGTAACGACTGCGATCTATTCGAGCCAAGGGCTGAACCCTTACCTTAAGGTAAGGGTTGCCAACTAAAGCATCAATAGAGACAACCGTCCCAACTGGGTATCCAGCAGGGTATCGCTTACCAAGACCTGAACTAACAAGCTGATCGCCTACTTTTATATCTGCATTGGAATTCACGTAACGCAGGTTGAGTTTATTAAAGCTACCCTCCCCTTCCACAATAACCCGCATACCATTTCTTAAAACCTGGACAGGCAACGCATGCGAACTGTCGCTTATCAACAACACCTTACTACTGGAGCGATATACCTCGATGACCTGCCCCATTAATCCATCTGAATCAAGAACTGCTTGACCCTTAAATACCTCATAGTCTTCTCCACGATTAATTATAATGGTGTGACTTAACGGATCAGGGGATATTCCTATTAATTCTGCAACTAGAACACTATGTTTTAACAAATTTGAGGCATTCATTAAGCTTCGAAGCTGAGCATTATCAGCGATGAGACCCGCCATCAGCTGAAGTCGGCCCTTAAGGATCAATAGCTCTGTCTTTTGAAGTTCATTTTCTTTTTGAAGATTAGCAGCACCAACAACGCCCACTGCCGCTTCATCAAACCAGCTTGGCAGCATTGCTGTCGAGTATAAAGGTACAGTAATTTCAGCAATCCATAAATGCATCGGTTTAAACCACTGAGTAGTAGTGTCAATGAGAAGCAAAAAACAGGCAGCGAAGAATAAAATAAACATTCGTCGGGCATATGAGGGGCCGTTAAAAAAAAGATTTTTTATATCACCTTACTCCATAGTGGTTAAATCTCAGACCAAGTAAAAAATATACATTTATCAGACGAATAAAATCTATATCAATATGTCATCACATCCATATGCCGTCTATCCATAGTTTCCAAAGCTTTCCCTCCGCCTCTGGCTACACAGGTGAGAGGGTCATCAGCTATGATAACAGGCAAACCAGTCTCGTGAGCAAGAAGACGATCCAGGTCACGCAATAGGGCTCCTCCGCCAGTTAAAATAATTCCAGTTTCTGCTATATCAGAAGCCAACTCAGGTGGAGATTGCTCCAACACTAACTTAACCGCTTGAACTATTCCTGATAATGGCTCTTGAAGTGCTTCCAATACTTCGTCGCTATTTAAGATGATGCTTTTGGGGACTCCTTCAGCCAAGTTGCGACCTCGAATATCAATTTCTCGTATTTCTTTTGCTGGGTAAGCACTTCCAACCTCAAACTTAATGCGCTCAGCGGTTGTTTCACCAATTACACTGCCATACTTGCGTCGTACATAATTACCAATAGCCTCATCAAAACGATCGCCACCAATACGCGCCGAATGGGAAAAAACTACTCCATTCAGGGATAAAATGGCAATTTCTGTGGTGCCTCCGCCAATATCGACTACCATAGATCCACAGGCCTGACCTACAGGCATTCCAGCTCCTAAAGCAGCAGCCATAGGTTCTTCAATCAAAAAAACCTCTCTAGCACCAGCACTATAGGCTGATTCACGAATAGCTCTTTTTTCTACCTCTGTTGCCGCGCAGGGAACACAAATGAGAACTCTCGGACTCGGCGGGATCAAGCTATGCGCATGAACCTTTTTGATAAAATACTGGAGCATTTTTTCAGTAACTTGAAAATCAGCTATTACACCATCCTTCAACGGCCTAATAGCAGTTATATTTCCTGGAGTACGACCAAGCATCCGTTTTGCCTCTACACCTACAGCATCAACCATCTTTTGGCCATTATGATGCCGAATAGCGACCACAGAAGGCTCATTAAGCACTATGCCTTTTTCTTTGATATATATAAGCGTATTAGCTGTTCCCAGATCAATAGAGAGGTCGCTCGAAAACATTCCACGTAATCTTTTTAGCATGCTTACATTCCTTAATTTGCTTTATTTTAGAGTCACATCTTAACACTTAAAAAGTGTGCTTCAACTCTAACAATCACAGGGGTCGAGAGCAAGTTCTATGTTATACAGTTAGTAGCCATTTTATGCGGTTCTTCTAAGGCTAAAAAAGACTCTCATCTGCATGAAAATCCTCTTATATGCGGTACCGCTGAAAGAATGAATGTGGTACCTTAATGCCTTATTATTTAAGCTCAACAAAAACCACTAAAGACTGCAAATTGCGATTAACTTGAACTGCAAGCTGCGCAAATTTTAGGAGCTACTACCATGGCTATTAATAATAGAGATATCGAAAAACTGGCAGTGCTAGCGCGCATAAAGCTAGACGATGCAACTATTGCTGAGACTACCCAAGGTATTGCTGATGTGCTTTCATTGGTTGATCAGCTAAAAGCCACAAATACAGACAATATTGATCCAATGGCCCATCCAACAGATGCATTTCAACAGCTACGTGCAGATGAAATAACTGAATTCAATCAACGAGAAGCTTTTCAAGCTATTGCTCCTTCTGCGGAAAAAGGGTTCTATCTCGTCCCCAAGGTGATTGACTGATTAAGGAATAAAAGCAGTTTATGAACGATCACAATATTCACAAAAAAACTATATCCTCTATTATTTCTGGCTTAAATTCAGGCGAATTTTCTAGTGTAGAGATTACTCAACATTTTCTGGAACGTATTCAAAAGCTAAACAGTACATATAACTGTTATATCACCGTCAATGAAGACTCAGCTTTAGCCCAAGCAAAGTCGGCTGATGAGCAGCGTTCCTCGGGAACATTTCCTTCATTTTGCGGTGTTCCTATTGCACATAAAGACATATTTTGCACCAAAGGTATCCGTACTAGTTGCGGTTCAAAAATGCTAGACAACTTTATCCCTCCCTACAATGCGACAGTGGTCGAAAAATTCTCCTATGCCGGAGCTATAATTTTAGGCAAAACTAATATGGATGAGTTTGCAATGGGGTCATCTAATGAAACTAGTTTTTATGGCCCTGTAAAAAACCCCTGGGATATTGGTACGGTCCCTGGGGGTTCATCTGGCGGTTCTGCAGCGGCTATTGCCGGTCATCTTGCTCCAGGGGCTACGGGAACTGACACTGGCGGATCTATTCGTCAGCCTGCAGCTCTTTGTGGAATAACCGGTCTTAAACCCACCTATGGGAGAGTGTCTCGCTGGGGCATGATTGCTTTTGCCTCAAGCTTAGATCAAGCCGGACCTATGGCAAAAACAGCAGAGGACTGCGCATTAATGCTTAATGTAATGGCCGGTCACGACCCTAGGGATTCAACTTCGATAAATAAATCAGCGCCAGACTATACATTAGGTATTTCTCGTCCACTTGATGATCTAAAAATAGGGGTGCCAAAAGAATATTTTCAGAAAGGCTTACACCCAGAGACTGAAAAACTTGTACTAAAAGCACTGAGCCAGCTCGAAAAGCAAGGGGCATCTTTAGTTGACATTAACCTGCCTCATAGCGATCTTGCAGTTCCTGCCTATTACGTCATTGCGCCAGCAGAGGCATCAGCTAATCTCTCGCGGTTTGACGGAGTGCGTTATGGATATAGATGTAAAAATCCTAAAGACTTAAATGATATGTACATGCGTAGTCGGGCAGAAGGGTTTGGAGATGAAGTGAAGCGCAGAATTTTGGTTGGCACCTACTGTCTTTCTGCAGGTTACTACGATGCCTACTACAACAAAGCGCAACAAGTGAGGCGCTTAATTAAACAAGATTTTGTTTCTGCATTTGAGCAAGTAGACATAATTATGGGTCCCACCTCCCCATCGCCTGCTTTTAAATTTGGGGCAAAAAGTAATGACCCCATAGCGATGTACCTAGAAGATATATTTACAATTGCAACAAATTTGGCGGGGCTTCCTGGGATGTCTGTACCTTGTGGATTTGTAGATAAAAAGCCAGTGGGTCTGCAAATCATAGGTAACTATTTTGAAGAAGCTCGTATGTTAAATGTAGCTCATCAATTTCAGTGCATCACTGACTGGCACCAACAAACGGCAAAAGATATAGCGACGGGGGGGCTCAAATAATGGAATGGGAAACCGTTATAGGATTGGAAATTCATGCTCAACTCGCTACTAAATCTAAAATTTTCTCCGGTTCAAGTACCGCTTATGGCGCGGAACCCAATACTCAAGCGTCTGCTTTAGATCTTGGAATGCCTGGCACACTGCCAACTCCTAATAAAGAGGCATTTCGTCAGGCAATTATGTTTGGCTTAGCCATTGATGCCAAAATTACAAAACATTCTGTATTTGAACGCAAAAATTATTTCTATCCAGATCTTCCTAAGGGATATCAAACTACACAACTAGAAAAACCGATAGTAGGGGCCGGTCAAGTTGAAATTGAGCTATCAGATGGCACAACAAAACTCATCCGAATACATCATGCACACTTAGAGGAAGATGCTGGGAAATCGGTTCATGATGACTTTCAAAATATGAGTGGAATCGACCTAAATCGGGCAGGTACTCCATTGATAGAGATTGTTTCAGAGCCGGATATTGGTAATGCCGAAGAAGCGATAGCCTTTGCCAAAAAAATCCATAGCATTGTGACCTCTTTGGGTATATGTGATGGAGAAATGTCCCAAGGCTCAATGCGCTTCGACGTTAATATTTCAATTCGAAGACCTGGAAAAGCTCTTGGTATTAGAACAGAAACTAAAAATTTGAACTCTTTTAAGTTCATGGAAGATGCTATAAACATGGAAGTTCAACGTCAAATTTATCTTATAGAGGATGGAGGAAAGGTAACTCAAGAAACCAGGCTATTTAATGGTGACACTAAAGAATCAAGATCTCTTCGAAGCAAGGAGGAAGCTAATGATTACCGCTACTTTCCTTGCCCTGATCTTCTCCCTGTTGTCATAGAAGATGCTTATATTGAGGAAATTCGTAAATCTCTACCTGAGCTGCCAGATGCACGATATAAACGCTTCGTAAAGCAATACGGCCTGTCTGACTATGATGCTAATATTTTAAGTAGTGACTCTATGATGGGGCAGTATTTTGAAACAGCTGCCAAAACTAGTGGCGACATAAAGCTAACTGTTAATTGGATACTGGGTGAACTTTCAGCACGCCTTAATGCTGCCAGCCTCGCCATCAACCTCTGCCCAGTCAAAGCGGAACAAATCGCTGGAATGGTTTATCGTATTCAAGATAAAAGTATTTCAGGAAAAATGGCTAAACAGGTATTTGACGCCATGTGGAACGGTGAAGGTGATGCGGACACTATTATTAAATCCAAGGGTCTAAAACAGGTTTCAGACAATGGTGCGATTGAATTACTAGTAGACGAGGTATTAGCAGAGAATTCTACTGAGGTAATTACGTTCTGCAAATCTGAGCAAGGTAAACGATCAAAAATGTTAGGGTACTTTGTCGGGCAGGTAATGAAGTCCTCTAAAGGGCAAGCCAATCCAAAGCAAGTAAACGATATTCTGCTACAAAAACTAACCAAACTTCTTTAATAAAAATTAAACTTAAATGCAGACCGTAAAAATATGACATTTACAAAAGATAAACAAAAAGTTCTCGGTGAATTCTTTGATGACGAGAGAATTATGACATTTTTACATTTTGAACCACCCCAGAATGTAGACCAAAGCTTTCATCTTTTAGAGAAGGCCTACCGAGGAATGAATATAGATAATTTTGATACTTTCATTAATTTTTTTCTTGATAAAGGTTACAATATAAATGCAAAAAACCCTGACGGCAAAACACTGAAAGATATTATTGAAGTGCATCATGATGGAAAATCATATGCCGCTACACTGAAAAAATATGGCGGAATCTAACACAACCTATATGCTGAATTTATGCATCTAAAAGAAACTATAGCAGCTACACTGAAAAAAAAACTGCTGGGAACTTGGCGGCTAACTGAATGGAAAAAAAACCCTGTAGATTCCGATGATGAGTCTGATGTATTTGGATCTAATCCGACAGGCTACATAAGTTACACCCCAGATGGCCACGTAATAGTTTTAGTACTACGTGGTGATAGGGTCACACCATCTAAAACCCCCCCTACAGATAAGGAAAAAGTTCAACTTTTTGACTCAATGTTTGCATATGCAGGAACATACTCAATTGAAAAAGACAGGGTTGTACACAAACTAAGTGCTAGCTGGAACGATCTCTGGACAGATACAGTGCAGGTCAGATTTATCTCTTTTGAAAAAAATAAATTGATATATACCACGCCAATAACTGTTGACCCAATGGATGGAAAATCTTGCACCTATAAAGTGACGCTTGTGAGAGGCTAACTTAATATGCTTATATCACAGCACTATACATCTGCAATTAAAAATAAATAAGTCGGAGATCCTGCATATGATTGACGGAATGAATTTTGAAGGCGTTACCAATTGTAACTGGAAAGACATTGAGGCTGTAGAAGGAGCTCCTGGAATTACCGTGAGAAATCTTTGGTCTGGTGAGAATAATAAGCGTATAGATATATATGAGTTTGAACCTGGTGCTGTTTTTGGGGCTCTTGATATCCATGAGGCTGGCCCTGAACAAGTATTTGTGATTTCAGGGGTATTTAATGATGGCAGAGCAGACCACAAGGAAGGTACTTTTTTACACCACCCAACGGGATCGGCTCACATACCCCAATCAAAATTTGGTTGCGTTCTTCTCGTCATCTTTCCGGAAGGGTAAAAAAATTATCGCAAGTCATTGGTATTTAAGTCAAAAAGTACTGCAACTTCCCTAGTAGTTCTTTGACTCCAAGAAAAACTGGTATATAATCTGTACAGCTTGAAAGTACGTCTTATATTTATGCACACCATCTCGATGTCTCACCTTTAGTAGCTCATCCGGTTCCTCATAAGTAATAGCAAAACATTTCAGCAAAAACTGCCTTCCTAGAAGGCTAAAATTACTATTGGAATAAAAGGATAAAATTATGTCTACTACTACTGGTACTGTTAAATGGTTTAATGAAGCGAAAGGTTTTGGTTTTATTGAGCAAGAGTCTGGTCCTGATGTATTTGCTCACTTCAGCGCAATTGCTGCTGAGGGATTTAAAACTTTAATGGAAGGTCAAAAAGTTGAATTCACAGTTACAGAAGGCCAGAAAGGCCCCCAAGCTGAGAACATTGTTGTGGTCAGCTAGCCGCAATACTTTGATCTAAGTTAAAGGAAGAACAAAAGGGTGAGAATTTTTTCTCACCCTTTTTTTATGAAAGCCTTAGCGTGATCTCCCTTTTTTGTTGTGATCTGCAGATGACTTGGCGCCCCGAGCGCCCCAAACATTTTTATCTGAACTACGATTATTTCCGGCAGGTCTCGGCTTTCTTGCCCCTCTGCTTTGTCGACCGTTTTCTATAGGTGATGCCTTAATAGAAGGATCTGGCGAAAAACCATCAATATCTTTTTTCGGCAGATTTGTCTTCAAAAGACGCTCTATATCACGTAACAATTTATGTTCATCTATGCACACTAATGATGCAGCCTCCCCTTCATTGCCCGCCCTACCAGTACGACCAATACGATGAACATAATCTTCAGCAACGTTAGGTAGCTCAAAATTCACTACGTGCGGCAACTGATCAATATCTAGGCCGCGGGCTGCTATATCTGTCGCCACCAACACACGTACTTTTCCTTGCTTGAAATCAGCCAGCGCCTTAGTTCTCGCACCCTGACTTTTATTGCCATGGATAGCCGAGGCAGTTAGTCCGTCTTCCTCTAATTGCTTAGCCAGCCTATTGGCTCCATGTTTTGTTCGAGTAAAAACTAACACTTGCCTCCAGTTCTCCGAGCCTATCAAAAAAGAAAGTAGCTCTCGCTTTCTTTTTTTGTCGACAAAATGGACAATTTGCTCGATTCTTTCAGCAGTAGTGTTTCTTTGAGCTACCTCAATCAATGTAGGTGAGTTCAAAAGGCCATCTGCAAGTTTTTTAATATCATTAGAAAAAGTGGCTGAAAATAAAAGATTTTGACGTTTTTTGGGTAACAGTGCCAAAAGTTTCCGGATATCAGGAAGGAATCCCATGTCTAGCATCCGATCAGCTTCATCTAATACTAATATTTCTATCTGAGATAGATCTAATGTTTTTTGATGCGCATGATCAAGAAGGCGGCCAGGCGTAGCTACCAAAATATCAACGCCTGAACGCAATGTCGATATCTGCGGGTTGATTTTGACGCCCCCAAAAACTACAGCAGAACGCACTGACAAGTATTTGCTATAAGTTTTTACGCTCTCTGTTACTTGTGCGGCTAGCTCTCTGGTAGGTGTCACCACCAAGGCTCTGATGGGCCGATGCCCTTTTTGGGGTGGATTTTGGCTTAAAATTTGCAGCATAGGTAAAGTAAAACCAGCTGTTTTTCCAGTGCCCGTTTGCGCCCCAGCAAGCACATCAAGCCCTTTGAGGACCAAGGGAATAGCCTTAGCTTGAATTGGTGTTGGTTCGCTGTATCCTTGTTCAGAAACAGCACGAAGTATGTCAGCCGATAGGCCGAGTTCAGTGAATAACATAAGGGATAAAACTCCGATATCAGCATGCCTTTAGGTTAGCCTAAGGAACGGTCTTGCGCTGAAATCCATTTATAAGGTGTCTGGGAATATTTAAAGAGTTACCAAGATCACTGCTTAGGAAAATAAGGTGCCGACCGAAGGGCACCGAGGCGGCGACTATAACAATTGTCGCTCGATGAGTCTATCTGTTATTAATTGGCCCTGGTTATGAGGTACCCACTTAGACTGGCATAAGAGTTTTATCTGGCAGTTGAGATGATAGCTTTGTTCCGAGTAGTTTTTCTATTGGCTCCAATAAAAACGCATCATCCTCGCATGCAAAACTTATAGAGGTGCCTGTCTTTCCGGCCCTTCCAGTACGGCCAATACGGTGCACATAATCTTCCGGTTCTTCGGGCAAAGTATAGTTTACTACGTGACTAATGCCATCAATATGAATACCTCTGCCAGCAACGTCTGTAGCGACTAAGATATTCAATTTTCCTGACTTAAAGTCTTCTAAAGTTTTAACTCGCTTGCCTTGCGGTACCTCCCCTGAGAGAAGCCCAACACGAAATCCCTTGTTCTTTAATTTTTCCTGCAGCCGACGACACTGATCACGCCGATTCGCAAAAACAATAGTGCTTTCAACTTCATCTTGCTGAATAATGTTATTCAACAATTGAAATTTTTCACTAGTAGATGTTATGTAAACTTTCTGGGTTACCGTATCCGTAGCAATATTTTCGGGCTCAATTTCTACAGTCGTTGCATCAACTGTCCACTGCTTAGCAAGATTCATTACTTCAGGAGTAAAAGTAGCAGAGAAAAACATTGTTTGTCTGCTTTCTGGACGAGGAGTTAGACGAACAATACGTCTAACTTGCGGAATAAAACCCATATCTAGCATTCTGTCTGCTTCATCAAGAACTAAAATTTCAGTTCTATCAAGATAAACATCATTGCTTCCCGCAAAATCCAGTAAACGTCCCGGGGTCGCTACTAGGATATCGCAAAGACTGTCGTGCAAATAACGCTTTTGTTTGTCGTAATCCATACCACCCACCAAGCTATGTACTTTTAAGTTGGTATACTTACAGAGATCTTTAGCGTCACCCGCTATCTGCATTACCAATTCTCGAGTTGGGGCAATAATCAACGATCTGGCCTCACCTGCAAAATAATCATCTTCGACAGGATTATTAATAAGCTCGGTAATAATTGTAGCTAAAAAAGCAGCCGTTTTTCCAGTACCAGTTTGAGCCTTTCCTACAATGTCATGACCGCGGAGCGTGTATGGCAGTGTACGAGCTTGAATGGGTGAGCAATATTTAAAACCTAAATCTGCTATTGCACGCATCAAAGAAAGAGGTAGATTAAGGTCATGGAAGCGCGTCTTCCCTGGCGAAGTCTCGACTTCAAATTTAGATAAATCCCAATTGATCAAAGAATCACGCTCCCTATTTTTTTATTTATAAAAAATATAACTTTTGAGTGATCTAAGGCGCCCATCTTCCAAGCTATCCCAAAAAAATCACTACCTGTATTTGTCATAATATCGCCAATTTAGACAAATCCTTTACCTCCGTGTTTTTTTAAACAAAAAGGAGTAAAACTGCCTGCGATTGTAGCACGAGATCCCTATACTAGGTTTAATTCAAAAATTTGTTGTAACTATTTTAAATATACTATGAAAATTACCCTTTAGTACTTTTGAATGCGAGTCTTAATGGGTTATTCTAGCAACCCCAAAGTGATTGATATGTTTACTTTAGAGCTAAAAATATGACGAACCAAGAAAATCGCGACTTACGTAATGCTTTTAGCAATTTCGCAACCGGCATTACCGTAATAACCTCTTTAGATGCCGAAAAAAATCCCATGGGAATGACCGCTAACAGCTTCTCAACAGTCTCACTAGAACCTCCTATGGTTTCTTGGTGTATAGGTCGTCAGTCAACACTATTTAATTTTTTTCAGCAGGCCGAATATTTCGCAGTAAATATATTGAGCAGTGACCAAAGATCCGTCTCTGAACTTTTTTCCAGTTCACATAGTGATAAATTTTCTCAGCATTCATGGCATTATGGCAAAAACAAATTGCCACTATTAGATGGTTGTGCATGTCAGCTGATATGCCGCACTGAACATCGCTATTCTGGAGGAGACCACGTCATTTTAGTAGGTCAAGTGCTGGATATCGTCAATAACAATATGCCCCCTTTGATTTATCATGGCGGTCAATATCAGACACTAAATGAAATATCAGGCATTTAAATCTCACTCTTAGAGCAGACAGTAACTCGCTCAAGTCCAGACAAATCGGTAAAAGTTTTTACATCATTAAACCCGGCTTGTGTCATTTTCTGTCGAACCGCCTTTCCTTGATCACGCCCATGTTCCATCATCAACCAGCCACAAAACTTAAGATGTGAATTCGCATTGTAAATAATTGTGTGGATGTCAAGTAAACCATCATCTTTAGAGACAAGAGCTGACGATGGCTCATATCTAACATCGCCTATTTTAAGGTGCTCATCTTCAGGACTTATATATGGCGGATTGGTTACGATAAGATCAAATTGTGTATTTTTTATGCTAGAAAACCAGTCGCTCTGATAGATACAAACATTATTAAAGTCAAATCTTTGTCTATTTTCTTCAGCAAGTTCAACGGCATCTAATTCTATATCGACAGCTGTGATTTTCCATAATGGTTTTTCGCTTGCAATAGCTAACGCAACAGCTCCAGTCCCTGTGCCCAAATCTAGAACTGAAATTTGATGACCAAAGGATACAGATAATGCCTTTTCTACAAGCAACTCTGTCTCTGGTCTAGGGATTATTGTAACAGGAGAAACCTTTAATGGGAGAGACCAAAATTCACGTTTTTTTGTAATATATGCGACGGGTTTACCACCAAGACGCTGCCTAAAAAGTATATCAAAATGAACCTTCTGTGAATCGCTCAAGCGCTGATCAGGCCAAGTATACAAATAACTTCGATCCTTTCTCAAGACGTAGCAAAGTATTACCTCTATATCCAAGCTAGGGGTATCGCTTGTATGAACTAACTCAACACTACGTTTTAGCACATCCGAAATAACCATAACATTACCTGGGGTATCAGTAGGTATAACTTGACCCTAACGCTTTTACCTTTTCATTCAAAAAACTATACTCCGCAGTGTTGAATTTACACTCAATCTATTAAGAGGAAATTGTAGCCAGCAAATTTGCTTGATGCTCGCTAATTAATGGCTGAATTACCTCATCTAGGCGCCCCTCCATAAGCTCTCCCAGCTTATATAGCGTCAGATTGATTCGATGGTCAGTGACGCGGCCTTGTGAATAGTTATAAGTGCGAATACGTTCTGAACGATCGCCACTGCCAACTAGCGACTTGCGCTCCTCTGCCAAATTTTCTGCAGCAACAGCTTCTTGAGCATTTTTTAAACGAGCTGATAACAACCCTATAGCTCTCGCCTTGTTTTTGTGCTGAGAGCGCTCATCTTGGCACTCAACAACCAATCCTGTTGGAAGATGTGTTATTCGGATAGCTGAGTCTGTCTTGTTTACATGCTGGCCCCCTGCGCCCGAAGCACGAAAAGTATCAATGCGAAGGTCTCCTTTTTTGATATCAATATCATCTAGTGACTCTACTTCTGGCATAACTGCAACAGTACAGGCAGACGTATGCACTCGACCTTGCGACTCAGTGTCAGGAACTCTTTGTACACGATGAGCTCCAGACTCAAATTTCAACTTAGAGTAAACGCCCTGTCCGACAATTAAGCTAATAATTTCCTTATAACCACCATGATCACCTAAGTTCTCGCTAATAATTTCTACCTTCCATTTCTGGCTCTCAGCATACTTACAATACATACGAAACAAGTCGCCTGAGAATATCGCTGCCTCATCGCCGCCGGTGCCTGCACGAATCTCTAAAAATACATTCTTTCCATCATTTATATCTTTTGGCAGCAAGAGCTTCTGTATTTTAACCTCAACATTAGATAGCTCTCCTTTTCCTAGCATCAACTCTTCTTCAGCCATACCTCTAATCTCGAGATCAGAGTCTTTAAGTAGTAACTTTGCTTCGGTTATTTCTTTTTCAATCAATACATAGCTCTCATAGGCTTGAACAATTGGCTCATGTTCAGCATATTCTTTCGAGAGCTCACGAAAATAATTTTGATCGCCTATCACTGCGGGGTCAGCCAAGAGTGCAGCCACCTCTTCATGGCGATCAGCGATAAATTGTAACTTTTCTAAAATAGATTCTTTCATCAATACGCTTTTTTGTTATTTGTTTGGTTACTTTTTTCTCCGCAATAAACTGACTAGTTAGCGGTCTACTTCGTCTTCATTTGACACCTGTAATCCAAATAAATCGCTGGCTAGACGAATATGGTCTTTTCGCCCCTGTTCTCCTGCCTGCTTCAATTTCCTTGATGGGGTATGCATCAATTTGTTCGTCAAGTTTCTTGCTAGGCTTCTTAACACATCTTCTGGGTTTTGCCCTGACTGCAAAGAAAGTAAAGCTTTCTCAGTTTCAGAATCGCGAGTTTCTTCTAAATTTTTGCGGAAAGCTCGAATCATGTTAACCACATCAAGACCCTTTAGTTGAGCTTTCCAGTCATTCACTCCATCCCCTATAATTTTCTCTGCTTTACTTGCAGCGTTCTCTCGCGAACGCATATTTTCAAGAATTACTTCCTGAAGGTCATCTACGGTAAAAAGGTAAACGTCATCCAAGGCTGCTACCTCTTGCTCAATGTCCCGAGGCACCGCTAAATCCAACATAAACATAGGTTTATGTTTGCGTTTTTTTATTGCTGATTCTACCGCCCCTTTGCCGAGTATAGGCAACTGACTTCCTGTTGATGAAATGAGGATATCTGCTTTTTCAAGAAACTCGGGAATCTCAGAAAATAAGATTGCATGAGCACCGAATTCTTCAGCTAGACCTTCGGCTCTGCTGAGGGTTCGATTAGAGACAGTAATGCTACCTACCTGTTTCTCTAATAGATGTTTTGCTACTAATTCAATAGTCTCTCCGGCCCCAATCAAAAGCACGTGAACATCTTTCAAATTAGAGAAAATTTGCTGCGAAAGGCTTACAGCTGCATATGCAACAGAGACGGGGTTTTGCCCAATAGCTGTTTCAGTACGTACGCGTTTTGCGACAGAGAATGCTTGCTGAAAAAGCTGGTTAAGCTTCGTGGCAACTGTTCCGGCTCCTTGTGCTACAGCATAAGCTGACTTGAGCTGCCCTAATATTTGAGGTTCGCCCAATATCATTGAATCCAGCCCGCTGGCAACCTTCATCATATGCTTTGCAGCATCCACATCTTTATGCAGGTAATAGCAATTAGAAAGTTTATCGGACGATAGCTGATGATAGCCCAAAAGCCAATCCATAACTTTGCTGGCGCTTTCATGAGAGTCATTAAGATCAACAAAGTATATCTCTGTGCGGTTGCAGGTAGACAGAATAGCAGCTTCACTGACACCTGTAGTCTCAATCAAATTACGCAACGCCTTAGTCATGATTTCTGGCGCAAAAGCCACTTTTTCTCGAATATCAAGAGCTGCAGTGCGGTAGTTTATTCCAAGTGTGTAAATAGTCATTAAATCAATACTTAGGGGCTAGGCTGCAATTGTCTAGCCCTAAGGCTTTAAAGACAAGAAGTATTCGGTCAATATTTAGTTAACACTAAAGCTTTTGTTATTGTTAAAGTATTCAGCTACTTCTTAATACACAATCAAAAATAATAAACGAAATATATGACTAGCTTCACTCTCCCCATTCTAATGATACCGTTCTGTGGATTTTTCATGTACGGCTGCAGTGGTTTCAAAATAGATAATAATATTGATACTAAAGATCAACAAATACATGTATCTAGGGTAGATCCAGTGGCTTCAGATAACATGCAAACAATTTCTCATCAAGAAAAGATATTAGGCAAAGAGAATTACGCAGTTGCCTCATTTTCCGAAAATACTCTATATGACTTGCTAGCATCGGAATTAGCTAGTCTTAGAGACAACAGAAGTTTTGCTCAAGACAAATACAGTACTCAGGCAAGGTTAACTAGAGACCCAGGAGTGGTTGAAAGGGCCGCCAAAATGGCGACCCACTACAATAACTCAGCTCTATCACTGGAAATGACCAAATTGTGGCTGGAAGTGGAGCCAAGCAGAACAACGGCACTTAGCATGTATGCTATAAGCCTATTAAGATCAGGCCTTACTGATGAGGCAATTCCCCATATAGCGCTTACACTTAAGTACGGCGATACTGCCCCGCTAATAGAGCTATTTACCTCTTACTCAAATGCAGAAACAGATCAGCTGCTAAGCTATTACAAAATAATAGAAACTCAAAACCCTGACAATTTTTTTCTCAAAATGGTCAATGCGAGCCTTTTATATGACAAAGGTCTTATTGAAGAATCTCTTAAAATAACCAACCAGCTATTGAAAAGTATTGGGAAAGACCACGTACTTTCAGATTCAGTCTTTGAGCTGGCAATTCTGAATCTTTTCAGGCAAGGAAAAGAAAAAGAAGCCAATCTTCTTTTAGATCAATCATCACTAGATCAGAAGAGAAAAAGGCATTTAAGCATTAAATCTGCAAAAGGCTTGCTAGAAAAAAATCTTCAGGCTGGGCACAAAAAATTAAGCATGTTGCTCGAGCAGTACCCAAATGATGAGGAAATTATTTATTTGTTAGCTTTTACAAGCAAAGGGCTTAGTCTTGATATTGTAGCGATTAAGTTGTTTGAGCGCATCATTCAGACTAACGTTTACAATTGGCGCTCTCACCGCGCTCACTTCGAGCTAGGGGGGCTGAATAGAGCTCAAGGAAACAGTATAGAGTCTATTTTTCATCTTCAAAGGTATATCAAAAATACTAATACAGAGCACATTAAGGGGCAGGAAAATTTTTATAGGGTTGCAAGCGCCTCATCTTTGCTGATGGAGCTAATGACCTCCAAGGAAGAAACAGCCAAGCTTCGCTCTATCTTTCGCGGACTTCGCACTAAGGTTCCTCTGCTCTCTCGTATGATGTTCGTTATGGAAGGTCAAATGCTGATTGAGCAGCTACTATTAAGCGATGGATACGATCTTTTAAGCGAAGCCATGTCTAAGCACCCAGATGATACAGGCTTCCTTTATATGCGGTCAGAGATAAGCGGGCTTCTCGGAGATTATGTTCGCTCAGAGGATGACCTAAGAGCCCTTCTTATAATTAACCCTGATCATCCTATAGCCCTTAATGCTTTAGGATATTCTATGACAATTCACAGCGATCGGTATGATGAAGCTCGTGTATTGATACTAAAATCTCTCAGACTGGCCCCCGAAGCAGCAGAAACGTTAGACAGCCTAGGATGGGTTTACTTTCAACAGGGAAATCATACGGAGGCCATAAAATACTTAACTCAAGCACTATCATACCTATCAAAACCTGAGCCTGAAATCTGTTCCCACCTAGGTGAAGTGCTTTGGATTACAGGAGAAAAAAATAAGGCTAAGTCAGTATGGGAGCAGATCCTGCGACAGGATCCAAACAACATCATTATTAAAAAAACTCTTCAGCGGCTTAAGGTAGAATGAACCCATGCAACGAATTTTTTTTCTACTACTTATTGCCATAGTCAGCTCGTGTGCCTCTAACAAAGATTATTCATCTAATGATTCTGTCAATTGGGAGCAGCATTTTAATCAATTAGAGCGACTGGACCATTGGAGGCTAGAGGGAAAATTAGGTTATAGGGACTCAAAAAAAGGTGGTAGCGCATGGGTAGACTGGGAACAACAAGGAAATAATTTTGATATCAAACTGAGCGGGCCCTTTGGGGCTGGTGCAACTAAAATCTCCAGAAATCAACATCATTCCGAATTATATCGTGGAGAAAACCAACTGCATACCGCGAGTTCAGCTGAAGAACTCACTGAAATTTTATTTGGATGGCAGTGGCCGATAGATCAGCTTCTATTTTGGGTCAAAGGGATCCCTGATCCAGCCACATCAATAGCTGCATCTCAGCAAAATAAAGATGGCACTTTGAGCTCGCTAGAACAGTCAGGCTGGATATTACAATTTTTTGACTATCAGCAGACAGAAGGTTGGGTGTTGCCAAGAAACATAAAGGGTGCAAAAGGTGCATATCAATTTAATTTGAAAATAAAAAAATGGCAGCCCAACTAAATGGCCTCAATAAAACTATCTCTCCCTTCTCCAGCAAAGCTTAACCTCTTTCTTCACATAACCGGACGTCGCGAGGATGGCTATCATGATCTGCAAACATTATTCCAGCTATTGGATTACGGTGATCGTCTTGAAATTGAAACCAATAATAGCGGAGAGATTAAATTATCATCAACATTAAAAAATATTGCTGTCACAGAAAATCTTGTTTTTTGTGCTGCTAAAGCTATTCAGAAATATACCGGATGCACTTATGGAGCGAAAATATTTTTAGATAAAAAGCTCCCCATAGGGGGAGGGTTAGGAGGTGGAAGTAGTAATGCTGCCACAACACTTATCGGGTTAAACACCGCATGGGAATTGAATTTATCTAATCAAGAGCTTCTAAAAATAGGAGCCAAAATGGGAGCAGATATACCAGTTTTTATTTCAGGCTTTACAGCTTGGGCTGAAGGCACTGGAGAAGAACTTACCGCCATAGAAAGACCAACTGAATGGTTTTTAGTTTTAATGCCAAACACAAATATCTCTACATCAGAAATATTTGCTCATGAAGGTTTGACAAGAAACACGCATCCGATCAAAATACGCGCCTTCATTGAAAAGGGTGGAAGAAACGACTGTCAATCAGTGGTTGAAACACTTTATCCTGAAGTAAAAAAAGCGCGTAAATGGCTAGATAAGTTTGCTTATGCTAGGTTGACAGGAACGGGGGCATGTTTGTTCGCATCTTTTGTTTCGAAAACTGAGGCAGAATTAATACTTAAGAAAATACCAGCGCCGTGGCAAGGTTTTATTGCTAAAGGGGTTAATAAATCCCCTCTACTGAAAATTTTGCCTCCTAAATAGAAATTATTGGGGTGTGGCCAAGCGGTTAAGGCAGCGGCTTTTGATGCCGCCATTCGGAGGTTCGAGTCCTCCCACCCCAGCCATATCTCTCTGAAAACACATAGAGAGCACATACATAACTATCAGGGAAAATTTAGTGGCCAACTTAATGGTTTTTTCTGGAAATGCAAATCCAGAGCTAGCAAAAGAAATCACCGGATTTCTCGGTATCAGCCCGAGTGACGCTTTGGTTTCACAGTTCTCTGATGGTGAAATTAATATAGAGATTTGTGAAAATGTTCGTGGTCGAGATGTTTTTATTGTTCAACCAACATGTCCTCCAACCCACAAAAATCTAATGGAATTAATTTTGATGGCAGACGCGCTACGTAGGTCCTCCGCTGCCCGTATTACTGCAGTAATCCCCTACTTCGGTTATGGCCGCCAAGATCGACGAGTACGCTCTATTCGCGTGCCAATTAGTGCTAAAGTTGTAGCTGATATGATCTCTAATGCAGGAGTAAATCGTGTAATGACAGTCGACCTGCATGCAGAACAAATACAAGGGTTCTTCGACTGCTCAGTGGAAAATGTTTACGGTTTGCCATTAATGACTGAGGATGTACAGCGTCAGAACTATCAAAAACCGACTGTTGTATCACCAGATATTGGCGGGGTAGTTCGTGCGCGAGCTATGGCAAAAATATTGAACACAGATCTAGCTATAATTGATAAGCGTCGTCCAGAAGCAAATAAAATAGAAGTCATGAATATTATTGGTGAAGTAAGCGGACGCACCTGCATACTAATCGACGATATTGTCGATACGGCTGGCACACTCTGCAAAGCAGCTGATGCCCTGAAAGAGCGTGGAGCAAAGAAAGTTGTAGCGTACTGCACTCATGCTGTTCTATCCGGCCAAGCCATCAAGAATATTGAAGAATCAGCCTTGGATACCATGGTTGTTACAAATAGTATTCCGACAAGTGACGCTGCATTAAAAAGTAAACGCATAAGAGTTTTAAGTATAGGGAAAATGCTAGCAGAGGCTATGCGTCGAGTTAGCAACGAAGAATCCATCAGCGCTATGTTTGATTGATACTTAGTTTTTAAGCATCACCAAATATAACTACTGGATAAACAATTGCCCAATTTAGGGCTATAAAAATATCCCTCGTCAATTCTGGTCGCGGATTGCTTGGGTGCCATATTAGGAGCCGATATAATGTCAAATGATTTTCAATTAGATGCAAAGGCACGAGACGATATAGGGAAAGGTGCGAGCCGCCGCCTGCGTCGTTTGTCTAACGAACTGCCGGGCATCGTTTATGGTGGAAAAAATCCACCACAAAAAATAACCCTATCTCACAAAGAGCTAGATAAGGCGCTTCAAAATGAAGCTTTTTATTCACATATAATAACTCTATCTGTGGAAGGAAAAAATGAAGAGGTGATATTAAAAGACCTTCAACGCCATCCTGCGAAACCAGTTATCCTACATGCTGATTTTCTGCGTATCAGCAAGACGCAAAAATTCACCACCAAGGTTCCTATTCACTTTATCAACGAAGATATTTGTGTCGGTGTTAAGGTAGGAGGAGGTAATATAACCCGCAGTATGACGGAGCTTGATATCTTATGTCTGCCTGCTGATTTACCTGAATATATTGAAGTAGACGTTGCCGAAGTAGAAATCGGTCATATTGTGCATATTTCTGATATTAACCTGCCTAAAGGGGTGGAAAGTGTCGCGCTAAATCATGGAGAAGAACGCGATTCGCCTATTTTCACTGTTAATCAACCCAAGCTGGAAGTTGTTGAAGAAGAACTCACTGATCAGCAACCTGAAGATGAAGCTTCGGAAGAAACTGATGATGAAGAAAAAAGCGACTAATTTTCTATCATCTTGATTTAAACAAAGAGGTTCTGGCATTGGACAAACCTGTTCAGCTGATTGTCGGTCTGGGAAACCCAGGCCCCCAATACGAACAAACCCGTCACAATGCTGGGGCTAATTTCGTTTCTGCTCTCTCAGAGCGCTATTCAGCGACGTTAAAAACTGAAAGTAAGTTCTTTGGTTCCACTGCCCGTATTAAAATAGAGGGACAAGATTTACGATTGCTAATACCTGATACATTCATGAATATGAGCGGTAAATCTATAGCTGCTATGTCTGGATTCTATCAAATTAATCCAGAGAATATTTTGGTGGCCCATGATGATCTTGATCTAAACCCAGGGATATCTAGATTCAAGATAGGTGGTGGTCATGGAGGGCATAACGGCTTAAAAGATACTATAAAAGCATTGAGTAATAACGCTAACTTTGCTCGTCTTCGAATAGGCATTGGGCACCCTGGACATGCAGGCGAGGTCGTAAATTTTGTTCTACAAAAACCACCTCAAAGTGAACAGCAGCTGACTGGAAAGAGTATTGTTGATTCTATAGAAATAATTCCCTTAGCTATATCAGGCAACTGGGGCAAAGCGATGAAAGAGCTTCACACAATAAAATAACTAATTTTCTGACGACCATATAAGGTCGCCTATACTTGAGAGTACGCTAAATGGGTTTTAACTGTGGCATCGTAGGTTTACCTAATGTAGGGAAATCTACACTTTTTAATGCGTTAACCAAGGCTGGTATTGATGCAGAAAATTTTCCGTTCTGCACTATTGAACCAAACACAGGTATTGTTCCTATTCCTGACATTCGCCAAGAAAGATTAGCATCCATTGTCAGTCCTGACAGAATTTTACCGGCTACTATGGAGTTTGTAGATATTGCCGGTCTTGTTGAAGGAGCGTCTAAAGGCGAAGGTTTAGGCAATAAATTTCTTACCAATATCCGAGAAACGGATGCTATTGCTCATGTTGTCAGGTGCTTTGATGATGAAAATATCGTTCATGTCGAAGGAAAAATTGATCCAAGTGCAGATATAGAAATCATTAATACAGAACTGGCTCTTGCGGATCTAGAGACTGTAGAAAAATCTCTTCAACGGGCAACAAGAGCCATTAAAGGTGGTCAGGATAAAGAGGCGATAGCACTCAAAGCAATACTTGAAAAAATTCAACCTCACTTAGATCAAGCTAAGCCCTTGCGCTCACTCAACCTTGATCCAGATGAGAAAAAATATATTAAACCTTTATGTCTTTTAACCTTAAAACCTACAATGTATATAGCTAATGTAGGCGAGAATGGCTTTAAAAATAACCCTTATTTAGACACTGTCAGTGCCATCGCCATAGCTGAGAATGCAGTTGTAGTGCCTATATGCAATAAACTTGAATCTGAAATTGCAGAGCTAGACGATGATGAAAAGCTAGAATTTTTACAAGAAATGGGAATGGAGGAGCCTGGGCTTAACCGGGTTATTTTAGCCGGATATCAGCTTCTGGGGCTCCATACCTTCTTTACAGCAGGAGTCAAAGAGGTGAGAGCTTGGACCATTCCTCTTGGTGCTACGGCACCTCAATCTGCTGGAAAGATTCATACAGATTTTGAGAAAGGCTTCATACGCGCAGAAGTGGTCGCATACGAAGACTTTATAGCAGGAAAAGGGGAGCTAGGTGCTAAAGAAGCAGGGAAATGGCGCCTAGAGGGTAAGGACTATATTGTTCAAGATGGCGATGTTGTACACTTTAGGTTTAACATTTAAGGCACATTTGTATTATTCCATTATCAGTCAAGGCATATGAAAAACTGGCGCATGCAAGCCAAAAATAGGAAATATCTTGACAAGGCTATGTGAAATCGAGAAAATTCGCGCCCCTTTTTAGTAAGGGGAAAATGATGAATATCAGGAATTATATGGCTACGTAGCTCAGCTGGTTAGAGCACAGCATTCATAATGCTGGGGTCGGTGGTTCAAGTCCACCCGTAGCTACCATATTTTAACAACAAGCCCTCATCAGAAAACATTTCCTGAACATGCTAGTGCCAAACTAGCTTTGTCCTAATTAACCGGTCCAGTATTTTCGTTGTTAATTCCATCGGGCTCGATGGTTTTTTTAGTTTAATGGGCTCTTTTTATAACGTATCATGTGGGTGTAGATTTGGATTAATACAGTTGAGTACTTGTAATTGCTTTCTTCCTGCCACCTTAGCTAACGAAGCTACACAAAAGGTAATAAATTTGTCTTCATATAACCAAATAAAAAAAACCCTCGCAATAAGCCCCAAAGTCTGGGTAATTAGCGGTGTTGCTGGATTCATTGGTTCCAACCTTCTGGAAGCCCTACTGAAACTTGGGCAAACTGTTATAGGAATTGATAACTTTTCTAACGGTTACGCAAAAAATTTAACCTCTGTACAAAAAAATATTGGGAAAAATTGGTCAAATTTTACCTTCTACGAGGGCGATGTCTGCAATCTAGAAGACTGCCTAAAAGTCTGCGAAAATACAGATTATGTACTTCATCAGGCTGCCTTGGGTAGCATCCCTCGGTCTATTAAAAATCCTATTTTAACTAACAATTCTAACATTAATGGTTTCTTGAATATGCTTGTTGCGGCCAAAGACTGTAAGGTTAAACGTTTTGTGTATGCTGCTTCATCCTCCACCTATGGTGACCACCCGGGCCTTCCTAAAGTAGAAGACAAAATAGGAAAGCCACTTTCCCCTTACGCTATCACGAAATATGTGAACGAGCTTTACGCAGAAGTTTTTGGGAAAACTTATGGAATGGAAAATATAGGGTTAAGGTATTTTAATGTTTTTGGTCCCAGACAGTCACCTAACGGAGACTATGCTGCAGTAATACCAAAATGGATTAATTCCCTTTTATCAGAATCAACTTGTTCTATTAACGGGGATGGCACCACTTCACGTGATTTTTGTTATATTGATAACGTAGTTCAGGCAAACATACTGGCTGCAACTACTGAGCATGCGGGGGCCCCCAATCAAGTATACAATATAGCGTACGGTGATAGCACTTCACTTAATGAGCTATTTAAAATTCTTGTTAGAGTCGTCAGCAAAAACGGTGTTAACGTTGCAGAAAAAAAGCCTAATTATAAGGCTTTCCGAATTGGGGACGTTCTTCATTCATTAGCAGATACTTCAAAAGCGAAGAAATATCTTAACTACAATCCAAGCCACAACGCCCAAGAAGGTCTAGAAGAAACTGCCGAGTGGTTTATCAAAAATTCAAGCGGCTAATGAGGGTTTTAAGGTGCACATTGATCAAATGAATCATGAGGAATTAAAACACTGCTATAAAGCGCTTCATAAAAAACATGAGGCATTTAAAGCAACCGCATTAAATTTGGATCTCACTAGAGGAAAGCCTTCTGCAAGTCAGCTGGATTTGTCTAATATTTTAGACGGAGCCATAAAAGGCAACTATATTACAAAGGGCGGCATTGATACTCGCAACTATGGCAATCTAGCAGGTCTGCCAGAAATGCGTGCACTAGGAGCAGAATTGCTCGGCGTCGATAATAATGAGGTCATTGTCGGGGGTAGCAGCAGTCTTAGCTTGATGTATCTTACCTTGCTATTTGCGTGGCAGTTTGGATTAAATGGAAAAGGCTCTGCTTGGCGCGACCAAGGTAATATGAAATTCCTCTGCCCTGTTCCTGGCTATGATCGCCATTTTTCTATTTGCGAAGAATTTGGCATAGAAATGATAAGAGTTTCTATGGATGAGAATGGTCCTGACATGGATCAAGTAGAATCCCTTGTAAAGGGAGACAGTAGCATCAAGGGCATGTGGTGTGTTCCCAAGCATTCTAATCCCACCGGGTGTATTTATAGTAGAAATAACATCGAGCGACTCTCAAAACTAGGCAATATCAGTTCACCTGATTTTAGAATATTTTATGATAATGCCTATGTTGTCCATGACATGTCTGAAGATGTAGTGGATTTACCAAGCATAATGGAATATTGCAGAAAGCAAAATACACAAGATAGTGTCCTACAGTTTACCTCTACGTCAAAGATAACTTTTGCAGGATCAGGCGTATCTTTTTTGGCGGCATCTGAAAAAAATATTAGTGCTATTCAGAGGCATTTAGGTATTTTTTGTATTGGTCCAGATAAGGTCAACCAATTGAGACACCTAGCTGTTATAAAGGATCGCGCTAGTCTTAAGTTGCACATGAGGAAACATGCAGCATTGTTGAATCCAAAATTTGCCTGTGTCATAAAGCATTTAAAAAATAATTTTCTAGACTCTGACATGGCAGAGTGGACATCGCCTACTGGTGGGTATTTTGTTTCTTTTAACACCCGACCAGGTCTGGCCAAAGCAGTGGTAGAGCTTTCTGCAGAGGCAGGGGTCAAGCTCACTCCTGCGGGAGCTACGTTTCCTTATGGGCTGGATCCAGAAGATAAAAATATTCGACTAGCGCCATCTTTTCCATCTCTAGGTGAAATAGATAGCGCTATGGAAATTTTCTGTAATTCTGTAAAGTTAGCTTCAATAAGACAAAAAATAACTATGTAGCCAGTGGTTTTGTTGTAAAAAGTACCGACAACACAACCACTAAATTTTTGGTTTTGGTGCAGCTCCAGGGTATGGAAATTGAGCAATATTACTCCCTGCTTTAGCATCAGTAATTTTACAAACACCCTCTTTCTCAACTTCATCAATACGAACGACTGAATGAACTGGAATAAAACTTCGTTTTATAGAGCAGAATTCATTTTTAAGTTTCTCTTCTGCAGGGTCAACAATCATTTGACTGCGCTCGCCAAAAACAAATTCCTCAACTTCCAAAAATCCCCAGAGATCACTTTGGTACACTTGTTTTGCGTACATCTCGTAAACCTCACCCTGATTTAAAAAAATCACCTTATAAATTGCATTTAAAGACATACTTTATAGCCTAAAACTTAAGTTAATGTTGATTATAAAATCGACTTTTAATTATATCATAAACTACTAGCTATTTATCAACTTGGTCGCCGAGAAGATGGGCTTTCCCCATCACTAAGACTATAATGCAGCGTTATTAAATCAAATTATAGAGCCAAAAAATTAACTAAAATATGTCAAAAAATACTACCAAAAAACTCCATATTGTCACTCATGGTTGTCAGATGAACGAATATGACTCGTCTAGAATGCGTGATCTTCTCGGTGACAGCCACCAAATGGTGGTAACTGCGAACCCAGCTGAGGCTGACGTTCTGCTTCTTAACACTTGCTCTATTCGAGAAAAGGCTGAAGATAAGGTGTACCACCAACTAGGACGCTGGCGGAAATTAAAAGAAAAAAATCCTAATCTAATAATTGGGGTTGGGGGTTGTGTTGCCAGTCAAGAAGGCGAAGCAATTGCAAAGCGTGCGCCTTTTGTAGATTTAATTTTTGGACCCCAAACACTTCATCGCTTGCCAGAAATGATGAATGAAAGAGAGAAAAAGGCAACTCCTACTATTGTGGACATAAGTTTCCCTGAGATTGAAAAATTTGACCGCTTACCACAACCAGATGCAGAAGGAGCTTCTGCCTTTGTATCCATAATGGAGGGTTGCTCAAAATACTGCACATTTTGCGTGGTGCCTTATACTAGAGGGGAGGAAATCAGCAGGCCCGCAGCTGATATATTGACAGAAATTTCTCACCTAGCTAACCAAAAAGTTCGAGAGATAAACCTACTCGGACAAAATGTTAATGCGTATAGAGGTGAAATGCCTAATAATAATATATGTGATCTTGCAGAGCTCATTACTTACGTTGCAAAGATTGATGGGATTGATCGTATCCGTTACACAACATCTCATCCTGTTGAGTTTTCTGACAGCTTAATAGCAGTTTATGCGGAAGTACCCGAACTAGTAAGCCACCTACATCTTCCAGTTCAAAGCGGTTCCGATCGGGTCCTTTCGGCCATGAAACGAGGGCATACTGTACTTGAGTATAAGTCTAAAATTAGAAAACTACGAAAGATTCGGCCAGATATCAGTATTTCATCTGATTTCATTGTGGGGTTTCCAGGGGAAACAGAATTTGATTTTGAGCAAACCATGAAGCTTATTCATGAAATAGGCTTTGATCAGAGCTTTAGCTTTACATATAGCCGACGTCCGGGAACTCCTGCAGCTGATCTTAATGATGAAACTCAAGAAGAGGTGAAAAAACAGAGACTTAAAATATTACAAGATCGAATTAATCAAAATTCTATGGCTATAAGCGAAAGCATGGTTGGAAAAAATGAAACCATTCTGGTTACTGGTATTTCCAAAAAAGATCCAGGTCAACTACAGGGTCGCACGGAAAATAACCGTGTAGTAAATTTTTCATGTAATGACCAAAGTCTTATTGGTAGCTTCATACAAGTATCGATAACTAGGGCTTTCCGTAACTCACTTCTTGGCAACGTAACTACAGCAGCGGCCTCTTAAAAAGAGCATGCTGATTAATACACAGCGATGGAGTTAAGCCTATTGGGTAACCTAAAAACACAACTTGTAGTTCGCTCTGTCACCCTTGAGCCAAACGACACCAAACGATTAGCTTCGCTTTGCGGACAATTTGATGAGCATCTACAGCAAATTGAGCAAAGGCTAAACATTCAAATTCATAACCGCGGGAATACCTTTTCGCTACACGGGGCCAGTGAAACTACAGATAAAGCAAGTAAGATCCTAAAAATGCTTTATCAAGACAGCAAGTCCTGCGGCAGCGCTATAACACCAGATCACATTCACCTAGCTATACGACACATGAGCCTCGAGCCTTTTATGGATATATCAACTAGCATCAATAATGTACAACCTTCTACTTCCGACAATATAAAAAAATTTCCAATAATACGAACAAAGACAGGCACAATAAAACCACGCGGCATTAATCAGCAAGGATATGTCAAAGCAATAAAAACCCATGCGATAAATTTTGGCATAGGTCCAGCTGGTACTGGAAAAACCTACCTTGCTGTCGCATGCGCCGTTGAGTCATTATTAAAAGATGAAATAGAAAGGATTTTATTAGTTCGTCCCGCAGTAGAGGCTGGAGAAAAGCTAGGCTTTTTGCCTGGAGATATCAGTCAAAAAGTAGACCCTTATTTACGTCCTCTATATGATGCTTTATATGAAATGCTTGGGGCAGAAACGGTAGAAAAGCTGATTGATCGCAATGTTATTGAAATAGCCCCGCTTGCTTTTATGCGCGGTCGCACACTTAAAAATTCATATATTATTTTAGACGAAAGTCAAAATACTACGCGCGAACAAATGAAAATGTTTTTGACACGTATAGGCTTTAACGCTACTGCTGTTATTACTGGTGACACCTCACAAATTGATTTACCCAAAGGGGAACAGTCAGGACTTCTTCATGTTTGTGATGTACTAAAAGATATTGAGGGTATAAGCTTCTCTGTCTTCGAGTCTAAAGATACAATTCGACATCCTTTGGTCACCAAAATTGTCGATGCGTATGAGGCTCACGAAAGAGAGACCTGATAGAAAAGTGAAACTAAAAAATAACCAGAGCACTCAATCATTATCATGAAAGTTATCGTAGACATGGAAAATGTCTCTTCATGTACAGATATTCCAGATGAAATTGCTGTCACCCAATGGGTGGAAGCTGCATTATGCAGCTACGGGAAGCCCGCAGAAGTAGCCATTAACGTGATTGATGAGGATGAGAGCGCCAAGCTTAACTATCAATATCGAAGAAAAAATAACCCAACTAATATTTTATCATTTCCAGCAAACTTACCAGAATCTTTAGAGCTACCGCTTCTTGGAGACCTGGCAATCTGTGCGCAAGTAGTAGCGCGTGAAGCTGCAGCGCAAAATAAGGACCTCTACGCACACTGGGCACATATAGTAATACATGGCACCCTACATCTTATTGGCTTTGATCACATAAGTGATGCAGAGGAAAAAAAAATGGAGTTACTGGAAATAGAAATTCTTGCTAGCTTTAACCTTTCGTCACCCTATGAGCAAATATCTGAAGAAGCGAGCAACTTATGACAGATGATGAACCAACTACCTCGCAGGTAAAATCTTGGCTAGAAAAATTAGCCTCTATTTTCTCCTCGGCGCCTCAATCTAAAGAGGATTTTACAGATTTATTGAGCTCTGCTCACAAAAATGACATTATCGATAGCGATGCCCTGGAGATGATCGAAGGAGCCCTAAACGTTTGTGATAAACAGGTTAGGGAAATTATGATACCTCGCTCACAAATGGCTGTGATACCACAGCACCATAATTTAAGCGATATTCTTAAGCTTGTTATAGAAAATAGGCACTCACGTTATCCTGTGCTAGATGAAACAGCTGACGATATCATTGGAATTCTTCTAGCAAAAGAACTATTACCGCTTCTACTTGAAGGTCGAGATGACTTCAATATAACAAACGTAATCCGACCTGCAGCCATTGTTCCAGAGAGTAAGCGTCTGAATATTCTTTTAAAAGAATTCCGAGAAAAGCGCTATCACATGGCAATTGTAGTAGACGAATATGGAGGTATTGCTGGGCTAATCACCATTGAAGACATATTGGAAGAAATTGTAGGTGAAATTCAAGATGAAAAAGATGATGCAGAACAAGCTATGATCATCTCCCGAGATACTGGTGGTTATTGTATTCACGCCCTAACTCCTATTGAAGACTTTAACGAATACTTTGCTGTCGGTATCAGCAATGATGAATTTGACACCATTGGAGGCATAATTGTGCAAGCATTCGGACGAATGCCTAAAGTGGGGGAAAGTATCGACATTGACGTCTTTTCATTTAAAGTTTCTGAAGGAAATAATCGACAGGTGAAATCATTAGAAATGAAAATCATCCCTAAAGAAAACGATGTCTAAGTAATTCAGCCATTTGTTAAACTTAAAAACGCAGCTCGATGCATCAGGAAAACTGATAACTGTGAACCCCATTTCAAACAAACATGACACCAAAAACTACTCCTTATTAGTTTTATTTGGATCTCTTCTGCCTCTTTCTATGGCTCCTTTTAATCTTTGGCCAGCCGGAATTATATCTGTAGCCGGCTTCTCAATATTAATATGCGGAAGTTCAAAAAAAAAGCTCTCGTTCAAGGCAATTTTCTTGCGAAGCCTAAGTTATGCTATTGGGCTATACACTGTAGGGGCGTCTTGGATTTTTGTCAGCATACACAACTATGGTCAAGCTAGCGTTGGATTATCTTTGCTGCTTATAGCCCTCTTTATATTATTTTTGTCACTTTTATTTGCGCTACCATTTGCTCAATGTAATAAGGCGATACACACAAAGATATTGAGTACTGGCATTAATTCTTCCTTTTCTCTAGCTGTCACCATGCTGCTAGTATTTCCCAGTCTTTGGACACTTGGGGAATGGTTTCGAGGCTGGGTATTTACTGGTTTTCCCTGGTTATACCTCGGTTACGCCCACACTGATACATGGATATCAGGGTGGGCTCCTATTACTGGAGTGCTAGGGCTAAGCTGGATAACTGCGTTCTCAGGGGCTTTATTGGGGTTTTTATTTATATTAAAACAACGATTTATGGTAAAAAAACTGCAAACTCGAGGTCTCTTAACGTCTTTATCGGGGGGGCTAACATTAACTCTTTTTTTCTGGATTGGGGGCTTTTATCTACAAAAAACTGAATGGACAAAACCAACAAATAAAATCATATCTATAGGCTTAATACAGCCAGCAATATCACTTTGGAGCTCATGGGACCCAAGCCAGCTAGATAGCATTCTTGCCCAATATCGAGAAGATACGAAAAGCCTCTTAGGTAATGATTTAGTAGTTTGGCCAGAAGCTGCCATTCCAAAATTCCAGAACGAGGTAGAAAACTACCTAGTCTCGATTGCAGCGGAAGCAGTTGATACCAATACCTCAATCATTATTGGCCTTCCTATGATGCTGAATTCTAATAAAGATTTAAGTAAAAAAAATAAACCCTACTATTACAATTCAGCGCTTGCCCTAGGACAGGGGTCTGGGGTCTACCATAAACAGCACTTAGTCCCTTTTGGTGAATACGTTCCTTTGGAAAAATGGCTGAGGGGGACTATCAATTTTTTTGATTTACCCATGTCAATTTTTAATGCCGGACAACCAAACCAAAAAAATATTGCTATCGACGGAAATATAACTATTGGAACATCCATTTGTTATGAGATTGCCTATTCAGAATTAGTCAGGAAGTCTGCAAAAAATGCAAACCTACTTCTAACCATGAGCAATGACAGCTGGTTCGGAGGCACCATAGGACCAAAGCAACATTTTCAAATTGCTAGAATGCGGGCCATAGAAAACAGAAAGCCACTAATTAGGGCAACAAATAATGGGGTTAGTGCGCTAATCAACGCTGATGGAAAAATAGTCTCTATCATTCCATCATATTATAGAAATACTCTTGAAGGAGTTCTGGAAGCAAGAAATGGTATTACACCTTTTGGAATGTTCGGATCTAACCCGATACTACTTTTGTCTCTTTTTTTGATTCTTGTGGGATTATTTAGAGCACGGCTAAAATATTCTTAATTCAACAACTATGGCAACTAGCATTAAAATATAGGCTATTCTCACGAAGAGAGAAATCTGTCTGGGTCTAAAGGATCCTTTAGCCTATAATTACTAATCTTACGTATCACAAATAAATCAACCACACTCTTTAACTTGGCTAAGAAGATTAATGCAAGAACAATACCATCCTGAAAAAATAGAAATTGATGCTCAAAAACTTTGGGCAGAAACACGAGCTTTTGAGGTAACAGAAGACTTTAGTAGGGAAAAATATTACTGTCTAGCAATGTTCCCCTACCCTAGCGGCAAGCTCCATATGGGTCACGTACGCAACTACACTATTGCAGACGTTATTTCTCGCTACCAAAGAATGCTAGGTAAAAATGTCCTGCAGCCTATGGGCTGGGACGCCTTCGGCTTGCCTGCAGAAAATGCAGCTATCAAAAACTGTAAGGCGCCTGCAAAGTGGACCTACGAAAACATTCAGTACATGAAGAATCAATTAAAAAAACTTGGCTTCGGGTACGACTGGTCACGAGAAATAACTACATGTGATCCTAGCTATTATAAGTGGGAGCAATGGTTTTTTTCGCAACTTTACAAAAAAGGTCTGGTCTATAAAAAAACTGCGGCTGTTAACTGGTGCCCTAAGGACCAAACAGTACTGGCTAATGAACAGGTGATTAACGGTTGTTGCTGGCGCTGCGATTCACAGGTAGAGAGAAAAGATATACCGCAGTGGTTTATTAAAATTACTGCATATGCTGATGAGCTACTTGACGGTCTTGATGCTCTTACTGAATGGCCTGAGCAAGTCCGGACGATGCAACGTAACTGGATTGGAAAAAGTCGTGGTGTGGAAGTTACCTTCAAGTTAAATCAAGCCACAGACGGCATTGATCACCTTTCAACTTACACCACTCGCCCAGACACATTAATGGGGGTCACCTATATCTGTATTGCAGCAGAGCACCCTCTCACCAAGGCTCTTTCAAAAAATAACCCAGAATTGCTACAATTTATTCAGGACTGTAAAGACCAACCTGTTTCTGAAGAAAGTATGGCAACAATGGCAAAAAGAGGCATCTCTTTGGGTCTTGATGCGATCCACCCTCTTACCGGAGAAAAAATTCCAGTATGGGTAGCAAACTATGTGCTGACAGGGTATGGAACTGGTGCGGTCATGGCAGTTCCTGCTCACGATGAACGAGATTTTGAGTTCGCTAATAATTATCATCTACCAATCAAGCAAGTTTTTCAGCACGTCAACTTAGCTACAGAAAAATTACGTCGCCAACATCCAGTCACAGATGATAAATACTCTCCCTACTACTTCAGTGAAAGTCGCTGGGAAAACTGGTATGCATCGAAATTATCTAGTGAAGTACTATCTATAAATTCAGAGGAATTTAATAACTTATGCCCCGAAGAAGCTTTTGATGCTATAGCAAATAAGTTAGCAGAGCTTGGGCTCGGAAACGTGAAAACTAACTATAGGCTTCGCGATTGGGGGGTTTCTCGCCAAAGATATTGGGGGTCTCCAATTCCAATGCTTAATCTTCCTGATGGCGGAGAAATTCCTGTTCCTGCTGAACGCCTCCCAGTATTACTTCCAGAAGAAGTGAAAATGGATGGAGTAAATTCTCCCATTAAAGCCGATATCGAATGGAAAAATACCACCTTAAATGGGCAACAAGTCGAACATGAGACTGACACTTTCGATACGTTTATGGAGTCCAGCTGGTACTATGCACGATATACCTGCTCTAATTATTCAGAAGGAATGATCGACAGCACTGCTGCAAACTACTGGCTACCAGTTGACCAGTATGTAGGGGGTATTGAGCATGCCATACTTCACTTGCTTTACGCACGTTTTTTTCACAAGCTTATGCGAGACGAAGGCCTTCTAAATTCTGATGAGCCCTTTATCAAACTTCTCTGCCAAGGGATGGTGTTGAAAGATGGGGCAAAAATGTCTAAATCAAAAGGCAATACAGTAGACCCTCAAAAATTAATAGCGCAATATGGTGCAGATACAGTAAGGCTGTTTACTATGTTTGCAGCACCTCCAGAGCAATCACTAGAGTGGAATGATAGCGCTGTTGAGGGAGCGCACCGTTTTCTTCGGAAACTATGGAAAACAGTGCATTCACACCTTGCATTGGGAGTTATAGTGGCATTGATTCCCGCTGATCTAACCAAAGAACAACAAGATTTGAGACGAAAAACCCATGTCACTATCAGTAGAGTAAGCAACGATTTTGGCAGCCGACAAACATTTAATACTGCTATTGCTGCTGTAATGGAGCTATTAAACAACATAGGGAAAATTTCTGATAGAAAGAGTTCAGCAGGCTTTGCTGTTGAAAGAGAAGCTATAGAAAGTATCATATTGGTTTTGTCACCCATTGCCCCCCATGTATGCCAACAACTCTGGAGCGAACTTGGTCACAAAGGACTCCTAATCGATGCGAAATGGCCAACTGCAGATGAGCGCGCACTAGAACAGGACATCTTACAAATCATTGTGCAAGTAAATGGTAAATTGCGAGCTAAAATTGATGTGACACCAGGACTATCAAATGAACTAATGGAAACGATAGCGAAAGAACATGAAAATGTTCAGCGCTTTACTAAAGGGCTGTCTATTAAAAAAATAGTAGTAGTGCCCAATAAGCTAGTTAACATTGTTGTCGGTTAATTAGAGCGAATTTTTGAAATATTTAGCTATAACTAAGGCCTTGATAAAGGTCTTTTTTCAAGAAGAAAGGAATCATAATGAAAAAACTAACTCTACTTGTTATCTCGATATTACTTACATCTGCTGTGACAGCTGGTTGTGGCTGGCACCTAAGAGATGCTGTTCAAGTCATCGGCGATATCGGTCAAGTACATTTGGACGGGGACCAAAATAGTCAGCTTTATCGTTCTGTTGCTAAATCTCTGAAGTCGAGCAATGTCATCATTACAGAAATTTCAAGCGAGGCTGGAATCATTATCAGATTAACAAACCAAAGCTCCACAAGTCGCACAGCAAGTGTAAGTGCTTCAGCCAGAGTATCTGAGCTAGAAGTAACGGAGTCAGTTGATATTATGATTGTAACTGGTGACGGTAATGTGTTGCTAGCAACAACGATTAGCAAAGAAAAAGTCTTTCAGTACAACGAAGATAATGTGTCAACCAACGATGAGGAGCGAACTATCCTGAAGCGCGAAATGATTAGAGACCTATCCAACACTATAGTTCGCCGTCTCAATGCTACCCTTAGACAGACAGAAAAAAATGAACCTAAAGGCTGAGCAGCTCAGTGCACATCTAAAATCAAAAGGCTTATCCTCTATATACATTATTAGTGGAGATGAGCTTCTCTTGGTGCAGGAGGCTGCTGATGCTATTCGGGCTGCAGCGAAATTAAATGGCTATATAGAAAGAAAACTATTCCATGCAGATAGTAAGTTTGACTGGAATGATATTCTGACAGAAGCAGATAGTAGGTCACTTTTTTCAAATAAAAAATTCCTAGAGATTCGTATTATCACAGGAAAACCGGGAGATAAGGGATCAAAGGCACTTCAGGCGTACCTGAAAAAAGTGGATCCAGAAAATTTAACGCTCATTATCACGCCAAAATTAGACAGGGCATCAACCAGAAGCAAATGGTTTACTGCATTAGAGGCTCAGGGAGTTTTCGTTCAAATATGGCCTATTGGCGTCCATCAGCTTCCACAGTGGCTAAACCAGCGCCTCAAACAGTCTAATATTAATGTAAGCGGAGTGGCTTTGAACATACTTGCTGAAAAAGTCGAGGGAAATCTATTGGCCGCCATACAAGAAATAGAGAAACTAAAGCTGCTCGCGCCAAAAGAAGAGGTGACTGGTGAAGCTATGTCCGACATAGTTGCGGACAGCGCAAGATTCAATGTATTTTCATTAGTAGACAGCATTGTGAAAGGAGAGGCTCAAAAATCTTGTCGCATTCTTCATGGTCTCCGTAGTGACGGCACTGAAGCCGCTATTGTTCTTTGGGCAATTACACGCCACTTAAGGATTATATTTAAAGGGAGCGAGGCTATTGCTTCAGGCGAAAATATTGACTCAGCCCTCCTGAAGCTAGGGGTCTGGGAAAATAGAAAAACCCTTGTCAAAAAAACTATCAACCGAACCTCTTCTGTCCAGTTGCAGCAAATGTTGAAACTATCAGGAGGAATCGATCGATCGCTAAAAGGGCTAGGTTTCGGCTCCTCGTGGGATGAGCTTACTACCTTGACGCTTCTTCTCTGTGGCGTTCAATCACTAAGCTCGAAGAATTTACGGCTAGCTCTGCAATAAGCCGACCCTACGACCCATAAAAACAACTATGTAAAGATTAAAATATATTTCAATCGTACAATAAATCACCTTTTCATTATGAAGTCATCCAGCTCCTGAAGGCGCGACAATGTCCCAACATCCCACCAAATGCTATCATTGATCTGAGCTTTTACACGGCTAGAAAGAATGCTCCCCAACAGCACATCTAGTAGAGGGAATTTTTCGCCCAATGAAGCATGCATGACGAAAATTTCCGGCCTAAGGACAGATATACCGCTATATGTATAGGTGTTATTTTCACCAACTGGAATACTGACCATGCTCCCAGATTTTAGCATAAAATCACCTCCTGCATTATGGGGTGGGTTTGGAACTAGTATTAGATGGGCATCAATTTCTGCTGGAAGTGGTTTTTCTATTAAACCCCTTAACGAAAAATCAGTCCAGATATCAGCATTGATAAGCAAAAATGGCTCACTTCCCAGCAATGATATAGCTTTGCGAATCCCTCCTCCTGTCTCCAGCGGCGTGTCTTCTCGTGACCACTCAATACTTACCCCAAAACTAGATCCATCACCCAAAAATGATTCTATCTTATCCCCCAGCCAGGATGTATTGATTACTATCTCACTCACTCCAATTGATGCCAAGTGTTCAATATGATATTGAATTAGAGGCTTCCCCCCAGCCTTAACCAATGGCTTAGGTGTTGTTGTGGTAAGAGGTCTCAGTCTCTCTCCGCGCCCTGCAGCGAGAATCATTGCTTTCATTTATAACACCTTTATTTACGTTTTTCTGGAAGCTTTCCAGCGGTCTCCCAAGGCTTATACCAAGACTCTCGCGATATCTTTGAAAGTAGCCGTTGTTCAAACCAGAGAGTAAATTCTTTGAGCTTTGGTTGTGATTTCAGCTGCTCCATCGTGTAGCGCACGACAAGAGGCAAGTCATCAAGATATTTATGCTTGCCATCTCTCAAATAAAGTCTCGAAAAAACACCAAGCACCTTAATATGTCTCTGCAGCCCCATCAGATCGAACCAACCAATAATTTCCTCATCAGAGGCTTGCGCAGCAACACCTTCAGCAACGGCTCGCCGATAGTAAGAAAAAGCACGCTGTATAACGTATTTTTTAGGTAACCGTACATAGCAATCCCTAAGCAGAGAAACCATATCATAAGTAATAGGCCCTATCACTGCATCTTGAAAATCAATAACGCCAATAGAGTCATTAGTCAGCTTCATCAGGTTTCGTGAGTGAAAGTCTCGATGTACTACTACCTGAGTTTGCTCTAATGCGCTATCTGCGATGGTCGAAAATGCATCCTCAAGTAAGCATAAATCAATGGTGCTTAGCTCGACGTTAAGTAATTTTTTAACAAACCACTCCGTAAACATATTCATTTCTTGAAGCAATTTCAGGCGACTATATACTGGGAAAATTCTGTTATTTGTAGAAATTTTTTGAATTTTAATTAACTCTACCTCAGCAGAGTCATATAGATCATTGAAATCCTTTTCAACCAGCAGAGGTAATAGCACATCATCACCAAAATCTTCTAGCAACAAAAATCCTGACTCATAGTTTACTGCATAGATTATTGGCACATGAAGAGAGTTTTTTTTGAAACAAAGTGCAACATTCACAAATAGAGAGCTGTCTTCAAGTAATGGTGGCGCTAATACAGCTATCAATGATGGCTTGGAGTTAACTCTAAAATACTGCCTAAAGCCCGCATCGCCGTTGAGCTGGTTAAGTTGAATGATTTCATCTAAGGCAAAAGAAGAGGGTAGATGCCTCTCAACCCAGTCTCGCAAACAAGAAAAATTCTTCATATTTTTCATTCAGTTGAAAAAAAGACTACTGATTCTACCTCAAACCCTCGCATGATGCTTCAGAATGAGTAAAATGTAGTATCAATCTACTAACCATAGATTTATTTATCAATTACGGACATTCACAATGCTAATAAGTGCGGGTTACCTGTGTGCTAAGCCCTTCAAAGCGCTACGTTTGCTATGTCCACAAATAATACTAATAGCCTGCTGCGTAGTTATCTCTAGTCACTCTCTAGCAGAATCCACCAACACATATTTTCAATGGGATTGCGCTACAGGAAAAAATGGCGAGTGGCTTTGCGGGAAAAAATCAGTACTGGGCAAAGAATATCCAAGACCCTCTGAAGCTAAAGCTTTTGATATTCTTGAAGTCGAAGAGACCCAAACTGCATTAGTACCCCAAGTAAGAGTGGCGAAAAATCTTGATTGGGTAGAGGAAGAAGACCTAACCTCGGAGCAACTGGTAAAAAGAGCCTCTGGCTGCTGCGGTGCCTATATCGAGCCAGAACGAGATTATCCAGAGGCAACCCTTAAGCCTGAAAATGCATCCTTAAGGGTTGCATCGAAATCCACTGAATTAGTTCAGGATAATATCGCTCACCTCAAAGGGAACGTGCACATAACTCAAGGATATCGACAAGCACGTAGTGATGAAGCAACAGTGAATCAAATTGATCGCACACTCGACCTGAGCGGCCATGTAGAACTTAGGGAACCAGGGGTTCTTCTCCGCGGCGATACAGCACACATGAATATGGATTCTTTGGATATAGAGATAAATGAGGCGACATTTTTGTTCCACGAGTCTAGTGCTCGCGGTACAGCGGGAAAACTACAGCGCCCAGGTGGGGACATTTTTTATATTAACAATGGAGCTTATACTACCTGCGAGCCCAGCAGTAATGCATGGCGCATTGTAAGTTCAGAGCTTGAGATTAATCCTGGAACAGGACTTGCTACTGGTAAACATGTACGTCTAGAAATTAAAGATCTCCCTGTCATTTATATACCATGGATTCGATTTGCAATTGATGATAGAAGAACTAGCGGTCTTTTATTCCCTAGCTGGGAAAGTACCGAAGAAAACGGGCTAGACTATTCGCAACCAATATATCTAAACCTAGCCCCGAATTATGATGCTACTTTTACTCCTCGCTATATAGAAGAACGGGGGGCTATGGCGGAATTAGAAATGCGTCATCTTTCTTCATTTTCCGAAACTATTTTTAGTGGCGCGTTCCTCGCTGATGATGATGGTGGTGCCGATAAAGACGAGGATCTCCTGGTTGCTACAAGCAAAAGAGCACATGAGGGTGAGGACAGATGGATAGCTGACCTTCAACATGATGGAGAAATCAATGGCTGGGGAACTACCCTTAACTACACAAGAGCAAGCGACGAGGACTATTTTCAAGATCTTGATAGCACAACACTGCAAGTTATCAGCCAGTCTTACCTTAAACAAAAGGCTGGCTTTGAGAAAGTTACAAAAAATTGGGACTTTTTAGTTATGGGTTCTGGATATCAAACACTCATAAAAGATGGGTCTGATCAATACAAATTATTACCTAGAGTAGAGGTGAATGGTGACTTTTCGTCAGGTAGTTTTGATTTTATTATAAAAAATCAATTTAGTGACTACGATCACAATGAAAGCAACAAAGTCACGGGGCGAAGACTTAGAGCAGACTATGCGGCGACATGGAATAGGTCATGGGATTGGGGTTACTTCCGCCCTACAGCCAAAATAAAACACTTAACTTATGATCTTGATAGTCCGATATCTAGCGGAGGGGATGATAGCCCCTCTGTCACAGTACCTATAGGAATTATAGACACTGGTATATATCTTGAGAGAGAAACTACTTGGCTCACCAATTACACTCATACACTTGAGCCGAGACTCTACATCGTCTACGCAAATGATGAAAATCAGAGCGATTTGCCTGTATTTGACTCAGGAGCAATGACTTTTGATTACGGCATGCTATTTAGGGACAGTAAGTTTTCTGGGGGAGATCGCATAGCTGATTCAAAGCAAATATCACTTGGATTAACCACACGACTAATTGATGAAAATTCTGGCATTGAAAGAATGCGAGGCAGCCTCGGTCAAATCTTTTATTTAGATGATAGAACTGTGTCATTAGGCTCATCTGTAACTAAGGAAATGAGAAGAGATGACTCACCTTATGCAGGAGAATTTGAACTAAGGCTTGGGGATAACTGGAAGGCATTTGCCGATGCGCAATACGACTCAGACGATAAGGAGCTAGATCGAGCAAGCGCCAGTTTTCGCTATAAAGGCGAAGAAAATAGGATCCTTAACATCGGCTATCGATTTACTAACGAGCCCCCCTTAATAGAAAATGGAAAAGAATATAATGCCGATATAGAGCAAAGTAATTTTTCCGCTGCATACCCGATGACAAGGAATTTAAGTTTTGTTGCTAGGCACAATTTTGATGTTACTAACACCAGAATTCTTGAAGCATTCCTGGGAATGCAGTATGACAGCTGCTGTGTACGTGTGAGCCTGCTCTACCGAAAGTGGGTAGACCGAGATGACCTCGTAACAATACCAATGGATAAGCTGGATGAAGACAATGGTGTATTCCTTACATTCCAGATTAAAGGCATTGCAGGTTTTGGTTCTAATAAATGGGACAGCATACTGACAGACGGTGTGCCTGGTTATGAAACACATAATAACTAACACATGAAGACACGGTCATGACACACAGAAATATTTTTATACAATCTGCGCTTGCAGTAATGTTAACAACTTTACTTACCTCATCAGTCATCGCGCAAGAGACTTTTATAGAAAAAGTTATCGCGTCGATAAATGATGAGGTGGTACTGAGCAGCGAACTTGACGAAAGAGTACTTGAAATCATGCGCCGTTTTGAGGGAAGCGACCAGAAGATACCAAGTAAAGATGAAGTAGAATCACAAGTTCTGGAGCAATTAATTATTGAGAGAATTCAATTGCTTAAGGCAAAACAAGCAGGTATTAGATATAGTGACGAAGAGGTTAATAGCGCTATAGAGACTACTGCGAAACGCCAAAACAAAACTATGGAAGAGCTCTTAGAAGAAGGAGAAAAAGGAGGCCTAACGCCTGCTAAATTTCGCCAAAAAGTAAGAGAGCAGCTGCTTATCGGTCGCGTTCAGGAAGGTAACTTAAACAAACGTATATCTATTAGCGATCAAGCTATAGACAATTTTCTCAACACTGAAGAAGGGCGCTCATGGGCAACTCCCGATGTGCAGCTTGGACATATTCTGCTATTAGTCCCCTCCGATTCATCCAAGGAAAAGGCTACTGAGGTCCAAGAAAAAATCTTGGACCTTTATTTTCAAGTCAAGAATGGAAAAGACTTTAGAGCTACTGCTATTGCTGAATCACAGGGTCAAAAATCTTCTAATGGTGGCGATATGGGCTGGAAAAAACCCTCTCAACTGCCAGAACTGTTTGTTGCAGCTATCGAAAATATTTCTCCAGGTCAAATCAGTGAACCTATTCGCAGCGATGCTGGATTTCACCTCATAAAACTCTACAATCGTCGAGGGGGTGTCTCAGAAAACCTCGTACAACAACACAATGTACAGCATATATTGCTGACTCCAAATGAAATACGAAACGATAAAGCAACCTTAGCGCTACTAAGCAAGCTTAGGGCTGAGGTGTTAGATGGAGAACACTTTAATGATATCGCCAGAATTCACTCTGAAGATATTGGAACAGCAATGTCTGGTGGGAGTCTAGGATGGTCAGTACCTGGACAATTTGTAGGTGAATTTGAAAAAATAATGAAAGCCATGAATATAGGCGAAATAAGTGAGCCATTTAAAACTCAGTTTGGGTGGCATCTTTTGCAAGTAACCGAACGTCGCAAACAAGATTTTAGCAACACAATAAAACGATCTCAGGCAAGAAACACCTTAAAACAAAAAAGGTTTAAAGAAGAACTCGAGCTCTGGCTTAAAGAAGTTAGAGATGAGGCTTTTGTAGATATAAAATTGTGATCAGAATAGCCGTAACGCCAGGAGAGCCTGCTGGTATAGGGCCGGATTTACTCATACAACTCATTCAACAACCTCTTGATTTTGAATTAGTAGCCTACGCGGATCCAATTCTGCTTGAATCTAGAGCCAGGCATTTAAATCTACCCATAAAAATTCGTATAGTGGCTTCCGGAGAATCAAAGCCACTTGAGCAAGGTGAAGTTTTTGTGCGTCCAATCTCTATGAATTCTAATGTTATTCCAGGCATCCTCAATCCAGATAACGCAGCATATGTACTAGAAACTCTTTCTCAAGCGATAATTGACTGCCAAAAAAACTACTGCCAAGCAATGGTTACGGGGCCGGTTAACAAAAGCATCATCAACGATGCAGGAATTCACTTCACTGGCCATACGGAATTTCTAGCGAAAAAAACATCCACTAAAAAAGTGGTCATGCTACTAGCGACTGAAGGTCTTAAGGTGGCTCTTGTGACTACACACCTCCCTCTTTCTGAAGTCCCAAAAGCCATTACGCATCAATCATTAGAAGAGACTATTCGCATTCTTGATGATGACCTAAAACTAAAATTTGGAATCAAGCAACCCAAAATATTAGTTAGCGGCCTCAATCCACACGCAGGAGAGGGTGGCTACCTAGGCATGGAGGAAATAACCATAATTGAGCCCTGCTTGAACCAATTGCGAAAAGAAGGATTTTCTCTTGAGGGGCCGCTTCCTGCCGATACCTTGTTTACACAAAAGTATTTAGATCGCTGTGATGCAGTATTGGCCATGTACCATGATCAAGGTCTACCGGTACTCAAATATAAGGGTTTTGGAAAGGCCGCTAATATCACATTAGGGTTACCTATTATACGTACATCGGTTGATCACGGAACAGCGCTTGATATAGCTGGGACCACCAAAGGAAATACAGGGAGCCTTATTACTGCAATTGAATACGCAAAAAAAATGGCCTTATGTCGCCTATGAATAAATCTTATATGCCAGCAAAACATCAGGCGAGAAAACGTTTCGGGCAAAATTTTTTAGTCGACCTAGATATTATTGAACTAATAGTTAAAGCTATCGCACCAAAAAAAGATGACAACCTGATAGAAATTGGAGCTGGGAAAGGAGCTATAACTGCACCTTTACTAGAAAAATGTTCGGTGTTAAGGGTCATTGAACTAGATCGCGACCTAATTCCCATTCTTAAGAACAAATTTAAAAAATATACTGACTTTAAGATTCATCAAGGGGACGCTTTAAAGGTAAACTTTCAGCAATTTTTTACTCACCAGCGCCCTTTGAGGATTGTTGGTAACTTACCGTACAACATAACCACTCCGCTCTTATTCCACTTGCTAAATTTCAACGAATGTATTTCTGACATGTATTTTATGCTTCAGAAAGAAGTGGTTGATCGACTAAGTTCGTCCCCCGGACAAAAAAACTACGGTAGGCTAAGCGTAATGATTCAGTACTATTGCAAGGTAGACCCTTTGTTTTTAGTTCCGCCATCTGCGTTTGAGCCAGCACCTAAAGTTGTTTCTGCTATGGTATTGTTGCGACCGTATCCAACTCCTCCTCATCTCGCAAATAACCTAAACAATTTTGGCGCACTAGTAAGGATATGCTTCCAGAATCGTCGAAAAACTATACGTAACTCATTGAAGCTGCTGCTACCTGACGAGCTTATGAAAAAATTGGACATTGACCTAACACTTCGTCCAGAAAAATTGAGTGTTGGCCAGTTTGTGCAACTAAGCAATCAGATGGACTCACTGCTATGATTAATATTTCCATAAGTGCGACACCGAGCTATTCTCCAGAATACTCAAATCCTGAAAATAAGAAATTCTCTTTCATTTATCACATCAGCATTAGAAATGATGAGTCTTACCCAGTACAACTTATCAGTCGACATTGGATTATTACTGATGGAGATGGACACACCAAGGAGGTCAAGGGGGCTGGGGTTGTAGGCGAGCAGCCAACTATTTCTTCGGGAGAAATATACCAATATACAAGCAGTGTCGCGATCAATACCGAAGTTGGCACTATGGGAGGGTGCTATAAAATGGTTGATGGTTCAGGTGTCGAATTCGACGTACCTATCCCAATTTTTCTATTATCTGTGCCAGGAGTGTTGCATTGAGCACGTATGCTGTAGGTGACGTGCAAGGCTGCCTTGAGCCACTAATATGCTTGCTGGAAAAAGTATCATTTAACCCAAGCCAAGACTGTCTTTTGTCTGTCGGCGATCTAGTTAATCGCGGTCCCTGCTCACTGGAAACACTTCGCTTTTGCCACAAACTGGGTGGTAGTTTTCGTATGGTGCTAGGCAACCACGATCTACACCTTCTCGCCGCCGCGCGTGGATCAACAGAAATTAGCCCTAGCGATACATTTCAAGAGATACTTGATGCTCCAGATAAAGAGGAACTTTTACATTGGCTTCAACAACAACCCTTGCTCATTAACGAAAAGAATTATATTTTAGTTCACGCTGGTATCCCTCCTCAGTGGCCCCTAGAAAAAGCAAGACAGCTAGCAGAAGAGCTAAACGTAGTCTTAAGGTGCAATATTCAATCAGGTATTTTTTTTGATGCTATGTATGGTGACGAACCAGACATCTGGAATGATAAGTTAGCTGGCGTAGAGCGACTGAGAATAATCGCTAACTATTTCACAAGAATGCGTTTCTGTACGCCATCAGGTCAACTTAACTTGAGCTCGAAAAGCACACCTAAAATTCCACCAAAGGGCTTTTTACCTTGGTTTGACCATAAGGAGAGCACAACCACAGAAAACAAAATAATTTTTGGTCACTGGGCAGCTCTAGAGGGACGAATAAGCAAAAAAAATATCTTCCCTTTAGATACTGGATATGTGTGGGGTGGGCGTATGCGCCTGATGGATATTGATACTGAAGAATTTTTTCACCGCGACTATAAAGTAGTTTGACCTTTAATATTTCTGAGTTAAACCTTAGTATGGAAAGCAAGTTATAAGGGTGTGTTTCAATAATGATTAGAAGTTTATCTAAATTTTTTACTCACATTTTGGAGCGATGGCTTCCTGATGCTTTTATTATCGCTATTGTAATAACTTTTATAGTCCTAATAACCGGAGTGTTTATCCAAAATCAACCCCCTGTTCATATGGTTAGATTTTGGGGAGATGGGGTGTGGAATCTCCTAGTATTTTCAATGCAAGTGACTATTACATTGTTCACTGGCAGCGTCCTGGCGCAAACTCAAACCGTAAGGGGGGGGTTAAAAAAAATTGCTTCTATAGCCAAAAGTCCCGGGCAGGCAATTATACTAATGACTACGATTGCTTTGATTTGTTGCTGGATTAGCTGGGGCTTCGGATTGATCGCAAGCGCGTTAATGGCGAGAGAGATAGCCCTGCAGGTAAAAGGAGTCCATTATCCCTTATTGGTGGCCTCTGCTTACTCTGGCATGCTTGTATGGCATGCAGGGCTATCAGCTTCAATACCACTAAAGATTGCCGCGGCGGATGGTGACGAGCTAAGCGCCCTACTAAATGGGAATATGATCCCTTTATCTGAAACTATTTTCAGTTGGGAGTCTTTAGCTATATGCCTCGTTCTTTTTTTCACCTTACCCATAGTTAACAGATTGATGCTGCCCGCGCCTAAAGAGACTATTGAAATAGAACCTAGGATGATAGACCTCCACACAGACACCAAGATAAAGAACAACACTCCTGCACAGTATATTGAAAATCACCGACTACCGACTCTATCACTAGGGCTGCTAGGTGCTTTCTACCTAATAGATTATATAGCCAATGGTGGCGTGATTGGATTGAATGTAATCAATTTTATTTTTCTGGTGACAGGGCTTTTACTTCATCAGTCATCTGCATCATATTTGACCGCATTGAGTGAAGCCGTAAAAGGGCTCTCCGGGATTGTTCTTCAGTTTCCACTATATGCTGGGATTATGGGCATGATAGTTGGTTCTGGTCTTGCCGTGTCTATGTCAGAATGGTTTGTAGGTATTTCAAATGCTGAAACTTTTACACTATTAACCTTTCTTAGTGCCGGAATAGTTAACATTTTTGTTCCTTCGGGTGGTGGGCAATGGGCCATACAAGCTCCTATTGTGATTCCTGCAGCACAATCTTTAGGAGTCCCTTTAAATCATGCCGCCATGGCTGTATCGTTTGGGGATGCATGGACCAATATGATCCAACCACTTTGGGCTTTGCCATTACTTGGTATCGCGGGACTAAAAATCAAAGACATAATGGGGTACTGTACAGTGACCTTAATCTGGTCAGGTTTAGTATTCGCTCTGGGAATGATATTTTTATTTTAAAGTGCTACTTAAAAGGATGACGTCTCAACATGAGAAAATATTTATTTTATATATATATTTCAGTTTTATGTCTGCCCGTCAATGCAGGAATGATTTCATTTTTAAATGATGAAGATGGGCATACAAACTGGCAGCACCTTGCTAACTGGTCAGGCGGTATATTTATCATCCTTCTATCAGTTACTGTCATTATGCTCTTTTATAGTCGGAGGCAATCTCGCCAATCCAACAATGCACTCAAAGAAATACGAACTCAACTTGAACAGCGCGTACTAGAAAGAACCGCAACTTTGGATCAATATAATCAGTTATTAAAAGATTCTAATAGACTGCTAGAGGGTGAAATAACACAACATAAAACAACAACGGACCGTCTTCTTTCATCTGAATCATACATAGCCGACATTTTAAGCTCTATGCCGCTTATGCTAATAAGTGTAAACCTGCATGGAAAGATAACTCGATGGAATCAAAAAACTGAGTCCATTACCGGTATCAGCTCTGCACAAGCATTAGGCAAAGATCTTTGGAAGACCTATCCAACTATAACTATTACCCCAGATCAAATAAGTCATGCTCAAACACAAAACCAAGCTATAGCAATCAAACATAGCCAGAGGGGACAGTATCACTTTGATATAACTATTTATCCACTTCGAGGGCAAAAAGAAACAGGTGTAGTTATCCTAATAGATGATGTAACAGAGAATATTCTTGCTGCAAATATGCTTATACAAAGAGATAAAATGTCCTCTATGGGAGAGCTAGCTTCGACGATGGCGCATGACATAAACTTCCCTCTACAGTGCATACTTGGAGATCTAAATGACGGAATATCCAATCTAGAAAGACCTGCCAACTCAAAAATTAAAGATACCAAGATACTGCATACCCTACTCTCAAACGCGAACCAAAAAGGGCAACAGGTGCGAGCTATTATCAACAATCTTCTAGATTTTTCTGTTAATCGAGGGGGGGAAAAACAGCTGGGTAGTATCCCTGATGTTCTTGATGACACAATCAAGCTAGCTAGTAAGGTAATCAGCTCTCCTTCCGGCTTAAGGTTTAGTGATATTGAAATTGAGTATGATTATGAGAAAAAGATTCCACAAATTCCATTTTTTGATTCAGAAATTAAGCAAGTGATACTAAGCTTATTTCGCCATGCTTGCCATGCTATTAGCGAGGCTAGAGCTGAAAAATATAAACCTCTGATAAAAATTAAAGTGATGGAATGCTATGAAGCTTTATGGATAAAAATACAACACAACGGTGTGGGTGTCAGCAAAGAAGAGCAGCAATTTATCTTTGAGCCTTTTTTTACCAACCAATCCAAAAGCTGTGCATACGACGCTGCAAAACGGCTATCTTTCTCATACTTTATTATCACTGAAGAACATCGAGGTCAGCTAGCAATAACTTCTGATGTCGACGTAGGTACCACATTCCATATTCAGCTGCCTCTCTCCTAACGGCTATCTAAAAAAGAGACAAAGATACAATATAGCTACAAATAAGCCGGAACAGAGTCCGGCTTATTTGTAGCTATATGTGTAGCAAAATTAACTAGCTTCTGTATTTTCTTCTACTTCTAGCACCTCAACCTCTGGCCGATCCATTAGTCCAACATAAGCCATTGGTGCTGCATCCCCTGAGCGAAAACCACACTTCAAAATACTAATATAACCACCTGGACGACTTTGGTATCTAGGGCCTAGTTCAGTGAAGAGCTTACCGACAGCAGCTTTATCCTGCAGGCGACTATACGCCAATCTTCTATTAGCCACGCTATCCACCTTAGCTAAAGTGATCAACGGCTCAGCAACTTTACGTAGTTCTTTTGCCTTTTGAAGAGTGGTTTTTATCAATTCGTGCTCAACTAAGGAGGTTGCCATGTTGCGGAACATGGATCTTCGGTGTGCACCTGTACGGCCTAATTTTCGCCCACTCTTACGATGACGCATGATTCTATTTCCTTAAAATGTTGCTATCTCAGCAATAAACTCATAACTTCCGAACTTAGTAAAGTCGAAAATGGTGTGCAGTTAAACTGCACCAACCTCAGCCGCGTCTTCGTCTTCAGTGCGAATACTTGCTGGAGGCCAATTCTCAAGGCGCAGTCCTAAAGATAAACCTCTAGAGGCTAAAACATCTTTAATTTCGGTAAGTGACTTTTTTCCTAAGTTAGGTGTTTTTAATAACTCAACTTCTGCACGCTGAACTAAGTCACCAATATAATAAATATTTTCTGCTTTTAAGCAGTTTGCAGAACGGACAGTTAACTCAAGATCGTCAACTGGGCGCAATAAAATCGGATCAACAAGATCCTCTTCTTCCTCAGGCTGCACGTCACTTTCGCTTTGTAAGTCAACAAAAACCGCAAGCTGTTGCTGCAAAATAGTTGCTGCACGACGAATAGACTCTTCTGGATCAATCGTTCCATCAGTTTCTATGTCGAGAACTAGTTTATCTAGATCAGTTCTTTGCTCAACACGGGCACTTTCAACAACATAAGCGACACGCCTAACAGGTGTAAAAGTTGCGTCTAGCTGTAAACGACCAATAGTACTATTTTCTTCTTCAGCAGCTGCATCATCTGCTCGAAGATTGGATGGCTGATATCCTCTACCCTTTACTACATGAAGCTTCATGTTTAGCTTGGTCCCACTTGTTAGGTTAGCGATTACATGATCAGGGTTTGTAATTTCACATGTGCTATCAACTGTAATGTCTCCAGCAGTTACAGCACCCTTCCCTTTTTTGCTTAGCGTCAAAGTCACTTCATCTTTCTCATGCAGTATGATGGCCACGCCTTTGAGGTTAAGGAGAATTTCGATTACATCCTCTTGTACACCCTCTAGACTGCTGTATTCGTGAAGCACACCATCAATCTCCACCTCAACGATAGCTGAGCCAGCCATTGAAGATAAGAGTATGCGGCGTAATGCATTTCCTAGAGTATGCCCAAAACCACGCTCAAGAGGCTCAAGAACTACTTTAGACTGAGTAGGACTGATTTCGGTTACATCGATAGTCCGTGGTGTCAAAAATTCATTTACTGAAGTATGCATATTCCTAACTGCCTCGTATCAATTAACTGGCTTTTAATTACTGCGAGTTCTATTTTGAGTAGAGCTCTACGATAAGATTTTCATTGATTTCAGATGGAAGTTCGCTTCGATCAGGATAACGCTTAAACGTTCCTGTCATCTTGCTTGAATCAACCTCAATCCAATCAATACTGCTTCTCTGCTCTGAGATCTGTAATGCTGCTCGTATTCGCAGCTGATTTTGAGATTTTTCACGAATACTTACAACATCGCTCTCATGAACACGATATGAGGCAATATTTACCTTATTGCCATTAACCAAGACTGCGTTATGAGCAACTAGTTGCCGTGACTCGGAGCGTGTTGAACCAAACCCCATACGATAAACAACATTATCTAGACGCTGCTCAAGAAGCCTCAACAAAGTTTCACCTGTTGCGCCTTGGATGATGGCAGCTTCTTTGTAGTAGTTTCGAAATTGCTTTTCAAGAACACCATAGGTACGGCGGACTTTTTGTTTTTCGCGTAACTGCACACCATAATCAGACAGGCGGCCTCGGCGAGCTCCATGCTGACCAGGTACACTGTCTGCATGACATTTAGACTCTAAAGGTCGTATTCCACTTTTCAAAAACAAATCTGTGCCTTCACGGCGAGAAAGTTTACATGTTGGTCCTAAATATCTTGCCATTTGCTTACTACCCTCGTTATACGCGACGTTTTTTTGGCGGACGACATCCATTGTGCGGAATGGGCGTTACGTCGGTAATATTAGTAATTTTATACCCTGCATTATTAAGAGCACGCACAGCAGACTCCCTACCTGGACCCGGACCTTTCACCTGAACATCCAAGTTTTTCAAACCAAACTCTTGAGCAGCCTCACTTGCACGTTCAGCAGCTACTTGGGCGGCAAAGGGTGTACTTTTTCTAGACCCTCTGAACCCTGATCCACCTGAAGTAGCCCAACTTAAGGTATTACCTTGGCGGTCTGTAATTGTCACAATAGTATTATTAAAAGAGGCGTGAATATGTGCGACCCCATCAACTACTGTTTTTTTAACTTTCTTTCGAGTTATTTTTTTATCTGGCTTTGCCATACTTATCCTTTCCTATCGCTTAATGGGCTTGCGTGGGCCTTTTCGAGTGCGCGCATTAGTTTTAGTGCGCTGACCACGCAAAGGCAAGCCGCGACGATGGCGAAGACCGCGATAACACCCGAGGTCCATCAGCCGTTTAATATTCATGCTGACTTCTCGGCGCAAATCTCCCTCAACAACCTTTTCTCCAACAGCTCCACGGACAGAATCTATCTGCGTTTCACTTAAATCAGATATTTTTATATTTTCAGCAATACCAGCTTTAGCACAAATTGCTTTAGCAGTACTGCGACCTACCCCAAAAACATAAGTGAGAGAAATCACTGCATGTTTATTATCAGGTATGTTGACACCGGCAATACGGGCCATCAGTTCACTCCACTTTAATGTTTGTTTTACAACTTCACTTTCAGTCTACCTCTTCCCAAAAGGGCCAAGAGGATAGCTTTGCTTGTAATAAAAATCAATAACTCTATTAAATTAACCCTGACGTTGCTTATGACGAGGTTCAACACTACAAATAACACGCAAAACACTTTTGCGTTTAACTACCTTGCAGTTACGGCAAAGTTTCTTTACAGATGCGCGCACTTTCATAATAAATCCTCTATTACTTTAGCGGTTACGACCGCCATTCCCCTTAAGATTAGACTTCTTCATCAAAGAAGAATACTGATTTGACATCAAATGTGACTGCACCTGAGACATGAAATCCATTGTTACAACCACCGCAATTAGCAATGAAGTTCCACCAAGATAAAAAGGAACGCCCAAGTAAACATTTAAAAATTGTGGTAGAAGGCATACAGCGGTCATGTAAAGTCCGCCAACAAGGGTGAGTCTTGTCATTACTCCGTCTATATATTTAGCAGTTTGCTCTCCTGGTCTTATCCCTGGAAGAAAGCCATTTCCTCTCTTTAAATTATCTGACATTTCTCGAGGGTTAAACATTAAAGCTGAATAAAAAAAGCAGAAAAAGATAATTAATGCTGAAAATAACAATACGTGCAATGGCTGACCCGGGCCAATATATAACGCCACATCTTGAAGCCAATCTGCCCCACCAGCGCCTTGCCCGAACCATTGGGCAATAGAGGCAGGAAACAACAACAAGCTGCTAGCAAAAATTGCTGGAATAACACCTGCCATATTAACCTTTAAAGGAAGATGACTCGCCTGAGCAGGACCTCTTCCCGGCTGTCGCTGAGCATAATTAACCGTTATTCTACGCTGACCGCGTTCGATAAATACAACAAAATAAACAACTGCAACTGCGAGAACTCCAACTAACATCAATGCTAAGACATGAAGCTCCCCCTGTCGTGATGATTCAAGAGCCTGTCCGATAGCTGAAGGGATGCCAGCAACAATACCCGCAAAGATAAGCATTGATATTCCATTACCAACACCTCTTTCTGTAATCTGCTCACCCAGCCACATTAAGAAAACAGCACCAGTAACTAGAGATACAACTGCAATGAAATGAAAGCTAAAATCTACTGTGTATGCTAAGCCTTGACCTGCCAAGCCGACAGACATTCCAATTGCCTGCAGTGTAGCCAAGAGCACTGTTCCATATCGGGTGTACTGGTTTATAGTTCGACGCCCGGAATCACCTTCCTTTTTAAGCTGCTCCAACGAGGGGACTACTGCTGACATCAACTGCATGATAATAGAAGCTGAAATATATGGCATTATCCCCAGCGCTAAAATACTCATACGCTCAAGCGCACCACCAGAAAACATATTGAACATTCCAACTATTGTTCCTTGATTCTGTCCAAATAAATCAGCTAGACGATCAGGATCAATACCAGGTACTGGTATATGTGTACCTATACGATAGATAACAAGAGCTATAAACAAAAAACGCAACCGAGCCCATAGCTCGCCTAAACCTTTTGAATTACCTTGTTGTTGAATGCCAGCTTTGGTCATTAAATTTTACTCTTCTACCTTACCGCCAGCAGCTTCAATAGCTAGCTGGGCTCCCTTTGTAACACGAAGCCCTTTAAGGGTAACGACTTTAGCAAGATCTCCAGAAAGAAATACTTTTGCTCTGGTAATATTACTATTAATCAATCCCGCAGCTCGCAAAGTTTGAATGCTAACAACATCACCATTTATTTGATTTAGTTCGCTCAAACGGATTTCAGATGTAACGCGTGATATACGAGACGTGAAACCATATTTTGGCAGACGTTTCTGTAAAGGCATTTGACCACCCTCAAATCCCGGCCGGACACTACCGCCTGATCGAGATTTTTGACCTTTGTGTCCGCGTCCAGCAGTTTTTCCCATGCCGCTCCCTATGCCGCGACCTACACGTTTGGGTTGCTTGGTGCTTCCTGGAGCAGGACTTAGAGTATTAAGGCGCATATTATTCCCCTTCAACCTTAACTAAATGTTTAACTGTATTAATCATACCTCGTACTGACGGAGTATCTTCAACTTCTACAGTATGACGAATACGACGCAAACCTAAACCGGAAACACATGCTTTGTGCGATGCAACTCGAGCGTTAGTGCTACGTGTCTGAGTAACTTTAATTTTTTTAGTCTTTGCCATGGTAATGATCAGCCTTAATTCATAATTTCTTCAACAGTCTTACCGCGCTTAGCTGCGACTGTTGCAGGAGAGTTCATGCATTGAAGCGCCTTAAACGTGGCACGTACAACATTTACAGGATTTGTAGAACCGTAGCATTTAGCCAAAACGTTATGAACTCCGGCAATCTCAAGAACAGCACGCATAGCTCCACCAGCAATAACTCCGGTACCATCCGAAGCAGGCTGCATATACACTTTTGAAGCCCCATGGTTGGCTTTGATCGCATATTGAATTGTTGTACCCTTTAAATCAATATGGATCATATTGCGGCGGGCTGCTTCCATAGCTTTCTGGATAGCCTGAGGAACTTCTCGTGCTTTTCCTCGTCCAAAACCAACCTTTCCATTGCCATCACCTACAACTGTAAGTGCTGTAAATCCGAAGATACGGCCACCTTTAACAGTTTTAGCAACTCGGTTTACCTGAACAAGCTTTTCTTGCAAGCCCTCATCAGATCCTTCATTTCCTTTGTGATTTCTTGACATATCGCTAAAACCTTTAGAATTTGAGACCAGCTTCACGTGCAGCATCAGCAAGAGCTTTTACACGACCATGGTATTTGTAACCACTACGGTCAAATGCTACCGCAGAGATACCCGCTTCTTTTGCACGCTCTGCAACTAAAAGACCTACATTTTTAGCTGCATCAATATTACCAGTTCCACCGCTACGCAACTTAGCATCTAAGGTAGATGCTGAAGCTAACACGTGTCCACCATCCGGGGAAATTACCTGGGCGTAAATATGTCTTGGCGTTCTATTAACGCATAACCTGTTGACGCCAAGATCGCTAATTTTACTGCGAGTACGTCTCGCTCTCCGCATGCGTGATTCTTTTTTATCTTTCATGTCTTTAACCTACTTTTTCTTAGCTTCTTTACGATGCACATGCTCATCAGCATAACGTACACCTTTACCTTTATAGGGCTCAGGGGGCCTAAATGCACGAATCTTCGCTGCCACTAAACCTAGCAACTGCTTGTCCGCTGACTTAAGCACAATATCTGTTTGACTTGGAGTCTCAGCAGAAACTCCCTCAGGCAACAAAAATTCAACAGGATGAGAGAACCCTAATGACAAATTCAGTTTTTTTCCTTGAAGCTGAGCGCGATAGCCAACTCCAACTAACTGTAATTTTTTTTCAAAACCCTGACTAACACCAACGACCATGTTATTTACTAAAGCACGAGTAGTACCTGCCATGGCATCAGACCCTTTACTGTCATCTTTCGGGCTGAATGTTAAGATATTATCTGTGTGTTTTACCTCAACACCACCATGAATTGTCATAGACAAAGCGGTTTTTGAGCCTTTTACAGATATTTCATTAGTGTTGACTTGTACTTCAACACCAGAGGGTATGTTTACCGGTTCATTTGCAATTCTAGACATTTCTATTATCTCTTAGAATACTGTACAGAGCACTTCACCACCAATACCAGCTGCACGAGCAGCACGGTCAGTCATTACCCCCTTACTTGTAGATACAATTGCAACTCCTAAACCACCACGAATGGTTGGTAAATCAGAGGCACCACAATACTTACGTAATCCGGGACGACTATAGCGATCAATTTCTTCTATAACGGGTTTACCTTCAAAATATTTTAATTCTATTGCGAGTTGCGGTTTAGCTGCAGTCTCAACATCAAAATTTTCAATATACCCTTCATTTCTAAGCACTTCTGCAACCGCAGATTTAAGCGTAGAAGAAGGCATAGAAACTATTTTCTTTTCAGCCATTTGCGCATTACGTATGCGAGTCAACATGTCTGCTATTGGATCTTGCATGCTCATCAGTTAATTCCTCAATTCGAGACGCTTTACCAGCTAGCCTTTACTAAGCCAGGCACATCACCACGCATTGCAGCTTCACGTAGCTTCATGCGACATAATCCAAACTTACTATAAACGCCATGCGGACGACCCGTTTGACGGCAACGATTTCTTCCACGACTAGGGCTGGCGTTACGAGGTAACTTCTGTAATTGAATCTGCGCTTCCCAGCGTTCGTCGTCGGAAAGCTGCAAATTAACAGAAGCTATTTTTAACGCCTTCCTTTTATCAGCAAACTTTGCTGCAATTTTTGCACGTTTTTTTTCGCGCTCAATCATTGATATTTTAGCCATTTTTACCTCAATCCTTCAGTGGAAAGTCGAAAGCCCTTAAGAGAGCTCGCCCCTCATCATTGTTGCGAGCACTAGTGGTGATAGTAATATCCATTCCACGCATTGCGTCGACTTTATCAAAATCTATCTCAGGAAAAATAATTTGCTCAGTAACCCCCATGGAAAAATTTCCATGGCCATCAAAAGACTTTGGGCTGAATCCACGAAAATCTCTTATCCGAGGAATTGCTATAGATATTAAGCGCTCTAAAAATTCATACATGCGCTCACTACGAAGGGTTACTTTGCAACCTATAGGCCACCCCTCGCGAACTTTAAATCCAGCAATAGATTTCCGTGCCAAACAAACCACTGGTTTCTGGCCGGCAATTAATGTCATTTCAGCCACTGCATGCTCTAATACTTTCTTGTCTCCTAGCGCCTCACCAACACCCATATTGAGTGTGATCTTTGTAATCCTAGGAACTTCCATTGTATTAGCCAAGCCAAGATCTTCTTTTAGCTTGCCAGCAATTTCATTTTTATATACTTCGTTCAGCCTTGCCATGTCATTTTCCGGTCTAATTTAGGCGCTAAGAGCTTCACCATTAGATTTGAAGACGCGAATTTTTTTGTTGTCTTCAAGTATTTTAAAGCCAATCCGATCACCTTTTCCTGATGTCGGATTAAAAATAGCCACGTTAGAAGCTTGAATAGCAGCTTCTTTTTCAATAATTCCACCAACAATATTCAGCTGAGGATTCGGTTTTTGATGCTTTTTAATAATATTAATACCAGAAATTAATAAGCGGCCATCTTCTTGGACTTTAAGCACTTTTCCGCGCTTACCTTTATCTTTTCCAGCAGTAACGATTATTTCGTCGTCACGTTTAATCTTAGACATAATTCCTTCCTCTTCCCCAGCTAAAGCACTTCAGGCGCTAGGGAGATAATTTTCATAAAGCGCTCGTTTCTTAATTCCCGAGTCACAGGACCAAAAATCCTTGTTCCTATAGGGGCTAGCTGTGCATTTAACAAAACTGCTGCATTGTCGTCGAACTTAATGACACTGCCATCTGAGCGACGAGTACCTTTTCTTGTTCTCACAACCACTGCGTCCATCACCTGGCCTTTTTTAACTTTACCTCGTGGAATTGCTTCCTTAACAGTAATTTTAATAATATCTCCGATGCGCGCATAACGCCTATGAGAGCCTCCTAAAACCTTAATGCACATCACTCGACGTGCTCCACTATTATCTGCTACATCAAGGTAACTTTCTGTTTGAATCATCGCATGTCTCCTGGGCAGCTCTTGCCAACTAGCAACTTAAATCTCAGCGCCGCGCTCGTCGATTGTGACCAATGTCCAAGATTTCGTCTTAGATAAAGGTCTCGTTTCTGTAATAGTTACAGTATCACCAGTACGGCATTCGTTCTTTTCATCATGAGCATGAATTTTAGAAGACTTATTTAAAATCTTTCCATACAAAGCATGCTTGACACGGCGCTCAACAAGAACCGTTACAGTTTTATCCATCTTGTCACTGACCACGCGACCAGATAATGTACTTGATGTAGTAGCCGCTTCAGTCATTTGACTTACTCACTTTCTCATTTAATATTGTTTTTATACGCGCAACATTTCTGCGTGTATCTTTGATTTGATGGTTCTGGCCTAATTGCGAAGTTGCTAACTGCATCCGCAATTTAAATTGGCGCTCCAGCTCACTTCCAAGTTCTAGATTTAGGTCATCAACAGATTTTTCTCTTAGCTCATTCGCTTTCATTACATCACCGATCTTATAACAAAGGTTGTTTGAATCGGCAATTTAGCAGCCGCTAATGCAAATGCTTCCCGAGCTAATGATTCAGAAACACCATCCATCTCGTAGAGCACCCTGCCAGGCTGAATTTGAGCAACCCAGTACTCTACATTGCCCTTGCCCTTGCCCATCCTAACTTCAAGAGGCTTATTGGTAATTGGCTTATCAGGAAAAACTCTGATCCAAATCTTACCACCCCGTTTAATATGACGAGTCATAGCACGACGCGCCGCTTCAATTTGACGCGCAGTCAATCGGCCTCGGCCGACGGCCTTTAGGCCAAACTCGCCAAAGCTTATTTTACTACCTCGCAAAGCTAGACCCCGGTTACGGCCGGTATGTTGCTTGCGGAATTTTGTACGTTTTGGTTGCAGCATCTCGCTTTGCCCTTAACTCGCCATCTTAATTCTTATTTTAGTGGTTGATTTTTAGCAGGCGCTTGACCTGACTCCTCAACCCCAAATACTTCACCTTTAAAAATCCATACTTTAACGCCGATTATGCCGTAGGTGGTTGCGGCCTCTGCAGTATTATAATCAATGTCAGCTCTGAACGTATGCAATGGTACGCGACCTTCACGGATCCACTCTGATCGAGCAATTTCTGCGCCGCCTAAACGACCACCGACTTGAATTTTTATTCCTTTTGCTCCTTGACGCATTGCGTTTTGTACAGCCCTCTTAGTTGCGCGACGAAACATAACGCGACGCTCTAATTGTTGAGCAACACTTTGCGCTACTAGTAGTGCGTCGAGATCCGGCTTACGTATCTCTTCTATATTAATGTGCACAGGAACATTCATTCTTTCAGATAACTGATTGCGTAATCGTTCAGCTCCTTCACCTTTTTTCCCGATAACAATACCAGGTCGGGCTGTATGGATAGTAATACGAGCCGACTGTGCTGGGCGCTCTATAACTATCCGGCTGACAGATGCGCTGGATAACTCTTTTCTGAGAAACTCTCTCACAGAAAGATCAGCATTTAATTTATCTGCATAGTCACTTTGACCTGCATACCAGACTGAGGTATGTTTTTTAACAATACCCAGACGAATTCCATTTGGATGTACTTTCTGACCCATTAAACGGTCTCCCCATCAGCCACTTTCACAGTAATATGACAGTGACGTTTTAAAATACGATCGGCTCGACCCTTGGCGCGAGGACTTACTCGCTTCAAGGTTGTGCCTTCGTCAACATGAATAGTCGATACAGAAAGCTCATCTACATCGGCACCCTCGTTATGTTCAGCGTTAGCAATTGCAGATAGTAATATTTTCTTGATTATGCCAGCACCTTTTTTGTCACTAAAGGTTAGAATATCTAAAGCTGCCTCTACAGGCTTTCCTCGCACCTGATCTGCAACTAGTCTAGCCTTTTGAGCTGACAATTTAGTACCGCGTAATATAGCTGCTACTTCCACAGTCACTTACCCCTTAATCGCTACTTATCGCTTAGCTTTTTTGTCCGCAACGTGCCCACGAAAGGTACGTGTTGGAGCGAATTCACCGAGTTTATGTCCAACCATCTCTTCGTTAATCAAAACGGGTACATGCTGTCTACCGTTATGAACTGCAATAGTTAAGCCCACCATATCAGGGCTAACCATTGAGCGACGAGACCAAGTCTTGATTGGACGCCTATCATTTTTTTCTTTTGCCTCATCAACTTTCTTTACTAGATGCAAGTCAAGAAATGGGCCTTTTTTGAGAGAGCGTGACACTATTATTTCCTCATTCTCTGCTGATTATTTTTTAGTACGACGTCGGACAATCATGCTATCAGTACGTTTATTTTTTCGTGTTTTATAGCCTTTTGTAGGCATTCCCCATGGAGATACTGGATGACGACCGCCTGATGTACGACCTTCACCACCACCATGCGGGTGATCAACTGGGTTCATGACGACACCTCGGACAGTAGGCCTAACACCACGCCAACGCGTAGCGCCAGCCTTGCCTAGTGAGCGCAAGCTATGCTCACTATTTGACACTTCACCTATAGTTGCACGGCAAGCTAAAGGCACCTTTCGCATTTCACCACTACGAAGTCGAAGAGTTGCATATTGACCTTCTCTCGCAATTAACTGCGCTGAGGTCCCAGCGCTGCGAGCTATTTGAGCTCCCTTTCCGGGTTTCATTTCTACGCAATGCACAATTCCTCCCACTGGTATATTCGCTAGAGGTAAGGTATTCCCAGTTTTAATTGCCGAAGAAGCACCTGACTCAACTATATCTCCAGCAGCAACACCCTTAGGAGCGATAATATACCGGCGCTCACCATCTGCATAGCAGAGCAATGCTATGTAAGGAGTTCTATTAGGATCATATTCTAGGCGCTCAACTGTAGCAGGTATGCCATCTTTATTACGCTTGAAATCAATCAATCTATAGTGACGTTTATGTCCACCACCAATGTGACGAGTGGTGATTCTACCATTGTTGTTGCGTCCTCCTGACTTTGACTGGCTTTCAAGCAAAGGAGCATACGGTGACCCTTTGTGTAAGTCTGGATTTACAACGCTTACCACATGGCGACGGCCTGGAGACGTTGGTTTTCTCTTTATAACTGGCATATAAACAACTCCCCTTTTACTCTGCAGATGCAAAGTCAATTTCTTGACCTTGCTCTAAACGAACGTATGCTTTCTTCCAGTTAGAGCGCCTACCTAACCCATGCTTGCTTTGTTTTGTTTTGCCTTTCATTAAAGCAACAGAAATTCCCAAAACTTTGACTTCAAAAAGCTGTTCGACTGCTGCTTTTATTTCTGGCTTTGTAGCATCTGTAGCAACCTTAAACACAACTTGATTAGCAGATGCAGAAGCAGAAGTAGCCTTCTCTGTAAAATGTGGCCCTAATAAAACCTTGAAAATGCGTGCCTGATTCATCCTAGCATCTCCTCAATTCTCTTAAGTGCTGAAATAGTCACCAGTACCTTCTCAAAGCGAATCAGGCTAACAGGGTCAATACCCACTGCATCGCTAACATCCACCTTATGTAAATTTCTAGATGAAAGGTAAAGATTTTCACTAACTTCTTCGGTGACAATCAATACGTCTTTGTCTAACTTATAATCACCTAATTTTTTTATTAAAGACTTAGTTCTAGGTTCCCCTAGATCAAAATCTTTAACTATAACCAAGCGATCCTGCCGAGCTAATTCAGAAAAGATAGAACGCATGGCAGCACGATACATTTTTCGATTGAGCTTCTGAGAGTGATCTTGTGGTTGCGCGGCAAACGTCACCCCACCAGAGCGCCATATAGGGCTTCTAATAGTACCAGCTCTAGCTCGGCCAGAACCTTTTTGCTTCCACGGCTTCCGTCCACCACCAGATACAGCAGCTCTATTTTTTTGAGCTCGTGTACCTTGACGAGCGCCCGCTAAATATGCGGTAACTGTCTGATGCACCAGATCTTGATTAAACTCTTTACCAAAAGCTAAGTCTGAAACCTCTATAGTTTCTGCTTTGCCTTTAGTTTTTGAAATACTTAATTCCATCAACGATCCCCTCAGCTCTTCTCAGCCGCACGAACAATCACATCGCCACCCGGCGCGCCAGGCACCGCCCCTTTAATAAGAAGCAGATTGCGCTCGGTATCAACACGTATAATTTCTAGGTTCTGGGTGGTAACTTGCTCACTACCCATGTGACCTGACATTTTTTTACCTTTCCATACCCGCCCAGGAGTTTGGCATTGGCCAGTAGATCCGTGGGCCCGATGAGATAGCGAGTTGCCGTGAGTAGCATCTTGCATGGCAAAGTTCCAGCGCTTGATAACACCAGCATATCCCTTACCTTTAGATGTGCCTGTAACGTCAACTTTTTGCCCTACTGTAAATTGGTCAACAGCTATACTTTCACCGACTTTAGCTTCAATGGATTGATCAGTTCTAAGCTCCCAGATGCCACGCCCAGCCTCAACACCAGCTTTAGCGAAATGTCCGGCTTCAGACTTACTGACTCGGGAAGTGCGACGAGAACCAGCTGTTATCTGCACAGCAGAGTAACCATCGGTTTCATCTGTTTTAATTTGGGTAATTCGATTAGGCTCGGCTTCAACCACTGTAACAGGGATTGAGGCACCGCTATCGTTGAACACACGCGTCATACCGCTTTTGCGGCCGACAATACCTATAGTCATCTGTATAACCTCATAGTGTACGGGGCTTTTACCCGCTATGGCCGCCCATTTCAGAGCGTTACACCCGCACAGCTTTGGCTGCACATGGGTCTAATTTAATTAACATTTATCGTCTGATTTAACCCAGACTAATTTGAACTTCAACTCCTGCCGCTAAATCCAGTTTCATTAAAGCATCCACTGTTTTTTCGGTCGGCTCTACTATGTCAAGCAATCTTTTATGAGTTCGAATCTCATACTGATCCCTCGCATCTTTATTTACATGCGGAGAAGTTAAGACAGTAAAACGCTCTTTACGAGTCGGCAACGGAATGGGCCCACGAATTTGGGCGCCAGTGCGCTTTGCCGTCTCTACTATCTCTTGTGTCGAAGCGTCAATCAGTATGTGATCAAATGCTTTCAGACGAATACGAATACGTTGATCCTTCATGGAACCAAACTCCAAACTATCTAAACAAAAAAAGAGCCTACAGATCCTGTCTATTTGTCAGGACCCTGAAAAAAGGAGGCGAGATTTTAAGGCTGAGCGGTGTGTGTGTCAAGCATATCAACTACCTTATTTTTCTTAATTATAATGCTTAGGTAGTATGTCTTCTCTTAAAACACCTGCTCTTCTTAAGTTCAATCACTTACTCTTAACTCACTTGGATGCGCAGTTTATACTCGAAAAAAATTAAATCCATGTTTATTATCGTTTTCATGCTAAAAATAGAAAAAAAATTCTCGGCAACCTCACTAAAACAGGCAAATATTGGCTAAATTAGCACTCTTATGAGCTATATTATTCACTTATTGCTGTTTATTATTAAATTTATATCAATATTTAGAATAATTCTTGTATAATCACGCGCATTTTTAAGCCCTTGTAACTTATCGAGTATTGTAAATGACTGACTTATCAAACTATAGAAATATTGGTATTTTCGCCCACGTTGATGCGGGGAAAACAACAACAACTGAACGCATTCTTAAGCTGACCGGAAAAATTCATAAAACTGGTGAGGTTCACGATGGAGCCGCAACCACTGACTTCATGACCCAGGAACAGGAACGAGGGATTACTATCCAGTCCGCAGCAACTACCTGCTTTTGGAACGACCATCGCTTAAATATTATTGATACACCAGGGCATGTCGACTTTACTGTTGAGGTTTATCGCTCTCTAAAGGTTCTAGATGGTGGAGTTGGTGTATTTTGTGGCTCGGGGGGAGTTGAGCCTCAATCTGAAACAAATTGGCGTTATGCAAACGATTCGAAAGTTGCAAGAGTAATTTTTATAAACAAGCTAGATCGAGTAGGTGCTGATTTTCTTCGTGTAGTCGCGCAAATCAAAAAGGTTCTGGGTGCAAACCCCTTAGTTATGAATCTCCCTATTGGACAGGAAGACAATTTTACTGGCGTCGTTGATATTCTTACGGAGAAGGCTTACATATGGGATGACTCTGGGCTTCCAGAGAATTTTAAAGTGGAGAAAGTTCCTGCAGATATGGTTGATCTTGTCGCTAAATATCGCGAACAACTGGTTGAGACAGCCGTCGAACAAGATGATGACTTGATGATGGCTTATATGGAAGGTGAGGAAGTTTCAATTGAAGATTTAAAGCGTTGCATTCGAAAAGGAACTATAGCGCTAGACTTTTTCCCTACCGTATGTGGGTCAGCATTTAAAAATAAGGGCGTTCAGTTAGTTTTAGACTCCGTAATTGATTATCTCCCATGCCCTACTGATGTTCAACCTCAACCGCTCACAGATGAATTAGGGGAGCCAAATGGGGAATTAGCTATTGTCTCTACCGCAGAACCTTTTCGGGCGCTAGCATTCAAAATTATGGATGACCGCTTCGGCGCCTTAACATTCATCCGTATCTACTCAGGTGTTTTAAAGAAAGGTTCTTCTATCCTTAACTCATTTACAGGAAAAACAGAACGCATCGGTCGTATGGTTGAAATGCATGCAGATGATCGTAAAGAGCTAGAGTCAGCTCAAGCAGGTGACATTATTGCTCTTGTTGGCTTAAAAAGTGTCAAGACAGGGCAAACCTTGTGTGACCCAAAACATCCATGCACGCTTGAACCAATGATATTCCCAGAACCTGTAATTTCAATCTCTGTAAAACCTAAAGATAAGGGGGGTTCAGAAAAAATGGGTATTGCTATCGGAAAAATGGTTGCTGAAGACCCGACATTTTGCGTTGAAACAGACGAAGACTCTGGGGAAACAATACTTAGGGGTATGGGCGAATTGCACCTAGACATCAAGGTAGATATTCTCAAGCGCACATATGCGGTTGAACTTGAAGTAGGCAAACCACAAGTTGCGTATAGAGAAACTATCACTGAAGCAATAGATGACAGCTATACCCACAAAAAGCAATCTGGTGGTTCAGGCCAATTTGGCAAGATTGACTATCGAGTTAAGCCTGGAGAAATTGGTACTGGTTTTCAGTTTACATCATCTGTAGTTGGCGGAAACGTACCTAAGGAATTCTTTCCGGCAATCGAAAAAGGCTTCAAAGGTATGATGGAGGAAGGCCCTCTGGCTGGATTTCCTGTCTTGGATGTAGAAATTGAATTATATGATGGAGGCTTTCATGCAGTCGACTCCTCGGCAATCGCGTTTGAGATCGCTGCAAAAGGGGCATTTCGTCAATCTATGCCAAAAGCAAAACCTCAACTGCTTGAACCAATCATGAAAGTAGATGTCTATAGCCCAGACGATCATGTCGGTGATGTAATTGGTGACCTTAACCGCCGTCGCGGAATGATAAAAGACCAAGAAAAAGGTGTTACAGGCGTCCGAGTAAAGTCAGATGTTCCGCTAGCTGAAATGTTCGGATACATAGGAACTCTTCGCACTATGACATCAGGGCGCGGTCAATTCTCAATGGAATTCTCACATTATGCGGCTTGCCCCAACAGTGTTGCTGAGCAAGTAATTCTTGAGACCAAAGAAAGAAAAGAAAAGGAAAGTAAATCCAAAAATTAATTACCTTTCTTAAAACCCATAATAAAAAGCCGCCTAGATTTTAGGCGGCTTTTTATTATGGGTTTTAAGAAACTAAAATTTATTTTTAGCCATTACCTGATCAAGAATACTTTTAGCTGCTTCAGAGTATTTTTTAAACTCCATTGTGAATGTGGCTCGCCCTTGTGTGGCGGATCGAAGGTGAGTAGCGTAACCAAACATTTCCCCAAGAGGAATGTCAGCACTTACAACTTTACCCATAGGGCTATCGTCCATACCATGAATAATTCCTCGTCGCCTATTAAGATCGCCAACAACATCACCCATATTTGCTTCTGGAGTTATTATTTCTACTGCCATTACTGGCTCAAGAAGAACTGCTGATCCGTCTTCACCAAGTTTTTTTGTAGCCATGGATCCTGCAATTTTGAAAGCTAACTCATTAGAATCTACGTCATGATAGGACCCATCGTACAAAGTTGCTTTTAACCCCAGTAGCGGGTACCCAGCCAGTACCCCATTCTGCATTTGCTCAGTTATACCTTTCTCGATTGCCGGGATGTATTCTTTTGGTACAGTGCCACCTACTATCTCGTTAATAAAAATTAGCCCTTCTGCAGCAGAGTCTTCTGCAGGTTCAAATTTGATGCAAACATGTCCGTATTGTCCACGACCTCCAGATTGGCGTATAAACTTACCTTCTATGCTCACAGTATTGCGAATTGCCTCACGATAAGCGACCTGAGGCTTTCCTATATTAGCCTGAACCCCAAACTCACGGCGCATTCGCTCTACTAAAATATCTAAATGCAGCTCACCCATACCGGATATAATGGTCTGGCCAGTTTCTGGATCAACACTTACACGAAATGAAGGATCCTCCTGAGCAAGCTTACCTAATGCAACACCCATTTTTTCCTGATCAGGCTGCGATCTTGGCTCAACAGCCACTGAGATTACAGGCTCTGGAAAATCCATCCGCTCCAAAATAATTTTGGACTTTTCTCCACAGAGCGTATCGCCGGTAGTTACATCCTTTAAACCAATAGCGGCGGCTATGTCTCCTGCACGAACTTCTCGTATATCTTCTCGGCTATTAGCATGCATTTGCACCATTCTACCAACTCGCTCTTTTTTCATTTTTACAGAATTATACACAGCATCGCCACTTTCTAGCTTGCCAGAATATACTCGAAAAAAGGTTAGCGTACCCACAAAAGGATCAGTGGCGATTTTGAAGGCCAAAGCTGCAAATGGAGCATCATCGTGCGCTTGAAATTCATCGACAGCCTGCTTACCCTCAACAATACCTTCAATAGGTTTGATATCAAGAGGGGAAGGCAGGTACTCAATTACTGCATCTAAAACTGCCTGGACGCCTTTATTCTTAAATGCCGAGCCCCCAAAAACAGGAAAAATTTCATTCGCCAACGTCCGCTGTCGAATAGCAGATTTTATCTCTTGCTCTGAAAGTTCAATTCCTTCAAGATATTTTTCCATGAGATCATCACTTGCTTCGACTGCTGCCTCTATGATCTGTTCGCGCATAGCTTGGCATTCATCGAGAAGGTCATCGGGTATCTTTTCGTAATCAAACGATAAGCCCTGATCAGCCTGATTCCAAAGAATCGCCTTCATTTTAATCAAATCTACAACACCAGTGAAGTTTTCCTCAGCACCTATAGTCATTTGCATAGGAACTGCAACAGCTCCTAAGCGAGTTTCAATCTGACCTATTACCATCTTGTAATCAGCGCCAGAGCGGTCCATTTTGTTAATGAAAACTATACGAGGAACTTCATATTTATTCGCTTGCCGCCAAACAGTCTCGGTCTGGGGCTGAACCCCAGAAGATCCGCATAGCACAACAACAGCCCCATCTAAAACCCTCAAACAACGCTCCACCTCTATTGTGAAATCCACATGTCCAGGAGTGTCAATAATATTTATACGATGCTGGTCTAGCTTTTTCTCCATTCCCGACCAGAAGCATGTAGTCGCTGCAGATGTAATAGTAATACCACGCTCTTGTTCCTGCTCCATCCAGTCCATAACGGAAGCACCATCATGAACCTCACCAATTTTATGTGAAACACCTGTATAGAAAAGCACTCTCTCAGTAGTCGTAGTTTTGCCAGCATCTACATGAGCACAAATACCAATGTTGCGATAGCGCAGGATAGGAGTTTTACGAGACACTATAATTGTCCTCAACGTGATTAGTTTAATATAGGAGATCGAAATACGTTAATCCGAAAACCACAAAAGGCAGCTGTAAACAGCCACCTTTTGATGTAAACAAAAAATTTCAGTATGGCTGTCAGAAACGAAAGTGCGAAAATGCTTTGTTGGCATCAGCCATACGATGCACATCTTCGCGCTTCTTGACCGCCCCACCTTTGCTCTGCTGAGCATCAACAATCTCTCCAGCCAAACGTTGAGCCATTGATTTCTCACCACGTTTTCTGGAAAAATCAACCATCCAACGCATAGCTAACGCCATGCGACGAGAAGGACGAACCTCGACAGGGACCTGGTAAGTGGCGCCACCTACACGACGCGCCTTAACCTCAACAGCCGGAGCAATTTTTTCCAATGCTGCCTCAAAGGCAACCAACGGATCCTCTTTAAGTCGATCTTGCACTATATCTAGCGCACCATAAACAATGCTTTCAGCAACAGCTTTTTTACCACTTACCATCACATGATTCATAAACTTTGCTAATACAAGATTCCCGAATTTAGGATCTGGCAATATCTCGCGCTTGGCAGCAACTCTTCTTCTAGGCATATAATTCTACTCTTTATTTCAGGGTTTTCCGGAATTAAACCATAATTATCCGGCCTTACTAAACTTTCTTGCAACCTAAAAAATAAACATCTTTATTTTTTAGGGCGTTTGGTTCCATATTTTGATCGACTTTGCGTCCGGTTCGCTACACCTGAGGTATCAAGAGCCCCTCTAATTGTGTGATAACGTACACCAGGCAAATCCTTAACACGCCCACCACGGATCAAAACTACACTGTGTTCTTGTAAGTTATGTCCTTCGCCGCCTATGTAAGAGCTTACTTCAAAGCCGTTTGTTAGTCGAACACGACATACTTTTCTTAGAGCAGAGTTAGGTTTCTTGGGTGTAGTCGTATATACCCTAGTGCATACACCTCTTCGCTGAGGGCAAGCCTCTAATGCTGGCACGCCAGACTTAACTACTTTGCTCTTCCTCGGCTTACGAACCAACTGGTTGATCGTTGCCATTCAATTAACTCCAGATAGAAGTCTTCTTTTTAAAGACTATTTTTTTAATTAAGCCTGCAGTACAGGCCCCTATTTAGGGGAGGCGGCATTCTAATAACACCGACGCCTCTAGTCAAGAGTGGCAATCAATTAAGACAGCCTTAATTCCCTCTTATAAACTTTCATTTGTGCTTAATGCCTCGGCTAGTGCTGCCTCAATATCACTTGCGCTAACCGCTGTTTCTGCTTCTTTTTCTTTAGCTTCTCGACGCTGCCGGTGATATGTCAAGCCAGTTCCTGCAGGTATCAAGCGCCCAACCACTACATTCTCCTTCAAGCCACGGAGATGATCAGCCTTTCCTGTGACCGAAGCCTCAGTCAAAACTCGAGTTGTCTCCTGGAAAGAAGCCGCAGAAATAAAGCTTTCCGTTGCCAAAGAAGCCTTAGTAATACCTAGAAGAAGACGCTCAAATTTAGCAGGCGTTTTCCTTTCAAGCACTAACTTTTCATTTTCTTCAAGTATTCGGTTAAATTCAACCTGCTCGCCCTTAACAAAGGATGAGTCACCAACATTCGTCACTTCTACTTTACGCAGCATTTGACGACATATGACCTCAATATGTTTATCATTTATTTTTACACCCTGTAAGCGATAAACTTCTTGGATCTCATTCACAATATACTCTGCTAAAGAATCTACACCCTTTAAACGTAAAATGTCATGAGAGTTCTCTGGGCCGTCAGCAATAACTTCCCCTTTAGTGACATTTTCCCCTTCAAACACTCCTAACTGATGCCACTTAGGTATCAATAGTTCATAGTGGTCGCTCCCATCAGGGAGTAGTTTTCCATTAGGGGGGGTGATAACCAGGCGTCGCTTACCTTTCGTTTCTTTACCAAAGGTTACAGTGCCAGAAATCTCAGCCAATATAGCCGGATCTTTTGGCTTACGTGCTTCAAATAGATCAGCTACACGCGGCAAACCGCCTGTGATATCTCGAGTCTTTGACCCCTCTTGAGGTATACGAGCAATAATGTCCCCAGCACCCACATGATGATTGTCGCGGATACTAAGAATTGCGTTAGATGGCAGCATGTAATGTGCGGGCACAGTGGAGTTAGCAAAAGTTAACTCTTTGCCTTCACCGTCAAGCAGGGTGACCATCGGTTTAATATCTTTACCCGCAGATGGACGTTCATTAGGATCGATTACTGCGATGTTTGAAAGGCCTGTCATCTCGTCTGTTTGGGTTCGTATACTGAGCCCTTCTTCCATTCCGGAAAATGCAATCTGTCCAGCAACTTCGGTTATTATGGGATGCGTATGCGGATCCCAGCTAGCAACAACATCGCCAGCCGCGACAACAGCGCCTTCCTTAACTTTAATTACAGCACCGTAAGGTAGCTTATAGCGTTCTCGTTCTCGACCGTTTTCATCTGCCAGAGCTAGCCCACCAGATCGCGAAACAGCCACAAGCTCTCCATTTTCACGTTCCACTACCTTGATGTTAATAAGACGAACCTTTCCTCCCATTTTCACCTGAACACTATCTGCAGCAGAGGCGCGCGAAGCCGCTCCACCGATGTGGAATGTTCGCATAGTAAGTTGTGTGCCAGGCTCACCGATAGACTGGGCAGCAACAACTCCAACTGCTTCTCCAGAATTGATTCTATGGCCACGGGCCAAGTCACGTCCGTAACACTGCGAGCAAATGCCATGACGAGTCTCGCATGTAATTGGAGAGCGAACCTTTAGCTCATCTATACCTAGCAGTTCTATTTTTTCTACGCATTTTTCATCAATCATATGCCCGGCTTTAAGTACGACTTGCTTTTTACCAGGCTTTAGCACGTTGACCGCTAGCACGCGTCCAAGAATTCGATCGCCTAAGGATTCAATAATATCTCCACCTTCAATGACCGGGGTCATCAATAGACCTTCTGAAGTTCCACAATCCTCCTCAACAACCACAAGATCTTGAGACACATCAACCAAACGTCGAGTCAAATAACCAGAATTAGCTGTTTTCAAAGCGGTGTCTGCTAGACCTTTACGTGCACCATGTGTCGAAATAAAGTACTGCAACACATTCAGACCTTCACGAAAATTTGCAGTAATCGGCGTTTCAATAATTGATCCGTCTGGCCGAGCCATTAAACCCCGCATTCCTGCTAATTGTCGAATCTGTGCAGGCGAACCTCTAGCCCCCGAATCCGCCATAATAAACACTGAATTAAAGGAAGCTTGAAGTTCTTTATCGCCATCTTTATTGATCACTTCCTCGGTGCTGATAACCTCCATCATAGCCTTAGCAACTAAATCATTTGCTCGAGACCAAATATCAACCACTTTATTGTACTTTTCTCCTTGTGTTACAAGGCCTGAGGAAAACTGACCTTCTATTTCTTTCACTTCGCCCTCAGCTTGAGCAATAATTTTTTCTTTGGAAGAAGGGATTGTAAAGTCATTCACCCCAATAGAAGCTCCAGATTTTGTAGAGAAGTCAAATCCGGTATACATGAGCTGATCGGCAAAAATTACTGTTGCCTTCAACCCAACATCACGATAACAGCGGTTTATAATTCTTGAAATCGCTTTTTTAGTCATAGGCTGGTTAACCATTTCGTAGCTTAAGCCGTCTGGAACGATATCCCACAACAAAGCACGACCAACAGTTGTATCAACAATATATCTTTTTGCTTCAGTGTCACCTTTGTCATTAAAGGTAACCTCATTGATGCGAACTTTTATTCGAGCTTGTAGATGAACCTGTTTTCCATAATAAGCTACAGAGACTTCTTTAAGATCACCAAAGATCTTACCCTCTCCCAATGCATTAACTCTCTCACGTGTCATCCAGTACAAGCCTAGAACGACGTCCTGTGAAGGGACAATAATAGGCTCTCCGCTTGCTGGAGATAAAATATTGTTGGTTGACATCATCAATGCGCGCGATTCGAGCTGCGCCTCAAGAGTAAGCGGCACATGTACCGCCATTTGGTCGCCATCAAAATCAGCGTTATATGCTGCGCAAACTAATGGATGCAGCTGAATTGCTTTCCCTTCAATAAGAACCGGCTCAAAAGCCTGAATCCCTAACCTATGGAGCGTGGGGGCACGGTTAAGTAGCACTGGATGCTCGCGAATCACTTCATCAAGAATATCCCAAACTACAAGCTCTTCCCGTTCAACCATTTTTTTAGCAGCTTTTATTGTGGTTGCCAAGCCTCGAAGCTCAAGCTTCGAAAATATAAATGGCTTAAACAGCTCTAGAGCCATACGCTTAGGCAAGCCGCACTGATGCAATCGCAATGTGGGGCCAACAACAATCACAGAACGACCAGAATAATCTACTCGTTTACCTAATAGATTCTGACGGAAACGGCCCTGTTTACCTTTGATCATGTCTGCAAGAGACTTTAAAGGACGCTTGTTAGATCCTGTAATCGCTCGACCGCGACGTCCGTTATCCAAAAGAGCATCGACTGACTCTTGAAGCATGCGTTTTTCATTTCTAACGATTATATCTGGTGCTTTTAATTCCAATAAGCGCTTAAGACGATTATTGCGGTTGATAACACGACGATATAAGTCATTCAAATCAGATGTAGCAAAACGACCACCATCAAGAGGCACTAATGGTCTCAAATCTGGCGGCAATACTGGTAATGCCTCAAGAATCATCCATTCAGGTTTATTGCCAGAACCAAGAAAGGCCTCTAACAACTTTAGGCGTTTAGATAGTTTTTTAATCTTTGTTTCTGAGCGAGTAACAGGTATCTCTTCACGGATCATGGCAATTTCTTGATCCATATCAAGATCTTTCATGAGACTCTGGATGCCTTCAGCGCCCATTGTTGCCTCGAACTCATCAAAAAACTCTTCTCTGGCCTGAGAATATTCATCATCGGTTAACAACTGCCCGCGCTCAAGGGTAGTCATGCCTGGATCAGTGACAATGAATGACTCAAAATATAAAACTCTTTCTATTTCTCTAAGTGTCATATCTAGAATCAGACCAATGCGTGATGGCAGAGACTTAAGAAACCATATATGCGCAACCGGACAGGCTAACTCGATATGAGCCATTCTATCTCTACGCACTTTGGCCAAAGTCACTTCTACACCACATTTTTCGCATACAATGCCGCGATGCTTCATGCGCTTATATTTACCACAAAGACACTCATAATCTTTTACAGGGCCAAATATTTTGGCGCAAAATAAACCCTCTCTTTCCGGCTTAAAAGTCCGGTAATTAATGGTTTCTGGCTTCTTTACTTCACCATATGACCACGATCTGATCATATCCGGTGATGCTAGGCCAATGCGAATTGCATCAAATTCGTCTGTTTGATCTTGTGACTTGAGCAGATTTAGTAAGTCTTTCAACGCCTTTCTCCAGAATGGGTGCTATATTTGAATAGCGGGCAAATGGTCCGCCCCCAACTTATGTTTTACTTCACTTTTCAGTGTAGTTATTTATCTTGTTCCAGCTCTATGTTTATAGCCAATGAACGCACTTCCTTCACTAATACATTGAAGGACTCAGGCATACCTGGCTCCATACGATGATCTCCATCAACAATATTTTTATACATCTTGGTGCGACCGTTTACATCATCAGACTTGACTGTCAGCATCTCTTGCAAGGTGTAGGCGGCTCCATAAGCCTCTAAAGCCCAAACTTCCATCTCCCCAAAACGCTGACCCCCAAACTGAGCTTTGCCGCCTAAGGGTTGCTGGGTGACCAAACTATAAGACCCTGTAGAGCGTGCATGCATCTTATCATCTACCAAGTGATTCAATTTCAACATATACATGTACCCAACAGTAACAGAACGCTCAAACATATCTCCTGTTCGACCATCATATAACTGCATCTGTCCGCTTTCAGGTAAATCTGCAAGCTTAAGCAATTGCTTTATTTCAGACTCACTTGCGCCATCAAACACAGGGGTTGCAATAGGCACGCCGGCGCGAAGATTTTGCGTAAGATCCTTAAATTCTGAACTTGACAACTTATCAAGTTCAACTTTTTCAGTCCCTACGCCAACGTCATAAACCTCTTGTAAAAATTTACGGAGCTCGGTAGTTTTAACTTGCTCCTGAATCATCCGATCGATTTTTTCACCAAGAGTTTTTGCTGCAAGCCCCATATGCGTTTCAAGCACCTGTCCTACGTTCATTCGAGAAGGCACGCCGAGAGGATTCAATACGATGTCAACCGGGACACCATGCTCATCGTGCGGCATATCCTCAACTGGCATAATTACTGAAATAACTCCTTTGTTGCCATGACGGCCAGCCATTTTATCACCCGGCTGCACTCGACGCTTAACAGCGAGGTATACTTTCACTGTTTTTAAAACACCAGGGGCGAGATCATCCCCACTTTGAAGCTTGTTTTTCTTGTCTTCAAACCTTTCATCTAGAATTTTACTGCGCCCTTCAAGTAATTCCTCAGCACGATCCAATTGCCCATTAAGCGCCTCATCAGACATGCGAACAGCAAACCACTCTATGCTGGTAAACGCGCTTGCAGCATCAGCTGTAAGACTGTCTCCCTTCTTTAGCCCGGAAGCTTTAACTACTTTATTTCCAGACAAAGCAGAAGTTAAACGCTCAAATGTAGCATTTTCCATAATACGGTACTCGTCATCAAGATCTAACCTGAATTGAGTAAGTGCCGTCTCTTCAATTTCTAACGACCTCTGATCTTTTTCTAAGCCCTCACGCGTAAAGACCTGCACATCTATAACTGTGCCTTTAGTGCCAGACGGAACTCGCAAAGAGGTATCTTTTACATCTGAAGCTTTCTCGCCGAAGATAGCACGAAGAAGTTTTTCTTCTGGGGTCAGTTGCGTTTCACCTTTTGGCGTCACCTTGCCAACAAGAATATCGCCGGCAACAACTTCTGCGCCAATATACACAATGCCTGATTCATCCAATCGAGATAGAGCAGATTCTCCAACATTGGGAATATCTGCTGTAATTTCTTCGGAGCCTAGCTTGGTATCACGAGCAGTAGCGGTGAGCTCTTGGATATGAATTGTTGTGAAGCGATCTTCCTGAACAACACGCTCAGAAATCATTATAGAATCTTCAAAGTTATACCCGTTCCATGGCATAAAGGCGATACGCATATTTTGACCTAAGGCCAATTCGCCCATATCAACAGACGGGCCATCTGCAAGGATGTCATCTTTAGCTATAACGTCTCCCAGCTGAACGATGGGTCGCTGATTGATGCATGTATTTTGGTTTGATCGCGTATATTTAGTTAGGTTGTAAATATCAACACCTGCATCACCAGCTGCTACTTCTGAGTCATTAACCCTAACAACAATCCTACTGGCATCAACGCTTTCAATCTCGCCACCTCTACCTGCGACCACACAAACACCTGAGTCGCCAGCAACGAGGCGCTCAAATCCTGTTCCAACCAGTGGCTTTTGAGCCGTTAGAGTAGGCACCGCTTGTCGTTGCATGTTTGAGCCCATCAAGGCACGGTTTGCGTCATCATGTTCTAAAAATGGTATCAGTGCCGCAGCTACAGAAACAACTTGCTGCGGAGAAACATCCATGTAATGGATCTCATTAGGCGACTTGAGGCTGAATTCCCCCTGATAGCGAACACTCACTAACTCTTCTGACAAGAAACCCTTTTTGTCCACAGTCGCGGAAGCTTGCGCAATAATAAAGTCGGCTTCATTGATGGCTGACATATATTCAATATCATTTGTAACTTTTCCATCGACAACCTTGCGATAAGGGGTTTCTAGGAATCCGTAATCATTGGTTCGCGCATATGCCGCCAATGAATTAATTAATCCAATATTAGGGCCCTCTGGGGTTTCGATAGGACAGACTCTACCATAATGAGTAGGGTGAACATCGCGCACCTCAAAACCTGCTCTCTCTCGGGTCAATCCACCTGGTCCTAAAGCAGAAATACGACGCTTGTGTGTCACTTCAGACAGAGGATTATTCTGATCCATAAACTGAGACAGCTGACTTGATCCAAAAAATTCTTTCATAGCTGCCGCTACGGGCTTAGCATTCACCAGGTCCTGGGGCATTAAGCCATCAGCTTCAGCGACAGAAAGGCGCTCTTTAACAGCGCGCTCAACACGCACTAAACCAATTCGGAATTGATTTTCAGCCATTTCACCTACAGATCTTATGCGGCGGTTACCGAGGTGATCGATGTCATCTACAATTCCTTTTCCGTCACGAATCCCAATCAATACTTTTAGGACACCAACAATATCTTCTTTGCTTAATATCCCCGACCCGGTTTCTGACTCATGACCAAGACGACGATTAAATTTCATGCGACCAACAGCTGACAAGTCATATCGATCTAGGCTAAAAAACAGGTTATTAAACAAGTTTTCAGCCGACTCTTTGGTTGGAGGCTCGCCTGGACGCATCATGCGATAAATTTCCACTAACGCCTCTAACTGGGTACGAGTACTATCTGACCTCAGCGTGTCTGATATAAACGAACCACGATCAAGATCATTTGTATAGATAGACTCAATTGAAGAAAGCCCTGCTGCACGCAATTGCTCCAGAATCTCTTCATCAATCTTTGTATTACACTCCAATAAAATTTCGCCAGTCTCTGGATTAACGATATCTTTGGCCAACGGCCGCCCATAAAGATACTCTGCAGGAATAGCTAATTTGGTAATTTTTAGTTTTTCCAACTCCTTAACATGGCGCGCTGTTATACGACGTCCGTCCGCGACAATCACATTCCCTTTTTTATCTACGATATCAAAAGTCGCTATATCACCACGTAACCTTGAAGGCTCTAGGTCAAGCGTGTAAGTGCCATCTTTGCATAAATTAAAAGTATTAGTTTCAAAAAATTCAGCTAGCATTTCTTCTGCACTAAAACCTAAAGCACGCAAAAGCATTGTAGCTGCTAATTTTCGGCGGCGATCGATGCGCACAAAAACTAGATCTTTTGGATCAAATTCAAAATCTAACCATGAGCCACGATAGGGTATTATCCGGGCAGAGTATAATAGCTTGCCTGATGAGTGTGTTTTCCCTTTATCATGGTCGAAGAATACTCCTGGAGAGCGGTGTAACTGAGACACAACTACTCTTTCTGTTCCATTAATAATAAACGTACCATTGTTCGTCATTAATGGGATTTCACCCATATAAACTTCCTGCTCTTTAATGTCTTTAATGGTTTTATATGAAGACTCTTTATCGTAAATCATTAGGCGAACGCGAACTCTCAACGCACATCCGTAAGTCACACTCCTGAGCTTACATTCTTCTTCGTCGAAGACTGGCTTTCCCAGCCTGTAATCTACATATTCAAGCCCGGCATTTCCTGAATAACTTACTATTGGAAATACAGACTTAAATGCTGCATGCAAGCCAGCTTCCAACCTGTCTTCTGTTGGAACACCCATTTGTGTAAAGTTTCGATAGGAGTCCATCTGGATTGCAAGTAGATAAGGCAGATCCATAACCTGCGGAAGCTTTCCAAAATCCTTGCGTATGCGTTTTTTCTCAGTGTACGAGTAAGCCATCATATTCCCCATCACGATTGCTTAACTTTCGGGCTACATAGTCTGTGGAGCACCTAAAGCTATCAACCTTTTTAAAAAAGGATTTTTTTATTAACGCCAACCATCTATTGGATGTGAAGCGCTAAAGGACCGGAGGGGATTTCCCTCCAGCCCAAGTCCAACTACTGGTCAGACAGCAAGCACTTCAAGCTTACTTAAGCTCGCTAGTAGCGCCAGCTTCTTCCAGTTGCTTTTTAGCCTCTTCAGCTTCAGCTGTTGGGGCGCCTTCTTTGATAACTGAAGGGGCGCCATCTACAAGATCTTTTGCTTCTTTTAAGCCTAGACCAGTAATAGAGCGAACAGCCTTAATAACGTTTACTTTCTTCTCACCAATTGAAGTTAGCATTACATCAAAAGAATCCTTAACTTCTGGCGCACCGCCAGAGTCTCCTCCAGCTGCGGGTGCAGCAGCGGCTACAGCTGCCTGCGCAGATACTCCAAATTTCTCTTCCATTGCAGCAACAAGCTCAACAACTTCCATTACGCTCATTGAAGCAATTGCTTCTAAAATATCATCTTTGGAAAGAGCCATGATCAATCTCCTTAATTAAATAAATTTATATAAACTATTCTATGATTTATGCAGCTTCCTGCTTTTGATCACGAACAGCTCCTACAACACGAGTTACTTTGGTGGGTACTTCGTTAAGAGTACGAACCAACTTGATAACCGGTGCAATTGTTACATACGCCAACTGCCCTAAAGCCTGTTCTAAGGTTGGTAACTTGGCTAAAACATCAATCTGCCCTTTGTCGAGCAACTGACCACTTACAGAAAGAGCTTTTACTTCAAATTTATCATTTTCTTTAGCAAAGTCTTTAAATAAGCGAGCTGCAGCTCCTGGGTCCTCCATAGAGAAACCAAAGAGGGACGGACCTGTCAATACTTCATTTACGCACTCAAACTCAGTACCCTCAAACGCACGTTTCGCAAGTGTATTGCGGATTACGCGAATATTGATATTTTGTTGACGTGCTTTTTCACGAAGAATTGTCATGTCAGTCACACTAACACCGCGAGCATCAGCAACGACTAATGACAAAGCATTAGAGGCAGTAGCTCCAACTTCGTCTACAACCGCTTTCTTGCCTTCGAGATTTAATGCCACGAGACTATCTCCTGGATTTAATTGATCCACCCATAACGGGCTTTCAATTGGTTAAACATCAACTAAAAGAATTGATGCAATTTCGGCGATAAAATCCAGCTTGTACAAACACTAGATCGGGTTACACCGTCTGCGTAGGAGCTCTTCAGCTAAAAAGCCTGAAGATTTCATTAAGCCTAATACAAGGCACCTACGGTCTTTAACGACCCAAGCAAAATGCTCAGACCCCAAAGTAAGTTAAGCCTCATACTACAGAGACCTTATACATTTCAGGCTTCTAAAGAGGCCTGGTCAATTATTAATCCAGGGCCCATTGTTGTTGAAAGTGTCACTTTCGCCAGAAACACACCCTTTGCCGATGCCGGTTTTGCTTTCTTGAGATCTACAATCAAGGCTTCAAGATTTTCCTTCAAAGAGACAGCATCAAAACTAAGACTACCAATTGCACCATGAATTATTCCGTTTTTATCTACACGATAACGAACCTGTCCTGCTTTAGCATTTTTAACAGCCGTTGATACATCAGGAGTTACAGTGCCAGTTTTTGGATTTGGCATTAACCCTCGGGGTCCAAGAATTTGCCCTAACAGACCAACGACTCGCATGGCTGCAGGTTCAGCAATAACCACATCAAAATCCATATTCCCAGCTTTAATATCTTCTGCTAAATCTTCCATTCCAACTAAGTCAGCGCCAGATTTTTTAGCTGCTTCTGCGGCATCACCTTGAGCAAAAACTGCCACTCTGACATTCTTTCCCGTGCCATGAGGGAGTGTTGTTGCTCCACGAACTGCTTGGTCCGACTTCTTGGGATCGATACCCAAATTCACTGAAACATCAACTACTTCCGTAAATTTAACAGTGGAAACTTCTTTTAATAAAGCTACTGCGTCATTAATAGGATATTGTTTTCCAATTTCAACTTTTTCACGAATAGCGCGGATACGCTTAGATAGCTTAGCCATTTATACACCCTCCACGTCTATGCCAATTGATCGAGCAGAACCAGCGATGGTTCTAACAGCTGCATCCATATCAGAGGCAGTCAGATCTGCTTTTTTAATCTTTACAATTTCTTCAAGCTGCGCACGCGTGACCTTACCAACTTTTGTTGTATTGGGAGTGCCGCTTCCGCTTTCAATCCCTGCAGCCTTCTTAAGCAGGTACGAAGCAGGAGAAGTCTTCATAACGAACGTAAAACTTTTATCTCCATACACACTGATAACAACAGGTACTGGAGACCCAGACTCTAAGTCCTGCGTCTGGGCATTAAATGCCTTGCAGAACTCCATAATGTTGACGCCTTTTTGACCTAAAGCGGGCCCCACAGGGGGACTAGGGTTAGCCTTTCCTGCAGGCACTTGAAGTTTTATATATGAATCTACTTTCTTAGCCATTTATCATCTCCAAATTGGGTTTAACGCCTCAGAACTCTCAAGAAAAGAGCCCATCTCAGGCTTCCCGGCTTTGCCCAACACGGGCAATTAGCAATAAAAACTTATCAGATCTTTTCTACTTGAATAAACTCGAGCTCAACGGGAGTATTCCGCCCAAAAATTGACACTGACACCCGTACTCTACTTTTCTCATAGTTCACTTCTTCCACCACACCGTTAAAATCATTAAACGGCCCATCAATAACACGAACTACTTCACCCGCCTCAAAAATAGTCTTAGGTCTAGGCTTGTCTTCAGAATCTTGAACTCTTTGCAGAATTGCGTCTGCTTCTTTATCCGTAATTGGAGCAGGCATATCTGCCTTGCCACCAATGAAGCCTAAAACTCTAGGAGTTTCCTTAACCAAGTGCCAAGAATCATCATTCAACTCCATTTGAACAAGCACGTAGCCAGGAAAGAACTTGCGTTCACTCTTGCGTTTTTGACCATCTTTAATCTCTACCACTTCTTCAGTAGGTACAAGAACTTCACCGAAAATTCCTTCCATGCCATGAAGAACTACGCGGTCTTTAAGCGTTGCAGCAACTTTTTTTTCATAACCTGAATAGGCGTGTACAACATACCAGCGCATATAAACCCCTTAACCTATGACCATAGAAGCGATCCAACCAAAAAATGTGTCCAGGCCCCATAAAATTAAAGACATGATCAACACAACAACTACGACCATTAAAGTGGTCTGATTACGCTCTAGCCGTGTAGGCCAGACCACCCTAAGCGCTTCGTTATAGGCTCCATGCATCAACACTATTAAGCTGGCGCCTTTTTCAGTCTTCGAGCCAATAAAGGCAACTGCAACAGCAATAACAACCCAAACTAATACTCGATAAAGCAGAGATTGCTCAAGGAGAATTATGTTGTCATTGCCATAGATAGCTCCAGCCGTTAAGAGAACAACGACCAACCACTTGAGGCTGTCTAACTTATACTGCTTTTCTTCTGTAGTCGCATTCATATTACATTGCGCCCCTACTTGCCTTGTTCTATTAACACTAGACCAAGTTCAAAATATTATTGGCAGGCCAGGAGGGACTCGAACCCCCAACACCCAGTTTTGGAGACTGGTGCTCTACCAATTGAACTACTGGCCTATCGCATAAACTTAAAAACACGATAACAACAAAGTCGAGGCTTCAAAAAAGCCTCGACTTCACATCAACGCAGCCCATTCAGTTACTCGATAATTTTTGCTACGACACCCGCTCCTACAGTACGTCCGCCTTCACGAATCGCAAAACGCAGACCTTCTTCCATAGCAATTGGATGAATTAGATCAACTACCATTTTAATATTATCGCCAGGCATCACCATCTCAACACCGCTTGGTAGCTCACAAGCACCGGTGACATCTGTAGTTCGAAAGTAAAACTGAGGACGATAGCCTTTAAAGAAAGGAGTATGACGACCACCTTCGTCTTTGGATAAGACATACACTTCAGCTTCAAACTTGGTATGTGGCTTAACAGACCCTGGGTGGGCCAAAATTTGACCACGTTCGATTTCTTCTCGCTTAGTACCACGAAGAAGAACACCAACATTTTCACCGGCACGACCCTCATCAAGCAACTTACGGAACATTTCTACGCCCGTACAAGTAGTTTTAGTAGTATCTTTAATGCCAATAATTTCAATTTCTTCGCCAACCTTGACAACTCCACGTTCAACACGGCCTGTAACAACAGTTCCGCGACCAGCAATAGAGAACACATCCTCAATAGGCAGCAAAAATGGTTTATCGATATCACGAACAGGGTCTGGAATATATGAATCTAACGTCTCAACGAGAGCTTTAACGGCTGTCGTGCCTAACTCGTTATCATCTTTTCCTTCAAGAGCCATTAATGCAGAACCACAAATAATCGGTGTGTCGTCCCCAGGAAACTCATAAGCATCAAGCAACTCACGAAGCTCCATCTCTACTAGTTCAATCATCTCATTATATTCATCGGACCCTACTCCGCCGCAATCTGCAGCAAGCAAATCCGCTTTATTTAAGAAAACTACGACAAAAGGAACGCCAACTTGGCGGGCAAGAAGAATGTGCTCGCGCGTCTGAGGCATAGGGCCGTCAGTCGAGCCACAAACCAAAATTGCACCATCCATTTGGGCTGCACCTGTGATCATATTTTTTACATAATCAGCATGACCCGGACAGTCAACGTGGGCATAATGACGATTAGGAGTGTCATACTCAACATGAGATGTTGCAATTGTAATACCACGTTCGCGCTCTTCTGGAGCATTGTCGATACCATCAAATGCAACTGACTCTCCACCCCATACTTCTGCACATACTCGAGTAAGGGCTGCAGTTAATGTAGTTTTACCATGGTCTACGTGACCAATTGTACCCACATTGACGTGGGTCTTAGTACGCTCAAACTTTTCTTTTGACATGTCAAACACTCCTCAATCAATACTTGCACTACTTTATAGTTAAAATCAAAATCAGCGGAACACCGCATCTCACTAAATACTGGAGCTCATAACCGGATTTGAACCGGTGACCTCTTCCTTACCAAGGAAGTGCTCTACCGACTGAGCTATATGAGCGATAACCTTAGCTGTCGGTAGGATCTGGAGCGGGTAGCGGGAATCGAACCCGCACCATCAGCTTGGAAGGCTGAGGTTCTACCATTGAACCATACCCGCCTATAACAGCTACGCAGCAAAATTAGCTCTTCTGCTGGTACCAAATCTATTTCTTGTGCTACAAAACCAACCTACCCAATTATTATCGATAAAAATAATCATCGATAAAGAAACCTTAACGCTGTTGAGTCCAATATCTTAAAATAACTCAACACTCCAACAATAATACCAAATATAAAAATTTGGTGCAGGGGGGTGGATTCGAACCACCGAAGCTTTCGCGTCAGAGTTACAGTCTGATCCCTTTGACCGCTCGGGAACCCCTGCGTAAAAGGTTGGGTAATGCCCACACCCGTATTGCATATACTATTCTAACAGCCCAAAACCCCGACTATGCTAAGAGATATTGGAGCTGGCGAGAGGAGTCGAACCCCCGACCGGCTGATTACAAGTCAGCTGCTCTACCAACTGAGCTACGCCAGCCCAAACCCTATATACAAATAGGGAGCGCGATTTTAGTGAATGTTGGCGTTATAATCAACAGCTTATACAGCATAAAATGAATTTTTAGTGATTTATATGAATAAGTTGTTCTATAGAAAACAAATTATGATGCAGTTACACTGCACTTCAACATGAAATTTTCATAATAAAATATTGGCTATGTTGCCCGCTGTCATCAAACTTCAGCTTGATTTAAACCTATAGTATTGAAAATTTAAGTCCATTTAGGACCAAATCTGGCTCAAAATGAACCGAACCGTCAATAATACCAACCAGCTGCTCTCCATTTCCCCCAGTCAAAACTATTTCAGGTATAATTTTTTTAGCCTGCAAGCTAACATAAATATGTTCAACCATTGACTTCACTGCAAGCAATTGCCCCCTGACTACACACTGCTCTGTTGAATGACCCGGCATAAAGTTCGTAGATTCTTTGAAATCTAAGCACTCAACTTTTATGTTGCTTGTGCCAGCCAGCATTGCCTGCAGTCCCATTTCAAAACCCGGCATAATATATCCACCAAGGTGCAACCCATTGCCATCAATGATATCTATACTTACTGCACTTCCAGCATCAACAATAATGCATGGCAACCTAAACTGATTATAAGCCGCCACAATGCCCATCCATCTATCAATACCCAGAGCTGATGGATCGGTATAAGCACAAGTCACCCCAGCCGTTTTTTTTGCAGTCTGAGCCTCAACAAAGTCCCAGCCTCTCTCGAAAAAATATGCGCCCATCTGCTTCAGGGTGTTTTGACCAGCAACGGATGAAACTCGTATTTTTTTTATCTGGGAAATTTGGTCAAGCTCTTTCAGCCAAAGATCAAGGTCCTTTCTAGCAAAAACTCCACGAGATTGAACAATACTACTTGACAAAAGTCGCCATTTTATTCTGCTATTGCCAGCGTCAACCTCCAAAATCATACGCACCCTCGCAAGCTAATTTCCCCACCACTAAATACTTTTATTTCTCCATCAACTTTCAATATTAAAGCTCCACTATCGTCTACCCCGTGAACAGTGCCTTCAACAGAATTATTTACCATGATCAGCTCTACTCTCTCACCTTTAAACGCATCATGTTCCAACCACTCTTTCTTGTAGCCTAAAAATCCTGTCTTTTTATAGCCATCCAATAGCAATAAAAGTTCCCCTATAACGACTCCTGCAAGCTGATTTCTTCCCACTTTAGGGTCTAGTAATTCACCAGCATTTGCCCATTGTTGGTCAGCTAATTCGGAAAGGTTCTCTGGCATACCCATATTAACTCCTACGCCAATGATGACTTGGCAGTATCCAGATGGGTCGCCAACTACTTCCAAGAGAATGCCTCCAATTTTTCTCTTCTGATATAACAAATCATTTGGCCATTTAAGCTTTATATTCTCAGCACCGCATAACTTTAAGCCACCAAGTACCGCTGTAGCAACAGCAAGACTCAAACCTTCGATTTCCTTTACGCCTCCATCAAAACCCCAAACTAGTGACAAATAAAGATTGCAGCCATAAGGGCTTACCCATGTTTTACCTCGACGCCCACGACCGTTTGTTTGCCCTTCAGCTACAATAACCCGACCTGATGCATTACTTTTTTCTGCATATAATCTAGCGTGTGTATTTGTTGACGATACCGTCGACAAGACTTCTAGGTCAAATAAAAGGGCTTTAGCTGAAGGGGATAAATGACTCAAGATCTGATTTGATGCTAAAAGATCGAGGCCGCCGAGTATTCGATAACCGCGGCCTTTTTTAGACTCAAGCAATAAGCCCAAAGAGCTTACTTTCTGTATTTTCTTCCAAATGGCCGCTCTAGAAATACCAAGCTTTTCTCCTAGATCTTCTCCGGAATGATACATTCCGTCACTCAGAATAACTAATAATCTATGCATTTAAATCCATAAAAATAAGTAAACTATTTTGCCAAATAAAATATACACCGATAGCTAACAATAATAGTGAAAAATATTTTTTTAGAGCTTTAGCCGGTAGCTGGTGCGCTAATTTCGCCCCCAATTTTGCAAACAGTGCACTAGCGAAAATGATTCCAAAAAAAGCTGGTAAATACACAAAACCGAGAGAATTTTCTGGCAGCTGGTCATTACCCATGCCTCGAAGGGTATATACAATCGTGCTGCTGAAGGCTATAGGAAGTCCGCAGGCAGCCGATGTTGCGATAGCATTTTTTATTGGCATCTGAGTCCAAGATAAGTAAGGAACAGACAGAGAACCGCCTCCGACGCCAAATAAACTAGCAAAAAAACCGATGATAGAACCAACTACTGTTTTTCCAGTTGAGCCGGGCATCGTTATATTCAACGAAGTCTTGATTGACGAAGTCATAGCAAGAGAAACTAAACAAAGGAAAACCCCAAAGTAGAGTTGCAGAAAAAGCCCCGCGACACTTATGGCAAAACTTGCACCCAAGACAGCGCCAAAAAGTATCCCTGGTGAGAGCCAAAGCACAACTGGCCAGATTACTAATCCGCGCTTATGGTGCGCAGCAACAGAACTGATCGAGGTCACCATTATTGTAGCCAAAGAAGTACCTATAGCCATATGAGTCAAAATATCATCAGAGAAATATTGAGAAGAAAAAGTAAATATAAGAATTGGTACGATAACTACACCGCCGCCAAGGCCAAATAACCCGCTGACTATTCCTGCAATAGCCCCAAGGCAAAAATAAAGAATAAATATATCCATATACGACCCGCAAAGAAGTAGCTAGCAATCATTATGCCCGATTTTTTCATATGTTAAATCTATGGACCATATCGATACTAAAAAAATGTAAAAAAAACCCTGACTCAATTGAATCAGGGTTTTTTAAATAAAACCTGGCGATGACCTACTCTCACATGGGGAAACCCCACACTACCATCGGCGATACATCGTTTCACTTCTGAGTTCGGGATGGGAT